>Ga0326597_10000018_pt1 | contig 251120 bp, 211 predicted proteins | sample RVTome_12_FD_203789 | JGI IMG/M metagenome (GOLD analysis project Ga0326597, IMG submission 203789) | Soil microbial communities from uranium-contaminated site in the Upper Colorado River Basin, Wyoming, United States - RVT100D185 | ecosystem: Environmental > Terrestrial > Soil > Contaminated...
GGCAGGCCGGGACTCCACCCGTGGCTACATTCCTGCGCCCCTTCGGGGCGAACACGCGCGGCCGAGTGCCCGCAACCCTTCGGTGCGGAGACTTTGCCGCCGAAAGTGTCACGGACCCGCCGCCGTCCGTGACGGCGGTGTGTTGATGCGGGTGGGGGCCTTGACGCTCAGGATGCGCGTGACCCGGGCAGCAACACCGCGTTCGCAGAACGCGGCTCAACGAAAATCAGACACGTCGGCCGGCTCAGCGATGGCTTCGGCGCACAGCTCCACGCCACCGGCTTCGGCTTCTTCCCCACTTCCAGCCCATCAACATCAGCGGCATCATCATGGGCATTCCGCCGCCGCAGCAGTCGTCGCAGGCATCACCCACGCCGTCGCCATCGGTATCTTCCTGGCCGGGATTCGCGTTCGCGGGGCAGTTGTCGAGGCAATCGGCCACGCCGTCCCCGTCGGCGTCGAGGGTGTCGTCGGCGTCGGGGCATTGGTCGTTGCAGTCGGCTACGCCGTCGCCGTCCGCGTCGTCATCGGCCACGCCGCAGCCGCACTGGCCGGGATCGGTCTTGTTCGGATCGATCGGACAGCCGTCGGCGTCGTTGGCTGTGCCGTCGCCGTCGTTGTCGAAGGCCGCGTTGTCGCACACGTCGCCCACGCCATCGCCGTCGCTGTCGGTCTGATCGGTGTTGGCGACGAACGGGCAGTTGTCGACATCGCCGGGCACGCCGTCGAAGTCGCCATCGTCGTCGAAGATCAGGAACGTCGGCCCATTCAGCCCGCCGCCGGCGGCCGCGACGAAGGCGTCGATGAAGTCGCCGGTCGCGCCGTTGTAGCGCAGGACGCTGCTGGTGAAGGCACTGCTGACGTACAGGTTGCCGTCCGGGCCGAAGACCAGGCCGAAGGGCCCATCCAGCCCGCCGGTGCCGGCGGGGACGAAGGCGTCGATGAAGTCGCCGGTCGCGCCGTTGTAGCGCAGGACGCTGTCGGTGTTGATACTGCTGACGTACAGGTTGCCGTCCGGGCCGAAGACCAGACCGAAGGGCCTATCCAACCCGCCGCCGCCGGCGGGGACGAAGGCGTCGATGAAGGCACCGGTCGCGCCGTTGTAGCGCAGGACGCTGTCGGTGACGAGACTGCTGACGTACAGGTTGCCGTCCGGGCCGAAGACCAAGCCTTCTGGCGCATGCAGCCCGCCGGTGCCGGCGGGGACGAAGGCGTCGATGAAGGCGCCGGTCACACCGTCGTAGCGCAGGATGCTGTCCGTGCCGAAACTGCTGACGTACAGGTTGCCGTCCGGGGCGAAGACCAAGCCTTCGGGCACATCCAGCCCGCCGCCGGCGGCGGGAACGAAGGCGTCGATGAATGCGCCGGTCGCGCCGTTGTAGCGCAGGACGCTGTCGGTGACGAGACTGCTGACGTACAGGTTGCCGTCCGGGGCGAAGACCAAGCCTTCGGGCACATCCAGCCCGCCGGCGGCGGCGGGGACTAAGGCATCGATGAAGGTGCCGGTCGCGCCGTCGTAGCGCAGGACGCTGTCGGTGGATTCACTGCTGACGAGCAGCCGGACCGGCTGGGCCGTGACGCTGGAGCCCGCGATCAGCACGAAAGCCGTTGCCGCACCAAGGATGCAGTTCTTACCCAATCCGGGGACACGATTCCTGGTTGTAACCTGGTTGACTCGCCACATGGCCTTGGATTCCTTCACATTCCTCTACTGGTGTGCCTGATGCGAGGGTCTACGAGACCGCGCTCAGCGCGCCGCTTCCAGAGCAGTGCGGACCTTTTCCGAAATAAGCGCTGTTAAACCTCATCGGTCCGCACAGCGGACCCTACGTGCTGATACGACGGTCTAGGAGACCGCAATCAGTGCGCCGCTTTCAGACAGCACACGGGCTCGCACGTGCGAAACCCGAGACGAACGAACAAAAGTATTGCAACTCGCAGACCATTTCCTGCCTGTCGCGATGCAGGGGGAAAGGCTGGAGGAAGTGCGAGGCCCTACAGAAGTCCGAGGCCCTTCATCTCGACTTCTCCCGTATAAGATAACCGATAGCATCGTAGAGTTCAACGACCCGCGCTGAATGGCGGCACCGCACCCAGGGCAATCGCATGTTCAACGGTCACTCTCTTTTAGCGGCCGCGCCATTGCGGTTCGCCGCGTTCCTGGTGAGGGCCGAACGGCGTTTTGGGGTCGTCCAGACGGATCATCGAGGGACATGTGATTGCCCTGCTCTGCGGATCATGGATACTTGACGATTCGGCACACGAGGGAATCTGCACAGCGGACCCTGCGGGCTTGTTTGGCCGGCCTTCCGCCGGTCGGGCCCGTCCGTGGTGGGGCGGTCGGCCTGTGTCCGGTAACGATCATTGGGGCCGGTTGTGATCCGCGGCGGTGCTGTGGATAATGGGCTATGTTCCTTTGCGAAGCCGCCGGGAAAGATGACCCAGTGAACACTGCGGAGTGCCTCGATGGCCATACGACCGGACTGTGAAACGATTTGCCTCAGTGTCAACGGGACGGCGGTCGAGATCCAGAACGGCCGCGAGACCTCGCTTCTGGACGCCCTGCGTGACCAATTGGGGCTGATATCTCCGAAAGACGGCTGTCAGCCCATGGGCCAGTGCGGGTGCTGCACCGTCCTCATTGATGGCAAGCCCCGCCTGTCCTGCACCATGAAGGCGTCGATGGCCGTGGGTAAAGAGGTCACGACTCTGGAGGGATTGTCGGAGGAGACGCGAACTCAAATCGCCGAGTGTTTCGTGCAGTGCGGCGCCGTGCAGTGCGGATTCTGCATCCCCGGTTTCGCGATGCGCGCCCATGCGCTGCTCGATCGGTGTTCTCAGCCGAGCCGGGAGGAGATCGCCACGGACATGCGGGCCCACCTCTGCCGCTGTACGGGTTACAAGAAGATCGTCGATGCCGTTGAGTTGTTGGGCAAGGTCCGCCGGAGTGAGCCCCATCCTGTTGAGAGCTGCGACGGTTCAGTGGGAACCCGGCTCGCGCGCTACACCGGTGCCGAGGCGGTGCTGGGTGATCGGCCGTTCATTGATGATATCGCCGTGGCGGGGATGGCCCATGCCGCGATGCGGTTCAGCGACCATCCTCGGGCATTGGTCAAACGGATTGACACGGCGGCGGCCGAGGCCCTGGATGGCGTCCTGCGGGTGGTGACGGCGCAGGACGTGCCCGGTGACCGACACGTGGGCCTGATCGTGAATGATTGGCCGGTGCTGGTCGCCGAGGGCGAGGAGACGCGGTACGTCGGAGATATTCTCGCGGCTGTGCTGGCCAAGGACGAAGCCACGGCCCGACAGGCGGTTGGGTTAATCGCTGTCGAATATGAGGTTCGTCCTCCGGTGTGTACGGCGGACGCAGCGCTGCGGCCCGATGCCCCCAAACTGCATCCCAAGGGCAACCTCCTGTCTCGGTCGGAGCTGAGCCGCGGCGACGTGGAAGGCGCATTTGCTCGAAGCGCACACGTCGTCGAAGGCACGTGGAAGTCCCAGCGCATCGAACACCTCTATCTGGAACCGGAGGCGTGCATCGCGATCCCTGTGCCGTGGCGGAAGGGCCACACCGAACGTTGGCAGGACCTTCCAGCGAACATGGACGGCTCAGATTCGATTGATTGGGCGGATGGGGACGTCGGACTCCATGTTCTGACACAAGGCCAGGGCGTTTTTGACGACCGTCGTCAATGTTGCAGCGTCCTGGGCTGGGAGCCGGCGAGGATGCACGTCGAACTCGTTTCTAACGGGGGGGCGTTCGGTGGCAAGGAAGACATGTCCATTCAGGCGCAGACGTGCCTGCTGGCTTTCTTGGCCCGCGTGCCGGTGAAGACGGTCCTGAACCGCAAGGAGAGCATGCGTCTGCACCCGAAACGGCACCCGATTACCGTGGAGTGCAAGGTCGGTTGCGATGCCGAAGGGCGACTGACGGCGCTTCAGTCGCGGAGCATCGGCGATACCGGGGCCTACGCCTCGGTCGGAGCGAAGGTGCTGGAGCGCGCGGGGGGGCATTCCACTGGGCCGTATCGGTTTGCCGCCGTCGCGATTGAAGCCAGTGCAGTCTATACGAACAATCCGCCCTGCGGCGCGATGCGTGGCTTTGGGGCGAATCAGGCGGCGTTTGCCATCGAAGGTTGCCTCGACATGCTCGCTGAAAAGGTCGGCATCGACGGTTGGGAGATGCGCAACCGCAATATCCTCGAACCCGGCGATGCGTTCTGTACTGGGCAAAAACTGGACAAGCCCTTCGGCCTGCGCAAGACGCTGGAGGCGGTGAAGGACGCGTATCGCAGCGCCAAGTATGCGGGCATCGCCTGCGGCATTAAGAATGTCGGTGTTGGTAACGGCCTGCCCGAGGCGGGCCGGGCGACGTTGACGATCGAGAAGTCGAGAAGTCAAAAGGTCGAAAGGTCAAGACTACAGGGCAAAGAGGCTCGAATCACCATTCGTACGGGTTTCACCGAGATGGGTCAGGGGCTGTTCACGGTCCTGATTCAGACGGCCGTCGAGGAGACGGGCCTGAGCCCTAGGGTTTTTAATTGCACGACGGATACGCGCGATGCGCTGGATTGTGGCCAGACGACGGCCAGCCGGGGGACCGTGCTCGGCTGTCACGCCGTGCGGGAGGCAGCTCGGAAACTGAAGGCCGACCTGGCTGGCGGCAAGACGTTGAATGACCTGAGCGGCAGAGTTTACGAGGGGCTGTGGGAGTGCTTCGCGACGGATAAGTTCGGCGCCAAAGTGGAGAATCCAAGGACGCACCTGAGCTACGGATTCGCGACGCAGGTGGTGATCCTCGACGAAGAGGGCCGGCTGAAGAAAGTGATCGCCGCGCATGACGTCGGCAAGGTGATGAATCCGACCTTATTGGAGGGCCAGATTGAAGGGTCGATTCACATGGGGTTGGGATACGCATTGACCGAGGACTTCGCCGTGGAAGGCGGCGAGATTCAGGCCAAGGACGTGAAGGCGTGTGGCGTTCTTCGCGCCCATCAGATGCCTGAGATGGACATCCGCTTCATTGAGGTCGGCGACCCCGATTGCCCCTATGGCGCTCGCGGCGTCGGCGAGATCGGCCTGGTGCCGACGGCCCCCGCGGTGGCGGCAGCGCTATACTCATTCGACCGCATCCGGCGCTTCGAGTTGCCGATGAAAGATTCGCCCGCTGCCATGGCGCTGAACCGGTCGAAACGAACCGGCCGCTGATTGTGCGCGACACGGGGCGGCGCGGTTGGCTTGTGTTTCGGAAGGCCTGGTGGTGGTAGTTCGGCCGCTCCCCGACGGTCTCGGCCCTGATCCAGCGCGGCTCTGATTGGATGCCTATCGCGCAAATTGAGTGTCTCGTCATGAGTGCGAATCCATTTGTTGCGCTATTCCGATCGCTTGCTCGTCAGGTGGAGCAGAAACGCCGCGTTGCGTTTTGCACGATCGTTGGGTCGTACGGCTCCACGCCGCAGGCTGCCGGCGCATCTCTCTTGCTCCATGAGAACATGACCACCGAAGGAACCCTTGGCGGGGGTTGCGTCGAGGCCGAAGTTCGCAAGCAGGCATTTGAGTTCCTTCGCAGCGATCGGTCCGGCCTTTTGAGTTTTCAGTTAGACCACGATTATGGGTGGGATGACGGGCTGATCTGCGGGGGAACCATGCGCGTGGCAGTGACGACGCTGCGTAGCGTCGAGCAGGCCGAGCCATTTCTCGCCGCTGCCGATGCGTTGGAGCAGTGCCGTTCTGCGGTGGTGCCGCTTCGCGTGGAGGACGCGGGCCAAACGCAGGAATATCGACTTTGCATCGAAGCGCCCGCTCGGCTCATCATCGCCGGCGCTGGTCACGTCGGCGCCGCGGTTGCCAAGCTGGCCGTTGATCTGGACTTTCAGGTAACTGTCATCGACGACCGCGCCGACTTGGCGAGCGGCGAGCGATTTCCCTCACCTATTCGTCCGATCGTTGGCGACATCGAGCAGACGCTTCGGGCCCAGGAGATCGGGCCGCGGACGTTCGTGGTCATCGTGACACGCGGGCACAACCACGACGAACAGGCCTTGCACGCCGTGATCGACAGCGACGCGGCGTACATCGGGATGATCGGAAGCCGGCGGAAAGTGAAGCTGATTTTCGATGATCTGGTCGCACTCGGCGTCGCGCCGGACAGGTTGCAGCGCGTTCATGCGCCGATCGGCCTGTCGATCGGCGGTGTGACCGTTCCTGAGATTGCGCTGAGTATTGTTGCCGAGTTGGTCCAGGTGCGCCGCAACGAAAGGCCGACACGAATCGAAGGGCCGTTGGTAGTGCCACGTGAGGTTTCGTCTTCGGGCTCCGAGGAAGGGACGCGCTGATGGCACGGCAGGTGTACGCCCTTGTTCTCGCTGCCGGTCAGGCCCGACGAATGGGTCGGCTCAAACAGCTTCTGCCCTTCGGCGAGGGCACGATGCTGGATGCGGTGATTGACGCGGTTCTGGAATCGCCGCTGGACGGAATGGTTATCGTGGCCAATGGCCAGGTCACCGAGGTGATTGAAGGACGATTGCCGGAGCGATGCTTTGTCACTCTGAACGACGAGGCACGCAGTGAGATGATCGATTCCGTTCGGATCGGACTCGACTGCCTCGAGCAGAAACTCAAACCAGATTCGGCCGACGGGGTCATGATCTTGTTGGCGGATCAGCCGCAAGTGTCGGCCGGGGTGATCGCAACCTGTGCTGAGACCTTTCGCCTGCCGCGCAAGCCGCCCGAGGTTCTGATTCCCACTTATCACGGCCGGCGGGGGCACCCGACAATCTTTCTCATCAGCCGGTTGAAAGAGATCGAGCTCTGGCCCGCGGACAAGAAGCTGAGCGACCTGACGCATGATCATCCCGAAATCGTGCGGGAACTTCCGATCACGCTGTGTCCCATGCCGATTGACGTCAACACGCCGGAGGACTACGCGCGACTCACGGAGTCTCTCTGAACGGTTGGGCACCGGGGGTTCGGCCTGCGTCTTCCAAGTTCCTCTTTAGAGCAGGCCGTAGCGCTCGAGGCGGTATCGGAGCTGGTCGCGCGAGAGGTGAAGCAGTTTGGCGGCCTTGGTCTGATTGTTGCCCGCCTGGGATAGCGCCTTGCGGACATATTGTTCTTCGACGGTTTGGAGGTTTATTCCTTCCGGCGGCAACTCGACGGCGATCGGCAAATCGCCGCGAGAGGGGCTTCCCAGGGCCAGATCGTCCGGGCCGATCGTCGCGTTCTTGGAGAGAAGGACGGCCCGTTCGATGGCGTTGCGGAGTTCTCGCACGTTTCCGGTCCAACCATAGTCCATCAGTTTCTTCACGGCCTCGGGGCTGAGGTTGCGCGGGCCGCGTCGAAACTCCCTGGCGAAGACATCGACGTAGTATTCGGCGATAAGGCGGATGTCATCGCCGCGCTCCCGCAGTGGAGGCAGATGAATGGGGATGATGTTCAGCCGATAGAAGAGGTCTTCACGAAACACACCCTCACTCAGGAGTTTTTCAATGTCGCGGTTGGTGGCGGCGATGATACGGACGTCGACCTCGATGTCCCGGACACCGCCGACTCTGCGAATGGTCTTTTCCTCCAGGAACCGTAGTAGCTTCGCTTGCAATGAAGTCGGCATGTCTCCGACCTCGTCCAGGAACACGGTGCCGCCGCCGGCGAGTTCGAGCAGGCCCTTCTTTTGTTGCCGGGCATCCGTGAACGCCCCGCGTTCGTGACCGAACAACTCGCTTTCCAGGAGAGTCTCGCTGATGGCCGTGCAGGTGATATTCATGAACGGGCAGTTGGCCCGGCCGGAGTTGTAGTGGATGGCCTTGGCCACGAGATCCTTGCCGGTGCCGCTCTCGCCCCGAAGGAAGACGGTGGAAGCGCCGCTCTGAGCCACGTTATTGATCAACTCAAAGAGTTCGGCCATCGCGGGACAACTGCCGAGGATGCGGTCGAAGCCGAACTTCTTCCGCATTTGTGCGCGGAAGTCTCGCACCTCTCGTTTGAGGTGAGTAGTTTCGAGGGCCTTGGCGACCGTGATCATCAGGGCGTCCATCTTGAACGGCTTGCTGACGTAGTCGTAGGCGCCAAGACGCATCGCCTCGACGGCGTCTTCGATGTTGCTGTAGGCGGTCATGATCAGGACGACGATGTCCTCGTCCTCTTCTCGAAGCTTTCGTAAGACGTCGAGTCCGGTCATGTCCGGGAGCTTGTAGTCCAGCATGACCAGATCGAAGGTGGCGCTGCTCAGCTTCGCCAGCCCGACGGCGCCGTCCTGGGCCTCGTCGACGACGTAGCCTTCCTCCTGAAATTTCTGTCGCAGCGACCAGCGAATCAGTTTCTCGTCTTCGATGATGAGTATTCGCGGCTTGCTCATTTCTGCTCCGGGATGTCGAAAGTGACAAACGTTCCTTCGCCGGGAGTGCTTCGGATGTCGATGCGGCCGTCGTGAGCTTCGACGATTCGTTTGCAAATCGGCAATCCCAATCCAGTGCCGCGGGCTTTCGTGGTATAGAACGGCTCGAACACGCGTGCCAGGACGGATTGTTCCATTCCGGCGCCGTCATCCTCCGTGGTTACGCGGATGGAGGAGTTGGCGTGTTCTATGGTACAGCGGACGTGTCCGCCCTGTTTGCAGGCGTGGGCAGCATTGAGCATCAGGTTAGTGAAAACCTGTTGGATCTGGGCCTCGTCCGCCTCAACGACGTGGCTTTCTTCCAGTCCCTCGCAGACGACGTGTACGTTGCGAAAGACCGGCTCCTCCTGGAGCAGGATCAAGGTTCGATTCAGCGTGTTGCTGAGGTCGATTCGCTTGCGTTCGGGCGGCTTCGGTCTGGCATAGATCAACAAGTCCTTCACGGCCATGTCAAGGCGGTCGATCTGGTGAAGGACCTCGGTGATGATCTCCTTGTGCGGATGATCCGCGTCGAGACCGGCGCCCAGCACCTGGATAGCTCCGCTGATTCCCGCGAGAGGGTTCTTTATTTCGTGTGCCAGTGAAGCGGCGAGTTGCCCGACCGTGGCGAGGTGCTCGGATTCGCTCAGTTGTTGCCGGTACTGGGCTCGCTCGATCTCCTTCATGTGCTCGATGAGGTCCTCTCGGTAGGTCTCGTTCATAATGGCGAGTTCCAGATCGAGGATCTTGTGCAGGGCCGCGATTTTCCGGTGAGGGTCTGGAATATCCAGTTGGTTGATCCGCTCCACGAGGGCGAGTCGAATCAAGTTCATCGCCGTGAACATATAAGGCGGGGGCAGATTCACCCTGACGTGAGTGCGGCCGATGTTGCAGCATCGCTCGAAGAACGCCTCGTCATAACGGCCGCAGAACAACTCCTCCAGCCATGTGAGGAGTGTGCCGCGAAGGCTCTCAAGCTGTTGCTCGCCGGATTCGAGGATGGCGCTGGTCCGAGGGTCGCGGCGCAGATTCTCATAGAACTGATCAGTGATGGGGCCGAGGAACGGCGAAATCGGCCCCGCCAGGTCGCGCAGGGCATCGGCGTCGGCCTGGGAAAATCCTACCACGGTTTTCATATTCTCGAAGAGTTCCACCGGCATGACCGCATTATACGCTTCCAGCCGTGGTGTCCGATATCGCCGACGTTTGTACTCGGGCCGTCCTCGGGAGCCGGCGTTGCAAGACTCCCCTGATCTCCGGCGACTCTCTGCGCGCGCCGCGGCAGTGGTCTCGTCGAAGCGGGGCGGATGTGTCGGGCCCTGTCCAGGCGGTTCCGAGGTGGTTTTTCGGCGGTTCGATGGCACGCGATGCTCCCTGAGCCGGGGATTCATAGACCGCAGAGGATGGGGGGCAACTCTGCCCGAACGCCGCAGTCTTTGATGCAAGAGCCCCCGCAACTGGCGTGCCGCCCCTGGAGAGGCCAATGGAACCTCATCAGTCTGGAGGGTGTGGATTCTTGCCTTGCGAGTGCGGATGGTTCCGCAGAGGGGTCTCCGTTGAACGTGCGCATCGTCGCGGAGATGTCGCGGGGCCTATGATATGTTCGGTTGTTCCGCCTGGATCAGGTGTGGCACCGACCTTGCCCGAAAAACGTCGGTGACTGCTAGCCGGCAGGTGGATGCTTCAGGGCTGACGGATCAGCTACAGGTTCACCTGCGAGCCAAGGCCCGCCAGGATGTGAGGTCTTATCATGGTCGTGAGCGAGTACATGACGCCTGAGCCGTTTGTCATGTCCGAGTGTGAGCCTTTGGCGGAGGTCGCGGAGGTTCTTCGGCGAGGTGGAATTCGTCAGATACCGATCACGGACGAATCGAATCGGTTGGTCGGCATTGTGACGGATCGCGACGTTCTCTGTGTACTCGGGAATCAGGATCCGCGCAAGGTCAAATTGAAAGCGCGCGACATCATGACCACCGAGTTGGTGACGGTCACCCCGACGACGCGACTGGAAGAGGCTCTGGAGATTCTCAGCAGGGAGCGTTTTGCGGCCCTTCCCGTCGTCGTTTGCGGCTACGTTGTGGGTATGTTAAGCAAACAAGACCTGCTCCGCCGGTTTCTGGACCTGCTTTGTGAGCAGGACATGGAACCTGTTAGCCGAACCGCGGCTCTTATCCATGGCAGACCGTTGCGACATGACTTGGGGGTGCCCTATGCAGGTTGATCTCGATAGAATGGACCAAAGGCTTCGCGAACGGATTTGTCCAAGCTGTGTCCGATTCACGAGCGTCGGGACATGCAGCCTTCCCGAGGATCGGCCATGTACATTGTTCACGAATCTCCCGGAAGTGGTGTCGCTTGTGCAAGGCACGCACTCTGGGAAGATCGCTCCCTACGTCGACGAACTGAGGGGGAAGGTGTGCGCCGCGTGTCATTTTGAGGATGAACATGGCTCGTGCCCTTGTCGCGCGGACGTGGACTGCGCCTTGGATACATACTACCCCTTGATCGTCGAGACGATCGAGGAGGAATTGGCCTGCCAGAGCCGTGAACACGCGGAGGGTAAGGCGGGCCGCCGCGCCGACGATGTCGGGTGATTCGTGGCGGAGCCAGGGTCCGGAGTCTGACTTCGCGCGGCTCCCTCTGGAGTTGCCGCGCTCGCGTCATTGCAACGAAGCTGAATACTGTGTCACGGGTGTCCCGCTCGTGGTTCCACTGGCGGGATGTCGGTGTCACAAATGCGGCTCCGAAACAGCCTTTAAGCAGTAATTCAAACGACCTGGGCCGTCGCCTATGTATGCCTCATACGGCGGCCTCGAACGGGCGGCTTCAGCGATTCTGAAGCGCATTGATCTCCCGCCTTTCTTCGGCGACAATCCAAGTCGGTCAATGGTGATCCGGCGTAGGGCAGGGCGGCGCGATGCCGCGTGGCTCGGCCGGATGTCAGCGTAGCCTGCTGATCAATATGGAGTCCTGGACATGAAACCAGAAGAACTGGCCCATTGGATCAGCGAGGAGCATCAGAAGGTCCGTGAATTGGCGGGACGATTGCGGGAATGTGTGGTTTACGTTCCCCGCACCAACCATGAGAAATGGCTCTGTGGCGTGCGTGAGGCTTTTGAGCACCTCCGCGCCCATCTGACGAAGCACATGTCGTTGGAGGAGAATGAAGGCTACATGGTTTCGGTCGTGGAGCAGCGTCCTGCGCTATCGCGGGAGGTGGAGCGTCTGGCCCACGAGCACGGAGAGTTCATCCGGTTGATGAACGACATTCATCAACACCTGTTGGACCTGCAACCCCAGGATCAGTTGTTGATTCGCGATAGCTGCCACCGACTCCGGGACCTGCTGTCCTACGTGGAGCACCACAAGAACGAAGAGAATCTGCTGGTATCGTCGGTGTTCAACCTGGACATCGGGGCCGGGGAGTAGTCGATCTCTTCACGGCGAGCGTCGGGATCCTGATGCCAACACGTCGTCGGCATGGTTGGCGACGTGGTCGTAGACGGTGGCCAGAAATCCCATTAACGGAAACCCGCCACGGGGAAAGGGCAACGGTCCCAGGCGCCGAAGGGCCGGGATCGATTCGGCATCAATCGGCATTTCGACGACATCGAGATTGGCAGGCGGCGCCCAGAATCGGTCCGCTTCGACGGGCAGAACGGCAGGCGGGCCCTCCGGAAGATGGTTCGTTGTCACACTTGCAGAATCCGCCATGTCTAAGGTTCCGTGACCGCGTCGGCCGAGAGGGTGAGGTAATCCTTAAGCTCCGATGTCGAGAGGCCGGTGAGCCACTCGTCACCACTGCCGACGATTCGATCCGTGAGCGCAGATTTCTCGGTCAGCAGCTTGTCGATTCGATCTTCGATTGTCCCGATGCAGACGAACTTGTGGACCTGCACGCGGCGCGTCTGGCCGATTCGGTGGGCGCGATCCGTGGCCTGGCGCTCCACGGCCGGATTCCACCACCGGTCAAAGTGAAAGACATGGTTGGCGCGCGTCAGATTCAGGCCGAAGCCGCCGGCCTTGAGGGACAACAGGAAAATGGGTGATGAATCCTTGTCCTCCTGGAATTGCTGAATCATCCTCTCGCGGTTCTTTGAGGACGTAGAGCCGTGAAGGAATGGAACTTCCATTCGGAGGCGTTTGCGAAAAAGAACCTGCAACAAATCGCCCATGGCCTTGAATTGTGTGAAGACCAGTGCGGCATCGTCCTCCTCCAGGACTTCATCCAGCATCTCGACGATGCGCTCACACTTGCCGCTCCGTCTGGTGAGCGGTCCGGTCTGGCGGAGGAAGTGAGCCGGGTGGTTGCAGATCTGTTTGAGCTTGGTGAGGGTGGCGAGGATCAGTCCTCGACGGCGAATGCCGGTAGCCGTTGCGACTTCGCCCAACATTTGCTGCACGGTGCGTTCGTACAGGGCGGCCTGTTCCGGCGTCAGATTGCAGAAGACACGCATCTCCATTTTCTCGGGCAGATCGCATTCGACGTTTGGATCGTCCTTCTGCCGGCGCAGGAGGAAGGGGCGCAACATCGTGCGAAGTTGATTGGCGCGTTGGGAGTCCCCCATTTTCTCGATCGGAACGGCAAACCGCTTGCGAAAGGCGGCGGCCGTGCCCAAGAGACCGGGATTGAGCATCTCCATGATCGACCAGAGTTCGGAAAGGTGGTTTTCCAGTGGGGTTCCGGTCAGGGCGACGCGATGGACAGCCTTCATCGAACGGATGGCGATGGTCTGATTGGCGCTGGGGTTCTTGATTCTCTGGGCTTCGTCCAGGGCGATGCGATGCCAGCGGACACGGCCGAATGTCTTGTAGTCGCGGTGGGCCAGCCCGTAGGTGGTGATGACGACATCGTGTTCGCAGGCGGCTTTGGCAAACGCAGCGTCCGCCAGGCGATTCAGGCCGTGGTGGACCAGAACGCGCAGATGCCCGGCGAATCGCTCGATCTCACGTCGCCAGTTGCCGACGACGGACATCGGGACGAAGAGCAGCGTGGGGCCGGGCATCGTCGTTTGGTTCGGTCGCCGCTCGTGCAGGAGAAGGGCAATGAGTTGGATGGTCTTTCCGAGGCCCATGTCGTCTGCCAGGCAGGCGCCGATCCCGAGGCGATCGAGGAAGGCCAGCCACTCGAGCCCGCGCAACTGGTATGGCCGCAGGGTTCCGTTAAAGTCTGGCGGCGGGTCGAGGCGCTCGAGTTGACTGTCTTGTGCCAGGAACCGGCTGACCCACGACGATCCGCCGAGTCCGACGATTGGGAGGCCGGCCTGCAACTCCTCAGCGCCGGCGGCGAGACGGATGGCATCGACGAGGGTGAGCCGGCCGCCGGGGCGCTGTCGCATGAAGTCCAGGGCCTTGCTCGCCGCCGTCCGGTCCAGATCGACCCACTGGCCCTTTACCTTGACGAGTGGGGCGCCTTGGGAGGTCAGCGCCGCGAAGTCTTCCAAGGAGATGTGATCCTCGCCGACCGCCAGGCGCCAATCGAAGTCAACCATACTGCTCAGACCGAACCCTCCCAGGGACAGTTCCTGTCGGGCGATGCCGTCGTCTCGTGGTTGGACAAAAAGCTCCAAACCGAGCCGACGGTTTTGTGCCGTTGCCCAGTCGGGTAAGTCGGCGGCGAAGCCCTCGGCCTGAAGAAGCGGGCCCCACTCGTGAATGAATGCGTGTGCCTGATTCGTATCGAGATCGACGCCCATGGGTACCGGCGAGTTCAAGGCTTCCTTGATGGTTGCGAATATCGTGGACGCTCGGGTCAGTTCGCTGCGCAGGTGAGCGCGTCGATTGACAAGGTGTTGGCCGAGGATGGACGGCGCTTCGGCGTCTTCGCGCCAGATTTGAGCGATGTCAAGCACCTCACCGGACCCGGGCACTCGGAGGTCGAACCGCAGGCGCCATGCCGTGTTGCCCGTGTCTTGGCCGGGAGCGTCCGTGTCGGAGGGTTCGACCAGCGTAAAGCACAACTCCGCCGCGCGTTCCTCGTTCTCGCGCTCCAGTTGGCTGATCCATGAGCGGATTCCGCCCACGGTGGCCGCGCTGTCCTCGACGGTCCACCGCACGTGGCGATTCTTGTCGAGGAGGCCGGACAACCACCGAATCTCCCAACGCGCTTCGCGCTCAGCCCGATCGTGGATTTGCTCAAAGAACGGATCATCAGACAAGCTGCGGAAGATCAGCGCCTCGGTGGTCTGGGCGATAAAACTGTCCACGGCTTCGGCGGGCCGGCAGCATTTCGTCGCGCTGGTCACTTCAGCACGACAGACATAAGGCATCGCGCTGACGAGTTGTCCGAGCCACTGGAGCTCGGTGCGGCTGTTGACAAACACGCGCCATCGGCCGGCGAAAGTGGTCTGATCGAGTTCGTCGATATCCGGCACGAACTGCCGGCGCGCGAGGAGCGACACGGCGTACATCGCCAGGGCCTGCCAATATCGCAAGGAATCGCCGGAGCGTTGGGCTCCGTCGTCTGCCAGACCGACGAGGAGATCGATCGTCTCGGCTGGTGAAAAGGCCAGCGCGGGGACGCTCAGTTCCCGGAGTCGCGTCGGGCCAATGGAGCCACTCGTCCCACGCCGATTCGAAGCGACGGGCACCGAGCCGGCACATGGCAGCCACAAATGCAGCTTTGATTCCTCAGCGATGGAGGCAAGCAGTCCGTCCGCGGACATCTCGCCGACGGCCTCGTGAAGTTCGGCGCACGACAAGGCAGCGGGATGATCGCCGTTGGAGGCGGATTGGGCAGACGGCGCCTGATCCGACCACGGCGCATCAGCAGCGCCGAGATCAAGGCGTTCGCCCCAGAGGCGAAACGTTGGCGAGGTCCAGATTCCGTGCAATGCGATCATGGTTTCAAGTATTCAATGCTCCGCCCGCCTCGATTTTGCCCGCGGCCGAGTAGTGGGGGTGTTCGTCCGGCGGAGTGAGGCTACAAACTGTGCTCTTTCTGCGGGTCGATCTTAAGGTATTTCGAGAGATACTTCACGCCGATGTAAAACGGAATCGTATCGATCAGGGCAAATGCGAACTTGAACAGGTAGTTACTACCGACCAGAATCGCCAACGCTCCCAGCGATTTGCGGCCCGCGAACAGGTCCTGCCGGAATGTGATGAAGATCACCATTGTGGCGTCCACCAGTTGGCTAACCATCGTGCTGCCGTTGTTTCGCAGCCACAGGTGACGGCCTTTGGTCAGGTTCTTCCAGAAGTGGAACATCGCCACGTCGCAGAATTGTGCCGCAAGGTAGGCACACATCGAGGCCAGGACGGCACCGGCGGTGCACGCATACAGAATGTGAAAGAGCGGCCCCTGGGCGACCAAAACCTCCCCATTGGGCAGGGAGACCTCGCTGCTGAGTGAGAGCACCTGCCACGGCGGCGGTTCCCACGAGCCCGCGGGGAGCCACGCCGGCCGAGCCGCTTCGCTGATACCAGGCAGCATGTTTCCGAGCCAGAGCGTGCCGATCACCAGAAGATTCAGCGCCAGGCCGACCCAGACGACGAAGTTTGCCCGTCGCCGGCCGTAGAGCTCGCTGATGAAATCGGTGCAGAGAAAGGTCAGCGGATAGGGCAATACGCCGACGGCCAGGGCCAGAGGGCCGATGTGGACGAAGCGGGTGATGCCGATGATGTTCAACATCACCATCGAGCCGAGGAAGATGCCGGCCAGGACGAGGAACACGCGCTCGCGGCGTTCGTGCAGTTGGCCATCCACGTATTCGTAGGGAAGTCCATCGACCATGGGCGGTGAAGCCTAGCCCTGGCACGCGAGTGAGTCAACGTGGGGCGCACCGGTTCTAAAGGGCCACAGGCTCGAAGGCAGTGTGATTCGCCTGCGCCGATGCGAGGAACCACACGTCGTCGCCGACGGAAGCCGGCGGTTTGTGCGGACTGAGCTTTTTCATTCATGGGCGCGGCTCTGATTGCCTCCATTCACAACTGCTCTGACATGTGGTAGCATGATGAACCGATTGGCCACGATTGCTTACCGCATGAGAGATAGATGATGGAGCTTTCTTCCGACTATTCATTGACCGGCAAACGTGCGATCGTCTGCGGCAGCAGCCAGGGCATCGGGCGAGCCTGCGCCATTCGATTCGCGACACTGGGGGCGGGTGTCACGCTGATCGCGCGCGACGAGGCCGCCCTGATGCGCGTGCGTGGTGAGCTGGCGACTCATCAACAGCAACAGCATCATGTCGTGGTTGCGGACTTTACCGATCCGTCGGCCCTCAAAGAGCGGGTGGTGGCCCACCTGGCCGAGGCCGGTCCGGTGCAGATTCTGGTCAACAACACCGGCGGGCCGCCGCACGGTGCGCTGATTGAGACCGATCCGCAGGCGTTCTTGCGGGCGATGACCATGCACGTCGTCTGCAATCAGACGCTGGTGCAGGCCGTGTTGCCGGGAATGAAGGCGGCGGGCTACGGCAGGGTCATCAACATCATCTCGACGTCTGTCAAAGAGCCGATCCCCGGTCTGGGCGTGTCCAACACCACGCGCTGGGCCGTCGCGAGTTGGGCGAAAACGCTGTCTCGCGAACTGGCGCCGCTGGGCATCACCGTCAATAACGTGCTCCCGGGCTTTACCGACACGGCCCGGCTCGATGCCCTCTTTGAGGCCAAGTCCAAGGCCGATGGCATCCCGAAAGAAGAGGTCAGGCGCCAGAGCATTGAGAAGATCCCCGCTGGTCGACTGGCCGGCGCGGATGAGATCGGTGCAGCGGTCGGGTTTCTTGCATCACCGGCGGCTTCCTACATCAATGGTATCAACCTGCCTGTCGACGGCGGGCGCCTGGCAAGCTTGTAGACTCGAAGCGCCGCGGGCCTTAGCCCGCGCGGATGTGAACCGGTTGACGAAGCCTCGAGAGCGGCGTCGCCCGCTTGGTCAGGATTTATGCAGAGGATCGACAATTACATCGACGGCGAGCTGGTCGAGCCCATATCGGGGAATTACCTCGACAACATCGACCCCGCCACGGGCCACGTCTATTCGCAATTGCCCGACAGTGCCGCACAGGACGTCGAACGAGCCGTGGCCGCGGCGGAGAAGGCGTTTCCTCTCTGGGCCGGCGCGTCGGCGGCCGATCGCTCCGACGCCATGCTGAGGGTGGCCGACCGCATCGCAGAGCGGTTGGAGGAGTTTGCCCTTGCTGAGTGCGTGGACAGCGGCAAGCCGCTGACCCTGGCCCGGAATCTGGACATTCCCCGGGCCGTGAAGAACTTCCGATTCTTCGCCACCGCAATCCTGCATACCCACTCCGAGATGCACGTCTCCGACGACTTGGCGCTGAATTACACGCTGCGAGGCCCGCACGGGATTGCCGGCGTCATTTCGCCGTGGAATCTGCCGCTGTATTTGCTGAGTTGGAAGATCTCCCCGGCGATGGCGACGGGCAACACAGTCGTGGCCAAGCCGTCGGAAGTTACGCCGATGACCGCCTTTCTGTTGTCGCAGGTCTGTCGTGAAGCGGGCCTGCCGGCGGGCGTGCTGAACATCGTGCAGGGTCGTGGGGCCGAGGCCGGTGCGGCGATCACCGCCCATCCGAAGATCATGACAGTGTCGTTCACCGGCGGCACGGTCACGGGCCGAGAGATCGCCAAGGCCGCGGCGCCGCTGTTCAAGAAGGTCGCCCTGGAGATGGGTGGTAAGAATCCGACGATCGTCTTCGCCGACGCGGACATGGACAAGGCGATTGAACAGGGCGTTCGCGCCGCTTTCGCCAACCAGGGCCAGGTTTGCCTGTGCGGCTCGCGCATCTTCGTCGAGCGCGGCACGTACGACGCCTATGTTCAGGGATTTGTTTCCGCCGCGAAGGCGTTGAAGGTCGGCGATCCACTGGAACCGGGGACGGAACAGGGTGCCCTCGTCTCCAAAGCGCAATTGGAAAAGGTCACCCGCTACGTCAACCTTGCGCGGGAGGAAGGCGGCGAAATCGTTTGTGGTGGCGCCCCGCCAAATCGGGTCAACGACCGTTGCAGGGACGGCTTTTTCTTCCAGCCGACGGTGATCACCGGCCTGAGTGCCGACTGTCGCGTGAACCAGGATGAAATCTTCGGGCCGGTGGTGACGATCATGCCGTTTCAAACCGAGGACGAAGTCCTTGCCTACGCCAACGGCACGGCCTACGGCCTGTCCGCGTCGGTCTTCACGCAGGACCTGAACCGCGCCCACCGCCTCGCCGAGCGGATCGATGCCGGGACCGTCTGGATCAACTGCTGGCTGCTGCGCGACCTGCGCGTGCCGTTCGGCGGCATGAAGCAAAGCGGCCTTGGCCGGGAAGGCGGCGAAGAAGCGCTGCGGTTCTACACGGAGCCGAAGAATGTATGCTTGCAGAAGTCTTAGGTGCTCCATCAAGACTTTATTGTGGTACCGCCGTCCCGTCGTTGGAGACACTGGCGGGGCACCTGTGCCACGGGTCTTGTTAGAGTGCCGTAATAGCCTCACGTAGAGTCGCAGCTCATGGCTGATTCAAGAACAAGTGACCGTGCCCCTGAGCCCGTCGGAGCCTATCCGCACGCCAAGAAGGTGGGACATCTACTGTTCCTCTCCGGCATCGGACCGCGGAAGCGGGGCAGCCGGGAGATTCCCGGCGTCACGCTGGATGCGGCGGGTAACGTCGTCTCCTACGACATCGCGGCTCAGTGCCGGGCCCTTTTTGAGAATGTGCGCTTTGTTCTGGAGGATGCCGGCGCGCGGTGGGAGGACATCGTCGACGTGCAGGTGTTCCTCACGGACATGAAGCAGGACTTCGACGCATTCAATCGGCTCTACGCGGAGTATTTTGCGGGGCCGGACAAACCCAACCCCACGCGGACGACCGTGCAGGTCGTATCGCTGCCGACGCCGATCGCCGTGGAGTTGAAGGTCATCGCGACCGTGCCGGATGCCCGGTCAGACTCCACGGCCGTTTAGCCGCGACCCAACGGGGAGCACCTGAAGATGATGGGCCCGTGACGTCGGGATTCACCGTGTCGAGCGCAAAACCGCCCGCACTGGGCTCGCGTCAAACCCGACGAGCTTGAGCGGCAGGGCAATGAGCTCGTACAGGCCCTCGGGGACGTCCGCCAGCACGATCCCTTCCAGGATCGCCATGTCATGCTTCAGGAACATCTTGTGGGCGGGCAGGTCCTTGGAGTCGAACAGATCGACGCTGGGCGTGTCAATGCCGATGAGCCGGACGCCCTTGCCGTGCAGATCGTCCACCAGTTCCGGCGAGAGGGCGGAGAAGTCTTCGTTGAAGTGCTCGGGGTCGGGATAGGTCCCGGTCCGTAGCAGCACGCGCTCGGCACGGATCGGCCAGGGCAAGTCATCAATCTGCACGCGCGTCCGTCGAGGCAGGTCGACATGGATCACCTGGCAAGGCCCGATGTAGAAATCCAGCGACCGCTCGTCGATGGCCGGTGCGCCGGCGCCATAGTGATTGGGCCCGTCAACGTGGGCGCCGAGATGGACCGTGGCGTGAAGCGTGGACAGCGTGAGATTGTCACCTTTGGCCATGTCCAGCAGAACCTCGCGCGACGGCGGCGTGTCGCCGGGCCAGACGGACAACTGGGGCGTGATGTTTGGCGTGATGTCGTGGAGCATAGTTTCGGGTTACGAGTTTCGAGTTACGAGATGCCCGTTACTGGTCTCAGGCCGTCACTGGCGAGACTTGAGGGTTCTTTCCAGGCCGGCGAGCATCTTTTGGATTTCTTGTACCTGTTCGCAGGTTTCATCAAATGTGTTGTGATCTACCAGCTTTAAGTCTCTTGCCAGGATCAACTGGTATTCGAGTTCGTGTGCCGATCCGGCTGCGATATGGATAAACCGACAGAAATCTCCCGCGGCGCTTCGTCCACAGCCTTCCGCCAGATTCGTCGGCACGGACGCCGAACTTCGGCGCATCTGGCTGATCAAGCCATATCGTTCATCATTCGGGAACGACAGGGTCAACTTGTAAACAGCAAGCGTCAAGGCATGCGCCTTCTGCCAGACCTGCAACTTCTTGAAGGCCTGCACACGCGCCTCCACACTACCTACCAACAATTCTGTGGCGGAATGATCCGCCCGCAACACTTAACTCGCAACTCGCAACTCTTACAGCCTATGCCGAATCGCCCACAGGTCGGGGAAGATCGGCTGGAATAGCGTTTTCTTCAGAAACTCCACCCCGAGGCTGCCGCCGGTTCCCTGTTTGTTGCCGATGGTGCGCTCGACCACCTTGATATGCCGGTATCGCCACTCCTGTTGCCCTTCGTCGAAGTCGGTCATCAACTCGAACAGGCTCGCCACGTCGGGCTGCGACACATAGAGATTGTAGACGCCCTCCTGGATCCGCCCGTTCGGTTTCGTCGATTCGCTGAGGTCGCGATTGCGAAGCTCCGGGGGAATCTCCACGCCGCGGTGGGCGAGGAAGTCGTAAAAGTGGTCGACCACGCTGCGCTCATGCAAACGCTCCTGAAGGCGCTTGAAGCTCGGTGTGCTCTGGTCGCAGTGTTTGATCATGTCCGTCCGCTTGACCCCCACGACAAACTCAAACTCCCGAAACTGGACCGATTGAAAACCGGAGGAGGTCTCCAGGCGATCACGGAAGCCGGCAAAAGACATCGGCGTCATGGTCTCGAGAATGTCCAGTTGGCCGACGAGCGTTTTCATGATGGTTCGGAGGCGCTTGAAGGTGGCGATGGCGCCGTACATGTCGTTGGCCGAGAAATCGCGACGAACCTTTTCCAGCTCATGCAACATGAGCTTGAACCACAGCTCATAGGTCTGATGGATGATGATGAAGAGCATCTCGTCGTGCTCGGGCGGCTCGGAGCGCGCCTCTTGGAGGTCGAGCAGTCGATCGAGCTTCAAGTAGTCGGCATAGGTCAGGGCCATGATGGCGTTGCTCCCTGCGGTCGGCCCGCGTCAACTCCTGCCCATGCTATCAGAATCATTCGACGCCAACGACCCTGCCCCGGTTGCAAACCGGCGCCACAGTCCGGGCGCCACAGTCAGCCTGCCCGTCGCTCAGCAACCGTAGGGTCCGCTGTGCGGACCTGCAGTATCCAGCGTCGTGTTCACGGCAAGCGGTCCGCACAGCGGACCCTACGAGGCGCGGACTGTCACGCCATGAGAGCGACAAGGCCGATGACGATCAGCATCGAGAGGAGGACAACAAGCTGCACGATGCGCTTCACGAACCGGTCTTGCCCGGCGGCTTGGCGGACGGCCTCGGCGTAAGGCGTGCGCGTGAACGTGATGAGTGTATAGAGTGGGAGGTATCGTCGGGGAAACAGTCGGTGCAGTCGTTGTTCTCGCTGTTTGGCCCGAAGAAACCTGGCCGACCCGACGTGGTCGCGCATCTCCACGAAGTTATTCAGGGCAAGGTCGGCAATGGCGTCGGCGTTGGCCTTCCGGCGCTCGTAGAAGGTTGCCAAAGCACTACCCCAATTCCCTCCGCAGGCACATAGACATTCATTGAGTACGGTGCAGTCTTCAAACGCGGCATTCATGCCCTGGCCGTAGAAGGGCACGACGGCATGGGCCGCATCGCCCAGCAAGGCGACCTTGTCTTTGTAATGCCACGGCCCGCAGCGGATGGTGGCCAGCGAGCTGGTCGGGTTCTGAAAATAGTCGTCCGTCAATGTCGGCATATGGGCGATGGCGTCAGGAAAGTGCTCGCTGAAATAGGCTCGAACGTCGCTTGGCGTCTTGAGCCGGTCGAACCCGTTCGGCCCGGTGAACGGCCAAAAACAGGTGCAGGTGTAGGAGCCGTCGGCATTGGGCAAGGCGATCATCATGAAAGACCGCCGCGGCCAGATGTGCAGGGCGTTCTTTTCGAGACGAAATCCGCCATCCTCCGCCGGCGGGATCGTCAATTCTTTGTAACCATGCTCCAGGTAGTCCTGCGAGTAGTTGAAGCAATCCAGCCGTTGCATGCGACCGCGGACGGCACTGAAGGCCCCGTCGGCGCCGATGACGATGTCGCCGGCCGCCGTGATCTCTTCGGAAGTTTCGGTGTGGATGAGTTTGGCGGCGGGGGCATCCAGTTCCACATCGACGCACTTGTGGTTGAACATCAGCTTGACGTTCGGATGGCGCTCGGCCGCGTTGAGCAGGGTGATATTCAAGTCGGCCCGCGAAACGGAGTTGATCGCCTGATCGTTACCGATGCCGTAGGGCTGGTAAGACAGCTTGCCTGACGCATCGTGGATCATGCGCCCTCGCATGGGGATGGCTGATCGCATGACCTCCTCGGCGACGCCGATTTCACTCAGGGCGTGAATGCCGCGGACACTGAGGGCCAGGTTGATGCTGCGCCCGGCAACGATCGTGGCGGTTCGGATGTCCGGCCGCTGCTCATAGACCTCGACCGCGTGGCCCGCCATCGCAAGGTAGTTGGCCATGACCGCCCCGCCGGGCCCGGCGCCGATGATGATGAACTTGGGTTTAGCACTTTTCGGCATCGTGGCGGCTATTGTGCCAACGCTCACTCATCTGGCAAGTTGCCGCGTGTTGAACCTCACGGTCGCGGCTCTGATCGGTTGGCGAGAACCTCTGCAAACCGCCACACCTCGTGAAACGTATTGTACAGCGGCACGGGGGCGATGCGGATCACGTTGGGCTCACGGAAGTCGACGACGATGTTCTCGTCGCGCAGTGTCTTGTACAGGCCGCGCGGGTCGTCGTGAACCAGGATCGACAACTGGCATCCTCGTGCGGCGGGGTCGCGCGGCGTGATGATCTCGAATCGCCGGCCCTCGATTCCATCCAGGAGATACTCCAGGTAACCAGTCAGTTTGATCGACTTGCTGCGCAGGGCCTCCATGCCCGCCTCATCGAAGAGAGCGAGTGAAGCGAGCAGCGGGGCTGCGGAGAGGATCGGCGGATTGCTGATCTGCCAGCCGTCGGCGCCGGCCTGCGGGATAAAGTCGAGTCGCCGGTGCATCTCGAACCGTGTCGCCGGATCGTTGCCCCACCAACCGGCAAAACGCGGCAGGTCGAGATTCTTGCCGTGCCTCTCGTGGACAAAGCAGCCGCCGATGGCGCCGGGCCCGCTGTTGAGATACTTGTAATTGCACCACACCGCGAAGTCGATGCCCCAGTCATGCAGCGACAGCGGGACGTTACCCACGGCATGCGCCAAGTCGAGGCCGAAGACGCAGCCCTCCCGCCGCGCGACATCGGCAATGCGCGGCATGTCGAGCACTTGACCGGTGTTGAAGTTCACGCCTGCGAGAAGGGCCAGCGCAATCTGGTCTCCATGATCTTCCAGCAAACCCTCGACGTCGGCCGTGTGGATGTGGTGCTCGCCTTCGCGAGGCTGGAGCGTGACCAGGGCGTCGGCCGGATCAAAGCCATGATGGCGAATCTGCGTCTCGATCGCGTAGAGATCGGACGGAAACGTGGGGCTCTCGATCAGAACCTTGTAGCGCTGCTGCGTCGGGCGATAGAACGTCACCATCATCAGGTGAAGGTTCACCGTCAGGCTATTCATCATCACGACTTCGCCGGGTCGCGCTCCGACCAATCGGGCACCCCTGTCACGGAACTGTTCGTGATAGGAATACCAGGGCCGCCGCCCCTTGAAATGGCCATCAACGCCGAACTCGGCCCACGCATCGAGTTCTTCCTGCGCGAGTCTTCGGCCTTCAGCGGGCAACAGCCCGAGCGAGTTGCCGCAGAAATAAACGACCGGTTGCCCATCGGGCGCGGCAGGAATGCAGAACCGCTCTCGAAAACCGCGCAACGGGTCTTCACCGTCGAGCGATTTCGCGAACTCTTCGTCAGGACGATGGTCCAACATGGCGAACAGTGTATCAAGTCGCAGCTTGATTGAAGAGGTCTCGCCGCAGGTTCAGAAACTCGATTGCCGTCCCCGCCAGCAGCCGGTCCTTCGTCTCCGCCGATAGCTCCGCCATCGACTCGATCAATCGGCCCGGCGTAGCCTCGCCCAGCGGGAAAGGGTAGTCACTACCCAGGGCGATCCGTTCGACGCCGACGAGCTTGATCAGGTATCGCAGCACGTCGGCGTCATGCACCAGCGAATCGAGGTAGAAGCGACCGAGATAGTCTCGCGGGCTCGTGTTATTGTCGACCGCACACAGATCGGGACGGACGTTGAAACCGTGCTCAACGCGCCCGATCGTCCCCGGAAACGAGCCGCCCCCGTGGGCAAAGGCGATGCGCAGCGCGGGCAAGCGCTCCAGCACGCCGCCGAAGATCACCGAACAAATCGCCAGCGACGTCTCCGCCGGCATCGCCACGAGCCAGGGCAGCCAATACTTGCTCATGCGGTCCTTGCCCATCATGTCCCAGGGGTGGACGAACACCGCGGCGTCGAGGTCGGCGGCGGCCTCGAACACGGCGAAGACCGCAGGCTCGTTCAGATTCCAATCGTTGACGTGCGTGCCGATCTCGATGCCAGCCAAGTGCAAATCCTCGACGCAGCGGCGCAGCTCGCCGGCGGCCAGGTCAGGGTCCTGCATCGGCACCGTTCCGAGGCCCACGAAGCGCCGCGGATGTTCGGCAACCACGCCGGCGATGTGATCATTCAGCCGCTTGGACAAATCGAGCGCGTCGGCCGGTCGCGCCCAGTAGCTGAACATCACCGGCACCGTTGAGAGCACCTGCACATCGACGCCGGCCGCATCGCAATCCGCCAGACGGCGCGCCGGGCTCCAGCAGTTATCCTCGATCTCGCGGAAGAACTTCCCGTCGATCATCATCCGCGCGCGGCAGGGGGCGTGGTGATCCAACCGGACGAAGCCGCCGTAACCGTAGCGCTCCTGAAGGTCGGGCCACTTCTCCGGCAGGATGTGGGTGTGAAGGTCGATCTTCATGGATCATGACCGCGCTTGATCAAAGCCGCGCCTGTTCAGAGCCGCGCCCGTGAGGAAGCGGTGGGTGAACGATTGTCGCGACGCGTTCTGATCCGCTCAGCCCTTCGGCGGCACCGGCTTCTCCACCCGCTTGCCGCACTTCGTGCAGACGCGCTTGGAATCGTCTTTCCAGAAGGCCTCCATCGTGTCACGAAAATGTTCGACGATGTCTTTGCAATCGAACTCGATATCATGCACCAGATCGCCACAGCCTTCACAGTAAAAGACCAGGTGCTCTACTTCGCCGGCGTGGCGCGTCCGCTCAACCACGACGCCGAGTGTGTTGGGCGGCCGCTGTGGCGAGTGCGGGACGTTCGGCGGAATGAAGAACGTGTCTCCTTCGCGGACAGGGTGATCCACGATCTTGCCGCCCTCGCGGATGCGGACCGTGATGTCGCCTTGAAGCTGATAGAAATACTCCTCGGAGTCCACGACGTGAAAGTCGTTCCGCGCGTTCGGCCCGGCGATCACCATGACGAAGAAATCACGGCCGTTGTACAGATACTTGTTGCCCACCGGCGGCTTAAACTTGTCGCGGTTCTCTTCGATCCAGTTCTTCAGATTGATCGGAGCACTCGTGGTCATGATGCACCTCGCCATTCCTGTTCCTGGACATGATTCCGCACGCCGTGGGCATTATCGCCGTGCGTGGGAGCATGTCAAAGGAACCGAACGAGTAGGGCCCGGAACTGCGCTTGGCCACGACCACGACCAGCGCCGCGACCCTGAGCAAGCGGTGGTGAAACGTGTGTTGGACGGAGCCGCCGTCTATGACGGCGGTGTGTCTGTGCGGCGCGAGGCGTTAGCAGGCGGAGGCGCCTTGAGCCTTTGCAGCTCCACCGCGTTCACAGACCGCGGCTCTGAGCGGGCGCGGCTCTGAGCGTGTGCGGCGGCGGTGGTTTGCGGCTCTGATTGGTCGCGGCGCTGATTAAGTTGACCGCATTCCGGCTGACGCATTGCCTCTAACTGGGCGCGCGCACGAGGTTCACAGCTCTACAGTTGATGCGATTCGCGGACGTTTCGCGGTATAGGGGTGAGGTCCCAGATGATGCCGAGGCGGGCGAGGAGGCAGAGGCCGTAGTAGGTCAGGTCGATTTCCCACCAGTAAAAGCCCTGCCGGACAGCGCCGGGATAGTAGTGGTGGTTGTTGTGCCAGCCCTCGCCGAAGGTCAGCAAAGCGAGGAGGAGGCTGTTTCTGCTTTCGTCCTTGCTCTTGTATCGCTTCGTGCCCCACATATGCGTGAGCGAGTTGATCGTAAAGGTTGCGTGGGAGCTAATAATGGTCGAAACGAAGAACCCCCAGATCAGCATTTGGAATCCCGACGTGTTCCAGCCGTAAGCCTCCAGGAACATCCCGAAGAAGAAAAGCATGACGGCCTCGATGAGCGGCACGAGATTGTCGAATCGGTTGAGGAAGCGCAGCTCCGGGAACTTCATCAGATCGGGGACGGCTTTTGCGTCGTAGTCGAAGCCGGCCTTGGAGGTGATCCAGCCGACGTGGCTCCAGTAGAAGCCGTGTCGGTGGGGGGAGTGTATGTCGTCCTCTTCGTCGGAATGCCGGTGGTGGTGGCGGTGGCGTGCGGCCCACCAGATGGCGCCGCGCTGGACGCAGGAAGCGCCCACCAGGGCGAAGATGAACTGTGCCACGCGGGAGGTCTTGAATGTTCGGTGGGAGAAATAGCGATGGTAGAACGCGGTGATCGCGAACATGTGAATCGCGTACAGGGCGGCGGCGACGATCACGGCGACGGGGCTCCAGCCCACCCAGATGACGCCAAAGCACATGAGGTGCATAGCGGCGTAGGGGATCATTCGGAGCCAGTCGATGCTGTACTTGTCGTCGGTCTCGGCTTCGGAATAGCTCTTCGTTGTCGTGTCGAACCAGCAGGTCGCGCTACGCAAGAGCGATGAGATTCGCCAGGACGATTTCTTCTTGTAGGTTGCTTGCGGGGCGGGCTGAGCCAACTTTTGCAGTTGGGCGGCGAGGGGCGTCATCGTCTGTTGTTCTGTCATTTTGTTGCGATCTCTTGAGCTTATCCTGGACTGTCGATTGCCGGCCTTTCGGGTCTTCCTTTTCGACCTCCATGGCCGGTTCGATTCGAGGGTGGGATGCCGCAAACGAGCAGGGCACCGACGTGGAACAAAGGAGTATAGCCGCCGCTTGCCTTCCACACAACAGCAAACGATGACGAGCACGGGCCAAGCCGACCAGCCCTACCATCTCTCACAAACACTCTTGGCCTGCATGAAGAGTTGCAGGTAGTCACGGCCTTCACGCCGAGGTTTTCTTCCTCCTGCGAGGGCTGATTCGGGTCAGGGTTCTCAGGGCTTCGTTGACCGCTTGTGAGTCGGGAAAGGTCTTGGCGACATCGGGCGCCAGGGCCACGAGGTTGGTCCTCTTTGGCGTAGCGCCGGGCGTACTTGCCGCGCCGGCCCTTGCTGAAATCATACTCTGAGGGCATATCCCTGCTGCTTCGTGATTCATCTCTCTTCATAAGCCCTCTTTTCGCGTCGCGTCGCCTTTCGAGCACTGATTAGTCGAAGAGTGTTTCCGCGATCCGTATGGACAAACACGACCAGCCGCCCTCCTCGGAGCGCTTTCACAACGGGCTGCTAGGGGCGGGCTGAGCCGTGAACGGCAAGCTGCCGCCATAGCTTCGCGACGGCGCTTTGGGACGTCTCAAGATTGTGTCGAATTCGACGGCGAATCTCCTCGTCGGGCAAATCGTGTTGCTGCTCGAGTTGTTTGACCTGGATATCATTCTTCATCTTTACGCAATCGAACTGCCGCTTGGTCTTCATCTAAACGATCTCCTTGGGCGACCTGATATCAATCTGATGATAGCCCTCCTGCAAGTTCACGGCATTGAACATTCTGATCTTGTCCCAATGGACGACGTGCTTGAAGTTCCAGCTTACGACGAGATCGGCCCGCGCGATCGTCGCCAGGGCGATATGATGGGCATCGGCAGCGTGCTTGGAACCCACAACGCCCGACTTCAGATAGGCATCCCGGAGCGCTGCTGACTCTTCGTCGCTGACGATGGGCTCAAAGCAATCAGGAGGCAAGTCCGCCAGCACTCGCTGCACCTCCGTGGGGGCCGGATCAAGCTCGTTGGCGAGGATGTCGGAGAGCATGAGAATGATTCTGCCTTCACGGGCCATCGCGAATAAGGCCAAACTATCCTGAGAGAATTCCTCATCAAGACAGCCGCCAACCACCGAGGTATCCGCGTATACTCGCAGTTTCTTCAAGGTCGATCTCCTGTGCCAAGAGGCACATCACTTGAAAACCAACCTTGTTGTACGCCTTCATGGTTCTTTTCACTATGCGACATGGGGTCTCACCGAACTCTACCATCGCTCCGTGATGCTCTTGGCCTGCATGAAGAGTTGCAGGTAGTCGCGGCCGCCGGCTTTGCTGTCCGGGCCGGACATGTTCGGGCTCCCAAGGCGCTGGGAGCCACAGACTCGGCCGGCACGTCGAGAAGCCAAAGCCTTCACGATGTTGTTCGCGATTGGCGCTTGCGCAAATCGACTACCTTCTCAGGGTGCTCCGCCTGTATTTGCTCGATGGCTTTCCCGAGATTCCCCAGGTCGCTGCCCAATTCCTGGAACAGCTCTCGACGACGCCGGCGGACCTCATCAATCAGCGGATCAGAGAGGGTCTCTTCTCGATTGTTCATGACGGCTCCTCCAGCCACAGCATTTCCGGCGTAACGATCGCGGGCGTGAGCAATCCCAGTCGGCGATTGATGATCGTTAGGTGGTCCAGTTTGTTCGGATTCGCCAAGTGACGAATGTTCCACGTCAGAAGAAAGGCCGTCTCATGAACACAGGCTGTGGCAAGGTGTGTGGCGTCACCCGCGATATCAGCCGGGACCAACCTTTCGTCGACATACCGCCGAGCGACGGCCAAGACTTCAGAGTCCACCCTCAAGCGTGGCAGGGGATCTATCAACTCGATTGCCGCCTCCTGACCGGGCCAATCTCCTCGCCTAAGTTCAAGGACGACGTTATCCGAAACGTGTGCATTATAGCGATCCAACTGCTCGCGCCACCACTGCCGTGTGACATTGCGACGGTGCAAGCTACCGGGATCGGTCCGCTCCGACACATAAGCGCTGGGAATGGTCGTTTCGATGTAGACAGCGGAGGCCATCGCTAACCTATTGTATGCTCACCAGCACGCGAAAGCTTGTATCCGACGATTGGAGTCTCACCAGCATCACCATCGCTCCGTGATACTCTTAGCCTGCATGAAGAGTTGCAGGTAGTCGCGGCCGCCGGCTTTGCTGTCGGTGCCGGACATGTTGAAGCCGCCGAAGGGCTGGACATCGACGAGGGCCCCGGTGCATTTGCGGTTGAGATAAAGGTTTCCGACATGCAACTCGTGTCTGGCCCTTTCCAGATGGAGGCGGTCGTTGCTGTAGATGGCCCCGGTGAGTCCGTATTCGGTGCCGTTGGCGATCTCAAGGAGCTCGTCGATGCCGCGACCCTTGATGATCGCCAGAACGGGGCCGAATATTTCCTCCTGGGCGAGTCGGGCATCGGGGCGGACGTCCGTGAAGATGGTCGGCGGGATAAAATAGCCGCCTTTGGGGACGGGACCGTCGCCGAGGAGCATTTTTCCTTCGGTCCTGCCGATTTTGACGTAGCTCGTGATCTTGTCATATGCGGCCTGGTCGATGACGGCGCCCATCGAGACGTTTTCTCCGCCTGCGGGATTGCCCACGGTCAGTTCCCGGGCGCGTCGGATGACACGTTCGGTGAGGGGCGCCTGCACCTTTTCATCGACGATGAGTCGGCTACAGGCCGAGCACTTCTGGCCCTGGAAACCAAATGCCGCGGCTACGACGCCTTCGGCGGCGGCATCCAGGTCGGCGGCATCCGTGACGACAATGCAGTCCTTGCCCCCCATCTCCAGTACCGTCCGCTTGAGCCAAATCTGGCCTGGTTGGACCTTGGCGGCCTTTTCAAAGATGCCCAGGCCGACATCCCGTGAGCCGGTGAATGCGATGAAGCGTGTCCGAGGATGTTCGACGAGGACATCGCCGATCTGGCCGCCTGAGCCTGGACAGAAGTTCAGCACGCCCGGCGGCAGCATGCACTCCTCCATGATCTCGACGAACTTGGCGGCGATGATCGGGGCGGTGCTGGCGGGCTTCAGGACCACGGTGTTGCCGGTGACGATGGCGGCGGAGGTCATTCCCGCCATGATCGCCAGTGGGAAGTTCCAGGGTGGGATGACGACGCCGACGCCGAGGGGAATGTAGCGGACTTCATTTTCCTCGCCGTTGAAAGGGGTTACTGGCTGCGGCCCGCCGAGGCGCATCATCTCCCTGGCGTAGAACTCGAAGAAGTCGATGCACTCGCAGACGTCGGCGTAGGCTTCGAGCCACGGTTTCGATTCCTCGTAGACCATCCAGGCCGAGAACTCGTAGATTCTCCGCCGGAGAATCGCGGCGGCTTTGATGAGGTAGCGGGCGCGGACATCAGGATCGACGCGCGACCAACTGACGAAGGCCTCGTCGGCGGCTTCGATGGCTGCCGTGGCTTGATCGGCGTCGGCCCTGCTGACTGAGCCGATGATCTGCTCGGTGTTTGCGGGATTGATCGAGTCGATCTTGGCGGACGTGTCGATCCGTTGGCCGCCGATTCGGAGCGGGTGGGTCTTGCCCAATTCGTCGCCGACCCGCTTAAGGGCCGTGTGAATTTTTCGTCGGGGGCCGTCTTCGGCGAAGTTGACGTAGGCTTCCGGGCGGTATGGAGGTAACATGTGTTGTCTCCCTGACAGTTCAGAAGGAGAGTCGGCTCGGTTTGGCGATGCACAGGTAACGGGCCTGCGCCACAGTGGTTTGAGAGGTTCTTATACCCGATCGTCGGCGCGATCGCGAGCGGATCGGAAACCCATCGCCTTTCCGGGTTTACGTGCGTCGGCGCCGAGACTACTATCCGCGTGCGTCGTCGGCCGATCGGGCCGGGCAACGGGTTCGGCTCTGGCGAATCGTTATCCAAATCACTTGGTGAGACTCCGCAAGTCATGAGTAGCGAAGAACCTGAAATACAGGCGGTCGAATCGAACGATTCGCGTGAGGAGACCCCTTTTCTCACACGGGTGCTCGTGACCGGCGGTTCCGGCTTTGTCGGGCGGTACGTCGTGCGACAGCTTGTGGCCATGGGTCACAAGCCGGTCTGTTTGGTCCGCGATCTTCCCAGCTTCGTCAGCTTGGTCTCGGAACTTCCTGAAGATCGGTACGAGGCGGTGGCCGGGGACTTGTTCGACGACGAGGCCCTGGAACGAGCGGCAGCCGGGGCGGAGGCGGCGATTCACCTGGTCGGCATCATCTTCGAGCAGCCATTGAAGAAGCGCACGTTTTCTCGCATTCACGTTGAAGGGACGCGGCGGGTCATCGACGCCTGCACGGCGGCGGGGATCAAACGATACGCACACATGTCGGCTCTGGGGAGCCGGCCGAATGCGGTGAGTCGATACCATCAAACCAAGTGGATGGCAGAGACGCTTGTTCGAGAGAGTGAGCTGGCGTGGACCATTTTTCGTCCGAGCATTATCCACGGTCCGGACGGTGAGTTCATGCGGATGATGCGGGCTCTGTTGTGCAGCGCGAGCGTGCCGTTGTTCGGCGTGATTCCGGCGCCGTTTCCGGTGGTTCCTTATTTTGGAGATGGCCAACACCGGGTGCAGCCTGTGTCGGTGCGAGACGTGGCCCAGTGTATGGTGGCTTCATTGAGCAAGCCGGAGACGGTCGGCCAGGTTTACGAGCTGGGCGGACCGGAGGCGATGAGTTGGAAAGAGTTGTATCGCACCTGTCGTGAGTTGATCCCCGGCGCCAAGCAATGGAAGCCGGTGGTGTCGCAGCCGGTCGCGGTTGCGAAACTCATGGCGATGACGGTGATGCGGCTGCCGGTGTTTCCTCCGATGTTTCGATTCAACCTTGGGCAGGTGCAGATGTCGCAGGAGGACTCGGTGTGCGACGTGTCGCCCGTGGAGCGCGCGTTCGGCATCAGGCTGCGCGATTTTCGTCAGGAGTTGGCGGATTATGGCGGTCAGATCGACTGAGGAATACTAAGGGGTGATTGCGACACGGGTGCCCGGACTGCGGAGCCCGGGCTGGTCCGAACTTCGGAGAATGCTGACATGCCGGAAGAGGTTCAATTCTTTGGCGTCCTGATGCGGTGGTTGCACATTACCGGGGCGGTGGTGGCGGCCGGCGGAACGATCTTCGGCCTCTTGGTCATGCTGCCGGCGCTACGGGGCCTGGAACCCGACGTGCGCTCGGACATCATGGAGAGCGTCCGCAAGCGCTTTTCACTGTTGTTTATGGCGGGTATCGCGGCATTGGTGGCGTCCGGGTTTTACAACTACATCGCCGTCGAGATTCCCCAACATCAAGGGCAAGGGCTCTACCACGGCTTGATGGGCGCGAAGATCGCCTTGGCCATGGTGGTGTTCTTCATCGGGAGCGCTCTGGTGGGGCGATCGGAGGCTTTCGAGGGCCTGCGCCGCAAGCGGCGGCGGTGGATGCGGCGGAACGTGACCTTGCTATTGATCATCCTCGTCCTGGCGGCGATTCTCCGGGCGATGCCGGCGGTTACAGCCGGATGATGATTCCGCGCGAGCCGGGCCGTCCTCGGCCCCGACGGAAAGGAGTCGCTTGAGTTGACCGGGGCCGAGGACGGCCCGGCTCGCTGCGGTACTTCGACATTCGCATTCGTCAGCTCTTGTCGAAGATCGAGGTGATTCCTTCTGCCGAAGAAGTTCGTACTGCTGCGCCCGGTCATGCCCGATCTTTCGTCCAGGCCTGCGCGGTATATCTTGGTCTGAGATTCGCTGCCGCGACCAGGACTTGCTCGCTCCAATCTCCCGAGCGAAACGTGATGCCGAACTCCCTCTCGAACGCCGGGATCAGGCGATCCACGGCGGCCTGAAAGCTCACCGGCCCCTCCAGGGCGGTCCAGGTGGCGACCGGTTGTTGTTCATATCGACTGTCCAGCATGATCGAGCCGTGTTGCAGGATTGCCCGGGGCGAGCGGCGCTGCGCGGAGCCGGCGATTTTACTGAAGCCGGTTGGGTCTTCGGCATTCCTTATGACGACGTCGAGCCCGTGTCGGCGGGCGAAGCAGAAGAAAGGCCCGTGCAACGAGGATGCGTCGCAGCAGGGATCGTCGCTGCCGAGCTGCCGAGCCTGCGGGCCGATGGCAGCGATGATGGCGTCGTGGGCGCGTTCGTAGAGGCGGTTGGCGTGGCCTGCGATCAGAGGGTGGTCGGTCGGGATAGCCAGTGAATAGGTCACTTCCAGGTCGTGCAGGATGGCTCCGCCGCCGGTGGTGCGTCGAACCACCGGCAACGCGCCGGCCGGTGGGGGAAGTTGCTCGTATTCCGCGTACTTCTGAAACCGGCCCAGGGAAATCGTTGCGGGCGACCATGCGTAGAAGCGGAGGACCGGTTCCGACCGGGCCTCGGCGCAGGATTCCAACAGGGCCTGATCTCGGGCCATGTTGTCCGGTCCTTCCAATGGCGGATCGATGATCAGTCTCACGGCTTCCATGGAGAACATGTTAGACGCGCATGCCGCAGTTTGCTCGGTTGTTTAGTGGACAAAAGGGGACGGCCTTCTCCGTTGGAGGTGTTCGCCGTATGGTTGGCGGGCATGTCGATTGTGTCGACGACGATGTGTTATCCCAGCGCGGGCTCTGCGACGCAGGGCGTTTTCATCGAGCGGCGGCTTCGGGCGATATGCCGCTGGATGCCGGTTCAAGTCGTGGCGCCTGTCCCCTGGTTTCCGCTGCTTCGGCCGGTCCGGGTTGAAGGTGGGGCGGGTGCGTCACCGACTGCCGCCGAGGAAGCCGGGGTCGGCGGGCCCTCCGTGGTGCGGCCCAGGATGTTCTACCTGCCGGGCGTGATGAAGCGCTGGGACGCGGCCTTCTATGCCGCGGCGTTTGAGAAGGGGCTTCGTGCGACCAAGGCCACCGACACTGCGCGTTTGATCGACGCCCATTTTGTCTGGCCCGATGGCGTGGGGGCCTGGCGTGTCGCCCGGCAGGAGGGGTTGCCGTTTGTCTGCACGATTCGCGGCAAACTGGTGAGCCAGATGGCCGATCGTCACAAGCGGCGGCTGATTGCGGAGATGTTCCGCGAAGCCGACGCGCTGATCGCGGTAAGCCGGTCTCTGGCGACCCTGGCGAACGACGTGGCGGGCATGGACCTGGGCGTTCACGTCATTCCCAACGGCGTGGATCGGATGGTGTTTCATCGCCATGACGGTGCTGCGGCCCGGGCAGCCCTCGGTTTGCCGGAGCAGGCTCGGTGCGTCGTGTCGGTCGGGCATCTCCAGTCGCTCAAGGGCTTTGATCGGTTGGTGGAGGTTTGGCCGGAGGTGCGGCGGCGGTGTGGCGACATGCGGCTCCTGCTGATCGGCGGCGAGGCCGGCGAACCGAAATATGTCGAGCGTCTCAACGCGTTGATTGACGCTGTGAATCGTGGGGCCGACCTGACCGGTGGCGGCGCGGCGGTGACGTGCCTTGGGCGGCAGCCGCCGGAGACCATCGCGCGTTTGTTGAATGCCGCGGATTTGTTCGCGTTGGCCAGTCGGTCTGAAGGTTGGTGCAACGCGGTTGCCGAGGCTTTGGCTTGTGGGTGCCCGGTGGTGGCGACGGACGTTGGGGGCAATCAGGAGATCGTCCGTGAATCACGCTTGGGGGAGTTGGTGCCGTTGGGCCGGCGCGATGCGCTGGCTGAGGCCGTCTGCGGTGCGCTGGGCCGTGAATGGGAACGATCCTATATCGCCCAAGTCGGAGGGCAACGGGATTGGCAACAGGTCGGCCGGGAGTGTGTCGATGTATTTGAGAAGGTCTTGGGGCGGGGTGAGGCGTTGCGGCCCAAGCAGTGCCCCAATCCGGCATAGTTGCAACCCGCCATGGCCGCTCAATCGCTCCCCGTCGGGTCGGGGCTGAACATACCCGAGTGAATCTTCATTTTGATCGAAGGTCGGAACATCATCTGCATCGCCAGTGACTGGTCTTACGATCCGACCAGCAAGCACCACGTCATGAAGCGGCTGGCGGAGCGAAACCACATCGTCTGGGTCAATTATCACGGCTCTCGTCGACCCCAGTTCTCGGCCACGGACTTTGCCGCGGCGGTGGGTAAGCTCCGGCGCATCATCCAGGGCCCCAGCCGCGCCGCCCCCAACATCACCGTGGTGACGCCGTTGGTCGTGCCCGTGCCGGGCCGAGAGGCGGTTGCCCGTTTGAATCGTCGCCTGCTCACGCGACAGATTCGGCGCGTCCTACGCGAACTGCCGCCGAGGCCGGTGCAGTTGTGGTCTTTCGCCCCGGACGTGGATTTTCTTTGCGGACAATTCGACGAGGAGTGTGTGGTCTATTACTGCGTGGATGAGTTCAGCGAGTTTGCCGGCTACGACCGCCGGGCCATTCTCGCTGCTGAGCGGCGGCTGGCTTCACGGGCCGACTTGTTGGTGACGACGTCCAGGGCACTCTTCGAATCCAAACGTGCGCTGAACGCGAACACGATCCTGGTGCCACACGGTGTTGACTGTGCGCACTTCGGCGGGTCGAGGTCCGACGACGTTTTGATTCCGGAAGAGATCGCCATGCTGCCCCGGCCGATCCTGGGGTTTTGGGGGTTGCTTCAGGATTGGGTAGACGTCGAATTGCTCGCCGAGTTGGCTACGGCCCGACCCGACTGGTCCATCGTGCTGATCGGCGAAGCGGCAACGGACGTGTCCGCGCTTAAGGGTTTGGCGAACGTACACTTGCTTGGTCGACGATCGTATGCCGCGCTGCCGGGCTTTGCGAAGGGCTTTGATTTGGGGCTGATTCCTTTCCGAATCAACCGGCTGACAGCGGCGGTGAATCCGATCAAGCTGCGGGAGTATCTCTCGGCAGGTTTGCCGGTCGTCTCGACGCCGCTGCCGGAGGTTCAGCGCTATGGCGAACTCGTCCGCGTCGCCGAGCGCGGGTCGGCCTTCTTGCAGGCGTGTCAAGAAGCGCTTCGGGAAGGCCGTGAATCAGACTCGGCCGCACGACAGGCGGCCATGTTGTCTGAGACGTGGGCGGCCAGGGTGGAAGAGGTTACGTTGCACCTTCGCCGATGTCCGGCAGGGAAGTCTCCGGCGGCCTATTTGGATTGAGATGCGGCCGATGCCTCGTCGATGGCGTCGTTGATGCGTTTCATCATTTCGAGATAGTCGGCCTGGCATTTCATCATCTTCTTCAGAAGGTCGTTGCCGGCGACCCTGGCCTCCGACTCCGCCAGGGCATGTTTGTCGGATACCTCGATGGGCTTTCCGGCCTGCTCGGCGGCCTGAAGCCTGGTGACCTGTTCCTGGTACGCTTTCAGGATGGCCTGGGCGTCTTTACTTTCGCTGACGGCGCGCGCCGCAGCCACAAAGCTCATGGTTCGAGGATGGGCGGCGATCTTGTTGCCCAGCGCCCTTGCGTCTGCGATGATGTCTTCCATCGGTTTTGTTTCCTTGCCTTGGCCGCCGTCTGGTGGTTCCCTTAGATCGTCCTCTTTTCAAGGCGAAGCGGCAAGTCAGAAAGATCAGAATGTCCAAGCGATTCTCCGAGCGGATTCTCACGTATCTTCAACGGCCGGGCTACACGCCGATCCAGGAGGCCAGGCTGGCCCGGGCCATGGGCATCGCCGAGGCCGAGCGCGGCGATTTCCACGATGCCGTGGATGCGCTTCGGCGGGTCGGCCGGGTCATCATGGGCACGAACAATGCGGTGATGCTGCCGCACATGCCGGGTCAGGTGGTGGGGACCTATCGGGCCAATCCACGCGGTTTCGGTTTTGTGGTTCCTGATGAGCCCACGGCCCACGGCGACCTGTTCATCCCTCCCGGCGACTCGCTCGACGCCATCACGGGAGACAAGGTGGCGTGCCAGGTCGTCCCTCGCGGCAAGCGTGAGGGCAAGAAGGCCTTCGGCGGTCGCATCACACGGGTGATCGAGCGCGGCGAATCCCGGTTTGTCGGGCACCTGTCGAAGGAGGGCGATGTCAACTATGTGATGCCGGACGGAAACACGCTGCACTGCCCCATCCTGATCGGCGATCCGAAGGCCAAGGGCGCACGGGCCGGCGATCAGGTAGTGGTGGAGATCACGCAGTATGCGCGCGAAGGTTCTCCGGCGCGCGGCGTGATTGTTGAGCGGTTGGGCCAGGCCGGGCGGCCCGGCGTCGATCTGTTGAGCATTATTCGGCAGTACAACCTGCCGGATGCGTTTTCGCCGGAGGTCATCGACGAAACGCGGAAGACGATCCGCGCGTTCGATCCGGAAGCGGCCCTGCGCGAGCGCGAGGATCTGTCCGACAGGACGATCATCACGATCGATCCTGACGATGCCCGTGACTATGACGATGCCATTTCGCTCGAGCGATTGGGCGCTTCCGGCAACGGAGCACGCACTTCGCGGAATGCCCGCGGAGCGAGGTCGCCCTCCAGGGGTGCGGCTTGGGAACTCGGCGTTCATATTGCCGACGTAAGCTGTTTTGTGCGGGCAGGATCGACCCTTGATGTCGAGGCTCAGAAGCGTGGGACCAGTGTTTATTTTCCGGGCCACGTCGTCCCGATGCTCCCTGAAGCGCTCTCCAACGGGTTGTGCAGCTTACAGGAAGGCGAGCCGCGATTGTGCAAGAGTGCGTTCATCCAATACGACGCCGGCGGGAGGGTCGTTTCCACGCGCTTCGCCAACACGGTGATTCACTCCACCAAACGTCTGACTTATGGGGATGCGACGTCGATTCTCGAGGGCGGTGCGGATTCCGGAGCAGGTCGAGGCCGGCAGCGTTTTGCGAATGAGGTTGTTGCGCTGGTGAAGTGCATGGACAAATTGGCCCGGTCGATTCGGAAACGACGGCTGGCCGAGGGGATGCTGGTTCTTGAACTGCCTGCGGTGGATTTGATCCTGGATGATCAGGGTCGGGTGGTGGATGCCCGGCCGGAGGACACGAGTTTCAGCCACACGATCATCGAGATGTTCATGGTCGAGGCCAATGAGGCCGTGGCGCGATTGCTGGAACGGCAGGATGTTCCGTTTCTTCGTCGCATCCATCCCGAGCCGGACGATGATTCGCTGGAAGCGATGGCCCGTTTCGTCAAAGCGGGGGGGATGTCGTTGCCGCGGCGCATCGAGGTCAAGGACTTGCAGAAGCTCCTGGAGCGGTTGCGCGGCAAGAAGGGCAGCTACGCGGTGAACCTCGCGGTGCTGCGGTCGATGCAGATGGCCGAGTATTCTCCAAAGCACGTCGGGCACTTCGCGCTGGCCAGCAGGAGTTACACGCATTTTACGAGTCCGATTCGCCGGTACGCCGATCTGATGATTCACCGATTGCTGGAGGAGCATCTCGGCGGCGGCCGGTCGGGAAAAAAGAGAGGCCGCCTGGGGCGGGCCTCGGCGCCGGTTAGCGGGGGGGACGAACTCGCGGAGCAGGGGCGGAAGCTGTCTTATCTCTCGCGCCGTGCGGAGAGCGCAGAGCGCGAACTGAAGGCGCTGAAGGTGTTGACGCTTCTCGCGGAACAGGTCGGCGATGAATTTGACGGCATTGTGACGGGGGTGACGAACTTCGGCATGTTCGTGCAGCATCCCAAGTATCTTGTTGATGGCCTGCTTCGACTTGAAGACCTCGGCGGAGACTGGTGGGAGGTGGACGTGAAGACGGGGCGGGTGGTGGGTCAGCGCAGCGGGCGTTCGTTTGCCCTGGGAGCGGCGGTCCGCGTGCGAATCGTCAGCGTTGACCTCTCTTCGAGACAACTCAATTTGGGACTTGTGGCCAGTGAAAAGGGTGTCGGCAGGAAGGCAGGACCTTCGGCCGACTCGCGCAAGTCCGCGCGCGGAGGCCCTGCGCGCCGGGGAGCGGAGCGCCAGAAGGGAAAGGCCGGGCGCGGAAGGACGGGTCAGCGCCGCCGCTGATCTCAGCGGCTTCGCATTCTTCGCGATCGCTTGACCGAGTGTGCGAGTTGAATCTACACTCCCGACATGCTAAAGACGGCCTTGCATTCCACACATGAGCGCCTCGGCGCCCGCCTGATCGATTTCGGCGGGTGGGAGATGCCTGTGATGTATCGCGGCATCCGGGACGAGCACGTTCACACGCGCACGGCGAGCAGCATCTTCGACGTTTCACACATGGGGCGAATCGAGTTTCGCGGACCAGCGGCCGAGGGCTTGCTGGACCATGTTTGCACGCGGAACATCGCCAAACTGAAGGTGGCGCGGTCCGGCTACAGCCACGTTTGCAACGAGGACGGCGGCGTGCTCGACGACGTGATCGTCTCGCGCTTCGAGGACCACTTGTTGATGGTCTGCAATGCGTCGAACCGTGAAAAGATCCTCGCCCATCTCCATAAACACGCCAAGGGTCGCGACGTGGTCATCGAGGACAAGACCACTAGCACCGTGATGTTTGCGATTCAGGGCCCGGCGACGCTTCCGCTGTTTCGGGAGAACCTCGACAAGCTGCCGATCGACGTGGACGCGATGGGGCGGTACGGCTTCGTGACGGGGTCGTACATGGGCACGGGCTACAGCGTCTTTCGGAGCGGATACACGGGTGAGGACGGCTTGGAGTTGATCCTTCCCACCATGGCCGGCGTCCTGGTCTGGAACTATTTGACGAAGGACGGCGGCGAGAAGCGCGTGACGGTCCGGCCGGCGGGGCTGGGGGCAAGGGACACGTTGCGGCTCGAGGCAGGGATGCCTTTGTACGGCCACGAGCTCCATAAAGGGATTGACCCGATCTCGGCCCGCTGCGGCTGGTGTGTTGATTTGGAAAAGGATTTCATCGGCGCCGCGGCCCTGCGACAGATCAATGCCGACGGTCCTCGGCGCAAGCTCGTCGGTTTGGTTTTGGAGGGGCGACGGATCGCCCGGCAGGGGGCGGGCGTGCTGGTCGGCGATCAGATGGTCGGCGAAGTGACCAGCGGCACGTTGAGCCCGACCTTGGAAAAGTCCATCGCCATGGCTTACGTGGATGCGGATCGGTCGGATGCGGACGAGAAGCTGAGTGTCGATCTTCGCGGGTCGCGCGTTGGCGCGACGATCGTTCCACTCCCGTTCTACAAGCGCGTACAATGAAGACCCGGCCGGCGGAGGGGCCGGCCTGAGACGTGCAGCAATATGAGGCTGACCGAAGAAACTCGGCGGCGATCATGAAGGAGAAACTCACGTGGGCGCACCTGCGGACCGGCGATACATCACGACGCATGAGTGGCACAAGCTCGACGGCGACGTCTGCACGATCGGGATCTCACGGTTTGCCGCGGATGAGTTGACGGACGTGACTTATGTTTCTCTGCCTGCCGTTGGCGCGGAGGTGGTCGCGAATCAACCATTTGGAGAAATCGAGAGCGTCAAGGCGACGAGCGATCTGAACAGCGGCGTCTCCGGCGTGGTCACCGAGATCAACGGCCGGCTGGAGAATTCGCCGGAACTGGTCAACGACGATCCTTTCGGCGAGGGTTGGATGATTAAATTAAAGGTTTCCGATCCGGCGGCGCTGGATGCCTTGCTCACGGCCGAGGCCTACGAGGCCCAACTTGGGGGCTAGCGTTGCGACTCCAAGTTCCAACAACCGGCGCGAGGCATTGATCCTCGGCTTGCCGTTTGGCGGACCTCCAGACTCATCCACCGAGATAACTGCATGGGCGATGATTCACAGAACAACTACATAGGCGCGGTCGGCGACTTCGCGCGTCGCCACATCGGTCCGACGGAAGACGACGTCCGTTCAATGCTGGAGACGATCGGCTGCGCGACTTTGGATGAGTTGATCGATTCAACCATCCCGGCCGACATTCGCCTGAGCGGGCCGTTGTCTCTGCCGCCGGCGCGGAGCGAGCGTGAACTGCTCGTCGAACTTGCGGCCATCGCGGGCAAGAACCGTCTCCTCCGCTCATGGATCGGGATGGGCTACCACGACTGTATCACGCCGCCGGTGATCCAGCGGAACATCCTGGAGAATCCCGGTTGGTACACGCAGTACACGCCGTATCAGGCGGAGATCGCCCAGGGTCGGCTCGAGGCTCTGTTGAATTTCCAGACGATGGTTGCAGATTTGACCGGCCTCGCTTTGGCCAACGCCTCGCTGCTGGACGAAGCCACGGCGGCGGCCGAGGCGATGACCATGTGCCGGCGAATTGCGGCGGGTGATCGCGGTGTTTTCCTCGTCGCCGAGGACTGCCACCCACAGACGATTGCCGTGGTGCAGACACGCGCCAGGCCGCTGGATATTACGCTGCGCGTGATGCGGCCGGAGGAAATGAGTTCCGCGGTGGGCGACGCCTTCGGTGTCCTGTTGCAATATCCGGCAACGGATGGGCGCATCTGCGATCATCGCGCACTGATCGAAGCGGCACACGGAGCGGAGGCGCTGGTGGTTGTCGCTACGGATCTGTTGGCGTTGACGCTGATCGAGCCGCCGGGCGAGTTTGGCGCAGACATTGCCGTGGGCTCGTCGCAGCGATTCGGCGTGCCGCTGGGCTTCGGAGGTCCGCACGCGGCCTTTCTGGCCACTCGAGAGGCGTACAAGCGGCAGATGCCCGGACGGGTGGTGGGCGTTTCCACGGATGTGCATGGCAGGCCGGCGTTTCGCCTTGCGATTCAGACTCGCGAGCAGCACATCCGTCGTGAGAAGGCGACGAGCAACATCTGTACGGCCCAGGTGCTTCTCGCCATTATGGCCGGAATGTATGCGGTGTATCACGGACCCGCCGGACTCCGCGCGATCGCCGAACGCATTCACCAATTGGCCATCTTTCTACGAGAACGCCTCGGGTCGATTGGATTCTATGTTCCCAACAATCGGTTTTTTGACACGATCACGGCAAGACTCGACGCGCAAAGCTACGTGATCGGCTCTGCGGAGGAGTTTGTCGGTGTCGCGCGTGACAAGGGATTCAACATCCGTGAACTCAGTCCGGTCGAGTTTTCCGTCAGCCTGGACGAGACGACGACGAAGGAAGACGTGATCCGGCTGGTCGATGCCCTGCGGCCCGCGGCTGAGCGATGTGGAAAGACCGCCAAGGTGCATCCCTATGCCCCGCCCGAATCGGAGCTTCCCCGGCGGACGTCACCCTTTCTCACGCATCCCGTGTTCAACCGCTATCACAGCGAGACGGAGATGCTGCGTTACGTCAAGCGGTTGGAAGCCCGCGATCTGTCCCTGGCCCATTCGATGATCCCGTTGGGTTCATGCACGATGAAGCTCAACGCCACGGCGGAGATGCTGCCGGTGAGTTGGCCGGCGCTGGCCGACATCCACCCCTTCGCGCCGGCGGATCAGACTCGAGGCTATGCCGAGCTGTTTCAACAACTGGAAGCATGGCTGGCCGAGCTTACGGGCTTACCCGCTGTCTCGCTTCAGCCCAACGCCGGCGCACAGGGTGAGTACGCGGGGTTGTTGGCGATTCGGGCCTATCACGAACAGCGTGGCGACACGACGCGCCGGGTTTGCCTGATCCCCACGTCTGCACATGGCACGAACGCCGCCAGTGCCGTGATGGCGGGCATGCGCGTGGTGACGGTGGCGTGTGACGACCGTGGCAACGTGGACCTCGCCGACCTGGCCGCCAAGGCCGAGCAGCATCGCGGAGCGTTGGCGGCGCTGATGATCACCTATCCTTCGACGCACGGGGTTTTCGAGGAGGGTATCCGACGGGTGTGTGCTTCGATCCATGACCACGGCGGGCAGGTTTACATGGACGGGGCCAACATGAACGCGCAGGTCGGGTTGTGCCGGCCGGGCGACATCGGCGCCGACGTCTGCCATCTCAACCTGCACAAGACTTTTTGCATTCCCCACGGCGGCGGCGGCCCGGGCATGGGGCCGATCTGCGTGGCGAAACACCTGGCGCCGTTTCTTCCGGGTCACCCTGCACTGGATCGTGGTCCGAAGACCGGCGTAAAGGGGCAAGCCGTCGGGGCGGTTTCGGCGGCGCCCTATGGCAGCCCGAGCATTCTGCCGATTTCGTGGATGTACATCGCGCTACTCGGGGCTCAGGGGCTGAGGCGCGCATCGGAGGTGGCGATTCTCAATGCCAACTATATGGCCGCCCGACTCAAGGACCACTACCCGGTTGTGTTCGCGGGCAAGAATGGCCGCGTGGCCCATGAGTTCATTCTCGACTGCCGCTCGGTTGAACACTCCGCCGGCGTGAAGGTCGAGGACGTCGCCAAGCGGCTGATGGACTATGGCTTCCACGCCCCGACGATGTCCTGGCCGGTGCCGGGGACGTTGATGATCGAGCCGACGGAGAGCGAATCGAGAGTCGAACTGGATCGTTTTTGTGACGCGATGATCGCGATTCGTGATGAGATCAGGTCGATTGAGGAGGGCCGTGCGGATCGCGAGGACAACGTGTTGAAGGGGGCGCCGCACACGGCAGAGGCGGTGTCCGCCGACGACTGGTCACATCCGTACTCACGGCGGGAGGCGGCGTTTCCGATGCCGCACCTGTGTGAACACAAGTTCTGGCCGCCGGTGGGCCGGATCGACAATGCGTGGGGAGATCGGCACTTGTTCTGCGTCTGCCCGCCGGTCGAGGATCACGAGGCGTAGATCGAGATTGGATTGACCAAGAGGCGCTTCTGACGATTCCGCCGTCCCATTCGGGGCGGAAGCGTGTGCTCATGTCCTCAAACTGACCGGTTTCCCTCCGGTGCATTGTTTTTTCGTGCATTGTTTTTTTCGCCCGTAGGGCGGACGAGCGCTTCGCTCGCCCTCTGGGCGAAAGGCAGTAGGGTCCGCTGTGCGGACCTTTTCCGAAATAAGCGCCGTTAAACCTCATCGGTCCGCACAGCGGACCCTACGTGCTGGAGAGCAGTCCGAGAGAAACTTCCCGCCCGGAGGGCGGACGAGCGCTTCGTTCGCCCTCCGGGCGAAAGCTTCAATAAAGCCCGCCCACCGGCGGCTGAAGCCGCCGGCAACGATCGCACGCCCTCCGGGCGGAGTTCGTCGCTGGGCGAGGTTCGTGGCCGGGCGATAGTTCGTCGGTTTGCTCAGAACCGGTCAGTTTGAGTTATGTCGTTTCATTTCGCCGGGTTCGACGCCTGCGACGCAGCTTGATCAGCATCAGCGGCCCGACCATCATCACTCCACTGAACAAGTCGAAGAAACCGCACAGGGCCAGGACCGGGTTGTTTGCAAAGATGTCCGTCGTGGTCAGAGCGTCGGTTTGTGGATGTTGCAGGCCGCTGGGAACCCGGCCGTTCAGGGCACCGAAGTACAACAAGATCGGGTCGTAGATGAGGTCGGCCGCGTTGAGTTCAAAGGTCTCCGTGGTCGAGGTCGGATCAAAGTTGACGAACGCGGGGTCGTAGAGGCCGTTCTCCAGGAAATCGACGAGGGCGGTGACGTCGTCGTCGCTCAGGCCGAGTCCGGTTTGGCTTGGGCCGCGGGGATTGGTGAAGAGCGTGGAGAGGTTTCCGGCACCGGCGGCATCGGGTGAGTTGGGGATACCGGCGTTGACGTATTCAACGACGCCGCGCAGGGTGGCGATCTCTCCGCTGTGCATGAAGGGGGCCGCATCGCGAAGCTGCCGCAAGGTGGGGGATTTGAACTCGAAGTTGTCGGCGGAATTGCCGGTGGCCTCGGCGCGACCGATGTCGCGGATCGTCGGGTCTCCCAGCGTTTGTTGGGCGAGCGCGATGAGCGGATGATCACCGATTCCGAGGTTATGGAAGTTTTCTTCGACGAGCTGCCCGCTCTCGTCGCCGAGTGTCTTGTTGAGTGCCGGCCCGCTGTGACAGGCGACGCAGTTTGCACCGCCGTCCGTGGCAGGCGTGAAGAAGAGGGCCGCGCCACGGAGTTGACTTGCGGTTAAGGCCGTATCGTCTCCGGCGCAGAACCGATCGAACGGCGTATTCCGGGTGATGACGGTTCTGAGGAAGGCGGCGATGGCCCGGCCGACGGTGTCGTCGTTGCAGAGATCGTCCGGGTTTCCGGAAACCTGGGCGGCGGCAGCCTCGTCAGGAAAGGCCCGGCGAAACAACTCCAGGTACGCGCTGATACTCTGAAGCGCGAACTGTTGGGTGCCGAACATGCGGTGGCCCATGAGCGTGAGTTGGACAAGGCTTTCGCCGGTCGGCAGGTTGTCGGGATTGGCGTTGGCTTTGGCCCCGTTGGCGGGGTCGTAGGGTTCTCCGGCGACGCCGCCCCAAAACAGTCGATTGTTCATGGCGAAACCGATCATGGAGGGTGCGGTGCGTCCGGGGCCGTCGATGGCGTCAAACCGTCCGCTCATCGCCAGGGTGCCGGCGGCGTCGTAGACGTCCAGAGGGGTAGGCAGGATGTCCGCCAATCCGGCCATCATCGTTCGCTGGGCGACAAAGCGGCCCGTGATGGGGTCGATTCGTCCGCGGCCTTCGCCTCCCACGCCGACGGACACTTGCGCGCCGGCCTTTGCCGCCGTCTCGCCCAAGTGACAACTGCCGCAGGAGCTGGTCTGAGCGAGAGCGCGCAATCCACCAAATTCGGGTCGAATGCTGTTGCTGCGAATCGGATCGAAGAAGAGGAGTTTGCCCAGGCGCTTCTTCTCCGGCGTGATGCGAAAAGCCGGTTCGGCGGGCTGGGGCATCAGGTCGTCGGAAGCGGGCACCTTCAGCGCGTCGATGTTGCCGACGCGATTGGTGATAATGGCCCGAACCTCCTGGGCCGTTTCGGCCAGGGTCGTTTCCTGCGTCAGGCCCATGCAGGCAATCAGTCCGATCAGTAACGTCGTGCTACGGCTCGCTTTGTTCATCGTTCTGTTCTCCGCGGATTGAGTCCGGTCAACACGACCGGGCTCGTCTCCTCCTTCGATCATGGTTCTCGCGATTGAACCATCGGTCATCCTGTTCGGCGGGCGCGGCGCCGGCTTCTTGGTCGAGGTGAACCATGGCTGGTCGGTACCAGGGATGGCTTCTCCCGCTCCGCTGCACCGACATTCTTTAGGCGGCAGTGCATGGTTATTGTCTGTCAACGGCCAGACGCACGTTCCACGGGCAATGTTACATCGTATGGCTGACGACTCGACTGGGGCAAGACCTTTGTTCTCGGCGGCGTTGTTCCACCGGACCGGATGGGGGCCCGGTAATTGCCGCCGTTTGCGTGGTGGAGCGTGGCGGGGCCTGTGGGCCATGGGGGCCGGCGACGGCTTTCGGCCGGCGTTCGCCGTGGTGGGTATGCGGACTCTGAACCCCGCGGGCGGATGATCAGCCCCTTGAGGGCTTGACGCGAAGTGCGGCACCGCATAGAAGAAAAGGCGGCGGGAGGTGCTCCAGCCAAACATTTTGCGGGTGTAGCTCAGTGGTAGAGCGTCACGTTGCCAACGTGAATGTCGTGAGTTCGAATCTCATCACCCGCTTTTTCTGATGAGGGCGGTCCGGGCCGGAATGCCACGAATGTCCTAACTCTCGATTCCCGTCGGTGGGGCGCGGCATCGCTGATCGGCGGATGGATGGAGCTGCCGACTGTGACAGCGGTGTGGCCGCGCACCGCCGACCGTGTCGCGCACCTGCGACCGCACCTGTTTCCGCAGGGATTGACAGTGCGCGGGTCGGCGGTTGGAATGGTTTGACCGGCGTGTTTCCGCGCGCCGAGTGGGGTGAGTCTCAGGTATTTGCCGAACACGGCGCGACCGGCCGTGGGCGCGCAGACGGCAATGAGGAGACCGAAGATGGCAGCCGATGAGGTGACGGATAGCCAGGTTGATGGTTCGGTGGCAGAAGCCGAGGATGATCCCAAGGAGGCCCTCAAGAAGGTGATCACGGTGAAGGTGGCTGACGCCGGCTCACTGCGCCGGACGGTGAGCATTACGGTTCCGGAGGCGAGTCTCCGATCGGAGCTGGACAAAGAATACGACGATTTGGTCGAGAAGGCGGATGTGCCGGGCTTTCGTCGTGGTCGTGCGCCGCGCCGTTTGGTGGAGAAACGTTATGGGCACGACATCAATGAGCAGGTCCAGACGCGCATCGTCTCAAACGCCTATCTTGCCGCGGTCGAAAAGGAGGACTTGAAGGTACTCGGCGATCCGCTCGTTTGGGTTGTCGTTAAAGACAAGAAGTCCTCGGATGGGGAGGGCCGCGAGCAGTTGCTGGGACTGAACAAAGCCCTGGAGCACATCTCGTTGCCCGACGAGGGAGATTTCGAGTTTCGTTGCGAGGTTGAGCTTAAGCCGCAGTTTGAGTTGCCTTCTCTGGAAGGCGTTCCGGTCGAGAAGCCTGATCTGAAGATCAGTGATGAAGACGTGCAGGTTCAGGTCGATCGGATGCGCGCCGTGCGTGGCGCCTGGGTGCCGGTTGCGGAGAATGGGAAAGTGGCCGTGGATGATCTGTTGGTGTGCGACGTGAAGATCAGCGTCGATGGCAATGAGATCAAGACGATCGACAACATGGCGCTGGCGGCGCGGGCACAGGCGATTGAGGGAAGCGTGGTGTCGGACTTCGGCGACCGTCTTAAGGGGGCGAAGGTGGGAGATATTCGGACGGCCGAGGGCACTTTGCCGAACGACCATGAGATGGAAGCCTATCGAGGGAAGAAGGCCAAGTTTGAGATGCGGGTGAATGAGATCAAGCGAATGCAGTTGCCACCGCTGGATAAGGCTTATTTAACGGCGCATGGTTTCGACAGCGAGGACGAGTATCGCTCGTGGATTCGGCAGCAGATGGAGGGACAACTGGAGTCGGAAATCCGCCGCGGCCAACAGAACCAGATTTGCAAGTGGCTGATTGACAATATCAAACTGGACCTGCCGGAAGGGCTGTCCTCACGCCAGACCGAGCGGGCCGTGGCCCGGCGGGCCCTCGACTTGCAGCGGGAAGGGATTTCCCAAGCCGAGATCGAGAAGAAACTTGACGAATTGCGGACCAGCGCCAAAGAGGACACCGCCACCGAGTTGAAGCTGTACTTCATCCTGGAGGCGATTGCCGAAAAACTCGACATAGAGGTGTCTGAGGAGGAGATCAACGCTCAGATTGCGTCCATGGCGCGGGCCTATAATCGGCGGTTCGACCGGATTCGCGACGACCTGTTCAAGAGCAACCGGATCGAGTCGCTGTATATCCAGATTCGCGATGAGAAGTGCCTGGATCAGATTCTGAAGAACGCCAAGGTCTCAGAAGCCAAGGTGCCGAAGCGGGGAGAAGCAGCCAAGACGAAGCAGGCCGGCGCCAAGCCGAAGAAGGCGACAACCGCGCGTAAAGCCGATGAGGCGAAGAAGCCCGCCAAAGTGAAACAGGAAACGGCCGGCACGACGGCTGCGAAACAGGCGAAGAAGACGACGCCCGGAAAAACCTCGCCCAAGAAAACGGGGAAGAAGACAGGCTCGTAGCGGCTGCCGACCGAGAGGATGGGGCGGTGCAGCAAAAGATGAGTTGTCAGCGCTTTCGGATGTACTCTCTCGACGGTCCGAGGACCGCGTCAATAGAGGATGATGCTCATGGATGATCGTTTTGTTCCGTTCGGCGGCTTGATGGAACCGATGCCACCGGGGGCGCGGGCCCAAGGCGGACCACCCTATCAACGCTACCGGGAGATGTCCATCGAAGACATGCTCCTGGAGAATCGCATCATCTTCCTCGCGGGGCCGATCACGGAACGGACGGCCAGCTTGGTGATCATGCGGCTGCTCTACCTCCAGAGCGTCAAAAAGGACCAGGCGATCCACCTGTACATCAACTGCCCCGGCGGCATGGTGGACCAGACGCTCGCGATCTACGATACCATGAGTTTCCTCACCTGCGATATTGCGACGTATTCCATCGGTCAGGCGGCCAGCGGTGGCGCCGTGATCCTGACGGCGGGCACCAAGGGCAAGCGATTCGCTCTTCCCAACAGCAAGATCATGCTGCACCAGCCGTGGGGCGGCATCAGCGGCCAGGCCGAAGACATTCGCATCCAGGCAGAAGAGATTCTGCGCGACAAGCGCAGGCTCAATGAGATCCTCGCCAAACACACCGGCAAGGCGATAGCGGACATCGAACGGGAAACCGAGCGTGACCGATTCCTCGACCCCGTTGAGGCGGTGGAATGGGGGCTGGTGGACGAGATACTGGAAAGCAGTGACGCCGATTCCAAAGACAAAGAGAAAAAAGAAGATAAAAAGGAATAGGGAGTCAGTGGGATGTGAGGGGGGACCGAGCGAAGACAGCATTGGTTCATCCATCCCAGGACTGCGCGGCAATCAAAGGAGTGCCTGATGGCCGGAAATGCCGGACTGATACCGTTTGTGATCGAGAAAACCGGGCGCGGAGAGCGGTCTTACGACATCTACTCGCGCCTGTTGAAGGACCGGGTCGTGTTCCTGGGGGGCGGCATCGACGACGAGGTCGCCAACGTCCTGGTCGCCCAGATGCTTTTTCTGTCCAACGAAGACCCGCACGCGGATATTCACTTCTACATCAATTCACCGGGTGGGAGCGTCTCAGCGGGTTTGGCGATTTATGACACCATGCAATTCCTCCGCTGTGACGTGGCGACCTATTGTGTGGGCATGGCGGCGAGCATGGGGGCGATCCTGCTCTGCGGCGGGGCGAAGGGAAAACGCAACACGTTGCCCAATTCCCGCGTCCTCTTGCATCAGCCGCTGATCGGTGGTTTCATGCAGGGGGCAGCAACGGATTTGTCCATCGAAGCGCAGGAGATTCTGCGGCTGCGAGAGGTTCTGTACTCCATCCTGGCCAAGCATAGCGCCAAGGACGCAGACGCTATCAAGAAGGATTGTGACCGAAACCTATGGCTGGCTCCCGTCGAAGCGCTCGAATACGGTTTGGTCGACAAGATCCTGGAGCGGCAACCGGAGACCGCCGCCCGTCGGGTTTCCGACGACGACTAAGGCCCGCGCCCGGTGTGCGTCGCAGGCTTTTCTCGGCGGTCTTCGCTCTTGCAGCCGTGATCATGTCCGCTGCGGCTGGCGGCTGCAACGATCAAAAGGCCTCGCTTAGAGACACCGCTCGCCTGACGCGCATCCAGGAACTCGAAGACCAGTTGGCCGAGAAGGACCGCCTTCTGGATCTCAGAGACGATCAGCTCCGCAAGCAGGCGGAGATCGTTCAGCAGCTTCGAAATCTGGAAGGCAACCGTGGGCTCGACGCCCTGATCCACGTCGATCACATCGAGATCGAGCGCTTCTCCGGCGGCTACGACGACGACGGCGACGGCATCGACGAGGGCGTCAGGGTCCATCTCCGACTTTTCAACCAGTATGGCGAGACGATGCGGGCGACCGGCAGCGCCCAGATCAAGTTGCTGGACCTCGCTGGGCCCTCCGGTCAACGCGATATGGGCAAAGTGGAACTCGGCCCGCAGCGGCTCAGCGAGCGGTGGTTCGGCCGTTTCCTGACATCCCATTACACGATCGATGTGCCTTGGCCTGCGGGGGTGGGCAGTCCGCCGCACAACCGGATCACGGTGGTTGTCGTCTTCACGGATTTGCTGACGGGGCGCAGCTTCGACGCGCAGCGGGCCGTGGAAGTCGCGCTGCCGCCCCTCATCAAGTAACCTACCGAGCCGCGCTCTGTGAACCCACCGACCCGCGTTCTGCGAACCCACCGACCCGCGCTCTGTGAACCCACCGACCCGCGTTCTGCGAACGCGGCGCAGCCGCATTCCCCACCGTCACCACCGTAGTTCCGCCCTCTTGACTATGGCACGACCGTCTCCACCCTTTGGCGCCACCGTCTCGGCCGCATGTCCTGTGAGCAAGTCCTACCAATACCGATTTGTCCGCGACCATTGACTCGGATGATCCAATTCTCGCACAATGGCACCATCGGGCCACGGCCTGCCGCAAGATGCGACGGGTTCACGCTGTCTGTGCGAGCGGCATGTATGGTCTGTGCCGTCACACCAGAAAGGAAAGGACCGATGATGGGCCGCTGTCGTTTCCGTCACAAACCCACGCTATCCGCCACGCTCGCCGCCATCCTGACCGTCTGTGTCTTCGGCCCCAGCCGGGTATCGGCGCAGTACGTCATCAGCGAGATCATCGACGCCACCGGCGACGGTGCGGGCAACGGTCTCGGTCTGCCGCGCGGCATCGTCGATTGCAACGGTAACGGCATCCCGGATGAGGACGACCTCCTCGCCATGCAGGAGGCCAAGCTGGCCGCCGCCGACGCTGCGACCTTCGACCAATTCGGCGGCAGCGTGGTGGTCAGCGGCGACACGGCCATCGTCGGGGCCGTGGGTGACGACGACGCGGGCGGCAACAGCGGCTCGGCCTATGTCTTCGTGCGCTCGGGGGGCACGTGGACGCAACAGGCGAAGCTGGTCGCCGCCGGCTGCCCCCTACCGGGGCAGCCGGCCCGGCAAGGGGTGAACGCCTTTCTTCACCATGCTCCAGGCCGGCTGCGCCGCCCAGGAGATCGTCCGCCCAAACCAAGCTCTGTGAGCCCTAGCGTTCCGCAGGAGCGGATCCAATGCTGGCTGACGGCGAAGGGAGAGTAAACTATTCACGTATCTCGCTTGCAGAGCGTTCACATCAAGCGTCACAGTAGCTGCTCGAAGGAGAAACTCATGGCAAGCTTCAAGACGGCGATCATCATAATGATTGCAGGCCTGGCACTGATCGAGACATTCCCTAACCCGGTTATCGCTCAGGACTGCAACAACAACGGCGTTGCAGATGTCTGCGAACTTGTGGGGAACGACCTCAACGGCAACGGCATCCCCGACGACTGCGAAGATTGCAACCGCAATGGCATTCTCGACGAATGCGATCTGAACTGCGGTGCGCCGGGTAGTTACTGCGACACGCTGGGCTGTGGGCAGAGCACGGACTGCAACGCTAATGGCATCCCCGACGAGTGTGATGTAGGCCCACAGGACTTTGCACTGGCCTTCGACGGATCGAACGACTATGTGCGCGTTCCTCGCGACCCATCCCTCGAATCCACAGAAATCACCATTGAAATGTGGGCGTTTCTCAACGGCCAACAAACAAGAAATACCCGCATGCTGCGCAAGTACAACGGTACCGGCTACATCTTTGCGGCGGACCAGGATAATGACAAGAAGATCCAACTCCGGGTCTCGGGCGTGGCGGTCAAGGATACGCAGCAGCACACCGCTTATGTCGGACAGTGGCATCACTTCGCGGGCGTCTACACAGCCACCGAAATGAGGCTCTATGTTGACGGCGATCTCGTCAACACGACGGCCCATTCAAATGGGCCGTTGAGCCATTCCGTTATTGATTTGTATTTTGCAAGCGGCAAGCCTGCCTCGGACCCGAGCGAGTACTTCAATGGCCGATTGGACGAGATTCGCATCTGGAGCGTCCCGCGCACGGGCGATCAAATCCGCGCGGCCATGAATACCCTCCTCTCCGGTTCCGAAGCAGGACTCGTGGGCTACTGGCGTCTCGATGATGGGGACGGCCAGTATGCAACAGATCGTTCTTCATCGGGCAACGATGGGATTCTCGGCACCAGCGAATCGCCGATTGGCGACTCCTCAGACCCCGTCTGGCTTGCCCGCGAAGCGGGAGAATATCTGCCCGATTGCAACGGGAATGGGTTTCCCGACGAATGCGACCTCGATCCGATCGATCCTGACGGCAACGGCGAAGTCAGCGACGACTGTAACGGGAGTGGCGTTCCCGACGAGTGCGAGATCGCCGGCGCCTCCTTGTCGGAACTCGAACAGGCTGAGTTGAGCCCATTCAGCGGCTACTACTACATGCTCACGCCGAGTTCCGCATCCTGGGCAACAAACGAGGCCTACGCCGCGGGGTTCGGCGGACATCTGGCAACTGTTCGCAGCGCGGAGGAGAATCAATGGCTGGTGGACACTTTCAGTCCGATGACCAGCGAGAGCGAGGCGCATATCGGTCTCACCGATGAGGCTACTGAGGGTGTCTGGGTCTGGGCAAGCGGCGAGGCCCTTGGATACACCAACTGGGGTAACGGCCAGCCAGATAACTCAGGCAACGAGGACTTCGTCGATCTGATTTTCAGCAATGGCACATGGAACGACAACTACCGTGACAGCATCGGTATCATCGAGATATTTCTGACCAACGACTGCAACGAGAACGGCAAACTCGACGAATGCGATATCGCTTCCATGACCAGCGAGGACTGCAACCTCAATGGCATTCCCGACGAATGCGAGGCCGTCGCGGATTGCGACGACAACGGCATTCAGGACATCTGCGAGATCTTCAACGGAACAAGCCCCGACTGTGACAACGATGGCGTACCCAATGTATGCGAACTGTCAGGCAATGACTGCAACTTCAACAGCATTCCTGACAACTGTGAGCCGGGCGGAACGGACGACTGCAACGCCAACGGAATCCCCGACCTCTGCGACGTTCTTAACGGCACTAGCCTGGATTGCAATAACAATGCCATACCGGACGATTGCGACATCAGTGGCGGTTCCAGCACCGATGTGAACAGCAACGGCATTCCAGATGATTGTGAACTCGACGCGCGGGTTATTTCGGTCATTACACTGATCGACCCTGCCACGACAACGGAGGTGCGCACTGATTTTCCGGATACGCTTACGGGCGTCGTAGAGGGCAGTCGCTACTTTATCGAGGTTTGGGCGAGTGACGTGGGCGGCGTCAATACGGGCCTGAGCGGCGTGTATGTCGATGTTTCGTTTTGTACGACCAATGTCGCCACGAGCGTCTTCCACGGATCGACCTTTGATTTCCTGCCACTGGGAACGGTTCAGAGCGGCGGCGTCGATGAATTCGGCGGTGCGACGTTCCAATCCAACGCTGCGGTCGAACCCGAATGGGTCCGTGTTGGCTGGATCGAGATGAATCCCGGCACCGGAGTAAGCCCGTGCACAGTATCATTACTGCCTAGCCAGAACGGCATCGGCGCGGTCGGCCGCGGCATCCTAAACTGGGCTTTCGTGGAACTTGGTTCCATCGATTTGGCAATCACACCGACGACGGTCACTTACGATCTTGACGCTGACGGCTTTATCGGATTCGGTGATTTTGCCCTGTTCAGCAGCTCGTGGTTGCAAACCGTGCCGCCGGCAGATTCGACCCACGACTTCGACTGTGACGGCTTCGTCGGCCCAGGCGACCTGAGCTGGTTTGCGACGGGCTGGCAGAAGAGCGTCGGCGATCCGACCATTTTGTACCCCGTCTGTTCTCCGGCGGCCGCGGCACGAGGCGCCGGGCCAGGACCGGTTGATGTGGAGGCGCGCGTGATCATTCTCTCGGCACTGTCGGCATCCAATACCGCCACCAGCCTTCCAACCTCGATCAGTGAAATAGCACTAGGCGATACATACGTCGTGGAAATCTGGGTAAGTGATATCGGCGATATCGATTCCGGATTCACATCGGCTTACCTCGATATGACTTTTCCAGATATCGCAACAACAACCCAGGGCGTATTCAGCAGCACAGGTCTCTGGTCCGTCTTCCAAAGCGGGGCCGACAACGGATTAGGGGTCATTGAGAACTTGGGTGGATCGGTCTTACCCGGCGGCGTCGGGATGGAACCGGAATGGGTGCGCGTGGGTTACGTCCAATTGCTGGCCGACACGAGCGCACCGACGGCAACATTCACGCTGTCACAAAGTAGCGCGGGCCTGGCTGCCCTAGCCCGTGGTCTCATCACATGGAGCGATATTTCGCTGGACAGCCGAACCCTGGCTCAGGGAATCCTCGGCGATATCGACAGCGATGGTGACAAAGACGGCGAGGACATAGACCTCTTTATTTCAGTGCTTCTGGGTACGGAGCAACAAGCGGTGTTCCGCATCGCATCGGACTTCACTGGAGACGGCATACCAAGCGGGCTGGATGTGCAGCCGTTTGTCGACGCATTCATGGGCGTTCCATAGGCGGAAACAGTACCTCGGCTCGTTCGGCAGCGTGCGGTTTGATCCGCCGATTCAGACCGTCAACCTCGACGACGTCTTCACGGTCGATGTCGTTGCAGACATCAACACGCCGGTCGTCGGCTGGGGTCTGGACGTAACCCCTTCCCTCCCTCCGATCGTTTCAACCTTCGCTGCGCCGAGTGTTGCGTTTCCACCGTGGATTGCGGCCGCGGCGGCTGATGGCGACGGATTGGCCGGCTTGGCGGACCCGTTCGCGCCGACCAACGGTTCGGTCAGCGGAACCGGCATCCTTCTGGCGACGCTCACTTTCCACGCCGACGCGCAGGGCACCACCGACCTGCTCATGAGCACCACGCCCGGCGATCTCAGTGAAGGTTTTCCCCTCGACCCCACCGGCTTCGCCACCGTCACCTTCGAGCCCGGCCAGGTCGTCGTCGTTCCCGAACCAGCAACTCTCTTACCTTTGCTGGCGGTGCTGTCGTGCGGACTCGGATGGCCGCGCGCAAGACGACGAATGCGCCGTTGAAGCCCTGGTGCCCCGGCATACTCCATCCCCCAAATCCCCACCCCGGCGGGGAACGTTCTCCAAAACTCAGTTGCCCCATAGACCCCCCCCGGCTGCATACCGGAGCTACAGGAGCAGATGTGCCACGGATGCGTGCGCCCGGTGCCACAGGGTCCGCCCAGCGCGTACCGGTTCGTTTCCGCTGCTGCCAGTGCTGAAAACCCCGTTCATCTTCCGATAACTACCGCAAAGCGCCTTCCGGCCTCCCAGGTCGCATATTATCGGCATTTTGTGGCGGCCGAGGGCTGAAACCGCCGTTGAATAGATGTCCCGCGGGTGTGGTTTTGGGGACCGCTACAGCGGCGCGGATTCTGATTGAAACGGTGTTCCTGGTGCTGTGCGGCCGGATCGTGAGATCGGGTCTCGCCGGCCGAATGAGGAATCGACACTTGGACCCCGGCGATGGGTTCGCCGTGGGTGTCTGGATCATGGCTGCCGCGACCGGCCCGACGAACGTGCCGAAGGGCGTCGCGTCGCCACGAAGGAAAAGGGGTGAACGTCCGTGAGTGCTCCCACAGACTTGTTGCCGAGGTTGGAACTCCGCGTTCGGCTCATCACGAAGAAGGGCCCGCGGCCCAGGCGGACTCACGCGTTGGAAGGTGCGCTGACCGTGATGGGATCGGACGCAGGCTGTGACGTGGTTCTCAAGGCTGATGGGATTGATGCGGCCCATATCGCGATCGTCAAGCTAGGCGGCTGCGCCTATGTGTATGACCTCGGGTCTCCTCATGGTACGAAGTTGAACGGGCGTCGGCAGCGCTGGGGCAGGTTGACGACCGGCGATCAGATCGTCATTGGACCGTACAAGTTCAATGTGCAGGTGGAATCGTCGGGGCAAGAGTTTCTGGAAGAGGAACCTGCGTTTCGTCTGCGCGCGCCGGAGGATTGCTCCGGCGACGGCGCCTCGGAATCGATTTTCAAGAGTCGGCATTCTGCACTGATTGTGGGGAGTGACCCTGCGTGCGACCTGGTTGCAAATGGCGACGATGTCGCGCCGCGCCATTGCCTGGTAATTTGGACGGAGGATGGGCCGATCATTCGCAGTCTTTGCAGGTCCAAGGCACTTCGGTTGAACGGGCAGCCGATCGAGGAAAACTATTTGTTGGACGGCGACGTGATCGGCGTGGGTGGGCACACGTTCCGTTTTGAGACAGAAATCGATCCCGCCGAGCCGGAGACCCTGAACGTCATGGATGATGACGCGTTGTTTCTGGCCCACATCGGCGCGGTTGATCCCTCGTCGATTATTGCAGGCCGTCTCGACATGAGCGGCGGAGGCTTGCATCGGCTCTGGGTAGATCGGCCCGATGCGAAGCGCCGGGACGAGTTCGGCGGCAAATGGCCGAGCATCAACAAGAAGTCATTCCTCCGCACGGAGGTCAAGGAGACGTCAATGCCGAACACGACAAGCGTGGACAAGTTCGATCTTCCGGCCGGACTGGAATTGCGGGGGGATTCGCTCGAGATTGAGACGGAGGACGTGAACGCCAGGGCAGCCGAGATTCAGATGCGCGTGGCTGCCGCCCAACGTGCTCTCGATGAGCGGGCGCGGAAATACCGCGAGGGCCTGGATCTCGAGCACGAACGCCTGAATGCGCGCCAATCCGAATTGGAACGACAGGCCCAGGCCCTGCGGGAGGCGACTCTCCGCGGCGATGAGAAGTCGGGCGAACCCGTGTCCGGATCCTCCGATGAGTTCGCGGAGTCGGGAGATGCAACGGTTTGCCCATCGGCCTCGATCGGAATCAACGACCTGATGGTTGATGATGCGCCCGCGTCCAAGCTCAACCAGCGCGTGGCCGAATTGGTTGCCCTGGCCAAGACCGAGCAGGAGGAAGTGAAGCAGGGGGAGATCACGATCGAGTCGCTTCGCATTGAAACCCAGCGGCTTCGGGCATCCGTGGCACGTCGCCTGGAGAAGATTCAGGCCCGCAAAAACTCCCTGGATGAGAGATTCAAGTCGTTGACCAGCGGCTTGGAGATTCTACGGAATCAGCGCGAGCCGTTGATTGCTCGACTGCGGAAGCTGGACGCGGAAGAGGCGTCGATCCGGTCGCGCCTGGAGGAAGGCGGGCGGATTCGTGGGGAGTTGGCCCAGGACGCGGAGGCGCTGTATCGCGCACAAGAGCGGCTCAAGTCGCGACAGCAGGAACTGCTCACCATCCTCGAACACGAACGGCTCCGCGTCAAGCAGCGGCAGGCGGACATGCAGCGCAAGGCAACGGAGTTGGAGCAGGTTCTGCACGGCCGTTTGGGTGACATTGAGGACGAGATGAACGCGCGCAAGGCGGAGTTGGAGGCGTCGATCTACGATTTTTCCTCATTCGGGGTCGCCGCGGGGGAAGCGAGCCGTGAATCCAGGGAACCCGATGACTCGCCGCCCTTGGACGTGAGCGATCAAGTCGAAGCGCTGGGGCGCGTCGAGCAGCGAGTGACGAAGGGCGCCGGTCGGCTCGACGCTCTCCGAAAAAAGATATCGGCGCTGGGCTCCACTCAAACGGCGAGGTCCGAGGTGCCGCAGATGGGCGGTGTTGACCAGGACGGCCGTGACGCGGGAGACCGTACATCAGTCGTTGCAGGAAATGGACGAACGATTGCATCCACCCGCGCCGAGCAGAAAGCGGATCAGTGGATGAATGACATCGGCGATGGGTCCCGTCCGCTGGATCGGTCAGAGAAGGCTGTGAAATAGGGATTGTCCCCTATCGGAGTTGGAGCAACACCGAGCCTGGTTGACGCCTGAGAGACCGTTTGCCGGTTGATCTTCGGCTGCTTTTCGTCGAGGCGTGGTGGGACGGAGCAGGAGCGTATGAGCAATAAGACCCGCGACAAGACCAAGTCCGGCGCCGCTGCCTCGCAGGCTCCGAAAGGCGGTGCCGAGACCCTGGTCGGTTCAGATCGCATTCCCCAAGACCTGCCCCAAGGCCGAACGGTTGCCTTGGAGGCCGTCGGCGGTGAGAATCGGATTGCCCGCTTGGAGGGAGCCCCCGGCGCATCTACATTGGGCCGCGGCAGGCCCAATGCATTTGAGGAGACCGAGGCTTTTCTTGCAGCGGCGACCGGGCAAGACGACGTTGACCTGGCCAAGGATCTGGAGCGGCTGAGTGAGGCGTCATCGGCGCTGACCCGTGCGCATGCGTTGATCGACTCACACGGTGCTGCGGGGCCGACAACATCGGAGGCGTCAGGGAAGGCCGAGCAGCCGAGCCGGAGCCGCGGCGATGTTTTTTCCCCGGGAGGAGACCCTGCACGAGACGGCGGGGTACAATCCAGTGATGCGCACGATGCACCTGGGTCCGTTCCGCTGGCACTGGGCGAGGCGCATGACTCGGTCGGCTCGGCGGCAGTTGGTGATCGGTCGGCCACGGGCGGCGGCCGAGACGAAGAGACCATGGAAGAGCATTTGACGACACATCTGGACGTGCCTGAATCGCAAGGCGCGGGGACGCCGCCTTCCGATCGGCGTCATGCCGACATTGAGGCGGAGTTGCGGCGATCTCGCGAAGAGCTCCGGCGGTTGCGGGAGAAGGCTACGTCCCAGACCCAGATGTACGGTGCCTTGGGGGCCCAGGGGCGCCGCCTGGACCAGCGGGCCGTTGAGCTTCGGGAGAAGGTTGCCCATGCCCAGCGTGCGTTGGACGAGCGGGCGGCGCGACTTCGATCCGAGTTGCAGCAGGATCGTGATCGTCTCAGGGAATATCGCGACAAGCTTCAGGACAAAGCGAGGGAACTGGCTGAATCCACCCGTGCCCAAAACAAGAAGCTCGCGGAACAGCGGGCCGATTTGGACCGGCGCCTGGAGAAGTTGGAGCAACTCAAGGCGGAGAATGCGGAACGCGAACGGCGGAACCAGGAGCAGTTGGCGACCCTCGCGGAACAAGTCCAATCACCGGAAGAAATCCAGGCCGAGATTCGGGGCGCCATCCAAAAAGAGCGAGAGCGCTTGAAGGATGAGCTGGAGCACGCTCATCGGAAGCGCGAGGTGGAATTGGAATCGCGGATCGCGTCCCTTGAGGATGAGCGCCGGTCCCTGGCCGAACAAGCTCGGGCGATGGAAGTGGCTCAGGCGGAGCTTCGCGCTTCTTCGCGAGAGGAGCGAGAGCGCCTTCAGGAGACTCTGGAGCAGGCCTATCGCAAGCGCGAAGCGGAGTTTGAAGCGCGCCTTGCGACCTTGGAGCAAGAGCGGACATCGCTGACCGAGCAGGCTCGCTCGCTTCAAGAATCCCAGGTTCACATTCAGGGGGCTGCCCGAGCAGAACGTGAGCGCCTCCGGGAGGAGCTGGAGCAGACGCATCGCCGGCGCGAGGCGGAGTTTGAAGCGCGCCTTGCAGCCCTGGAGAAGGAGCGGCAATCGCTGGACGAGCAGGCTCGCTCCCTGGAGAAATCGCAAACGGAGCTTCGTGCTTTCTCGGTTGAAGAGCGAGAGCGCCTCCGAAATGAGTTGGAGCGGGCACACCGCGAGCGCGAAGGGGAGTATGAAGCGCGGGTTGCGGCCCTCGAGGAAGAGCGCCAATTGCTGGCGGAGCAGGCTCGCTCACTGAAAGAGGCTCAAGCCGCGATCCACGAATCCGCCCGGGAGGAGCGCGAACGTCTGAAGGCGGAGTTGGAGCAGGTCCACCAGAATCGCAAGGCGGAACTTCAGGCGCGCGTGGACGCGCTGGAGGAGAAGCTGGCCTCGCGCCAATTGGAAATGTCCTCGGAAATGTCGGCCGAACTGGAGGCGAAGCGCGCGGCCATCATGGAAGAGGCCGAGAGCGTTCGGACTGAGCTTGACGAGGAAATCAGCCGGCGCAAGGCCGAGATCGAGCGAATCGAGGCCCTTGCAGCGGAGCGGGAAACCGAACTCAGGATTCAGGAGGAAGACCTTGCGGCCCGCGAGGCGGCTCAGGCCAGGGAAGATTCCGCATTTCGCAAGAGTGAGGAAGAGCTGTCTCGTGTTTCCGGCGTCCTGGAGGCGCGCGAGAAACGCCTCACGGCCTGGCAGTCGCAAGTTGAAGAAGCCGAAGCGGCGCTCGATGCCGAACGACAACGCCTGGAGAGCCAGCACAAAGAGCTGGAGGCCCGCCGCGAAGAGACGCAACGCTACATCGATGAGGCAAGCACGCAGCTCAAGGCTGAGTTGGACGCGAGGGATGCTTCGTTATGCGAAGCGGAGGCTCGGTTGACGACGCTGGAGAACTCCCTGGCCGCGCGCGACGAGGCCCTGGCGGCAGCGGAGCAAGGATTGGAAAAGCGCGAAGCGCGCCAGTCGCGAAGCGACGAGGAGTTGTCCCGCCTGTCACAGGCTCTTGACGAGCGTGAGAAACAGCTAAAAGAACACCAAACTCGCCTGGAAACCGTTGAGGCGAGACTGAAGGCAGAAGGCGAAGCGCTTGAACGCAAGGCTGATGGCGCGGGGGACACAGCGGCGGGCGATCGTGTTCGATCTTCTCAATTGGAGGCCGAGAGAGAGGAACTCGAAGCGGCCGGATCGCGGCTTGAGGAAGCCCGTCAGGATTTGGAGGGGGACCGACAGGCTCTCGACGAGCGGCTTTCAACCCTTGAGGCCCAAGAGGCTCAGCACCGCACCCGTGATGAAGCATTGCGGGACGCTGAAGCCCGATTTGAGCAGGCCCGACAGGACCTGGACGGCGAGCGAACCGCGGTCGAGGCCCAGACGATGGCCTTGGATCAGAAGGAAGAGGAACTCGCCATCCGCGAGCGCCGCATCGATGAGCGCATCGTTCATGCGGCTGAGATTGAGCATCGCGTTCGGCGGGTTGAGGGGGATCAGAAGGCGGAGCGCCAAACGCTGTCGGAGATGCGTTCCACGCTTGAACGGGACGTTTCGGCATTATCGGAGGCTCGGGCCGCCCACTCGGCTGAGCAGGAGGCACTGGCGGCGGCGAAGGTCGAACTCCAACTCGACCGGGACCGGCTCGATGAGGAGAAGCAGTGCCTTGAGGAGAAAGCGGAGGCTTTGGCCGAGGCGGAACGCCAACTGGCGTCGGAACGGGAGCATTTGGCGACCTCGAAGGAATCGTCGTCGTCGCTCGAGTCGGGACTCAAGCAGGATCGAGATCGTCTAGGCACGCAGAGAAAGGAACTTGAAGAGGCGCTGGCGAAGATCGAGCGCGATCGCGTTGCCCTTCAGGATCGGGAACGCCGATTGGCCGAGGGGCAGGCCGAGCTTGAAGCGGATCGGCGCGGCGCGGAGGAGATGGAGGCCAAGGCCACCAGGCGATTCAACGAGGCACAACAACTTCGCAACAAGCTCGTGGCCAAGGTCGAGCGCTATCAACAGCGCAAGGCGCGGTTCGCAGAGGACAGCGCGGAACTCGCCGGCCGAAGAGAGCGGCTCGAGGCCGATCTCGAAAAGGTCCGAAGCCAGCGCGACGAGCTGAAGCGAGATCGCGAGACGCTGGAAGAAGATCGGGCCAGGCTTCCGGCGGAGCGAGAAGCTCTGGCACGCGACCGGACGACCCTGGAGCAGGCGCAGCGGACGTTTGAAGCCGGGCTGCGAAAGCTCGAGACCGATCAGCGCGAGTTGGCGGAGCGTCAAGCCAAGGTTTCCGAGCGGGCGGATCAGTTGGAGGCGTTCCGGACACGCTTGGAGCAGGAACAGGCTGATCTCCAATCACACCGTGAGGAACTCCTGGCCATCGAGGAAGCGGGTGGTGAGTCTTCCGAGCGGGTCACGGCGCTGATGGAACAGGCCGAATTGCAAGCATCCCAACTCAAACGACGTGAGAGCGCGCTTCAGGTTCACGAAGAAGCGCTTGCTGCTCGAGCAGCAGAACTGGCCAAAGCCGAAGATGGTCTGGATCGTCGCGACGCGGAGGTCGAGGCGTCTGCCGAAAGGCTGAAGCGGGATCGAGAGGCCCTGGAACGCGAACGTGACGAAATTGAATCCATCCGTGCATCGGAGATGGCTGCGGTTGAGGAACGGCGGCGAGATATCGATGCCCAACTTTCCGTCGAACGCGACCGGCTGCGTGATCGTGAGCAGGAGTTGGAGCAACTGATCGCCGAGCGCCGCGAGGCATTGGAGGTCGAGCATCTCGATCGCGAAGAGGCAGACCTGGACGAGTTGCGGAGACAGGTCGAGGCCGAGATGGCCGACCAGCTTGCCGCTGTGGCGCGCGAAGAAGCACAGGTCGAACAGCGCTGCAAGGCTCGTCTGGAAGAGGTCGAACGCGACATTCAGACTCGGTTGAGCGTTTTCGAGGAGGAGATCAGGCAGCATCGCGAGCAGGCTGAACACGAATTTTCCGATCGAAGCCAACAACTCGAAGAAGAGATGGGCGGAGTTCGCAAGCGCCTTGAAGAACAGATCGAGGACCTGCGCCAACGGCAATCGCTCGTCGCGCAGGAACAGGCCCTTCTCCAAAAGCGGCGCGCGGAACTCAATGCAGCCGCTTCCCTGGATGCGCCGCAAATCAAGTCCCTCGAACATCCCGAATTGGATTTGACGGAGGCGACGGGTGAGTTCACTGAGGTTGCAAAACATGCAGCGCTGGGAGTGCCATCCGATGACGACTGGGCGCCGGTTGGCGAGAACTCTGATCCGGAATCGCCTTCGCACTTGATGGAGGAGTTGCAATCCAATGCCTCTGCCGACCAACCGCGTGATCGACGGTTCAGGCCGGTCTTGGCAGGCTTCGGGGCGCTGCTCGTCGGCGCGTTGGCGACTGCCGGGTTCATGTGGTCGCCGGGGCATCAGGCTACGGTCCGGGGGCGTTGGGCGCTGAACGCCGGGAAGCAGGGCGCCTCGATGACGCCACGTGAGCATCTTGCTGCGATCGTCAGCATGCCCCAGGTCTTCAAGGCGGCGGCAGAGCAGGCCGGCGTCGACATCGAACAGAAGTTCCTCGACAAGGAAATCGCGATCAATCCGGCCAGGTCCGGTTCCGCAGTCGACGTAACGGCGCAGACTCTCGGCGAGGATCGGCAAAAAGTTCAGGGTTGGGTCGATGCGCTGGGGCAAGCGTATGTCGCGACCTTGGAGCACAGCGTGGTTTCCCAGGCCCAACGGAAGCGTCTCCTGGCCGATGCCGAATCCAGGCACGCCGCGAAGGAAGCAGAATTGACGAAAGCACGTGCCGCGTTGGAGAAGATGCAGGAGGCCGAGAGTGGTAAAGAAACTGTGAACGATCTCGGCGTTGCCAGGCAGGAGCAGGAGCGCCTCAGGAAAAAGGCGTCGGATGCTCTGGCCAAGTTGGAATCGGCAAAGCTGGAACTGGCCAGGTTTGAGGCCGTGCCGTTGCCCCGCGGCCCCCTCGTTCCCAACGAGGCCCTGATCACTGCGGAGATGGAACAGGATCCCCAGGCGATCCAGGCCGTTAAGGAGCGAGCGGACAAGGCCGCCGAGTTCCACAGCGTGTTGACCAAGGCGCTCACGGGGTCGCCTTCTCCGCTTTCGATTTTGCGAACGGAGATCAAAGGGTTTGTCGGGGAAGTGGATCGCCAGTTGCGGCAGCAGACCGACAACGAGATTCGTCAGGAACTGGAACTGGTCAAGGTCGATCTCTCCGAGATTCTCCAGGAAATCGCCGGGTTCACTGAAGACTGGGCAAGGTTGGTTCCCAAAGTCGCGAAGTGGCAGCCCGGTGAAGATCCGGAACTACTCCTGGAATATCAGAAGCGGGCGGAGGTGCTGGTCCGCGATTTCCATAAGGCTTCTCGGGAGTCGCTGGGCAAAGCCATCAAGAAGGCCGATCAAATCGGCCGGGGCGGCACGGAGATGACCAAACGTCGGATCATCCAGAATGCCCTGGCCAGGCTCTCACATGCTTGTTTTGAAGCCAGGAACGCGTGGATCGTGGCTGCCAGCGAAGTGGTCCCTGCCAACAACCTCGAATTGAAGGCATTGCGAGATACTTTGACCAGGCTGACGCCGCGGATCGAAGAGCGTCGAGAGGTTCATCGGACTCAGGTGGCCAAGCGGTTGGGTGAGCAGGCCCAGGTGGACCGTGCAGCGACGCTGAAGAGTCTTCGTGACCGAGTTGGCCAGGCGGATGCTCATTACCTGGAACTCAATCGCCGGGCGATGGCGGCGATGGAGTCCGTGGTGTCCATGGACCAAACGACGATTCAGACCTTGGAGCAGCGCCGTGCCGCGGTTTCGGCGCAGCTTCAGAAGGTCGAAGCGCTTCGCCGCGAGTCGGCGGAGAGTTCTGCCGCCGTCGAAAGATTGAAGAAGGATGAGCGCATCAGCATGGCCGGCGCCGTGAGTTACAAACCGCTGGAGCCAATCCTTGCGGGCCCGTTCGATCTGAGCAAGCTCAATCAGGCGGTGGGCACGGGCGGCGCGGTCGCCCTGCTGGTGCTGATGGTGACGTGGGCCTCCACGCGACGGAGGGGTCCATCCAAGTCTTCGACCCAACAATGACGATGGCATCTCGTCCATCTCTTCCGAGACATTGAGTTGTGCCCCAAACTTCGCGTGATGCTCCTGTCGACGGACCTGGAGAAGGGGGGGCTGCCCCTGCGTCTCGTTCGGCTGGCGAAGCACCTTCACACGGTTGACGTCGAACCGATCGTCGGCTGTCTGGCCCGGCGGGGGCCGCTGAACGAGCGGCTGACGTCCCTGGGGATCACAAACTTCTCGTGCGATGCAGTCGGGCCGTTTGACGTGCGGTGTCTTGGCCGCCTTGCGCGATGGGTGCGGGCGCTCGATCCCGACTTGATCCACAGTTCGCTCTTTCACGCGAATCTGGCCACGCGACTGGTTGGGCGGCTCGATCGGCCGCGACCACTGCTGACCTCGACCGTGACGATTGAAACCCGGCGCAGATGGCATCTGGCGCTCGAAGCGCTGACGTGCGACCGGTCGGATTTGCACGTGGCGAACTCCGAAGCGGTCGCGCGCCATTTGCGTCAAGACGTGGGCCTCTCGCCCGATCGTCTCATGGTGATTCCGAATGGTCTTGACTTGGCCGAGATCGAACGGGTATCTCCGGCGCGGCGTGATGCATTGGGTCTGCGCCGCGACGTTCCGCTCATCGTCTGGGCCGGCCGAATGGACCCGGTGAAGAATCTTGAGACGGTGATCGACGCCGTTGAGAAGATGAATCGCCAAAGAGCCGTGCAATTGCTCCTGTTGGGCGATGGCCCACAACGATCCACGATAGAGACGCGTGTAGCTATGAGAGGATTGCAGTCATCCGTGCATTTCGCGGGCTGGTCGGAGAACGTCATCGGTTGGCTCAAGACGGCCGACTTATTACTCCTGCCGTCATGGACCGAGGGTTCACCGAACGTGGTGCTTGAGGCGATGGCCTGCGGGTGTCCCGTCGTGGCGAGCGACGTTCCGGGCTGTCGGGAGTTGATCACCCAGGGCGAGACCGGGCGCCTCTGTTGTTCGGGTAATGTTCAGGGTTTTGTCCGGGAGGTTCTGGGGTTGCTCGATGATGTAGCGTTGCGGCGTCGGCTTTCGGAGCGTGCCCTCCGATGTATCCGCCGAGGGCACGACATCCAAGATGTGGTGGTACGCTGGCGATCGGCTTACGACCGGTTGATTCCGCAGCCCAGGCCCTAACCCTTGGCCCTGGTCCGGCCATCCATGCCCGTGAAAAAATTTCCGACGTCGCAACATCCTACGATATCGAAGCTTCCGATATAGAACGGGGTCTCAGGCTCGTTGCTGGGCAAAAAGTCCGGTTTTTGTGCTTGAAATTGGTGGGGCAATATGTCATGGTATCCCACGTAATGTGGAGCATTGGAAGGATGGGTCCGATTGTGAAGCATCATGATCTTTACGGGCTACTACGAGCACACGATCGACGCGAAACATCGTCTCGCCATCCCCGCGAAATTCCGCAGCCGGCTGGACCCCGAACGCGATGGGTCGGCCCTGGTCATGGTCCCTGGTCAGCCGGCCAACACGCTCTGGCTCTACACCGAACGGCATTTCGAGCGACTTGCCGAGCGGGCCGATTCGGCCCTCATTCCCGACGACGACCAACTGCGATTCGAGCAGATTTTTTACACGCTGGCCGAGATTCTGGAGCTGGACAGCCAGGGGCGGATTCTCGTGCCGGAGCGGATGATGGCCCGAGCCGGGCTCGGACGTGACGTGGTGATTTGCGGCGTCAGGGATCACGCGGAGATCCGGCCGCGGGAGAGCTTTGAGCAGGAGGTTGACGAGGGCTGGCGACGGTATCGGGAATACCAGTTGCGGGCCCGAGCAGCCTATCAGGAGCAACGGCGGCAAACCGGCCCCGAGGCTGGTTAAACCTGACCAGTGGGCGGCGCGTTGTCGCCCGGGGTGAGGTAGATTCGAGCATGGCAGTGCGAGGGGAGGTCGATTGGGCCTCCCCTCGCTCGCCACTTTTGTTGTCAAGGCTTTTTTGAGAGGCGGCGGGCCAAGGAGGGTCATTGCCGCATGACAACGGCGGGCAGATCGACTGAGTGAGGCAAGATCACACGCTGTATCCGATCACAATCGCGGGCGATCCGGCGGGCGAGCTTTCGGAGAGAGCCGAGTAAGCGAGTAGCGACGGATTGTTCGGACTGATTGCGGGCGGGTCGACGGCGAAGGAGTCGCCGAGGAGATTGCTCCACCGGTTTGCATTGATCGTATCGGGTTCCTTTGGCGGACCTGATGCCCTGTCGGTCGATTCGACGCGTCGGGGCGGCACCTGTCATCAAGGATGATGATCGGTGCCGTTTTCTTTTCTGAACTTTCCTATTCCAATTGGCGACATTGCTGCTATCAGGCCGTCCGGCGCGCCGACGACGAATTCGCTGTTATTGTCCTGGCATATTGGCGCCCTATGGTTGCGCGCCGGCAGTTTGCAGACGTGTTCTCGCCTGTGAAGACTCGGCGTATTTTGTTAGGTTTTCATGGCCATACGCAAAAAGGCACGAACCCGGCAGGCGATGCACGATCCGGCGTCTCCCACGCAAGGGGCGTCTCGGCGGAGGGTGCTGATCGTCCTGGTCCTTCTCGGGGCCGGGCTCCTGGCTTATGGCAATAGCTTCTTCGGGGCCTTCGTCTTTGATGACACCATCGCCATTCTGAAGAATCGACACATCAAGTACCTCTGGCCGATCGAACATTGGCTGGGAGCGCGGCGGCCGGTCGTCGCCCTGTCCCTGGCGATCAACTATCGAATCGGTGGGTTCGAGCCGCTCGGGTACCACGTCTTCAACATCGGTGCCCATCTTCTGGCGAGCCTCGTGTTGTTCGGAGTCGTCCGCCGATCAGTCCCCCTGATTCGCTCCGGCTCATTGTCCGACCGCGCGACCGATTGGTTTGCCGGACTGGCGGCGATGTTTTGGGTAGTTCATCCGCTCGGAACCCAGGCGGTGACGTACGTCATTCAACGCGGTGAATCGCTGATGGCGTTGTTCTACCTGCTGACGCTGTACTGCATGATTCGCGGTGCGGGGGCACAACGGCCGCACCGATGGTATGTCCTGTCCATCGTGTGTTGCGGATTGGGGATGGGCAGCAAGGCGGTGATGGTCACCGCGCCGCTGATGACGTTGTTGTACGATCGGATGTTCTTGTGCCGGTCGTTTGGTGAGGCGGCTCGACGACGGTGGCCGCTCCACCTTGGTTTGGCCTCGACATGGATCGTACTGTGGCTGTCTGGCGTGGCGGGCGCGGTCCTTGCTCCGCCTCCGCACGCCGCCGCGACGGTGGGTTTCGGCTTCAAAGGCGTGACCCCGACGGCCTACGCGCTGAGCCAGCCGGCCGTCATCCTTCACTATCTGCGGCTGGCTCTGTGGCCTGTCGGGCAATGCCTGGACTACGGTTGGTCCTCCGTGGACCGGGTGACGGAGGTCGTGGCACCGGGCCTTGCGATCCTTGCGCTCCTGGTCGCAACGGTTTGGGCGCTGCGCCGCCGTCCCTGGCTGGGGTTTGCAGGGGCCTGGTTTTTTGTGGTTCTCGCTCCGACTTCGAGTGTGATCCCGATTCGTGATTTGGCGTTCGAGCATCGAATGTATCTGCCGCTGGCGGCGGTCATCGTCGTGGTGCTTGCCGGGGCAGGGCTCCTGTTGAAAGTCGTTCTCGGCCGAACGTCTCTCGGTCAGAGCGGCCGCGGTGCGGTGACTGTTGTTATGGTTGTCTGCTCAGTCTTCGCTCTGGGCATCGCGACGAATCGGCGAAACGCTCTCTATCGCGACCCCGTGTTGATCTGGCGGGACACGATTGCCAAAGCGCCGCACAATCCGCGGCCCTACAACGCGCTGGCATGGGTCTATCTTGAGAGCGACCAGAACGCCGAGGCGATTCGCGCGTTTCGCGACGCTATCGGCGTCGATCCCGATTATGCCGAAGCTCATGCCAACCTGGCCGGCGTGCTGCTCCAGGAGGGTGATTATGACGGCGCGATCGCCGCATGTCGCGCGGCGCTACGACTCGATCCCGTCGGCTTCGGCGCCGAGGCGTATGTCAGGTTGGCCACCGCCCATCTGCTTCAGGGCGACAATGCCGGGGCGGTCAAGAGTTTTGGTGATGCGTTACGGATCGATCCCGCCGGCTGCGGTGAGCATGTCTACCTGAACCTGGGAACGGCCCTGCTGAACTTGGGCCGCGTCGATGAGGCAATTGCGGCGCTGCAAGGTGCGCTGCGCGTGAAACCGGACTATGACATGGCGCATTTCAGCCTGGGTAACGCGCGCTTGCAGCAGGGCGATGCCCCGGGCGCGATTGACGCATTTCGCGACGCGATTCGAATAAATCCAGGCTACGCGGATGCCTACGTCAGGTTGGGCGTTGCACTGGACAGGAACCATCTGCCGGAGCAAGCGCTGGATTCATTCCGAAAGGGGCTCGCAGCCGTGTCTGGTCAGACCAGCGCGTGGGTGCCGATCGAGGCCCGGTATCAGATTGGTCAGGTACTCTTGGCGCTGGGCCGAAAGTCGGAAGCCGCCGAGGCGTTTCGGGCAACACTTCGCGTCGATCCCGGCCACCCCGGCGCCAGGGAGGGCCTCCGCGCAGCCGAAGGTCAGCCGTAGCCGGCGCCGTCTTGATTGGAGCCTTCAGAAAAAGTGCTTTTCATCCGATTTGAGGTACTTCTTGCGGTCGTTTTCGTACTGGGCGACGGAGTCGGGCAGGCCGGCGATTGGTCCGTCCTCGGACACATCCGGGTCATCCTGTACCAACTTGTGAATCCTGCACAGGATGGGGATGCACCATCCGCAGCCGGTTCCGGCGTTGAGACACATTGAAAGCTGGGATGCGCGGCTGATCTGCTCCCTTCGGGCGTAATTGATGAGCTTGCGCAGCGGGACGTGGAAACAGTAGCAGACTTTGTCGTCGGGCCTCATGGCCGTATTGTAGCATCGTCTGAGGATGATTGAAGCGTCCGGTCGTGATACCATGCCTTCGCCGCCGGCCGAGGGCAGCGCGGTTTATCGATCGGAACGTGCGAATCCTCGCTTTTGCGAGAAATGAGAGGCAGTGAGCAGAGGGAACTGGATCATGTCCAACGGACCGGCGATCGAAAAGGCCATCGACTATTTGAATCAGCACAAGGCAAGATTCAGAGAGGAGCTTTTCGATTTCCTTCGGATTGCCAGCATCTCGGCGCAGTCGGACCATGCGCCGGACGTTCGCCGGGCCGCCGCGTGGACGCGAGACCGCTGCGCCGCGGCGGGTCTGCAATCCGAGATCATCGAAACCGATGGGCACCCCTGTGTCATCGCGAAGGCCGAGCCGGTGCCGGGCCGGCCGCGGGTCATGGTCTATGGGCATTATGACGTTCAGCCGGAGGGCGAGCGTCACCTGTGGCATAGCGGTCCGTTCGATCCCATAGTTCAGGATGGGAAGATGATTTGCCGCGGGACGGCGGATGACAAGGGCCAGTTGTTTTGCGCGATCCTCGCGGCAGAGGCGTGGATGAAAACCGCCGGCGCCTTGCCGGTCAATGTCGTTTTCTGTCTGGAGGGCGAAGAGGAAATCGGCTCCATTCACTTGAAGGACGTGGTGGAGAAACACAAGGAACGACTGGCCTGCGACTACGTCCTGATCCACGACACGGCTCAATTCGGCGTCGATCAGCCCGCCGTCACCGTTGCGACGAAAGGCCTGGTGTACCGAGAAGTCATCATCACCGGTCCGAAGAAAGACCTGCACAGCGGCGTGTTTGGCGGGACGGTTGCAAACCCCGGCAACGAATTGGCGAAGTTGATCGCTTCGTTTCACGACGCGGAGGCGAAGGTGTCCATCCCCGGGTTCTATGAACGAGTCAAGGAGATGACCGCGGAAGAACTGTCCATGATGAACGGCCTGCCCTATGACGAGGCGGCATTTCTGGAAGACTTGGGCAGCCCGAAGATTCATGGCGAGCGGGGGTACGGCTCGATGCAGCGGCGTTGGGCGAGGCCGACGCTGGACGTCAACGGCCTATTCGGCGGCTACATGAAGGAGGGAGCGAGCACGATCATCCCGTCGTTCTGCGGGGCGAAGGTGTCGATTCGACTCGTTCCTGATCAGCGCGCCGATGAAATCGGCCGCCTGTTTGAAGAGGTCGTGCGCGCTCGAGTGCCCGACACGGTGACGGTGGAGATCAAGGATTTGACCGGCTGCGATCCGTATCTCGCGGACACCTCATCGGAGGGCCTGCGAGCGGCCCGCGAGGCTCTGAAGATCGGGTTCGGCAAGGAGCCGGTCTTGATTCGTGAGGGCGGCAGCCTGCCGATCCTGCCAATGTTCAAGTCGATTCTGGGGGCCGACAGCCTGATGCTGGGCTACTCCCAGCCCAACTGCAACCTTCACTCTCTGAACGAGTTCCTGCACATTCGCGATTTTGAGGCTGGGATGCGGTCCACGGCGGCCTTCTTCGGTTTGCTCTAGCGTGCGCGGCTGAGTTATTGGACCTCATTCGCCCCTCTGGGCGTGCTTCGCAAGTCTGATGCAGGGCTTATCCCCGCGACATGGACGGTCGATATGTGCGATAGACAGCGCCTCCACGTCGCCGGGGGGCCTGTCGAGTGAGGTCGGGCGTCGCTCGTCCGACGCGGGAGAGAACACGGCCATTGTTTTCGGTGCGGCGGCCGATCCATGGGAGATCGAAACGATGCGGATGCGATTATTTGGGATCAGTGTATTGACCGCCGGCGGCTTGGCGTTCGGCATGGTGCCCGGCGCAAAGGCCCAGGGCATCAATGTTGGGGACTTCGCGTCTGTATTGTTCAGGGGTGCGGAGTTCGCGGGCGACCCACTGTTTCTCTCCAGCCCTCAAGGCGGCCCGTTGTTTGACTTCAACGACTTCACCCAAAGGGTTGAGTTCAACCGGGCGGGGCAGGGATTCACGTACGAGTTCTTCCGCTTCTTCGGACCGGATAGCTTCGGCAACGTCAACACCCTCGACTTGGGGCCGTTCAAGCTCGAAATCGGCCCGGATGGCACGCTCGGGCAGGCTCAGAGAGTCGGGCTTCACAGCCGGACCGGGTTCACGACGACCTTCATTCCCGAGGTCTTCTTCCAGGCGGAGACGGGACAACGAAACTTCAATCAGTTCAGCGGCGTGACTAATTTCAGTACGGAACCACTGCGCTACAGGGCCACGTTCAACACGGGCATTCAGGACTTCGAATGGACGGGTAACATGCTCATCGATTCTGACGGGCGCATCAATGCGTTGGGGTTCTATGATTTCACCCTTCGACTGACCAACGTTGGCAGCGCGACTGCCGATGGCGTGGCGCTCCAGAACGAGGAGATCACCGACTTCGACGTCGGTCCGATCAACGTCTCAGGCAACATCGGGCTCGATATCATCTCCGGCTTGTTGCAGGCCAGTGGTCTCACGCCAGCCGCCACTCCCACCAGAATCGCTTCCGGCGCGGCACAGCGGGAGAAGTCTGTAGAGGAACTTCTGGCCCAGCTTGAGGCCGGCGAGGGCCTGACGGACGAGGAAGCCCAATTCCTCATTCAACAGATGTTCATCACGGCGTTTCAGAGCGACCCGCTGGGATTCATTCTGAACGGGATTCCCGACGAAGTGCCGGGGTTCGAGGCCCTGACGTTGGGCCTCACTGCCGATGGCCCAGGCCCATCTCCGAATGCCGTCGCCGCTGCCGTGCCCGAGCCGGGGACGATGTTGCTGGTGGCCCTCGGACTGGCCCTCCCAGCGATGTTGCGACCGGGACTTCGTCGCCGTCGGGCCGCAGGGTTGCTATAGTTAAACCGCGGTCGGGTGCGGAATTCGCCCGTGGCCTCGCTTGGCATGAAGTGTGGGTTTGTCGGGGGCGATTCCGCGGTTTTACCTTCGATCGCGAGTAGACCGTAGAATATAGCATTGAGACGCGATACCTCCGTCGGCGCCGCTCGCTGGTTTGTGCAGGGGCAGCCGGATTTTCCGGACCCTGTCCATCGCGCAAGTTCGTGCGACGCTGCCGGTTTTCGCCGAATCGGCTGAGAGGGAGTCGCCTTGATTGATTTCGTTGCGGCACGCGCCGAAATGCCGGTTACCCGGCAGTACAGTTTCCTGAACCACGCGGGGGTGGCCCCGTTGTGCGGGCGGGCAGCGACGGCGTTGCAGGCGTACATGGAAGAAGCGAAGAGCCACGCCTATGCCCGTGGCAGGCTCTTTCCGGAGGCGAACCGGGTTCGCCAGCTTGCAGGCAGGCTTTTGAATTGCCATCCCGAGGAAGTGGCCTTCGTCAAGAATACCAGCGAGGGCCTGAGTTTCGTTGCCAACGGGATTCAGTTTTCACGCGGCGACAACATCGTCACCAGCGGCGTCGAGTTTCCGGCCAACATCTATCCCTGGATGCACCTCCACTCGCAGGGCGTTCAACTGAAGATGGCGCCGGAGGACAACGGCCGAATACCACTGGAGCGCCTGGTCGAGTTGATCGACGATCGCACGCGCCTCGTGACCATTTCATCCGTTCAGTTTGGCAGTGGCTTCCGAACGGACCTCGCGTCGTTGGGTACCTACTGCCAGGACCGCGGCGTACTTTTCTGTGTGGATGCGATCCAATCGTTGGGCTGCATCCCCATGGACGTTCGCGCCTGCAAGATCGACTTCCTCAGTGCGGATGGCCACAAGTGGCTGCTCGGGCCAGAAGGGGCGGGCATCTTTTACTGCCGTCACGAGTTGTTGGGCTTGCTGCGGCCCTCGAGCGTCGGGTGGCTCACGGTTCAGAATCCCATGGACTTCGGCCGGTATGACCTGGAGTATCGGGATGATGCACGCCGATTCGACGGGGGAAGCTACAACCTGGCCGGAATCTGGTCGCTGGGTGGATCGCTCGACTGGTTCCTCGAACTCGGCGTCGACAAGGTCTGGGAGCGCGTTCGCGCGTTGACGGACCGGCTCGTCGAAAGTCTCCGGAACAAGGGGTATCGCGTGGTCAGCTCGCGGGAAGCCGAAGAGGCCAGCGGGATCGTTGCGTTCGTTTCCGACACCCACGACCACACTCGGATCGTCAACCATTTGCGCCAGGAATACCGAACCGTCGTGGAAACCCGCCTCGGCCGCATTCGCGTGAGTCCCCACTTCTACAACACGGAAGAGGAAATCGACCAACTCATCGAGCACCTGCCCGGCCATTAGCCTTCGCAGCACTGGACGATTCTCAAGCGCCGACGAGGTCGAATGCCCCGCCGGATTCTCTGGCAAATCGACGCCATGTGGGCGTTCTGCCTACATGTTGACGCAATCCAGACGATTCTCAACAATAGCCGGCCTGATTGGAGCGGCGCGCTTTGTGAATACATGTGGGCGCCGCAACGCATGATGAGCCGAATGCCGGCAGGAGAGGGCAAACATGAACAAGGTCGTAGCGAACGCGCGAGAGGCGTTGGAGAAGGCCGGCCTTCGTGACGGGATGACGATCCTGGCCGGGGGCTTCGGGCTTTGCGGCATCCCCGAGAATTGCATCACGGCGATCCGAGACATGGGCGTCAAAGACCTGACGATCGTTTCCAACAATTGCGGCGTCGATGATTTCGGTCTTGGCATTCTACTTCAGACGCGCCAGATCAAAAAGATGGTCTCGTCTTATGTGGGTGAGAACGCGGTCTTCGAGAAGCAGTTTCTCGATGGCGAATTGGAGGTCGACATCGTTCCCCAGGGCACGCTGGCGGAGCGGATTCGCGCCGGCGGCGCAGGGATTCCCGCCTTCTTCACGCCGACCGGCGTCGGGACCGTCGTGGCAGAGGGAAAGGAGTCGCGCGAGTTCGACGGCCGAACCTATCTGATGGAGCGGGGCCTTCGTGGTGACATCTCCATCGTCAAGGCCGACCGCGGTGACCACGCCGGAAACCTGATCTATCGCAGGACCGCCCGCAATTTCAATCCGATGATCGCCACGGCCTCGCCGGTCACGATCGCCGAGGTGGAGAAGCTCGTGCCCACTGGCGAACTTGACCCGGACAGCATCCACACGCCGGGCATCGTCGTCACGAGCATCTTTCAGGGAGTCGATTATGAAAAGCGTATCGAGCAGAGAACGAATCGTCCTAAGGGCGGCGCGTGAGCTGCGCGACGGCTACTACGTGAACCTCGGCATCGGTCTGCCCACGCTGGTGGCGAATCACATTCCGGAGGGGATTGATATCGTCCTCGAGAGCGAGAACGGGATGCTCGGCATCGGCCCGTTTCCGTACGAGGGCGAGGAAGACGCCGACCTGATCAACGCCGGTAAGCAGACGATCACCGAACTGCCCGGCTCGTCCTACTTCTCCAGCGCCGAGTCCTTTGGATTCATTCGCGGCGGCCACATCGACCTGACCATCATGGGGGCGATGGAGGTGTCGCAGGAGGGCGATCTGGCCAACTGGATGATTCCCGGGAAGATGGTCAAGGGCATGGGTGGGGGGATGGATCTTGTGGCCAGCGCCAAACGGGTCGTCATCACCATGACCCACTGCAACAAGAACGGCGAGCCGAAGCTCTTGAAGAAGTGCGGGTTGCCACTGACGGGCGTTCGCTGCGTTCATCGGGTCATCACCGAGCACGCCGTCTTCGACTTCCAGGACGGCGGGATGATTCTCCGGGAGATCGGCCCGGACATGACGGTCGGAAATCTGCGCGAGATCACGGAGGCCGACTTCGCCGAGGCGCCGCGGGTTACGAGCATGTTTCCAGAGGCGGCTTGAGGCCGGACTTGCGATACCCGGAAGACTGCCCTGCTCGGCGCGTCGCCCGCGGAATCCCAATAGCCGTCGGCGGAAGCCGACGGTTCTCCTCTTGCCGGACGGGGCTCGACCGGTCCGGCGTCGTGCGTTAGGCTGTCGCGCCGGATGGCGCGGTTACGCCGACAGCCACGAGGGACCAGGGCGGGCCTGCCATGGGCCCGGATCGGAGGGCAGCCGCCCTTCGACGGAATGGGGGACACAACGCAAGGAGTGCGGTCATGTCCAAGACGAATCTCACAATCCAACGCGTTCACAGCATCGAGATGTGTGTGCAAGATGCCCGACCTTGGTTGGAATACCTGACTGCCGGGTTCGGATTCCAGCCGGTCGCCGCCAGCACCGGTGCGGACGTCGAAGCGACGGGCGTGCGGCGGAGATACCTGCGCTGTGGAGACGCCGGCTTCGTCCTCGCCGAGAAGGTGCGCGCCGGCTCATCGGCCCATCGCTATCTCCAGCAACATCCCGAGGGCGTTTGGCGGGTGAACTTTCTCGTTGCGGACATCGACGCGGCGGCTCAGACGCTCGCAGAACGCCACGCGACGCCGACGGGGTCCGTGCGGACCGATCAAGTCGACGGGGGACGGTGGCGCTCGATGAGCATTGCCACGCCGCTGGGAGACGTGGAGTTCACTTTCATTCAAGCCACCGACGGCCAGGCGTTGATGATGCCCGGCATGGAGCCGTCCGGCCACTTCCACCCCGATCAAAATCCGATCGGGCTGCGCAGCGTGGACCATCTGACGGCGAACATGCGCACGTTGATGCCGACGATCGCCTTCTTCGAGCATGTCCTGGGCTTTCGCCGCTTTTGGGACGTTCAGTTTCACACCGAGGGCATTCGGCCGGGCGTCGGCACCGGGCTGAAGTCGGTGGTCATGTGGGACGAGGAGAGCGGCATCAAGTTTGCCAACAATGAGCCATTGCAGCCGCGCTTCGGCGAGTCGCAGGTCCAACTCTGCGTGGAGGCAAACTGCGGCCCGGGCATTCATCACCTTGCCCTGGAGGTCGACGATATTCTCAAGGCCGTGGACCACTGCCGGCAACAAGGGTTGGAGTTCTTAACGACGCCCGGGGCCTACTATGCAGCACTGCCCGGTCGCATCACCACCCAGGGAATTGCCGGGGTCAGTCAATCGATCGACGATCTGCGAGCCCGGGGCATTTTGCTCGATGGCGACAAAGACGGCTATCTGCTTCAGGCGTTCTGCAAGGATCCTTCCGACCGTTTTGTTCGTCCGCATACGGGGCCGATCTGTTTGGAATTGATCCAGCGCTGCGGCGCGACCGGCTTCGGCGAGGGTAACTTCCGTGCCCTGTTCGAGGCGATGTCGCGGGAGCAGGAATAGAAACCCCTCAAGCGCTCGATCAACAACTGCGGCTCAGCGCGGCTCTCGGCCTCAACCATACTGTGGCACCGGTTTCCAAGCGGTGCAAACGCTGGGCAGAGTGCTGGAGGACGGGTAGAAGGCCCCCTCCTGCAAGGCTGCGGCACGGGTCTGCCACTTGTGCCTCGCCACACCGGTTGGAAACCGGTGCCACAGGAGAGTGTTGTCAGACTGACTTGTTCAGATCAAATAAGGAGGGCGCCATCAAATGAAACTCTGTCAATTCTACAGGTCGGCCGAAGACCGCGCGGCGGACTTGGCCAGGCGCGCTCCGGTCGGGGCTTCATTGGGCATCCTGGTCGACGGCAAGATCGTGGACGTCACCGATCGGGCGCGGAAGCACCGTGATATCAACGACCCGCAATATGTGGGCGTGCTGACCGCGGCGGTCGCCGGGCTCGACGAATGGGCGGGATTTCGAGACGAATTGGCCGGGCTGACCCCCGACGTCGGGCTCGACCCGGCATCGGTGTTCTTCGGCCCGTGCGTCCTGCGCGCGTCGCAGTACATGGACTTCTACGCCTTCGAGCAGCACGTCATGACCATGCGGAAGAAACGCGGTCTGGATTTTATTGTGCCGCAGTGGTACGAGGTGCCGTGCTACTACAACTCCAACGCGACGAGCATGCTCGGCGACGGCATGACGGCGCGCTTCCCCAAAGGCGAGGAGAAGATGGACTACGAATGCGAAATGGCCTGCGTCATCGGCCGGCCCGTTCGCAACGCCACGCCCGGGCAGGCGGCCGAGGCGATCGTCGGCTACACGATTCTCAATGACCTCTCCAGCCGCCAGCGGCAGACGAAGGTGATGCCGGTGAACATGGGCCCGGCGGCGGGCAAGGACTTCGGCAGTGTGCTTGGAAAGTTTCTGGTGACCAAGGACGAGATCGCCGACCTCGGAGCCTGCGGCATGCGCGCCTACGTCAACGGCGAGCAGTGGACCGATGGCCGCTATGGCACGGTCAAGCACTCGTTCGAGTCCATGGTCGCCTTCACCAGCACCAGCCGCACCCTCTTCTGCGGCGACATCCTCGGCAGCGGTACGGTTGGCACCGGCTGCGGCGCGGAGCAGGATCGGTTTCTCAAACCGGGCGACAAGATTCGGATCGAGATCGATCACATGGGTGAGATCGAGAACAAGGTCGAACACGATAGGTAAGGAATTGAACATGAGCGATGGAGTAACGAAAGCATACTTGGAACCCAAAGATAGGTTTTCCACCTCACCTGCCCTTGTGGATCAGTTACGTCTGATGCTCGCCGTTGATTGCATGCGGGCCAGTCTCCGATGGTTCAAGATGACCAAGGATGATGACACCGGTATCGGAAAACAAGATAACTTGATAGCGATTATGGCGATGGCAGGATGGACTTGGGAGTGCATCAACACTATTAGGAAAGGAATAAAGAAGAAATGGCTTTGCCGGGACATGATTGTCGATGACGGGAAGGCCCTGGGCGCATGGGATAGGTACATACTTGAAGGCTCGAGCAAAGAACTGGTCAAGAGGGTTGAGCGGATTCGTAATGGGTGCTTCGGTCACTGGGATCCAAAACCCGCCAACAAGTGCATAAGTCGGCTCAGTTCTCGGGACTACGAAGTACCGTTTATTGAGTCTCAAGGAGATGGTTTCTTGAACACGCGCTATCCTTGGGCCTATGACGTAATCGCAGGGGAACTCGTTGGTGCAATGCCGGGAGATGTAGAAGAGCCATATATCGCCGACAAGTGGAAGCAGACAATTGAAGAGATTGCAGATATAAGTACAGCTATCCTTACTCTTATGTCTAGCTTGGCACACGCGATGTTCAAGAAAAGTGGATTGAGGCTTGTTGAACGCGAAGGCTGATCCGTGTTGGGTGCGAGGATTCGCAATTTTTCTGAACTCGTGGCCATTTTGCCAAGACGCGTTGCTTATCCATCCGGATTCGCGCGGATTTCCTCCAGTCTCGGGCGTGGGAGACGGACATGTGGGGGTGGCTGGGACCGTTGTGCGTAACATCCCTCGGGCACGCTCATCCAATCGGACGCGCTCGTTGCTACGGCTGGCGATGATATCTTGTCATCCGAGGTGGCAAGGCTTATCATTCCTAATAGTCGAGGCGCGTATGACCATTGAGCAACTCACCACGGTGCTTCACACCCAACCCTTCCAGCCGTTTCGCATTCATATGGCGGATGGGCGATCGGTCGATGTGGCGCACCCGGACTTCCTATCGCGTTCCCCCGCCGGGCGAACGGTGATCGTCTACAAACAAGACGAAACGTTCGAGATCATCGATATGCTCCTCGTCGCCAGTATCGAGACGCTGAATGGACACACAGAGACTTCGCCCTGACGGCGGAGAGGCTCAGTACTGGACTATTCCCAGGCATGTACTCAGAGGCAGGCGAATTCTATGTTGCTCGATGACTGTCTCTAAGCCGATTGAGAGCAAACTGATGACGTTATGCATTAGGCCGAGGAAGAAGACGAACGGCTCGGTCATCTTCCGACATGCGGGAGAGCTGCCCTTGCGATTCGACGGATTCGATCCGAGGTCCCCGTCATTCGATGAGCCGGAAGTGAACATCGATCTGCGCGAGTGTGACTTCGTGCGACCGCCCGCGGCGTTATGGTGTGTCGTGTACCTGGCTCTCGCAACGAAGCGAGGGGCCCGCTGCCGATTGCTTGTTCCAACAAACATGGGCGTGTGTTTGTACCTGAAGTCGCTCGGACTATTCGATACATTGAAGGTCTGTGGCGTCGAAGTCGATGATCGCGGCATTGGTGCCCGCGATGATTCCAAAAACATCTTGCCGATCACCCGCTTCCAGACTACTGCCGATGCGTCGGACGTTACCAACAGGGCTTTCTCCAGTTTGCAATCCGCGCATGTCGGAGCAGTCAATCTGACCTCGGTGGTCACGGAATTGTTCAGCGAGTTGGCCCTGAATGCTTCGCAGCATAGTGAGTCCAGTATTGGCGCATTCGGCTGCGTCCAGTTCTTCGAGTTTGAGAGGGGATCGCGATTCACCTGTACAGTAGCTGATGGCGGGATTGGGGTCATGGAGAGCCTGTGTAGAAACGAAGCTCTACGGCAGCGCGTGAGCTACGATTGGGATGCTCTTGAACTCGCCGTCCGCGAGAGAGTCAGCGGCACTGGTGACGCACATCGCGGGATCGGCTTGTACGGCGTGAGCGAGGACGTTCGTCGGCCCGGACGTTCGCTGCTGCTCCATTCTGGATTGGGATCATTGGAAATCACGGAGGAACTTGAGAGTTCTGCAAAGCGGACCCGACTGTTTCCCGGAACATTGGCATTTCTCTCACTCCCTACATAGCCATGCGCACCCTTCGAGTCCGTGATGTTCTAAAGGACAGAATCCTGGTTAGCCGGGAGTCGGCTCGCCTTCTTGAAGGCGAGCTTTGCGATATGATGGCAAGCACGGGGACGCCCGGGGAAGCCCGCGATGTAACACCAGTGACCATCGATTTTGAAGGGATCGCGGGGGTTGCTCCATCCTTTCTCGACGAGCTCCTTTCAGTCTTCGAGTCCGTCATTGGGGCTGACGCCAACGGCGGTGAGCGTTGCCTGATGGTCGTGAATCCTCCGACTCGACTTTCGCTGAAGTTCGAGGCCGTCGCACGTGGACATGGGATGTTGGTTCGGACGCTTCCTGGTGGATCGTGGCTTCTGACGGATTCCCGAAACTCCCGCGCGTGATTGCGGACATTAGAGCGATCCTGAGCATCGGGTCCAGATGAGTCGCCTATCCATCCGGATTCGCGCGGATTTCCTCCAGTCTCGGGCGCAGTTCCGTGGGGATTTGGTCGGCTATGGCGTCGTCAATCAGGCCGACGCGGATCATGTCGGCGATGTGGACCTGATCGATTCGGCGGAAGGCGATGAGCTTCAGGATCAACAGTTCGCGCAAGTCGAGGGCGGGCACACCCTTTCGGACGATGCCTACTTTGATCGGTGGTGCGATCACAGGGTCGTGCGGTTTGATCCTCTCGCCGGCAAAGATGACATGAACACCGCGGCTGGGCATCGGGTCGGATTGTTCGAGGAACATTGTGACGCCGTTGACCTCGGCCCGGTCGAATCCTGCCGCCAACATCGCCTTCTCGGCTCGCGGCAGGTCGGCGCGGTTCAGGAGCACGTCGACATCCTTGGTGTTGCGAACTGCTCCTTCATCTTTTGTCGCCACCCAGAGGCCGACCGCATTCCCGCCGATGACGGCAAAAGGAACCTGGGCGGTTGTCAGTGCCGCCGCTGCCTTGTGCATCCGCTCTTGGACCTTTTCCGCCGCGCGCTCCGCCTTCATGACCACCTCCCAGGGGAAGTACACCGATTTGATCGGGATGTTGACGTCGGGAATCTTCATTGCCGGACATTCTAGCCGATCGGCGGTGACTGTGCAGCGGGATGCGCCATCCTCGCCGAGGGTGGGCGACAGACGAGCCCCTGGTATCGCGGTTTTCGTCCCCACCCCTGGAAGGGGCGGGGCGCCCACGCTCCCTGACAGGCACGGCGCTGATCGGGGCGGGGGCCGCTTTCTTCTGGCCGCGGATCGGATTCTTTTGCGGCTTTGATCAGGCTTGAGAGTCGTGGTGGGCGGCCTACAATGCCGGCCATGTATATCGACCTGGCTGAGACTGAACACTCCTTTCGGGCGTTGCACCGGCTTTACCTTAGCTTTGTGCAGCCGCGGCCGATCGCCTTTGTTTCCACGGTCGATGGTGACGGGCGGCCGAATCTGGCGCCGTTTTCTTTTTACAACATGTTTTCCTCGAATCCGCCCGTGGTGGTGTTCAGCCCGGCGATCAATCGCCGCCGCGAGAAGAAAGATACGCTGGTCAACATCGAGGCGACGGGCGAGTTCGTCATTGCGACGGTGACCGAGGCGATCGCTGAACGCATGAACGTCTGTAGCACGGAGTTTCCCCGCGGCACGAGTGAGTTCGATATGAGTGGGCTCACGGCGGTTCCGGCGGAGAAGGTCAAGCCCTCTCTGGTCAAGGAGAGCCCGGTGAATATCGAGTGCCGGCTTCGGCAGGTCGTCTCGCTCGGTGACGACCCGGCTTCGGGGCAGTTGGTGTTCGGCGACGTGTTGGCGGTGCATGTCGATGAAGCGGTCCTGGCCGAAGGCGACATGGTCTGCGATCCGGACAAGCTCGGCGCGATCGGGCGAATGGGCGGTCATCATTACGCCCGCACGGTTCATCCATTCACACTCGTCTCACTCCGGGAGCCCGCCGAGTTGGAGGAAAAGGGCCCTTCCCGAATCCGGGATTGAGGATTCGGCACGAAAAAAGATATCCATGTTGAGCATCCGGCGCGCGTAATGGGCCGCCAAACGGCAAGCCGCGCGGGAGCGTTTTATTCCTGACGCCGGCGGAGTGTTTTTTGTTGGTTTCTGCTCGTCTCCTTCGGCGTTTTCACCCTTTGTGGAAAAAACAAAAGTGGTATTTTCCGGTAAAATCCGGGATCGATTCTCTTGATGCGCGCACCGTGAGCGCAGGCGTTTGTGACGAGATTCGCGTTCGCGTCGGCGCAGAGCGGTCCTCGGGCCGGTCTTGGGCAGACATTTTGTACGCTTGCTCGCCGTTCCGGTGGTTGAGAAGAGGGCGGGCGCGGTTCGCTGGGTTTTTGGAGGCGCGTCCCCCGGCGGAGCGGGGGGCTTAGGGAGGGATGAAGGGCCGCGTGAACTGACCCTTGACAACGCTGCGCGATGTCAAGGGCGGGCGTTCGGGGCTCGTTTTGGCTGGGAGAACCTGGATGGTGGGATGACCGTACAATCGCGAGCATGGAACAGGTGAGCACCCAAGTCGAGGAAGCGAATCGTTCCGCTTCGGCGGACGGCGTTTCGTCGAGCAGCGCGTCGGCTGAAGGCGGGGTCTCGTTTCTGAGCACGCTGGCCGCACCTTGGCAGATTCTGAGTCCTTCGCGGGCGGCGCGCAACATGGTCAGCGGTTCGCGTTGGGCATTTTGGGTGAGTTTTGGATTGGGTGTGCTCCTGCTGGCGATGGTGATTGTGTGGCTGGCGACGTGGGGTGCAACCGTGTCCGAGATTTGGGGCGATGATGCCGATCTGCGAGTTCTGGAACGCAGCATGGCCGAGGTCTGGCGAGATTGGCACGCAGGCGGATGGATCGGGCCATCCGAACTGATCGTCGGGGGGGTCATTCCAGGTTTGCCGTTCCTGGCAGCGGTGGCAGCGTGGCTGTACCTGCCGAGCGTTCATCGCGGGGGAAGTGTGTGGCAGTCGTACAAGCGGTCGTTTGGAGCCGTGGCCAGTGGGATCGGATTGCTGGTCATCGTGATTGCGTCGGCCGGTGTTCCGCTGGTCGTCGCTTCCAATCTCGAGGATCAAGCGGCCGGCAGGACGATTACGCCCGGCATTGGTCCACAGATGTTGGGCATGGCCGCTTCGCTCTTGGGTGCGTCTGTGCTGTTGTACTGGCTCGGTCGCGCCGCGCTGGCCATCGCCGGGTCGGCGGTGGCTGCGGACCTCGCACCACGATGTGAGGGTTGCGGCTATGACCTGACGCATCGGGCGGCTGACGATCGCTGTACGGAATGTGGGATGTCGATCGCTGCTTCGTTGGTGCCGAGGCTTCGGAGGCCGGGTTGCGCTTGGCAAGCGCGGCGGAGTTTTGCCTCCTGGCTTTCGACGGCTGTGACGGTGGTTTGTTCGCCGGCGAAGTTTTACGAGGGTCTCATGTTGCGAAGGCCCGATCACGAGTCTCGGCGGTTTGCCGTGTGGCACTATCCGGTCATCGCGTGCCTTGCCGCGGCGTGGTTACTCTGCATTGCGATACAGACGGGCGGCTCCACCCTGGAGTGGTTCTTGCTGGTCATTGTGCCTGCGTTTATTGGGCTCTTGGCGGCCTTAGCGGGCTGGTGCGTGCATCGCCTGGTCGGTGCGATGATGACGTCCTGGGCCATTGTCCGCGGCGCGCTGCCGGATGTAACCTGGGCCGCGAGAGTGATGGGCTATGAGACGGCCTTTCTGTGGGCGTTTTGTCTTTATGATGGCCTGCTGATGACCAGCTTCATGCTCTATGGCAACTGGATTTCCGAGCATGTCCTCGCCTCGATCATGGTCGGGAATCAGTTCGGCATCCCGGCTGAGCCGTTGGCCATTTTGTTCGGCAATGCGGCGATCATCGCGACGTGGACGTGGCGGTACGTTATTGCTTTTCGTTGCGTTCGATGGAGCAATTTTTGAGCGATTCCCCGGCAGAGCCGGGGGCTGAGGGAGAAGGCCAAGCGGCCGCGAAACGGCAAGCCCCGTATTGGCGCGTTGGTTTGTCGTGAGGAAATCGCCGTGGTGGCCTGTTTTCTGAGTTTTCACGTACTATGAAAACCGAGTGGCGATGAAGACTGAGGTTATCTCCAGCTTGCAGAACCCGAGAGTCAAGGCGGCGGTGTCGCTGCGCCGGCGGCGCGGGAGGAAGCAGGGCGGGCGGATCCTGATCGACGGGGTTCGCGAGATTGGCCGGGCGGTGGAGGCCGGCGTGGCGGTGGGAGAGGTGTTTTACTGTCGCGAACGGTTGGAGACCCAGGCTGCCGGAGCGGAGGGAGCCGATGATTACGGCGAGAGGGCGGAGCGAACGGGCTGGTTGCCGCTTTTGGAAGATGCCCGCCGTAGAGGCGCTTCGCTGATCGGCGTGACGGCATCGGTGTTTTCGAAGATCGGCTACGGGCAGCGGGCCGACGGCATGGTGGCGGTGGCGGAACGGCCTTCGCGTGATCTTGGCCAGCTATCGGTCGGTGATGCGGCTGTTGTGGCGGTGGTCGATCGCGTCGAGAAGCCGGGGAACCTGGGGGCGATTCTTCGCACGGCTGATGCGGCCGGCGTGGCGGCGATCCTGGCGGTCGATGCGGCTGTGGACGTGTATGGTCCGAACGTCATCCGCGCCAGTTTGGGGACGGTGTTTTGTGTGCCGCTCGTCGAGACCGATGCGGATTCGGCACGGTCGTGGCTGAGGGCTGGGCGGTTTCGGGTGGTGGCGGCATATTCCGGCGGAGACACACAATACACGGCAGTGGATTATCGGAGTCGGACGGCAATTGTCCTGGGCTCTGAGAGCAGGGGGCTCGGCGCGGATTGGGGCGGGGGCGACGTGATTCGGGCGGCGGTGCCGATGCGGGGGCGCGCCGACAGCCTGAATGTGTCAACGACGGCGGCCTTGTTTTTCTACGAGGCGCTGCGCCAGCGAGGGACGGGTGCTTAGACGATGGTACGGGGTTTTCCAGACACGCACCGCTTCCTCGAAAGCCCAGGGCAGGCCTGCCCTGGGCGTTGGGGCGGCGCGGTGTATTATGGGCCATGGGCCTGAGCCGATGAATGGGGATATAATCAAGTATCTGCTCTACCCTCGAGTTCTTGGATCGGTTTGAGGCGGTTCGCCAGTATTTGCTCCGAGGTGGCTTGGGGATGTACAATTATTGCGGAGGTTTCACGATGCCCAGCATACCTTTCACCACTGAGATACCGTTTTCGGTTCAGGAGATGCGCGAGGAGTTTGATCGGTTGCTTGATCGCGTCTGGCACGGCGGCCTCAGCACCGCACCTTTGGACGGCCAGGACTGGGCGCCCCGGCTCGATGTTCACGAGCATCCCGACCATTACCAGGTCCGGGTCGAGATTCCCGGTTTGACGGCTGACGACGTTGAGGTGTCCATTCTTGACAACGTTCTGACCGTCAAGGGGACGAAGACCGCGCCGAATCACTCCGGGGAGAACGTCCGGCGATTGCGGTCGGAGTGCCGGTACGGCAGCTTCTGTCGCAAGTTCGAACTGCCGTCGCCCGCGGAAGAGTCCAGTGTGTCCGCCACCTGCCGGAACGGGGTCCTGGAGATCAGCATTTCACGTTCCGCCCAGATCAAGGGGCGGAGCGTCAAGGTCGAGTCTGCCGATTGACAGAAACGTGTCGGCGCGGCGTCTCCTATGAAGCATCGGCGGCTCTGCCCGTGACCAGCGATATGGACGGCGACAGGAAGGTTCGGCGATCGGTCTATTTTTCCGGTCGGGTTCAAGGGGTCGGGTTTCGGTACACGACCTGCAACGTGGCGAGGCGGTTTGCGGTGACCGGCTTCGTCAGAAACCTGCCGGACGGTCGTGTGGAGGCCGTGGCCGAGGGCGATTCCGAGGACATCGGGGCGTTTCTGGCGGAGGTGGAAGCGGAGATGGGGTCGCACATCCGGGGCGTCGTCCATCACGATGCCCCGGCCACGCGTGAGTACGGTAGCTTTGATATTCGTTTCTAACGCCCCGCCCCCCATCGGTGCGTCCGATCCTTCGTTGCGGCGGGTCGACGAATGCCGGCGGCCTGTTATAATGGCCGTCTGCGGCTGGGGCGACCAGCCTTTGCCGATGGCGCGTCCCGGGGGGGATTTGCGGTGTGGGCTCGGGCGGCACGACCGCGTTTCTTAGACAACGCTATCGAGTACCGGCGCGAAGGAGCGCGTTGGCATGGGCCATTCGGTTTTCTCCTGTGTTGAGGCGGCTGGTCGAACCGTGAGGCATGAACGGTTCGAGTGCGTTTCAATCCAAAGTCGCGATTGAAGGATCGATCCGGCCCGACGTGAATCTCAACATTCAACCACGTGTCAATCTCACTGTGACGGAGGATGGGGTCAAACGACGATGATGAATCAGACGCCGAGGGTTATTGCCGGGACGCTGGAATTGAACGAGAACGGCCCGGGCTATCTGCGCGAGGCTCAGCGCAACTTCGCCGTGGATCAATCGAACCTACAAGTTCCCCGAGAGCTGATTGAGCGGTTGCGTTTGCGAGGCGGAGAATTGATCACTGCGGCCTGGGGCGTCGGCAAGCGGGGTCGGGGCCGACGGGTGGTCAGGGCGATCGAGACCATTTTCGGTCAACCTGCGGAGAGATACTCTCAAGTTGCCTCATTTGATGATCTTCAGGTCGTGCATCCTAGCGAACAGTTGAAGTTCGAGACGACCGACGGCCCGATGACCATGCGCGTGGTCGATCTGTTCACGCCGATCGGCAAGGGCCAGCGGGCGTTGCTCGTCGCGCCTCCGCGGACAGGCAAAACCGTATTGCTTCAGCACATGTCCGAAGGCGCCCGCACCAACCATCCTGAGTCGTTGCTGATGATGTTGCTGGTCGATGAACGACCGGAAGAGGTGACGGAAATGCGTCGCGCCGTGTGTAGGGACGGTTCCGGTTGGGAGCAGGGTCTCCCGGAGGTGGTGTATTCCAGCAACGATTGTGAGCCGAAGAATCACGCGAGGATTTCCAGGCTGATGATCGACCGTGCCAAACGGTACGTCGAGATGGGCAAGGACGTTGTGATTCTACTGGACTCGCTCACGAGACTGTCCCGAGCATTCAATACGATCATCGGCTCGAGCGGGCGAACCATGACCGGCGGCCTGGACATTCGCGCTCTGGCGGTTCCCAAGACGATCTTCGGGGCGGCCAGGAAGGTCGAGTCCGGCGGCAGCCTGACGATCATCGCCTCGGTTTTGGTCGAGACGGGCAGCCGGATGGATGATTTCATTTTCCAGGAGTTCAAGGGAACCGGGAACATGGAGCTGGTTCTCTCGCGGGAGTTGGCCAATCTCCGAACGTGGCCTGCGGCGAACCTCTCGGAGTCCGGCACGCGGAAAGAGGAGATGTTATTGGGCCAGGACGCCTATGACAAGATGTCGCGCGTGCGTCGCCGGCTGTTGTCCATGCCGCCGGCGCGGCAGATGGAGACGATCCTGGGAGAGTTCTCGAAGTACCCTTCAAATCTGGCATACCTCAAAAACCTTGCATCGTGATGAAGTCTTCGGGAGTGGCCCGTGAAAGCCGTTTTATTCCATGAGACCGGGTCCGTTGACGTCCTCAAATATGAGGCGGTGCCCGATCCGCAGCCGGCCGCCGGCGAGGTTGTCGTTCGGGTCAAGGCTGCGGCCCTCAATCGGTTGGACATCTTTCTACGCTCTGGCGCTGCCCCGATGCCTGGTTTCACGATGCCGCACATTGGCGGCTTCGATATCGCGGGTGAGGTGTGCGCCGTCGGGGCCGGCGTTTGCGCCGATCGGATTGGTGAGGCCGTGGTGGTCTATCCGCGCGTCACGGGTTCCGGGGCGCGCGGCGCGTTGGACATCATCGGCACGGCCCGGCCGGGCGGTTTCGCCGAGAAAGTCGCGGTGCCGGTGCAATGCCTCGCGCCAAAGCCGTTGGATTATTCCTTCGAGGAAGCGGCGGCGTTCGGCTGCGTCTACCTGACGGCGTATTACGGCTTGGTCTTGCAGGCGGCGGTGAGGCCCGGCGAGGTCGTCTTGGTTCATGGGGCCGGTGGGGGGGCGGGCTCGGCGGCGGTTCACGTCGCCAAGGCATCGGGCGCGACGGTCATCGCGACCGCCGGGTCGGATGCGAAATGTGACCAGGCCCGATCTGTGTTGGGGGTGGACCATGCCGTTAACTATCGTGCGCAGGACTTTCGCGACGTGGTCAAGGATGTCACCGGTGGTCAGGGCGTGGATGTTGCATTTGATCCGGTCTGGGGGGCCGCCGCATCGCAAACGCAGGATGCCATGGGCTATGGCGGCCGGTGGATTGTTCTGGGAATGGTGGGTGGGCTGCACGCTTCGATTGACGCGGCGAAGCTGATGTTTCGGGAAGTGACCGTGCGCGGGATCGTCGAGTTTCATGCCGACGCCCGGCAGGTTGACGGCGCCTGGGCGATGGCCCATCGCGGGCTGGTGCGGCCGGTGATTGATAAGGTGTGGCCGCTGGCAGATCTGGCGCAGGCGCAGCAGCAGATGGAGGACGGCAACTTCTTCGGCAAGATCGTCGTCGTGGCGTGACCGAGCGAGCCGCCTATGGTTCGTCCGACGGTTTGCGGTCGATCAATTCTTCGGTTGTTCCGGCGAGTTTGGGAGGCGTCACGCCGCGCGGCGCTGGGTCATCGGCGGGGGATCGGTCTGCGAACACTGGACGCCACCTGACGTCCGAACGTCGCTCCGGCAGGGTCCAAATTGTCTTTTCTGCTGAGCCGGACTGTCGGCCTAGGATTCGCCACGGATGGGCCGTCACACGGGTTGGCGGCGCGCCATCTTCCAGCGTGGCCGGCAAGGGCACCAGCAGACCATTGCCGCGTGTGGGATCGACGGTCGTCAGGCTCTCGATGGACGTAGCGGGAAGGAACGGCTCCTCGTCTTCGGTTTGATCCGCTGAGGCGACGGTCTCGATCGTGGTCGAAGTCTCGTCCTGTTCATTCATCACATCATCGGCTGCCACGGCCACGGCGGTGTCTACAGGCTGCTCGTCTTCGTCCGGCAGATCGCGGGCAACATTCTCGTCGCCGCTTTGCTGTTCGTGATCAGCATCCCGCTCGGCGGAGGCCCAGGCAGAGATTTGCGGATTCGCGTCTTCTTCCGCCGCCGGCTCGCTTGCTTCCGCAGGTGATTCGCCAACGTCCGAGGCTGGCGTGGCCGCGTCGTCGGCCGGAATGGCTTCCGAGGCGGACCCTTCGCCCATCATTTGCGGTTCGATCGCGGGCAGACGGGCGATTGCGGTGGCAAACGGCAGGCCTGACGACCTCTGAGCGGCACGACCCGGCGAGGCATCTTCGACCTCGTCGGCCACTTCGTTGTTCGCCGCCGCGGGCGACGGGGCGCCCTGCGGGTGCTGATCCACCTGAGTTACGTCGGCGGTATCGTTGTCCGGGTTGTTGGTGTCACCGGTATCGCTGATCGCGACGGCGGTCGACTCATCCGAAGGCGGCAGGGCGGGAGCGGGTTCGCTTTCAAAAGGATCTTCCGCCATGACGATTCGCGGGCCGAACTCCAGGAACATGCTGCCGGGCAGGCCCGTGTCGACGTCGGATTCTTCCGCCTCCGTTTGTGCGGCACTGGCGACGAGAGTTTCTTGGGAGGAGATCTCTGCGGCCGATTTGTCGACCGGCTGCTCTGCGACGGCGAACGTCGGAGGGAGTTGAGCGGCCTGTTCCTGATCGGGCATCCAGGCATCGGTCGTGTTGTCTACTTCGGCGTCGTCAGCCTCGACCGCCGCAACCGCCACCACGGGTTCGGGAGTTTGCGGCGTTGCCAGCTCTTCGATGCGAGCCGTTCTTACGGAGGCTGCCCAGTCATCGATTACAGCGCCCACGGTTTTGGCCACTCGCGAAGCGAGTAGCTTCGCGTTGGTTTTGAGTTGTTTGGCGAGCTGTGTTGCCTCGGCGCGGTTTGTTTCCTCCAGTTCACGGGCGAGCTGCGCCTTCGCAGCGGTATGGGCCGACTCGATACCCGTGGCTGCAATCACCTCTTGGACGGTGTCCACCAGAGGAATCAAGATCGGTCCGATGACCAGCGCCGGCGTCTCCTTTGCGATAGGTACGGTGACGTCACTGACCGTCTCTGGATCAGGTACGGCGACGGCATCGCGATCCGCTGAGGCGATCTCGCTCGCATCCGTGTCGACATCGGCTTCCGCTTTCGCCAGGGCTGCTGCCATCGGATCCTCCACGACCTGCAGCGCCCCTGTGTGTGTCACGCCAACATTGCCGGCTCGGTCCCTTGCCTCAATGCGGAATGTAATCTCGCCGCCGAGCGCTTCAGGCGGAATGCGATAGGTGATCGTGCCTTCATCGGGCAGGTCGCGTTGAAACTCAACGGCTTGATTGTCGGCGTCGCCGCGATCGCGGAGCACTTCGATCGTCACGGGGTGCTTCTCAACCTGGTAGTCCTGGACCATCCAGTCGATCGAGACAAGATCGCCAACGTGATAATCGGCCCGCTCGGGATCGACCAAGGCTTGAACTTCCGGTGCAACGGTATCGACGTGATAGATTCGCTCGGGATAGGCCAGGACGCGCTGAGCGGGTTCCTCATCGGGGCCGACAAAGCGGACACCGTAGTCGCCATCTTCTCTGACGTTGAGTGAGAATGAGGTCTGCCCTTGTTCAAAGTGACCCGCATTGCGCCAGTGGAAGCCATTGTTCTCGGTCCACCAGACTTCTACTTGGGCCAACTCGCGCTCGCTATATCGCGCAGGCCGAGCAATTGTGGCGACCCGCTGGTTGACAAAATGGTCCGTGGCGTCGCCCAGCTTGGCGCCGCGCCTGCCGGCCGGCTTGCCGCGCTCTTGCACGAGGGTGCGATCGGTCTTGGGCCCACCCGATGAGATGGCGTCACCTGCGCCGGCCGAGCGAGACCGGGGGGTGCCAAAGAGGGTGGGCCGGGTGCTGCACCCGGAGATGCAGAGACCGAGTGAGACCAATCCGAGGGGAATCATCCGTGACAGCGACATCATGTTAAGCATCCTTGCAAGACATTTGTCGTGATATTTGAGACTACGCAAAGAGTCTACCATAGGTTCGATTTAATGCAACACCCGTGGGGCCGATTTCCTGATCTCACGCTTGCGGGCTCCTGATCCGGTCGAGACTCCGTGGCTCGGCCGGCCAGAGCGGTAACGTGTTCGCGGAAAACCGCCCGCCCCTCGTTTGCTCCCCGGGCTCCGGTGCCAGTATTGGCGACGCAATGAAAGACGACCGTGCGCCGACCACGGCTCATATCGACCCATGCCGACGAGCCGCTTGACGCTGCGGCCCAGCCTTGCACTACGAGAGGTGACGGACAGCCCGGCGAAAGATTCGCAGGCCGTCGCAGTCTCGGGCGATCGCCTTTTCAGGGTTGATAGGCCGGTTGCCGTGGGGTGCGTGCGTGGGGAGGATGTGTCTCTCGGGATGGGGCATCAAACCGAGGACTCTGCCAGTGTCGTCCACCAATGCAGCGGCGTTTTCAATACTGCCATTGGGGTTTTCGGGGTAGGCAGCGGGGTTACCCTGTCCATCGACATACCGCAGGGCGATGCGGCCGGAACTTGCGAGAGCGGCCGCTCCAAGCTCACCTCGTGCCACGACGAGCTTGCCCTCGGCGTGCGCGACTGGCAAATGATAGATCTCACCCTCGGCAAGGAATGGGCAGTTGGACGCTTCCGCCCGGACTCGGATCCAGCGGTCTTCATAGCGGCCGGAATCGTTGAGCGTCAGCGAGACGGCCGGCGCGTCCCCGGGCCCTGGCAGCAGCCGCATCCTGACGAGAACCTGGAAACCGTTGCAGATGCCAAGGACCAGACCGCCGCGATCGAGGAGGGCTCTGACCGCCCCGCCCAGGTGATGCTCAAGCTGGCCGGCGAGAATCCTGCCGCTGGCGATGTCGTCACCATAGCTGAAGCCGCCGGGTATGGTGAGCACTTGGTAGTCGCCAAGGACATCAGGCCTCTCGATCAACCGGCGGACGTGAAGCCGATCTGCGTGGGCACCGGCGAGTGTCCAGGCGTACGCGGTCTCTTCGTCACAGTTGATGCCCGGTGCGCGGAGGACGAGGACTCTTACAGTGGCCATGCGCTTATTGTATCAAGGCGCGACCGAGGGTCACGCGGCGTCGTTGGCGTGACCGTCTCGCTCGAATTGTGCGAATGCAGCCCGTGTTTTGACTTGGAATCCTGGCTGCTTGACAATGCGCCGTGGGTAGTGACTTTGACGGTTTGGCGTCGGTTTTCCTTCTACAGTTCTCGGTGGCGGCGATATGAAGTGGATGATGCTCACAGGAACCGCCGTCCGGCTCGGCCCGGTGTGTTGTGTGGTTTTGGCAGGCGCCTGTTCACCGACGCCCGCCGGTAAAGCATCCACGCCTCAGCCGGTTCCGCAGCGGATCATCACGATAGCGCCGAACGCCGCGGAGATTGTTGCCGCGCTGGGAGCCGCGGACGGCCTCGTCGGGGTGAGTGAGTTCTGCGTGTATCCGCCGGGCTTGGCGGCACTGCCCAGAGTCGGCGGCCTGTTCAACCCCAACCTCGAATCCATCCTGCAATTGAAACCCGACTTGGTGATCCTTCGCGGCAGCGCGCCTGAATTGGAACGGCTCTGTCATGATTCCGGGATTCGTCTGTATCACGACCCGACGGAGAACTATGAAGACATTTATACCGCGATTGCCGAACTGGGTGAGATCCTGCACCGTCAATCGGCAGCCGATGCGCTGGCATCGAACATGCGCAAGCGGATTGCGGCGATCCATGGCGCCGTCAGGGGTGAGCCGCGGCCGCGCGTGTTCTTTTCGATCGCGCGCGATCCTACCTCTCTGGCCCGGGTTTCCAGTTCCGGTGCCAATACGTTTGTGGATTCGTTGATCACCCTGGCGGGCGGCGAAAACATCTTCCATGATCTTGACATCGCCTATCCCGAGGTGAGCTTGGAGGAGGTTCTGACAGCGCAGCCGGATGTCATCATTGAGGCCATGCCGGAGAAAGAGACGACGTCTGAGCTTGAACGCCGGGTTATCGAACAGTGGCGCTCTCTCGGTATGATGCCGGCGGTTCGGGATGGTCGCATCTACATTCTGACCGATGCCAACCTGCTCATCCCGTCGCCGCGCGTGGTCGATTCCATCACACGGCTTGCCGGTGTCCTGCATCCTGAGGTGACGCTTGACTGAGCCATCCCCCCCGATGTTGGCTGCCCAACAGGTGACCTATGGGTTTCGTCAGCGGCCGGACTTCCTCCAGCCGTTGTCCCTCGCCGCGCGAGCGGGGGAATGCTGGGGCATCATCGGTCCGAACGGCGCGGGCAAGAGCACGCTGTTGCGCCTGCTGGCCGGATTGCAGGTGCCGAGTTCGGGACAGGTTATCTTTCGCGGCAGTCCTCTGGCGACGATGCCGATGAACCGGCGGGCCAGGCAGATCGCCTTCCTGCCACAGCAACTTGCCGAAGCGCCGGGCGTCGCCGCGCTGGACGTGGTCTTGATGGGGCGCTATCCCCATCGCCGGTTTGGGTTGTTTGAAGACGCTGCTGATCGTGCCATCGCCGACCGCGCGATGGCTTCGACCGGCACGTCGGCCTTCGCCATGCGGCCGATGTCGACCCTCTCCGGAGGCGAGGCTCGGCGCGTCCACATTGCCGCAGCCCTGGCCCAGCAGCCTTTCCTATTGTTGCTCGATGAGCCGACGGCCGCACTAGACCTCTACCACCAACTGCGCATCTTCGAGATCCTCGTAAAGCTGTCAGCCCAGGACGGCCTGTTGGTTATCGTGGTGACGCATGACATCAATCTGGCAGCGCGGTTTTGCACGCACATCCTGCTGCTCGATGACGGTAAGCGCGTCGCCGCCGGCGCGCCGACCGAGGTGATGAAACCGGAGCTGCTCGAAACCGTCTATCACGTGCAATTGGCGGCGATTCGTGCCGACGACCAAGCCGGCCGTTGGGTGGTTCCGGTGAAGCCGAACCCGGATGCGTCCGTCGCGCCGCCCGGTCTAACAGCTCGCAACTCAGCAGGAGGCGGCGGGTGACCCGGCTCAGTCCCGCGCGATATTTCGGATTCCTCGGCCTGTGCGTCGTGCTGCTCCTGGTGGCGATCATCGTCAGTCCGGGCATCGGTAACTTGTCCTCGAATGTCGGGATCACCAAAGCGTGGCGGGCGTATTTCGCTGGAGATTCCCAGGCCACGGCATACCGCATCGGATTCGTATTGCGGATGCCCCGGACACTCCTGGCTTTGCAGGCGGGAATCACGCTGGGGCTTTGCGGCGGCGTCTTTCAGACGCTGTTTCGCAATCCACTGGCGACGCCCTATACGCTGGGGATTGCCAGCGGCGGTTCACTCGGGGCGCTGATCGCCATCAAGCTCGGCCTGGATAATTTTCTGCTGGGCATACCCAGCCGCGCCTTGATGGCCTTTGCCGGCGCGTTGCTCGTCATCGCGATCGTCTTCGTCTTCACGCGCGGGGCGCTCCGCCTGACGACCTCGGAATTGCTGCTGGCCGGCGTGACCATGGGGCTGTTCTGCTCGGCGATGATGATGTTGCTCACCTCGCTCTCCAATGCTCGGCAGACGATCGACATGGTGCGCTGGATGATGGGCTCGCTCCAGACGGTGGGCCACATCGCCTCGACGCGGTGCTGGCCGCTGACGTTGCCATGCTGGGTGGTGCTCGTGTTGCACGCCAGTGCGTTGAACCAGTATTCGATGGGTGAGGAACTGGCCGCTTCTCGAGGCGTTCACGTTGCCCGGTTGCAGGTGATCTGCATTCTGTTTGCCTCGCTCGCCACGGCGGCGGTGGTGGCGGTTTGTGGGCCGATTGGATTCGTCGGGCTGGTCGTTCCGCAGATGACCGGGTTGCTCATCGGCCGTGATTGCCGCATCTTATTGCCCGCCTCGGCGATGCTCGGCGGCCTGTTTCTCGCGGTTTGTGATTGGTTGTCGCAGCTTGCCGGCAACGCTATCGGTCGGCTCATCGATCGCGATCTGGTTGGTGCGGAGTTGCCCATCGGTGTCGTCACGGCGATCGTGGGTGTGCCGATTTTTCTCATTTTGTTGCATCGCAGGGCAGCGTGAATGCTATTATCTTGCCAATGTTCGGGAGCGGTGCATCCGCCGGCGGTTGCCGTGTTCGCTGCCATTCGCTAGGTTGCCCCGTTGTGAACACCTTCGGGCATCGTAGCCTCGCGCGGGCCCGTGGTGGATGCGAGGATGGCGCGGTGTGGGTTATTACTTCGTTTAGCGAGGCGAAGGCGAAGGCTTTCGATTCGACATGAACCGACTACATACCAGGACGAGGCGACGAAAAGCGATCGTCGCGGGAGCCATCCTGCTGGCTGTCGCGGTGGTGGTGACTGCTGGTGTATACGATCGCTATTTCGGCGAGCCGAAACGATTTGACGTTGTTCAAACCGAAGTTCTCTATCGTTCCGCCCAACCGAAGACGAGGCAGATCAGCCACTTGATCGACGAGATCGGCCTGAAGACGATTCTGATTGTTCGGGATGGGACGAGCCGGCACGTCCCCGATGAAGTCTCATACGCTCGCGGCCGAGGACTCGACGTGGTTCACATCCCCGTGAAGAGCCGGCAGCCGATTCCAGATGACCAGATCGAGACGTTCTTTCGCTATGTCGATGACGCCGGCTCACGCCCCGTTCTTGTCCATTGTTCCGCCGGCCGACACCGCACCGGCTATCTTTGTGCGTTGTACCGAATCGAGCGGCAGGGATGGACGGTGCAACGGGCCATCGACGAGATGTTGTCTTTCGGGTTTAACACCGAGTCCCAGGCGAAGGTGTTGGAGCAGTTGAGGAACTACAAGCCGGGCCGATGGAGGGAGGCGACCCCAACGGCATCGGCCGCTGATGCTTCGGAGCGCCCGACCTCGCCATGACGATGTTCGCATATCATCTCCAGGCAGGCCTCGTCGGCTTCGGGGAATCGTTCCTGGACTTGGAAAGGTTGTTTGAGTCGCTGTCCGGCGATCAGCTCAGTGTAGGTTGGTTGCTCTTTGGTCTGGCCGCTCAGTTGATTATCGTGGGGTGTCTTCTCGCGCAGTGGTATGCCTCCCGGCGGCACGGTCGGATCGTCATTCGCTCCGGGGTGATTTATGTCGGCCTCGTGGCGACCGTGATGTTGCTGGTCTATGCGTCGATCCGCCACGACCTTGTGTACGTCGTGGGGCAGATTCTCAACGTGTTGATCGGTCTGCGTCTTTTGGAGTTGCTCCGCCGTACCGAGGTGAGACGGACCGAAACCGACATGGAGCACTTTCCGCGAATCGAGCCGGAATCGGCAGAGCGCCGCAGCAGTTCAGGCACGATTGCACCCAAACGTCATCGTTGAACGACAGCCACTGGAACCGATCGGGCGATTCTCGGCCGCTCGCCCTTGTTGGAAAACAGACACTTCGATGATTGTCGCTCGGCCGTGCAGCTACCCGGCGGTCAGCGAGGCATGGATGCCCGCCGCGGCGATTTTGCCGGCCTGTACGGCATCGACGACTTCCGCGCCTGAACTGGTGCAATCACCACCGGCGAAGAGCCCCGGCACCGAGGTTGCTCCCGTTTGGGGGTCCACGATGACGCGGCGATTCTGCACGTCCAGGCCGGGAATCGCCTGGAGCAACTCCGACAGCGGTTGTTGGCCCAGCGCTTTCACTACCATGTCCGCCTCGAGCGTGAAGTTTGAGCCCGGCACCATCTCCAGCTTCGCGGAGCGGCCCTCGCCCTTCGACCGTGTACGAGCGAATTCCACTCCATGCGCCGCGCCCGCCTTTTCCAGGATGCGAAGCGGCGCCGCGGAGAATGCCCAAGTGATGCCATCGGACTTCGTCAATTCATACTCATAAAGAAAAGCCGGCATGTCGGTCACCGAACGTCGATAAGCGATCGTGACCTTCTCCGCGCCGAGCCTCACGGCCGCGGTGGCGACGTCAACCGCCGTGTTGCCGCCCCCGATGACCAGGACGTTCCTGCCGCATTGGCAATTCTCCAGCGGCATCGTGTGGGTCTGGAAGATGAAATCCAACGCCTCCCAGACGCCGTCCAGGTCTTCGCCTTCGATGCCGAGCGGAGCGGTCCGGCCGAGGCCGATGCCCAGGAAGACGGCGTCGTAGTCGTCTAACAACTTGGCGAGTTGCTTCCCGTTCAGCGGAGAATTGAGTCGCAAGTCTATTCCGCCGATCGCCTGAACCTGCTCGACCTCCGACAAGGCGAATTGGGTATCATACTTGTAGCGGGCAATGCCGTAGGTGTTGATTCCGCCGGGCATCTCTCGCGCCTCGAACACGGTGGCTGCATGTCCGCGTTTGCGTAGTTCGTGGGCGCAGGTCAGCCCCGCCGGGCCGGCGCCGACAATCGCCACGCGCTTGCCGGTGTCCGGGCCTGCTTCGAAGAACGTCACGCCTTTGTCCCGTGCCTCATCGCAGGCGTATCGTTGCAAGCGCCCAATCTGGACCGGGTCGTTCAAGAGGGTGTTATCGACGCAGGCACCTTCGCACAAAACCTCCGTGGGACATGCCCGGGCGCAGGAGCCGCCAAAGATATTCTCCTCAAGGATCGTTTCCGCGGCGCCGAGCGGGTTGCGATGTAGGATTTGGCGAATGAACTTCGGGATGTCAATGTGCGTCGGACATGCGCGTGTGCAGGGTGCGTCATAACAAAACAGGCATCGGGAAGATTCGGCGATGGCTTCGTCTTGCGAATACTTCGGCGTCAACTCCGCGAAGTTCGCCTCGAGTTGGCTTGGTGGGTCGCTGTGATTCGAAGACTTCATACGTGGCCATTATACGAATGGATCGATGTGCAGAAAGGCTCGGCGGCCGAGGGGCGAGTGACGGGTCGATCGCGCGCCACGATCACGGGAATCACATTCTCTTGTCAGCCGTGTCTGGGGTTCGAGGGGCCGGCAATGGCCCGTCTTGCAACACCGAGTCTGACCGATTCGCAGGGGGCAGGTCTTGCTACGCGGGCGGCACTTTTTGCGCTTTTCGGTGGCCAGTAGGCGATGGCGTGCGATATTCACAGGTTGTGCACAAAAACCCCGTCAGTGCCTGGAAATAGGGGGTGGCCCCCTACATATTGTGTCAATTGGAGCCAATCGAATTGACCAAGCAAAGATTTCACAGCGCACTGGCAGACCTGGGATAGCCCTTTTTCACCAGTAAACAATGGGACTGGGCCGATAATATCTGTGGTTCTGATCAGGAGATCAGGTGTCGGAGACTGGATTGGCGATCCTCAATATGTAGTAGTCCTGTTTTTCGGAATCGTTGGAGGATTTCAGGCTGGCCGACCGATACTCTTACCATGGGCCACTCGCCAGTGTTGCCACGGCTGGAGGCGCAAGACTTGCCGCACGACGCGATCTATGAGGTTAGCGATCTGCCTCGAACCGAGAGTTCCGAAGTCTCGTAAAGGTTATCAGGACGATCGTAAACAAGGTTCAGGAAGAATCATCATGAATGACATACAGTCGATTGGTGGGCTGGCCACCGCTACGACCCTCCGCGAGTTCGCTCAACAGGCCACGCCGGATCGAGCGCCGCTGGGGTCGAAGGTCTCTCCGCACGACCGAGTGGAAATCTCCGAACTCGCGACAGTCCTGAGCCGCTTTGCCGAACTGCCCGAAGGACGGGCCCGTCGCATCGTCGATATTCGTCGCGCCATTCAAGATGGGACGTATGTGACGGAAGAGAGGCTGAACATCGCAACGGATCGTTTGCTTGCGAACCTCTAACGGTTCGTGTACCCGCGCCGCACGCGACCCTGCGGCGCGTCAAGGCCGTTGCGTTACTACGAGCCAAGACGGGTTGTGGCCCAGGCCGGCCCGTTTTGGCTTTTCTGCTGCGCTTCGAACGTCTTTTCCGGGTGACTGCGGAGCCGCGACCTGCGCGCCAGCGCCACGGCCCGCGCGGGTACACCGCCGTCACCGACGGCGGCACCGGCTGCGATGCACACCGGCGGATGGAGTCGCGTTCTGTGAACGCGGTGGGGCCGACGGAGCACCTTGACAGGGGCGTATTACAATGTAATACTCCTTTGAGGTTCCGCCATGAATGCCCCTCCGGGTTCACCCATGATGAATTCGCGGCGATTACATCCATGTCTCGCGTTTCTGCTTCCGGGCCTTGTCGCGTTCGTGCCGTTTGGTTGTGACAATGCGTCGCCGCCCGCCGACAAACCGTCCGGTGCGTTGGTGGCGGCCGTGAGCATCCTCCCGCAAGCCGAGTTTCTGCGGCGGATCGGCGGCTCTCATATCCAGCCCATAGTCCTGGTTGGCCCCGGGCAGTCGCCGGCGACGTTTGATCCAACGCTCAAACAGATGACGGGTCTTGCCCGTGCGCGGTTGTACTTTCGCATCGGCGTCCCCTTTGAGGGTCGGCTGGTCGCGAAGATTCAGGAGACTTACCCCGATCTTCAGATTATCGATACCCGTCAAGGGATCGAGCTTCGGTCGATCGAAGAGGGCGATGATCCTGAGCATCACCATCACGCCGGCGAGCCGGACCCGCACATCTGGCTCAATCCTCGGTTGGTCAAGACCCAGTCGCGCACCATCTGCGACGCGCTCAAGCTGGCCGATCCCGACCATGCGGCCGATTTCGAGCGAAACCTCGGCGCCTTCGAGGCGGACCTGGATGCCGTCGATGCCAGGATTGCGAAACGTCTTGCTCCGCTGAAGGGCAGGGAGTTCTTTGTCTTTCATCCCGCCTTCGGCTACTTCAGTGACGAATACGGGCTCCGGCAAGTGGCTGTTGAGATCGGTGGGAAGGAACCGACGGCACGACAACTGTCGGCATTGATCGAGCGAGCCAGGAAGCAGAACGTGAAATTGATCCTCGTGCAGCGACAATTCGCGACGGCCGGGGCCAGGGCCGTTGCCGACGCCATTGGTGGGGCCGTCCTGGTTGTTGATCCTCTGGCGGAAGACTACCTGGACAACCTCTGGCGCATCGCCTCCACGATCGCGGAGTTGTTGGAGCATTCGCAGCAGACACCGTCGTCTCAGGCCGCCGGCTCGACCGTTGGGAAGACAAACACAGAGTGTTCCTCCGTCGCGAGGATTGGGCAGGGGATGCGCCCGCGCAGGCCGCCTGCCGGTTCGCAACCCTTGCGAACATGGATCGGGCGGCAGCGCGTGGGGGTCTTCCAGGAGGTTTGGGTATCTTGAGCGCTCCCCATGTCATCGCCGTGGAGCACGTGTCGTTCTCCTATGGTGGAGATAGCGTTGCCATCACAGACGCATCGATTTCGATTCGGCAGGGTGACTTCGCCTGCATTGTCGGCCCAAACGGCGGCGGGAAGACGACGCTTCTGAAGCTCATCGTCGGGTTGCTGCAGCCTGAGGCGGGGCGGGTCCGGCTTTTTGATCGGTCGCCGGGTGAGACTCGCCATCGCATCGGCTACATGCCGCAGCGCGCCCGGCTGGACCCGCGGTTTCCCGTTCGTGTGCGCGACGTGGTCCTGATGGGCCGACTTGGCAAGCCCGATTCACTTTGGCGGTTTGGCAAAGCACACAACGAGGTTGTCGCGCGAGCCCTGGTTCAGGTTGGCTTGTATGAGTCGCGGGACCGCTCGTTTTCTGCTCTGTCTGATGGCCAGCGGCAGCGCGTTCTGGTCGCCCGGGCCCTGGCCTGCGAGCCGGAGCTCCTCTTGCTGGACGAACCGACGGCGAATCTCGACCTCCCATCCCAGACCGAGCTATACGAACTCCTCCATGCGTTGAATGAATCCATGACCATCGTCATGGTCTCGCATGACGTGGCCTTTGTTTCCAAGTTTGTCAAGACCGTGGCCTGCGTGAACCGGAATGTTGTCGTTCATGCGGCCAATGAGATTTCCGGCGACGCGATCAGCGAGGTATTCGGTTACGGGCGCGATATGCGAATGATCATGCACGACCATTCGCATACGAAGTGAGTTGGGCCGTTAGGCCCGTCGGCAAAGGTGAGGCGAGCGTGTCTGAGTTTTTCCAGAGCCTGATTCACGAGCAGAACGCCTTGCTGCGTGCGGCGCTGCTGACCGGCCTGCTTGCGGGAGTTGCCTGTGGGGTGGTGGGCAGCTACGTGGTCACGCGGCGGATCACCTACATCGCCGGGAGCATCGCCCATTGCGTTCTCGGCGGCATGGGGGCCGCGCGCTACTGTCAGGTGGTCTACGGTTGGACGTGGGCTGAGCCGTTGCTTGGCGCCCTGGTTGCGGCGCTGATCGCGGCGGGGATCATCGGTTTCGTCACGTTACGGGTCAAGGAACGCGAGGATACGATCATCGGCGCCGTTTGGGCGGTGGGCATGGCGGTCGGCATCCTCTTCATTTCGCAGACGCCGGGCTACAACCAGGATCTCATGAGCTATCTCTTTGGAAATCTCCTCCTGGTGTCTCCAACCGACCTACGACTTCTGATCGCTTTGGATGCTGTCGTCCTGGGGGCCGCGATCGTGTTTTACAACCAGTTCCTGGCCGTGTGCTTTGACAGCGAATTCGCCCGGCTCCGCGGGCTGCGCGTGGAACTCTACTATATGGCTTTGCTGTGCATCACGGCGCTGACCGTCGTTCTGCTCATCTCGGTGGTGGGCATCGTGATGGTCATCGCCCTGCTGACGCTGCCGGCCGCGATCGCCGGCCATTTTGTTCGCACGCTCGGGCAGATGATGCTGCTTGCCGTCGTGCTCAGCATACTCTTCATCACCGGCGGGCTGGCGCTGAGCTACGGCCCAAACCTGCCATCGGGCGCCACGACGATTTCCCTGGCGGGTGCCACCTATATCCTGGTTCTCGTCGGCCGGCTTTTGTTCTCACGGTCCAATCCGGGTTAGGCTGGTTTGTGATGGTTCGCAGACACATCGTCGCCATCGCGAGAGGAGCGGTGCGACGTGAAGCCTCGATGCCAAGTATACTGTCGAGACGGAGGGCTCGACGGAGACTTCGGCGGGATGAAGGCATCGGAGCATGGCGAGATGGCTTCCCGAGAGTGAGGTGCAGGGCAACATTGGCTAGATATTCTTTCGGCTGGTTCTTTATCGTCGCATCTGTGTCGCTTGCGACGACGGTTGGTGCTGCGCCGAAGAACGCAACGGAAGGTGAGGTGGTCCGGGATCGTGTTCGCATCGCGTATCGGGGAACGCCCAAGTCGTATGCCGAAGCCCTGGCGGCGGTCGCCGATTCGGCTCGCCGGACCTACAGCGAGGTATTTTCACTCGACCTGCCGGACTCCCTGGTCGTGCAGGTGGACGTCGAGCGGGGGAACCGGGTGGCGATCTGGGACGACGGCAACGCGCGGATCGACCTCACCCTGAGCAACACGTCGCAGTTGGGCGCTCCGGCGAAGAGCAAAGTTTCCAACATTTATGGGCTTTGTTTTGAGCTGGCGGACCTGGCGGTGCAACGGACTCTTGGCGAATGCGATTGGCTGAGCGACGCCGCGATCCTCGGCTTGTGTCATTACTGCGCGAGCGAGGCGATCGAGCGGGTTTACTTCCAATATGGGCAGCGGCTCTGGCCGGATGAATACGCCTACCAGGATGAGGGGATGGCCCGCTTCAAGAAGCAGATGAAGGATCGTCGTCCATCAGCGGTCATCGGCGCGGCGGCGCTGTGGCAGGCGTTGACGAAGATTGTGGGGGAACGTGCCCTTGGGGTGACGCTCAAGGCATGGCGCGGCCTCGAGGTGGACGCCAAACGCCCGGTGATCGCGCTGGGCAAGGCGCTGCCATCGGCCCGCGATGCCTACCACCAGGGCAAGCTGAACGACTGGCTCAAGTCGTTTTCAGATGTGGCGCTCGTTGCCGCCGACCGTGGAGGTGGTTCCGATCGGGCGCTCCAACTCAGGAAGAACCCCGTGGCGTTGACGTATGGCGATGGGACGAGCGACGGCGAGTCCTGTCTGCCGGAGGACGGCCACATCGTGCAATTCAAGACGCCGCCGGGGGAGTGGTATATCACAAACCTGCATCTGTATGCCGAGCGGTTCGGCGTCCCCCTGCGGAAAATGAAGCATGTGACGATCACACTGTGTGACGGGGCGCTGGCCCCCATCAAGTCCTGGGAGAAGCCGTATGGTTTCTTCCGTGGGGCGAAGCCGCGATGGTTTCACCTCAAGTTGGCTCCCGCGCGTGTGCCGGAGGCCTTTGCCATTGTGGTGCAGTTTTTTTGCCGCGAGGATGAAAACACGGGGGTGCGGCTGCATCGCGACTCGGCGAGCAAGGGCCATTCGGCGGTCGGTCGACCTGGGGGGCCGGGCGTGCCGTTGGAAGATGCGGACTGGATGATGCGCGTCGATCTCGATACGTCGGAGCGGTCGAATCCTCTGGTGTGGCAACCGTGAGCGGGCAGGTGGGGCAATCGCCTGCTTCCGCAGACGACTGTTGCGGCGCTTCATAGCGAAGTCACAAAAAGACGGGGTTGCATGGAACTGTGGCGACCTCTCCAGCGGCGTCCGCCGGCGGCTTGCCGTTTGGCGGCCACTGCGAACCCGCCAAGTCAGTGCTGCATCTCTTCGATAAATGCCGACGGATTGTTGGCCCACCTTTCCGCTTCCAACGGTGTGACTACCCCGCTTTTGACCAAGTCGGCGAGCGATCGTTCAAGCGTCACCATGCGTTCTTCGGGCGTGTTCTTGGTTCGTGTCTGCATTTGGCTATAGACCTGCTCGATCTTTACGAGGCGGATCAGGTTGGAGACGGAGTAGATGTTGTTCAGAATCTCCATGGCGACCACGCGGCCGGTGCCGTCGGCCTTGGGCACGAGCTTTTGTGAGAGGATGTGGCTCAGTCCGAGCGAAAGTTGGCTGGCGACTTCATCCTGTTGGTTGGGCGGAAACATGTCCATGACCCGGGTGATCGAGCCGCGGGCATCGCGCGTGTGGAGCGTCGAGAAGACCAGGTGGCCGGTTTCGGCGGCGGTGAGGGTCCATCGAGTCGAATCGCGGTCGCGCATCTCGCCGACGAAGATGACGTCGGGGTCTTCGCGCAGACAATCGCGCAGGCCGCGCTCGAAGGTCGGCACGTCGCGTCCGACTTCGCGCTGAGAGATCAGGGCGGCGCTGCTCTTCAAACGGTATTCCACGGGATCTTCGAGCGTGATGATGCGGCAGGCCCGGGTCTGGGCGATCCGGTCGAGCATCGAGGCGATCGTCGTTGATTTGCCGGCGCCGGTGACGCCCGTGACCAGAATGAGACCCTGCTGCTTTTGGATGATGTCGCGCCAGACATCGTTGGGGAAGCCGATGTCCTCGACCTGGGGTGGCTTTGATTCCAAGGCCCGGACGGCGATCGCCAGGCCATCGTTGTCCCGGAAGCAGTTGAGCCGAAACTGCATCTTGTCCGTCATGCAGGAACTGTCCACGGAGCCCATCTTCTCAAGGTTCAGCAATTTGTTGTCGGTCAGTAGACTCTCGGCCAGGGCCCGGACCGTTTGGATGTCCAGGGGCTGCCCCTTCATCTTTTGCATGAGGCCGTCGACCCGGTAGACGGGGGGATTGTGGACCTTGATGTGCAGATCGGACGCGCGCATCGAGCCGACCTTTGAGAAGTAGTCCAGCAGGTCGCGCATGCTCAGATGGCGGTCTGGTGACGCGGTGTAGACTTTGGTGTCCAGCGAGAACTTTGACGACATGGATGTTGACTCCGAGGAAGGATCGGCAGGGGCCGTGGGGCAGGCTGCGCGTGTTGCATTTTACCCCGGGAGTGGCCTCAAGGGCCAGGGGTCGCCTCTTTATTTTGTGCGGCGCGGAAGCAGTCGGGACAAAAGCGCTCGCCTGAGGGGAGATGGTGGACCTTGAGAGACGCCTCACCGCACCGATGACAGACGCCGGGCGAGGTCGGCGGGAGAGGGCGGCCTCTGTCGTCGCGCCTGGCCCGATCGGAATCACGTCTGCCGTGCCGTTGCTCCCGCCGAAACCGAAGTATTTTGATGCCGGTCCACAGGGCAATCAACAGGACGAACCCAAGCAGGCCAACGGTCAGCAGGCCGATGAGTAGTGCGATATTCAGGCCGAACATCTCGAGTTGGGGTTGAGCGATCATCTGGAGCGATTCGATGGCCGTGCGGCTGGTACTGGTAAAGTTTGGGTGGTACGGCCGTCTCGGCCGTATGTTTTAGGATCAAACTTTACCAGTACCGTGCGGCTCTGGTCGCTGGGCAAACTACGAAAAAACACATAGTGACGGTGCTCCCTCGATGCTTCGACCGTCGGTTCTCATCGGCGGCCTGATCATTGTAGCGACACTGCCTCTCAACGCGGGCTATGGCTTGTGGCAATGCCGACGATGACGGATGGGGGGCAATTCGTTATGATCGCCCACCGGCAGTTTGGATCAGCCCACTGAACCATCGGCTCGCAAAGCATGACTGACGCCTCACAACACGTTGTCGCGATGATCGGCTCCTACGCCCCCCGCCGATGCGGGGTGGGCGTCTTTTCGCATGATATGGCGACGGCCATCGCGGAGCACGCCGGCCGAGGCCCGCTGTCGGATGGGCGGAGCGTCGTTGTCGCGGCCATGGACGATCGCCCCGAGGGCTATGAGTATGGGCCGGAAGTGGTGGTGCGGATCAATCAGCATCGCCGGGAAGACTATCGCGAGGCGGCCGAGTTTCTGAATCACAGCAAGGTTGACGTCGTGTCACTCCAGCACGAATACGGCCTCTTCGGCGGGCAGTCGGGGAGCTACGTTTTCGAGTTGCTGGATCGATTGGACAAACCGGTGGTGACGACGTTGCACACGGTGCTGGCGGAGCCGACGGCCCAGCAGGCGGACGTGCTTCGACGTATCTGTCAACGGAGCGAGTGCGTCGCGGTCATGGCCGAGCGCGCCAGGTGCATACTTCGTGAGGTCTACGACGTGTCGGGCGACGCCGTCCGCCTCATTCCCCACGGCGTTCCGGATGTCCCTTTCGGTCCCACTGAACCGTTCAAGGCGCGTTTTCAGGCCGACGGCCGCCCGACGATGCTGACATTCGGCTTGTTGAGCCCCGGTAAATCGATCGAAGTGGCGCTGGATGCTTTGGCGCGTGTCGTCCCGGCTCACCCGAATCTGGTCTATATCGTTCTTGGCGTGACGCATCCGGGGGTGAAGCGCGAGTCGGGTGAATCGTACCGCATTTCGTTGGAGCGCCGTGTCGTGGAGTTGGGCATCGAGAAGAACGTCGCCTTCCATAATCGCTACGTCTCGATTGGTGATCTGCGGGAGTATTTGCAGGCGGCGGACATTTATGCGACGCCGTATCGCAATCGAGAGCAGATCACGTCCGGCACGCTTGCCTATGCGGTTGCCTGCGGCAAGGCGGTGGTGTCGACGCCGTATTGGCACGCCCAGGAGCTGCTCGCCGACGGCCGGGGCAGGCTGGTTGAGTTCGGCGACGTGGAAGGGTTCGCCACGGCATTTCGCGACTTGTTGGGCGACACTGCCGAGCGCGGTCGGATACAGCGGGCCGCGTATGACTATGGCCGGGAGATGGTCTGGCCGAACGTCGCCCGGCAATACGCGGAGGTCTTTCGCAGAGCGGTCCAGACTTATGACGAACGCCGGGCAGGACTCGTCAGAGAGCGGAAGAATCTGCTGCGAATGTCGCTTCCGGAGGTGAACCTGACCCATCTGTTCAGCATGTCCGACGACACGGGGATTCTCCAGCACAGTATTTATGCGACGCCGGATCGGCGCCATGGATACTCGTCTGACGATGTCGCCCGGGCGATAATCGTGTGCGGGATGACGTGGACGCTGTTCGGAGAGCAGGAGGTGCTGCCCCTGATGCGGACGTATCTGGCTTTCTTGAACTATGCTCAGGTTCCCGAGACCGGGCGATTCAGGAACTTCATGACTTATGACCGGCGTTGGTTGGAAGAGGACGGGAGCGATGATTGTCAGGGTCGGGTGCTTTGGGCTTTGGGCCACCTGATCGCCCACGCACCGGAAGCCTCGGCGAAGCAGTTGGCCGAGAAACTCTTTCGGGCCTCTCTGAAGAACTTCGAGACGATCGGCTCGTTGCGAACGTGGACCTTTGCGATTCTGGGCCTGCACTATCTTCTTCGGGAGCACGGCGAGGATGGCGCGGCACGAGTTGCGCTGACCAGGCTCGCGGAGAGATTGAATGCCGCGGTTGCTGAGCATGAGTCGCCGGACTGGCCGTGGCCCGAAGAGACGGTGAAGTATGACAACGGCCGCATTCCGCAGGCGTTGATCGTGGCCGGGTACATGCTGGGACGGCGCGAGATGACCGATCGTGGGCTCCGCATCCTGCGCTGGCTGGTCGACGTACAGAAGTCGTCGGATGGTCACGCTTCCTTCATCGGTAATAGGGGCTGGTTGCGTCACGGGGGGGCGCGAGCGCGCTTTGACCAGCAGCCGCTGGAGGCGGCGGCGATGATCGGCGCGTGCAAGGCGGCGCATCGGGCCTCGGGCGAGGTCGGTTGGCTCGCCGAGATGAGGCGGTGTTTCGAGTGGTATCTCGGGCGCAATGAGAAAGGCGCCACGTTGATAGACTTTCGCATCGGGGGCTGCTACGACGGCCTGACCGAAGAGGGCGTGAATCGAAATCAGGGCGCCGAATCGTTGTTGTCCTGGCTACTGTCTCTGCTCACCATGCACGAGATGCAGACAGGCGACGTGTTGACCGTGGGCTGAGGCCGTGCCATGGTCGCGTTTCCGTGGTGTCGGGTTCCAGCCGTGTTCCCACCGCCGAAACGGCGGTGCCACATGCACCTTCGTGCCCGCTCCAGTGAGACTCCAGTGCGCAGGGAGCGAGAGGTTCCATGATGATGGAAAAGTCCGAGCCGGAGCCGCTTTTTCGGCGTCATCCGACGAATCCAATTCTGACTTCTGCGGACTGGCCGTACGTGGTGAATAGTGTCTTCAACGCCGGCGCGGTGCGCCTGGCGTCCGGGGAGACGCTGCTTCTGTGCCGAGTCGAGGATCGTTCGGGACGGTCTCACCTGTGTGCGGCGCGTTCGGCAGATGGGGTTGGTGATTGGCGGATCGACCGCGAGCCGACGCTCCTGCCCGACGCAACGAACCACCCCGAGGAGGCCTGGGGTATCGAGGATCCCCGCATCGTTTGGTTGGAGGAACTGGGCAAGTACGGGGTGAGCTATACGAGCTACTCGTCGCCGGGTCCGGCGGTGGCGTTGGCGTTGACGGAGGATTTTCGGCGCTTCGAACGGATCGGGAACATTCTGCCGCCTGAAAACAAAGATGCCGGGCTGCTGCCGCGGCGGTTCGGCGGCCGCTGGGTGCTGCTCCATCGGCCGGTCTCGTCGGAGGCGGCGGCTCATATTTGGATCGCCTATTCTCCGGACCTGCGCCACTGGGGCGATCACACGTTGGTGCTCAAGGCGCGGCAGGGGTCATGGTGGGATGCCCGGAAGATCGGACTGGCGACGCCGCCGATCGAGACCGTGGCGGGTTGGCTGATGATGTATCACAGTGTTCGCTCGACCGTCGGTGGCGCCGTGTACCGAGTCGGCCTGTCCCTGCTGGACCTGGAGCAGCCCTCACGGTGCCTGCTGCGGAGCGATGCGTGGGTGCTGGGCCCGGAGGCGGGCTATGAACGCAGCGGGGACGTTGGCAACGTGGTGTTCCCCTGTGGGGCGTGCCTTGGCGACGACGGCGACACGCTGCGGCTCTATTACGGCGCGGCGGATACATCGGTGTGTTTGGCGACCGCAAGTTTGGCGACGTTGCTGGATTGGCTGCATTCCCACGGCAGTGTGCCGGAGGTCGGCCGGTAGGGCGGTCTTGTTGTTTGGACCAGGCACGATGGGTGCCCCACCCCTGGAAGGAGTGGGGCACCCGCGCCGATGACCCGCTCTGCCCACAAGTGATCTCGCGACGGACCTCGACTGGTCGGCGGATACTACAGATCAGCTTCGCAGTTCCAGGCCGTCGGCGTCGCGCATGCCGCCGCTGAGACAGACGATCCCCTCGATGAAACCCCAGAGCCCGACGAACCCGCAGCCTGCGCCGGGAACGCAGAGAATTGACGCGGTGCCCAGCGAGAGCGAAAGCAACAGCATGATGAGGCCGACGCCGGTGTAGCCCAGGTAGAACCTGTGGACGCCGAGGCTGCCGAGAAAGATGCCCAGTAGTCCGGCGGTGACTCTGCTCCTGGAGCTAACGCGAACTTGTTTGGCGTAGTTCAGAGTCGGGGTGACGGGCGGCGGTGACGGGGTGGCAACGGGTTGGGCCCCTTGGCCGGGCCGGGGGAGGGTCGGCGCCTCGGACGGTACGGCGTCGTCGCGCTCGATGACTACCGGCCCAGGTCGCCCGGATCGCCGGTGCAGCTCAGCGGCTATGGCGGTAATCGACCGGGCAAGTAGTTCACGCTCCGTGCCCCGCTCGATCAGTATGGTGGAATCGAGAATCCGGCCCTGGCGGGTCCACTCGACGAGCGTGTCAATGTCCGCTGGGCCGTACCGGCTGCCGTCCTCTCCAATGACAAAGTAGTACACCACTTATTCGGTCCCACAGTGCAGGTTCGGACGGCTCGGCCTGGTTGTAGACTACTGCTCCGTCACAGTTGATTCTTCGGGTGGTACGGGCGTCTCGCCCGTCCAATGGGCAAGCTGCCCGTACCACCCAACCCGAAGAATTGATTGTGACGAAGCATTACTAATCCCCGTCGTCCGTGCTCCCGTCCGCGACGGCCGTTTTCTCAGGCACGGCCTCTCGTGGCTGGTCTGCTCGAGACGCCTGCCCAAGGGACTTGGCCGTTTCCGCCGAGTTATTCCGGTTTTCCCGGGATTGGCCGGATTCGGGCGCCTGGCTGCTATTTCGGAGAGTCAGATCGGTGATGCTGGCGGCCACGGCGATGGGTATCCGGGCTGCCTGGCTGTAACGCCGACCGGAGACGCGGATCCCCACGAAGCGGCCGATCATGTGCTCGACATCCGCGTGCACGTCAACCGGGACATCGATGTAGGCGATGGTGGCCTGCTGCTGAGGATCGACAAGGCGATAACGCCGCTTCTCCGGGGCAAACGCATAACTCCGGCGGAGTTCACCCTCCAAATCATATTTGATCAAGGCGGCCTCGGCACGGGCCCGCATGATTTTCATGCGTTCGGCGCCCATTCTTGAGCGATAGGCGTCGATTTCATCGGCGTCGGCCGCGAACCGGTTTTTCGCCTTACGGATGGCGTCGAGATTCTTGAGTTGCTCGACACGGGCGAGGGCATATTTCGCGAAGGCGGATTCGCCAGCCTGGCCGGCGAACTGTTGATAGCGCTCGATCAAAGATGCCAGGTCGCGCATGCTTGGCGACTGTTCCATCGTTTGTTTGAGGTCTGCTTCGATGCGGGCCAGGCTCTCGGTGGTGCGTGACGTTTCCTCGCCGCCGGCAAGGGCCTCACTCTTCTGGGGCGCTGCCGCCGGCGCGTCTCCTTGCAGGTCCATCATGGACGGCTCGACGCCGATGGGCTTGCTGTCCACGATCGCGGAGGCGTCGGAGGATTCGACCAGGGGTGGGGGCTCGGCCGCGAGTTGGTCCGCGGTCGAGATGGGTGAACCGATCGGAGAAACCGGGGGCGTGCGGTTCGACGACGCCAGGGGACTGTCCAGCGGTGTTGCGGCTCGGGCGTTCTCGGCTGCTCGTGGCTGGGTCATGTATCGCTCCAAGAGGCCGGTGCAGAGCGGCTTGGGAACACTGCGGATGTACTGCTTGGAGACGAACACCGCCGCGCTGTGGGGTGGTTTGATCTTGTAGAAGCCATCGGCCTCACCAATGATCTCGACCTGAACGCCCCGGTTCAGAACCACCTGGGTCGCGGACTTGCGGCTGACGAGGTGGCTGCCGGCCCTGACAAAGACTCGATCCTGTTTGACCGCCGCGAGGTCCGTGCCTTCGATGCGCTCCACGAGTGCCCTGTCGATGTAGCTGAAGCTCTTGTCCGGGGGCACGATCCGATACCACCCGAACTTCTCATCCAGCACCAGGACCCGATCGCCGGTGTTGAGTTTGGTGGTGGGATAGTGGCTGATGCCGGCGCCGCTTCTGACATAGACGTTGCTGCCGGTAACTTCGCCTTCCCAGGGCGAGGCCGCGTCCGGCGGGAGTTCCTGAGCCCGGACCATGCCGCTGAGTAATGTAGTGAGAAGACTGACCACGACGAAGAATTGGCGGGCGGGTCGCATTGGAATACCTCCCTGTATGGCACCTGCTCGATGGGGGTGCTGACTTCCTGGTCAACAATACAGCCACCACAACAGAAGCTAGGTTGGCCCGATGGAATTGTCAACCGATTTCGCCCGCGACGGGAGCCGGCCACCGCGGTTGCCCAGGGCGAATCTCGCTCCGAGGCACGTGAGGAATCACAACGGTGGCGATGCCCGGCCTGTGAATTATCACCCGCGCGCGTCCGAATCCTCCGCCACGATCAGGGTGCTGACACGGTGGGATAACCGCGACTATCATGCTCCGACCTCGTTGTGAGTTGTCCGTGATGACGTATTGCCGCCGCTGTTTATGCTCGCCTATGTTGTTCGACATGCTGAATCGCTCTCGAACGTTGATCCGGCCGCCGGGCTCAACTCCGGTTTGTCCACGCTGGGCGAGCGCCAGGCGGAGGCCCTCGCCGAGCGCCTTCGCGCCGTGCCCCTGCGGGCCATCTATTGCAGCCCGTTCGCCCGGTGCATCGCCACGGCTCGTGCGCTGACGGCGGGGAGGGACCTGCCGATTCGCGTTCGACCTGATCTTTGCGAGCACCATCACCTCTCGACGGAAGCAAAGGTTGACCACGGCTTGGAGGCGATGGAAGACCTCGCACGTCAGCATGGCGACGTCGTCGCGTGCCCGGACTATCCGGCGCCCTTTGTGTGGGTGCCGACCGACGAAAGTCGTGCCGATTTGGTCGCTCGCATTCGGTGTCTCGCGGCCTATCTCAAGGACCGCTGGGCGGGGGAGGATGACGCGATTGTGGTGTTGGGGCACGGCAGCCCCATTGCTCGGTTGATTGAGGCCTGGATCATCGACCAGCCGGGCCCTTCGTTCAGATTCATGATCGACAATTGTGCCATCAATGCGCTGCGGTTCTGTGAAGGCGTCAGCAGCTTGGTGTGTCTGAACGAGGTCTCGCACCTTCACGGGCTGGCCGCGCCGTCACAGGCGAACTACACGGACGATGGACAGATCAAACCCAGGTCGCCGTCCAGTTACTGGTAGCGGCTTTTTGCCCGGTTCCGATGATTGGCGTATGATCCCCGGTCGCGTCGAAGCTCGGCAAATCGTTGTGGGAAGCCTGTGATGGCGGCGGTTGACATCGGACCATTTCGCGTTGGCCAGGGGCAGCCGCTGGCGCTGATCGCCGGGCCGTGCGTCATTGAATCGACGGACCACTGCCTCAAGGTCGCTGAGACCGCCGCGCGCGTCTGCGGCAAGCTCGGGATCTCCTTCATCTTCAAAAGTAGTTTCGATAAGGCCAATCGCACGAGCGGCCAGGGCTTTCGCGGGCCGGGGATCGAGTCGGGTCTCCGCACGCTCGGTGAGGTCAAGGCGAAAGTCGGCGTACCGGTCTTGACGGACATCCACTTGCCGGCTCAGGCGGCGGTGGCAGCGGAGGTCTGCGACCTTTTGCAAATCCCGGCGTTCTTGTGTCGCCAGACGGATATCCTGATCGCCGCGGCCGAAACGGGCCGGGTGGTGAACATCAAGAAGGGCCAGTTCATGTCGCCGGAGCAAATGGGACAGGCGGCGGCCAAGGTCCGCTCTGCGGGCAACGAGCGTGTCCTTTTGACGGACCGCGGGACGTTCTTCGGCTACGGGGCGCTGGTGAACGATTTCACGGGAGTCTCGGTCATGCAGGCCTTTGCTCCGGTGGTCATCGATGCGACGCACAGTTGTCAGATTCCCGGCGGCCTGGGGCACCAGTCCGGCGGGCGGCGCGAATTCGTGCCGATCCTGGCGCGGGCGGGCATCGCCGCAGGTGCCGATGCGCTGTTCATCGAGATTCACGATCGGCCGGCGGAGGCGAAGTCCGATTCCGCGACGGTCTTTCCACTGGATCGGTTGGAGGCGCTTCTGGCGATGTGTGCCCGCATTCACGAGGTTGTCGCGGGCGGTAGTCTCCGATGATGAGGGCCGGCGGTTGCCGAGCGGGCTGAGCAGGACGTCGAACGTGATTGCGGCCGAGAGGAATCGAACCTCCACGGGGTTGCCCCCACTGGCACCTGAAGCCAGCGCGTCTGCCAATTCCGCCACGGCCGCGGCACAAGCGGGTGTCACTCGGAGGCGGGAGATTCCTGCGACACCGGTGGTCCGGGAGTTTATCGAGGGCTCGCTTCGTGGGCAAGACCCTCGGAAACAAGGGAATGCCCCTCCCAGTTTCGTGCCGGCGAGGCTACGGTTGTCCGGGTCCACCGCCGAGACAGCGGTGCCAGAGGGACGCCGATGCTCTGCCATTGAAACGAGACCGGTTCCGCGCCGGGACGATGGCTGGTATTTGCCTCGGCGAAGTTGTATGCTAGTTGGTTCCGCCGCATGAGGGGACCTCTCCTGGCGGGGTGGCGAACGCCTGGGGTGCGAGCCGTGGCAGGGGCCCTGATGAGACCCGACCTCACCGAGGGACATCAGGGGCGATAAGCTGAACAAAAGTGACTCTTCTTTACATCAATACGAATCAATCCCCTAGCCGACAAGATGGGTGGGCGCGTCAGCGCGATGTTCGAGGCGGAGTGGCGGACCTCTTGGCCTTCACCCTATACATTCGGAAGCCACATATTCTTGGAACTATGATCTGAAACAGCAGAGGTCTTTGTGTGCGACCTGTCTTGGCAACCTCCTCCCACCGTGGATCGAGATCGCAACCGGCGATGCCTGAAGGTCGATGCCTCATTAACGCCTGTTCCTAACGCGTTGAGAATTGGATTGGTCCCTAAATGGTGCAACAAACGAAAATGAAGACGAAGGCGGCGACCGCGCAGTCAAAGGACAAACCGGTTGAAGAGAGAGAGGACATTGCCGTTCGCTTTGCCGGCGACTCCGGCGATGGAATGCAGTTGGCCGGCACGCAGTTTACTCGCTCTTCCGCAATCTTTGGAAACGATATCAGCACCTTCCCGGATTTTCCCGCGGAGATCCGCGCCCCTGCCGGTTCGCTGGCGGGCGTCAGTGGCTATCAAGTCCATTTCGGCAGCAGCGAGATTCACACGCCCGGCGATCAGGTGGACACGTTGGTCGCCTTCAACCCGGCCGCATTGAAGACGAATCTTGACGACGTTCGGGAAGGCGGCCTGGTCATCGTCAACGAGGATTCCTTCGGCACCACTGATCTTCGCAAGGCCGGCTACGACAGCAATCCGCTCGATGACGGCAGTATCAAACGTCAAAAGGTGTATCGGGTCCCGGTTTCCCAGCTCACCAGCGAGGCCCTGAAGGACTCGGGGCTTGGCCCGAAGCAGGTGGACCGATGCAAAAACTTCTTCGCTTTGGGGCTCGTGGTGTGGCTATATGGCCGGCCGTTGGAGCCCACGGTTCGCTGGATCGATGCGAAGTTCGGCAAGAATCCGCAGGTGGCCGAGGCGAACAAGACCGTCCTGAAGGCCGGTCATGCCTATGGTGAGACCTGCGAGCTGTTTCTCAGCAGCTATCACGTCTCGAAGGCGTCGCTGCCCGCGGGGAAGTATCGCCGAGTTTCCGGGAACGAGGCCACCTCCCTGGGCTTGATCGCCGCGGCCCAGCTTGCCGGCAAGGAGCTGTTTTATGGCAGCTATCCGATCACGCCGGCCAGCGACATCCTGCACAACCTGGCGCGACACAAGAACTTTCGCGTGAGGACCTTTCAGGCTGAAGACGAAATCGCTGCGATGGCCTCCGTCCTGGGGGCAGCTTTCGCCGGCGATTTGGCGGTGACGGGGACGAGCGGGCCCGGTTTGGCGTTAAAGGGCGAGGCGATTGGCCTGGCCGTGATGACGGAATTGCCGGCCGTGATCGTCAATGTTCAGCGTGGCGGGCCGAGTACGGGTCTGCCGACCAAGACGGAGCAGGCGGACCTGCTGCAAGCTGTCTTCGGACGAAACGGCGAGTGTCCGGTTGTCGTGTTGGCGGCCAGTTCGCCGTCGGATTGCTTCGGCGCAGCGATTGAGGCGGCTCGCATTGCGTTCAAATACATGACGCCGGTTATTCTGCTCACCGACGGCTACATCGCCAACGGCGAAGAGCCGTGGGAAATCCCGGAGATTGCCAGCCTCCCGAAGATCCGCGCCGAATACCTGACCAAGCCGAACAGCGGCGAGAACGGCCATGCCGCTGGGTTTCTCCCGTACAAGCGAGATGAACACCTTGCCCGTCCGTGGGCCATCCCAGGGACGCCTGGGCTGGAGCATCGGATCGGCGGCCTCGAGAAGAAGGACGTCACCGGCGAGGTGAACTACGATCCGGACAATCATGAGCACATGGTCCTGACGCGGGCGAAAAAGATCGCCGGCATTGCCGACGATATCCCCGAGCAACAGGTGTTCGGCCCCGAGAAGGGCGACATGCTGGTGTTGGGTTGGGGCGGCACGGCGGGGGCGATCAGGAGCGCGGTTGAGCGCGTTCAGAAGCAGGGTTTCGCCGTTGCATACACGCACCTGAAGTATCTCAATCCATTCCCGAGAAACCTCGGAACGATACTGCGCAATTACAAGACGGTGTTGATCCCGGAACTGAACGCCGGCCAATTGCGGCTTCTCATTCGAGCACGCTATCTGGTAGACGCGGTGGCGTTGAACAAGATCAAGGGTAAACCGTTCCTGATTTCCGAGATTGAAGCGAAAATCGGAGAACTCCTGGCCGGCGGGTAAAGACACATGAGCACTGAAGCGCTACCACAATTGAGTGCGAAGGACTTTGCGAGCGATCAAGACGTTCGTTGGTGTCCGGGCTGTGGCGACTATTCGATCCTCGCGTCCGTCAAAAAGGTGATGGCCGAGGTGGGGACGCCTCGAGAAAAAATCGTCTTCGTCTCCGGCATCGGTTGTTCGAGCCGATTTCCCTATTACATGAACACCTACGGTATCCACTCGATCCACGGGCGCGCCCCGGCCGTGGCGACGGGTGTGAAGGTGGCCAATCCTGATCTGTCGGTTTGGATCGTCACCGGCGATGGAGACGGGCTGAGCATCGGTGGCAACCATTTGATCCACGCCATCCGGAGAAACCTCGACGTCAACATCCTGCTCTTCAACAATCGCATTTACGGGTTGACCAAGGGGCAGTATTCTCCGACGTCGGAATTGGGCAAGAAGACCAAGTCCTCGCCGGTGGGATCGGTGGACAATCCCATCCATCCGCTGTCCGTGGCGATCGGGGCCGAGGCGACCTTTGTGGCTCGGACGATCGACCGAAACGTCAAGCACTTGACCGAAACACTGCTGCGGGCGGCCGCCCACAAGGGCACGTCCTTTGTCGAAATCTATCAAAACTGCAACATTTTCAACGACGGCGCTTTCCTCTATTCCACGGAGAAGGATCAGAAGGATGAGACCACGATCTACCTCGAACACGGAAAGCCGCTCATCTTCGGTAAGGACAAGGATAAGGGCATTCGGCTGCATGGAATGGACCCGGAGATTGTCTCTCTGGCCGACGGCAGCGTGAAAGAAGATGACCTGCTTTTCCACGATGAGAAGATGCCTGAACCGAGCCTGGCCTACCTGCTGTCCCGCATGCACTATCCGGCTTTTCCGGAGCCCATCGGTGTTTTCCGATGTGTCGATCGGCCGCTGTTCGAGCAGGCAGTGCATCGCCAAGTGGCAGAGGCGATCGAGAAGAAGGGCCTTGGTTCGTTGGAGGCGCTTCTCAATTCCGGGGATACCTGGACAATCGAAGGTTAGCATCGGGATCGCCGAGTACCTTGAACTTTCGTCCGATGTTCATGCTGCCGTGGGGCGACGCGCTCGCCGCTCGCTTGCGGCATGTTGACAATCCTGACCGCTTGAGATTGCACTTCCATACCATTCCTCGTATAGGATGACCTTCTCGCTCGGGGAGACCGGGCGGAAAGGGAACGCCTGAGATGATGACCGCACACGCCGAAATCCCCCTGTTGGACCTTCGGGCCCAATACTCGCAGATTCGTAAAGAGATTCGTGAGGCGATGGACCGGGTCTGTGAATCTCAGCGTTTCATCGGCGGGCCCGAGGTGGCCGCTTGCGAGGAGGAGATCGCCGCCTATTGCGGTTGCAGATTCGGCGTCGGAATGAGTTCCGGGACGGACGCCCTGCTGTGCGGAATGATGGCTTTGGGGATTGGGCCTGGCGACGAGGTCATCGTGCCGTCATTTACTTTTTTCGCGACAGGGGGAAGCGTCTCGCGACTGGGGGCGCGACCGGTTTTTGTGGACTGCGATCCGGCCACCTACAACACCACAGCAGAGTATGTTGAGCCGGCAATCACGGAGCGGACGAAGCTCATCGTGCCGGTCCATCTCTTTGGGCAGTGCGCCGAGATGGGGCCGATTCTGGCATTAGCGAAGTCCCGATCAATCACGGTGATGGAGGACGCGGCCCAGGCGATCGGTGCGTCACATCATGGCCGAAAGGCGTGCAGCATGGGCCGGTTGGCGACGCTCTCGTTTTTTCCAAGCAAGAACCTGGGCGGCTACGGCGACGGGGGGATGGTCACCACCAATGATGAGGCCCTGGCGGAGCAATGCCGGATTCTCAGGGATCACGGCTCCCATCCGAAATACCATCACTCGTGGGTGGGCGGCAACTTTCGTCTCGACGCGCTCCAGGCGGCCGTGCTGCGGGTGAAGCTGAAGCACCTGGACTCGTGGTCGAAGCGGCGCGCCGACAACGCGCGGCAGTATGACGCGTGCTTTCGTGGATCGGGAGTGAGAACTCCTGCCATCGCGCCGGGCAACGTCTCGATCTTCAATCAATACGTGATCGCCGTGCCGCGACGGGATGCTCTGCGAGAGCACCTGATCACCGAGGGCATCGGAACTGAGGTGTACTATCCGGTGCCGCTCCATCTCCAGGAGTGCTTTGCGGACCTGGGCGGACGGCCGGGCGATCTGCCGAACAGCGAGAAGGCTGCACTAGAGGTCGTCGCCCTGCCGATCTATCCTGAATTGCCGCCAACGGCCTTGCAACGGATTGCAGAGGCCATCCTGTCTTTTTATGCCTCCGGCGCCTGAACCATCCAACTTGTTTGCCTTCGCACAATGGGCTGGTCCGCAGAGCGGACCCTACGACTTGTTGACCATCGCACTGGCGAATGCGTTCATGCTGTCCTGGTCGAAGCTCTGGCCTTTGCTGGCTTCCGCTTCAGTCACGCTTGCGGCCATCCCACTCATGCGCCGGCTGGCAGTTCGGTTTGAACTGTTTGATCGGCCGGATGCGGGCCTGAAGCCGCACGAACGCCCGGTTCCGTATCTGGGGGGCGTCGCCCTTTATCTCGGCTGGCTTGCGGCAGTGATCCTCTGCGGTCAACTCATGCAAACCGATGGTGATCACGTCTGGTGGATCGTCCTCTGCGGCACGTTGCTGATGGTGGTAGGTTTGGTTGACGACGTTCGCGGCTTATCGCCCGCGTTGCGGTTGCTGATCCAGGTGGCTGTCGGCGGGTTATTGTTCCTCGTCGGCGTGGGGCGGGAGGCCGTTCCCCATTTGCTCGGTTCATTCCGGGAGACTTGGCCGCAGGCGGCCGAGGGCGGTGGCATCACGTTGGTCCTGGGGCTCGGCTTCTCCGCGGCCGTGGTCGTCGGGGTGACCAACGCGACGAACCTCATCGACGGCATGGACGGACTCTGCGCGGGCGTGGTGGCGATCACGTCGTGCGGGCTTCTGGCGGTCGGGGGCCTGCTTGCGAGGGAGAGTGCGATCTCCGCCGACGGCGGCGCCCTGATCACGATGCTCTGCGTCGCCATGTTGGGCGCCTGTCTTGCCTTTCTGGCGGTGAACTTCAACCCGGCCTCAATGTTCATGGGCGACAGTGGCGCGCTGCTGTTGGGATTCAGCGTGGCAGGAGCGATTATCCTGTTCGCCGAACACGCATCGTGGCGCGGTCTGCCGGCCTCGCTGGCCTGTTTCGGGTTTCCGATCTTTGACATGACCCTGGCCGTTGGGCGGCGATGGCGAAACGGTCGGCCGCTGTTTGTCGGTGACCGTAGCCATTTCTATGACCAGATCCGAGATCGCGGGCTGAGCATTCGACAGACGGTCCTGGCGTGTTACGGGCTATGCGCTGCCTTTGCAGGTTTGGGAATGGTCATGACGCAGCTATCCGGTGGGGGGACGGTGGTGCTGTGCGTTGCGGTTCCGGTTGTGGCCGCGTTGGCGTGTTGGTGGGGCGGTATGCTACGAGTCGATGATGCGGCAAAGCGCTCCGGGCAAAGTCCGGGATGAGCCGGATCGGTTCCCTTATAGTCACCCTCAGCCCTGAAGTGCCGAGAACATCACCCCTCCAACGCGGCTCAATCGGCAGAATGACCGAAGAAGTCTGATGACCTCCGCAATCAGCTCAGATGTGCCGGCGGCTCCGGCCCAGGCTCTCAATGCGACCGATGCCGTCGCCACGGCGGCGACGACGCCGGCCCGGACGGAAGCCGGGACTGCGACGGTTCGCCTGATGACCTTCAACGTCCAATGTGGTTTACAGTGGCCCGATGTTCGCCGCCTGATTCTCGCGCAGGATGTCGACATCATTTGCCTTCAGGAAGTTCCGCAGGACGGTCACAGTCAGCGAGACTTCGTGCGCGCCTCGGAGATCCTTGATTTGCTGGATTGGCCGCATGACCTGCGAATGCTGTGGAGCCGGCCTCCGCGCCAAATCGGTAATCTTACTCTGGTACGCGGTGGCATCGAGCCGGGTCCGATACTCAAGATTCCGCTGACTCAAGCCTACGGCTTTGCCAGTCGGGTTGAAGTCGGTGGTGCTCGATTGACGGTGGCGAACCTTCATCTTTCTCCGTTGGGCGGGCCGCCGCCGCTGGCGTTTCCGGCGACGGAGATACTTCGTCTGCGAGAAGTGAGGCACCTGACGCAGAGTCTTGGCGAATGTCGGGACCCCACGGTTGCCGTCGGCGACTTCAATTCCTTCTGGCCGGCTCCGGCCTGTTGGGTGATGCGGCGCTCGTGGAAGGACTGCCGCAACGAAGTCGGCGGAAACCATCTCGCGACGCGGCCGACCTACGGCCTGCCGTTTGTGATTGACCACGTCTTCATGCGCGGCGGCGTTCGTGCCGTCGGCTACGAGGTTCTTGCCGGCGGCGGCTCCGACCATCGCGCGGTCATCGCGACGCTCCAGGTCCCTCGATCCGCGTGACCGATTCGGCAGTGGCATTGCGGTGCGGCACGGCCTCGTCCGATGAACCTGCCAAAAGCCTGTTTGTCAACACAATCGGCGGCCTCACCGCGGCCTCGGCGTCGCCCTGTTCTTCTCAATCAGAGATCAGTAGAATCACGCCAGAGGATGCTCGCGCCGTCCTCGCACGGCCGAACCGAACGGAATGAACGAAAGAGGTGCGATGTCGTGACGATCAAGACGACCACCATGAAGCGCCGACTCTCCGAGAATATGAAGCGCGTTGGCGACAGGATTGCCCAGGCCTGCGCGCGAGCGAACCGCGATCCTTCCGAGGTTCGGTTGGTCGCGGTGACGAAGTCGGTGGAGCTTGACGTGATCCGCCAGACCCTGGAGTTGGGCGTTTTGGACCTGGGGGAGAGCCGTGCCCAGCAGTTGAATCAGCGGGCAGGGATGATGCATGAACACATGGAGCGCAAGAGCGTGCTGAGCGGCCGGCGGGAGGGGGCGGCTGCGAGTGGGTTCGCCCGGCCACGTTGGCACATGGTGGGCCATTTGCAACGCAATAAGGTGAAGCTTGTCGTACCCTGGGTTGAGTTGATCCACAGCCTTGACACGCTGCGTCTGGCGGAAGACTTGCACGAGCAGGCCACGCAGCTTGGACGCGTGGTGGACTTTCTGCTCCAGGTCAATACCAGTGGCGAGAAGAGCAAGTATGGCGTGGCCGTGGGGGCGGTTCCGCATCTTGTGGATCACTTCGCATCGTGGCCGGGCATTCGTCTTTGCGGCTTGATGACGATGGCCCCGATCGGCGCGACGCCCGTGGAGCTTCGTCTCTACTTCGAGAGGCTTCGGGACGTCTTTGAGGACTTGCGGGGTGAGGGACTCGTCGGGCCGGCGTTCAGGGAACTGTCCATGGGGATGAGTGCCGATTTTGAGACGGCGATCGAATCGGGGGCGACGATGGTGCGGATTGGAAGCGCGTTGTTTGAGGGCCTGGGATCGGGCGCGAGCCATCCGACGGGGACCGGAGAAGGCGCGTGAATCTGGCCGACCGCGATCTGTTTGAGTTCTGGAGGCTGTTGTTGGCGACGATTTGCGGCATTTATGCGGCGGTCGTGACGATTCGATCACTCGTGGGCTGGCTGTTGTACCTCTCGGAGCCGAACAGGGTCTCGCGGTTCATGCGGCACTACGTCACGGTGCAACTGTTGAGGCTCCGGTTTCGCCGTTTCTCCCGTGATTTGTTGGCCATCGGCGGATACCTCGTCGTCTTTGCCTGGTTGATGTCTCGCCACGGCGGCGGATGAAGGGCTTCGGCCGCTGGCAAGCTGTGGTAGTGGTTTCTTCGCCAGGCGCGAAGGCTCTCGATGTTCGTCGCACAGGTGCCTGAATGGAATGGGTTTTGTCGACGTGGTTGGCTTTGGTCGTCTTGGCGCTGATCGTCTGGCTGGGCCGGCTTGTTTTCTTGTGTGTCATCGACCGCTTGCTTCCGCCGCTGCATCCTGATCAATATGCCGACGTGGGAGACGAAGGATTGCCGACGGTCAGTTTCGTGGTTGCGGCCAAGGAGGAATCGGCCACCATCGCGGCTTGCCTGCAATCGCTCTGCGAGCAGGACTACCCCAATCTCGAAGTCATCGGCATCAACGACCGCAGCCAGGATCAGACCGGCTCGATCATGGACGAACAGGCCAGGAAAGAGCCGCGCCTGAAGGTGGCTCACGTTGAGTCGTTGCGAGATGGCTGGTTCGGCAAGAATAACGCCATGCGAGAAGGCGTGGAGCGGGCCACGGGGCAGTGGCTTTGTTTCACCGATGCGGATTGTGTTCAGACTTCGCGTCGTTCCCTGCGGACCGCGGTGCGTTATGCCCTGGAGAAGGGCGTGGATTTTCTCTCGGTCCTGCCGTCGCACGAGGCGAACAGCTTCTGGGAGCGCGTGGTGCAGCCGGCATGCAGCGGGATTCTCATGCTGTGGTTCAGTCCGGCGGCCGTGAACAACCCCAGGCGCAAAACCTCCTATGCCAACGGCGCGTTCATGCTGGTGCGGCGCGCCTGCTATGAGGCGATCGGGGGGCACGAAGCGGTCAAGAATCAGGTCAATGAGGACATGCACCTGGCGCGGTTGGTGAAAGCAGGCGGGCACCGGCTGGCCGTCGTGGCGAACCGCGGTCTCTACACCGTGCGGATGTACGGCACGTTGCGCGAGACATGGTCGGGTTGGACGCGAATTTTTGCCGGGTGTTTCCGTTCGGTTCGCAGGCTCTTGTTGGCAGCCCTTGTTCTGTGCGAGTTCAGCTTTCTGCCTTGGGTGACGCTGATGGCCATGGTTCTTGTTAGTGTGGCGGGGTGGGGAGATTCGACGGTTTGGCAGTGGGATTGGCTTCAGTGGATTGCTTTGGCGGCGTGCGTGGTACAGTTGGCCACCATGGCCGCTTTCTATGCGATCAACCGCGTGCCGTTTTTTTACGGCCTGATCTATCCGCTCGGGGCGGTCGTGGGTCTGGGCACGCTGGCCAATGCTATGCGGTTTGCGGGAGGGCGCGGCGCCATCACATGGCGAGGAACGACCTATCGCAACGGCGTCGTTCATGCGGAACAGACCGTGCCGACGCCTTTTCAGAGCTGAAAACGAGAGACGTGCGCCATCGTTCATGCGAACAATCCTCCGGCGAAGCCGGGGGATGAGGTGGGGCGGCGGCGATCCGGAACCGATTCATGGCGGTGTACGTGAGCCTCGCTCCTTTGAGAATCTCTCGCTGTGGCCCCACGACCGGATCGCGCAGTGAAGCGGCCCGACGAATCAGTCCTTGGTTTGGTCGGAGTTGTTCAGGGGCTTTCGATTCAGCGGAAGGCGAACCTCCACCTGAGTCCCCTCGCCCACCTGCGAATTCAGACGGATGGTCCCCTCCATCTCCGAGACCAGGCCGTGAACCGCAGCGAGTCCGAGGCCGATGTTGCTCCCTCCACCGCCGGCCAATTCGCCTTTGGTCGTGAAGAACGGCTCGAATAAACGGTCCTTGATGTCTTCGGGTATTCCGCAACCCGTATCCGCGATGGTGATGACGGCCCAGGTTTTTCGGCGGGCCATCTTGATCGAAAGGGTGCCGCCCTCCGACATGGCGTCGAAGGCATTCTGGGCCAGACTCTCCAACACGGGCAACAACCGATCGGCCTCGAACGTTGCGGAGGGGACCTGCTCGATGTCCGTCTCCAGGGTGATTCTGGCCTTGCGCGCCTGTGGTCGCAGTCGATCGAGAAAGACATCGAGGATGGGGTTGAGTTCCTTCCATTCGATGAGTTGGTTTTCCGATTCGGCAAAGGCAGCGAGCTGATGGGTGATGCGCGTCGCTCGGCCGATGGCCTGCGAAAGGAGGCGCAAAGTCCTGCGTAACTCGCGCGGGCTGTCACTGGAAAGCACGTAATCAATGCTGGTGAGCATGCCGCCGAGAATGTTGTTGAAATGATGGGCAACTCCGCCGGCCATCCTCCCAAGCGCCGACATTCTTCGGCTGTCGGCCAATTCTCGCGACATCCGCTTGCGCTTGGAAATATCCCTCATGCCGGCCGATGCTCCAATGCACTGGCCATCCTCATCGAAGATCGGCGAGATAATCAGAACCAGAGTCCTGCGAGCGCCGCGATTTCCGGAGTACTTGACTTCCGTTTCGTGCGGCCGGCCGGTACTGATCGTTTGTTCCAGACACCGCTGGGCCTCTTGTCGATCCGCATCGGAGAGAATCTCCAGAAACGGCCGCCCTGACATCTCGTCGCTGGAATGGTGAAACTGTTCGGCAGCCTCCCGGTTCCAGAACTGAATGCGGAGATCGCGGTCGACCGCGATACAGACAAACCCGAGGCCGTCGCACAATTGTCGAAAGAAGCGGTCTGTCGTTGTTTCCATCCGCGATTTCCTCCGAGGCCTCAGTCAGACAATCGTGCGAAAGACTCCGCCCCGCGTCCGCCCATCCCCTGGGCATAAGATCGGACTATCGGACTGATGACGTAGATACTCTCTCGCGCTTCGCCGGTGTTCTGTCGATCGGGTTTGGCGTTCACAAAAAACGGTTTGGCGAGCAGCGGTCGCTCCTGGACCGCCGGCGTCGGGGCGAGAAGCAGAAAGCCTCCTTCCGGAATCCTTGCAGAAAACGCAAGTTCCTCGAAGGAGCGACCGCGCACTTCCGGCGTTTCGTGAAACTCGCCATCCGGTCCCTTCTTCCACTGCGGCGGGCCGGGAGGCTCGTGCAATTCCGGCAGGAGCCGCAACCAGACCTCTTTGAGGTTGGAGGAGCGCATCTCGAAGGCCAGCTTGAAGCGCGCCGTGGCATCCACGAAACCCAAGCCATGAAGATTGCCCTGGCGATCGTAAAAGAAAACGCTCAGTTGCGAATCGCAGGGGCCCAATTCCAGGTACACGGACTTCGAGGCATCCGGCGTCACCCGATCCATGGCTGTATGCAGGTCGCCCACGCCCTCGATGAACGACCCCAAGGCGGGCCGATCCGATTCGCGCCCGACGGCGGCGCGGAACCCGTTCGCGGACAACCGCAGCGACGCCTCGGCATCCGGCAGGCCAACCGTCACGATCTTCCAGAGTGGAGAATCGGTGCCGAATGAGCCCGGCGCACCCGAAATGCGGTGCACCTGAAAGTCGACGACGAGTCGCGTCAGGGGGCGATTGAAGACTGAGTCAACAACCGTCTGGTCGGTATCCTGGCGAGGCGAGCTGCCCTGGGCTGCTGTGACCGCGGGAGGGTTGGCGGATTCTCGGAGCGGCGCGGAGAGGCACGCCCCGGTGATCATAGATTGGCAGATGAGGATGCACGTGGTGAATGCGGGCCACCCTCGGGGCGCGGTGCGCCGTCGAATGCAGGAGCGATTTGGAAGTGTGCAGCGCATGCCACTCTCCCCTGCCGTGGCGAGGCAAGTTACCGAGGGATCACGTGCGATTGCGCGGCAAGAGCGGGACACTGCCCAGGGCATCAACCGTAACACGCCGATCCCTCACGTGTTAGGCCAAATACTGTTGGGACTGTATGGAGGCCGGCGGGGCCGGTCAACCGCAGGGCTCCGCACACCGCGGGCCGATAAGCATGGGCTGTTCATGGCGGAGGCGCAACACATCCGGTGACGAGGCCGGGTTTCGGTCGGGGGACGTGCCGGCAGCGTGGCCATGCTCGTTCACTTGCCGGCTGCGAGTCGGCAGAGCACTTCGCAACCACGACGAATCAGATCGTCGCTCGCGGCGTAGCTGATGCGGAAATGGGTATCCTGGCCCGAGAAGATATTGCCGGGGATCACCAGAACCTTGTGCCCGGCGACGGCCTCGGCAAACTCGGTGGCGTTGGCAAATCTGTCAGGAACCTTGGGAAACACATAGAAGCCGCCGGACGGGCGCACGAACTCGAAATGGCCGTCCAAGAGGCGACAAACCAGATCGCGCTTGTGCCTATAGTCGCGATGGTGGCCGGAGGTGTCGGTGTCGAGAGCAGCCAGCGCTGCGTGTTGGGCCATCGAAGGGGCGCAGACGAAGGTGTATTGTTGGAACTTGGTCATCTCCCCAATCAGGGCTTCAGGCCCGGCGGCATAGCCCATCCGCCAGCCCGTGATGCCGAAGGTCTTGCCGAATCCCCGGAGCAGCAGCGTGTTGTCCGGCGCTTCGGAAAACGGGCAGGGGTTGGGCCCGTCGTAGCTGAGCCTGTCGTAGATCTCGTCGGAGATCAGGATGAGGTCGTGTCTGCGCGCGATCTCGGCGGCGGCGCTGACCTCGGCCTGGGTCATCACTCGGCCGGTCGGGTTGGCCGGTGAGTTGATCATCAGGACTTTGGTTCGCGAGGTGACGGCCGCTTCGACCACGTCGGGGCGGAAGGCGAAGTCAGGGTATGTGCAGACCGGGACCACGGTGCCCCCGACCATGTTCACCAGGTGCTGATACGAGACGAAGTATGGGTCAAGGACGACGGCCTCGTCGCCCGGATCGAGCAGCGCCATGAGCGCCAGCGTGAGCCCCCCGGAAACGCCGGCGGTGATGAGAACCGCGGGCGGCGATTGGCCGAACTCCTCCTGCAATTTCGCGGCGATGCGTTCGCGGAGCTGGGGCAGGCCCGCGCTGGGAGTGTATCGGTTGTGGCCGTCGATGATTGCCTGGATTGCGGCCCGCTTCACCGGCTCGGGTGCGTCATAATCCGGCAGGCCGATCGAAAGATCGCAAGGGTCCTTGATTCTCCCGGCCAGCTCGAAAAACTTGCGAATGCCGGAGAACTCGACCTTGCGCGTCCGCTGAGCGAGTCGTCTGGTAAGGTCCATGATGCGGGCAGTATATCCGAACCGCATACATTGGTCACGCGGCACGGTGCAAATCGCCGCCGCTGGCGCTACGCGGCCGTGCAGGCCACGATGGACCCTTGACACGCGGCCGTGCAGGCTACGATGGACCCTTGACACGCAGCCGGATTCCTTGCGGGGTCAACTCTTCGCCCCAGCGGGGCGTAGGAATGTAGCCACGGGTGGAGCGCAGCCCGGCGACAGCCGGGCGGAGCGCAACCCGTGGAAGGCGGGTTCGTTTTTCGATCCTGCCCCGGAGGGGCAGAGGAATCGCGCGGGCGCGCGGCGCATCAATCGAACACATAGCGCTCGTCGAATTCAATCTCGTGCGCGCGGAGGAATCGCAGCAGTTCCGTCTTGAAATCCTCGTGCTTGTGATGCTCCGCCTGACCCGCGATGTACTTCTTGACGGTCGGTTCCTGCGATTTGCTTACCGAGAACGCGCTGTAACCCTCCTGCCAAGCGAACTCAGCCAGTTGCGGGAATGTCTGATGCACCCAGAGCGAGGATCGCGACTTCACCGTCTTGAGCAGATTCGAGATTGTTTCATCGGGTCGCCAGCGAACATAGAGATGCACGTGATCCGCGACGCAGCCGATGTCGTAGAGCACGCCTTTCTCGGCTCGAATGATGCCTGCCGGCGTCAGGCCGATCTCGACGGCGTTATCGACAAAGACGTTCTCCTGCGCCTAGCACCATTCGAGAAACGTCGAGCGCGGAGAAGTGGGATATATGCTCATGGTCAGTCCTTTCAGCACAGAGCATCGCGCACGCCGGGACCAGCGAGGAACCGCTCCATGCAGGCCCGCGACACGGGCCGGGTCAGCGGCTCGCCGCCGCCGGCGCTATGCGGCCATGCAGGCCACGATGGATGCCGACGGCATGTGGACGCAGGTCGGCGGCGGCACGGCGTACAACAAGCGTGGGACCGGCATCCCCGCCCGTCAACCTCCGTGTGCCACCCACCGACTGCGGCGGTGGCGCTGCCTGGTGCGGCTCCGAGATATCTCATTACCCACCGTTATTGCCGGGGGCCAATGAAAACAGATCCGGCTCGTGCGGTACCGATTTCTTGGGCGGGCGGGCACCAACGAAGTCCCCCATCCGACCGCGCCCGTCGCGCAGTCGTTTGACAGTCGCCTTGATTGCCGAATCGGCGATATCAATCCCCATGAACCGACGGCCCAGCGAAGCGGCGGCCTCCAGCGTCGTTCCCGACCCGCAAAAGCAGTCGAGGACAAGATCGCCCGGGTTGGTCGTTGCAGCAATCAACCGGCTGACTAATTCGAAGTTCTTTTCCGTGGGATAGCCCGTAATCAGCACGTTTTGGTTGTATGGATCCCTGAATCCCATCCAGATGTCCTGCGCGGGGATGCCCTTGCTCGCATCGAAGAACAACTTGCGCCGCGGGTTGCCGGTTGGCGACCAGTAGATCGCGCCTTCGGCGTCGAGTTGGTCGAGCTTGGAAGGCGGATACTGCCAGTGCTTGCCCTGCGGCGGCAGCTTGCCACGCCACGGCTTGCCGGTCTCTCCCCGCCGGACGCCTGGCGCATGAACGGGAACCTTCTTGTAGCGCCGCCCCGTCTTGTGGTCGATGTAGGGATACTCCTCCTCGATTCTCTCATGCGACCATTGGTCATAGGGTCGATGCCACACGTACTCGTTTGACTTCGTGTAGAAAAGAATGTGGTCGGCAATGTTCCCGAAGCAGTTGCGGGTGTAATTCTTGGTGCTGCACTTCTTCCGCGTGATGAAATTACGGAAATTTTCGCGTCCAAAAGTTTCGTCCATCAGAATCTTCGTCTCGAAGATCATGTTCTGATCGAGATGGACGAAAATCGAACCGTTCCCCGCGAGAAGATCGTGCAGCGCGATCAATCGTCGCCGCAAGGACTCCAGGTACTCTGCGCCGTCTAGGTGATCGTCGTAGGCATGATTTACTTCACGATCGACAAACGCCATCGACGTGGAATAAGGCGGATCGATATAGACGCTTCGGACCTTACCGCGTGTCTCCGGCTGCGCTCGCAGCCACAGCATCGCGGACAGATTGTCGCCTTGGAACAGTTTCCCCGATTCGCTTGCAATCGCGACCTCGCGCGGTTCGACCGCCGGAAGGGACAGCACTTCCGCGCGTGCGAGCTTGCCCGCGTATTGCAGCGCATACGGCCGCTTGCTGCCGCGTCGTTTGGTCGTGACTCCGGTCGCCATCGCTTACGCCTCCAGCCACTCCGCTGTGATTCGCTCCGGCACCATCCGCAACGTGACGACTCGGATTCTACCCTTGCCGGATCGCTCAAGCGTGCTGTAATCGGCCCACATCGAGCCGAGCAACAGCCCTGGACCGTCGTTGAGAAAGATAACCTTGAGCTTGCCCAATTTCTTGCGCGACGCGAAACCGAGGACTTCGCCCGCGCAGTCGCGATAGCCGCCGGTCCGGTCGTCCTCTTGCGCGCCGCCGCAGTCGCTGTCGTAGCGCGCGAAACCGACCGCCACGACTTGGGACCCGCGTTCGATGACGAAATCGGCCGGCCGATCGGGCTTGGGATAGTCGTCCCATACCTTTCCCAAGAGCACATCAGCGCCAGCCCGCTCGGGTCCGGTGATCGTGTATCCGGGGAGTCGGGCGCGGATCATGGCGAAGAACTTCTCCGTCAGGTCATAGCCCTTCTTGCCGCGATCCTTGTATTCCCAGAGCACGGCACAAAGTGCCTCGTCAGGCAGCGGGCGCGACGCAAACGCCTTTTGAACCTCAACAATAGGTCGAAACCCGAGCGCGAACTGATCGCAGATTGCCTTCGCCTTCCCCTTCTGCTTGAGCATCTCAACTGACAGCGTCGGGCTGACGTATTTGCGAAACACGCGTGCGAGTTGAATCCGCATCCAGGTCTGCGTCAGCTCGCAGATGCTCATGAACAAAGCCTGTGACGACTCGGAGCGCTTCACCAAGTCGCCGAACATGACAAGAACAGGCTTGTACAACTCGCACGCTGTAGGCAGGATGTCGGGGTAATACTCACCCGTTGCGAGCGTGATCCAGTTGGCGGCATCGGCCTTGTAGTCGCCGAACTGTTTGTTGGCCGCATCCAGCGCGTCTCCGGCTGGTTTGGCTCGCTTTGCGGTTCGCTTTGTGTCTTTGGGCATGCCCTCGGCTCGTTGTTCGTGCAGACGTCCGTTGCGCAACATCATAACCGAGATACGCCCCCACCGTCGCGCTGGCCGTCTCGCTCCACGGTCCCTTTTCGCCGGTCGTGCTGACCCAGCGGAGCATGTAATGGGCCGCCAAAGCTCGCGTCGGCGCCGTCGAAGTCGGTTCTGTACGGCGTGCGGGTGTCGACGGCCAGGGACGCCAACTCGTCCGGGTCGGCGGCGGCAATTCCAAGAATCCTCCGCATGATCTGCACTGGGGGTACTACTTCTTCGCCGGCTTCTCACCTTCGGCAGCGGCTTCCTCGCCTTCCGGACCCTTCTTCTTGCTCTTGCCGCCGACGACCACCTTGCGATGCGCCACTTTGGGCAGACCGGTGGGACGGTCCTGCTCCGGGTCGAAGCGGTCCTGGTCGGCGAGGATCTTGATGCGCTCCGTGCGTGAGAGCACGTTCCTGTGCTTGGCGAGCGATCCCTTGGTCTTGAGTGAACGGTCCAACGACATTGTCATGACTCCTAATTCTCGATCAGGCCGGTTGGCCCGCCGTAGCCTTCGCATAGCTGACAAAGAAGCAACCTCTAAACTCGTAGCGGCCACCGGCCTGTCGATATTCCTGGCCCAGCCGCGAAATCTTCCTCTGCAAAGCCTCTCGCTGCGCGCTTGCATCACTGGACGGTGAGAAGCCTTGTGCCGCAAAGAGCACATAGCTTCGGGGCATCTCTCTCGCGAAGGATTTGATTCCGCGCTCCGCCAGGAAGCGTCGCACCTTCTCCAAGTCGGCCCGGAGTTGCTGGTCGGATTGGTTTCGCGTCTTCGGAAAAGACTCGATCTGCAAGTAGTTCAGCCGAGCTGCCATAGCCGCCGGGCCGGAGGGGCCCGTGGCCACGGTCGCGGGTTGATTGGCCCGGGCGTTTGAGGTCGTCACTGATCCCGGCTTGTTCAGCAGGGCCGAGAGGTCGGGATCGCCGGTCGCGGATGTCTGCCCGGCCTTACCGGCCGCCTTGCCCTCGTTATCGAGGCCCGGCACCAGTGCGGCCAGACCGTTGGTCGCGGCGCCGCCGTTTTTGACCGCCGCCACCTTGGACAGTTCGGTTTGCGGATTCAGCGCAGCTCGCCGCCCGAGAGAATAGGCGCCGATGGCGATGGAACAGATCCCCGCCGCAACGATGATGCAGGATGCCGTATTCAGGGAGATGAGCAGGCGCCCGGGCAGACGTCTCAGGATGGGCGCCGCGATGTTGAGGTCGTCGGCCTCGGTGCGTGCCGACCTGGCGGCCTGCCTGGCGAGACGGCGCGCCTCTTTCCTGGCCGCCTTCGCCTCGCGTTTCGCTTCGATACGGGCCTGCTTCTCTTGAATAGCCTGCTCGCGAGCGCGGGCCGCTTCTTCGGCGGCGGCGCGCTGTGCGGCCAATTCGGCGGCCGCCTGTTCTTCCGTGAGCGGCTCGGCCACGATCGGCGGCATCGGGTCGCTGTCCGTGCGACGCAGCCAGCGCGATAACCCCGGGAGCGGCCGGGGGACATGCTGCTGGGGCTCTCGGTTAATGACTTCAAACAGATTCGGTCGTCTTCTCATGACGTCGCTCCCCACTTGCATCCTGCTGCGGGGCCAATCGGGCTATGAGACCGCCCTGCTGAGAGCGGTCGGCGGCTTCGATGCCGCCGGCACCCGATGCCGCCGGCACCAGCATAACCGGTTTCGGGATGATTTCAACGTGGACGTTCCGGCCCGGAATCGCCGGAGTTGTTGCAGGTTTCAGAGGGAGGGTCTCGATCGGTTTTGCCAATGCTCCGCGTGAGGAAGCCCGGCTGATGCCGGCTGGGCTTTGGCGAGCGTGCGCCTTGGAACCACCGACTGAAGTCGGCGGCAAACAGGAGCCAGCGCGAAAGAGGAGTCGATGCCAAACATGCAGCCCGCCCCGCTGACGAGGGACTCGACGGGGTCAACCTGCCGACGTCGTCTTCGCCAATCGGCCCTCGACGAGGAACAGATTCACCTCACCGGCCATTTTGACCATCTGGAGAAGCTCCGACATGCTCGATACCTCTTCGACCTGTTCGTCGACGTACCACTGTAGGAAGCTCCGCGTGGCGTAGTCTTTCTCGGTCTCGGCCAAGGCGACGAGATTGTTGATTTGTTTCGTGACGGTTTCCTCACTGGACAGTGCGGCCTCGACCATGGATTGGGCTGAATCGTAATCAGATTTTGGTTTCGCCAGTGCGTCCAGGCACACCTTGCCGCCGACCTCCTGGATATACCCAGTGATCTTCATGGCGTGGCCGCGCTCTTCATCAGCCTGTTCCTTGAATCGCTCACCGAATATCCTGAGCCCCATGTCATTGAATGCGAATGACATGGCCAGGTAACTGAACGAGGCGTTAAGTTCGTTGGTGACCTGCTGATTCAGGGCCTTGTTCATCTTTGCCGAAATCATCATGGTGTGAAATCCTTTCACAATTCGCTGGCGGCGCAAGCGGCGCCGGGACACGCCAATTCAAGGGGAGAACGCCATCGCGCAGTCAGAGGCATCATAGTCGAGATCACAATGCACCGGCAAGGTCCTCCAACCCGTTCGTATCGGCATCATTGGTGGACCATCGGCGTCCCGCCGGTACGGAGTCGTGATTCTCACGGGCGGAGGGTCGGCGGATCGGTTGATCATGGGCCCGTCAGGAGATTTGGGCAATAAAGCAGGCCGCTCGGGAATATAGATGGGTTCCGGGAGAATTGCGCGGGCGATCGACGGGCGCGCCCCTGCCACCGACGATGCTTCGGCCTGGCAGACGGGCTGACATCGAGGTTGATTGTTGTCGCCTCGAAATTAATACTGACGCCGACGGGGTTGATTGGTAAGGTCATGCGTTGAGTCGAGCGTCTCGAATGGTGAGCCGCCGGCGTGTTCGGGGCTTTCGTTGCCGCGGCATTTCGGACGCTTGGAGTTGGTTGATGGAGCGAATGAGGCGTCGGACCGTGCGGCGAGTTATCGTTCTCCTCTTCTGCCTTCTCGGGGCGAGGGGCCGACCTGCACCAGCCCAGGGTCAACAAGGTGCGTCGCCCGAAACGCCGGCGAAAACGCGTGCTCAACCCAAAGCCGGCGAACCGGAACCCTGTCCGCCTCACAATTTCTTCGATCTGAACTATTCCAAGATGACCGGCGACTGGGGTGGAGCGCGGACCTATTTGGAAGACCACGGCATTTCCATCAGCCTGGCCTATCAGCAGCAGGTCTTCTTCAACGCCCACGGCGGGAAGGACACCGAACAAGGCTTTCGCGAGGCCGGAAGCTATGACTTGATATTGAAGGCAGACACGAAGAAGCTCGGGCTTTGGGACGGCGGATACGGCTACGTCAAGATCAAGGGAAACTGGCGGGACTCTACCGGGTTGAACGGCGGCAAGGTCGGGGCGCTTTCAAGTCCGAATGCCGACGAAGACGAGGACGACACGATATTCGTGAGTAAGTGGTGGATCGGACAGAAATTCCTCAACGACGTGTTCGATCTTCGCGTCGGCCGGCTGGAGAGCAAGAAGGACCTGTTTGATCTCAACGAATACGCAAAAAACGAGGACTATCAGTTTCTCAACAACTGGCTTCGGAGCAATCCCACGGTGCCGCACACGACGGCGGGAGGGGTTCGGCTCAAGATCCAACCGACCGACTGGTTCTACTTTCAGATGGGTGCGTTCGACGGAGACTCCAGAGGGTCTAAACGCGGCGCGTTGCGGACGACCTTTCATGACTCGGGCACGTTCATCGGCATGTGGGAAGCCGTGCTGATGCCGAAGTTCAACTCCGCCCATGGAGCGTTACCGGGGAACTACCGCTTGGGATTGTGGTATGACGGCCGCGATCGTACGCTCTTCATTGACGACCTCGACGGGATTCGTCAACCGCGATTCAAGAGCAACACCGTGGGCTTCTATCTCTCGTTTGATCAGATGCTGTACAAGGAAAACGACCGACCGAAGGACACGCAGGGCCTGGGGGCGTTCTTCCGCTTCGGCCATGCCAAAGAGGAAGTAAGCAGAATTGAGGACTTCTGGTCGATCGGCGCACAATACCAGGGCTTGATTCCCACACGCGAGGATGACGTACTGGCCTTCGGCGTGGCTCAGAGCATCCGCTCGGGGCGATATCGTCAGGAGATTGATGCCCGAGCAGACCGCGAAACGGTCTATGAGTTGTACTACAAGATCGCCGTGACGCCCTGGCTTGCGATCACGCCGGACTTCCAGTTCCTCAGGAACGCCGGTGCGCTCGGCACGCACAAAGACGTGTTTGTGGCGGGAATCAGATTCCGCCTCATCTTCTAACGAGGGCAATAAGAGAGTCGAGACAATGTACAAATTGCGTCTGGCCCGACGGATGTTGATGCTGAGTTCATTGGCCATGGGCTCGGTCTATGCTTCGAGTTGCTCGATGCGTGACCTGCGCGATGCGGCGATCTCCGGCGGGCTCGGCTTCGTTTCCGATAGCGTCGCCGCGTCGCTCGGGCTGCTGTTTCCTTTCGTTGACCTGCTCGCATTGCTCGTGCCGAACGTCAGTGCGTAGGCATCCTTTGCACCCATGTTGGAATCAGAGGCTCCGGCCTTCGAGATGGGGCCGGTATTGCCGGCAGACGGCCCGCGCCCACGTGGCAAATCTGTTTGACAGGAAATGCCGTCGTGACTCGTCCATGATTATCAATAACCGCCGATCCTGCCCTTGCAGTCCGGAAGTCCGACTCGACCCTTCGTGGACCAGGGCATCGCATTGGCCTGCCCCGGACTTGACGATCGTCGGGAGTTTGCTATAGAAACCCAGGTTTGCGATGCTTGCTCCGAGAGCAACCCGGAGGGGCCGGCCGAAGGATCGGCGTCGTCGCCGCGGCCGTCGAGTGGGGAACGAACCGACTCGATGCGATGGCCTCTTCGCTCTGCCGGTGCCGGTGGTGACAACCATAGCTCAAGGCACTCTATCAAGACCCGTGGCACAGGCGTCCCGCCTGTGTCTCCACCGCCGGGATGGCGGCGCCGCAGTGGAGTTTCGTCAGAGTGCCACAAGATTGTGAGGTGCAGGGCGCAGATGATACGCGTGCAAGACCTGACAAAGATGTACGGCGACCGCGCGGCCGTCCAGTCTATCTCCTTCCACATCAACAGAGGCGAGATCGTCGGCTTCCTCGGGCCCAACGGGGCCGGCAAGACGACGACGATGCGCATGTTGACGTGCTACATGCCGGCGACGTCGGGCTCCGCCTCGATCGCCGGTCACGACGTCTTCACCGAATCGATGGCGGTGCGGCGCATCATCGGGTATTTGCCTGAAAACACGCCGCTGGATCCGCTCATGCGTGCGCGCGAATACCTGACCTTTCGCGGCAAGATCCGCGGACTGGATCGGGCCTCGCGGCAGGCTGCAATCAACCGCGTGGTCGAGCAGTGTTGGCTGGGAGACTTCATCGATCGGCCGATTCAGCAACTCAGCAAGGGAATGCGTCAGCGGGTCGGTCTGGCTGATGCACTCCTACATAACCCCGAGGTCCTGATTCTGGATGAGCCGACGGTCGGCCTGGACCCGGCGCAGATTCGCGAGACGCGCCACCTGATCCGGGAATTGGCCCAGCAACACACCGTGCTTCTCTCCAGCCATATCCTGCCGGAAATTGAGGCGACCTGTCAGCGGACGATCATCATCGCTGCGGGCAAGATCGTCGCGTCGGGCTCGCCGGAGGAATTGAAGCAGCGCATTCGGGAAGGCTCGCGTCTGATTGCGGAAGTTTCCGGGCCGAAAGAGGCCGTCACCAAGGCGATTTCCGCACTGGGCGGGGTCAGGAAGGTGGCTTGCGAGAGTCAAAACGGCTGGAATCGACTCACCATTGAGACCACCCAGGACTCCGATCCGCGTGAGAGCATCTACGGGCTCGTGAAGGGGAAGACGTGGTCGATGCGTGAACTGCGACTGGAGCAAGGTAGTTTGGAGGAGTTCTTCATCCGCATCACGGCGGAGCAATCGGGAACGGCGCGAGAGGAGGTGCGTTGATGGTTGCAAGGGTCGTTGCTCTGACGCAGCGAGAACTCGCTGCAAACTTTCTGTCGCCGGTGGCCTATGTCGTTGCCGCGCTGTTTCTCATCGCCGCGGGTCATTTGTTCATGTCCAATACGTTGATCGAAGGCGGAGAGGCCTCGATGCGGTTCATGCTTGATAGCATGGCCTGGCTGCTGGTCTTCGCCGTTCCGCTGCTGACGATGAGGGTTCTGGCGGACGAATACGCCACCGGCACCATTGAGACGCTGATGACCGCGCCGATCTCGGACGTCGAAGTGATTCTCGGCAAGTTCATCGGCGTCATGGTCTTCTACGTCGCCCTGTTGGCCACGACCGTCGCGCACGTCATTCTGCTCTTCAATTACGGAGCGGAAGACTTTGGCGTGGTGACGTACGGCTATCTGGGGATGGTGCTGTTGGGCGGAATGTACGTGGCGGTCGGACTTTTCGCCAGTTCGCTGACGCGCTACCAATTGGTGGCGGCGCTGATCGGCATGGCGCTGCTCGCGGTCTTCACGGTGTTGGTCGATGCGTTGGCCTCGTGGCAAGGCGGGCAGTGGCGGGTGGTGCTGAGTTACGTCAACGTGCTCCACCACTTCAAGGATTTCAGCCGCGGCATTTTCGATACGAAATCGGTTGTGTTCTTTCTCAGTAACACGGTGTTTTTCCTGTTTCTTGCGGTCAAGGTCATGGAGTCCCGGCGATGGCGGTAGGCACGAAGAACGCGGAGGCGGCTCCACGGAATGGTGGCGTCGCCGAGCGCGCGAAGGCGGTCACGTCAGGCCATCGGTTTGCGATCGGCGCCAACGTGGCGATCGCGATTCTTGCGGCGGCGCTGCTTCTGGTGGCGGTGAACTGGATTTCCTCTTTGAAGGACTACCGCCATGACCTCGCGTCGGTGGGCAACTACGGAATCAGCGAGCGAACCAAGCGGATCGTCAGCGGGCAGAAGGAGCCGATCAAGCTCTCGCTGCTCTTCACGCCGGACGACAAGGATCCCAAGCAGCAGCACTACATCGATCGCCTGCTGGACTATTGTGAAGAGTTGAGAGAGTTCTCACCGAACGTCGAGGTCACCCATATCGCAACCGGCAGCCAGCGTGAGAAGCTCGTGACGCGCATGAGTTCCACGTTCGGAGGCGAGGCCGAGAGGCATAAGAATGCTCTGATAGCCTTTGAGAAGCTGCGCGCCACACTGGCGGCGGACCTTGAGCAACGCGTCGCCGCGAGCCGAACCCTTCTGGCGCAAGACTCCTGGCTTGGCGGCTTTCCCCTGTTTGCCCAAGTCGCCACCAAGCTCGAATCAGAGCGAAAAAAGACGACGGAGGTCGCCGAAGAAATCGCCGAACTGACGCCCGAAGGCGGGATTCCCAAGTATGCCGAGGCGACGAGCAAAGCCAAACAGACGCTGGATGAGTTCAAGACCGACTTTGAAGCCATTGGGCAGATTATGGGCCAGTTGACCACACTGTCGGAGGAGATGGCCCGGCCGGACTCGCCTTATCTTTCCATGCTTCGCGAAGTGGCGCCACAGGCTAAGCAGGCCATGGGATCGCTGAGGGCGTTGGTGGGCAACAGGGGTGACCCTGCCCCGTCGGATAGCGCCGGGGTGTTGAAGGCTTATGCCGACCGTGTATCGGAAGTCAGCGGCATTCTCGATGGTTTGGTCCGGCGCGTGGACCAATTCGGGGAGAAGTTTCCGATGGTTCGCCAACACGCGAATTGGGCGACGCAGGTCCAGCAGGGCCCGCTCCGCATGCGCGTGGAGGTCGGCGGGATCCTGGAGGATGCCAGCCGAGGTCTGGGCGCGCTTCGCCTGCGTCTGTTGGGGGCGATCGACAGCGGAGATGCTCAACAGTTGCAAAGCGCGTTGGGCGAAGCTCGGAAGCTGACCGCGCATCTGACGCGCAACGCGCAGGTATGCGAGCAGATATTGTCCGAATTGACCGACAGGCTTGACCGTCTCGACTCGGAGTCCAGGCAAGTGCTGGATGCGGCACGCGGCGGGAATCTACTCCAGGATCAGATTGAAGCGATCGCCGGCATACAGAAGCAGTTCGAAGACCTGCCGGAACTGAAACTGGGCTCCGTCGCCGACGAATTGAAACAGGACAATGCGGTGGTCGTGGAGGTGGGCGACAAGATCCGCGTGGTCGGGTTCGGCGCCACGTGGCCTCTCCGGGAAAGTGTGTCTGGCCCACGGGGCGCGACCGAAGAGCTGGGCAGGACGTTCAACGGGGACAGCACCTTGCCGTCGGCGATTCTGGCGATGAGTTCGGAACAGCCGTTCGCGGAAGTGGTGTTCGTTTCATTTGAACCGCCGGCCCCTCAGCAGCGCAGCCCTTTCATGCCGGCCCCGCCTCAGAGTTCAATTTCAGCGAGGGGTCTGGGCGAACTCCGCGCCCGGCTGACGGCCGCGAACTACAAAAACGTCGAATGGAACATGGCAACGCAGAAGCAGGAGCCGCCGCCTGTGGAAGGACAGGATCGGATCTACCTGGTGCTGCCGCCTGCCCCTCCGGCCGGCCCGAGTCCTTTCGGCGGGCCTCAACCGGATGCCCCCGTCTTCGGCGAGGAGCAGCGGCAGGTCATTCGCAACCTGTTGGACAACGATGCCCGCATGATTTTCCTGACCAAGTGGGAGGTGACAGGAGGTGATTTCGGCGGCCCTCCGCACACACCGCCCTACGGCTACGGCCCCCTGCTGGAACAGGACTGGGGGATCCGAGTGGACAATGCCCTGCGCATCGTCTCCGTGGAGCCCGACCTGGAAACTGCGAACGGTTTCACCGTCGTATTGCGGGAGTTCGGTCACATGCCGGTGACTGGTTTTTCGGATCATCCGATCGGCAAGCCGATGCGCGGCACGCGGTTCCTCGTGGCCGATGCGTGTCCACTTGAGAGCATGGAGTCCCGGCCCGACGGTGTGACAACGTCGGTCATCGCCGGCGTGCCGAAAAACGAGCGATGGATCGCGGTCAGCGTCGATGAGATCATGGAGATCGTTGACATTGTCAACAATCCGAAATCCGGGGGCGTGGTCGAACTGGGAAGAACCCCAAGGCACGGGCCGTTCGATATCATGCTGACGGCGGAGCGCCGCGAGGGTGATCAGCGCAAGGGCCGGATCGTGGTCGTTGGGTTTGGGGGAAGCCTGCTGAACCAGTACCTCACGCAGCCGGTGCTGGCTGACGCTGAAACCGTCCGCCTGGACCCGCCGCCGACGGAGAACCTGGACCTTTTCATCAACGCCTTGTATTGGCTGGATGACAAGGAAGCGTACATCGGTAGGGGGCCGGTCCCGGTCCCCAGGGTCCATGCGATCGCCGCCGCTCAGTTGAGCCGGATGCGGTGGTTCGTCTGGGCCATTTGGCCTGCGCTGGTCTTCGTGCCTGGAGCCATTTTGTGGTACATCCGGAGGCGTTAGCACCGGCCGGCAATCGTGTCACATTGAAATCTGCGTCATGGGGAAGCCAGTAGAATTGCAACGGGTCTAGTCGATGAATCCTAAGACGACGGTCGGTCTTGTTATTGCTCTGGTCATTGCCGTGGTCGGGGTGTGGTGGGCACAGTCGGACTCGGCGACGGACGCCCCCGAGCCGAACACCGGGCCAAGGCCCCTGTTCGACATGAGCGCCATGGCCGTAACGGGTTTTGAAGTGAAATCCGGCTCGGCGTCGGGCTGTTCCTTCAAGAAGCAGGATGAGAAGTGGGAGATGACCTCTCCGATCCGCGGGCCGGGTGAGCAGGGCACGATCAGCAGCGATGTCTCGACCATTGCCAATCTCAAGTACGTGACCGCGTTCGGCACGTCCGATCCTGATCGCCCGATCGATGAGATGACCTCGCTGGGCAGCCCGCAGTGCGTCGTCAAGCTCACCGATAGGGACGATAAGTCCTACATCCTCAAGATCGGCGCCAGGCAGAAACTCTCGACGAAAACGTATGTCCAGAAGGAAGGGGATGATGCGATCTATCTTGTCGACGTGGACCTCAACAAGCGGTTGCATCGCAGCCTTTCGGACTATCGCGGCAAGCAGGTTTCGCAGTTCAACGCGGCCGAGGCGACGCGGATCGAGATTCTGGGCGAGCAAAACTACTCTCTGGTCAAGAATGACCGGAAGTGGACGATCGAAACGCCGCTCAAGGCGCGCGCCGACCAGGCTGCCGTGGGCAAGCTGCTTCAGGCCGTTTCCGGCATGACGGTCTCAAGTTTCGTGGACGACGGGCCGAAGACGCTTCGCCCCTACGGCCTGGACCCGGCCAGGCTCGTGGTGGCGGTCACAACGGAGAAAAAGACGCCCAAGAAAGTCGAAGGCCCGCCGGCGAGCGGGCCGGCCGAACCGGAGTATGACGTGACGACGCGCACGATTCGCGTCGCGTTCGGAGGCTCTGCCGAGAAGACGGTCTTTGCAAAGCTCGACGATCCGGACAGTCCCGCGGTCTTCCAGGTGGCGGCTGACGTCCTCACGAAGGTGGGGCTCCCGCTCGGAGACCTGCGTGACAAGAAAATCGCTGACATTCAGACGGCACAGGCACAGCGGATCACAGTCACTCGCGGGGGCAATTCAATCGAACTGGTGAAGGAAGGCACCGATTGGAAGATCGCGTCCAGTATGAAAGGCGTGACCTCTGACGTGGCGGAGTTTGCGGCGGTTGACGACCTTCTCAAGGCCATCGGGCAGTTGAAGGCGCTGGGCTTCGAGGACACGGAATTGCCGACCTTCGGCCTCGAATCGCCGCATGCCGTCCTCGAAATGTCGGCTGAAGGGAAGCTATCGCCCGTCAGGCTTCTCGTCGGCGGTCTCACGCCGAGCAAGACCGGCGCCTATATCAAGAACCAGGGGGAAGATTTCATTGCCGCCGTTTCCGCGGATAGCGCGGCTTCCCTGGCGGTGGATCTGGTTTCCTTTCTCAGTCGCGAGGTTCAGAGATTCGACCGTTCACAGGCGTCGAGCCTTGAGGTGCTGCGGGGCGGAACCACTCGGACCGTGCAGCGCGTCGGTTCGACGTGGAGGTTCGCTTCTCCGGTCCAGGGAGCCGCCGAGGCGACTGCCGTGGGCAACATTCTCAGCGACCTTTCCAATCTTCGAGGCCGTCGCGTTGTGGCGCTGGCGTCCGAGGCCGCTTCGTACGGCCTGGACATACCCGCCGTAAGAGTCACTACAACCGTTCAGCCGCCGGCCAAACCCGCGCCGACGACGACCAGTGCTCCGGAAAACAAGCCGGTCGAACCCAGTCCCCAGCCCACGTTCCATGCGGTCCTGGTTAGTCGACATGGGGATAAGGTCTACGCGATGAAGTCGGGTGGGGCGACCATCTGCGAAGTGGACGGCAAGGTTCTCGATGACCTGGAGGCCGAATTGCTGGACACGCGCGTGTTATCGCTGCAACCTTCACAGGGTCGGCGCTTGTCGGTCTCGGGCGAAACGAAGTTCGTCTTTTCGAAGGAGGGCGATCAGTGGACGCTCGAAGGTGAGTCTAGTTTTCAGACGGACCCGGCGAAGCTCACCGAAATCATGACCGCATTGAGTAATCTGCGAGCGAAGTACTACACCACATACCTTGGGGCGGACTTGTCACAGTATGGGCTCGACCGCCCCGAGACCGTGATCAACGTTGAATCGGATGATGGCGAAACAGCGTCGTTGCTGATCTCCGCGCAGGGGCCCGCTGATGGTGGGCGGTATGCGTGCGTCTCGGCCGTGAACGACCGCGTCTTCGTTATCAAGGCTGAGGACTTACCCAAACTTCAGAAGAAGCCCGGGGATTTTCACAAGGCCGGTTAGTGCTGAGAATCAACATTCGCTTTGCCGGCGGGCATCGGTTACGGTGTCCGGGCGGGCTGGCGTATGCTCAAACCATCGCCATGTGCCGCCAAGAGGCAAGCCGTGAGCGAATGCTCTTGCACATCACCGGCACAGAGGCGTGGAGCATAGGCCCATCAGGTTCGTATGGTTCATTTGGTGTGTGGCCGCTCACCGATGCACTTCGTGCATCGTGACGAGATTTTATGAGGGGTGCTATGCGGGTTGAGAGCGGCCCTACGACGGAGCGGAAGGTTCGGACCACGTTGTTCGTGGTGCTCTGCGCCGGAATGGGCGGCTGGTTTGCGTTTGACGGATGGGTCGGTTACCCCGAGAAGAACCGTCAGGAGCACATCGAAGCGTTGCCCTTGGGGGAACGGGCAAAAGCGGCAGATGCCAGAATCTATCCTTCGGTCACGGCCGAGTCCCTGGCCAAGGCCCAGGATGCCGTGAAGAAACTCGACGTCGCTTCACAACGCAAGGCATTGGAAGAACTCTATGGAGGCCCGCCATCCTTTGAGGATGACCAGGGCTGGTATTACTTCGGGCCGACTTACCGAGTCACTGCGGTCTTGAAGGATGCCAAGCCAGAGCGGGCCGTTGGCGCATCTACCGAAAAATCGTCCAGCGAGATTCAGACGCAGCGGTGGCTGGCCGCCACCTTGGGTGTGGTTGCGGTCATTCTGTTGTTCCACCTCGTCCGAGTGTGGAGAACCCATGTGGCGTTGGACGACCGTGGATTGAGTCTCGGTCGCCGGGGCCCAATTCCCTGGGAGGATATGAAATCGCTCGACACCGGGCGATTCCTGAAGAAAGGTTGGGTGGACCTTCTCTATCAGTCGAATGGTGCGGATCGGCGAGTTCGCCTGGACGAGTACCATCTCGCGCGATTCGATGAGGTCATCGCGGCAATCTGTGCCGAAAAAGGTTTTGACGATCCCGTTGCCGCGGAAAAGGCCCAAAAGAGCGCCCAAACCGGCAGTCCGTCTTCGTAGATTCCGAAGACGCTGCGGCACACCCCAGACTATTCCCATTGAATCGGCCGGATCTGTGCGGGCGGTTTCCGCGGCGTCAAGGAACTCCGAAGGGGGGCTTGCGCGTTGGTGGGGGGCGCTGACGCCGGGGTGGTAGCGGGAGCGGTCGCCTGTGTCGAGGGCTCGGCTGCGGACGCTTTTGGGCTGCCTGCGGGGTTCCGGCTGAGAACTTCGCATTGTCCTTGGATAACGCCGCCGTCTTGCACCATGATTTTGGGGGCTCGCACATCGCCAATCACGCGACCCGTCGGCCCAACCACGACCGACTCCTGGCCCGTAATCGGCCCACAGACGCGGCCGTGAACGACGACATTTCTGGCCACGATTTCGAGGTTCAGGATCGAGGTGCGTTCCACGAGGATGTCGCCGCAGGTGGCCAGGAACCTGCCCGGGTGGGTGCCCGCGACCCTGAGGTCTTCAAGGGTGGCCCGTTTCTGGCAGTGCGGGCAGAAGACCGACAGCGCACGTGCCGACACGCGCATCATCCCGCGACAATGGCAGCACCGGACGATTTTGGTAGTGGGAGCCTCGCTCATCTTGGGTTGCTCGGGATGGCCATCGGTGGGAATCGATCATAACGGCGATCCGGGCCGCTCGCCAAAACTCCCTGAACCGATCGAAGCAGCGGCGCTCGATGAGTCGAGCGAAACTACTCCAACTCCGGGGACGCCTGCGGACAGATCGGGAGTTCCCTACGGGGATTGCCGCCTCGGCGCAATCGCTCGTTTGACCCGAACGGCCAGGAAATCAAAGCGTCTCGAACTTCGAGCCGGCATCGGGCGTATTGATGCCTGGGAGTGACGCGGTGCCGTGCCCTGAAATGCGGCGCTGTGCCGACCCGGATTCGCAATCCTGCCACCGTGTTCGGCTTTCATGTGTATAAACTGTTAGCAAGTACTGGATATTATGAGACTTCCGCATTCCGATCGGCCTGAAAAGCGCCCCAAATGTTCGGTTTATTTTCGGATAGCCTTCTCGGAACTGTCGATCGCATAACACATGTTTTTACAAATAGTTATAAGCGAATCGCGATTTCATGCCTGCCTGATTTCCGACAGAATTATTGACCTCGGTTCACCTCATCGCTAGGATAACCCCATCATGTCCAGACCGATCACTGCCACCAAGCCACGACCCCGGGCGACCAAATCAGGCCGAGGACGGTCGTCTGCGACTCGAAAAGCGACGAGGAAGACCGCCCCCTCCAAAGTGAAAGCCCGCCGAACGATCGCCGGAACCACGCGCCCGTCAGGGGCCGCCGCGAAGCCGATTCGCGGCTTTCGGGCCTACACCGTGGCCATGGACTTCGTGAATTCGCTGGTCAACTACGAACGCCGCCCACCTCGCCGTCGAGATAACGGGGCCCTGACGCTCACCCGGATCCGCCGGCTTCTCAAGAAGCTCGGGAATCCGGAGTCGTCGTTCCGCAGCGTGCATATCGCCGGTTCCAAGGGCAAGGGCTCTACGGCGACGATGCTCGCTCAGATGCTCTCAAACAACGGGCTCAAGGTCGGCCTCTACACCTCGCCGCACATCGTCGACGTCCGTGAGCGAATCACCATCGACGACGAGATGATCTCCGAGCGGGACATGACGCGGATGATCTCAAAAGTCGCCATGCAGGTCGACGATGATCCAGCGTCTCGGCCCACCTACTTCGAGTTCCTCACTGCCGTGGCCTTCCAATACTTTGCTGATCAGCAGGTGGACGTCGCCGTCGTCGAAACGGGGCTTGGCGGCCGATTTGATGCGACCAACGTCATCAAGCCGGAGGCCTGCGCCATGACCAGCATCAGTCTCGATCATATGGCCCTGCTCGGCAACACGGTCGAGAAGATCGCCATGGAAAAGGCCGGCGTATTCAAGGCCGGTACCCCCGTCGTGTCTGCCCCACAGCCGGACGGTGTGAAGAAAGCACTGAAGCTCGCGGCGCGGGATGCCGGCACTCCGGTGTATTTCGCCGGCGAGGATATTCGCTTCACCTACCGGTTCGAGGCCTCGCGGACCGGCGGACCGCAAGCGCGTATTTGCGTCACCACGCCCACCAGCCACTACGATCATCTCCTGGTCCCTCTGGTGGGGAAGCATCAGGCCATCAACTGTGGCGTGGCACTGGGGGTGCTCGACCAGCTCAAGAACCGGGGATTCAAGCTCGACGACGAACTGTCGATGAGCGGCCTGGCGAACGTGCGCCTGCAAGGCAGAATGGAGATTCTCTGCGACAAGCCGCGCGTCCTCGGCGATGGCGCCCACAACGCCGCCAGCGTCGAAGCGCTCATGCGCGCCATCGGCCAGAATGTGCCCTACGATTCGATGGTTCTGATCTTCGGCTGTTGCGAAGACAAGGACATTCCCGGCATGCTCCGCCAAATGAAGCTCGGCGCCGACAAGGTCATTTTCACACGGATCAAGTCGCCGCGCTCCGCGGACCCTGACGACCTCGCCGCACAGTTTGCCGAAATCTCCGGCCGGATGGCGCAGGTCGCTCCGTCCCTCGCGGATGCGATGGCCATTGCCGAGAAGGCGGTGACGCCGGAAGACCTGATCTGCATTACGGGTTCGTTTTATCTCGTGAGTGAGGCGAAATCGCTTTTCGCAAATCATCCTCATCGCGCGATGTCCACCCTCGTTCAGACTTCTTAGGCGGCGGATGTCGCTTCAGCTCTCCGGCCGACGCCCCCGCCAGCAGGAAGCACCCCGTCCACACCAAGGCCATCACCGAGGCGATCACAATCCGGGCGAATGCCGGAAACATGAAGATCGCAAAACCCAGATAGCACCAGTAGAACAGGCCGGCCAGGGCCGTCAGGCCGATGGCAGCCCGGGCCGCTGCTCTGCGTTCGTGTTGAAGCCCCAGCCCGACGGTCACCAGGGCCAGTCCGGAGACGAACGACATCGCCACCGCGAGGGTTGCCCACATCTGATCAGGCGTCGCATCGCGGAAGATGTCGGGGATGATCCGCCCGGCGTCGGTGGCGCGGAGCCGCTCTTCCGTGCAACTGGTGATCGGCCACCAACAACAGGTGCCCAGGGCGAGCACGATGCCGAGCGTTTGGAATACGAGGCCGGTCGCGCGGCAGAAGCTGCGGGCAGGCGGATCGCTGTCAGGCGTGTCGGACATATCATGCACCGCACAGGCTTGGGTCCGCGGCTATACCGAGCACTGCACCGCCCCGTCAGAAACGCTTCTTCTTGCGCCGCTTCTTGGCCTGAATCTGGGGATTCGTGGCCTGTGACAGGCGCGCCTGTTCGGCTTTCTTCTGAAGATCCTCCAGCTTCCGAGCAAAGAAGCCTCGTTGCTTCGGCGCCTTCGCCTTGGGTTCGAAGCCGCCTTCGGATTCCTTTTCGCGAATGTGCTTGCGGATGAAATACTGCTCGGCCATGCCCAGCAAACTGCTGGAGAGAATATAGAGGCACAATCCGCTGGGGAAGTTATAAAAGATCAGCCCCATGAAGATCATCATGAAGCTCATGATCTTCTGCTGTTGGGCCATCGTGTCCGGCAGAGGATTGCCGTCGGCATCCAGTTTGGGGGCGATGGGCTTGTCCGGCTTGGTCAGCTTTTGCGTGAACTTCTGCTGGGCGTACATGATGCCGGCCATGAGGAGGGGCAACAGGTTGAAGGACCCGATGGCCCATCCCGCCACCGGAACGTGGAACGGTGTGGCGAAAGTAATCAGAGCGTCCGGGGCTGACAGGTCGCGGATGTAGCCGAAGAATGGCATGTGCCGAAGATCGACGTTGGTATAAAGAGTCGTGTAGAGGGCGATCCAGATCGGCGTTTGCAGCAGCATCGGCAAGCAACCCATGACGGAGCCGGCGGGATTGATGCCTTCCTCTCGATAAAGCTTCATCGTCTCTTCGTTCAGCTTTTGTTTGTCGTTCTTGAACTGCTGCTGAAGAGCCTCCAGCCTGGGTTTGAGTCGCTGGGTGTTCTTCTGCATCTTCATCATGTGGATCTGCCCGCGCTTGCTGACCGGGTGCAGAACAAGGCGAACAATGATCACCAGAATGATGATCGCGATGCCATAATTTCCGACGAGCGAGTGGACGGAATCCAACAGCCAGACCATCAGCCGGCTCAGGATATCGAAGGTGCAGGGCGACTGGTCGGGATCCGAGACGACGTCGTATCTGCGAGCGACCGCGCTGGGAATCGTGTCGAAGAGGCGACCGCTCTTGGGGCCACAGAAGGCCTCGATGTGGATCGTGAGCTTGTCGCCCGCCGCGATCGGCTGCTCCGGGGCGAATACCTGTTCCAGCGTCAGATCGCCACCGGCGTCTGCGTCGTCCGTGTATGACTTCGCAGTCACTCTCGCCAGATGGGCCGGATATGTCTTCTCACTCCCGGCGAGCGGCAGCGCGGTCTCGATACAGGAGAAGTAGATATTGCTGACCGCTGACCACACGGTGTGAGCCTCTCCCGGCGGAAACTCCTGCGCACGGTCTTCGGCTTTCAGCAGGGCTGCTCGCTGCACGTTGCCGCCTGCAACGATGCGGCCGTCTTCGCCGATCTGTGCGACCATTGCCATTCGGCCGTCCGTTCGGGAACTTGCCTGGGCGAGTCCTATGGGTCCGCGTTCGGTGATGATGACCTGACGGGGTTTCTTGCAGAGATTCTCAACGTCGAGGGAGATCTTGAGATGGTGTTCGCCCTTTTCCAGGCGGTAGGTCTTGGTGAGGCGGAGCACGTCCTCGTCGCCGTCCACGCGCTGAATGACCGTCGACAGTCTCGCCTCCTCGCCGCGATCGTCCTTGGACTGCTCTGCCGACCAAACCACGTCTTTCAGGGAGACGTCCTGTTTCTCGTCGACCAGGCGAATCTTTTCGGTAACGAACGATCGGAAGACCCTTCCTGAATCCCGGACTTCAACGGGACTTAGTAGGTTGTACGGATCATGGTCGGGGTGTCGCGGGTCTGTGGCGACGTGGTTGCGCCGGCGGGAGAGGTTGATGGATTCGACACCGGCCCCGATCGGCGAAACGATGGCCTCAAACTCGTACGGGTTATGGAAGCCCTCATCCTTGCGGTCCTGGCGATCGTCTCCGAGCTTGATCGTGTTGGAAGATCCTGCGCTGACGGCTTCGAAGATCGAGGCCTGGGGCCGGCCGTCTCCGCCGCGGGCCACGGTGCGCTCTATGCCGCCGGCTTTGATCGGTTGACTGGCTTGCGTCGCCGTCTGCGACGTCGCGCCGGCGTCGGCTATGAGGTCGGCGCCCGGCTCCCATGGCTCTTGGGGGTAATATGCCTGCTGAAACCGAAACCACCCAAAAAGGACGACGAGGCACAGCACCGTGGCGGCCAGGGTACGTTTTGTCTGAGAATCCATGGAGTTGTTTCGCCGTCCGTGTACCGGGTTACTGTCCGCTTTGACCGATGGGGGATCCTGAGCTCGCCCGGGTAAACAAGCTACTTACCTTCGTACAGGCGATCACCCAGGAAGTCGTGAAGATTGGGGTTATCGCGAATGCGCTTTGCCGTGACGTCGATGTCATACGGCACGCGGATGAACTCGACCTCGTTGTCCTCAACGATGACGTAGGTTGCGCGGGGGTCACGATCCCGAGGCTGCCCCACGGAGCCGACGTTGATGATCACCTTCTCCTCACCGATGGTATACTTCTGGGACTCACCCATTTCCTCGGGCGTCTCGAAATACGGATCATCCACGAAAACGCCCGGCACGTGCGTGTGACCGCAGAAACAGGTGAGTTGCTGCATTCGATCAAAGTTGGCCAACAGCTTATGAGGCGCCGTGTATACGTCGTCTGGAAACAAGTACTCGTTGATCGGCTTACGGGGCGATCCGTGGACGAGCAGGAACCCGTTGAGCTCGCAGCGCGGCTGGAGTTGTCCCAGAAACCGCCACCGTCGGTTTCGATGCTCGACGTTGGCTTCCTCATCCAGCGCAGCTCGCGTCCAGAACGCCGCCCGCTCGGCGACGGGGTTGAAGTTCGTCGGCTCGTAAAAGACGGCGTGGTCGTGATTGCCGCAGAGGCAGAATTGCGTGCTCTCGGCCACGAGGTCCAGGCACTCCGCCGGATCGGGGCCGTAGCCGATGATGTCCCCAAGGCAATAGATGGTCTCGACGCCTCGACTCTTGATGTCCGCGAGGACGGTTTTGAGGGCTTCGAGATTGGAATGAATGTCGGAGATAATTGCGATCATCTGAGGTCGTATTGTGCCGGTGCCCGGGCTTATTCAGAGGCTCGGTCCGGTTTTGCGCTCTGTGCCTCCTCGATCAGCATGATCGGGATGTCATCTTTCACGGGATAACGCAGCCCGCAGCCTGAACACACGAGACGGGCCTGGGCATCATCGCCGGCGTCCGATTCGGTGAGTTTGACCGGCTCCCGGCAACTCGGGCATACCAGGATGTCGAGCAAGTCCTTGTCGATCACTCGCGAGAACCTCCAAACGCCGTAGAAGGGGGCGTTCACGGCCCGGAATCCGGGTACAGCGAATCAGGCATCGTAGGCGAAGCAGATAGTCCCGTCAACGAAGCGACCTGAATCCTTGGCCGGCTGGCCTGATCAGTTGACCTGTAGCAGCCGCCAAAGTTCGGCCTCGGCCTTTCGGTATTGCTCTTGGGTGTGTTTCAAGTCGGCCAGGATGCGGGCGAGTTCAGGGTCTTCTTGTGGGATGTTGCCGCCGTTCAGATCGGCGAGGGCTTTGAGATCGCTGGAAGCGCTGTCGATGCGGGCAGCAGCTTCGGCAAAACTGCTGGCAGCATCGAAGACGGCCTGCTGCTTCAACTCGGTGACGGTCGGCTCGTTCAGCAAACGCCAGGGATGCCGCAGGACAAACTTTACGCCGGTCTTGATGTGGTCTGAAGCTTCTTTGAAGTTGACCAACATGCGGTTGATATTGTCGCGGTTCAGGACGACGACGTTCCGCGTCGCCTCGGTCACGCTGTTGATGTCCTCCAAGGCGGAGTTGACTTGTTCGCTGGTGCGTTTGAGTTCGGCCATGAGGCTGCCCGGTCTGGCCGGATCGGTCTGTGCGGAGATATTCTCCGTGGTCGCCTCGAGACTGAGAAGCGAATTCGCCACCGGGGCCTCGGCCTTGGAGGCGATGCGACGCACGGTCGCTAAGCCGTCGTTGAGACTGTCCATCGCGAGATGCACTTTTTGCAGCAGGACGTCCGGCTGGGCCGTGTCAAATTGTTCCCGCAGGCTGCGCGTCGTTTCGTTGACGTTCTGGACGATTTCCTGAAGCTTTGCGAGCAGGGTGGCTTTCTCTCCCGGGCCGAGTTCCCTGGCGAGAGAAGCCGTCATGGCGTTGACGTCGCTCAGAGAGCGGTGGAGCTTGCCGATCAGAGACATCTGTGCCTGGGGGTCCAGTTGGGCTTTGATTTGCCCGAGGAGGCTCAGCGGGTCGTCGCCGTTGAACTCACTCTGAAGGGAAGCGAGGATGGCCCCGAAGCCGCCGGGTTCGGACCCTTCGATGAAGTCGCCCTTGAACGGTCCGGCGGCGGTGCCGAGGTCGATCTTGATGAGGCCGTCTCCCCCGAGCGGGGGGCTCTCTGCGAAGGCGGAACAGTCTGAATGCAGCGCCAGTTCGCTGCGCATCTCCGCCTCGACGTGAAGATAGAATCCCACGACGTGGGACTTGCCGCCCACACCTGCGCTGCTCACTGGTCTGAGTTCCGCTCCGACGACCTGACCGACCTTCTGCCCGCCCACCAGCACGGCGGAACCGGGCACGAGCGTGGGCATCGCCGACGTGGGCTTGAAATGAATGACGATCGGCTGCATCCGGCCACCGATGCCCTTGCTGACCCAGATGAGGACAACAAAGAAAAGCGCCAACACTACGATGGTGATGCTTCCGACTTTGACGGCATTGCGTTCCTGACGCATCAGTGTGTCGCCTCCACGGCCGGCACCAGCAGCTTCTCAAATTCGCTGAGACCGTCGGCGTCGGTCAAGGGACCAGCCGTCAGGCCGTTGAGGAATTGATTCATCAGTCGATCTTCCCGACTCTGCAAGCGGTCCATTGGGGTGTCCCGCAGTTGCTCAAAGTCGCTGCGCGGGCCGATCTTGAGAACCCGGCCCTGATCCAACATGACCATTCGATCGGCAATCCGGAAGGCGGAATCCATTTCATGGGTGACGACGACGCTGGTCACCTGTAGTTTCTTCGACAGGTCTCTGATCAGCACGTCGATGGCGGCGGATGTGACCGGATCGAGACCGGCGGAGGGCTCATCGTAGAACAGGATTTCCGGGTCGAGAGCGGTAGCCCGGGCGAGGCCGGCCCGTTTCTTCTGTCCGCCGGACAACATGGAGGGCATCTTGTCGCGATGGGGCAGCATGTGGACTTGTTGTAGTTTGAGGGTCACGATGATGTCAATGATGGAAGGGTCCACGTAGCTGTGTTCGCGGAGGGGCAAGGCGATGTTTTCCGCGAGGGACAAGGAGTTGAAGAGCGCTCCACTCTGGAACAGGATGCCGAAGCGCTTGCGGATCTCATTGAAGGCGACCTCGTCCATGGCGACGATGTCCTGCGGCTCGGGCATTTCCTTCGTCTGGTAGAGGATGTGCCCCGAGGAGACGTCGTACTCGCCGATGAGACAGTTGAGCAGAGTGCTCTTTCCACAGCCGCTGCCGCCCATGATGACCACGGTTTCGCCGTGAAAGACGTCGAAGGTCACATCGTCGAGCACGACCACGTCCTCGCCGCCGGCCGACTCGAAAGTCTTTCGGAGGTTCCGGATGGCGATCACCGTTTTGCGATCCTCGCTCATTTCGGGGACCAGACGCAGAGAGTGTCCAAAGCCAACTGCCGCCGTCAGCCGGCTGAATCGACCGCATTCTAAGCGGGTCTTGCCTTGGCCGACAACGTCGCCATTCTACGACAGGCGTGGCTCATGTACACGACCGACGAGACACAAAGAGGCCCCGGTCGACTATCAGTGAACCAGTCTGATTCAGGCCAACTGGATGGCGACCAGAGTCACATCGTCGTGGTCGAGGCTGCCGCCCGTCCATTCGCGCAGGGCGGCCAGGATGTGAGACTTGATCTGCATCGGCGCTGCGTCGCCGGCGCTTTCCAGCGTCGATCGTAATCTGTCCACGCCGAACAAATCGCGATCCCTTCCGGGCGCCTCGATCACACCGTCGCTGTACAAGAACAGCCGATCACCCTTTTGATATGGCACCTCGCCCATGTCATACCGAGCGTTGCGCTTTGCTCCCAACGGCAGATTACGCGCTTCAGGAGTATCGGGAAGTTTCACATCGTGCCAGGACGACGAGCCGGACTGCGCGAGCATCGGCGGATGACCTGCATAGCTGTAGTAAAGATGATTGTTCTTGAGATAGTACGACACAATTACCGCAGTCGTCAGCGCTTCGTACCCATGATCCACAACGCGATTATTCAGTTCTTGCATGATCGCCGCCTGATCCACGTCTCCCATATGGGCATCCAGTTGGTCGTAGACCCACTGGCTAATCCGGCTGACCTCCTCTCCATGTCCCATCACGTCAGCCAGCACCAGCCTCGTTAGCTTGTCCTCCCCACAGACAGCGAAGTGGTAGGCATCACCGCCCTTGCCACCGTCACAGGAACTGGAGAACAGGCTCGCCGTGATCCCCGCCGAACAGACGTCCAGTTCAGCATTCTTGATGCCGCCCCATATCTCGGCACATTTGATCTTGTACATCGTCACCTCATTTGGAAGTGCCACGAATCACGGAGGGCGACGGCGCTCCGCGGCGTTCCTCGCTACCGGCCCTTCACCATGTCCTTCACCTTGGTGACGATGTTCGCAGGCGCCAGGCCGAGATACGCCATGATACCCTCCGGTGACTTGGCACTCTTGGGGATTCGACGGCAGGTCATGGACTCGACGCGGACGCCGCCCCGGGCGGCCGCGGCCGCGGCCTCGGCCACCGCACCCCCGACTCCACCGCCGTAGTTGTCCTCGACACAGAGGATTCTATTGCCGGTCCTGCCCGCGGCCGCAAGGATCGAACCACATTCCAACGGGAAGCTGTAGGCGTCGATCAGGGTGCAGCGCACGCCCTGGTCGGCGAGTTGCTCTAGGGCGACTTTGCAGACGTGCACCATGTAGCCCGCGGAGACAATGGTGAGTGCATCCCCCTCGGCGAGTACGTGCGACCCGCCAACCTCGAACTTCGTGTCGGGCGAATAGAGCAGCGGGACATCCGGCCGGTGGGTGCGCATGTAGCACATTCCGTCGTGGTTCGCCATGAGAACGGCGCAGCGATAGGCGGCGATCGCATCGCTCGGATGAAACGAAACGCAGGCCGGTTGGCCCAACCCATTGTCGGCGTGATCTGCGCTGCGGAAGTAGGCCACGTCTTGCAGGCTCATCTGGCTGGGTCCATCGGCCGCGAGGGAGGCGCCGGCATGTGACCCGACGATCTTGATGTTCGCCCGGGTGATCTGCGCCATTTCGATCTGGTCGTAGGCCCGGGACACGAACTTGGCGAACGTGCTGGCAAAGGGAACGTATCCGGCGGCGGACATGCCGGCGGCGACGGAGATCATGTTTTGCTCGGCGATCTTGCACTCAACGAAGCGATCGGGGAGCCTTTGGCCGACCATCTCGGAGAATGTAGAGTTGCTGACGTCACCGTCCAACGCAACGATTCGCGGATCGGCCTGGGCCAGTGCCAGCAGCGCCGCTCCGTATGCCCTGCGCGTGGCCAACTTGCCCTTGGCGAGGGCCGCTTCGAGACCTGCGTTCCTGATCGCCTCACGGAAGCCCGGCACCGTGATCGTCCTTCGGGGCAACCGCTCGGCAGAATTGGTGGGCGCAGTGATGTTTCCGCCGTCGGGCTCACCGGCCGTCGCGGAAGGGGGGGGGCCGTCAATTCCGAGCGTCTTCCGCATCGCGTCCAACTCGGCACAAGCCTTTTCGAGTTGATCCGCGGGCACGGGCTTGCCGTGGTTTGATTTATCCTGCAACGAGGGGCAGCCCCAGCCTTTGATCGTGCGGGCCACCAGGGCAAGCGGCGCGGCCCTGCCGCCGGGGTTTGCCAGAGCGGCTCGGATGGATTGAGGGTCGTGGCCGTCGATGTGGGCGACCTTCCAGCCGAAGGCCGCGGCCTTGGCGGCCAGGGTCTCGGCCGATTGCTGTTTGGATACATAATCGGCTTGCCCCTGACCGTTGCAGTTGAAAATGGGAACGACGTTGGTCAGGTTGTGGTCGGCAATGAAGTCCATGGCCTCCCATATCTGTCCTTCGCGAGACTCGCCGTCGCCGATGATCACGAAGACTTGTTTGTCGATTCGGGCCATCCGCGCTGCCAAGGCCAGACCCGCGCCGACGCTGAGACCTTGCCCCAAAGAGCCGGTGGCGGCATCAAAGAAAGGGAAGCCCTCCGCGGGATTCGGATGGCCGTCGAGGGGGCTGTCGGCCTCGCGCAACGTGGACAAATCTCCCAGTGTCAGGGGGCGTGCATCTTGTGGACGTTTGCCTACAACGCCGCCGAGATCGGCATAGGCGGCATAGACGGCGGGCACGGCGTGACCCTCGGACAGGACGAGCCGATCACTGCCGGGGTGCCAGGGGTCGGCGGGAACGTAGCGCATCTGGTCGTACATCAAGGTCACGACGATGTGCATAATCGACAGGGCGCTGGACGGATGGCCCGAGCCGGCCGCAGTTGTCATTCGGAGCACTTCCTTGCCGAGTTCGATGCACTTGTTGTGGGCAAATGTGCTGAAGTCCATTCCAACTCCCATGTCTGGAGGGCATATCACAGGCTTGTCGAGTTTGAGCCGGGTTTGCCCCTCCAGAGGCCGCGCCGGACGTTTGTCCGTAGCCTAGCGGTCAGGCCCCGAGCCGCAAGGGCCTTGGAGGCTTTCGGTCTTGGCAAGCGGCATCTATAATTCGCCCTGCTGTGGGCGCGGTGGACACGATTGAGCGTATCGCTGTAGCTCACGAGGTGAAGTACCGTATACACCAACGCTCCGGACGAAAGCGGAGGTCTGAACCCATGACAGACCAACAACTCCTTGAACGAATCATCATCAACCCAAAGGTGATGGTTGGCAAGCCGATCATCAAAGGGACTCGCATGACCATCGAGTACGTCCTGAACTTGCTGGCCCACGGCGCCACGGTTGCGGAGATTCTCGACGAGTACGAAGGACTGACCCAAGAAGACATACAGGCGTGTTTACTGTTTGCCACGCGCTCGCTGGAGAATACGGCCTTCATGCCACTCGCGTCGGAGTCGCCATAAATGCGCTTTCTGGTGGATGAATGCACCGGTCCGGGCGTGGCGCGCTGGCTGCGCAGGCAGGGAAGCGACGTTTTTTGTATTTACAGCGAGGCGCGCGGGATGGACGATGATGACGTGATTCAGAAGGCCTTTGCCGAGGACCGGATTCTGATTACCAACGACAAGGATTTCGGACAGAAGGTTTACCGCGAACGCCGTCCTCACAAGGGCGTCGTTCTTTTACGTCTTGACGACGAACGCGCCTCAAGCAAAATCGACACGATCCGGCGATTGCTCGATCGCTACTCTGAGCGGCTGATCGGCGCTTTTACAGTTGTCACGGAGACGCGAGTTCGCTTCGCCCGGACATAGCCGGTTGTGATCCCCGCTCTTGCGGCAGGTCAATAGAAGGCCGCAGGATTCATTGGATGCACTGTTACTGCTTAATAGGGAACTGATCGTGGAGAGTTTTCACATCACCGGCGGCAAGCGTCTGAAAGGCAGCGTCACGATCAATGGATCGAAGAACGCGTCCCTGCCCCTCATGGCCGCGTCGATCCTGATCGAGGGGGAGACTTCGTTGAAGGGCGTTCCGGACCTGGCGGATAGTCGCCATTTGGCTTTCCTGTTAGAGAAGCTGGGCGTTTCGGTCGAACGCCAGGAGAACCGTGACATTCGCATGCGGGTCGAAGACGAGATGACCTGCCACGCCGAGTACGAACTGGTGCGACAGATGCGTGCCAGCGTCTGCGTGATGGGGCCGCTTCTGGCCAAGCGGGGGCGTGCCCAGGTCAGTCTTCCCGGCGGTTGCAACCTTGGTGACCGGCCGATCGGCTTACATTTGCAGGGCCTCAAGGCTCTCGGGGCGGATGTCGAACTGATCGGCGGCGACATCCACCTCAAGGCCAAGAAGCTCAAAGGCGCGGAGATATTTCTCGGTGGACCGTTTGGCTCGACTGTGTTGGGCACGGCCAACGTGATGATGGCGGCGTGCCTTGCCGAAGGAACGACCATCATCGAATCGGCCGCGTGCGAACCTGAAGTCAGCGACCTGGCCGATTACCTGAACGCCTGTGGCGCCAGGATCAGCGGACACGGTACGCCGCGCATCACGATCGAGGGTGTCACCCAACTGCGAGGCTGCGAATACGCGGTGATCCCGGACCGCATCGAGGCCGGCACTTTCCTCATCGCCGCGGCGATCACCAACGGCGACGTGAAGCTGGTCAACTGCCGGTTAGGCCACCTCCTGGCCCTGGTCGACCGACTGCGGGCCATCGGCGTCAACATCGAGCGACTCGGCGATGGCACCGTGCAGGTTTCTTCGTCCCGTCGCCTGGAACCGGTCACCGTGACGACGCAGCCTTATCCCGGCTTCCCCACCGATTTGCAGGCCCAGACGATGGCGCTGCTCTGCCTGGCAGACGGCAACAGCATTATCACCGAGAAGATCTTCCCCGACCGGTTCCTCCACGTCGCCGAACTGAACCGGATGGGAGCCCGCCTGCGAAAGGAGGGCCCGACCGTGATCGTCGAGGGCGTCAAACAACTCATCGGTGCGCCGGTGATGGCCAGCGATCTTCGGGCATCCGCCGCCCTCGTCCTCGCCGGCCTCGTCGCGAAGGGTAAGACAACCGTTTCACGAGTCTACCACATCGACCGCGGCTACGAACGAATCGAGCAGCGTCTTACGGCGTTGGGGGCGGAGATTCTGCGGGCGCCGGAGTAAACATCTCCGCGAGATTCTGCCGGCGGCAGCCCCCCCTCAGCGCCCGGCTCCGACGGGGGATTGCATCAACGCCAGGCAGCGGAGGGGGCACTTGTCCTGGCGCCAATGCTCCTTCAGTTCGCCGCCGGCGACTGGAATGGGCGGGGCACCCTTTCACTCTAATGCGCGGCGCAGCATTCGGATTCCGCCTGATGCCGTGTGTGCCGACAAACTTACGAAGAAACTGGCGTTGGCCTGAACGAAGATGACCCCCGGCGCTTTTGACGTTCCTCACACCCTGCGCTACCATCGTGATCATGTCCGAGTCTGCTTTTCTACGATGTATTCGCCCGGCGTGCGCCACCACGATCGGGTTGACCGAGCCGCGCTACGACTGTCCGACTTGCGGCGCATTGCTCGACGTCGCCTACGACTGGAATCGGCTGCAACCACCGGGTGACGGCCGTTTCTTCGACGAGCGCGCGGGCCGTCGAAGCGAGCCGCTTGACTTTTCGGGTGTCTGGCGTTTTCGAGAGTTACTTCCGTTTGCTCCGGAAGAGGCGATGGTGACCGTCGGCGAGGGGCAGACATTGCTCCAAGCGCCGGACGTGGCGGCGATGGACCTGCCGCTGAAACAGGGGCGCCTTCACCTGCAATATGAGGGCATGAACCCGTCGGGCAGTTTCAAGGACAACGGCATGGCCGCCGCCACGACGATGGCCCGCCTCTTGGGCCGGCGACGTTTGGCCTGCGCTTCGACGGGCAATACGAGCGCGAGTATGGCTCTGTATGCGTCATTGGCCCGGCTGGCGGACGGCACGCCGATGCGCGGGATCGTCTTCGTCGGCGCCGGCAAAATCGCGGTGGGCAAGCTGTCTCAGGCCCTGGATTACGGGGCCCTGACCTTGCAAATCGCGGGAGACTTCGACGCCTGCATGCGCCGGATTCGCGAGGCGGCCGAGCGCCTGGACCTCTACCTGATGAACTCAGTCAATCCCTTCCGCCTCGAAGGCCAAAAGACGATCATCTATCGCATTCTCCAGGCGCTGAAGTGGGAAGTGCCGGACTGGATCGTGGTCCCCGGCGGCAACCTCGGCAACACCAGCGCGTTTGGCAAGGCCCTTGTGGAACTGAGGGAATTCGGCCTGATCTCGCGGCTGCCTCGCCTGGCGGTTGTGAACGCCGAGGGAGCCAACACGCTTTTCACGCTGTACACCGATCACGGCCTGCGGTGGAACGGCGGGGATTGGGACAGTGCTTGCGCCGAGCGATTCTATGAACAGATGTCGGCGTCCGGTCGAAAGGCCGCGACCGTGGCCTCGGCCATCGAGATCGCCCGGCCGGTCAACCTCCCGAAAGCCCTGCGATCATTGGAGGCAACGGACGGTGTTGTGACGCAGGTTAGCGACGAGCAGATTTTGGACGATAAGGCCAGAGTTGGGCGTTGCGGTTTCGGATGTGAACCGGCCAGCGCAGCCGGCGTCGCGGGACTGCGGCGGCTCTTGGCGGACGGAACGATTGACAAGGGCGCTTCGGTCGTCTGTATCCTCACGGGCCATGTATTGAAAGACCCGGATGCAACGGTGCGGTACCATACCGGGACGGAAACGGGCGCAGCATCGGATTCGCCGGCAGCGCGGGCCGGCCGGCTTTCCAACAAGCCGGTCCCGGTCGCCGACGATTTGGACGCAATCTGCCAGTTGATCGAAGCGGAAATATAGGTTCGTCGCGCAGGGTATATTTGTACCCTGTATCGGCATCCAAGGAGGAGACTCGGCGTGTCGAGGGCTCTCGCAGGGCTATTGAAGCGGCTTCGGGAAGGTGTCCCGCGGAGGCTTTTGCGCGCCCGCAAGCATATCTGGCAGCGGCGGCATTTGGATCGGAACGCAATTAAGACTCCGGTCTGGGTTGTCGGTTGCCATCGCTCCGGGACTTCGATGATGATTCGGACGATCACCAGGTGCCCGATGGCGCGGGTCTATGATGAGAACTCCCACGCCTCGAGTCTCGACTATCGGCTTCGCTCGGACTCGGTCCTTGCGCGTCTGATTCGGAAGAGCTACGCGCCGGTCGTCGTGTTTAAGCCCATCTGCGACGCTCATCTGACGGATCGACTTTTGGAAAGACACCCGAACTCCCGCGCGCTTTGGCCTTTTCGTCGCTATGAAGACGTGGCCAACTCTGCCGTTCGGAAATGGAAGGGCCACCAGAAGGACATCATGAAATGGATTCGCGATCGGGATTGGTCACAGCTTGGATGGCGAGGCGAGCGTCTGAGCCCGGCGTTGATCGACCTGATCACCCGACTCTACCGCGAGGACATGACCCACGAGGAGGGAGCCGCACTGCAATGGTATCTGCGAAACACGTTCTACTTCGACCTTGGGCTTGACCAGGACCATCGCGTGCGGTTGGTCAGGTACGAGGACTTGGTCAGCAAGCCATTGGAGAGCTTCGAGAGAGTGTTCGCTTTCATGGGCTGCCCTTTCGATCCGCGATACGTAGACGACGTCTTCGCCACTTCGATCAAGAAGGCTCCGTTTCCGTCGATTGATCCGGAAATCCGATCTCTCTGCGACGGTATGGCGGCGCGCCTGGAAGAGGCCAATTCGGCCCAGGATGCGGCGAAGCTTTGAGCGGCCGAAACATCAAAAGGGACTACGAGAACGGCCACTATAGGCCTCGTGTTCTATGAAGATAGCAGGTCTGTCCCTTAGCGCCGTGTGAACCGCCCGCCCAGCGGCAGGGCTCGGGCGAATCGCTGCTTCTCTTCATCGGTGAACCCCAGGAACCACCACCCGGCCAGGAGAGGGACGATCAGGACGCCGCAGAGAGAGAGCATTTCGAGAATGTTCTCCGGTTGAAAGTGAAATATCCGATGGGCACAACCCAGCGCGACGGCGAAAGGCAGCGTCGCCAACGCGGCTGGAACAAAGCTGCTGCGCAACTCGCGCCGGACCGTGATTCCGACGCATCGACAGCAATACGGCGTGATGAGGAAAAGACCGACGGCCGCCTCGCAACTGGCGAAGCCGATCGCCACGCCGACGATGCCCAACTCGAAGACACCGGTGAGAATCACGGCCGTCAGTAAGGACAGGATCGCCCTCAGGAGGGTGAGCAGGCCGAACATTCGGTGTTTGCCCATGCCAACGACAATAAAAAAAGCCGGCATGTGCCACAGATAGACGACGGCTCCGGATGCAAGGATTGCGAGCAGGATCGAGCTGGATGCCATGTAGCTTTCGCCCAACCAGACGTGCAGTATCGGATCGGCATAGGCAACGAAGAAGGCCGTCAGCGGCAATGCGAGAAGAAGGGCATACTTGGTTCCCAGCAAGTAGAGTTTCTGCACCTGCTCACGTTTATCGAGTGTGTCGAGGCGCGTGGCCGCCGGTTTCATCGCGGCGGACCCGCTTGTGACCAACTGACCTCCCAATGAAACAAGAACAAGTGGCATCGCATACAGAGTCACTGCGGCGGCATCGTAGAGCAATCCGACGAGAATCAGGGCTGCTTGTCGCTGAATGAGTTGACCGCAGGTGTACAGCACGGTGTTGATGCTGTAGCCGATCATCTCGCGGAACGTCTGCCACCGTGCCAGCGATAGGTCGATGCGCAATTCCTCACACGTCCTCATCGCGAGGACGGCCTTGAGCGATCCTCGTACGGCGATGGTTGCGGCAAAGACGGCAGCCACGGCGACCAAGCCGAAACCGTTGCTGAGGACGATAACGACTCCAAGGCACCGTCCGAGATCCGAAGCAATATCCGACAACGCCATGAGATCGTATCGTTGGATCCCGCTCAGAACGGCGGCAAACACGTTCAGCGTCACGACGATGACAAAAGCGGCCCCCACCAATGCGACGGTGATTCGGCTGGCCGACTGCAGCGCCGGGGCGACGTCGAACCAACTCGGAAAACCGAACGCCAGGACCGCGACACCAACGCCCACGATCCCGGACGCCACGAGGTAGAAGTACAGGGTGGTGTTGACCACCCGATTGATACCCTCGGCATCCTTCTCGACCAGGTACATGGGAACCCAGCGGTTCACCGCGGAGTTCAGACCAAGGGACAGGATTTGGGAATATGCCAGCAGCGATCCCGTCAGGGCCCAAATGCCATAGCTCTCTTGCCCAATACGAGACAGGATGTAGGGCGCCAGTAGAAACCCGACCAAAGCATTCACGGCGAGGGTCGCGTAATTGCTCACCGTGTTTACGATAAGTCGTGTACTCTGGTCCATGTCGCTTCCGTGGATCGGCGCCGAGCCGCGCGCAGCGGGAGATCTACCCTGTTTAGTGCAACAGCCGGTCCGATCGTTGGAGAGAAATCACCGCATACATTCCCTGAAGAACGATCAAACTTGACGGCGGGTTCACGGAAGAACTCAGGCGTCAGGCACCTGCTGGGCCAGGAGGTCGTAGTTTGCCAGTGAGAAAATGGCCGCGCTGCCTATATCTTTGTAAACCAGTGTATCCACAATCGCTTTGCGCTTGAGGTCAATCTTACAAATATGGCTGTCGCGTGCGGAGCCATGCATGATGTCCTTGAAAACGCGAAATGCCTTCTTCCATTTAGTCGCACGCAGTCGCGTGAATCCGACATAGGCGTAGTTCCCGTCGATCTCAAGCCCGCGGCACCACCCCTTGAGGCCCTCGGTTGAATCGAGGGCCTCGATATTGATCACTTCCTCAACCTTTCTGGTGGTTGCATTGGCGACGACGATGTGACCGTTGGTTGTCGTAAAGTACACGAAGTCGCCTCTCTTGAATCCATCGTGCGGATGGCCCACGGCGATCTCGATACGGTCTTTAGGGTTGTTCAGATTGATCGCGTCACACATCAGGCATCGTGTCGCCCACCACTGCCCGTCGAGCTTGAACGCATGATTTACGTGAACTTCATGGGGTTTGGTGCTGACCACCTTCCGGTAGTCCGTGCTCCGATCAAATCTCTCCCACGTGGGTTTCGACGCCACGTTCATTTCACGGACGATTTGCCCGTCGGTATCCAGGAATTGAACCATCTCCAGGCCCGTGTTCACGACGGCGATTTCGTTATCTATAACCGCAACACCGTGAAGATCATTGAAGCTTGTGTGGGAAATGACACGCTCCACGGACCAATCGGCCATATCGAAGATCACGAGCTCGGTGCTGGTTGTCTGAAACCACCTGCCCCGCCAGGGACATCCCCCCGTAAAACGCACGCTCAAACCCTCTTCCAGATTCTCCGGCGGCGGGCGGTAGTCTATTCGATTCAGGCTGCACTTCCGCTCCCAATCGATAATCTCGATCCGCGCGCAGGTGAAAACAGGCTCGCTCGCGGTTTCGGTCTTGACCCATCGCTGATGGTTCTTGTCGGGCACCGCCATGGTCACCAGCAATCGCATCTTGCGCAGCCTCCAAACTCAGTGTGATGCCTCTTCCCGATGTTCCCTTCGAGGTAATCCCCGCCTAAGCGGCAGAAACGGAGCGCTGATACCACGCGATAGTCCGGCGCAATCCTTCATCTAAGCCCATCTCCGCGCGAAACCCAAACAAGTTTGCCGCCCTCGCCGTGTCCAGGCAGCGGCGAGGTTGCCCGTCGGGCTGAGCCGTGTTCCAGATCAGTTCACCCGAGAAACCGGTCAAATCCTGAATCTTATTCGCCAACTCGCGGATGGTGATCTCAGTGCCGGAGCCCAGGTTCACGGGATCAGGTCGGTCATACTTCTCAGCGGCCAGCACGATGCCGCGCGCACAGTCATCAACGTACAGGAACTCCCGACTGGCTGTTCCGCTGCCCCAGACCGTCACCTTCCGGTCGCCGCGTTGCCGGGCCTCAACGAACTTCCGGATCAGCGCCGGGATGACATGGCTGGAGGACAAGTCAAAGTTGTCGCCGGGGCCGTAGAGGTTCACGGGCAACAGGTAGATTCCGGGAAAGCCGTACTGCTGGCGATAACCCTGCAACATGACCAGCAGAGCCTTCTTGGCCACACCGTACGGCGCGTTTGTCTCTTCGGGATATCCATTCCACAAGTCATCTTCCTTGAATGGCACGGGGGTGAACTTCGGATATGCACAGACGGTTCCGATCTGGACAAATTTCTTCAGGCCCACGCTCCGAGCCCGCTCAATGAGGTGCAGACCCATCGCCATGTTCGCGTAGAAGAATCGTCCGGGGTTCTGACGATTTGCACCGATTCCGCCGACTTCCGCCGCCAAGTGCATCACCACGGTCGGCCGCATGTCTTCATACATCCGCGCAACGTCACCGGAATCCGTCAAGTCGTAGTCTCGGCTGCGCGGCACCAACAGACTGCTTTCCGCGACGCCGCGCTGGATCAACGCAGCGCAGAGCCGGCGGCCAAGAAACCCCGCGCCTCCGGTGATGACAACACGTTGTTGCGTCAGGTCCATGCTAACTCAATGCCGCCTCATTTCGCTCCCCGGTGCGTCGATGGACACCGCATCCAAGCTGAGACGCGGGAGTGTCGCGGAGGTCGCCAAACAGCGCGCCGCGTTGAGACGTTGCTACGTCTCGAAGTTCACTCTAGTTGCGACTGTCATCGAACCGCAACCGGCGACCCTGGATTCCACATCAGCACCGGTCGCCACGAAACCACGCCACAAACCGTTGGAGCCCCTCTTCCAGGTTCATGGTAGGCCGAAAACCGAGTTCCGCCCTGGCCCTGGTCAGATCGGCGAAGGTCTTGTCCACGTCGCCGGGTTGAAGCGGCAGACGATTGATGACGGCGTTCTTTCCCAGGGCCCGTTCGATCGCGGCAATCAGGTCCCGTAGCGAGACGGGCTGGGACTCGCCGAGGTTATAGATTCGGTATCCATCGCATCGATCGATCGCCGCCAGAATGCCGGCGATGATGTCATCAACATAGGTGTGATCGCGCATCATGCTCCCGTCGCCGAAGACGGGAATCGGTTTGCCGGCCTCGATCAGGCGCGTGAACTTGTGAATCGCCAGATCAGGCCGCTGCCGCGCACCGTACACGGTGAAAAACCGCAGGCAGGTTACATTCAGCCCGAACAGGTGGTGATAAGTGTGACAGAGAAGCTCGCCCGCCTTCTTGGTCGCGGCATATGGAGAGATCGGATGATCGACCGGATCGGCCTCGGCAAAGGGCACTTTTTCGTTGTTGCCGTAGACGCTGGAACTGCTGCCGAAGATGAACCGCTTCAAGCCATGCCGACGCGCCGCCTCCAGCAACATGCAGGTGCCGCAGACGTTGACGTCCTGATAAAGGAGCGGGTCTTCGATCGAGGGTCGGACGCCCGCACGAGCGGCAAGATGTACGACTGCATCCACACCCCTGCCGAACGCCTGTTCGACCGCGTCGTTATCTCGAATGTCGCCTTCGACAAGATGGAACTCCGGCTTCGCCAACAGCGCGCTCACGTTTCGCCGTTTGACCGCCGGATCGTAGAACGAATCGAAACTGTCAACCCCAATCACGCGCAGCCCACGCCCCAGGAGCGCTTCACACAAGTGGGAGCCGATAAAACCGGCCGCGCCGGTTACCAGGATCGTCTTTCCATCGGTGGTGCTTCCCATCACGCCCCTTCGGACCGGCCATTCTTTTCGCCCGAGACCGTCCTCCGACCGACGCTGTGATACTCGAAACCGAGCCGTGCCATGAACGCCGGATCATACAGGTTACGCCCGTCGAAGATGATTGGTTTGGTCAACTTTGACAGAAGCCTCTCAAAATCCGGAGTCCGAAATTCAGGCCAATCGGTGAACAGCACCAGGGCATCGGCGCCCGCCAATGCGTCATAACCATCGTCGAAGTACGCCACGGCATCGGTCGCCAATTCGCGCTGGGCATTGGACATCGCTTCCGGATCATGAGCCCGAACCTTCATCCCCCGTTCAACGAACATCCGTATGGCATCAATCGCCGGCGCCTCCCTGACGTCGTCGGTACGACCCTTGAACGCCAGTCCCCAAACGGCCAACGTCACTGTCGAGGCGCGTTCGCCGAAGTAGTCGATGATCCGTCCCGCGAAGGCACGTCGCTGTCGCCGGTTGATCTCCTGCACGGCCGAGGTGATGCAGGTCTCGTAGCCGACGTCCTTACCCATGCTGATGAACGCGCTGACGTCCTTTGGGAAGCACGATCCTCCGTAGCCGACGCCGGGAAACAGGAACGCGTGGCCGATTCGCGAGTCCGATCCGATCCCCGAGCGGACGGTTTCCACGTCCGCGCCGTAGCGCTCGCACAGGTTGGCCACTTCGTTCATGAACGAGACCTTGGTCGCCAGCAATGCATTGGCCGCATACTTGGTCATCTCCGCGCTGGCAGGGTCCATGGCGAGAATCCGCTCCCGTTTGCGCATGAACGGAGCGTAAAGCTGCCGCATGATCTCGACGACGGCAGGATTGTCGGTGCCGAGGACCACGCGATCCGGCTTGGTGAAGTCGTCGACCGCGGCCCCCTCTTTCATAAACTCCGGGTTGCTGACAACATCGAACGGATGGTGCGTCTCCGCTTTGACGGCCGCGGCGACCTTCTTGTGCGTCCCCACGGGCACCGTGCTCTTGGTCACGACGATTCGATAGCCATCCATGTGCTTGCCGATCTGACCGGCCACCGACAACACGGCCGAGAGGTCGGCACTTCCGTCGGCAGCCTCGGGCGTTCCCACGGCGATGAAGATGACGACGGAGTTCGCCACCGCGTCGGCGAGATCGGTTGTGAAGCTCAGCCGGCCGGCCTTCATGTTTCGCTGGAGAATCTCGACCAGGCCCGGCTCATAGATGGGCACCTTCTCATTCTTGAGGGCATCGATCTTTGCCGCGTCCTTGTCCACACAGATGACGTGATTGCCTCCGTCGGCGAAGCATGTCCCGGCAACCAGCCCGACGTATCCCGTGCCTACCACGCTCAGTTTCATTCAATACTGCTCCAGATGAGGGGTTTCGCCATCACGACGGTCCTTGACGTACAATATGGCATCCGATGAAGGGTCTCAGCATGGATTCCATGTGGCGCGCCTGTCTCGTGGACGCGCATCCGGGGTTGATTTCCTGCTGGCCAACTCCTCTGTTGCCCTCTCAGGCTGTCATGGCCGACAGGCTCGGAATCATATCGGCCATTGGCCGAGTGGGCTAGAATCACCGGTTTGGAAGATCGTCGCACGACTCGGATCAGGACGAATCAGATGACGACCCCAGAGCCGACGACACGGGAAGAATCAGCGGCAAGCCCATGCCACTCTCCGGCGGCGATGCGCCAGTGCATCGTCCGGGGGCTCCAAATCGCCTCGATTGGCGGCATCTTCCTGGCGGCGATCGAGTCCGCCGCGGTCACGGCGATGCTCCGAAAGCACATCGAGGAAGACTTCCAGCCCTTCGGTCTCTTCACCGCAACCGTCGGCAAGAACGCCATCACCTACCTCCTGCTTCTGGGCCCTTGCATGGTCCTGGCGGGAGCAGGCTATGCGATCGCCCGACGACGGTCGACAAAGGCCGTGCCCGAGCCGTTTCTCGCCGGCCTTTTCATGCTGCTCGCAGCCCTGATCATCCTCCCGGCCGACATGCAGCTCACGCCGGCCAAATCCGGCGCGTGGATCGCCGCCGCCTGCGCTGCGAGTGTGATCGGCGCTGCCCTGGTCCACGTGACTTGCCGATTTATTCAGCGGCGAATGGCCCGCGATCGAGTACGGACGATTCTCCGCGGCACGACGCTCATCGCGCTGGCGCTGACCGCGGGAGCCGGCGTCGCCTTCATACGCTCCCCGCTCCTGAATCCGGCGACCTATCGGCTCGCATCCGCTGCGCCGATCAAGCATGATCTGGAGCATCCCCACGTCCTGTGGATCGACCTCGACACGGTCCGGGCTGACCACTTGAGTTGCCAGGGGTACGAAGCCGAGACGACGCCTTTCCTGGAATCATGGGCAGACAAGGCGATCGTCTTCGACCGCGCCGTGTCCGATGGCATCTGGACGGCTCCGACGCACGCCTCCATGTTCACGGGAATGAGCGTGCGACAACACGGCGTAGATTGGGACCACCTCTTTCTGGACAACGATCTGCGTACCGTCGCGGAGCGTCTCGGCGACGCTGGTTATGAAAGCATCATCTTCTCCAACAATCCGCTGCTTCTCCGAAGAACCAATCTGGTCAAGGGATTTGGATCGGTTCGCAACGTTTATGACCTCAAGCGAATGAGCACCTTTTCCCTGCAATTCCTCGCCGAGCGATGGGGCGTGACGCCGCTGCTGCCCTGGTTTGACCGTGATATGGGGGCTGCGCTGACGAATCATTGGGTTGGCGATTGGCTTGATGACCACGTCCACGGCGACAGACCCCTGTTTCTCTTTGTTCATTACATGGAGGCGCATCTGCCCTACCGAGTTCCGAAGCGCTACCGGCGAATGTTCATGACCAACACTCAGGTGGATCGGTCCTACGATCTGCGAAGGCAGGTCTACGGGGACCTGAACCACGCGCTGGATCTTCGCTACAATACCGATGGCTCCGATTTCCTCGCAGATTCCGACCGGGACATCCTGCGGCTCCAGTACGATGCGACAATCCGCTACCTCGATGACCGAATCAGAGAACTGATCGGTGGGTTTGAACAACGCGGGTTGCTGGATGACACGCTGGTCGTCATTTCCGCAGACCACGGCGAGTATCTTGCCACGCACGGGATGTGGGAGCATCGCTGCCAAGTCTATGATGACGTGGCCCACGTCCCGCTGATGCTCCGAGAGCCCGGTCGAACGTCCGGCCTGCGTATCGCGACGCCCGTGCAGCAGTCCGACCTCTACGCGACGATCATCAAGGCGGCACTGGGGACGCCTCCGGCGGAAACGGGCCCGTTTGCAGCCGACCTTTTCGAGATCGCCGCCGCGGGGGGCAGGTCGCGCAATGCCGTCATCCAATACGGCGGGCCGGGCGACTTGGTCGCGAAGGATTTCCGCGCCAGCAAAGACCCCGAAGTCCTGCGCCGGCTGCTTCCACAGCAAGCCGTGGTTGACGGCCGGTTCAAGTACATCACCTCCGCTGACGGACGGCAGGAGCTATACGACTTGCAGGCCGATCCCGGTGAGCTGAACGACCTAAGCGGCCGGGAGCCCGCGGTGGTGGGGCGGCTGAGTGCGTTCCTCGACGCCTGGCGGAAAAGGGTCCCGCAATACCTGCCGGCCGAGGGCGATTCGCGATCAACCCCGGATCCGGACACGATCGACGCGCTGCGGGGCCTCGGCTATATCGGAGATGAGAAATGATCGTTACGGGCCATTGGGATGCGCACACCCTGAGAATGATGCTCGCGTGGAATTATCCCTTTGCCTTGTATGCGCGTGCGGGAGCGGCTATTCTGAAGCGCGTCCATTGAAGCCGACAAACCTACTTGACGGAGCATAGCTCCGAAGCGCGCGTTCGAGCATGAGGCATGTGTTGTAGCCCTGGTGGCCTCTTTATTGCCTGCGGGCAAGAAGGTACATCTCGTGAGTGCGAATCCAGTCAACGCGAAGGGTTTGGATCCGGCGACAGAGGCCGTTTCGGAACAAGGCGCAGGTCCGGCCCGGGCTTCGTGGAAGGCGAAGCTCGCGGTCGGCTTGTCCGTCATGGTCATGGCACTTGTTTTCTGCGAATTGGGCTTGAGGCTGTTCTGGACCAACCCGTTTCGCGACGAACTGCCCGACCACATGGTCAAGATTCGCACCAGTCACCCCAATTCAGACGCCTCCCTCAACCGTGGCCCCGTCAATCCCAAAGATCCGTGGACGAAACTGCGCACCGATTCACGGGGCTATGTTCTCCCCTCCGTTCAACACGAAAAGCCTGATGCCACGATCGCATTTCTGGGCGGCTCCACTACCTTGTGTGCCGCCGTGAAGGAAGACCTCCGATTTCCGGCCCTCGTCTCGAGCCTTCTTGCCAAACAGAACCTGAAGGTCAACACGCTGAACGCGGCCTATTCCGGCAATACCGTCCACGACGCCCTCAATATCCTGCTCAACCGGATCGTACAAGACCGGCCGGATTGGGTCGTCCTTATGCACGCGGCAAATGACGTCGGTGTCCTTGCCAAGGAGGGAGACTACCGATCCAGGATGGGTAAGGCCGTTTCCGTCGGGGATGTGGGAAAGTGGCTTGTGCAGATGGCCTCCAGTCGTCTGTACCTTGCCGGTCGGATCAGGAACTACACCCTCAGCGTCTCTACGCCAAAGGATCCGTCGTATCTCGCATGGCGGAACGATCCCGCTCATGCCGATCTTCCACTCGATCAGTATCGGCAGCGGCTGCGGGCCTTCGTCCATCTCTGCCGCGATTTCGGCATCGAGCCCGTGCTCATGACGCAGCCGATGTCCGGCGCACGAAACGAACTCTCGCCGGAATGGGCGGACCTCGGCGCTCAAGATCGATGCAACGCCATGATCCGCTCGGTCGGCACGCAGGAGAATGTCCTCGTCATCGATCTGATCGAATGCCTTCGCACAGCGGTTCCGGACTGGGACAAGGGAGACACGGTCTTCTATGACGGCGTTCACGTCAACGACAACGGCTCCCAGGTTTACGCGACCTGCATTGCCGAGCGGCTGCGACCTTTGATTCTCAATCACCTTCGGATGCAAGGGGCGTCTGAACCGCCGGTTCACTGAGACCCCGCACGAGACACGCAGATTCGGAAGGGCTGGCTCAGGAACGTGCAGCGGCAGTCCGTGTGGGGGCACGGCTTGGCCGTTGGAACAAGACCGCCCCTCGGCCGGCCGCCGAGCTCACCCCTCGGCCCGTGGCGACCTCATCACGTCTTAACACGTGGGTGCCCGAGAACCGTTCGTGAATACCGGACCGCACGGCGCAGTACTGGTAAAGTTTGGGTGGTACGGCCGCCTCGGCCGTATGTTCTAGGATCAAACTTTACCAGCACCCACGGCGCGACCAAGCTTGCGACTACGCGGGTAATAGCGTATGATCCAGGGTTTGGATTCTAGTACCAACGATCCATCCCGACCGAGTGGAGTGACATGGCCACGCACATTCTAGGCATCTCGGCGTTCTTTCACGACAGCGCTGCTGCCCTCGTGCGCGACGGAGAGATCATCGCAGCGGCACAGGAAGAACGCTTCAGCCGGATCAAGCACGATTCCGGCTTTCCCACCCACGCGATTCAGTATTGCCTCGAAGAGGCGGGCATCACCGCCGAAGAGCTGGACTACGCGGGTTTCTACGAAAAGCCGATGGTCAAGTTTGAACGGCTCGTGGAGACGTATTTGGCGTTTGCACCGGCCGGCTTCGATTCGTTTCGTCGGGCCCTGCCACTGTGGCTCGGCAAGAAGCTGCATCTCCCGCGGCACATGGACAAAGGCTTGGGCCTGAAGCAGCGCCGGCGCTACGTCTTTCCCGAGCATCATGAGTCTCATGCCGCCAGCGCGTTTTTCCCTTCGCCGTTTGAGGAAGCGGCCATCGTCACCATGGACGGCGTCGGAGAATGGGCCACGGCCACCCTCGGCTATGGCAAGGGCAACAAGATTACCGTCACGCACGAGATTCGGTTTCCGCACTCGCTCGGGATGCTTTACTCGGCCTTTACCTACTACTGCGGCTTCGAGGTCAACAGTGGCGAGTACAAGTTGATGGGGCTCGCCCCGTACGGCAAACCGATCTATCAGGACCTCATCTATAAACATCTCATCCAGGTCCAGGAAGACGGCTCGTTCTGGATGGACATGTCGTACTTCAATTACTGCGCGGGACTGACGATGACGTCGAAGAAGTTTCACGATCTCTTCGGCCATCCGCCGCGCCAGGTCGACGATCGCATCGAGCAGCGGCACATGGACCTCGCGGCCTCGGTGCAGAAGGTTACCGAAGAGATCATGCTCCGGACCGCGCGGCACGTGCATACGCTGACTGGGTCGAAGAACCTGTGCCTCGCGGGCGGCGTCGCACTGAACTGTGTCGCCAACGGCCGTGTCCTCCGAGAAGGCCCGTTCGACAAGCTGTGGATTCAGCCCGCCGCGGGTGATGCCGGAGGCGCCTTGGGCACGGCGTTGATGATCTGGTATCAGCTTCTGGACAATCCGCGGACGCCGCAACCTGCCGACTCCCAGCACGGCTCTCTGCTCGGCCCGGCCTACAGTGAAGAATCCATCGACCAGTTTCTCAACGAGGTCGGCGCTGATTGCGAGTCGTTTGACAATGACGACGCCCTTCTCGACCACGTCGCGAAGCTGATGGCCGAAGGGGCCGTGATCGGGTTCTTTCAAGGCAGGATGGAATACGGGCCGCGTGCCCTCGGCTGCCGCAGCATCATCGGTGATCCTCGCAATACTGAGATGCAGACGACGATGAACGTGAAGGTGAAGTACCGCGAGTCTTTCCGCCCCTTTGCGCCATGCGTGCTTCGCGAGCACGTGGACAGCTTCTTCAACATGCGACAAAACGAGGACAGCCCGTACATGCTGCTCGTCGCGCCGGTCAATGAGGATCGCCGCAAGACCCTCACGGACGAGCAGCAGCGTCTCACCGGAATCGAATTGCTGAAGGTTCCCCGATCGGACGTCCCCGCGATTACTCACGTGGACTATTCAGCGCGCGTGCAGACCGTTGACGAAGTGCGCCACCCGCGCATTCGCGAGTTGATGCATCGCTTCTACAAGCTCACCGATTGTCCCGTCATCGTGAACACGAGCTTCAACCTGAGCTGGGAACCGATCGTGAACCGCCCGGCCGAGGCCTACAAGACCTTCATGCACTCCGACATCGACGCGCTGGTGCTGGAGAAGACCCTGCTGGTCAAGAAGAACCAGCGGGCCAACAAGGAGGCCCGACGGCGAGCCAGCCTCAATGGCAAGGAGGACGATCCCTGCCTCGCGACGGTGTGGCGATGCCCGGCCTGTGGGGGGCAGCTTTCCCTCAACGGATCATCGAGCGCCTGTCAGGGTTGCAAGAAGACGTTTGAATGCGAAGAAGGCATCTGGAAGATGTTCTGGCCCCACGAGCGCGTCGAGGGAGACGTGACCGACGTCGTCAAGAGCTTTTATGAAGAACACCCATTTCCAAATTACGATGATCACGACACCCTTCGCTCACTCGTGACCAAGTCGCAGAAGGGCGTTTACGGAAGACTGTTGGGCGAGCAGATTCCGTATAATTCCAGAGTATTGGAGGTCGGCTGCGGGACGGGGCAATTGTCGAATTTCCTGGGCGTCGGTTGTCGAAACGTGATCGGGACCGATTTGTGCATGAACTCACTGCGGCTTGCCGAAAAGTTTCGCAGTGAGCACGCTCTGTCTCGCGTCCGATTCATGCAGATGAACCTGTTCCGGCCCGCTTTGGGCAAAGAACAGTTCGACGTTGTCCTTTGCAATGGCGTGCTGCACCATACCAGTGACCCGTTCGGCGGGTTCAAATCAATCGCCGAACTGGTCAAGCCCGGCGGCCACGTCATCATCGGTCTGTACAACCGATACGGCCGGTGGGTGTTAGACGCGCGGCGGGTCATCTTCAAGCTCAGCGGCGGGCGATTCAAGTGGATCGATCCCTACTTGCGGACGGGGAAGATCAGCGCGGGGAAGCAAGACGCGTGGTTCGCCGACCAATATCAACACCCGCATGAGTCGAAGCATACCATGGGCGAGGTGCTGAACTGGTTCGACCAAACGGGGTTCGACTTCGTCAACGCCGTACCAAAGACGCGCATCGGAGATACGTTCACCTCCCGAGAACAACTCTTCAAGCCTGCCGAGCGGGGCACGACCTTTGACCACGCATTGGCCCAGGCCAAGCTGGTCTTCACCGGTTCGCGGGAGGGTGGGTTTTACATCATGATTGGGCGCAGACGAGGAACGCCATGATCACGCCAAATTGGTATCCCGGTGAGAAGCAGTTGAGGCAGTTTGCAATGATCTGCCTGCCTGCGTTTGGAATGATCGGTTACATGGTCTATCGCTGGAGCGGCTCTCAGAACGCGGGCTGGATCGTTGCCGCGTTCGGTGGGGCCTGCTTCCTGGCTGGTCTCGCGCGACCGCGGGCCGTGGGCCCCGTGTATTTCCTGCTCATCTCGATCACCATGCCAATCGGCTGGCTGGTGTCGCACATCATCTTGCGGGTCATATTCTACGGGATGGTGACTCCGCTTGGGCTGTTTTTTCGGTTGATCGGCCGCGATCCTCTTCAGCTCAAGAAGCCGCAAACCTCGACCTTCTGGCAGGAACACACCCAGCGCAGTGATCCGCAAAGCTATTTCCGTCAAGCTTGATCCAATCAAGCCGCGGTGTGGGAGTGAATGAACATGAGCACAACGGATGAGAAATCGAGTCAGGCCAGCGAATTCGTCAAACACGGAACGAAGAAGCGGTCCTCATTCTTCAGCGAATACCTCTACCTGCTGAAGAACAATCGCAAATGGTGGATGCTCCCGTTGATCGTGGTTCTGTTGGCCTTCGGAGCATTGCTGGTCTTGTCGAGCAGCCCGGCGGCTCCGTTTATTTACACGCTCTTTTGAGCGCTCCGGCGTCGCGATCGGGACCGACTCTTGTGCCGTTTGCCCGCGGCAGCGGACGGATCCGCCCCGGGTGATCTGGTTCATGGCCCTGCGATTGGACGGTCGGTTCCTGGGTGACCTGTTGGGAGTTCCATAGCATCGGGGAGCGATTCGAGTTGCCATCCTCGCCACCCCGACTGGAGGAGATGCATGTCCAGTGAGAACGGTTCGTCCACAGACTCAATCGCTGCACACATGAAAGACATACCTGACGGCGGGCCTCCTCCGGCGTCTTGGCTTCGACGACTATCCTTGAGGCTGCTCCTCGTCGTTGTTCCCGTTCTCGCGGCTTTGGTCCTTCTTGAGGCCGGTCTTTGGGTACTCGCCCCGAAGCCCTTCGGTGAATGGGCCATTTGGGAGTCTGAGGGGCACATTCGCGGACGGCTTATGCCAAATCAAATCGTGTATACCGCCACTGGCCACAAGCTGCGGGTCAATCGGCATGGCTTCCGTGGACCCGACTATTCGTTTGAGAAAGCTCCCGGCACGCTACGAATCGAGGTCTTCGGTGGATCGGCCGCGTTCTGTTTCAAGGCAGCGGGGCGCGAGAAGAGTTGGCCTGGTGCTTTGGAAATCAAGTTGAGGGAACGACTGAAGATGCCCGTCGAAGTGATCAATCTTGGGCTGCCCGGCTTTACCGCATTCGACTCCAAGATCAATTATCTCTGCTATGGACGTGCATTTGATCCCGATGCCATCATCGTTTATCACACCATCAACGACCTGAGCCGGTTCAGGCCCTTGGAGAAGACCCCATATCAGCCAGCCGGTACTCCCAAGAACAAGCCGCTTTGGGCCCGGATTGCCCGCAAGACGCAGATCGGCCGTCGCATCCGCTTCGCTACTTTCAATTTGTTCGGTTGGGAGATGGACATCAGAACCACGGGACAGGAAGGGACTGGAGCGGACTTGGATCGCCCCGTCCATCCCCGGGCTTTTGCCTGGGAGCGGCAGTGCTTCGTGGACTTCGTGGAGTGGGCACAGCGGGACGGCGTCCTGCCGATCTTGTCCAGCCAGGCCTTTCTCCTCTGCACGGAAAACATCGACGATCCCGAGGTGAGAAAGCACGTATCCGGCGGCGTAACTTCACGGGGTTTCACGTTGCCGCTGTTCCTCAAGACCTGGTTCACGGTCTCGAAGATGATTGAAGAAGTGGCGCGCGAGCACGACGCAATCTTCGTAGACGGTTACAAGGCTGTCCCGCACGATCTGGAACACATCCGGGATCACGTGCACTTGTTCGACCGTGGATCAGAGGTGCTGGCGGAGGAATTCGCCCTCGTGCTCCTGGCGGATCCACAATTTCTGAAGCTGGCGGACCGGGTCCGGGCCGAATCAGCCATCACGTCCAACTGATCTCTCAGCCTGCGGCCACGTCGAAGCCGGCGACGCCTCCCGTTAATATGCTTGGCTTGGTCGAGATCATTGCAGATTGCCTTAGCGGGAGCCGGCAGGCAAGATGAACATTCTTGGAATCTCCGCTTTCTATCACGATAGCGCCGCCTGTCTGGTGCAGGACGGTCGAATCGTTGCAGCCGCGCAGGAAGAGCGCTTCACCCGTAAGAAGCATGACTCCCGCTTCCCGCTTCTCGCCATTGGCTATTGCCTGGAAGCCGGCGGCATTGATCCCGGCCGACTGGACCACGTCGCGTTTTATGACAAGCCGCTGTTGAAGTTCGAGCGGCTGCTGGAAACCTATCTCGCATTTGCCCCGCGTGGCTTTCGGAGTTTCCTTCGGGCCATGCCCCTGTGGCTTCGACAGAAGTTGCACATGCCGCGTGAGATGGATCGCGGCCTCGGGCAAAAGTACAAGGGGCGATACATCTTCACGGAACACCACGAGTCTCACGCTGCCAGTGCGTTTTTTCCGTCTCCGTTTGAAGCAGCGGGCATCCTGACGCTCGACGGCGTCGGCGAATGGGCGACAGCCAGCTATGGCGTCGGTCGCGGCAACCGTATCGACGTCACACACGAGATGCGCTTTCCCCATTCACTCGGCCTGCTCTACACGGCGTTCACTTACTATTGCGGATTCAAGGCCAACTCCGGTGAACACAAGCTCATGGGGTTGGCGCCCTACGGCGAACCGAGGTTCAAGGACCTGATCCTGGATAAACTGGTCGATCTCAAACCCGACGGCTCGATCCGCATGGACATGGCCTATTTCAATTACTGCCAGGGTCTGACCATGACCAGCCGCAGGTTCCACGATCTCTTCGGTGGCCCTCCGCGCGAGAAGGAAACCAAACTCTCCCAACGCCACATGGATATTGCCGCCTCGGTCCAGGCCGTCACGGAAGAGGTCATGCTGCGGTCCGCCCGGCACGTTCACGAACAGACCGGCATGAAGAATCTCTGCCTCGCCGGTGGCGTGGCGCTAAACTGCGTCGGCAACGGGCGCATCCTTCGCGAGGGGCCGTTCGAAAACGTCTGGATTCAGCCGGCGGCCGGGGATGCCGGCGGGGCCTTGGGGGCGGCCCTGTTTGTCTGGCACCAGTTGTTGGGCAACGCGCGAGAGGTCCAGCCGTCGGACGCCCAATCAGGCTCGCTGCTCGGCCCCGACTTCGGCGAAGCGGCCGCGCGCCGAGAACTCGATGCGTTGGGCGCCAAGTATCACTGCTTCGACAGCGAAACGCAGCTTGTCGAGAGGATCGCTGAGGCCATCGAGGATCAGCAGGTCGTCGGCCACGTGGCCGGCCGCATGGAGTTCGGCCCCCGTGCCCTGGGCTCTCGGTCGATCCTCGGCGATGCCCGGTCGCCCGAGATGCAAACTGTGATCAACCGCAAGATCAAGTTTCGCGAATCGTTCCGCCCGTTCGCGCCGTGTGTCCTGCGCGAGGACGTTCACGAATTCTTCGAGATGCGGCCGCGGGAGGACAGCCCATACATGCTGCTGGTGGCTCCGGTTCGCGTGGATAAGCGGGTCCCGCTCAACAGCGATGCGGCGGAGGGCCTGGACAAGCTCAGGCAGGTTCGATCGGTTGTGCCGGCGATTACCCACGTGGACTATTCCGCCCGCGTGCAGACCATCGACCCGATCCGTCATCCTCGGATGCACCGCATCATGACACGATTCAAGGAGCGAACCGGGTGCCCGGTGATGATCAACACGAGTTTCAACGTTCGCGGAGAACCGATCGTCTGCACGCCGGAGCAAGCCTATCGCTGTTTCATGGGGACGAATATGGATGTCCTGGTGATCGACAGCGTGTTGCTATACAAGGAAGAACAGCCCAACGCGAAGACGCACGACGTGGACGCGTATCTGGCACAGTTTGAATTGGATTGATTCGCCGATGAGCCTTGTTCGCATCGATTGGAACCCCGCGGCCCGAACGCTGAGACAGTTCGGCCTGATTGGCGTTGTTGCGTTCTCCGCACTCGCCGCCTTGGTCCACTATCGGCTCGCGGTGTTCGCCGGACTGCCGGAGGGAGCGATCAGGCCCACCTCTCTGTCCTTGTTGGGCTGTGCGGCCTGCTGCGGTCTGCTGGCCCCGCTTGCCCCGCGCGGCTTGAAGCCGCTCTACCTGCTGATGACGTTGATCGGAGCGCCGATCGGGCTGGTCGTCACGACGGTCGTTATGCTCACGGTCTATTACGTCGTCATCACACCGATGGCCGTCGTATTCAAGATCATCGGCCGCGATGCCATGCATCGAAGGTTCGATGCGTCGGCTCCCACTTATTGGATCCGCCGTCGTCCGCCGGAGAGCACGAGGCGTTACTTTCGCCAGTTCTGAGGAGGGAAACCGCCACAGATGAGCCACCCTGCGGACCACAAGCCGGGCGATCGTGAGGAGTTCCTGAACGAGGCCGGGGCCGGCCGCACCGGCCTGGTCGCGGAGTTTTGGGAGTTCCTGAAGCACAACAAGAAGTGGTGGCTCATTCCCATCCTGCTCACCGCGGCTGTCATCGCATTAGTCGTCTTCCTCGCCTCGAATCCGGCCGCCGCCCCGTTCCTCTACCCGATATTTTGATCCGTCCGCGATCCAACGGAATGCGCTACGGCGCATCCGGTTTGACGTAATGGGCGCACGATGGCAATATCTCTCTCCATCGAATGACCACCGAGCGCGGACCACCCGACATGAAATCGCTTCTGGCACAAATCAAGACCCAGATCGCCGCAGCCATGACCGCGGCGCTCGGCGATGATGCCCGCGGCATCGACCCTCAGGTCCATCCCGCGGGTGATCCGAAGTTCGGCGATTATCAGTGCAACGCGGCCATGGGCCTGGCCAGGAAGCTCGGTCGAAAGCCTCGCGACATCGCAGCAAGCATCGTCGAATCCCTGCCCGGGGCCGCTCTCACGATTCTGGAGTCGCCGGAAATCGCCGGCCCGGGGTTTATCAACCTGCGCCTCACGGACGCGTTCATCCAGACCACGCTCGAATCCATCCCGCCCGCTCCAACGGATGCGGTCGATCAGGGCGGCGACCGTGAAGGAGTGGGCGGCGCTCGGTCCGCCGACGATCGCCTCGGCATCGAGCCTGTCGCCGAGCAACAGAAACAAACCGTCGTCGTGGATTATTCCTCGCCCAACGTCGCCAAACAAATGCACGTCGGCCACCTTCGCAGCACTATCATCGGCGACACCATCGCCCGAGTCATGGAGTTCGAGGGCCACGACGTCATCCGCCAAAACCACATCGGCGACTGGGGCACGCAGTTCGGAGCGGTGATTCTTGCGTCCTGGCATCTCTGTATGGCCCCGCGAAACAACGAGACCGTGGATGACATCGTTCGCATCATCGAGCAGCTCAGAACGACTCCCAGGGAAATGCAACTCGAACTCCTGCGCGAGCGTTGCACGATTCACCAGAAGAATCTAGACGACGATCCCGACGGAGAAAAAATATTCCGTCCATTCCTGCGTGACGAGAAGCCGGGCTTCGACACCCTGCTGCCGTATTACAAGTACGTCAGCGCCATCGAAACGGTCGCCAAGCAGTTCAAGGACGATCCGGAGCTTGTCATCTCCGACCGTCGCGCGTACCGCAGCGAGGTGCGTCTCTTCGCCGTCTCTCGCCTGGTGGCGAGCATGCTTCAAAAGGAAGACGCGCAGGAATACGATGCATGGAAGCGAGCCCGGGATGCGACGATCGATCGTTGCAATCTGCTGTACGAGCAACTAAGCGTCCTTCTGACCGAGAAGGACGTGCGCGGCGAGAGCTTCTACCAGCCGCTCCTCGCGGGCGTGGTCGAAGAACTCCGCGCAATCAATCAGAGCCGCGCAACCGATCAGAGCCGCGACCGTGAGGGAGCGGGCCAGCCAACCATCCAAGCGGAAACCCAACCACTTCCTCACGGGCGCGGCTCCGATCACGGCGATCGCCCTGACGCACTGCGCGCCGTCTGCCGGGAAGACCAGGGTGCGCTGTGCGTTTTTCTCGAGAACGCTGACGGCACGCCGGCGTTCAAGGGGCCGCAAGGCGATCCGCTGCCCATGATTATCCAAAAGTCGGACGGAGCGTTTCTCTACTCGACGACGGACCTTGCCGCCATCCTGTTTCGCGTCGCGCACAAAGACGCCCAACGCATCAAACTCAACTCGCAGCAATTGCGCGAGAATCTCGAGAAGCTCGGCGGCGGCCTCGGCGCCGATCGCGTGATCTATGTGGTCGGATCACCCCAGAAGCTACACTTCCAGATGCTCTTTCCCGTCGCCCATGCCACCGGTTGGACGTTGAAAGGACAGCGTCGCGTCCTGTTGGAACACGTTTCCTTCGGGTCGGTCCTCGCCGAGAACCGCAAGATGCTTCGCACGCGCACCGGCGAAAACGTCAAGCTCAAAGACCTGCTCGACGAGGCGGTGCGCCGCGCGGAGGAGTTGGTGCGCCGGACCGAGGCCGACCCGGAAAAGCGCCGCGGCTTCACCGAGGAAAACATCAAGGCCATCGCCGAGACCATTGGCATTGCCGCGGTCAAGTACGCCGACCTCAGTCAGAACCGTAACTCCGACTACGTGTTCAGTTGGGACAAGATGCTTGCCCTCCAGGGCAACACCGCCCCTTACCTGCTCTACGCCTACGCTCGGATCCGTTCCATTTATCGAAAAGGAACGAGCGACAGACCGTATGACGTCGACGTCGACGGAGCCGCCATTTATCTCGACCACGCCGCCGAGCGGAACCTGGCGCTGTCCCTCCTGCGACTGCCCGAAGTCCTCGACGGCGTCGCCGACCATCTGATGCCCAACTTCCTCTGCGAGTATCTCTACGACTTGGCCGGTCGATTCATGGTCTTTTACGAGTCTTGCCCCGTCCTCAAGGCCCCGGATGAGCGCACCTATGCCGCGCGGCTTCGTCTCTGTGACCTCACGGGCCGTGCCTTGAAGCTCGGCCTCGGTCTCCTCGGCATTTCCACGCTTGAACGCATGTAGGCGTTCGCTGACCTGACTCCAGGGCCGATACGCCGCCACGGCAAAAATGTGAACAGTAGAATCCTGTGATGATTCAGGCGGGAGCAGCTTGGCGCTCGGCCTCTGCGTGCGAGGCATCACAGAGAATCGGATCGGGAATGGCCGCATCGAGAAAACCGCGGTTGCGGGTGGCGCACCCGACGCATCCGCCGCACGGCTCACTGTTGGAAGAAATGCACGACCAAGTCAACTCGAAAGGCGTTCCCAGCCGGTTCCCAAGCTTGACGATCTCGGTCCGAGACAGGTCGATGAGCGGCGTCTCGATCGAGATCGGCTTTGCCGGCGAGGCGACCTCAAAGGCGTGCTTGCACAGCTCGACATACTCGCGCGAATAGTCAGGGTAGATGCCGCTAGTTCGCGGCCCCGGCGGCCCTAGATCCTCGCTCACCCCGAGGTACACCTTTGTCGCGCCAATCACGGATGCCCAACTAAATCCCACGTCCAGCAATGTTCCGATCAGTCCCGGAATGTAGCCGTTCGACTTGCCCTCTCCCAACGCCCTCGCGTCCTCAATCTGGAGCTTCCGGCTGACACGACCGTTTCCACCGATCTGCGCGAGATGAGGAAGCTCGACCACCAACTTCTCGGCAGCGCTGTAAAACTCAGCCTGCTGCTCAAAGAGCTCAGCCTCTTTGGCCGCGGCACGATGCCCGAATTGGACGTGCAACATCGCCAGGGTGTGTTCACGCGAGGCAATCGTCGCCGTGACGGCACTGTTGAGTCCGCCGGAGCAGAGGACAAGGACGCGTTCTTTTGCCATAGCCAATGGGCCTCCTGATCGAATCATCGGCCGCAGCAGGCCCGCAGTTTGGCTCCTGGCGGCGATTCGGACGGCGCCGGCTCTGCGCTGCTCGGTCTTGCCCGATAATCAACCCACGGTAGCGGCGAATCCGGCGATCAGTGCAAATCGGCCGGTGTCCGCTCCGTCGCGACGATGCGAGAAGAAACGTGGGTCGCTCAGGGTGCAGTTCGATGCCACGCTGAGCTGCGCCGCGTGCATGCCGGCACGCACCAACTGATCCACGTTGGCAGCGCGAAGATCGAAACGCCAGGTTCCGTCCCGGCGATGAAAGAATCTCTCGCCGTCGGCCAATCGGGCGGCGGCCACGCGGCGCACCTCTTCACCCACTTCGTATGCAGACGGACCGGCACAAGGGCAGATTCCCCCAACCAGCCCTGCCGGATCGACGCCGAACTCCCGTCGCAATTGTCTCACCAGCTCGCCGGTGATCCCCGCGACGGTTCCCCGCCAACTGGCGTGCGCCGTTCCCACGATCCGGCGACGAGGCTCGACGAGCAAGACGATCGGGCAATCCGCCGAGAACTGCATCAACGCCACGCCGGGCAGGTCACAGACCATGCCATCGACGAACCGCAGCGCCGTATGCCGCCCCTCGCGACCGGCTCCCACGTCGGATGCACCAATCCGCACAACGTGAGGGCTGTGCACCTGGTCCGCCGCGGTCAGCCCATCGAAGCTCAACCCGAGGGCTTGACAAACGCGCCGGCGACGGCCGACCGCTAACGCGACGTCGGGCCCGCAATGGGTCGCCACGTTCCACGGCCGGGAGGTGATCACGTGACGGAAGCCGTCGATCGCGGCCAGAGTCGGAAAGTGAAAAAGGAAGGTATCTTCCAGCGGCGTACACGCCAGGTCTATCGTCGGCGCGTGAGTCATTCGCCGACCTTCAGCAGCACCTTGATCTGCTCCGGCTCACCGGCCAGCTCCAGTGCCGCGACGCCATCGGCCAAAGGCATTTGACGCGTAATCAGACCGACCACGTCGATCTGTTTTCGAGCCAGCGAGCTGAGCGCCTCGCCAAACGGCCCGCACCGGCTGCCCAAAACGGTAATCTCGTTGACCACCAGGCGCGTCAGGTCGACCTTGCAGGCCGCCGCGCAGGTCGTCTTCATTACGATGGTCCCGCGCGGCCGGACAAGTTCCATCGCCAACTGCAACCCGTCCGGAGAGCCGGTGCAATCCACGACGACGTCGTGATCCTGTTTCCGTGGTAAGTCCTCGACCGTCGTCGTGCGAATGCCCTTGCGGTCCAACAGCCCGAGCGTCTTCGGATTGCGACCGATGGCGATCAGACGACATCCGATTCGTGACAGAACCTGAGCCACCAGAAGGCCGAGGCGGCCCGTGCCCAAGACCGCGACGTTCATCTTCGGTTCAATCTTGACCTGCTGGACCACCTGATAGGCCGCGGCCAACGGCTCAGTGAAAACCGCCGCCTCGTCGCTCACCGAATCGGGAACCGTCAGGCAATTCTGCTCCGGCAATGCAACGAACTCAGCAAAGACGCCCGGCCTGTTGTCGATGCCGACCACCGTCCGGCGGCGGCAATGGTGCGACAGCCCGCTCGCGCACATGTCGCAGCGGCCACAAACGCAGTTGATTTGGCCTACGACGCGCTTGCCGGCCAGCCGCGGCGAGCCGGCCACGACCGTTCCGACGAACTCATGGCCCAGGATGCCCGAATAGCCCGCATAGCCGCGGAGGATCTCCAGGTCCGTCGAGCAGATCCCGGCCAGACGAACCTTGATCAACACTTCGCCGCTCGCCGGGCTGGGCTGTGGGAGTTCCCGGACGGCGGCTTGGCCCGCTTCCACGACAATCGCGCGCATACGAACGACCCCAGGATGAATGCTCCTCAAGAGCACGACCGAGCCGCGAAGACCATCGGGTACCACGCGGCTTACTGGCTCGGGCGGAATCCTACCGCAGGCCGTCGCCCTGGAAAAATGAAGGCCGCCTCCAATCGGGGACGGCCTTCCACACAACGGGGAATCATACCGATTCACAAGAAACCGGCCGCCAGCCGCTCACCGGATCCGACAGCAGGGCCGCGATCAAGTTCGGTCCTGTCCAGCCTGCCGGGCCCACCGTGGCCCGAGCAGCCTGCTCGACATCGGATAGAGGGCGGCTTGCAGATCCATCTGCCTGCACGGCCTGGTCGCTCTCTTATCGGTCAAGCGCGGCGACCCAGTTGAACCGAAGAACACCGGCCCCTGCGGCCCGCCGGCGGCGGGTGATGCCGGCAGGATTGCCTACATTTGTGTCCCCAAGCGAACCGCAACACGCCCGGCAGCATTGGGAAGCGTTTTGCACGGTGATCAGCAATAGCCCAAACAATAATCCAACCGTTCTTGACACGCTCGGCAGCGCGGTCGGCCTGTGCTGGTCTGTGCTGGGACGAGAATCCGTGCTCGTTCTCAGCGCGCAGCGGGAGGATGCGCGCGAGCTGATGCGGAGCCGGTTGATACGAGCCGGGCCAGTCACGGCTCGGTCTAACCGCCGCATGACTGCGGCGGATGATTAGTCGAGGCACATGGGTGCAAAGTTTTTTTTGTAAACTTTCTAATTTCGATGGTTTTGCTCCGGTTCGGTCCAGATTTTTTCACCTTTTTTTGCCGGGCCAAGTGAAAAAATCCGAAAAAATCCGAAAACCATCCTGGCCTTGGCTCGGTTTGGTGAGAGTCCGGGCTTGAGGCGACATTGGATAGACTTGCTCCGTGTTCCTGAGCAGGCTGGACCGAGAATCGACTTTGAAGGCGGGATTGGTGGGTTTGGCGCGCCCCGCCATGGAACCCCCAGCAGGTAACATGACGGAGCTTAGGACGGGCCATTCCCATGTCGATGGCGATCATAGGAAGGTCCGCACAGCGGACCCTACGAGGCTGGACCGAGAATCGACATTGATGGCGGGATTGGTGGGTTTGGCGCTGCCCGCCATGGAACCCCCTGCAGGTAACATGACGGAGCGTAGAATGGGCCATTCGCATGTCGATGGCGATGATAGGAAGGTCCGCACAACGGACCCTACGAGTCTGGACCGAGAATCGACATTGATGGCGGGATTGGTGGGTTTGGCGCTGCCCGCCATGGAACCCCCTGCAGGTAACATGATGGAGGGCAGGATGGGCCATTCCCATGTCGATGGCGATCATAGGAAGGTCCGCACAGCGGACCCTACCAGTCTGGACCGAGAATCGAGATTGATGGCGGGATTGGTGGGTTTGGCGCTGCCCGCCATGGAACCCCCAGCAGGTAACATGACGGAGCTTAGGACGGGCCATTCCCATGTCGATGGCGATCATAGGAAGGTCCGCACAGCAGTCGCAACCGAAGCGCGGCTTGCCGAATTCATGTCGATGGCGATCATAGGAAGGTCCGCACAGCGGACCCTACCAGTCTGATCAGGGTTGCGGCGCGCTACTCGGTGGCGAGGCTGGTCTCGGTGTCTCCCGTTTCCCACCGGCGGTCGGCGGCCGGGACGCCTGCTTCGGGCATGCCCACGACCTTTTCAGCGAGTCTCTGATAGGCCACGACAAGGTCGCGGCAGATGAGGTCCACGCGTTGGCGAAGCTCTCGGCGGTCGCCGATCAGCTTGGACGAGAGCCGCCGAAGTCGTTGGCTGCGGCGGATGTCGCGGCGGCCGCGGCGGCCGCGGCGCACGGTCCGATCAATCGTCCTGATCACTTCGTCGGTGGTGTGGTGTGGATGCACGACGTCAGCGGCGCCGAGTCGCATGGCCTTCAGCACACGCTCCGCGTCCACCGTGTCTTCGACGAGGATGAACGGCGTGTCCGGGGCTATTCCGGCTTGGAGCAGATCGATGCCTTGGCCGCCGGAGATTCGAGCGGCCGCGAGGATCACGTCGAATTGGTTCTGAGCCGTGATGGACCGAGCGTCTTCCAACGTGTCCACCAGGAAGATGTCGGCGTCGAGCTTCGTCAACACGTCGCTGACCATCTTGACCGCCGACTGCGTGTTCTCAGCGGCGAACAGGATTTTCATCTCTCTCCCTGCCATGACCACTTCCTCCTCCGATGAGGCGTGTTCAGGACGCATGGTCCGTCGCGACGTGGTGCGCCCGAATCCTCTTTAACCCGTTCCCGCACTCGGCAGGGCCGCTCCGGCGAGTCAACCCGCCGACGGACTCGCCCTGGGCAATCGCAGATGCACGCTCGTGCCGCAGCCGGGCTCGCTCTCGATTCGGATCGCGCCGCCGGCCAGTTGCAGCCACCGATGAACGCGAGCCAGACCAAGGCCGCGACTGCGCCCGGCGGGTCGGTAGGAAAAGAACGGATCCAACACCCGCCCGAGCACGTCGGCCGGGATGCCGTGACCATTGTCCAGCACCTCGACCACGACGGAATCTTCGGTCAAATGGGATGCTGCCTTGACGGTCAAACGCCGTGAGAGAGGCTGTGTCGCGTCGATTGCATTCTGGAGCAACTCTCGGAACATGCGGTTGAGCCAGGTGGGATCGAACCGGACAGGCGGTGTATCGGACGCGACTTCGATGCGCAGGGCGTCGGATTCCAATAATCCGCCGGAGACCAATTCTGTCATCAGTACATGGAGCAAACCGCCGAGATCGACCCGCTCCGGCGCAGGTCGCGGCGTTTGGGCGAATTCCATCAACTCGGTGACGATATCGCTACATGCCTGGGCCCGATCCGAAATGGTGTCCAGCATATTTCGGACTTCACTGTCCTGGGTGCGGTTTCTGAGCATTTGGGCACGGCCGGAAATCACGGCCAGGGGATTGTTTAATTCGTGGGCGGCGCCGGCGGCCATCGCCACGACCGTTTCGAGATTCCGCGTCCTGAGAAGCTCGCCTTGCACGTCGAGCAGGCGACGATTCACTTCCGCCAGTTCGTCGCCGAGGGCAGTAGCCGCGGCCTGAGCATTGGCCTGGATGATGGACCGCCCGACTGCCGTGGCGAGGGCCCGCAGGTGGGGGGTTTCCGCACTGAGCAGCGTCATTTCATGGACCGGCACGCTGAACAGAGCGCCGCCGATCCAGCGATCCTCACGCACGATCGGCAGCAGCCAGACCTGGCCATGGCCGAGCATGCCCCGATACCTGTCGACCAGGCCATCGAACGCCCGACCTGGTGGGGCGATCCAGTGGCCCGCACGGGCCATCTCAAGGGCCGCCGCCGCATCTTCGGACTCTCCGGCCACGTCTGCCGATCGGGGTTCCAGTGCGCAGGTCACGCTGCCATCGCAGAACCCCACTTGGAACCATGCCTCTTGCTCAGGATCCGCCCCTTGCTCGCGGTCCGCACAGCGGACCCTGGCTTGTTCGCGGTCCGCACAGCGGACCCTACTGGCTTGCTCGCGGTCCGCACAGCGGACCCTACTGACTTGCTCGCTGACCGCGAAGACGACAACTGCCGGTGCCCCAAGTACCTGCCGTAGGGCGGCTGCCCCCGCGCCGCAAGCCTGGCGGACCGAGGCCCGAGGCGAGGCGGCTTCGGTCAGTTCACGCAGGGCCGCGAAGTAGTCGGCCTGACGTTTCAGCGCCATGTTTTCTGCCGCCAATTCAGTATTGGCCGCGGCCAGCCCGTTCGTGCTGTGCGCCAGGGCCTGAAGGTAGTATGGGCTCGGTGTGTAGGCATCCACGTCCGCGATCCAGGCGGCGCGTGCTTCGACCTTGGTTTTCAAGGTGTCGGCAATCTCGTGACGGTTGGATTCCGAGACACCCAGCCGTTCGGCCAAGGTGCGGGAGGACGTGGCAAAGCGGTGGTTACCGGAATAGCCGATGCGCTGTTCTCGGGCAATCGCGTCGGCGAGTCGGACGAGGTGAACTTGCCCGCCCTGCGCGACGGACGGCGGCAGCGCTTCGGGGAGTTGGTGATGCAGCCGGATGCATTCGAGCAATCTGGACGGCAGCCCCCAGCGCTCCGCGAGGCGCCTGCCGACGATGGTGTGATCGATCCCCAGCAGGCCGCGCTCGACGTCGGCGATGTCCCCCTTTTTTTCGTCCGCAACCCGGACGATCCGCTCGAAGCTTTTGGGCATCAGTGCCGAGAGCGCCATCTTGCCGATGTCGTGCAACCATCCGCACGCGAAGGCCATTTGGGAATCGACGGGTTCTTCCAATAGGCCGGCCAACTTCTTCGCCGCGATGGCGACGGCCAGCGAATGTCGCCAGAACGCTTGTCGATCGAAGCCGTGCCGATTTGGAAGAACGCCCGCCGGGCCGAATGCCTCGATGACCTTGCGAACGAGGGTGATGTCTCGAATCGTGTCCGGCCCCAGCAGGTTGACGACATCAGCGATTCTCCTTGCCTCGGCACGATGCCCCGTCTCGGATGTGTCGGCGACGGCAAGAATGGCGGCGATCAGCGGGAGGTCCGAGCGGATGGATTCGATGAATTGCTCGCTGCCGTTTGTGGAATCCTCGATCGGTTCGAGCGCCTGGATTGCGATAGGGGCCAGCGGCCGGAGGGCATCCAGTTGGGCCAGCACCAGCTCGATTTTTCGGGGCGGAATGTTTTCAGTTGCCTTGGTAAGCATGGTGGCGTCCGTTCCTTCCCGCCACGGGCGGAGCCTCCGTCGGCGACTCCTTAGACACGGAGGAGTTCAATCATACGGTTGACTAATTGTTCAATGTTGAACGGCTTCTTAATGAAGTCATCGGCGCCGGCGGCTCGCAGGCTTTCCACTTCGGCCGGATCGACTGCGCCGGAGACGATGATGATCCGTGTGTGTACCAGGCGCTCGTCGCTGCGAATTCGCTGACAGACGACGTTGCCGTTGATGTCCGGCAGCATGTAATCGAGCAGAACGACGTCCGGCCGGAACTCCTTTGTCAGGGCCCCGGCATCGAATCCGTTCGATGCGGACTTGACTTCGAAACGTTCATCGCGCGCGAGCAGGTCTTCCAGCATGGCGACGATGTCGGCGTCATCATCGACGATGAGAACACGATGCTTGCCGGAGTCCAGGTTTTCCAGAGGGATGTGGTTCGACTTCATGAAGTCGATGAGGGCTTCGCGGGGAACCCGCCGGAACTTTGAGCCGGGCACGCGGTAGCCGCGCAGCTTGCCCTTGTCGAAACAGCGGATGACGGTTTGCTGGCTTATGCGGCAAACCGCTGCAACTTCGCCTGTTGTGAAAACTGCCTTCATGCGCGATCCTCCGTGGCCGGCGGCTTCAGGGCTTGACCTGGGCTACGGGCTGGGCATTCACACTTGATGACCTACGCATATTACCCATTGCCCCTATCTTAACAAGTCTCAAAATCTTCGCCATAGGAGCCTTGCGGGATGGGCTACTTACGGCCTGGCGAGGGGGCAATGGGCCGACATCTTGCCCGTTCTGTCTCGTCGGGCCGATGATTGGCCGCGCTCCCGCTCGGATCCCCGACGGAGGGACGGCTCGCGCCGTGGGTTTATCGCCGGGCTTGTCGGCCGGAGTCGGCTGTTCCCAGCGGAAGGGTGCTGCCGCGCAGGCGAGGCCGATGTGCCGATCGCCAGTCAGATCACCGCCTCCCAGTTTGCCATGGTTCTCGGACACTGAGTTGTGATTTTGGGCAGGGGGAGCCTGAGCCCTTTTCATTGTTTCGAGCATGGCTCATGCTTACAATGAAACGTGCACGCAAAGTTGGGGGGAACCGTGGGCTTCGGCCTTGACCCAGACCCACAAACCGGCGGTGCTGTCCGGGCGCTGCTCGCGCATCGGGTTGGCGTGTCGGCGGTGGTTCGGTTTTGGAGTAGATCGTGGCGGAGATTCCCAACGCACAACAACTTCTGTCTGCGATGAAGGGTCACGGCGCCTCGGACCTGCATCTGAAGGCGGGTTCGCCGCCGGTCTTTCGCGTCGGCGGGCACCTGCGCTCCGTGAACCTTCCCGCGATGTCGGGCCCACAGATCGCCAAGTGCCTTGAGGAGATCATTCCGCCGCAGCGCCGCGCTTTCTACGAAGAGCACGGCGATCTCGACTTCTCCGCGAAACTGCCCGATGGCGACCGATTTCGCGTCAACATCTTCCGCGCCGGCGACACGATGAATGCCGCCATCCGGCGAATCAACCCGACTATTCCGTCCTATCAGGAGTTGTATCTACCGTCGATCTACCGCACACTCATCGACCGCTCCTTCGAAGGCATCATCATCATCTCCGGCGTCACGGGGTCCGGCAAGAGCACGACCCTGGCGGCCATGATCGATCAGATCAACACCACGCGTCGCGAGAACATTGTCACCATCGAGGATCCGATCGAGTTCGTCTTTACGCCGAAGAAGTCGATCATCTCCCAGCGCGAGATCGGCATCGACATTGCAGATTACAACGAGGGCCTCAAGTACATCGTGCGTCAGGATCCTGACGTGATCTTCATCGGCGAGATGCGAGACAAGTTCACCATGAGCGCTGCCCTTCAGGCCGCCGAAACCGGGCACCTGGTATTCGGCACGCTGCACTCGGCCGATGCGGCGCAGGCGTTCAGCCGCATTCTCGAGTTTTTCCCCCGGGTCGAACACGAGTTCATCCGCAGTTCGCTGAGCAGCACGTTGCAGGGGATTTGCGTGCAGCGATTGCTTCCCGGCACCGAGGAAGGGTCGCGCGTGCCGGCGACGGAGGTCTTACTCAACAACTCCACCTGCAAGGAGTTGATCCGCAAGTCTCAGGATCAGGAACTGCCTTCACTCATCGAGGCCAGCCAAAAGGAGGGCATGCACTCGTTCACCACCTCGCTGGCCGAGTTGGTGCGCGACGAGAAGGTCTTCATGGACGTCGCCGTGGAATACGCACCGAATCGCGAGGCCCTCGCCAGTCTGATCCGTGGAATCAAGACATCCTCTCAGTCCATGGTTCGCCGGGGCTAGCCCGCATTTCTCACCGGATAGATGGCAAAAGGCTGCCCTTCGTGGGATAAACAGGGTGTTAGCAGCCGGTTTATCGTTCACGGAGGAGCAGCCTGATGTGTGCGCAGTGTAACCAGGAATCGTTTGCATTTCACGTCCTTGGTCGTCGTGTGGTTCAGGTTCCAGATTGAAGCCTACCGCCAGGGTCGCCTTCGCCGAGGCGAATCAAACCAAGAGGGTCAGATGCTGGGAGGCGGTACATACGCGAAATTCGTCGTTCTTTGTCAACCCACTGTTTTTTGAAGACGGTCGGCTTCTCTCTATTCTTCGGGCCGTTGCAAAACGCACCCGACCCCGGTTCACGAACGCCGCCGCCGAGAGACATCGGCGGCGTGTCCGCTTTCTACGCCCGGTTTACCAAGGGGTTTCGATCCCCGCCCGCCTCGGCCAAGGTCTCTGATCCGCCGCGAGAGATAACCGCTCCCGCCAGCCATGCCGCCGGCTCGGCCCGTCTTCGCCCAAAGTCTCTCCACGCCGGAGAGAACCGTGGGGTCGGGTTATCAGGTGGTTGTCTCGGCTTAGCGGTGATGCCGCCGTAATCTCGCGGCGAAGCGACTCGGCCACCATGAAAGCGGCGGCCTCGTTGACTGTACAGTCGCCATCGCAGACGGGTGTCGAGTCGGAGCCTTCGTGACAACACCGTGCCGCAACAGCGCGCCAGTAGCGACAACTCGATGCTTCGTTGTCGAGCCAGAGATTCACGGCCCACGTTTGGAAATTGGTCCATCCATTGTATCGCTTTTGTTCATGCTCTCTTTCCATGCTCCTCCATGATGGTTGTGCGGTCCGCGCCGGACCTGTCACCGGAAAACATAGGGCAATTGCCCGTATGGTGTCCCCGGATTTCCATACTGAGGACGTAGAAGATCATGTAGGTTCTGAGGCTGCCGATCGTTGGCCACATGCTTGTCGCCTCTCGAAACCGGCGTTCATTCATCACAAATGCCAGCGCGTTCGCTCGCGATCATGCTATCCGGCATGGACAGCAGGCCACAGTATGTGCCATACGACGTCGGCCCAGAAGTGGACCCCGACAGCCGCGATCAGGCCTTCCTTCACGTACCGCTGCCCGGCTACGACTCCGACGATTCCGTTCAGCACAAACACCTCGGCGATCACGATCGATGGTAGTTCGGCCGGTGTGGAGGCGCCCACGGCCATCATCGTGGCCGGCAAATGTGCGGCGCCGAACGCGAGGGACGCAATCACGTTGCTGGCCCAAAGTGCGAGGCGTCTGGCTTTCCACCGTCTCAATGCTAGATTCAGAAAGAACGCCCACAGTCCCATGACAAACAACCGAAAGATGATCTCCTCGCCGATGCCCGCAGTTGCGGACGCGATAATCGAGAGAGGGAACTCAGGATGCGGGAATCCGGCCCAGTCTTCGGATGCCCGGGCGAACAGGCCGTCACCGACGATCAGCACAACGCCAAGCGCCACCCCGATTGCCATCGGAACGACAACCCAATGACGCCAGCCGGCGCCTTCGCGGTAGATGCCCGGAAGCGATAGTGTTCGCGCGAACCAAACACCGGCAAGGCCGAGCAGTCCGTAAAGCACAAGCACGATTCCGGCGTTGGCCAGACCGAGAAGCCAGCCGGGCATACTCGCGAACGGCTCGGGAATCTCCCGGCCCGCCATGAACTGCTGCGGAAGCCCGAGCGCAAACGCAGCGAACACTAACAGCGCGTTCGTCGCAAGGAGACCGCCGAATAACGTCAGTTGCCGTCGTCGATGGGACATCGATCCGCCTTAGAGTAAGGTCCTGTCTGATTGTACTCAGGGCCGCTGGTGCCTAAAAGAGCGGGAGTAGCGCTCACAACCGGGGTGGTTACGCCCGCGACCTTTGCGTAACGCTCATCCGGCGGTCAACGTTGGTGGGCGCGGGGGCGACGGACGGGATAGGTAACCAGAGAGGGCACGAGCATGGACGCCTTCCCGGAAACCTTGCCATGATCTCGACGACCGATCCCGAAAGCATTACGGCCGAAGCGCGGCGGCTCGAAGTCGCCGGCATCCTCGCGCGTGGCGTCCTGCGCCGCGTCCGAGTGGCCAAAGTGGCCGATTCTGGCCCCCCGTCAAACAGTCTCGGAAGTGCCTCGAAAAGGCCTTGATGTTCCGGCGGAAATGAGGCTCAGTGTGGCTCCGCGACCCGCCTGTTAGCGGGCCGCGCCAAAGGAAAACCTTCGATGAACGGAGCCGCATGATGCGCGACATTGCAGCCGAAATCGCCGCCCTGGACCAGATGTCCACGGGCGACCTGGCCGAGCGCTACGCCGAACTGAACGGCCAGTTCTCGCATCACGGAAGCAGCTTGGGCGTCTCGGGCGGCAAGACGAGTTGTGGGTTTCGACTCTCGCTGTGTTTTGAGATGCGCGTTACGTCTCTCGGCGCGCTTTGGGAGCTACTCCAGTTTGAAAGCGAAGCGCTTCTTGAAGTGGAGGTAGTACAGGCCGATGGCCCTCATGGCGACCAGCGAGAGATAGGTGCCCAGCATTCTCAGAAGGAACGAGATACCGATGTTTGTATCGACGAACTTGGCGCCGCTGCCGGGGCTGGCGAACTCGATCAGCGCAGGCGCCATAAAGATCAAGCCGTACACGAGGCCGACAACGAGCAGGATCAACCACATTGCCAGATAGGGCAACAGCGTGCGGAAGACGGTTGTGGCGATGAGGTCGACGCGGAAGATGGCACCCGGGGCGTCGAAGGCGAAGAGAAGCAGCGAAATCGGCAGGATGAACAGCCCTGCGGCGAACCATAGGATTCCCATCGGTCCCAACGCTGCCGGAACCCAGCCGACGGCCACGCAGATGGAAAAGACGGCGGCCGGCGCAAACACGACGGCTGCCGCTCCGAGAAACTTGAAGCCGGGCAGAATGATGTCCTCTATCATGCCATCGGTGCTACTGATAGTCGGCAGGTCGTCGGAACCCGACGCGGTGTCCTGGATGACCGAAAAGAACATTGCAACGAGCCAGCCGTCGATGATGAGAATCCCGGGGATTCCGAAGATTCCTGCAAGCTGGAGGATCACGGTGAGGCTGGAGATTAGAAGGATGACGCCACAGGCCACCCCATTGGGCATGTTTTGCACGGGATAGGCAAAGCTGCCAAGCGCATCGGCCCAGAAGGCCCGTCTGGGGTCCGCGACCACGTCGCCGAGCCGACTGCCTACGGCCGACGTTGCGTCTTTCTCGCGCGCGTAGCCCAACTTAATGGGCGCTCGTGTATCGACGGCGATGGCGGCGGGTGGTTCCAACTGGCCGGCGGGGTTTGACTCCAACTCAATGACCTGCGGGTTGGATGGCGGCTCAACGGGCAGCCCCGCGAGCAGATCGAGGTCGAGGTGGGACGGCTGCGGATCGGGCTCGGCGGGAATGCGGTACTTCCGTTTGCAATGCGGGCACGCTACAACCTTGCCGGCATGGTGCGGAGGAATGGTTAACGCCTTCCCACACTTGCACTTTACGCGCAGCGCCATGGCACGACTCCGGTCCAGATCACCCCCGCCGACAATGGGGCGATCGGGTCATACCATGGTACTCGCTCAGTTCCGCTGGTGGGATTCCAAAAGTGTGTGATGTTTGGAATCAAGGCAGTGGCCCAGGCGTAGCGCCGGCGTCCCGCTGCTTGTTCGGCGCACGGAGTATGCGTTGGCGGCTCGCGATCGTTCGTCGTGGGCCGTTCACCAGCCGTGCCCACGTGCACTCCACATTGTGCGGCGACCCTCCGGCGGAGCCAGGGGACTGTGAGGGTCGGAGGAAGCTCGGCCACACGGCGCCGTCGAGACGCGGACTATCGGTTTGCCTCGATGTGGGCGATGAGTTTGTAGATCAGTTTGGCGGCCAGGAACTCGGTCTGAACGCTGCCCGGCAATGGCAGGACTTCGACCACGTCCGCGGCGACGATGGTTCGTTCCATCGCCGCGGCCTTCAAGAGGTCGTTGACGGCAAACCAGTCCAGCCCGCCCGGTTCCGGGGTGCCGGTGCCTGGCGCGTAAGCGGGGTCGAAGCCGTCGATGTCGATGGTGACGTAGACCTTTTCGCTGAGCGAGTCGACGGCTTGTTGAATCCAGTCCGGGTTCTCGCGGGTTTCGCGAACGGTGATCGGGGCGAACTTTCGCTTCTTCATGAAGCGATGCTCCTCAAGGCTGTAGTTACGAACGCCGACGGGAACGACGGTTACACCCAACTCCAGGACACGGCGCATGACGCAGGCATGGCTGTACTTCGTTCCCTCGTATGCGTCGCGCAGGTCGGCGTGTGCATCGATTTGCAGGACGCTGAGCTTCTTGTGGCGGCCGAGCACGGCACGAACCAGGGCGCTGGTGATGGAGTGTTCGCCGCCGAGGCCGATGAGGCACTTGCCATCGCGGACCACCCGTTTGGCCTCGCGGTGAACCCAGTGGTGCATCTGCTCGGGGCCTGCGGCGTGGGGGCCGAGCGGATCGAGTGTGGAGATGCCGCACTGGATGAGCTCTCGCTCGTACTCTTCGTCGAACCATTCCACCTCCTGGCTGGCGGTGATGACGGCCCGGGGCCCGAGGCGGGTGCCGGTCTGGAAACTGACGGTGGCATCGTAGGGCACGGGGAGGATCGCGTACCGGGCGTCGTCGTAGGCCGCCAGATCGCTCGATAGCCCCAGGAAATTGTCCGGATAGCGCTCAGTCACTTTTTCTCGCAGAAGGGCGGGTTGTTCGTCGGCCTGCTCGACGGTTCTGGCCCAATGGGGCCTTGCGTATCATGTGCCACCTTGGTGGCGCGGGCAACTCCGGTCGGTCGGCCCAGGAGAAATTGGATGCCGCGCCCTGTTGACGAGTGGGTGGTGCTGTGGCATAAAAGGCACCCGCAGGAGGCGGGCGGGCCTTCGCCGGACGGCGCGGTCCTGCGGGCTCGATCGTTGCAAGAACTTAACCATCGAGGATGAAACCATGACCCACGTCGTAACCGAACGCTGCGTCAATTGCCGTTATACCGATTGTGCCACGGTCTGCCCCGTCGAGTGCTTCTGGGAGATCGAGGATCCGGCCATGCTGGTGATCGATCCGGATACCTGCATCGATTGCGGCCTTTGCATCCCAGAGTGTCCGGTCCACGCGATCTATACGGAAGATGAACTGCCGGAGCCCTATGCGGACTGGACCCAGAAGAACGCGGATTTGTTCGGGGGCGGCACGAACATCACGGAGAAAAAGGATGCTCTCCCCAGCGCGCGGACGCTGGAGGAGATTCAGGAGAAGGAACAGGAGAAGGGCTGGGACATTCCCGAACCGGGTGGTGTCTAGCCGTGACTTTTTTGCATCATTCCCGTGACTTGAGCGTCGCCGGAGGGCGGCGCTCGCTGTGGCTGCTGGGGCTCGCGTTGACGCTGTCGGCGACCGGCTGTAGCGAGCCGAAGAGTGGTGCGGTCACCTTCTATTGCGACGGAGCGGGATGGTACAGCAGTGCCGGCTCGGTCAAGGCCGGCCTTCGCGGCGCGGGCTATGAGGGCCGATTTCAGACCTTTTCCTGGAGCGCATTTCTGGGGCCGGCCCACGACCACTTCGTCAATGCCCGGAGCAGGTTGGTTGCCCGGCGGCTTTCGCGCAAGATCGAAGATGCTCGGGCCCAGGACACAAACAGCCCGATTTACGTGATCGGCCTGTCTGCCGGCACGGCCGTGGTCCTCTCCGCCATCGAACAACTCCGCGAGGGCGTTCAAGTGGATCACGTCATTCTGTTCTCGCCATCGGTCGCGGCGAAACATGATCTGACCAAGGCGCTGCGACACATTCGCGGCCGGCTCTACGCGACAACCAGCCCCAATGACGGCATCCTGGCTGCGCTGGTCATCAACGCCGACGGGCTCGGCGGGTCGCCGGCCGGACGGGTCGGCTTCCGGCTGCCGACGAAGGCCACAAAGGACACCCAAGCAGCCTACCGTCGGGTGATCAACCTCCCATGGCATCCGTCGTACGTGGCATTCGACTGCGATGGGGGACATACGTCGGTGACTCACGCAGAGTACGTCAAGACGGTGATCGCCCCGCGCATCCTTCAACTGGCGCCCCATCCGCTGGACCGCTCGGTCGTCGACAATCTGCTGGCGGCCGGTTCGGCAGGAGGCGAACCGTGATCGTTTCCCGCGGATCGATGTTCGGGCTCGTTGGTGCGATGGTGTTCTTCGGTGGATGTGCCGGTGGACGGTACTACCGCATGGGCAGCGAAGCCGAACGCCAGGGGAAAGTCCACCTCGCGTATGAGAACTATTGCAAAGCGGCGGCGGAGCATCCGGAGAGCGGCACGGTTGTGGCGGCGATCAAACGCGTGGCCCCGACTGCGGCGACCTACTGGGAATCGGAAGCGTTGATTGCCTGGTCCCGGGGCCGACACGCCGATTCATGGCGGATGGCGATGCGATGCCTGAAGATCCGCCCTGACCACCAAGGCGCTCTTCATTTTGTCCGCAAGCTGGAATCGGAGCATCCGGATGAGATCAAGCCGGCCAAACGAGAATGGCTGGCGCAGGGCGGGCGATCTTTGGAGACGGCCAAGGCGGTCACGATGGAAGGGATCGCCGGCGGGGCGGGCGAGGTACCGGATACGGCCTCGACCGCTTCGGAAGGTTCTGAAGCGCTGGCCTTGGCGGACGATCCACAGAGCCGGGAGGGAGCCTCCGGTGACTCGGATCAGGCCAAACGCCCAGTGACGCGGCCCCAATCAAAGTCGGGTTCGACCAACGGCGCAGACCACGGCCCGTCCGCCCCAGCCATTGCCCAAACGGCGACGCCGAAGAAGACCGGTTCAGATCGCGAGCAGGCGGAAGACGGGGCCTTCCTGGCCATCCACACTTTGAGCAAGGACAATAAGAAATATGAACGGGAGGTCCTCGCGATCGACGGCATCAGGATCCGTTTGAGGGATACGGATGGCGACCCAGACACCGACCTGGACCTGTATGACGGCAAGCGGCGGACACAAAAGATCCGCGATCTGAAAATGGGTCGGTCGAAGATGTTCCGCGGCCACAGCGGCAGGTGGTATCGGCTGACGGTGCTGAGCATCCATCATAAATCAGAGACGGTTCGGATCGGAATCGGCCCTGCCTGACGCGGTCCAATGGATGCACTGCGGGAAGGCTCCTTTACCTTCGAGGCCGCGGTCCGTGACGGCAGCGCAGGCGAAACGGCATCACAGCCAATCCCATTAGATGTCGTTCGCCTCTTTGGGGATATCGCGCCCGTGAGGGTCGCGGCCTCGTCTCGTGAGGTCCTGATCGAGGCGTTTGCGCATGTCGGAATCGATGTAGTGCTCCACGCGCTCGGCAGGCATGTGCAGGTGGTCCAGCGGCAGGTTGAAGTGCTTTTCGAGGTACGCTTCCCAGAGTCTGTGCGAACGAATCAGCCGGGAGGCTTCCGTTATTCCCTGCCTGCTCAGCGTCAGGTGCTCGCCTCCGCTCGGCGCCGACGCCACGTGGACGCGGCTGCGACGAACGAGCGATCGCAGCGCCCACCTTGTGATGAGGCTGTCGCCAAGGGCGAGCAAGACGTCCTGCCTTTGAACGGCGCGCGCCGCGTTCGCATCAAGTTCGTGCCAGCGGTATAAGAATCCGAGGATATCTTCCCGGACGATTTGCAGGCTGAGCGCAGTCCGACGATAGATTCTGCTGATGATGCCGTCGCGTGGCGAGAAGAATACGGCGAGCGCGAGAAACACACCGGCGATCGTGGCCATGAGGGCGGCGGTATTCGTCGAGGCGTCGATGCTGAACCAGCCCGGCCCCAGGACGACGAGTATTCGCCCCAGGACGGCGCACGCCGCCGCGATGATCAGGCTCAGGAGGATCATCACGCCGAGCCGATCGGTCAGCAGATATGCGGTGGCCGCCGGAACGATGAGCATGGCGATGACCAGAATCGATCCGACGATTTCAAAATTGGCGACGGTCGTGATCGCCACCATGATCATCAGGGCGAAGTGCATCACGTTTGAGTTTATCCCCAACGTTGTCGCCAGCGTGGGGTCAAACGCGCAGATTTTCAACTCCTTGTAGAACAACCCCACAAATAACAGGTTCAACGCCATCACGATCATCAGATTGACCGCCGCGGACGGCACACGCTCGACCATCGCATCGAGGCCGATGCTCTCGATGTTGCCCATCAGCACACAACTTGGGTCCAAATCCACGTGGTCGGCAGCCTGTCGTATCAGGATGAGGCCGATGGCGAAGAGGATGCTGAACACGACACCCATCGCCGCGCCCTCCTCCACGTTTCCGTACCGGCTGATCGCCTGGGTGAGCAGTGCCGTGAGCGCCCCCACGACGACCGCCCCGACAAACATCGGCAACGGTTCGCGACTGTGCGAAATGAGGAAGGCGATGGCGAGGCCGGGCAAGACGGCATGAGAAATCGCGTCGCCCATCAAGCTCATTCGGCGGAGTACCAGATAGTTGCCCAGCAGGGTACAGGAACACGCACTCAGCACGCCCACGACAAGCACCCATCCGTCAAGTGTCCAGTTCCAGGGACTCATGGCAGGGCACCTTTGACGTGGGGCGACGGGGGGATCCGCGCCTGTTGTTCCAGGGCCTCTTCCAACTCTCGCACGAGATCAGGCGGAAGCAAGTGCTCGATCAGATCAGCATCACGGTCCACGTGCGAGGGAGCGATGTCTGCATGGCTGATCAGATACATTTCCCATAAGCGATGGTTGCGCAGAACCCGTAGCCCCTCGGCTCTTCCGGATCGCGTCAGGCGCACTTGCTGCTGTTCATCGGAAGTCGTCATCCCCTGATCCACCGCCTGAGCCAGCGCCCGGCGGAGGTCTACCCCGACCCATCGCCGTTTCGCCAGCAGAGCCGGAAGGGGCACTCGCGCACCACGGCCGACGGCCTCTTCAAGCTCCGTCAGGTCGCGGAGCAGATTCTGAAAAGCGATTCTTCGTCGGAGTCTGTGTTTGCGGATGAGGCTGGCGATCACACCCCGGCGCGGGGCGAAGAACATGCTGATGAAAAACAGGACGCCTGCGCAAACGACGATGACCGGCCCGGTGGGTAGTCTTGCAAAGAGGGCACTGATGGTTGAACCGAGATAGCCGCTGAGCGCGCCGAAAAGCCCGGAGAGGAGGGTCATTTTCAGAAGGCCGTCCGTCCAGAATCGCGCGGCCGCCGCGGGAATGATGAGCAGCGCGACGACGAGTATCAGCCCGACGGCTTGCAGGCCGACCACGGTCGTCAACACGAGAAGCCCCATCATCAAGACGTCGATCAGGTTGACCGGCCATCCCTGGGTCGCCGCGAATTGCTGGTCAAAGCAAACGATACGGAACTCCTTGAACAACAGGACGACGCCGATGATGACTGCGGCTGCTGCTATGCAGATCAAGGCCGCGTCCAACCTGATCATGCCGGCGGGCTTGCCGTAGATGAATCGATTCAGCCCGGACGGGTCGCCTGTTTTCACCTGTTGGGCAAAGGTCACAAGCACCATGCCGGCGCCGAAGAAGACGCTCAGGACGATGCCGATGGCGGCATCCTCCTTGAGCCGAGAGACGTGTCGAAGGCCGAGAACCACGAGGACGCCGAGAATGCCGGTTATGACGGCCCCGGACAGCAGGCCGATGAGGTTCTTATCACCGAGAATCAGGAACATGCAGGCGATGCCGGGCAAGGTGGCGTGGCTTAGGGCATCTGAGACCATGGCTCGCTTCCGCAGGTAGGTGAACGTCCCGACGATCCCCGCGGCGATTCCCAGGAGCGTCGTTCCCAGCACGACGATAAAGGTGTTGTAGCTGTGCAAGCTCAGCGTGCGAACGACCACGTCCCACGAGGGCCAAATAAGTCGGTTGTCTGTAATGGAGCGACCGACGACGGGGGCGTCACCGGCAAAGAGCAGGGATGCCGTCGAAGCGGAGAGCGCCACGGCGACTGATCCCATTGTGATCAGGCGTTTGCCGCTGAATCTTCGCGGACCAGGTGGCAGGCGGGTTGAAGGCGGTCGTTTCGGGTGCATGATCACTGTCCGCTGCGTGCCAGGGCTTCGGCTGCCTGCACCAGGATCGTCAGCTTTCCGCCGTAGGTTTTTCGGAGATTGTCATGCGTGAACACCTCGCTCGTCGGGCCTGACGCGACGATGCGCATGTTCAACAACATGACTTCGTCGAAGTATTCCTTGACAGTCTGAAGGTCGTGGTGCACAACAAGTATTGTTCTGCCCTTGGCCTTCAAGTCATTCAATAGCGCGATGATGGCCGATTCAGTCGCGGCGTCTACGCCGGCAAGCGGCTCGTCCATGAAGTAGATCTGCGCATCCTGTGCCAGGGCACGAGCCAGGAACACGCGCTGCTGCTGTCCGCCGGACAGCTTGCTGATCTGTCGCTTCGCGTACTCGGCCATCCCCACCTGCTCCAGGGCGTGCATCGCGATGTTCTTGTGTTTCCGGCCCGGCGGAACGCACCATGGGAGATGCCCGTAGCGACCCATGGTGACGACGTCCAAGGCGCTCGCGGGGAAGTCCCAATCGATGCTTTCGCGTTGTGGAACGTAGCCGACAAGCCGGCGCCGTTTTTTGTACGGCTCGCCGAGGAACCGCACGCTGCCCGAGGCCAGGGGCACGAGGCCCAGACAGGCCTTGACCAACGTGCTCTTGCCCGCCCCGTTGGGACCGATGATGGCGGTCAGGCGGCCTTCCACGGCAGAAAAGTCTATGTCCCAGAGCACGGGCTTATGGTGATAGGCCACAGTCATGTCGTGGATGGAGACCGGCGCGGCTGCATCGTGATCCGCGGCCTGATGATTCATCGGTGCGTCAGTTGAGATTGTCTGTTTCATTCGGAGACTTTCACCGTCGTGGAGGCGGCCGATCGGCCACCGTGTCCGTCGAGCTTTCCGTGCATTCCTCCGGGGGGCGGAGAACCGCCAAGGGCGCTCGCGATCGTGGTCACGTTATGGTCGATCATGCCGATGTAGCTGCCCTCGTATTTGTCGGATGGGCCCATCGCATCAGAGAACAACGTGCCACCGACTGTGGTCTGGTGACCACGCGACGTGGCGCCCTCGATTAAGGCCATGACGTTTTTTTGCGAGACCGATGACTCAACGAACACGGCGGGTATGCGGTGATCAACGATCAGGTCGACGATTCGGCCGATGTCGGCAATGCCCGCTTCGGATTCGGTGCTGATTCCCTGGATGCCCTCGACCCGGAGGTCGTAGGCCCGGGCGAAATAGTTAAACGCATCGTGCGCGGTGACGAGAATGCGGCGCTCGCGGGGGATTGTGGCCATCGTGCGTCGGGCGTAGGCATCCAGTTCCTCGAGCCGCTTGGCGTACTGCTCGTAGTTGGTCAAGTAATAGGCTTTGTGCTCCGTGTCGAAGTCGGCCAGGGCATCGGCCACCATTCGCGTGCACTTCTTCCAGAGCGAGACATCCATCCAGACGTGCGGGTCAAAGTGGCCTTTGAACTCCGGCGGCTCCAACAGAAGCGTTCTATCGAGTAATTCCGTCACGGCATAGACCGGGCGTTTGCGGCCGATCTTCATCAACGCGTCGGACATCCTCCCCTCGAGCATGAGGCCGCTGTAGAACACGACGTCCGACTCGGCGAGCAGTGCAATGTCGTTTCGGGTCGCCTGATACAGGTGCGGATCGACCGCCTCGCCGATGATCCCTCGCACCTCGGCCCTGTCCCCGACAACCTGACGGACGATATCGGTGACCATTCCGGTGGTGCAGGTAATGACGTAGCGCGAGGATTTGGGTTTGTCCGCCGAATCCGTCGCGGCACAGCCCGCTGCCACTGCCAGGCCGAGCAAGCCCGCCGCCGGCAGTTGAAACACTGTTTTGCCCTGCAATCTCATGGGTATACCCTCAATCGTTCGTTGCCCCGATGCCAGGGGGTGATGACTCCTCGATTTTGGCGCTTGCTACATAATTTAGCTAAGGCTATATTTGTATCCACACGGTGTCAAGCCCTGGCGGAGTTGCTGTTTCCAGGCCCTGCCCATACGCTCACCCGGGTTTTGCCCGTCAACAGCGAGCTCCGCAGAGGTTCATGGATGGCAACCAAACCAGGGAAAACCGGAACTCCCCGGCGAAAGCCTGAGGTCGGAAGCACCCCGGATGGACATCGTCGTACCCGATCCGACCATGCCAGCGAAATTGCCGAGGACTACGTCGAGCTGATCGACGATCTCATCAGGTCCCTCGGCGAGGCCCGGGCCGTGGACCTGGCGCGGTACCTGGGCGTGACCCAGGTCACAGTCACCAACACCATCGAGCGGCTCAAGCGGGAGGGCCTGGTGACATCCAAGCCCTATCGCTCCATCTTCCTGACCGCCAAAGGCAAACGGCTGGCGGGATTCACACGGCGGAGGCATCAACTGGTCCTGCACTTCCTCCTGGCGCTCGGCGTCCCGCGCTGCGACGCCGAGATCGATGCCGAGGGCATCGAGCACCATCTCAGCGCGAAAACGCTGGCGGCCATGCGGAAGTTCGTGAAGCAGTCGCAGTAGGGGGCGAATCGTTGGTAGTGGTATCGTTTGGGTGCCACGGACGGCTTGCCCGCCCGTGCCGACACTGGCAGCAAGCTGCCAGTGGCACCCGTCAAGCAAACGATACCAGTACCGAATCGTTCGATATCGGCCCTTCTCAAATCACCCTGGACGTGGTTTTCCGTTGAACGTTCCTGCCAGGCCGCAAAACCGGCGCGATCGTCATGCCTTCACAAACGGTTTGCCACCGCCGCGGCAGGGGAGTGATTATCGACCGCTGGCGAGTGGAACTACGCCGGTGCCACGTGGTTCGCTGATTGCCCCTTTCCGAGCACCGTCTGACGCTTCGCACAACCTCGGAAAGGAGGTAGGGCACCATGGGCGGTCTCAGCTACATCACAACCACAGTGGGCGTCCTGGTTTTGGCGATCTCTGGGTGTGTCCTCTGCATCGGCAGGAGGGCGGCCGAGGAACTCGAGGCTTGGTTTCCCCACGCACATCTGCTGCTCAAGCACCCCGGAATCGGGCTTGGGATTGGCATCGCGCTCTTCATCGTCGGCACGACGGCCTTCGGCATCCGGTCGAATCTCCTTCGGACAGCGCCTCGACGCTGAACGGGCTGATTCCGCGGCTCGGCGACGGGCCCGACGGTCGTTCGCTTGAGCTTGGATGGATTATGGCGAAGGCTCCGAATCCTCTCGGACGATCGAGAGGTTGGACGTCGCGGCGCGCTCCTCTTCCACCACGTTCCCATTGACATCATGATCGTCTGAGGCGATTGGCGTGTCGGAGATGGAGGCCGCCTGCTCGTCCGCAGGCAACTCGGTCGCAGCGGAGGGCGGCCTGAGTGCCTGCACCTGGGGCAGGTCATCCAGTGAACCGAGCCCGAAAGTCTGGAGGAAGCGCCTGGTCGTGCCATAGAGCATTGGGCGGCCCAGGTCCTCCGCGCGGCCGACGATCTTGACGAGGTTCATCTCACGCAGCTTCTGGAGTCGCTCGCCGACGGCGACGCCGCGAATCGCCTCAACCTCTGCCCGCGTGCATGGCTGTTTGTATGCGACGATGGCCAGGGTCTCCATTGCCGCCGGGGAAAGTCGCGTCTCCTGTCGGACCTGGAGGAGCTTGCCCAACCAGTGGTTGAACTCCGGCAGCGTCAGGATTTGATAACCTCCGGCGATGTGCTCGACGTGGAAGGACATCCCGGCGGACTTATATTGCTCGTTCAATTCGTCAATGTGCCCGCGGACGTCTCGGGCCGTGCCCACCTCCAGGATGGCGGCGATCTTGGCGGCGGATAACGGAGCGTCCGAGGCCATCAGGATCGCTTCCACGACTTGGCGCGGTCGGATCTCCGGGCATTGATCGTCACCGCCGGACGGTTCATCTCTGGTGGCCTCGCCGTCCAGCGTCTCAATTTGTTCTGATTCTTCTCGTGATTCCGTCCTGGCGTCCATCGTGCTGAAATCGCCCTCCATAGCAAGAGAGTTCCCCGGGTCCGGCATTTCAGGCGTGATTCTAAGCGGACAGGGCCGGTCTTGGAATGCCTGGTCTCGAATCCGCGTGTTTCTGGTCCGGCGGGGGACAATCTCCTAGAATGGGCGAGTTGATCAGGGGGCAGGAATCATGCGCGAACATGTTGGAGGAGGCACGATGAGCGCGGTCTTGATGGGGCTATGTTGCTTGTGTTTGGCCTCGGGGCAAGCTGCTACCGGAACAAAGTCCAAAATCCCCGTCTCGGGACTCATCGAGGCATTGCGCGATCCGCTGCCCGCGGTACGTCTGAAGGCGGCTGAAGAGTTGGCCAGCATGGGACCGGCGGCCAAGGAGGCGGTCCCTGCACTCATTGTGGCGCTTCGGGATCAGGACATGTGGGTCAGGCTCAACGCGGCAGAAGCGTTGGGGCGGATCGGCCCCGCGGCGAAATCCGCGGTTCCAGCACTCTCGCAAGCCCTGGGGGACACCCAGCATCAGGTACGGCTCTATGCCGCCTCCGCGCTGGAACGCCTTGGGCCGGATGCTGAGGCTGCCGTGCCTGCACTGATCAAGACCTTGAAGGATGTAAATGCCCAGGTCCGCGGCAATGCGGCCTGGGCTCTCGGGCGGATCGGAAAGGCGGCAAGCGGGGGACTGCCCGATCTGACCAGGATGCTATCCGACCCCGAACGGTGGCCGCGTGGCTGCGCGGCGCAGGCCTTGGGCAACATCGGTCGTGCCGCGCGTTCGGCCGAGGCGGCTCTGATCAAATCGGCTCAGGGCGATCCGGAGGCCTGGGTTCGGGCCAACGCCCTGTGTTCCTTGGGCATGATCGGGGCCAAGCCCGAGTCCACCGTGCCCGTGCTCGTGGATGCCTTGTTCGATAACGGGAGGTCGCCCCGCGCCAAGGCGGCGGAGGCCCTGGCGAGCTTCGGGGTCAAAGCCAAGGAGGCCGTGCCGGCGCTGATCCGAAACCTCAGCGACCCCGACATCATGGTTCGCAGACATGCGGCAGTCGCCCTTGGCAGCATCGGCCGGGATGCCGGCCCCGCGGTGCCGGACTTGATCAAGGGGCTGAAGGACGTCGAGCCGTGGCACCGCCGCGATTGCGCGACGGCCCTGGGCAAGATCGGTCCGACGGCCGCCGAGGCAGTCCCCGGTTTGAAGGAGCTTCTCGAGGACGAGGATGCCGAAGTGAAGACGCAGGCGGCCGAAGCGCTGCGGCTGATTCAGAAATGAATCAGGACCGATTCACTTCGGGAACGGCCCGGTCGCGGTATGGGTTTAGCGGGGTTGTTGGCGTCGGGGGGTTTTGGCCGAATAAGTCAACGGATGGGTCTAATGACCCATCCTACGGGTTCAACGGATGGTTCCGATGACCCATCCTACGGGGTGTGGGACCGATGGCCGTAGGTAGGATGGGTCATCTCATCCGACCCATCTGCTGATGGCGTTGACCTGGGACCGCCCTCCGACGGCAACTTGTCCTTGCGGCCACAACTACCCGCTAAACATGTACCTTTCGCGTGACGGGGCGTAGCGTCAGCATGGGTCGGTTGCACTTTGCTTGACGCCGCGTGCTCTTACGCGATACCTTTTTCCCGGTCCCATGCCGCTTTCCTCATACACGGTCCCGAATGAGCGCGGTTCCAAGGAGGGTGCTTCATGACCGGCGACCAGCGTTGTATCGGTGTGTTTGATTCCGGGCTCGGTGGCCTCACGGTCGTTCGCGAATTGCAGCGAAGACTTCCGGCCGAGTCCATCGTCTACTTCGGCGACACGGCCCGTGTCCCTTACGGTTTCAAGAGCGTCGAAACCGTCACCCGGTTTGCCCATGAGAACTGCGGTTTTCTCCTGCGGTTCGATCCCAAGATGATCGTCGTTGCGTGCAACACCGCCAGCGCGGCGGCCCTGCCCGCGCTGAAAGCCTCGTTACCCGTACCGGTCTGCGGGGTCGTGGAGCCCGGCGCCAAACAAGCCGTGCTGATTGCCAGGGGCAGGACCATTGGCGTGATTGCGACCGAGGCGACGATCAATTCCGATGCCTATCGGCGGGCCATGGGGCAATACCAACCGGACCTGCGCGTCGTGCAAAAGCCCTGTCCGCTGTTCGTTCCATTGGCGGAAGAGGGACGCCGTTGTGATGACCACATCACCCTCGCCGTGGTGCGAGAATATCTTGAACCGATTGTCCGCCTGGACCCCGCTGTCCTGATACTCGGCTGCACGCATTATCCACTGCTCAAGGCGGCGATTGCGCAGGTGGCCGGCCCGGACATTGTGTTGGTGGATTCCGGTGAGCAGACTGCCCGCGAGGTGGTGTCGCATCTCAAGGCCACTGGAGCGCTGGCGGATGAGTCGGGTCAGGGACGGCTGAGTTGCTACGTTAGTGATAATCCGCAGCGGTTCCGCGAGCTGGGACAGCGATTCCTCGCGCATCCCGTTGTGGACGTAACCTGGATCGCTCCTGATCAACTTCTCGCCGACAAGATCGAACACGCCTGAACAGGAAAGCGGAACCATGACCGACAACCACAGGTCAGCGACCCGCAACGCTGCTCCTCGCTCCGCTCTGCCGGCCCGGTCATGGGGCGTGCGCGGGTTGTTCGCCATGACCTGGTGCCTGGTCGGTTTCATCGGCGTCGCCGGGACTCTCTGCCAGGGCGGATGCTCCAGTAGCCGAGGTCAGTCCTGGCTCGCGTCACTGCGCCCCAAGTCCAGCAAGTATTGGCTGGACATGGCCCTGGATTCCGAATATCCGGACGACCGCCGGCGGGGAGTCGTCGGTCTGGCCGAGTCTTCTGGCGCGACAGCGCCGTGGGCGATCAAGGTGTATGACACCATTGCCCGAACGGATTCCGATGCGATGGTGCGCTGCGCGGCATTGCGTGCCCTGCTCAAAGTGCCAGGCGAAGACCAGGTCTCGACGGCGCTGAAACTGCTCAACAGCGGTGACGTTCGCTACGAAGACGTCCGCAAGGCATCGGCGCCGGTCAGGTGGGGGGCTGCCACGCTGTTGTTGGCCGTCGTGCAGAACAACGCCTATCGAGAGGACCAGCATACGGAAATCGTCGATGTCCTCCTGGCACGCCTGGGCCGGGAGAAAGACAACAATGTGCGACTGACGCTGATCGACGCGTTGGCGTTCTTTCCCGAGCGCCCGGTTCTCATCGCGCTGGTAGGCGCCTTAGGCGACGAAAACTTTGCCGTGCAACATGCTGCTGAGATGTCCCTGGTTGTGTTGACGGGCGTGACGCATCGTTGCGATCCCGACGCCTGGCGGCAGTGGCTTGCCCAGGCGGATGATCCGTTCGCCCACGCAGGTGAGACGCCGCAGGAATTGCAGGCTGAGCGCGACAAGCCGCGATGGGATTGGTTGAGCTGGTAACACGTGCCACCCGATTTGGGATCAGGCCCGGACGAAGGCGCCCTGAATCTGCCGCACGACACCCTTGAGTTGCAGGCCGGTCAGAGTCGTTGCCACTCGGGCGGGTGTCATGTCCGCAGCCCGGCAGATGGCGTCGGGCGACATCGGTTCGGTGTCCAGGACCTTGAGAACGGCTTCTTCGTAGCCGCTCAGGGCGACGATGGGGCGGGAGTGCGTTTCGTCGTTTGACGCGTCGGCCGTGGGCGGAGGCATCAGCGTCAAGCCGACGGGCCCGAGGTCTTCCAGGATATCCGCCAGACACGTCACGAGCTTCGCCGCACCGCTCTTGATGAGGGTGTGACACCCCTCGGCGTGTGGTGTGTCGATTCGCCCCGGAACTGCGAATACCTCTCTGTTGTATTCACTCGCGACACGGGCGGAGATCAGGGCGCCGCTGCGTTTGGCGGCTTCGACCACCAAAACTCCCAGCGTCAGCCCGGCGATAATGCGGTTGCGCGGCGGGAAGTTCTTGGAATCGGGAGCCACGTCCATCGGAAGCTCACTCACCACGGCGCCGTGTTCGGCGATCCGGGCCGCCACGTCGGCGGACTCGGGCGGATAGAGATGACTCAGCCCGCATCCCAGGACGGCGATGGTCCGGCCGCCACCGGCCAGAGCGCCGCGATGCGCGCATTGATCAATGCCCCGCGCCATCCCGGAGACGATGGTGAGGCCCGCATTGGCCAGCAGAGCGCCGAATCGCTCGGCCTGTTCGGCGCCGTAACGCGAACAGTGCCGCGAACCGACGATGGCCATCGCCACGGCATCTTCTTTCTGGAGTGCGCCGCGCAGGTAGAGGCACGGTGGGGGGTCGTTAATCATCTTGAGAATTGCCGGGTATTCCTCATCGGCGAGGCACAGAATCCGAACGCCGCGGCGAGCGGCTTGTTCGATTTCGCCGGCGACGTCAACCCGACTGCGATCGCGCGCGATGCTCTCAGCCGTGGTCGGACCGATCTGACTCACGTTCGCCAGGCGGGTAGCGGATGCGCCGAGGACCGTGTCGATGTCGCCCAGTTCACGGAGAAGATTCGCGAATCGGATGGCTCCGACGCCGTTGCAAAGATGGAGTTGGAGGTGTTTCTCGGCGATGGGAGATGCGATTCGCGGATCGGCCATGAGCGCTATTCTGCCCGATTCACGTGCGTCCTGGCAATCCCACCGCGCCGTCCCGGCGATGACCGCTGTTGGATCGAATAGGCGAACAGGGGGCTCCGTCCATGGAACAGACTCAGACCCGGCACGCCTTGGGACATAGGCCGGCGAGGAATTCCTGATCCATCGGCTGGCGCGCCCGAAAGCCGGCACCCGCGTCGTGCCAGTGGGAAATCCGGTCTTCACCCAGGCGCCAGCAGAACTCGATCGGTCGCCCATCGCGAATCGCGAAGAAGTCTACGATACCGCGGCGCCAATCCTTCAACTGGCAGCCGACGGCAGCCAGCTCGTCGCGAAGTTCGCGCAACAGCTCGACCTCAGCGAGGCACTTGTCGCGCAGCGCGACGCGGCCTTCTTCGGATGATGCACCGGAACCCGGCCGCTGGTAGATATCTTCCAGATCGCACACCTTTTTGTGCTGTCGGACGATGTCCGCGACGATGCGAGAAACCAGCGGAAGCGTGCGATTCGCTTGTTCGAGCGTGAATATCCTGGCGGACTGACGCGGGCGATGTCGTTGCTTTGGATCGGCAACTCCGAAAACTTCCATCCTAACCTCGCTTTCCGCTACGCGCGTCTATATACTTTCCGCGATCGAGTGACGTCTTAATCTCGAAGTTACCACCGTCGCCTCGACATGTCAATGCGCGCGGGGCGATCTTATGCTCGTGTCCGATATTGAATGCTTGCATGACGCATCGTTTCAGGCGTGCAGGTCCGCTATATCACTGCTCCATAACTGCGAGAGTTTGATTGTGCCAATCATGCATCCGTCGCGGGAAGGGCGTTGCCAAACGGATGTCGGATCTCGCGCACGGGGAAAGATCAAGACAAGCCCTGCCCGGACATAAAGTTGCGCAATGCGGCTGGTTTCTCGACCCATCGGCGCGTCGTGTGGCTCTGCATTACCGGACCGAGGTCGGGAGTGTCACAAACCTGTGCCGTGAAAAAATGTTTGCGGGTGAAGGGTTCAGCACAGGGGGCTTCGCTCGGGATCAACCGGGTTCAGGGGGATATTATCAGCCGTACCAGGCGGTGGGGCAGCACTCCAGCAACCGGCAGACTTCCGCGTCAGCCGTGATGAATCGCGCGCCGGTGAGAAAACCATCCGCCGTTTCGCGCTGATGGCGGACACAGATCGGCACGCGGGGAGCGCCGGGGTCGGTCCAGAAGAGCTTGACTCCCAGGATTGCATCAATGGGAAACCGGCAGCCGCAATAAAACCCAATGCCGTCGCATGAGACGTCGTGAAGCACTGCCCTCGTGTCCTCCACGAGCTTGTCGCCCAGGCGAGCAACGAATATCGGGCAGGAACGATGATAGCGGACCGACGCCCGCCGGTTTTGATAGAGAGATGCCTCCGTCATTCTGGCCGAGGCAGCGACGAATCGGTCGATTTCTCTCGCTAATACCATAGACAGCGGCTCAGCCGCAGAGGAGGCCATGTGGTAACTCCGAGACTTCGTGGGAAGAGAAGCGGTCAGTCAGTATCCTACGATACAGACCCGGCAACGACCCGGCGTGAGATCGCCATATGCGGCCTCGCACCAATGGGGCCGTACGACCGCCCACGGCAGCATGGCCGATAAGCCTGAGCTTCCGACCAACCGTCTCGTCGCGAATATATGGCCCAAGTCCACATTCTCGGGGTGTCACGAATGCCCAGGTCACGTGAAGACCGGCTGGTGTGCCAACATCTGACGCTGCGACGGGCTGGCGGGTCTTGTCAGTGAGTCGGCCAGAGGCGATACTGCCGGCGCAGCCTGGGGGGGCCGGAGCATCGCGGTTTCGTCAGTATCTATCCAAGGATTGGAGAGCCGATGTCAGGATGGAGCCGATCAGAACTTGAGACGTTTCGTTCTCGTTCTGAAACGGCATTCACGCGCCACCCCCACTTGTGCCCGCGAATTGCGACGTTCCGGAGTCGCCTGGACTCATCCGATCTCCGAATGATGTCGCACCCTCGGCGAGCATTGTTTCTCCTCCACACCTGAACCGAGAGCGATCATGCGGCATCACTTGGTGGTCTTGCAGGATGAATATCTGGAGTTGATGGTGGCAGGGCGAAAGCGGATCGAGTGCCGCCTTTCGACCATGCGGCGCCCACCCTTCGAGGCCGTTTCGCCGGGTGACCTGCTGTGGCTGAAGCTTCCGTCGCGGGCAGTTCACGCCGTGGCCACTGCCGGTCGATGCGCCTTCCACGAGTTGAAGTCCGGATCGGACTTGGGAATGTTACTCTCCCAGTGGTCTCGTCAGATTTGTGCCGCCGATGGGTTCTTTGATGGGGCGTCAACGTGGGCGAAGTTCGCGAGCCTGATCTGGATCGAAACCGTCGTCGTGATCCGCCCCATGCCCATCTACAAATCCGATCAGCGCGCCTGGGTGGTGCTCGATCAGATGCCTTTCCCAGAGATGCGCATCGGCCGGAAACGCAGGATCATAACCCGGCCATGACGAGTACGCCGCAGCCCAGCACCGCGGCTCCAGCCAGGGCCCGATCGTAACGCTGCCACCGTCCAAGTCGCACGAAACTGATCCCCCGATGGGCGGCGATGACGATCGCCGTCATCGTGGCCAGGGTGGCGATCCCGAATACCGCAGTGACCCACGCTACCCCTGACATGTCTCCGCTCGCCGCCGGAAACATCACCATGGGGATGAGCGCTTCGCACGGACCGAAGAGGAAAATCGTGAACAAGACCCACGGGGTCATCGACTCCACCGTCTTCTCCGACGGGTCCTGCCGGCTTCCGATCGTGTGAGCATGAACGTGGAGGTGTTCTCCCTGGTGCACGTGGGGATGGCAATGTGCCGTGCCGTCTGCATGGACGTGGAAGTGGGCGTGTGGGCGGTTCCGAATCGCGTGCCGGATTCCCCAGATCAGGTAGGCCAGGCCGAATCCCGTCAACAGCCAGCCGGCGAGGTCTCCCCGGGCCGATTCAATTCGATTCAGTAAGTCCAGTCCGAGGCCGAAGGCGATCCCGACCATGCCGATGACGACCGAGCTGAGCACGTGCCCCACGCCGCAGAGCAGTGTGACCCAAACCAGTTTGCGCGTCGACCACCGGCCGATGCGCGCCATGGCGATAAACGGCAGGTAGTGGTCCGGCCCGGCCGCGGTATGGGTCGCGCCGATGATGGCCGCCGTGACCATGAGTGGGACGGAGACCGCGAGCATCAAAGGAATCCCTCCGCAGTGGCAACGTGTGGTGTCATGCGGCGGTGATGGTAGGGTCCACGGCCGGCGCGGTCCAGGGTGGCTCGACTTCGGGTAGTGGTATCGTTTGGGTGCCACGGACGGCTTGCCCGCCCGTGCCGACACTGGCAGCAAGCTGCCAGTGGCACCCGTCAAGCAAACGATACCAGTACCCGACTTCGCTGGTCGCAGGTTCTACTCGGAGAAGATGCCTTCGGCCATCGACACTTGCTCTGGAAGCTCGGCGAGGACCGCTTCGACCTTTTCCTCGGTCAGTTTGATGGCTTGCAGCAGTTCCGGGCTTGTTGATGCGTCCGAACTCAGGGTGCAGAAGCCTGACTCAATCCGGCAGGACAGAATGTCACCGACGTGTACCAGCGCGGGGAGTTCGCGATTTACGGCCGCGAGGTCCATGGGCTTGTGGTGATAGCCGATCGTCGTGCAGAGGACCTTGGGAAACCGCCATTTGGCCGCCAGGGCCATGCCGAACGCCTGGTGGTCCGCGCCGATGATCTCCTGTTCCAATTGACAGAAGTCCGCAGACGCAGTTCTGAGCCGCGCGATGACTTCGGCGAGCCCCTTGGCAAAGACTTGTCTTTCAATCAGCAGGCCGAGGTCAGAGATGAGGCCGGCGAGGAAGCTCTCTTCCACGGCGGGCCGGCCTTGTGCCGAAGATAGCATTCTTGCCGCGACGGCGGTTGAGATTGAGTGCCGCCAGACCTCGGTGCCGCTGAAGCCTTCGATGGCCGCGCCGCCGTTGAACAGATGGGTCATGGACGCGGCGATGGAGATGTTCTTCACGGCCGAAAGCCCCAACAAGACGATAGCCCGATCGATGCTCGAAATCTGTCCGGGCAGGCCGTAGAAGGCGGAGTTGACCACCTTGAGGATTCGGGCGGAGAGGGCCGGATCGTTTCGAATCACATCATGCAAGTCTCGCGCGGTGGACTTCGGATCTTCGACGATGTGGATAATCTTCACTGTGACTTCGGGCAACGTCGCGATTTCACCAACCTCGGCGATCGCGGCCTCGACCAATGCGCTACTGTCATTCGTGAGTTGTGCGGACAGCATCATGCCACCTCGTCTGCGTGTGATGAGAAGAGAATCGATACCGCTGCGACCGTCGCCTGGTTCGTTCTTGATCCTCTATCGGTCTGAGGTCTCGCGGCATCCAGAACGAATCGCTCAATACCGACCGGTAACTGGCATCCGCGCGCTCGAGTTTGCGGCGGCCCATCACCCGATGCACTTGCGAAACGGAAGGAATGGCCTTACTCGAACATGGACCACGACAGTGGGGTGTTCACGGGGATTTCGACACCGGCCGTTCGACCGATAACGTCCTCCCAATGGCTCGGATCGATACCGTCGCCCGGTCGCTGAACCATCACCGCTTCTGCGTTCAACATCGTTCCCGCTGGGATCGTTCGGCAGGCGACCAGTCGGCCTCTTCCCAGAGCCCGAACCTCTGCCTCTTCCTCCCGGAAACCGATCCGCCCATCTCCAAGCATCCGCTCTGCCTGGCGAACGCCGGCGACGTATTCCCGGAACTGGTTCGGTTCCAGCGAAAAGGCATGGTCCGGTCCCGCAGCGCTTCGATCCAGGGTGAGGTGTTTTTCCAGCACGGCGGCGCCGGCCGCCACGGCGAGAGCGCCCGTGAGGGTCTCTCGGGTGTGGTCGCTGAAGCCCGTCGGCAGGTCGAACCGCCGGGCGAGAGCGGTGATGCACCGAAGTTGTGTCGATGCCAGGGGCGTTGGATAGGAGGAGATGCAGTGCAGCAGGATCAGCCGTTGTGGTGCACCGTGGCGCCTCATGACGGCGACGGCGGCGTCCACCTCCTCCAGGGTGGCAGCGCCGGTTGAGACCATGGTCGGCAGGTTGCTCCGTGCCGCCGCCGAGAGCAGTGGCACGTTGACGAGGTCGGTCGAGGCGATTTTGATCGCCGGCACTCTCAATTCGCTGACGAGAAAGCGAAGCTCCGGCAAGCCGAACGGCGTCGTCAGGAAGTCGATTCCCAATTCCGAGGCATGGCGTTGCAACTCGGAAAACGTTGCGATGGGTAACTCCAGGCGCCGGAGCATTTCCCGCTGATTGTCCGGTGCGCCCGGCCCTTCGCGCTGATAGGCGCAGGTCGGAGCCGAAGCGCCGACCAACGCATCTGCGCGAAACACCTGAAACTTTACCGCGTCGGCGCCGGACTGCCGTGCCGCCTCAACCAACCGGTGTGCCACGTCAGAATCGCCGTCATGATTGACTCCGGCCTCGGCCACGATGTACGCCGGCCGACCGGGGCCGATGTGCCTGTCGCCGATGGTCACCATGTTTTCCGGCTCAAACGTCAAGAGTGTCTGCCTTCGCCAACGTCGGCCCGTGGTGTTCGCGCCGCTGTTTTTCCAGAATGGCCTCGGCGAGATAGAAGTCTTCGGCGGAGTCGACATCGATGGTTGGACCGTCTGCGCAGAGAATGCCCCGCCGGTCCCGGCCGAGGAAGGCGTGCGCATCATCGTTATCGACCGTGAACAACGACGCGCGCGTCACCACCGCCACCGCGCCGTCATGATAGAACAGGGGCTCCAGGTCCTGGCGGCGGTAGATTGCATTTCTTCGATATTGCACCATGCGATCATCTTCCAATCGGTGCAGCCAATCGGGGTGTTGCTTCTCGATGCGCCTCAGGCTTCGCACTGAATCGGCGCCGGTTGCGATCGCGTGTTCGATTGCCTGGTCGATAACTCCCCGTGACCGGAGCGGAACGTTGGCGTACAGGATCGCGACGTGTGTGACGGGTTCGTACGCCCGCTCGTAAGCCATCACCGCGTGGCGAGCCGCCGAATCGACCGTCGCCTCGTCGGTGGCCAACTCCGCCGGCCTGTCCACGACGAAGACGCCCCAGACGCGGGCCGCCTCCTTGGCCGCCGGGAGGTCCGTCGTCACACAGATCGCGTCCAGGTGGGAAGCGGCTCTCGCATCGGCGATGGTGTACGCGATGATCGGCTGGCCGGCGATCATCAGTCCGTTCTTATTTGCCAGCCCTTTGCTACCCGCCCGGGCGAGAATGATTGCCAGAGTGTGCGCTGCCATAATGGAGTCATCGGCCGCGATGTCGGCAGCGCTTGATGCCGTAGCCGCCGGAGCGATATGATGAGGCCGGTCGCCATGATCTACCTGGATTACAACGCCACAACCCCGATCGACCCCGCCGTCGCCGAGGCCATGTTGCCGTACATCCGGGAGCACTTCGGCAACCCCTCCAGCGAACACGCCATCGGCTTGGCTGCCCGTCTCGCCGTCGCGGCGGGCCGAGCCTCCCTCGCCGCCCTCATTGGAGCCGGCTCCGATGAGATCGTCTTCACCGGCAGCGGCACGGAGGCCAGCAACATGGCCATTAAGGGCGTTGCCCGGCTCCGGCGGTCCACCGGCAAGCATTTCATTACCACCGCCGTGGAGCATCCGGCAACGCTCAACCCGATGAGATGGCTCGAGGGCTTCGGCTACACCCGCACCGAAGTCCCCGTCGACGCGACCGGCATGGTGGACCCCGACGACGTTCGCAAGGCCATCCGCCCCGACACCATTCTGATCAGCGCGATTCACGCTCAGAACGAGGTGGGAACCATTGAACCCATTGTCGAGATCGGCCGCATCGCCCGCGACTCGGGCATCCCCTTCCACGTTGATGCGGCCCAGTCCGTCGGCAAGGTCCAGGTGAACGTCGAGGAGATGAACGCCGACCTCCTCTCCATTGCCGGTCACAAGCTGTATGCACCCAAGGGCATCGGTGCCCTGTACATCCGCAAGGGCCTGGAGATTGAGCCGCTGATCCACGGCGGGTCACAGGAATCGTGCCGTCGCGCCGGTACCGAAAACGTGGTCATGATCGCCGGGCTTGGCAAAGCTGCCGAACTCGCCGCGGATTACCTGCGGGGCACGGGTCATGCCGAACTGCGCGACCTGTTCTGGCAAGAGTTGTCCCAGGCGTTCGGCGATCGCGTGCTGCTCAACGGCCATCCGACCCAGCGTTTGCCAGGTACCCTGAACGTCAGTTTTCCCGGCCGGATCGGTGGAGAGATTCTCGCACGGCTCGACGGGGTATGTGCCTCCACCGGCGCAGCCTGTCACGCCGGCGATGCCCGGCCTTCGGCGGTGCTTCTGGCAATGGGGCATGATCGCGAACGGGCGGTCGGCACGATTCGATTCAGCCTCGGGCGTCCGACGACTTGGAGCGAGATCGACTCCGTCGTCCAGAAGCTGACGGCCATTCTGTAGCGCCCTGCTCCCTTCTCCGGACCTGCTTGAACGCGCCGGCCCAGAGGGGGGCCTGAGTCCAGTCGCAGGACGACCGTGAGGCCCGCGAATGGGCCGGATCGACCCCAAAAACACTTCGCATCGAACTTAAATAATCCGAGGGGGGTGCCGCCACCCCTGAAACTGGATACTACATAAATAACTGTAGTTACATTATTTACAAGTGTATCGCGGTTGGCCCTATGCCTTTGTTTGACACGAAACCGTTAGGGTCGTAGCATAATGGGCCGTATGTGATGCGTTCCAAACGATATAACAGGTGTCGCCATCGTGGGCTCGGTCCTCAGCATCGAAGATCAGATTGTCGCTGCCATCCGCCGGATTATGCGAGCGGTGGATCTCCACTCGCGGCATCTCGCCGAGGCCCACGGATTGACGGGACCCCAACTGGCCATTCTGCAAGCCGCGTCTCGGCTGGGGGTGGCCTCATCCACGGGCGTATTGGCCCGAGCGGTGCATCTGAGTGGGCCGACGGTGACCGGCATTCTGGACCGGCTTGCCAGAAGCGGGCTCGTCGAGCGCACCCGGAGTGGACAGGATCGCCGCAGCGTCACGATCACGGTGACCGCGCTGGGGGAAGAGGTTCTGGCCGCGGCCCCGTCACTTTTGCAGGATCGGTTCCGCGCGGAACTGGAGCGCGTGGAGGATTGGGAACAGAGCATGATTCTGGCAACGTTGCAGCGCATCGCGGCGATGATGGACGCCGAGTCGCTTGATGCTTCTCCGGTTCTCGTCCAGGGTCCCGTGGATGCGGCGACGCAGGCGGAGGCGCCGCCCATGTTGTCGGCCGGGTCCGTTTGGGATGGTGGCGAAATGATCACGGACGACGGACAGGCGTCCGCAGTGACCTTTTGAGAAGAGATGAGGAGTGTTTGCATGACCGTGGCGACGAGTACGAGTATTGGGCAAAGAAACACGCCGGACAACGACAAGGATCTTCCGATTGCGCTACCGCCGGCCGACCTTTCGCTGGAGCAGGACGAAGAGTGGTGCGTTGTTCGCCTGGACGGTGAGTGGCGTGAGTTTCGGCTGCATGACTACGATGAACTGTTTTCAGTGCCCGGCCTGTATGAACGCCTCATTTACGACATCCTGAAGTGTAACTCTCCCGCGAAGGTCGGGAAACTCCTTGAGACCGAATTGGTCGCGGGCGGCACAGACGCAGCCTTGCTACGAGCGTTTGACCTTGGTGCGGGAAACGGGATGGTCGGTGAAGAGCTTGCCGAAATGGGCGTCAAGTTCATCGTCGGCGCGGATATCATCGAGGAGGCTGCCGAGGCCGCAGAGCGCGATCGCCCGGGCGTCTATGCGAATTATCACGTCCTGGATATGACGGAGTTGAGTGAGAGCGATCGGCGCACACTCACGAGATATGGATTCAATTGTCTGACTTGCGTCGCGGCTCTTGGCTTTGGGGATATCCCCCTTGAGGCGTTCGCCAACGCCTACAACCTCATCAAGCCCGGCGGCTGGGTGGCCTTCAACATCAAGTCGAGCTACCTCGATCAGAATGATACGAGCGGATTTGCTCGTTTGATTCGATCGATCATGGCCGACAAGACGCTTGAGGTTCGTAAGACGCAGCCATATCAGCACCGGGTCGGAACCGACCGCCAGCCGATCCAATACACGGCGATCGTCGGAAACAAACGGCGCGACATCAGCGAAGACAAGTTGCCCTAAAGGGGAGCTTGGGCGGTCCTCGCCAGGCGCGGCTGCGCACATCTCACAAGTTGCCACTCTTAGAGCGATTCCCGGATGATTAGACGATGCTCGGCAGGCCATGCGCCGCACGCCGCTTCCTTACGGGCGCGGCTCTGATCGTCCGCTGACGCGGGAACCGCTCTAGCGGCGCTTATGCGACCATTTCGGTGGCCTCATCTTTGAATCGTCGGCGGAGCCGGGCGATCACGTCCTTGTGGATCTGGCTGACGCGCGATTCCGACAGGTCCAGCACCAGGCCGATCTCCGCCATGGTCAGGCCCTCCGTGTAATAGAGCACCAGCACCAGCCGTTCCTCGCGGTTGAGCCCGCGCGTGAGATAGTCGGTGAGCATCTGCTTGGAAACACGCTGGGAGGGATCGATCGCGGCCTTGTCGGCGATGTCCCACCCGGCCGCCGATCCGCGGTGATGCCCATCGTCGTCGTTTTGGATGGCGGAAAGGTGAACCTCATGTCCGAGGCGGGAGAGGCGGGACAGCTCGCTGAACCGCGCCTGGGTGATGCCCATCTTTTCGGCGAGTTCCCGCTCCGTCGGCGGCCTGCCCAACGCGGAGTCCAGCAGTTCCTTCTTGTACATCCGCTGTTTCTCGAAGCTGCGGACCGTTCGCGATTGGCCGTCCAAAGTTCGGAGCCAGTCCATCACGGCGCCGTGGATGCGCTGTTGGCAGAAGGTCTCGAACTTCGCTTTGTGTGAGGGGTCGTAGGCCTGGACCGCCTCCATCAACCCATCGTAGCCGGCCGAGCAAATCTCGTCGTAACTGATTTGGGCCGGCAGCTTTTGCGCCAAACGTGCCGCCAGCATGTGCACGAGTGGGCGGTAATGTTCAACGAGTTTGTTGCGAGTGGCGATGGCCCGGTCTTTGAGGTACTTTTTCCACAAGCTCTCTGCATCGCGGCGAGATCGTTTCATGGCGGAACACTCCCTTGTTCACGCGATGGGAGCGCACACCGTCCAAGGGCGCGGTCCCATCAAACCAGAGTGCCGACCAGTCAGTCGAATAGGGTTCTACGGTAGATTCGAGCTGGGCATCCTTGCCCTGCGAAGAGGAGTCAAACCGAACAATACCTCCTTGCATTAAGTTGCGGCATGGGAATCTTACCGCCGGCAACAGCGGTTGGCCAGCGAAAAATTCGGATGTTCTGTTTTTTTTTTGCGGCCGGGCGCCGCCGGGGCGGTTGCCGCTTCACGGCGACTTACCTGCGTTGTGGGGTGAGGGAGGGGCGACGCGCATGAATTGCGCGACTGTTAGCGGCCGAAAATCAACAGCAACAGCAGTACAACAATGGCCATGGACTCGAAGACCACGGCGATCATCCACCCATTGGGCTCGCCGCCCGAGGCATCCCGCGCCGCGTCCCGCGAGCCGGCTCCCGAACCGTCCATCTGGGAAAACCCGTCGCCGCTGCCGTCGGCCAGATTGGCGAGAAGCTCGTTGTCGTACCCGCTACGGGCCTGAAGGGGGGCCTCGCCTCGCTGAATTCGAGTCAGGTCCACCAGCAGATCCGTCGTCGAGTGGTAGCGCAGATCCCGATCCTTGGCCATCATGTGCTCGACGACCTCGGCGGTGCCGGTGGAGAGGGACTTGTTGACGTGGTCCGGTGGGATGAGCTGCTGTTTGAGATGTTTTTGCATGATCGCCGTCGGAGAAGGCCCATCGAAAGGGACCCTGCCGGTGAGCATGTGATAGAGGGTTCCGCCCAGTGAGTAGATATCCGCGCGGAAGTCCACGTCCAGGACGCCACGGATCTGTTCGGGGGAGATGTAGTAGGGGGTGCCGAAGGCCCGACCTTTTTCCGCCTCGGCGACGGCGGCATCATCGGCCTGGCGGGCCAGGCCCATATCGGCCAGCTTGGCCGTGCCGCCCTTGGTGATCATGATGTTCTTGGGCTTGACGTCGCGGTGGATCAAGCCCTTGGCGTGGGCATGCTCCAGGGCCTTGGCGATCTGGGTGATCAGGTCAAGGGCACGCTCTTCAGGATAAATCCGATTCTTGACCAGTTCGTCATAGACCGTCTCGCCGTCAACATACTCCATCACGAAGTAGTGATAGCCGCCGTGCTCGCCCACGTCGATCGCCTGGACGATGTTGTTGTGGTTCAGCTTCGCGGCTGCCTGGCCCTCCTTGTAGAACCGTTCGACGAATTCGGGGTCTTCGCTCAAACGCTTGGGGAGTATCTTGATGGCCACGATGCGATCGAGCGAGAGTTGGCGCGCCTTATAGACGCTGGCCATCGCGCCGGCGCCGATCTTTTGCAAAATCTGGAATCCGGGAATCTGCTGTAACGATTGCGAGACCGAAGAATCCGCAGGGTTCATGAGGCGCCTGAGTTGCGATGCCGTGATCACGCCCGCTTTGACCATGATGCTGGATAGCTTGTACTCCTTGCCCTGAGACTTGAACTCCTCCTGCTTGGACTTGCAGCGGCGGATTTCATCCGGGGTCGCGAGTTTCGCGTCGACGGCGACCCGGCTGATGAAGCTGTCCGAGGCCGAGGCGGTGTCATGGCCGCTGTCGATTTGTGCTTGATCGGTTTCCATTGCTTGGCCCTGCGCGTCCATGGTGGGGCACCCTTCTCGCCCGGGCTGAGTGGGTACACATGGTGCGACGTGCGCGCCATGGACCGGGCACAGACCCTCTCATCTACTTTACTCTATGTATCCTAAGAACTTAAATCAATCCCGGCCCGCGTGGCAATGACACTGGCACACCAACCCCGACGAGGACAACCGGTACAATCCAACATGGGTCGGCCGCCCCCTGACTAATCTTATGGCATCGCATAGGTAACGATCTTGGGTTGAGCATCGCCTTAACACCGCCGTTTCTCGGACCCTATCCACCGGTTCGGGCACGCTTGCTCCTCGGGAATGGCAGGGGGACGTCAAGCGTATTGCCCCGGGCCGGCACCGGCGATGCGGCCTGCGGTAACATGTACACAGCTTCTCAAGTCTGCATTGGTCTGTGGATTCGCATCTGCTTGGAGCTTCGTGACCCACCATCGGGATCAAGACGATGAGATTCAGCGTTGAGCCGAATGAATCGATCTCTTATGAACTACGACACGCGGACGAGCACCTGCTGGTCGTGGAGAAGCCCCCGCACATTGTTACGCAGCCCGGAGTAAAGCACGAGGCCGACAGCCTGCTCAACGGCCTCTTCGCCGCATACGGTCCGCGCTTGCAGAACCTCGGGGAAGCCCGTCGCTGGGGTCTGCTGCATCGACTCGACAAGGAGACTTCCGGCTTGGTGCTCGTGGCCCTCAGCCAGCGGGCTTACGACCACCTGCGGGATCAATTCGAGCGGCGTCTGGTGAAGAAAACCTACTGGGCCATCGTTGCAGGCGTGCCTCGACCGACGCAGGGCGTAATCCAGAAACCCATCGCCCAAGTTGTGGGAAGTCGCAAGAAGGCGGTCATCAAACGCGATGGCAAACCGAGCATCACGGCTTATCGCATTCTTCAAACCGCCGGTGGTGTTTCTCTGGTCGAGGCCCTGCCCAAGACCGGCCGCCTGCACCAGATCAGGGTCCATATGGCCGCCATCGGTCACCCTGTCCTGGGTGAGACGGTTTATCGGGGTCGCCAGGCGACGCCGAGCGTTGTCCGTCTATGCCTCCATGCGGCGAGCTTGTCGTTCATCCATCCTCAAACCGGACATCGGCTGGTGGTTCGATCGCCGTGGCCTAAGGATCTGCGCAAGACCCTCAAACGATTCGGCTTGTCGGAGCCGGAACCGATTGCTGACCCAAAAGGCCCGCAATAGGAAGAGCCTTGTTGCCTATCCGAGGATTCAACCGGCGCGGACGGCCGCCGTAGCGTCGAAAAGTTTTTTTTATTTTCGGTGTCAGATTCGTCGTGGTCGGTGCGGATGCTTTCCAGGTGGACAAGCAACCCGATATGACGACGGTTGTCGCGTCCATGGCTGAGCGGCCCCCGAGGGCAGGGGTGCGGGATGGTTCCCTGCATTGCCGTGCATCAGCAACGGCCCGTGGACCCGTGATGCGCCTCAAAATAGGGCGGGAAAATCGTTGCAATTTTGGTCTCGTGACTTATAATGAGCGGCGATTTGGAGTGCGTACCAAGATTCCAGGCAGGTGAGGTCGGTTGCCTGGTTCGTACGCGGGGCGGGCTCCAGGTTGTGTTTGGGTCGAATAGGCGGGACTTCCAATTGAGCCGACTCGCGAGAGTTGGTGAGGCTCTACTTGGGTTGGTGCGTTCGCGCATCAGCCTCTGGAGAAGGAAGCCCACGCCGGTTTACCCATAATCGATGCGTCTGGTGATGCCGCCGGAGGAATAGCATCCATTCGGCGGCAGGTTTAGAAAACTTTTCGCTTGTGGTGCCCGCGCGGTGGCGAAGGGAGCGTTCTCTTTACGGGGAGCTGTCCGAGCTTGGTGTGGCGCTCGCCACATCCGCCGCACAGTTCGCGCCTGACCACCGAAGGGCATGACAAGCCCTTAAGGAGGAGACGCCTTGTTGCTTGCTCAGGGGTCGGCGGTCCTCGGGTCCACACCGCCGAACACAGAACAATTCCGGCCAACAACAAACACCTACCGGGGCGCGCGTCCATTCGGTTTCGGTGGAATGCGATGGTGCGCTCGAACTGGATTTCAAAACCCATTATGCGAGGAGTGGTCATGATCAGAAAACCTGAATTGCCCTTGGCGCTTGGTTCACCAGGGCACGGCGGAATACGCCGTCGCACTTGGCGATACCGGCTCGTGTGCGCTGCGATGACCATGGGAACCTTTGCCCAGGGCGCGCGTGCGGCCCAGCCCAACGTAGCACTGATGGGTGGTGGGGACGGCGAGTGCCTGACTGACGTGATTTCGATGTTGGAGGATGGCGCGAGTGGTCAGCGCGTCGTCCTGTTCGGGACGAAGTCACTGACCCTCGGGAGCGGCCAGTCTGTCTACTACTCCGGCGGAACCGTGTGTCTTGTGACCGAGACCGAGGATGCCACGGTAGTCACCTTATACGACGGTGAAGGCCGGATTCTGCGGACCGTTTCCCTGCCGCCCGGTGTCAAGACGATGGCTTTTGGAAAGTCGGTCGCGTCGTACGCACCCAGCCTCCACGCGCCCGGCATTCCCTATCTGCTGGATGTTGATACGCCGACCGGTTCGGTCCACCTGGCACGCGAAGGCCGGACCGTCACGGACCTGCGGGCCCTTGAAACTCACCTGGTCATCACTTCTCGAAACGCGGCCGGCGTGTATGAGACCGAAGTTCTCAACGGCGGCGGCCAGGTCGATTGGGTGTTTTCAGAACCGGGCCTCCACGGTCCACGCGTCGTTGTTGACGGAGATCGAGCCCTCGCGGTTTTCGCCGACCGGCCGAATTCCATCCTGCAATTTGCCCAGGCGAAACGCGCCCGAGCACGCCGCATGGTGTTGAAAGGGGCGGTGATGACCAATGCGGCATTTCTGACGAATGGACCGGAGGCATTCGTGTGGGGATCACGTGATGCGGCATGGGTCGACCTTGAGCGCTTGAGGACGCGCTGGCAAAGATCTCTGGCAATCGACGGGCAGCAGCTTCCAAATGGGACGTCCTCGGTTGCGACGGTGGACAAGATGGTTCCGACGTTGACGCGCACGGAACTGCCCGATGGAACCTGGCGCGTCGATCTGATGTTCCTCCAACTCTCAAACGGCTCGACGGTCCACCAACAGACTCTTTACGAGACGGGCAGTGTCCCGGCCTGCGTGCGACGGATTACACGCGGGTCGAACGAGTATCTGGTATTGCCGGATCGGGTATACGCGGTTTCCTCGGGCCAGGAGGGAGGACGATGATGCGTCGAAGAACCAATCTGGAGTCGGTGCGGAAGAACCAGAGTTCGGCCGCACGCGCGTCGTGCCACACGCACGCACCTGTGATACGGGGTATGATTCTTGGACTGATCCTGCTTGCCCCCGCGGCGCAGAGTCTTGCCGCTGCGCCCGCCGCGCCTGCGAACTGTCGAGCGCGACCGGACTACGGCGATTCAAGCATCATCGTTGAATGGGACAACGTCGCGGGAGAGACGGGGTTCAAGCTCCTGCGCGCAGAGGCGGCCGGCGGCCCCTTCGTGGAAATCAGCGGCGGTATCGCCGCCGACACCCTCACCTATACCGACCCGGGACGGTCCGCCACGGTGGAGTATTTCTACAAGGTCATAGCCTTCAACGGGGACGGTGATTCGGGCGACTCCAACGTCTTCCAGCAAAACGTCAAGATCATCTGGCCCAATACGACGGCCAAGCAGCTCCTTCACAATTGGAACGAGACCATCGGCCGGGCCGCCGTCGACGGTTATCACCAAGGGTGCGACATCCAACAGTCTGGGGGGGCGCAGAATACGATCGTCATTCCGCGGGGTGGTGTCATCAGCCGCGTGGGTAGCGGCGGCGCAGATGACAATTTCTTCTTCACTCAGGTAAAAATAGGCGCTACGACTCTCCATGACGGGTTCAACCACATGGACGGTGCGAACGCGGCCGCCATGTCGGTCAGCCTGACCGACTACGTTCGCGCCGGACAGACCGCGGGGCTGATCGGAAGCTCGCACTTCACGGGGGCGACTGTAGATTTTGTTGATCACGTTCACTTCGATATCTATACCGACCCGAATGCCGTGACGTCCAGCAACTCGCACCCGTTGAAGATCTTCCCGCCCGACAGCGAGAAAGACCCTCAGGATCCTAACCGCCCCATGCAGTTCGACCATGCCAGCCCGGCCGACGGAACGGTCTTGTATCATCGGCAAGGTGCGCCCGTGGCCACTTACGAGACGCTACCGCTGGGCAATGATCCGGCGACCGCTGAGGACGAAGGCGACATCGACATCCACGTCGAGATCGCGGATGACATGAACGCCGGGACCGGAACCACGCAGGTGGCGACGAGCATTTCTTATTGGATTGAAGGTCGACCCTGTGATGGATCGCCGCCGAAAGTTAAAGACGCCACGGCTCCTTACAAACTGTATGTCTGGGATTCAGTTTGGTTCGGGGGAGCGCCGGCGGTCGATTGGCGCGACATCATGGACGAAAACCAGAATCTCAATGGGGGCATCAGTCATGGCGGCGTGAACTACCCGGGCACTTGGGACAACTACAAACACGCCATCATCACGAACACAAATGACACGGACGGCGCGCGGACCCACGTTCAGGATGATCAATACTGGAACACCAATGCCAAAGACGACAGCTCGGCGGCGACGGTTGCCCATGCCAATTTCGCGGGAAAGCCGGACGCCACCAAGGCAGCGGAAGCCAGATTCCCGGATGGCAAGTACAAGGTACACGTCATCATGACCGACCTGGTCGGCTCAAAGTCTGAGACGATCGCAGACGTCACGGTCGAAAACTTTCCCCCGGCGGTGAAGAGCAAGTCACCCCCGCCGGGTGGAGACGGCACCTGCATCGTGATGATTGAGTTCAGCGAGGAGATGAACAAGCCGTCGGTCGAGGCCGCGATCACCTGGGAGAAGGTCGGCGGCGGCCCCGTGGCTTACACGGTGACCTGGGATGCGGCGGGCTGCAAGATCACTTTGACGCCGGTCGACAAGCTCATGGGCGGCGACTACAAGGTGAAAGTCAATGCCGACGTCGCCAAGGACCTGGTTGGCGGCCCCCCGGCCAACACCGGCGCTTTCCTGGATAGCGAATTCGGCAAGGCCGCCCACAACGGCACGGCAGAAGGAGACCCCATCGACTCGGTGGAATGGACGTTCCCTTGCCCGGCGGCTTGCTGCCTGGAAGACGGCACGTGTGTCATGAAGACGCAGGCAGAATGTCTGGCCATGGGCGGCATTTTCCATCCGGAAGTCAACTGCACGCCGACCGGCGCGTGTTGTCTGCCCGACGGGACCTGCATTCAGACGATCCTGGAGTGTTGTGAGGACGTTCAGGGCTGCTATCTGGGCGACTTCACGGTCTGCCCGACGCTGGGGGTGTGCTGCCTGCCCAATGGCACCTGTTCGCTCACCACGGAGCCGTTCTGCCTGGGCATCGGTGGCGATTGGGTCAAGATTCCCTGCTGGTTGCCGAACGGGAACTTCTGGTCGATCAAGATCAAAACCCGCTACAAGCCGCTCAATTCGTTCTACGGCGCCTGGTTCCACCCCGCGGGAAATTGCTGGTTCCGCTGGTGCTGCTGGGACCAGTTGGACTGCTTCCGGCGTATTGACTTGTATGTGTACAAGACGGCCCGCGGCCGCTTGTTCGGCACGCGGCGGTGCATTCCACTGACCGGATGGCGGTTGGTCGGATCACTGCCGGCGGGATGGACCCTGGTCCGCCAAACCTGGGAGCCCGATGAGGAGGTGATCGAAGGCCCGATCGGGCCGCCACCGGACCTGCCGATCTTCTTCCCGAACAACCTGGCGGGTTCCATGGGTGCCGGCCAGGAGCCGATTCACTCAGATGACGGCGGGGCCACCTCCGGTCCCGGCTCAAACTTCACGGCGGCGTTTCAGGATGCGCGCAACGAGCTGGATCTCATACAGCCGGGTGTCGGTGCGCCGCCGCCGCCGACAGGTACCTTCCAAGAGATGTTACAGGACATGGCGCCGGGATACTGCAACGCGGCTGCCGCGCTGCAACCCCTGATCGACGAGATCGGCCAGGTTCTGCTCCTCGAGCCCGACCCGATGCTCGCGGACATGCAGTTTGACGTGCAGGTCATGCAGAATGCCCTGACTCAGATTTGCGGGCAATTCAACACAGGAATGCCCTTGGATCCTCTGCCGTATTTTGACATGAGCAATGCGTCAAACGCGTTGGCCGGGCGGCTGATGACCATGCCCGAGACCAATGAGCGTTTCCAGAACGCGGCCGAGCACCTCCAGTTGATGGCTCGAGCATTCGACTTCGCGGCGGGGTTTGTCGCGGCCAACATGTTTGACTTCTTCGATGACCTCCATGAGCGGGATCAGTTCCTCTGGACACAGGTTTCAGGGTTCCCGAACGAACTGCATCAGTTCGCGTTGGCCATGGATTGGCACGCGCGCATCAATGTGCCCGTGCCCGTGCCGCCGCCCGGTCCGCCGCCGCCGCCCCCATTCTCGTCGTGGAGCCCGGAGGATCAGGGTGAAGCGCACGTCCAGGTCCAGGACCGCGACCAGGTGTACTCCGGGGTATTCCTGGACGAGTATAAGGAGCGAATGTCGGACGGCGGCAAGCTGATCATTCGTCGTATGGACCGCCTCGACGGCGTCGTCCACGAGGCCGTCCCGCTTCGAGTTTGGTTCAAGTATCCGCGACATCTGAGCCGGGTGGTCGACATTCCGCCGGGCGACGGGCTGAATCTCCCCGTGCCCACGCTGATTGCCGGCGACGTCAATGGTGACAACTGCGTCGATGCCGCCGACGAAGCCCAGGTTGTGGCGGACCAGGGGCAAGGCGGACCGTTCGCGGCGGTCGTGCCGCCGTCAGACGTTGATGGCGACGGCGACGTTGATCCGGTTGATATCCAGATCGTTCAGCTCAATCTCGGCGCGTGCGGTCAGGCGATCGATGACTGCGACGAGAACGGCGTGAACGATCTGACGGACATTGGCCTGGGCGATGCGCAGGACTGCAACGGCAACGGTATCCCGGACTTCTGCGACATTCGCGACGGCTTCTCTGAAGACGTCAACGCCACGACGGTCCCGGATGAGTGCGAGTGCCTGACCTGTCCCGGTGACGGCAATGGCGACGGGAACGTCGACCTCCTCGACGTGGGACAGATGGTCGCGGACCTGCTGACCGGCACGCCGTCGCCTTGTCTGGACATGAATGGAGACGGCGGCTTGGACGGGCTCGACATCCAGATGTTCATCGCCGCCTACATGGCAGGGCCTGCCTGCCCGCTCTAAGCAGTGCCTTCGGGCGCTCTAACAAGACTCGTGGCGCAGGCCGCCTCGCCTGTGCCGCCACCGCCGTCACGGCAGTGCTGCAAGGGAGTCTTGTTAGAGCGTCTTTTTTTTGGGCGGATGGCAGGTTAATCGCCCAAAGTTGCTTGATGTTTCCATGGCCCAGGGAACCGGCCCGACTCCCAACGAAAAAGGGGCGGGCCTGTGTCCAGGCCCGCCCCGCATGAGAAAACGATTCTGCCATCAACCGGAAGGGCGCTCAGCCTACGCCTGCTGCTCAATCGTTGGTCGTGAAGGCTTCCCGGTCGGGGCCGGCTTCTGCGCTTCGTGCGTGGTCATCAGGGCCTGGGTGATCTGATCGCCCACGTTTTGCATGCCGTCCGGGCTGTAGGGGATCATCAAGATCGTCGCCTTGCTATGCGCGCCAACGGACGAGACGGTATCGTAGTGCTGGGTCAACAGCACCATCTTGGTCGCCTCTTCGGGGGAAATTCCCGCCTCGGCACATGCCTCGACCGATTCCTTCAAGCCATTGGCGATCGCCAGCCTCTGCCGGGCGATGCCGACGCCCTGAAGTTCCTTGGCACGGGCCTCGGCCTCGGCCTCGGCGATCGTGCGGATCTTCTTGGCCTCGGCCTCGAACTTCGCCGCTTCGCGCAGGCGGGCCGATGCGTTGACGTGATTCATCGCGGTCTTGACCTTTGCATCGGGCTGGATGTCGTTGACCAACGATTGCAGGATCGTGTAGCCGAACTCCTGCATGGTGTGCTGCAGGCGCTCCTTCACCGCCACCGCAATCTTCTCCTTCTCGGAAAAGACGTTGTCCACCGGCATCTCCGGCACCAGTGAGCGAACCGTGTCAAAGATATAAGACGACATCTGCTGGCCCGGGTTGCTCAACTTGTAGAACGCCGCCAGCACCGTGTCTTCATCCTCGCGGACGAAAAACTGCACGGCGATCTTCAAGAAAACGAAGACGTCGTCCGATGTCTTGGATTCGACGTCCACTTCCAACTCGCGAACACGGTGGTTGACCCGGCCGGCCACCTTGTCGACGAGCGGAATCTTGAAGTTCAAACCGGGGCCGCAGGTCTTGAGGAACTTTCCGAACCGCTCAACGACGGCACGAGTCTGCTGGTCAACCGTGAAGGCGCCGCTGATCACGCAGGTGAGCACGAACAGAACGATGAGGCCCAAGAATACAAGGATTCCCATATCCATCGTGGCACTCCTTTTCTCCCGCATCATCGCGGGTCATGGCACGGACTATGAATCATACTCCGCTGCAACCAGGGCGACCGCCAGGTTGCGCGCCGGTTCGGATATCTCATACGACGGTAATTCCAGCATCACTTTTTCGCCGCGGGGCAACTGTTCTGCGGAAAGTTCGACCGAGAAGAGCGTCTGCCCTTGGGCGTTCAAGCCGTCGACTTTCATGACGACCGACTCAAGCGGATATCCGCCGTTGAAGATCATGACCTCGAAGCCCTCGGTTCCCAGCAGCACCGAGCCGCCGCCGGAGGCCTTCGCCTGAAAGCACAGATCGGCGGCCCCATCGCAACGTCGAAAGCCGGGCGGCGCGGCCAGCGGAGAAGGGTGAGGAACCCGCCCGCACGTCTGACGATCGACCGACATCGAACCGCCACAGCGAGCACAAAACCGGGCCACCTTGATGTTAGTCGCGCCGCATCGAGAACACCGCAGCTCGTTGCTCATCACACTATCAGCCACCCGATCTTCCTCAATTCAAGTGTACTCCGGATTCGGGTGCATGCCACTATAAACTCACGCTCCGTCTATAGTGGCCCGTTTCGCCCTCATCGCCTCGATTAAGGAATAACTTGAACTGATTCCGCCCTGCGGCCAGGGGCCGAGCCGCCGGCCGGCCAGAGCGGCATTTCCGCCAATTTCCGCGAATCACTTGCCTCCACTGCGGCGAATCGCGACAGTGAGGGCCTTGCCAGGGCGTGAAACCCTTGATGCGACAACGAGGGCCGATCAGTGCCGGATCGAGACACCATCGGGGTGATGTGCCCCTATGGCATGAACCGGCGGGTCCTCGCCGGCTGCCATCGCCGAGGCGGGTCGGACGACAACCCGGCCGCCGGAACAATACAGCGACCTGCTCGAAGACCATTGATTCGATACAATCTGAGCGGAGATCAAGCCTCGCACGGCGCTTGACCGATCCGCGAACGGCGGGGGGAACTGAAAGGCTGGATGGATCTTCCCATGGATCGCCGAAGCCGGCACACCTTTCTCGCGCTGATCGTCCTGCAGGTGCTCCATTCGGTCGAGGAGTACTGGGGCAGGCTGTTCGACGTGTTCATGCCCGCGAGGACCATCAGTCAACTCGTCAGCAGCAATCATGCGCTCGGCTTTATCATCGTCAACCTGGGTTTTATCGCGTTTGGATTCTGGTGCTACTTCACCCGGGTGCGGGTGGGGGCGCCGACGGCGTGGGCATGGGCCTGGGCGTGGGTCGTCCTTGAATTCGCGAACGGCATCGGCCATCCGCTGATCGCCATCTCACGGGGAACGTACTTTCCTGGCGTCATCACGGCCCCTTTTCTCTTGATGGTGTCCGCGTACCTTGGATACCGGCTCAACACGTGCCGATCGAAATGAACCTGTTGAAGACGCTGGTCTTTACCATTGTCGTTCCCATGACGGTGACAGTCTACCTTCCGTGGTGGCTGCTCGCGGCGCGACCCGCCAGGTACGATATCAACTATGGCTCGGTGCGAACTATCGGGATCATTCCGATCGTCATGGGTGCCCTGATCTATCTTCGCTGCGCGTGGGACTTTGCAACGATTGGTCGCGGTACGCCGGCCCCGATCAATCCGCCCAAGGAACTGGTGGTGCGAGGTTTATACAAGTACACCCGCAACCCGATGTACGTGGGAGTTGCATCGGTGTTGGTGGGTCAGGCGGTCTTCTTCGAGGCGCGGAGCCTGTTCATATTGACAATCGTGGCGGTCCTGATGTTCCACCTGTTCATCGTGCTCTACGAAGAGCCGACGTTGCGCCGGATATTCGGCAAGTCGTACGCACGCTATTGCCACGCCGTCCCGCGTTGGTTTGGGTGGAGGTCCTTCGCCATCGGCCAGCGTGAATCTCCGCGACAGTAGGCAGAGCAACCAAGTGGCCCGCCGGGGTCCCACGAGCGCAACCTTTACATAGATTGGCGCCTCGAATGGAGGCATGGCCCTCGACGTCCCGATCCTCCACGTTCTCATCTTTGAAGTTTGCCAATCGTTGCTGCCAGAGTTCCTGATTGTGTTCGCGTTCTTCTCCGCGGTGATCTGCGCCGTCATGGGCCGGCGAAATGCTGGCGCTGGGCGTCTGCATCCTGATTAGCTGGCTCGCGGGCTGCGGCTCCGGGCAGAGCGTGCAAGTCGTTCTTGCCGAGGGCTGTGCCGAAAGCACTGACGAAGTGGCTTAGACATGCCCCGCCGACTTGCGCGGCAGAAACTCGCCCCAGCCGTTGCGGCCGCAGAACTTGTAGCCATCGACGATCACTCGCCCGCGGGACAGGGTCGTGCGCGAAAAGCCGGCCAATGGCCAACCCTGATACGGTGACCAATCCGCATTCGTCTCCATCTTGCGGTGATCGACCTTGGTTTTCTTCGTCGGGTGGATGATGGCGATGTCGGCATCGTGACCACGCTTGATGCGGCCCTTGCGATGACCCAGCCCCATGATCTGGGCCGGCGAGGTGCAGCACTTGTTGACCAACTCGTTCATGGTCAATCGCTTCTTCAAGACGCCATGCGTATAGACGATCGGCAGCAGCGTTTCCAGCCCCGGCATCCCCATCGGAATCTTCGTCCAGTCCCCCTTCCACATCGCCTTCTGTTTGCGCGTGAATGTGCAGGTGTCCGTTGAGACCGCGCAAACCGTGTTCTTCTTCAAGCCGTTCCACAGCCGGGCCTGATCCGGCTTCTTCTTGATCTGCGGGCAACAGGCGAAGAGGTGCCCGTCCTTGCCCTTGAACAGTGAATCATCAAGCACCAGGTATTGGGCGCAGGTCTCGGCGAAGACGTTTTTCAGGCCGCGCCGGTGCGCGTCGGCGATGATGTCCGTGCCCTCGGACGTGGACATGTGAACGATATACAGCCGGCCGCCGGTGACTTCAGCCCATTTGACCGCCCGCTGGATCGCCTCGGCCTCGATGAAGTTGGGCCGTGTAATACCGTGCAACTGCGCACCGAGCTTCTTCATCTCAGCTTTGTTGTGATGCCGGTCGATCAGTTCATCCAGCACGCGGCTGCTCTCCGCGTGGATCAGCAACATCGCGTCCAGCTCGCGGCACTTCTCCAATGCTCCGAAGATCGCCCGATCGTCAGCCTGCCAACCCTCCTTCTCATAAATCATGAACTGCTTGAAGGTGGGCAGCCCCTGCCGGACCATCCGCGCCATTTCCTTCTTGTGGCGGTCCCATTTGGTCACGGCAACGTGAAACGTATAGTCCACGCAGGCCTTGTCCTGGGCTCTGGACATCCAGTTGTCCACCGCCTGCTGGAGGGATTCCTTGCCGTAGGGAATCGCGAAATCAATGACCGTGGTCACGCCGCCCCGCGCCGCCGCCTTCGTCCCACTGTCGTAATCGTCGGAGGAGACCGTTCCACAGAACGGCAGCTCCAGATGGACGTGTACGTCTATCGCCCCGGGGATCACGTAGCATCCCTTGGCGTCGATGATTCGGGCTCCGTTTGTTCCCGCGCTTTTGGCCAGGCCTCGGCCCACCGCGGCAATCTTCTCGCCGCGAATTGCCACGTCCGCCTTCTCGCTCTTCGTGGAATGGACAACCGTTCCGCCGGTGATAATCGTGTCGTAAAGCATATCAAAAACCTCCAAGGCGTTGTTTCTCATCCAAACTGACCGAAACGACTGTCGCAACCACCGCAACGAGCCGGGCCGTCCTCGGCCCCGGTTTGCGACCCCGCCTCCATCCCACCGGGGCCGAGGATGGCCCGGCTCGCTGAAGATTGTGCCGAAACCATGAATCGGATGCGGTCAAGGTCGAATCACACGGAAGTAGCGGTCAATGCACGTTCGAGCGTGTCCGACCGCCTCGCGATTGTGCAACTGGCACGGCAAATCGTCAACCGGTCATCGAACATGCTCATGACGCGATTGTGTCGGGTGGCCACGCCCGCGGTTGCCGCCCGAAACCGATCCACCTATGATGCCGGTCCCACAGGAGTCATCGCGCCGCGAGCGAATCATGCCGAAGAAAGTCATTATCCTGGGCTCCACAGGCTCGATCGGTTGCAGCGCGCTCGAGGTCGCGGATCGGCTCCCCGGCGAGTTCGACATCGTGGGTCTCGCCGCCGCCTCGCGTTGGCAGATGATGGCGGAGCAGATCGAGCGGTATCGTCCGGAGGTTGCAGTTCTCTCCGATGTCGCCGCTGCGGAAAAACTGGCCGGCCACGCCGCCATCGCCGCCTCCGCTACCCAAGTCTGGGGTGGTCCCGATGCCCTCGTTCGGCTGGTGAAAGAGACCGATTGCGATTTCGTTCTTGCGGGTATCGTCGGCGTTGCCGGTTTGGCGTCCACCTTGGCTGCGGTCCGGCGCGGTCTGACCGTCGGCCTGGCCAACAAAGAGTCGCTCGTCGTGGCCGGCCGGCTCATGGTCGATGCCGCCGCTCGTTCCGGCGCCCTGCTGCTCCCCGTCGACAGTGAACACTCCGCGATCCACCAGTCGATGCAGGCTGGGCGACACGAGGAGATCGAGCGGATCATCCTCACGGCGTCCGGCGGGCCGTTTCGGACTTCGACGCTGGAACAGATGCGCCGTGCCACGCCGGCCGAGGCCCTGCGACACCCGACGTGGGACATGGGTCCGAAAATTACCATCGACTCGGCCACGATGATGAACAAGGCCCTGGAGATTGTCGAGGCGAAATGGCTGTTCAACTTGGAACCGGATCGTATTGAAGTGGTCATCCATCCTGAGTCGATCATCCATTCGATGGTGGCGTTTCACGATGGATCGATCATCGCTCAGATGGGACGTCCTGATATGCGGACACCCATTCAATACGCGATGACCTATCCCGAACGGCTGGCGGCCGGGGGGCCGCATTTGAGTTTCTCGGAACTCTCCTGTATGCACTTTGAACCGCCGGACGTGGAGCGATTCCCTGCATTGCGTCTGGGACATCAGGCCGCGCGGGCAGGAGGTACCGCCGGCGCAGCGATGAATGCCGGCAACGAAATGGCCGTGGCCGCATTTCAGAATGGGCAGATAGGCTTCCTGGACATCGTTCCCATTGTGGAAGACGTCCTGAATCGGCATCCCTTTGTCGAAGACCCCGATCTGGAGACGCTGGCAAACGTCGAACAATGGGCGAGGAATGAGGTCACTCAATGCAGCAGTGTTTAGCCGTGAACGTCGAATTGCTTCTGAGCGAAGTTCCTGCCTGGCTGGGAAACGCCTGGTCGGCATTTCTTCTGGTCTTCGGGTTCTCCCTGGTCATCTTCGTTCACGAGTTGGGCCATTTCCTGGCAGCGAAATGGGCCGGCGTCCGCGTCGAGAAGTTCGCCATCGGTTTCGGCAGAGAGCTCTTCGGCTTCACCTGGGGTGAGACCAGGTACTGCTTCAACGTCCTCCCGCTCGGCGGCTACGTCAAAATGCTCGGCCAGGAAGACTTCGTGGTCGACAAGTCCGGTGAACTCAAGGTCAAACAGGATCCCAACGCCTTCACCAACAAGTCCGTCGGCAAGCGAATGGTCATCATCTCCGCCGGCGTGATCATGAACCTGCTCTTCGCCGCCATCGCCTTCACCCTCGTGGTCATGGTCGGCCTGAGAAAACCCCCGCCCGTCGTCGGCTACATTCGAGAAAACTCACCCGCCGCCCGCGCCGGCCTCCAATCCGGTGACAGAATCCTCGACATCAACGGACAGGAGCTGGATAGCTGGGGCGCCCTTAGTGCGGCCATCACGCTGTCAGGTCCGGATGCGCAGTTGAAGCTCAGAGTCCAGCGTGAGGGACGGATCGTCGATCCCGCACCGGTCATCCTGCCGGAATACGTGGAGGATGAGGAGGTTCGCCAGATCGGCGTCGGTTCCGGCCAAAACCGCCGCGTCGCCCAGGCCTCGATCCGACTCCTCGACGAACCCAGCCCCATGGCGCTGCACCTGAACGACGAATTGTTCAGGCTTGCCGATGCCGACCCTTCCGCGCCCAGGCCCAGTCTCGGTGCGATTAAGCGTGCCGTCCTTGCTGCTCGGGGTGAGCCGGTCGATCTTATTGTCAAACGCCCCAATCATCCAGACGCTCTGACCGACGAGCAAATCCTGGCAGACAATCCGGACATCGAGGCGACCGAGACCCGTGTCCGGGTCCGAGCGACCTGGGTGGCCTTGCCCTACGAGCAGCGGACCGGAGTGACCGGATCGCTCCTGGGCCTCACGCCTCGTCTGACGGCGATCCTGCCGCTGCCCGATCGCTCCTTCGAGTTGGCCGGTGCCAGGCCCGGAGACGTGCTCACCAGGATCGGAACCAATCTCTATCCGACCTACGCCGAACTGAAGTCGATCATCGAGAACGGCGCCGACAAGGAAATCCCCCTGGAAGTGCGCCGATCTGCCGCCGGCAACCAGGGTCTCTCAGGGAAGACGGTCGCCTTTTGTGTCGCGCACCGTGAAGAGATCATCGCGGCGGCCCGGGAAAACGTCGCCGATGCACCCGCGTTCATGGCGCGCCTGGCCCAGGCCGACGGCCTCGATTCCGAGGAGTTGGCCAGGCTCCGGGAGAAGCTTGCTGATGCAGACACCAGTCGCGCCTGGCGGCAATGGTTTGAACGGGTCGATGTCCATACCCTCACCCCTCTCAAACCCACGAAGCCCTTTTCTCTCTTCAAAGATAATAAGCCGGCCATCGATGCCCAACTCTGGTGCATCAACGAAGACCATCTTGTCGTGGCTGACGTTGTTGAGAAGTTCGGCGACCGCTCCACGCCGGCCTATCAGGCCGGCATCCCTCGTGGCGCGGTCATCCTCGCCGTTGATGGCCAACCGATGAAGGAGTGGTATCAGCTCAGTCACGCCCTCCGGGCCAAGGCGGGAAAAACGGTTGAGATCACCTATCGTCTCGTCGACGACGTGCATAAAACCGAGATGGCCATCCCCAACTGCATTCAGGCCGCCCTTGGATTGACCCAGGCCGATCGGATCATCAAGATCGACGACAAGTCCAATTGCATGGTGACGCTCGAGGGCGCCGACGGAAGGCAAAAGCAACACAGTCTCGCGTTGCCCGATTGGCGAGCCATCCAGAAGTTGCTCGAAGAGTCCATCGGAAGATCCGTCGAGGTCGAGTACATCACGGCCGATGGGGTGAAGAAGACCGGCCGCTACGACGTCACCGCCGACAATGTCGATCCCTGGCTGGACCGAGTTCGGTACTCCCCGACCTTCGAGTGCTATCCCCTCCTGGAGCGCCACCCCATTCGTAATCCCGTATTGGCGCTCCAAACCGGCGTCCGTCAGGCGTATCAGGTGACGATCCAGACCGTCCAGACCATTCGGCATATGTTCTTCACGCACAAGGTAGGTTTCACCAAGGTCAGCGGGCCGGTCGGCATCGTCAGAATGGGCTCAAAGGTGGCGGACTCGGGCATGCTCAATCTGCTCTTCTTTCTGGGCGTCATCTCCGCAAACCTGGCGGTGATTAACTTCCTCCCCCTGCCGATTGTAGACGGCGGACTCTTTCTTTTCCTGATCCTGGAAAAGATTCGCGGCGAACCGGTCAGCATCAAGACACAGATCGCCACGCAACTGATCGGCATCGCCCTGATCGCCACGGTCTTCCTGCTCGTCACTTACCAGGACATCCTCAACTGGATCACCGGGGCATGAACACTAGAAACTAGAAACTAGAAACTAGAGACGGGCGGCTAGACACAACTTGCGCAGACGCCACGGCAGGGGCTTGCCGTTTGGCGGCCCTCCCGCACGGCCGATCGCTTGGAGCAGCGCGCCACGCCTACTGCAAGACGGGCAGTGAACTGGTGAGCGGTGTGGCGATCAGGTCGTAGCCTCGACTGGCGGTGCAACGAACGGTGACAAAGTCGCCGGGGTCTTGCTCCCCATCTTCGACATAGACCAGGTTATCCACTTGCGGGGCCTGGCCCTGGTGGCGCGCCGGATAGACGCCGCCACGTCCATAGTCGTCGATCATCACCTCAAACGTGTCCCCCACGCGCGATGCAGCCTTGGCAAACGCAACCTCCTGTTGCGCGAGCATGAGCGCCTCGACGCGCTCCTGGATTACTTTCGGCGGCAGGTGGCCCTTAATTCGGTGGGACGGCGTGCCCGGTTCATCCGAATATGGAAACACGCCCAGCAGGTCGAACTCAAACTCACGGACGAACTCGAGCATTTCCTCGAATTCCGCTTCCGTTTCCCCTGGAAAGCCGGCGATCAGGGTGGTGCGAATCGCCACGCCGGGAATCCGATCTCGCAGCTTCCGCAAGAGCGTCTCAGTCTCCCCGCGAGTGACCCGGCGATACATGGCCTTGAGCACACGATCGTTGACGTGTTGCAGCGGAATGTCGATGTACTTGACGACCCGATCGCATTCGGCAACCGCGTCGATCATCTCATCACGCAAGACCGACGGATAGACGTACATCAGCCGTAGCCAGTGCAGACCGTCGAGCGTGTTCAACGATCGAAGTAGACCGGCCAGCCCCGGCCCATAGCCGATGTCCAGCCCGTAACTGGTCGTGTCCTGGCCGATGAGCATGATCTCCCGCGCGCCATCGGCAATGAGTTCGCGGGCCTCGGCCGTGATTTCGTCCGGGGTCTTGCAGTGCATCGGGCCGCGAATCGAAGGGATCGTGCAGAAGGTGCACTTCTGATCACACCCCTCGCTGATCCGAAGATAGGCATAGTGGGCCGGTGTCAAACGCAGGCGCGTCTGGTCGGACTTGTTGGCCCCGCTCCAGGATTGCGGATGGTACTCGCCGAGGAACAGGAGGCTGTCCTTCGCGCCTTGTCCGGCGCCACGGTCGGCAGTTACCGCCCGAACGATTTGGCCGCGGTTATGCACCCCGACCAGCGCATCAATCTCGGGAACCTCTTCCAACAGACGCTGTCCGTCGCGCTGAACGAGACAGCCGGCCACGACAAGCCGCTCGATGCGACCTTCGCGCTTTTGCTCGGCGGCATCCCGGAGGGTTTCCAGCGCCTCATCCCGCGACGCCGCGAGAAAGCCGCAGGTGTTGACCACCAGCACCTCGGCCAGGCCACTGGCTTCAGCGACGATGGGGCAGCCGGCGTCGGCCAACAGGCCGAGCATCTTCTCAGAGTCGACGAGGTTCTTCGGACAGCCGAGTGACACGAATGAGACGCTGGGCATTTCCACGGGGAAGGCTCCCGCTCTCACGCCCCGTGCCGACAGGCCTCCGGCGACGTCCGAGCAAACAAGCGTCCCCGATTATACCGCATCTCAGCTTCGACACACCGCCGGCCGTTCGGCCTGCCAGGGTGGTGACGATCGGCGCAAACACCGCTGACAACGGCTTGCCGTTTGGCGGCTCGCAACAAGGAGTGCTGCACTACGCCGCTCCATCGGCCTGCGCGAGCAACGGCGGCCGTCGCCGTCGCCGTCGCTTCTTGGGTGCTCCCGGGATTCGTTTCTCAGGCTGGCGCGGCACGGCCTGCGCAGCGATCTCCAGGGCCTCGGAAGCCGTTTCCGCGAAGAAGTCGGCTTTGACCTCCCGCCACAGTTCGGCGGCCCGATTGAAGACGCCTCCGGAAACAAGAATGTTCATCGTGGGACAGGCGTTGATGTCACGGACGTGATCGATCAGTTGTCGAACGATCGGCGCGTCCGTCGGCTTGCTCCCGACGATCATCAGGAAGTCGGGCTGAAGCTTGCCGACCAGGGCGGTAACCTCGTCGCGCGGGATTCCGCCGCCCAGGAGAAAGACCTCCCAGCCGTCCGATTCGAACAGATCGGCACACATCTGGGCGCTGATCTCCTCCGATTCTCCTTCCGCACAGGTGATGATGATTTTCTTTCCGCGAGGCGATGAGCGATCCAGGCGAGATTGCAGATGGTCGGCGACCGTGCGGTTGATGCGCGTCGCCATGTGCTCCTCGGCGAGATTGATCCGGTCCTCTCGGTAGAGCTTATCGACGTGCTCCAACGCCGGCCAGATGAGTTCACGATAGAGCTTGTGCGGCGCCATGCCGGAATCCAGGGCCGAAACCACAAGTTCGCGGCAGGCCTTGCGGTTGCCATGAAGAAGCGGGTCGATGTACTTTGGCAGGAGCGAAGTTGCAGCCATGAGTGATCATCTCCAGTGGGGGTGTGGCCGGAGGGCCTTTCGGCCGCACGAACCAATGACTCCGTCAGTCGTTCATCCGGCAGAGGTCCTTTGGATTTCTTGATAGAAGGGTCACTGCCTCCGGCATGACCACCAAGTGCATAATCTGCGCTTTGCGGCGCGGAATCCGGTTCAGGCCCGCCGCCATAGCCAACCGAAATGTTAAACTAGATAAAATGGGAGACATAGGTAAATGCACATCGACACCCGAGCCGCAAAAACTTGAGCGTTTGGGCCGATACTGCGACTCACCGCGCAAGAAGTGCCTGGAGGGGCGGCCGATCGGGGAGGCAGGGCCACGCCGGAGCCCTGGAACGGCGATTTTGAGCCTCTGCAGGCGTTTGTCGCCGCGGTGCACTCGGCAGGTTATCGGGCAGGGACGCGGGCAGATAGCACTGCCGGTCCGGCGGTACTGGTAAGGTTTGATCCTAGAACAAACGGCCGAGACGGCCGTACCACCCCAAACTTTACCAGTACCGGTCCGGCCGCGCCCAGCGCCGTCTTGGTCTCCGAGGCTGTGGCAGCCGGTCAACGTCAACCGAAACGCGCGGCGATGGGCATTCGGCGGCCAAAGCCGAAGGCTCGGCTGGTGACTTTCAGCCCGGTGGCCGCCTGTTTACGCTTGTACTCGTTTCGATCCACGCGATTGATGACATCGTGTACGAGGGCCGGTTCGAGGCCGGCGGCGATGATCTCAGCGGCCGATTTGTCCTGCTCGACGTATTGATGCAGGATTGCGTCGAGGACGTCGTAGGGCGGCAGGGACTGTTGGTCGTGCTGGTCCGGCCGCAGCTCCGCCGAGGGAGCCTTGGTCAACGTCGACCGGGGGATGACCTCCTTGCCCGCACGGGCATTCGCAACGTGCGCCAGTTCGTAGACCATGGTCTTCGGAACGTCGCTGATCACCGCCAATCCGCCGCACATATCGCCATACAGGGTGCAGTAGCCCACGGCCAATTCGCTCTTGTTCCCCGTGCTCAACAAGAGCCAGCCGAATTTGTTCGACAGGGCCATGAGGATGCTCCCGCGGGTGCGAGCCTGGATGTTCTCCTCAGCCGTGTCCGGTGATCGTCCTTCGAAGACCGGCGCCAATTGCCGCTCAAACGTCTCGTGAATCTCGCGAATGGAGATCGTCCTGAAGTCGATCCCGAGGTTCACCGCGAGGGCCTGGGCGTCTTCGATGCTATGCTCGCTGCTGTAGCGCGAAGGCATGGCAATGCCGTGGACCCGTCGGCAGCCCAAAGCTTCGGTCGCGATGGCTGCGGTCACGGCCGAATCGACGCCGCCGGACAAGCCCACCACGACGTCACCGAAGCCGCATTTGTCGACGTAGTCGTGCGTTCCCATGACCAAGCCTTGCCAGACCGACGCGATTTGGTCGGGATAGGGTTCGACGCGCGCAGCGGCCGGATTGTCCAAATCAATGATGAGCAGGTCTTCATCAAAAGCCCTGGCCCTGGCGATGAGCTTCCCGCTCCCATCAAAAACACAACTCGCACCGTCGAAGAGCAGGTCGTCATTCCCCCCGACCTGGTTCACACAGACGAGGGGAACGGACTTGGCCGATGCGTGACCGCCCAGGAGTTGCTCGCGAATCGCCTGCTTTCCCACGGTGAACGGCGAGGCCGAGAGATTCACCACCAGGTCCACGCCGGTGCGCGCCAACTCGTCCATTGGGTCTCGATGATAGAGACGCCGTTGGAAAAGCTTCGCATTGTTCCAGAGGTCTTCGCAAATCGTGACTCCGACGCGATGACTCTGCCCGTTGATGTCGATTTGGAATGAGCCGGCGCTTTCGGCGGGCTCGAAGTATCGAAGCTCGTCGAAGACGTCATAGGTGGGCAGCAACGACTTGTGGAACCTGCCGTCGAGTCGCCCGTTCCGCAGCAACGCGGTCGCGTTCCAGAGGGTGCGGCCCACGGCCGAGGGATTGGGCTGGACGAAACCGACCAATGCGGCGGGGCCCCCGGCGGTCACTTCGGCGAGGCGCTCCACCGCACACACGTTGTCCTGCACGAAACCGGCCTTGCGGAGCAAGTCTTGCGGTGGATATCCCGGGACGGACAACTCGGGGAAGACGACCAACTCGGCCCCCATCTCTTTGGCGCGTTTGATCCGTTCACCGATTTGGCGACAATTGCCCGCGATGTCACCGACCACGGGGTTGGTTTGCGCAAGTGCGATGATCATGAGATAAGAGTATAGCCGAACCGAGCCGAAAGCTTCATCCTGCGCGGTGCCGGATTATGCAATGGGTGATATACCGGCCCGACGCGCCGGCCGGGCCCGCACCTCAATCGTTCGGGTTCGGTCCTTTTGTGGATAGAGGTTGCCGGAGCCGGGTGGCGGCGAGTTTATGGCCTACAAGGTCCTGCATCTACTTTCCCAGCGACCTTCCTTCACCGGCAGCGGCGTGTCCCTGGATGCGATCGTGCGGCTCGCCGACCGGGCCGGTTGGGAACAGCGCGTCGTCGTGGCGGCGCCCGCGGATGATGAGACTCCGGCCGTAGGTGGACTGGCGCCGGAACACGTTCGACCCCTGGTCTTCGGCCATAACGGGCTGGACTTTCCGATCCCGGGCATGAGCGACGTGATGCCCTATCCGAGCAGCCGGTTTTCGTCGCTCGGCGCGAGACAATTGGAGACCTACCGCCGGGCGTGGCGACAACACGTGGGCGAGGTTGTCGCGGAGTTTCGGCCGGACCTGATTCACTCACGGCATGTTTGGCTCTTGAGTTCCATGATCAAGGACGTGGCGCCGCGGGTTCCCGTAGTGACCCATTGCCACGCCACCGGCCTCCGACAAATGTCGTTGTGCCCCCACCTCGCCGATGAGGTTCAACGAGGATGCCGGCGGAATGACCGTTTCTTCGTGTTGCACGGGGGACACGCCGAGCAGCTCGCATCGAAGCTGGACGTGGCTCGCGATCGGATTCACATCGTCGGAGCGGGTTATCAGGATGGGGTTTTTCATACCCACCAGCGACAGGCAGATGGGGGATCTGACTTGCTCTACGTCGGCAAGTACAGCCACGCCAAGGGCCTGCCCCAATTGCTGGATTCGATCGAGCGCCTGGCTGGGCGCCGCGGCGATCTGGTGTTGCACGTGGCCGGGGATGGAGCCGGCGCGGAGGCGGAAGCCTTGCGATCTCGGATGGCCGCGATGGCCCCGCGCGTGATGATGCACGGTCAGCTTGATCAGCCGGCCCTGGCAGATCTCATGCGCCGCTGCGCGGTGTTCGTCTTGCCCTCTTTCTATGAGGGGCTTCCTCTGGTGCTCATTGAAGCGCTGGCCTGTGGTTGTCGCGTTGTGTGCAGTGACTTGCCCGGAATCCGCGAGGGGTTTGGCGTGGCTGGAGACGGCGTTCTCGATCTCGTGCCGTTACCGCGGCTGGTCGGCATCGACACGCCTGATCCCGATGACCTGCCGGGATTTGTCGGCAAGCTGGCCGCAGCCATTGAATCCGCCCTCGACAGGCGGCCGACCGGCGGTTCGGCGCACCCCGCAAGCGAGTTGCTCAAACGCTTCACCTGGGCATCGGTGTTTCATCGAATCGAGACCGTCTGGTCGGAACTGGCAACGTCGCCGCCAGGCTAGCCGCCGATCGGGAGTGTCAGGAAGGGCGTGTTCTCCTCGGCGCTGCCGGCCCGAATTGGCAGCCGGCATTAGACAGGGTAAAGGCCCCTGCCGTGACCAGCGCCGCGGCGAGAATCCGAGTGGACATGGCAGGTTGACAGACCGAGCGAAGCGATCTGATGGCTATCTCCTCAACTGAATGGGCGAGTTTCACTTCCGGCCGTCGGTCGCACCTGACCGGCCGTACCGAATGAATATCGGCGGTCCTCGCGTGAGAGTTTTGCAAACCCCTGCGGCATCGCGGTATATTGCCCGCGAATTGAGGTGACTCGACGGTTTCCGGCGTGGCCATGCGGCGATGGGGTTCACGATGTGCGGACCATTGGAGGCACAACGCCGGGACCGAGTCGCGGCTTGGATGACAGGTGGGGAGGTGTCGCTGTGAAGCCAGGATTGGTGCCCGGCATACAGGCTGAGGAGACCTTCGAAGTCGTTGAAGAGATGTGCCCGGATTTTGAGGGCAGGGTCGTGCATCATGTTTGCGCGACTTGGACACTGGTCCACTTCATGGAGGTGGCGGGGCGGAAGATTCTGATCGACTTCCTGGAGCCTGATGAGGAGGGCGTGGGCAGCCATGCGAGTTGCGATCACGTGGGACCGGCGGCGGTGGGGCGGAGCGTCCGCGTGGTTGCGACGGTGGCTGCGGCCGATGAGCGCGAACTGGTGTGCGATGCTGCCGCGTTTTGCGGGGACCGGCTGATCGCCTCGGGCAAGACCGTCCAACGGATCTTCCCGCGTGCAACCCTCGCCAGATTGCTCCGAGATGGGTAAGCTGCGCAGGCCGAGCTCGTTTCCCGCCGCGTTGTTTGCCGACGTGACGGTGGCACCCTATGGGCCGGTGCAAAGCGCGAACGGTTTGGTTGCCTCGCCACTGATCTTGCGGGTGGGGCAGATTCCCAGGGTGTTCGGTCCAGGGCGAAACCGGCTTCGGCACGGGGGTGCAGAACCGTCGCCAGGTTTTCGGTTTAAGGATGTGAACTATGGCCAATGACTTTATCGTGACCCAACTGGACGGCGCCGTCGGCATCGCCCGATTGAACCGTCCTGACGTGCTCAATGCGCTAAACATCAAGTTGATGGATCAGCTCATCGAGACCCTGTGCAAGTTTGACGAGGATCCGTCGATCCGGTGCATCGTGCTGACGGGAAACGAGAAGGCTTTCGCCGCCGGCGCGGACATCAAGGAGATGTCTGACGCCTCGGTGGTCGACATGTATGAGCGCAACAACCTGGCTCGATGGGAGCGGATTCGGCGCGTGCGAAAGCCGATCATCGCCGCGGTCAGCGGCTATTGCCTGGGCGGTGGCTGCGAACTCGCCATGCTGTGCGACCTGATCGTCGCCGCCGAGTCGGCCAAGTTCGGCCAACCCGAGATTAACATCGGCGTGATTCCCGGCGCGGGCGGAACGCAGCGATTGAGTCGGACCGTAGGGAAGTACCGGGCGATGGAGTTGATTCTGACAGGCCGGTTCATCACCGCACAGGAGGCGTTTGACATGGGTCTGGCCACCCGGGTCGTGCCGACGGAAGTGTACCTTCAGGAGGCAATCAAGCTCGGCAAGGAGATTGCCGAGCGCTCGCCGATGGCGGTCCGCCTGGGTAAAGAAGCGGTCCTCAAGGCGTTCGATTCCTCCTTGTCTGAAGGGCTGGACTTTGAGCGGAAAGTGTTCTATATGCTCTTCGCCACGGAGGATCAGAAAGAGGGCATGAAGGCGTTCGTCGAGAAGCGCAAGGCGGAGTACAAGGGCAAGTAACTCAAACTGACCGGTTTTGAGCAAACCGACGAACTATCGCCCGGCCACGAGCTTCGCCCGGAGGGCGTGCGATCGTTGCCGGCGGCTTCAGCCGCCGGTGGGCGAGCTTTATTGAAGCTTTCGCCCGGAGGGCGTGCGAAGCGCTCGTCCGCCCTCCGGGCGGGAAGTTTTTCTTAGCACGTAGGGTCCGCTGTGCGGACCGATGAGGTTTAACAGCGCTTATTTCGGAAAAGGTCCGCACAGCGGACCCTACTGCCTTTGAGCGGAAAGTGTTCTATATGCTCTTCGCCACGGAGGATCAGAAAGAGGGCATGAAGGCGTTCATCGAGAAGCGCAAGGCGGAGTACAAGGGTAAGTGACTCAAACTGACCGGTTTCGAGCAAACCGACGAACTTCGCCCGGAGGGCGTGCGAGGCGTCAACCCGAGAAGGCTTGAAATGTCATACGAAACAATCCTGACCAGCGACGACGACAACGTCCGCACCGTGACGCTGAATCGCCCGAATGAGCTCAACGCCATCGATCAGCGCGTCACGCAGGAGTTGCAGAAGGAGTTGAAGGCCATTTCGCAAGAGCCGTCGGTGCGCTGTGTGATTCTGACCGGCGCGGGCCGCGCCTTCTGTGTTGGCCAGGACCTCAAGGAGGCCACGGCGGGTGATGAGCCGCTGGACTTCGCGGCTCGCCTGAATGAGGGGTACAACCCTGTGATCTGCGCACTGCGTTCCCTTGCGGTGCCGACGCTGGCTTGCGTCAACGGGGTGGCGGCGGGTGCGGGGTGGAGCCTGGCGCTGGCTTGTGATCTTCGCATCGCCGCGAAGACGGCGAAGTTTGTCAGCGCATTCGGCAAGATCGGTCTCGTGCCCGACAGCGGGATGACCTGGACGTTGCCGAAGCTGGTCGGCTACGCCAAGGCCCTGGAAATCTCCTGGTTTGGGGATGCGATATCGGCGGAACAGGCGTTAGAATGGGGCTTGGTGAATCGCCTCGCCGCGCCGGAGGGGTTGGCCATGGAGACGCAGGCGTGGGCTCGGAAACTGGCCCAGGGGCCGACGCGCGGCTACGCATTGACAAAACAAGCGATCAACGCCTCGCTCAGCCGGGACCTTGAATCGCAATTGGAATATGAGGCGATGTTGCAAGGCATCGCCGGCCGGACGTCGGACTACGAAGCGGGCGTCAAGGCTTTTATCGAGAAGCGGCAACCGGAGTTCACAGGTGAGTAAGCGACTTTTCGGAGTGATCGGCTCCGGCACGATGGGGGCCGGCATCGCCCATTCGGCAGCGGCGGCAGGATTCGTGGTTCGGACGTTGGACAAGGACCGTCAGTTGGTCGAGGCGGGCTTCACGCGCATCAAGGAGCGCCTGGATCGTCGTGTCGCCGATGGCAAGCTGCCCCAGGGCGAACGCGATGAGACGCTTTCACGTCTTCACGTGGCCGAGGGTCTGGATTGTCTCAAGGATGCTGAAGTCGTTGTGGAGGCGGTGTCCGAGGACCTGGCCCTGAAGCGCAAGATCTTCACGGAGTTGGACCCCATCGTCTCCGACCGGACGCTGTTGGCCACGAACACCTCCAGCTTGTCGATCACCAGGATCGCCGAGGGCCTGACTCATTCGGATCGTTTCATCGGCATGCACTTTTTCAATCCGGCCCCGGTGATGAAGCTGGTTGAGCTTGTCTGCGGGCCCAAGACTGGCGAACAGGCCGTGGTCGATGCTCGGGCGGTCTGCGCGAAGCTGGAAAAGACGGCCGTCAAAGTGACCGATTCGCCGGGTTTCATCGGCAACCGCGTCAACCGGCCGTTCTACCTGGAGGCGCTCAATCTGCTGGAGCAGGGTGAAGCGGACGTGCGCACGATCGATGCAGCGATGCGGGAGGTCGGCGGTTTTCGGATGGGGCCGTTCGAGTTGCTCGACCTGATCGGTCTGGACATCAACCTTCGCGTCACCGAGACGGTGTACAACGACTTTGACAAGCCGGAACGCTTCAAGCCCAACGCGATTCAGCAAAGGCTCGTCGCCGACGGGCATTTCGGCCGCAAGAGTGGCCGCGGCTTCTACGACCACGCGAATGGCAAGCCCACGCCCGCCTATGAGGCGCGGCTGACAGGCGCATCCTCATGGCAGCCCACCGAAGCGCTCAGGCAATTTGCAGCGGTGCTGGGTCGGGCGCCCGATCGGGCCACGTGGGTTTTTGCTCGCATCTTCATGGCGGTGATGAATGAAGCTGCCTTGGTCGCGGATTCGATCGCACTGCCGCGCGACGTGAACCTGACGATGGAACTGGGCTTCAACTACCCGGAAGGCCCATTGGCGACCGCCGATCACGTCGGACTCGTCGTGATGCAGAAACTGTTGGCCGATTATTATCAGGAGTCCGGCCGGCAGGAGCGCTACAAGGCGAATCCGCTACTGGATAGACGCGTAGCCGACGGCGACGTGGGTGAAGAGGCCGCCCGAGGCTTTCTGTATCATGCGTTGTAACCGTCAGCGCCGGCCATGAGTCTTCCGAGTTCCTCCAAGGTCCAAATGCCTGTGTTCCAACACCACTATTTTCAAGAGCCCAAGCGAGCCGGGCCGTCCTCGGCCCCGGTTGTGCCGGCCAAGCTACCCGGCCGACGCCTCAGATGTCCGAGCCTGTGAGGAAGACCTGGCCCATGCGAGAAGCGGTCATTGTCGACTGTTTGCGGACGCCGGTTGGCCGATATCGCGGCGCCCTCGCCCCGGTGCGACCGGATGACATGGCCGCACGGGTCATTCGTGCACTCGTGGATCGTACCGGAATCGATCCGGCGCTGATCGAAGACTGCTACTGGGGCGCCGCCAACCAGGCCGGTGAGGACAACCGTAATGCGGCGCGGATGGCGGTCCTGCTCGCGGGTCTGCCGGCCAGCGTGCCGGGCACCACGGTCAATCGGCTCTGCGCATCGGGTCTGGAGGCCGTCGCCATCGCGGCCCGGATGATCGAGGCCGGTCACGGCGAGGTCTTCATTGCCGGCGGAGCTGAGTCCATGAGCCGTGCGCCGCTGGTCGTGCCCAAGCCGGAGGAGGCCTGGGTTCGCGGCAATCAAACCATGTATGATTCGACGCTCGGCTGGCGAATGACCAATCCGAAGCTGGCCGCGATGTATGAGCCGTTCAGCATGGGCCAGACGGCGGAGAACGTCGCCGAGAAGTACAACGTCTCGCGCGAGCAGCAGGACGCCTTCGCGCTGGAAAGCCAAATGCGCTGCAAGGCCGCAGTCGAGGCTGGGCGGATGGCCGAGGAGATCATTCCCGTCACGGTCGATCTGGGTCGCGGCAAGACGGCCACCGTCGAAAAGGATGAACACCCTCGCCCGGAGACGACGCTGGAAACCCTGGCCAAGCTCAAGCCCGCCTTTCGCGATGGCGGCACGGTGACGGCGGGAAACAGTTCAGGCATCAATGATGGTGCGGCTGCCCTGTTGGTCGTCGAGGCAGGCCGCGCCGCGAAGCTTGGCCTTAGGGCGATGGCCGTCGTGAGGCATTCCGCTTCGGCGGGCGTCGATCCTGCCTGCATGGGGCTCGGCCCGATTCCTGCAACACGAAAGGCCCTGCACCGGGCAGGTTGGACCGTCGACGATCTCGACCTGATCGAGTTGAACGAAGCCTTCGCAGCCCAGTCGATCGCGTGCATCAATGAGTTGGGCCTCGACCCTGCCAAGGTCAACGTAGACGGCGGGGCGATCGCGCTGGGTCATCCGCTGGGATGCAGCGGCGCCCGGCTTGCGACGACGTTGGTGCGCCAGATGCAGCGGCGCGGCGCCGACAAGGGGTTGGCGACCTTGTGCGTCGGCGTCGGTCAGGGATTGGCTGTACTCTTTGAGCGAGCGTAGATGCTGAATCGGGCGAGATACCTGAGATGGCCGACTGTTTTTTGTTGGTCCCTCGCCATCTTTTCCGGCTGCGGCCCGAAGACAATCCAGATTGACAGCCAACCCGGCGGCCCCAGCGATTACGCGCTGTTGCTCCATCGCATCGTCGTGGACGACAAGATCGACTTCGCCGCGTTGATGAAGAACCGACTACTGCTTGACCGTTATCTCTCGTGGATGTTGCAAATCGAATTGGGGTCCATCTCCGCCCACGACGGGATCGCGGAAGACCTTCTGGCACGGCTCATCAACTGCCACAATGCCCTGATGCTCCGCAGTCTCGTCACCCTCGCGTCGGATGGCGCGCTACCGGCAAAGCTGCCCACCGACCTGAACCGGCGTTTTCGTTTCTCCATTGGCAGCGGGCGCGCGCCGCGGTTGGTGCCGCCGATGAGTGCTGAGACCTTTGCCTCATGGGCAGCGGCTGGAGACTGGCGCGTGCGGCTGGCGCTCTACAATGGGTGTCGCGACGGACCTCCCCTCGCCAAACGGCCGTTCCTCGGGAACCTGCTCGATGCCCAACTCGACGCGGCAACGCGAGCGGCACTTGAATCCGATCAGATCGTCCGGATCGATTACGGCGAACGCAAACAACTGCTGCTTTGGCACGGGCTCTATGCCGTTCGACAAACGATGATCGACGACTACGAGCGGCGCGTGCATACGGAGGGTGCGACGTTTCTCAGCGTACTGCTCGAATGGTCCGATGCCTTTCGGCGAGAGACCCTCAACAGCGCAGTCGGCTACCCCGTCGCCGCAATGCCCCGGGACCGTCGAATCAACGCACTGCCGCCGAGCGAAAAAGGGGTCGGGCTACTTTATCTTCAAGACCTGGCAAACCAGAACCGCAGCCCGACTGGGCCTGCAATCGACCCTCCGCCCCAGAGGAAGGCTGCAAACCAAGAAAATAAAGTAACCTGACCCCTTTTCTCCTCCCTCCGTAATCTTGAATCAGGTTTCTTTCCTACCGTAGTGGATCATTCCATTGCCCATATTCAACGCTGTTCTGCCGCAGGTGCGAGTGCAATCGCTCGATTTCCCGCCGCTGTTCGCAAACGACGTGCGCCGTAAACTTTCCCCAATCATCAAATCCATCCGAGTCTTCCTTCTGCCGTTTGTATGCGTCCGTCATTTCTCGCCGCGTTGCAGCTTCCTCGCTCGTATTCTCGCGTGCCAAGAATCACGCTCCCTTCGTGTTCCGGTGATACAACTCCGCTCAACTCATTATGCGTCATCACGATCCTTTCCCAAGCTATCAACCCAAGCCTCTTGTGGGTCCCAAGAATCGTCGTATTCCAAATCAAAGGCAATGTTCTCTATTGATTCTTCAACGATTTCATTCTTGGCATCAACAACAACTCTCCGCTCCACGGTCGCCTTTCCTGTCGCCTCGCCGTGCCCGGATGCTGAAAAATCGACTCCGTCACTCCCGCCAAGATGAAAGTCTCCGCTCAAGCCGAAGGAAACAGATAAATCCCATTTCTCGGTTATCTGATACTCCCGTGTGTCATCTTCTAGGTCCGTCGGGTCCTCGATCGTGAATGCGAGTCGCTCCAAGTCGAAAACTTCGGGATCGGAATCGTAATATGGCGTCAAACCAGACAGGTATTCACCCAACTCATCCGCGAATCGCTCTTCGGTCGCTTTCTTTGAGTCGCATTGCTCGTAGAGAATAGCAAAATCGACCTTTGTCGGTTCTGGTCGTGGTGGCGGCGTTGATACCACGGTTGCCAAGTACGCTAACCAATTCTCAAACGCCGAATATGTCTTGAACCAGAGAATCTTTCGTGATGCGGCTTCTTGTTGAAGAGCCGAGTTGGAGTTGAAAGGAAAATCACGGGTATTGTCGGACACAAAGATGGCAACGTCGTATGAATTCAGATCGGTAGCGAGTAGCGTTTCCCAGATAATCGCGTCTCTCATCTCATCGCGATTGTGGCAGGGTGGCTTTTTTGCCATCATCCGCTCATATGCAGCCCTGAGGATTGCATCGCTTGTAGGCGTGGCGTCGGAAATCTCTCTAAATCTCGATTGCCAGGATGCTAGATGGCGAGCAAATATCTTATCCATGTTGGATGACGCCTTTTCAAGCTCACGCTTGATTTCGGGAGGCCGGAACCCGGGGGCCTTGCTTGCCTTCGGCGCCTTTTCGTCATAGAGACGCTCGCACTCTCTTTTGACAACCTCCGGGAGCAATACTCGGCAGTCTTTGAAGCTTGGCTTCGCGGACTCGATGGAGTCCAGGTGCTTAATCCCAAATCCGTGCTTGATAAAGACGTTTGAATCGAAGCAAAGTACCACGCGCATCGAACTGTGGGGCTTGGGATAAGCAGAATAATCTGGCTCTTTCGTAGAGGAGTGCGCCTCTGACATTTCGTGGCCTGACGTTGGTTGCTCACTCATCTCGGCTCCTTGGCGTTGGCCCAAAGTGGGAGCGAAAAAGGGGTCGGGCTACTTTATCTTCAAGACCTGGCAAACCAGAACCGCAGCCCAACTGGGCCTGCAATCGACCCTCCGCCCCAGAGGAAGGCTGCAAACCAAGCAAATAAAGTAGCCTGACCCCTTTTCTCCTCTGCACCATTTCACTGCTTGGACGGTTAGTCGCCGGTTTCTCCTGGGTCTCCTTCGAAATCGGCGTGCCGCATTCCGGGCAGATGCCGCTGGTGTTGCTGGTGAGGTTGTAGCCGCAGCGGCTACAAAGCCCTTCCTTCTCGCGTTTGCGTTGTCGCGAAGTGGGCACGATTGCAACCGCACACAGAATTGCGAAGAAAACGGATGGAATCCATAAGGGTATGATCACACGGACCATACCGGATGTCGGATACTTCATATAGGCGGGCCTCCAGTCGGTCTTGAGCCCTTGAAACTGCCCTATGTGATACCGAGGGCGAGACCCTAGCAGGCGAGGCCACCGGCTTATCATCTTCCACATCTTCCTCTGTCTGGGACTCGGATGAAGCCAGTCGACAGTCCCATACATCAACCTCACTGATTCCTCGGATTGGAGGTCGTACCGTGCCGAGAAGTAGCTCAGACACCACAAGGCCAGACTAAGCGCCAAGCCGCTTAGAGATAAGATAAGAGAACACTTGCGAATAATGCGGGAGGAACGCATTTCCCGTCTTGTCCTGCTAGTCCCAGGCTCGTCACACTCCTGATCGATTGTAGTGTGATGGACCAGTTGCCCGGTAGCCTCTCCACCCACCCGTTGCCACCGATGAGCGAGAAGCAGGAGTTACAACCGAAAGTCGTTGATGGCCAGTTGAAAAAAGGCGGCGTACTCTCGGGATCTTGTAAGAGGTTCCGAGCCGCCCACGATGGGCAGAGGAGTACGCCGATGCATGAGAGTAACGAAGCGAGCGGGTTGACGCCAGTCCCGCAAACCAGCCGGTCGATGGCAGCCGCCGAAGCGGCTGAAGCGA
>Ga0326597_10000019_pt1 | contig 250814 bp, 265 predicted proteins | sample RVTome_12_FD_203789 | JGI IMG/M metagenome (GOLD analysis project Ga0326597, IMG submission 203789) | Soil microbial communities from uranium-contaminated site in the Upper Colorado River Basin, Wyoming, United States - RVT100D185 | ecosystem: Environmental > Terrestrial > Soil > Contaminated...
GGCGACAACATCTCGATGAAGGTGGAGCTGATCGCGCCGATCGCCATGGACGAGGGCCTGCGCTTCGCCATCCGCGAAGGCGGCCGCACCGTCGGCGCCGGCGTCGTCGCCGCCATCACCGAGTGAGACGAACTGGTTTCGGAACGCGAGGGCGATACCTCGGTAGTTGGGTAGAAAAATGGACAACCAGAATATCCGCATACGGCTGAAGGCATTTGACCATCGCGTGCTGGATCAATCGACCAGCGAGATCGTCAGTACCGCCAAGCGGACCGGCGCCAACGTGCGCGGTCCGATCCCGCTGCCGACCAAGATCGAGAAGTTCACGGTGCTGCGCTCGCCGCACATCGACAAGAAGTCGCGCGAGCAGTTCGAGATCCGCACGCACAAGCGGCTTCTGGACATCGTCGATCCGACGCCACAGACGGTCGATGCGCTGATGAAGCTCGATCTGGCCGCCGGCGTCGACGTCGAGATCAAGCTTTAGGGATAAGGGCATGCGTTCCGGTCTGATCGCCCGCAAGCTGGGCATGTCGCGGGTCTTCGCGCAGGACGGCACCGACGTGCCGGTGACCGTGCTGCATGTCGACGGCTGCCAGGTGGTGGCGCAGCGTCGTATCGACAGCGACGGCTATACCGGGCTGCAGCTCGGGGCCGGCGCCGCCAAGGTTAAGAACGTCTCGAAGCCGATGCGGGGCCACTATGCCAAGGCCCAGGTTGAGCCGCGGCGGAAGCTGGTCGAATTTCGGGTTTCGGAGGATGCGCTGATCGATGTCGGCGCGGAGCTGACGGCCGAGCATTTCGTCGTCGGCCAGTATGTCGACGTCACCGGCACCAGCATCGGCAAGGGCTTTGCCGGGGCCATGAAGCGGCATGGCTTCCGCGGTCTGCGCGCCAGTCATGGCGTCTCGCTCTCGCATCGCAGTCACGGCTCGACCGGCAACAACCAGGATCCCGGCCGGGTCTGGAAGGGCAAGCGCATGGCCGGGCACATGGGCAACGAGCGTGTCACGGTGCAGAACCTGGAAGTCGTTGGGACCGATCTCGACACCGGCCTGATCCTGGTCAAGGGCGCTGTGCCTGGCCCCGAGGGCGGCTGGGTGCTGGTGCGCGATGCCATCAAACGGCCGACGCCAGAAGGTGTGCCGTTCCCGGCCGCCCTGCGCGCCGATGTCTCGGCGGCGTCGGAGCAGGCGGCAGAGGCCAAGTCGAATGTGGAGAACACCGAGGCGGAGGCGGGCACTGCGCCCACCGATGCAAGTGAAGCGGATCAGAAGGACGAGTAGGGCGATGCAGGCCGAGATCAAGACGCTCGACGACAAGAGCGCCGGCACGATCGAGCTGGCGGACGAGGTCTTCGGCCTCGAGCCGCGGCCGGACATCCTGCACCGGGTCGTCAACTGGCAGCTCGCCAAACGCCGGCAGGGCACGCACAAGACCAAGCAGCGTTCCGAGGTCACCGGTTCGGGCCGCAAGATCTGGCGCCAAAAAGGCACCGGCCGAGCCCGCCACGGCAACCGCAAGGCGCCGATCTTTCGCGGCGGCGGCATCGCCTTCGGGCCACAGCCGCGCAGCCACGAGATCAAGCTGCCGAAGAAGGTCCGCAAACTGGGCCTGAAGTCGGCGCTGTCGGCCAAGCTGGCCGCGGGCGAGCTGGTGGTGGTGGCGGAGGCGAAGCTGGATGATCCGAGGACGCGCGGTCTGGTCGAGAAGCTCGACAAGCTCGGCTGGACCAACGTGCTGATCATCGACGGCGAGCTCGACACCAATCTGGTCCGGGCGGCGCGCAATCTGCCGAGCGTGCAGCTGATGCCCAGTGTCGGCGTCAATGTCTACGACATCCTGCGCCGCCAGCTCCTGGTCCTGACGACAGCCGCGGTCGAGCAGCTGGAGGCACGGCTGAAATGAATCGCGAAGAGATGTTCACGACCATTCTGGGCCCGGTGATCACCGAGAAGTCGACCCAGGGATCGGAGCACAACCAGGTCACTTTTCGGGTGCGCACCGACGCCAGCAAGCCCGAGATCAAGTCGGCGATCGAGGGCCTGTTCGAGGTCAAGGTCAAGGCGGTCAACACGATCCTGGTCAAGGGCAAGGTCAAGCGTTTCCGCGGCCGGCCCGGCCGCCGGCCCGACTGGAAGAAGGCGATCGTGACCCTCGAAGAGGGGCACTCGATCGACGTGACCACGGGAATCTGAAGCCATGGCGCTGAAGCAATACAATCCCACCACTCCCGGGCGCCGCGGCCTGGTCCTGGTCGACCGTTCGGCCTTGCACAAGGGCGAGCCGGTCAAGAAGCTGACCGTCGGCTTGAGCCAGAAGGGCGGCCGCAACAACCACGGGCGCATCACTGCGCGCCGGCGCGGCGGCGGCCACAAGCGGCGGTACCGCATCGTCGACTTCAAGCGCCGCAAGTTCGACGTACCGGCGACGGTGGAGCGGCTGGAGTACGATCCGAACCGGACTGCCTTCATCGCGCTGATCCGCTACGCCGACGGCGAGCTGTCTTACATCTTGGCGCCGCAGCGGCTCAACATCGGCGACACCGTGATCTCCGGCCAACGGGCCGATATCAAGCCCGGCAACGCCATGCCGCTGAACAGCATTCCGGTCGGCACCATCGTGCACAACGTCGAGCTCAAGGCCGGCTATGGCGGCCAGATTGCCCGCTCGAGCGGCAATTACGTGCAGTTCGTCGGCCGCGATCAGGGCTATGCGATCCTGCGCCTCAGCTCGGGCGAGCAGCGCCTCGTGCGCGGCGAATGCATGGCCACGATCGGCGCCGTCTCCAATCCGGACCACGGCAACATCAAGCTGGGCAAGGCCGGTCGCAAGCGCTGGATGGGCAAGCGGCCGTCGGTGCGCGGCGTGGCCATGAACCCGGTCGACCATCCGCACGGCGGCGGCGAAGGCCGCACCAGCGGCGGCCGTCATCCGGTTACCCCCTGGGGCAAGTCGACCAAGGGCAAGAAGACCCGCGGCAAGAAGCCAAGCGACAAGTACATCCTGCGCCGGCGGCGCAAGGGCAGATAGGAGGGTAGCGTGGCGCGCTCAGTCCACAAGGGGCCGTTCGTCGACGGCCATCTGCTGAAGAAGGCGGAAACGGTCCGCGATTCGGGACGCAAGGACGTGATCCGCACCTGGTCCCGTCGCTCGACGATCCTGCCGCAGTTCGTCGGCCTGACCTTCGGCGTGCACAACGGCATGAAGCATATTCCGGTGCTGGTGACGGAGGACATGGTCGGTCACAAATTCGGTGAGTTTGCCCCGACCCGCACGTTCTACGGCCACGCCGGCGACAAGAAGGCACGAAGGGTCTGAACGCGATGGGCAAGCAGTCAAGAGAACGCAATCTGGCCGACAGCGAGGCGCAGGCGGTCGGGCGCGTGCTCAGGACCAGCCCGCAGAAGCTGAACCTGGTCGCCGGTCTGATCCGCGGCAAGCCGGTCGAGACCGCCTTGGCCGAGCTCAGCTTCTCCAAGCGCCGCATCGCGCGCGAAGTGAGGAAAGTATTGCAGGCGGCAATCGCCAATGCCGAGAACAATCACGACCTTGACGTCGACAGCCTGGTGGTCGCCGAAGCCAGCGTCGGCAGGTCGTTTGTGATGAAACGCTTTCGCGCCCGCGCGCGAGGCCGGATGGGACGGATCCAGAAACCGTTCAGCCGCCTCAGGATCGTCGTACGCGAACGAGAGGAGACGGTCTGATGGGCCAGAAAGTCAATCCGGTCGGCTTGCGCCTGGGAATTAACCGGACCTGGGACTCGCGCTGGTATGCCCGCAAGAAGGAGTACGCAAACCTGCTGCACGAGGATCTCGAGATCCGCGAGTTCCTGGAGAAGCGGCTGAGCCAGGCGGGACTTTCGCGCGTCGTCATCGAACGCCCGGCCAAGCGCGCCCGCGTCACCATCCATACGGCGCGGCCGGGCATCGTCATCGGCAAGAAGGGCGCGGATATCGATCGGCTGCGCCGCGACCTTTCGGTCAAGGCGGGCAACGAGGTTCACCTCAACATCATGGAGATCCGCAAGCCCGAGATCGACGCCAAGCTGGTGGCCGAGAATATCGCCCAGCAGCTCGAGCGCCGGGTCGCCTTCCGCCGCGCCATGAAGCGCGCGGTACAGTCGGCGATGCGGCTGGGAGCGCTGGGCATCCGGATCAACTGCGCCGGCCGCCTCGGCGGCGCCGAAATCGCGCGCACCGAATGGTACCGCGAGGGCCAGGTGCCGCTGCACACGCTCAGGGCGGACATCGACTATGGCCAGGCCACGGCCTTCACCACCTACGGCACCTGCGGCGTCAAGGTCTGGGTCTACAAGGGCGAGATCATGACCCACGACCCGATGGCCCAAGAGAAGCGCAGCGCCGAGATGCAGTCACCGGGCGGTGGCCGGGTCGGTTGAGCGGGAAACGGACGAGACATGTTACAGCCCAAGCGGACGAAATACCGGAAGGCGCACAAGGGCCGGATCCACGGCAACGCCAAGGCCGGGACCGAGCTGAACTTCGGCTCGTTCGGCCTGAAGGCGTTGCAGCCCGAACGGCTGACCGCGCGTCAGATCGAGGCGGCGCGGCGCGCCATCACCCGGCACATGCGGCGCGCCGGCAAACTGTGGATTCGGATTTTTCCGGACGTCCCGGTGTCGAAGAAGCCGACCGAGGTGCGCATGGGCAAGGGCAAGGGCACGCCGGAATACTGGGTCTGCCGGGTCAAGCCCGGGCGCGTCCTGTTCGAACTCGAAGGCGTCACGGCGTCAGTGGCGCGCGAGGCCTGCGAGCGCGGCGCGGCCAAGTTGCCGATCAAGACCAAATTCATCCAGCGCTTGGCTTAGGGACGCGAGAGCGATGAAGAGCGAAGAACTGCGCGGCCGTACCGCAGACGAGCTGGACGACGAGCTGATCAAGCTCAGGCGCGAACAGTTCAACCTGCGTTTCCAGGGCGCCAGCGGGCAGCTCGAGAACACGGCGCGGGTGCGCCATATCCGGCGCGATATCGCGCGGATCAAGACCGTGCTGCACCAGATCCGCGGCCAGGCGAAGGGTTGAGGAGCAGGTAATGCCGAAGCGTGTCATGCAGGGCGTCGTGGTCAGCGACAAGGGCGACAAGACAGTCGTCGTTCGCGTCGAGCGGCGCATCATGCATCCGGTTTACAAGAAGATCATCCGCCGCTCGCGCAAGTTCCACGCGCACGACCCCGAGAACCGCTTCAAGATCGGCGACCTCGTCCGCATTGAGGAATGCCGGCCGGTCTCGCGCCTGAAGCGCTGGCAGGTGCTGGTCGAAGAGGCGAGCGGGCAACCTTGAGAGAGGGCTTGGCGAGATGATTTATCCTGAGACCTATCTTGAGGTCGCCGACAATTCGGGCGCGCGCAAGGTGCAGTGCATCAAGGTGCTGGGCGGCTCCAAGCGCAAGTTCGCCTCGGTCGGCGATACCATCATGGTCAGCGTCAAAGAGGCGATTCCGCGCGGCCGCGTGCGCAAGGGCGACATGCATCCGGCGGTCGTGGTGCGCACCGCCAAGGAAATCCGGCGCAACGACGGCACCGCGATCCGCTTCGATCGCAATGCCGCCGTGCTGATCACCACTCAGGGCGAGCCGATCGGCACTCGCATTTTCGGACCGGTGACGCGCGAGCTGAGACTGAAGAACCACACCCGAATTCTCTCGCTGGCGCCCGAGGTGTTGTGATGGCGAAGAAGTTCAAACTCAAGCGCGGCGACCAGGTCGTGGTTCGTACCGGCCGCGACAAGGGCAAGAAGGGCTCGGTCCTGCGGGTGCTGCGCGGCGACGATCGGGTGCTGGTCGAAGGCGTCAACCTGATCAAGCGCCATACCAAACCTAGTCAGAGGCAGCCCGGCGGCATCGTCGAGCGGGAGGCGTCGATCCACATCTCCAACGTCGCCCTGGTCGACCCCAAGGAGGGTACGGCGACGCGGGTCGGTTATCGCTTCCTCGAGGACGGTCGCAAGGTTCGCTATGCCAAGCGCTCGGGGGAGATCATCGATGCCTGAGGCGAGGGAGACGCCGCGCCTGAAGAAGCTGTATGGCGACGTCGTGCGCGCTCAGCTGATGCAGGACTTCGGCTACGGCAACCTGCTGGCGGTGCCGCGACTGGAGAAGATCGTCCTGAACATGGGCGTCGGCGAGGGCAGCCAGGACCGTAAGGTGCTGGAGACGGCCTTGAATGAGCTGATGTTGATTGCCGGCCAGAAGCCGGTGATCACCAAGGCGAAGAAATCGATCGCCACATTCAAGATCCGCGACGGCATGTCGATCGGCTGCAAGGTGACGCTCAGGCGCGATCGCATGTACGAATTTCTCGACCGGCTGATCAACATCGCGCTGCCGCGCGTGCGTGACTTCCGCGGCCTCTCACCGAAGAGCTTCGATGGCCGCGGAAACTACGCCTTGGGGTTGCGCGAACAAATCGTCTTTCCCGAGATCGACTACGACAAGATCGACAAAATTCGCGGCCTCGACGTCGTTATCTGTACGACGGCGAGTAGCGACCAGGAAGCCTTGGCCCTGCTCAAGGCATTGAACATGCCGTTTACGGCGTGAGCAAAACATCGAGGATTTAACAATATGGCCAAAAAGAGCGCCATCGAGAAGAACAAGCGGCGAGAGCGGCTGATCAAGAAGTACTCAAGCCGGCGTGCCGCCCTGAAAGCGGCCGCGGCGGACGAGCACCTGCCTTCGGAGGAGCGCTTTGCCGCGCGCCTGAAGCTGGCTCAGCTGCCGCGCAACTCGTCGCCGAGCCGCTATCGGAACCGCTGCGCCGTCACCGGGCGGCCGCGCGCCTACTATCGCAAACTGGGCATGTCGCGGTTGGCGCTGCGCGAGCTGGCGCTGCGGGGGCTGGTCCCCGGCATGGTGAAGTCGAGCTGGTAGGAGGTCGGGCAGATGTCCTTTAGCGATCCTCTTGGCGATATGCTGACCCGCATCCGCAACGGCCAGCGCGCGCACAAGGGCATGGTCAGCTCGCCGGCCTCCAAGCTGCGCGAGCGCGTGCTCGATGTCCTGCAGCGCGAAGGCTATATCCGTGGCTACACGCGGATGGAGCGGAACGGCAGCAAGCCCGAGCTGGAGATCGAGCTCAAGTATTTCGAAGGCGAGCCGGTGATCCAGACCATCCAACGCGTTTCCAAGCCGGGCCGTCGCATCTATTCGTCGGTCCGCGATCTGCCGCCGTACGCCAACGGCCTCGGCATCCATATCCTGTCGACGCCGAAAGGGGTCTTGTCGGACGCTGAGGCGCGGCAGGAAAACGTCGGCGGCGAAATCCTCTGCCGCGTGTTCTAGGAGACGCCCATGTCGCGCATCGGCAAGAATCCGGTCGCCCTGCCCAGCGGCGTCAGCGCCGTCATCGGCGAGGGCGAGCTGACGATCAAGGGCGCCAAGGGCAGCCTCAGTTTGACGCTGCTCGATGACGTCACCGTCAGCCAGGACGACGCGGGCATCCGCGTCGCTCCGCGCGGCGACACCAAGCGCGCCCGGGCGATGTGGGGCCTGCACCGCAGCCTGATCGCCAACATCGTCGAAGGCGTCAGCAACGGTTTCCAGAAGGACCTGGAAATCATCGGTGTCGGCTATCGGGCCCAGGTGCAAGGGCGCAAGCTGGTGCTGCAGCTAGGCTATTCCAGGGATGTCGAGTACGAGATCCCGGACGGTATCGAAATCGGTTGCGAACGTCCGACGTTGATCAAGATCAGCGGCATCGACAAGCAGAAGGTCGGGCAGGTAGCGGCGGAAATCCGCAGTTTTCGTCCGCCTGAGCCTTACAAGGGCAAAGGCATCCGCTATGTCGGCGAGTACGTGCTGCGCAAGGAAGGCAAGAAGAAGTAGGCGATCGCAAGATGAGCAATGTAAGGAATATGGCCGAGCGGCGTGAGCGCCGCGTGCGCGACCGGCTGCGCAGATACGCGAGCGGCAAGCCGCGTCTGTCGGTCTTCCGTTCCTCCAAGCACATTTACGCCCAAGTCATCGACGATGCCGAGGGACGCACGGTGGCGGCGGCCAGCACTCTCGACAAGGAGCTGCGCGGCAGCCTGAAGTCGGGCGGCAACATCGCGGCAGCCTCCCAGGTCGGCGCGCTGATCGCCCGCCGGGCCAAGGAGGCGGGCGTCGAAAGCGTGGTCTTCGATCGCGGCGCGCGCATCTATCACGGCCGCGTCAAAGCACTGGCCGAGGCGGCCCGCGAAGGCGGTCTCAAGTTTTGATAGAAAGAAAGCGACATGGCACGTAGGCCCCGTAATGACGGTTTCGACCGCGGCGATGGCGAGCTTCACGACAAGCTCGTCTCGATCAATCGAGTCGCCAAAGTGGTCAAAGGCGGCCGCCGCTTCGGCTTCTCGGCGCTGGTCGTCGTCGGCGACCAGAAAGGCCGCGTCGGTTTCGGTCACGGCAAGGCGCGCGAGGTGCCGGAGGCGATCCGCAAGGCCACTGAGCAGGCCAAGCGCACTTTGATCCGGGTACCGCTGCGCGAGGGCCGGACCCTGCATCACGACGTCGCTGGCCGACATGGCGCCGGCCGCGTCCTGCTGCGTACCGCGCCGCCCGGCACGGGCATCATAGCCGGTGGACCGATGCGCGCGGTCTTCGAATGCCTCGGGGTACAGGACGTGGTCACCAAGTCGCAGGGTAGCTCCAACCCCCACAACATGATCCGGGCCACCTTTAGCGCTCTCGGCCGGCAAAACTCGCCGCGCAGCATCGCCGGCAAGCGCGGCAAGAAGGTCAGCGAGATCGTCGGCAGACGCGGCCTTGACGCAGCCCAGGCCGAGGCCTGAGGAGACGGCGATGGCAAAGAGCAAGACCGTTCGCGTGACGCAGATCGGCAGCCCGATCGGGCGTCCGAAGCGTCAACGGCAGACCCTGATCGGCCTCGGCCTCAACAAGATGCATCGAACCCGCGAACTCGAGGATACGCCCTCGGTCCGGGGCATGATCCGGAAAGTCAATCATCTCGTTCGGGTCGAAGAACCCGAATAGTTCGGTCCGCGCGGGCCGATGGCAGAAAGTGGTAGGGCCAGATGAAGCTCAATCAGCTTAACGACAAACCAGGCGCACGCAGTGCCCGCAAACGGGTCGGGCGCGGCATCGGTTCCGGCTTGGGCAAGACCTCGGGTCGTGGCCACAAGGGCCAGAGTGCGCGCTCCGGCGTGGCGCTGACGGGCTTCGAAGGCGGCCAGATGCCGATCTACCGGCGCCTGCCGAAGCGCGGGTTCAAGAACATTTTCGCCAAGCACTACCAGGAGGTGAACCTGGACCGCCTGCAAACGGCGATCGACAAGGGCAAGCTCGACGCTTCGAAGCCGATCGGCGTTTCCGAACTGGTCGTCGCCGGTGTGGTCCGGCGGCCCAAGGATGGCGTGCGCCTGCTTGCAAAGGGCGAGCTGACGACCAAAGTAGAACTGGAGGTCGCAGGTGCCTCGAAGGCGGCGGTCGAAGCGGTCGAAAAGGCCGGCGGTTCCGTCAAATTGATCGGGCCGGTGACGCCGGAGGCCTAACGGGCTTGCCCAGCGACGGGCGAGGGAGCAGCAGCGAATGGCATCAGCCGCGGAACAGCTAGCCGCCAACATCAATTTCGGCGCCTTCGCCAAGGCGACCGAGCTGAAGCGGCGCATCTGGTTCACGCTTGGCGCGCTGCTGGTCTACCGGCTCGGTACCTATATTCCCATCCCCGGCATCGATCCGGCAGCGCTGGCCGACATCTTCCAGCGCCAAGCCAGCGGTATCCTCGGCATGTTCAACGTTTTTGCCGGCGGTGCCCTGGGGCGGATGACGATCTTCGCCCTCAACATCATGCCCTACATCTCGGCCTCGATCATCATTCAGCTGATGACCACGGTCTCGCCGCACCTGGCGCAATTGAAGAAGGAAGGCGAGCAGGGGCGCAAGAAGATCAACCAATATACCCGGATCGGCACCGTCATTCTCACTGCGCTCCAGGGCTACGGCATCGCCGTCGGCCTGGAAGGACTGTCCGGCGCCGGCGGCTCGGCGGTATTGGAGCCGGGCCTCTATTTCCGCTTCGTCACCGTGGTGACCCTGGTCGGCGGCACCGTCTTCCTGATGTGGCTGGGCGAACAGATCACGGCCCGCGGCGTCGGCAACGGCATCTCCCTGATCATCTTCGCCGGTATCGTCGCAGAATTGCCGAGCGCCCTGGCCAGCACCTTCGAGCTCGGCCGCACCGGCGCCCTGTCGACCCTGTTCATCCTGTTCCTGATCGTCATGGTGGTTGCGGTCATCACCTTCATCGTCTTCATGGAGCGGGCGCAGCGGCGGATCCTGGTGCAGTACCCGAAACGCCAGGTCGGTGCCCGGATGTTCGGCGGCGAGAGCACGCACCTGCCGCTCAAGCTCAACACCGCCGGCGTGATCCCGCCGATCTTCGCCTCCTCGCTGCTGCTGCTGCCGGCGACGGTGGCCAGCTTCTCCAGCCAGGGCGGCCCGGAGTGGCTGACCACGGTGACGGCGCTGCTGGGCCGCGGCCAGCCGTTCTACCTGCTGCTCTACATCGGCGGCATCGTCTTCTTTTGCTTCTTTTACACGGCGATCGTGTTCAACCCCTCAGACACCGCCGATAACCTGAAGAAATATGGCGGCTTCGTCCCCGGCATCCGGCCCGGCGTCAGGACGGCGGAGTATCTCGACTACGTGCTGACGCGGCTGACCACGGTGGGCGCCGCCTATCTGGGGCTGGTCTGCCTGCTGCCGGAACTTCTGATCTCGCAGTATGCGGTACCGTTCTACTTCGGCGGCACCTCGTTGCTGATCGTCGTCAGCGTCACCATGGACACGGTGGCACAGGTTCAGTCTCACCTTTTGGCCCACCAGTACGAAGGCCTGATCAAGAAGTCGAAGCTCAGAGGCCGCAACCGGTGAAGTTGATCCTGCTGGGGCCGCCGGGCGCCGGCAAAGGCACCCAGGCGCAGCGCTTGCAGCGCGAACGCGGGCTGGCGCAACTCTCCACGGGGGAAATGCTGCGCGCGGCGATCACAGAGGGCAGCGAGGTGGGGCGCAAGGCCGAGGCGATCATGGCCCGGGGCGATCTGGTGCCGGACGAGGTCGTTGTCGGTATCATCGCCGATCGCGTCGATGAGCCGGACTGCGCCAACGGCTTTATCCTGGACGGCTTTCCGCGCAACCTGGCCCAGGCCGAGGCGCTGGATGCGATGCTGGCGGAGCGGGGCACGGGGCTTGATGCGGTGATCGAGATCAAGGTCGACGAGGAGGCGCTGGTTGATCGCCTGTCCGGCCGCTATACTTGCGCCAGGTGCGGTGCCGGCTATCATGATCGCTACGTCAAGCCGAAGGTGGCGGGCGTGTGCGATCGCTGCGGCAGCACGGAGTTTACGCGCCGTCCCGATGATAGCGAAGCGGCGGTGCGGAACCGCCTCGCCGTCTATCGTGAGCAGACCGCGCCGTTACTACCCTACTATGCGGGGCGGGGGGTTCTCGCAGGCGTCGACGGCATGGCCGGGATCGATGCCGTGGCGGCCCAGATCGATAAAGCGTTGGCGTCGCTGTAAGCTGTTGACAGAACATAGGACATTGGTTACACCCCCGCTGCCGTGGGAAGCCCGCCCGGGCGCGGTCCACAGCAGCCACCCGACCAGGAGAATCTAGCCTTGGCGCGCATCGCAGGCGTAAACATTCCGACCAACAAGCGCGTCGAAATCGCGCTGACCTACATCTATGGCATAGGCCGGACGAAGGCGAAGAATATTTGCGACGGCATCGGCATCCCGCCGGAACGGCGGGTCAGCCAGCTGACCGATCAGGAGGTCATGCAGATCCGCGAGACCATCGACCGCGAACAGGTCGTCGAAGGCGACCTGCGCCGCGACATCGCGGTCAACATCAAGCGCCTGATGGACCTTGGCTGCTACCGGGGGCTGCGCCACCGCAAGGGCCTGCCGGTCCGCGGTCAGCGCACTCACACCAACGCCCGCACGCGCAAGGGCCCGGCACGCGCAATCGCCGGCAAGAAGAAGTAAGGTTTCGACATGGCCAAGGACAGAACACGCGTCCGCCGGCGCGAGCGCAAAAACATCACCTCCGGCGTGGCCCACGTTTCGGCCAGCTTCAACAACACAATGGTGACGATCACCGACGTGCAGGGCAACGTCATCGCCTGGTCGTCGGCCGGCTCGCAGGGCTTCAAGGGCTCGCGCAAGTCGACGCCCTACGCCGCCCAGATGGCGGCCGAGGATGCTGGACGCAAGGCGATGGAGCACGGCGTCAAGACGCTGGATGTTCAGGTTAAGGGACCGGGGTCGGGCCGGGAGTCGGCGCTGCGGGCGCTGCAGTCGGTCGGCTTCGCAATTACCGCGATCAAGGACGTGACGCCGATCCCGCACAATGGCTGCCGGCCGCCGAAGCGCCGGCGCGTTTAGAATCGTCAGGCCGAGCCGTCGTCACCCACCGCGGTGACAGCGGCGGCGGCCTCTGTAGTCGATATGGAAGGCGTCGCCCGGCACTGCGGGCGCAATGCACGAGGTTTCAAGCGTGATCCAGAAAAATTGGCAGGAACTGATCAAGCCCGACAGGCTCAACATCGAAACCAGCGACGATGCCAGCCGGTATGCGACCGTGGTCGCCGAGCCGCTGGAGCGTGGCTTCGGTCTGACGCTTGGCAACGCGCTCAGGCGTGTGCTGCTGTCGTCTTTGCACGGCGCCGCCGTTACGTCGGTGCAGATCGACGGGGTGCTGCATGAGTTCTCCTCGATCCCGGGCGTGCGCGAGGACGTTACCGACATCGTCCTCAACATCAAGCAACTGGCGGTGCGGCTGCAATCGGAGAACCCTCGCCGCATGACGCTGCGCGTCGAGGGGCCGCGCGAGGTCACGGCGGCGGACATCGAGGCCGGTGCCGATATCGAGATATTGAACCCCGGGCTCACAATCTGCCACCTCGACAGCGGCGCCAAGATCAGCATGGAAATGACGGTCGAAGGCGGCAAGGGCTATGTCCCGGCCGATGCCATGCGCAGCGAGGATTCGCCGATTGGGCTGATCCCCGTCGATGCCGTGTTCAGCCCCGTGATGCAAGTCGCCTATCGGGTCGAGAACACCCGCGAGGGTCAGATCCTCGACTACGACAAGCTGATCATGGACATCAAGACCGACGGCACCATCCGGCCCGATGACGCGCTCGCCTACGCCGCGCGCATCCTGCAGGACCAGCTGCAGCTGTTCATCAATTTCGATGAGCCGAAGATCGAACACGCTTTGGCCGAGCCCGACCGTCCGAGCTTCAACCGCAACCTGCTGCGCAAAGTCGACGAACTCGAGCTGTCGGTGCGATCGGCCAACTGCCTGAAGAACGACAACATCATCTATATCGGCGATCTGGTGCAGAAGACCGAGGCGGAAATGCTGCGGACGCCCAACTTCGGCCGCAAGTCCTTGAACGAGATCAAGGAGGTGCTGACGCAGATGGGCCTGCACCTGGGCATGGAAGTGTCCGAATGGCCGCCCGACGACATCGAAGACATGGCCAAACAGCTCGAGACCGATTTCTGACGGACACGGCCGCGGGACGCGATAAGGATAAGGAGAGCACGCCATGCGGCACCGCAAGCGCGGGCGTAGGCTAAATCGATCGAGCGCGCACAGGCAGGCGATGTTCGCGAACCTTGCCTGCGGCTTGATCAAGCACGAGCAGATCGAGACGACATTGCCGAAGGCGAAGGATCTGCGCCCGATCGTCGAGAAGCTTATCACCCTGGGCAAGCGTGGCGATCTGCACGCGCGCCGGCTGCTGCATTCCCGGCTGCCGGACGGCGCCATGGTCAACAAGCTGATCGACGTCCTGGCCGAGCGCTACCGCGAGCGTCAGGGCGGTTACACGCGGGTGCTGAAGGCCGGATATCGCTATGGCGACTGCGCGCCGATGGCTGTCATCGAGCTGGTGGACCGCGATCCTGATGCCAAGGGGCAGGATTCGGGACCGGTGCCGGACCAGGCGGAGGACGCGGTCGAGGAGGCCGCTTGAACCCTTGGGGCATCCCCATGCAGCGGGCGCCGGCCATGTCGGCGCCCGTTTTTGTTACCGGCCGAGATCCGGTCAGCCGTTGTCAGCAAGGCGGATGCTATTATCTGTTTCACAGTGAACCGAAGCGATGCGGGAGCAACCAGCGACAATGCCAATCGCTCGCCTGTGGGGCTGGCTAGCGGTAGTCGCGGCGGCCGTCGGGCTGGCCCTGGCACCGACGGCGCAGGGTCTGGCCAAGGAACGCCGCCTACCGGAGAGCAACGCCGAGATCCAGCTGTCGTTCGCGCCCCTGGTCAAGCGGGTGGCGCCGGCGGTGGTCAACATATACACCCGCCGTATCGTCGAGCAGCGCGTCGGCTCGCCGCTTTTCGACGACCCCTTCTTCCGCCAGTTTTTCGGTAACAGCCTTGGCTTTCGGTTCGGCGACCGGCGGGTGCGGCGGCAGCAGAACTCGCTCGGTTCCGGCGTCATCGTCTCGGCCGACGGCCTGATTGTCACCAACCATCACGTCATCGACGGTGCGGATGAAATCACCGTCGCCTTGAGTGACCGGCGCGAGTTCGAGGCGACGCTGGTGCTGGACGACGAGCGCACGGATCTGGCGGTGCTGCGGATCGATACAAAAGGACACGCCTTGCCGGCGCTTGAGCTGGGCGATTCAGACGATCTCGAGGTCGGCGATTTGGTGCTGGCGATCGGCAATCCCTTCAACGTCGGCCAGACGGTGACCAGCGGCATCGTCTCCGCGGTGGCCCGCACCGGGGTCGGCGTGGCCGACTTCCAGTTCTTCATCCAGACCGACGCGGCGATCAACCCGGGCAATTCCGGCGGGGCGCTGGTCACCCTCGACGGCCGCCTGGTCGGCATCAACACCGCCATCTTCTCCAAGAGCGGCGGCTCGCTCGGCATCGGCTTCGCCATCCCGGCGGCGATGGCACGAGTGGTTGTCGAGAGTGCCGAGCAGGGACGGGAATACGTGCAACGGCCCTGGCTTGGCGCGGCTACGCAACCGGTGACGGCCGACCTCGCTGCCACGCTCGATCTGCCGCGCCCCGCCGGGGCACTGGTCCGCGAGGTCTATCCGAACGGTCCCGCCGACCAGGCCGGTATCCGGGTTCGCGATGTCATCGTCGCGATAGACGGCCGGGAAGTCGACGATCCCCAGAGCCTGGCCTATCGGTTCGGCAGCCGGGTCACCGGCGGACAGGTGCAAATCGATATTTTGCGCGAGGGCAGGCGTCTGGAACGCCGGCTGGCCCTGGTCAAGGCGCCCGACGATCCGCCCCGCAAGGTCACGGAAATCGGCGGCCACTCGCCGTTCACCGGCGCCACTGTCGCCAACCTCTCGCCGGCCTTGGCCGAGGAGCTCGGCCTCGATACCTTGACGAGCGGCGTAATCGTGCTGAAGGTGGCCCGCGGCAGCCCGGCGCACCGCCTACAGATGCAGCCGGGCGACATGGTGCTGCGGGTCGACGGCAAGGAAATTTCCACCGTGGACGATCTGGACCGGGCGCTGACGCGCGAAGAAGGCAAGTGGCAGCTTAGTCTGCGTCGGGGCGACCAGACTTTCAACCTGGTGGTGCGCGGGTGACGACGCTGTTCGAGGCGGCGGGCGTGGAGAAGCGCATCGCCGCTCCGCTGGCCGATCGGCTGCGCCCCAAACGGCTGGAAGACGTCGTCGGCCAGGACCACCTGCTGGTCGGCGAGGGACCGCTGGCCCGCATGCTGCAGGCGGGCCGTATCGCTTCCCTGATCCTTTGGGGTCCGCCGGGCAGCGGCAAGACCACGATCGCCCGCCTGCTGGCCGACCGGGTCGGACTGCACTTCGAGCAGCTGTCTGCCGTGTTCTCAGGCGTCGCCGACCTGCGCAAGGCTTTCGAAGCCGCGCGCCAGCGCCGCGGCGACGGCATTGGCACGCTGCTGTTCGTCGACGAGATCCATCGCTTCAATCGCGCCCAGCAGGACGGCTTCCTGCCCTATGTCGAGGACGGCACGGTGACGCTGATCGGGGCGACAACCGAGAACCCGTCCTTCGAGCTCAACGCAGCCCTGTTGTCGCGGTGCCAGGTTTTGGTGCTGCACCGGCTTGGCGATGCCGTCCTGGAGGAGCTGCTGCAACGGGCGGAGGCGGCGGAGCGGCGCCGCCTGCCGCTGCAGGACGAGGCGCGTACGGCGCTGCGTGCGATGGCCGACGGCGATGGCCGCTTTTTACTGAACATGGCCGAGGAACTGTTCCAGCTGCCGCCCGACGAGCCAGCTCTGGACACGGGCGCGCTGAGCCGCGCCGTGCAACGGCGGGCGCCGCTCTACGACAAGAGCCAGGAAGGCCACTACAACCTGATCAGCGCCCTGCACAAGTCGATCCGGGGCTCGGACGTCGATGCCTCGCTGTACTGGCTGGCGCGCATGCTGGTCGGCGGCGAGGAGCCGCTCTACATCGCCCGCCGCCTGGTCCGGGCGGCAGTCGAGGACATTGGTCTGGCCGATCCCCAGGCCTTGCTGCAGGCGCTGGCAGCCAAGGAGACCTATGACTTCCTCGGCACGCCCGAGGGCGAGCTGGCGCTGGCGCAGGCGGTGATCTATCTGGCCTCGGCGCCGAAGTCGAACGCGGCCTACCGCGCCTTCGGCCAGGCCCGGCGCGCCGCCAGGGAGTCGGGCTCGCTGATGCCGCCGGCGCACATCCTGAACGCGCCGACCCGGCTGATGGCCGAACTCGGCTATGGCGCCGGTTACGTCTACGACCACGATGCCGAGGAGGCCTTTTCGGGGCAGAACTACTTTCCCGAGGGACTGCCGCGTCAAGCCTTCTACCGCCCGGCTGAGCGCGGCTTCGAGCGCGAAGTGGCGAAGCGGCTGGCCTACTGGGCGAAGCTGCGAACGGAAAAGAGCGAGGGAGCAGAGGAATGAAGCTGGTCGTTGCCATCGCCTTCGGGGGCGCCATCGGTGCCGTCGCCCGGCATTACACGGCCGGGCAGGTGATGCGGCTCAGTGGCGGCGGTTTCCCCTGGGGCACGGTCGCGGTCAACGTCCTGGGCTCGTTCCTGATGGGGGCGCTGGTCGAGCTGATGGCGCTGAAGTGGTCGCCCTCGCAGGAGCTGCGCGCCTTTCTCACCGTCGGCATTCTCGGGGCCTTCACCACCTTCTCGACCTTCTCGCTCGACGTCGCGCTGCTGAGCCAGCGCGGCGCGCCGTTTGCCGCGCTGGCCTACGTCGTGATTTCGGTGCTGGCCGCGATCGGGGCTTTCCTCGCCGGCCTGTTCCTGCTGCGCCAAGTGCTGACATGAAGCTGCGCGCCCGCGCGATCGAGGCCGAGGAAGCGGGCCAGCGCCTGGACCGCTGGTTTCACCGTCACTACCCGCAGCTATCGCACGGCCACCTGCAGCGGCTGCTGCGCAGCGGTCAGGTTCGCGTCGACGGTCGCCGGGTCAAGTCCGGACACCGCCTCGAAGCGGGACAGCAGGTCCGCATCCCGCCGCAGGCGCTGACCGAAGAGGCACCACCGCCGACCGCCAACGCCTCGCCCGTGCGCGAACGTGACGCGAGGCTGCTGCAGGCGGCCGTGCTGCATCGCGATGCCAGCGTGCTGGTGCTGAACAAGCCGCCGGGTCTGGCGGTGCAGGGCGGCAGCGCCGTGCATCGGCATCTCGACGGCATGCTGGAAGCGCTGCGCTTCGAGGCCGAGGAACGGCCGCGCCTGACGCACCGCCTGGACAAGGATACCAGCGGCGTCCTGGTGCTGGGCCGGACACCGCGCGCCGCTGCGGCCCTGACCCGCGCGTTCCGCGACGGCAGGGTGGAAAAGAGCTATTGGGCGATCGTCGTCGGCGTGCCGGAGCCACGGCGTGGCCGCATCGACCTCGCCTTGGCCAAGCGGCCGGCGCCGGGCGGCGAGCGGATGCTCGTCGACGGCGATGGCGGGCGGCAGGCGGTTACCGAATACGCGGTGATCGATCGCCTGGGGCACGAAGTGGCCTGGATCGCCTTTCGCCCGCTGACCGGGCGGACGCACCAGATCCGGGCCCACGCGGCGGCTCTCGGCACGCCGATTCTGGGCGACGGGAAGTATGGGCGGCGCCAGGCCTTCCTGAAGGGGCTGGCGCTGTCGGAGAAGATGCATCTGCACGCGCGCACGATCACCCTGCCGCACCCTGACGGCGGCACGCTCAGCGTCGTCGCGCCGCCGCCGCGGCACTTCTCCGAGACCTTGGGGGGCCTCGGATTTTCCGAGGACTCGACGCCCGATCCCTTTGCCGACCGGTATCACTGATCGCTAAACTGGCGGCGAGCACGGTTCAAAGCGGGGAGGAAGCTCATGCCGTATGCAGAGGCCAAGGGGGCCAGGCTTTATTACGAATCCACGGGCCGCGGCCACCCGATCGTTTTTGTCCACGAGTTCGCCGACGATGTTCGCGGCTGGGAACCGCAGGTGCGCCACTTCTCCCGCAACTACCGCTGCATCACCTTCAATGCGCGGGGTTATCCGCCCTCGGAGGTGCCCGCCGGCCCGAGCCTTTACAGCCAGGCCATCGCCACCGACGACATCGCCGCGGTGATGAAACACCTGAAATTGAGGCAGGCGCACGTGGTCGGCCTGTCGATGGGCGGCTTTGCGGCCTTGCACTTCGCCATCCGCTACCCACGCTTGGCCAGTGCCGTCGTTGTCGCCGGCTGCGGCTATGGCGCGCCGAAAAACGAACGCGCCGGCTTTCAGGCCGAGGTCCGGGAAACCGCGCGGCGCTTCCGCAGCGAAGGCATGGCCAAGGTTGCTCGCGACTACGGCGCCGGTCCGACGCGCGTGCAGTTCCAGAACAAGGATCCGCGCGGCTTCGCCGCGTTCAACCAGCGCCTGGCCGAACACTCGGCCGAAGGCTCGGCGTTGACCATGCAGGGCGTTCAGGGCAAGCGGCCTTCGGTCTATGACCTGACGGCGAAGCTGAAACGGATCAAGGCGCCGCTGCTGCTGCTGACCGGCGACGAGGACGAGCCCTGCCTCGATGCCAACATTTACATGAAACGAATGATCCCGAGCTCGGGCCTGGTCATCCTGCCGAAGACCGGCCACGCGGCGAATCTCGAGGAACCGGCACTCTTCAACCAGGCGCTGCAGGACTTCTTTCTCGCTGCCGAGCACGGCCGCTGGGCGCTGCGCGATCCGCGCTCGCTCTCGAGCAAGATCCTCAGCGTGACGGCGAAAAAGAAGACGCCGCGGAGCCGGCGCGCCGCGGCGAAGCGCTGAGTTCGGCGGCTAACGGCGGCGGCTCGGCCGGACCAGGCGTTCGACCCAGTTCCTGACCTCCATCAGGCGGACGTCTTCGTTCATCACGTCGTCGTCGATGCCGAGCAGCCAGGCGATGTCCTTGCGGCTCGGGTCCTGGTGCAACGCCTCCAGCCGGTCGACGTAGTCGAGCGCCGCGTCCTCGTCCTGGAAGAAACCCATGCCGATCAGCCTGGCGATCCGGCAGTAGGTCAGCCGCGCCATCTCGTGCAGGTCGTATTCGGGATGGTACTGCAGGCCCCAGAAGACCCCGCCGCGGTACGTCACCGTCACCGACTGCACCAGGGTAAAGGCGTTGCCGGCCAGCGCCACGGCACCGGGCGGCAGGTGGGTCACCTCGTCCAGATGGCTGATGAAGGCATCGAAAACGCTGGCCTTGCCTTCGTACATCGGGTGCGCGCGCCCCTCCGGGGTCAGCGCGATCTTGCGGGCAATCCCCATCTCGCGCCCGCGCGGATTGGCCCGGACGATCCCGCCGGCGGCGACGATGGCGATCTGGGCTGCCCAACAGCTGCCGAAGCTGGGCACGCCGGCCTCGAAGACCGCCTTGGCAAAGGCGATCTGCGGCGTCACCTTGGGATCGTCCGCGAATACCGTCAGCGAACTGCCGGTCCAGCAGATGCCGTCGTAGTCCTTGATCGCCGTGCCTTGAGGCAGGCTGCCGTCGGGATCGGCCGGATAGACGATCTCGACCTCGGCGCCGGGCGCGCATTTGCGCAGCATGGCACGGTAGAGATGGCCGGCCTCGGAGGCGCCGCCCGCGACCAGGTCGGCACGGCCCTCGCGGGCATAGCCGTCGACGACAAGGAAGTGAAGCGGCTCGCTCATGGATTCAGCCTTCCTCATTCAAGCGTTCGATCGTGGCCGGCAGATCGGCCATGCGCTCGACCACGGCATCGGCGGTACTGCCGGCGCGGTCGCGGTCGCGGCTGCCGGTGAACAGCACCGCCTTCATGCCCAGGGCGTGCGGCCCCCTGATGTCGTTATGCTCGCGGTCGCCGACATGCACCATTTCCGCCAGCGCCACTTCGAGCTGGCTGGCCGCGCTCTCGAACATGGCGCGGTGCGGCTTCGAGCGGCCGACCACATCCGAGAAGGCGAAGCCGCCGAAATAACGCTCCAGGCCGTGCCGGCGCAAAAGTTCGCGCAGCACCCGGCCGGGCGAGACGATGGCATCAGAGACGACGCAAAGCCTGAAGCGGCGGTGCAGCGCCTCCACTGCCCCGGCGATGCCCTCGACCAGGTCTGGGGCGACGTTGATTTCCATCTCCTCATGCGCGCGGACCAGCTCGGCAAAGGCCTGCTCGGGCAGTTCCCGGCCGAGGCCGGCGAGCACGACCTGCAGGCGGGCGGCAATGGTCCAAGTCAGGTGCTGGTCGTGCCAAACCTTGTTGAAGGCGGCGTCGGCGACGTCGTAGGCCAAGGCCACGCGCTCGAGGGCGATCGGCTGGCTGCGTTCGAGCGCCTCCCAGACGAGATGACGGCGCTCGTCCCGTTTCGACCGCAGACCTTGGGCACGGCGCTTCGGCTCATCCGAATCGTCGCGGACGATGGTGTCCCAAAGGTCGAAGGAGACGGCCTTGATCGCCACTCCGGAAGCCTCCGACAATGCCCGCCTGGCGCGGCGTCGGCACGGTAGCCGCAAGCCGGGCCGCGGACAACAGAGCGCCGACCGTCCGCGGCGGCGCAGGTTGCACGCGCCCGAGGCACGTGCATAGTGTGCGCATGAGCGGGAAGGACGCCCTGCGCAAACGAACGACGAGATGCGCAGGAAGCTGAGACGCATAGGCACCTTCATCGCCGTCGCAGCCGTGGCCCTGATGGTGGCGGTGTTCGCCACTCTGTCGTCGATCGACTTTAACGCCTACCGCGACACCATCGCGGCGGAGATCGAGCGGGCGACCGGGCGCGAGGTCAGGATTGCCGGCGAGCTGAAGCTGGAAATCGGCCTGCGGCCGAGCCTGAACGTCGCCGACGTCAGCCTGGCCAACGCGGCCGGCGGCTCGCGCTCGCATATGGCCACGGTCGAGCGGCTGGAGGCCAAGGTCGGGCTCTGGCCGTTGCTGTCGGGCGATATCGACATCGACCGCCTGGTGCTGGTCGGCGCCGATATCCTGCTGGAGACCGACGAGAACGGCCTCGGCAACTGGGTCTTCGCGGGGGCGGCCGAAGCGGACGCGGGCGGAGCTCCCAAGCCGACAATTCCGGTATTGGACGAGGTCAGCATCGAGCGTTCGATGCTCACCTACGTCGACGGCGAGCGGCGCCATCAGGTCCGCATCGATGCCTTGACCGCGCAAACCGGCAGCGGCGATGCGCCGCTGGAATTGCAGTTCAGCGGCGCGTTTGACGGCAAGGCGGTCACTCTCGCCGGTGCCGTCGGCACCCTGAGACGCCTGCGCGCGGACCGTTCCTATCCGCTCGACGTCAAGCTGCGGCTGACCGGCGTCGAGCTCGCCGTCGAAGGCGTCATCGCTCGGCCGCTGCAGGGGCGTGGTCTCGACCTGGCCGTCACTGTCGCCGTGCCAGAGCTCGCGGCGCTGTCGGCGTTGACCGGGGTGGCCTTGCCGAAGCTCGGACCGATCACGGGCAGCCTGACGCTGAGGGATCAGGACGACGGCTATCGACTTGATAAAATTAATTTTCGCTTTGCTGACAGTGATTTGGAGGGTGATCTTCGGGTAAGCTTCGGCGCCCGGCCGCGGCTTTCCGGCGTGTTGAGGAGCAACCGGCTGGCCCTCGACCAACTGCACTCGCCAGCGCCACGAGAGGCAAAAGACGACGGCCGGATGTTTCCGGACGAGCCGTTGCCGATCGGTGGCCTGCACCGCTTCGACGCCGATCTCGCCCTCCAGGCGGCGGAACTCAGCCTCGGACAAATGGCGCTGCGCGATCTCGCGCTCAAGATCACGCTCGAACAGGGCCGGCTGTCGCTGAAGCCGGGCGCCGCCGTGCTGGCGGACGGCAGGCTCGATTTCGCGGTCGCCCTCGATGCGGCGCGATCGCCGCCCCGGCTGGGCTTCAAGCTCGCCTTGCAGAAGGCGGACCTGGCGCGGCTGATCAGGGAGGCGAGCGATGGCGATCTGCTGCGCGGCCGGCTCGACCTGAAACTCGAAGGCGACGGGCGGGGCCGCTCGCTGCGCGCCATCATGGCCGGCCTGAACGGAAACGCCAACGCCGTCGTTGTCGATGGTTACATCGCCAGGGGATACATCGACCTGCTGGCCGCGGACCTGCTGGCCACCCTGGCGCCGGGCGGCGGCGGGATCGCCGGCGCCAAGGTCAACTGCTTCGTCGCCGACCTGCCCGTCGCGGGCGGACTGGCCAAAACGCGGGTGCTGCTGCTGGATACCGAGCGCATGACCGTGGTCGGCGATGGCACGATCGACCTTTCCAGCGAGCGCCTCAACCTGCAGCTGAAGCCGAAGCCCAAGGACGCCAGCCTCTTGAGCCTGGCGACGCCGGTCAACGTCGGCGGCACGCTTGCCGACCCGACGGTGCGGCCCGACGCCGTTGGCCTGGCCACCGGGGCCGCCGGCGCCCTCGTCGGCAACCTGCTGCTGCCGGGGGCCGGTCTGCTACTGCCGCTGCTGAGTCCCGGCAGCGACGACAAGCATCCCTGTCTGCGCGCCGTCAGCGCCGAGACCGGCAAGGCGGCCGCCGGCAAGGACTCGGGCGGCATCGGCGGCTTTTTGAAAGGTCTCGGCGACAAGATCGACAAGACCCTGGGCGTCACCAAGTGAAGCGCTTCTACAACGCCGTGGCCATCGCGGCCAAAGACGGCGACTATACGGTCGAGCTCGACGGCCGGTCCGTCAGAACGCCAAAAAAAGCACTGTTGACGCTGCCCAACAAGGCGCTGGCCGAGGCCGTGGCGGGCGAATGGCAGGCGCAGGGCGAGCGCATCCGACCGCAGGAGATGCCGCAGACCAAGCTCGCCACCACCGCGATCGACCGGGTCGCGCCGGAGCGGGCCCATGTCATCGCCACGGTCGCCGGCTACGGCGCCTCCGACCTGGTCTGCTATCACGTCTGGGGCAACGATGCGTTGTTGGCCCGCCAGCGCCAACTCTGGCAGCCGCTCCGCGCCCGGATCGAGGCGCGCCACGGCGTGCGCCTGGCCAGCGGCAGCGGCGTCGTGCCGGTGGCGCAGGCCCCGGAGACCCTGGCGCGACTGCGCCGTCTGGTCGAAGCCTACGACGACCTGGGGCTTACCGCCCTGCATGACTTCACCACCATCACCGGCTCGCTGGTCATCGGGCTGGCCCTTGCCGAGGGCGAAATCGACCTCGAGACCGCCTGGCAGGCCGGCTTCGTCGACGAGCTCTTTCAGGCCGAGCTCTGGGGCGAGGACGCCGAGGCGGCGGACCGCCGCGCCCGGTTGAAGGCCGACCTCGCGGCGGCGCGACGCTTCCTCGATCTGCTGGGTGCGTAAACGCCGGCAACACCATAAGATGTCGCCTGTCTGGGCATCGCGTCGCGACATCGGGCCGGGAGGGGCCATGCAGGAGATCATTCGACAGCTGGAGGAGATGCGCCAGAAGGCGCATCTTGGCGGTGGCGAGCGTCGTATCGAGGCGCAGCACGCCAAGGGCAAGCTGACGGCGCGCGAGCGGCTGGAACTGCTGCTCGACGAGGCCTCGTTCGAGGAATACGACATGTTCGTCGAGCACCGCTGCCAGGACTTCGGCATGGCCGAGAACAAGGTTCCCGGCGACGGCGTGGTCACCGGCTGGGGCACCATTAACGGCCGCCTGGTCTTTGTCTTCAGCCAGGATTTCACCGTCTTTGGCGGTGCGCTTTCCGAGGCCCACGCGGAAAAGATCTGCAAGATCATGGATCAGGCGATGAAGGTCGGGGCGCCGGTCGTCGGGCTGAACGATTCCGGTGGCGCGCGCATCCAGGAGGGCGTGGCGTCACTGGCCGGGTACGCCGAGGTGTTTCAGCGCAACGTCCTGGCCTCGGGCGTGGTGCCGCAGATCTCGCTGGTCATGGGCCCCTGTGCCGGCGGCGCCGTCTATTCGCCGGCGATGACCGACTTCATCTTCATGGTCAAGAATTCCTCCTACATGTTCGTCACCGGGCCGGACGTGGTGAAGACGGTGACTCAGGAGGCGGTGACGCACGAGGAGCTGGGCGGCGCCGTCACCCACGCGCGCACTTCAGGCGTCGCCGACATCGCCTTCGAGAACGATGTCGAGGCGTTGCTGCAGACCCGCCGGCTGTTCGACTTCCTGCCGCTCTGCAACCGGGTCAAGCCGCCGCTGCGCCCGAGCGACGATCCCGTGGACCGCGCCGAGCCCTCGCTGGATACGCTGATTCCCGACAACCCGAACAAGCCCTACGATATGAAGGAGCTGATCGAGAAGGTCGTCGACGACGGCGATTTTTTCGAGATCCAGCCCGACTTCGCCGGCAACATCGTCATCGGCTTCGCCCGCATCGCTGGCGCCCCTGTCGGCATCGTCGCCAATCAGCCGATGGTGCTGGCCGGCTGCCTGGACATCGATTCCAGCCGCAAGGCCGGACGCTTCGTGCGCTTCTGCGACTGCTTCGACTTTCCGATCCTGACCTTCGTCGACGTCCCCGGCTTCCTGCCGGGCACGGCGCAGGAATATGGCGGCATCATCAAGCACGGCGCCAAGCTGCTGTTCGCCTACGCCGAAGCGACGGTGCCGAAGGTCACGGTGATCACGCGCAAGGCCTACGGCGGCGCCTATGACGTGATGAGCTCGAAGCACCTGCGCGGCGACGTCAATTTCGCCTGGCCTTCGGCCGAGATCGCGGTGATGGGGCCGAAGGGTGCGGTCGAGATCATCTTCCGCGGCGAGCTGGGCGATCCGGAAAAGATGTCGGCGCGCGAAACGGAGTACCGGGAGAAGTTCGCCAATCCCTTCATTGCCGGTCATCGCGGCTTCATCGACGACGTCATCATGCCGCGCAATACGCGCCGCCGCGTCGCCCGCGCCCTTGCCATGCTGCAAGGGAAGGTGCTCGCGAACCCGGCCAAGAAGCACGACAACATTCCGCTCTAAATCCGGACGCGGCGCATGTTCTCGAAGATCTTGATCGCCAACCGGGGCGAGATCGCCTGCCGCATCATCCGCTCGGCGCGGCGGCTGGGCATCGCCACCGTCGCCGTCTATTCGGACGCCGATGCCGAGGCCTTGCACGTCCGCGAGGCCGACGAGGCCGTGCACATCGGTGGATCGCCGCCGGCGGAAAGCTACCTCGCGATCGAGCGCATCATCGAGGCGGCGCGGCGCAGCGGCGCCGCGGCGGTGCATCCCGGCTTCGGCTTTCTGGCCGAGAACGCCCGCTTCGCGGAGGCCCTGGCGGCGGCTTCGATCGTCTTCATCGGCCCGCCGGCGCCGGCAATTGCCGCCATGGGCGACAAGATCGAGTCGAAGAAGCTGGCCGAGGCGGCCGGCGTCAACTCCGTGCCCGGCCACCTCGCCGCCATCGCCGACGCCAAGCAGGCGGTGAAGATCGCCGGCAAGATCGGCTACCCGGTGATGCTCAAGGCCTCCGCCGGCGGCGGAGGCAAAGGGATGCGCCTTGCCCGCAACGCCGAGGAGGTCAGGGAGGGCTTCGTCTCGGCCAGCAGCGAGGCGCTGTCCAGCTTCGGTGACGGACGGGTCTTCATCGAGAAGTTCATCCAGCAGCCGCGCCACATCGAAATCCAGGTCTTGGCGGACGGGCACGGCAACTGCATTCATCTGGGCGAGCGCGAATGCTCGATCCAGCGTCGCCATCAGAAGGTGATCGAGGAGGCGCCCAGTCCGTTCGTCGATGCCGAGCTGCGCCAGGCCATGGGTGCGCAGGCGGTGACCCTGGCGCGCGCCGTCGACTACAGCTCCGCCGGTACGGTCGAGTTCATCGTCGATGCCGACAGGCGCTTTTATTTCCTGGAGATGAACACGCGGCTCCAGGTTGAGCATCCGGTCACCGAGCTGGTCACCGGTCTCGACCTCGTCGAGGAGATGATCCGCATCGCCGCCGGCGAGAAGCTGTCGATCAGTCAGGAGCAGGTGCGCCTTGACGGCTGGGCGATCGAGGCCCGGGTTTACGCCGAGGACCCGCGCCGCGGCTTCCTGCCCTCGATCGGCCGCCTCAGCCGCTGCCGGCCGCCGCGCGAAGGCGAAGACGTTCGCATCGACACCGGCGTCGTCGAGGGCTCCGAGATCACCATGTTCTACGATCCGATGATCGCCAAGCTGATCACTCGGGGCGACGACCGGGCTTCGGCGATCGACGCGATGCAGCGGGCGCTCGATGCCTATTACATCCGTGGCATCGATCACAACATCGGCTTCCTGGCGGCGATCATGGGCAATGCGCGCTTCCGCGAAGGTCGGCTGTCGACCGACTTCATCGCCGACGAGTTCGGCGATGCCTTCGCGCCCGGCGAGATGCCGGCAGAGGTGCGGGAGGTCTTCATCGCCGCCGCGGCGCTGATCAACCTGCGCCGCCTGCAGCAGGCGGCGAGTATCGAGGGCGCGGCGCCGGCCCGCGCGGCCTGGCAGCCCCACGAGTGGGAGGTGATGCTGGATCGGGTCGCGTGGTCGGTGGAGGTCGACTTCGTCGACCGCGGCGCCGTCGTCGCGCTCGACGGCCGTCGCGTCACCGTCCGCAGCGATTGGCGGCCGGGCCAACCCCTGTTCGAGGCGGTCGTCGACGGCCGTGAGGTGACGCTGCAGGTGGACGGCGAGGGCGTCGCCGATCTGCTCAGCTACCGCGGTTATGAAGCGCGGGTGCTGGTCCTGCGCCCGCGGGCCGCGGCGCTGGCGGCGCGGATGCCCGAGAAGAAACCGCCGGACCACTCCAAGTACCTGCTGGCGCCGATGTCGGGGTTGATCGTCGCCATCCACGTCAGCTCGGGCGACGAGGTCAAGGCCGGCCAGCCGCTGGCGGTGATCGAGGCGATGAAGATGGAAAACGTACTCAGGGCCGAGCGCGACGCCACCGTGGCCGCGATCCGGGTGGCGGCGGGCGACAGCCTGATGGCGGAACAGGTGATCATAGAGTTCGCCGGATGAGTGAAACCGCCCAGCACAAGTCCGTGCGGGTGATGATCGAGGGGCGGGTGCAGGGCGTCTGGTTCCGCGCCTGGACGAAGCAGGAAGCGCGGGCCCGCGGCCTCGACGGCTGGGTCCGCAACCGCGCCGATGGCCGCGTTGAGGCGGTTTTCGCCGGTCCGCTCGGAGCCGTCGACGACATGCTCCGGGCCTGTTGGCGCGGCCCGTCAGCCGCCCACGTCCGCACCGTCGAGGTCACGCCCGAGCCGAACGCCGTGCGGCCGGGCTTTCTGCTTCGCGATACCGCCTAGCTGACGGAAAACAGGCGCCCATAGGTGGCGCGCAGCTCGGCGTCGACCTCCGCCATCGTCACCGGCAGGCCGAGCTCAAGCAGCGAGGTGACGCCGTGCTCGCGCACCCCGCAGGGCACGATACCGGCGAAATGCTCGAGGCTCGGATCGACGTTCAAGGCCATCCCGTGATAGGTGACCCAGCGGCGCACGCGGACACCGACGGCCGCGACCTTGCATTCGCGGCCGCCGTGCTCGACCCAGACGCCGACCCGTCCCGGCCGCCGCTCGCCCTTGACGTTGAAGCGGGCCAGGGTCTCGATCACCCATTGCTCCAGCCCGGCGACGAAGGCGCGCAGGTCGCGGCCGGCCGGGCGCAGGTCGCGCATCACATAGGCAACCCGCTGTCCCGGCCCGTGATAAGTGTACTGGCCGCCGCGGCCGCTGCGGTAAACCGGCAGGCCGCCGGCATCGATCAGGTCTGCCGCCTTGGCGCCGGTGCCTGCGGTATAGAGCGGCGGGTGTTCCAGCAGCCAGACCGTCTCGCCGGCCGTACCGGCGAGCATTGTCTCGACTTGCGCCTCCATGCGCGCCACCGCCGCCTCGTAAGGCACCGGCGCATCGCTGATCCACCACTCGGTCAGAGGCAGTGGGCGGCGGAGGGTGCGGTCCGCGTGCATAGCATTTTTTTACGCCCTATTCGGTGCCGGCGTCGATAGCCGAAGCGGCGGGCCCGGCTTGCGGGTGGGGGGTGGATTTGCTACATCGGGGCCCTGACGCGGTCGTGGCGGAACTGGTAGACGCGCAGCGTTGAGGTCGCTGTGGGGGAAACCCCGTGGAAGTTCGAGTCTTCTCGACCGCACCAACCTTCCGAGCCGACGATCACTCCGAAGGCCGCGGCTTTCAACATTGATTGTGGCATCCTGGCGCCCGCGTCCCGGAACACGGATGCGGCCGTCGCGGCATCGGCGACAAGCCCGGGTCCGAGCCGCCAGGCCATCGCCGCCGGCCAAGGTGGCGGTCAGGCAGGGTTTTGGCGTAGAAAGCGGACGCGCCGTCAGAGGTCGCGGCGCGCGCGGCCAACCGGGGCGGGCCGATGAGCGAGATCAACGCCAACATCGACGCGCAGAGCGCTGTGGACGATGTCTACCCGGTCAATCCCGGGCGCGTCCGCGCGGTCGAGACCGCGCTCATGGAAGAGCGCTGGCCGGACCTGCAGGCGCTGGTCATGGCCCTGCACGCGGCCGATCTCGCCGACCTGCTGGGCCTGGTCGACGACGAGAACCGGCGCCGGCTGGTGGCCTGGCTCGGTCCCGACCTGAAGCCCGAGGTCCTGATCGAGCTCGAAGAGCCGATCCTCGAGTCCGTGCTGGAGCAGCTCTCGGCCCGCGACCTCGGCCAGGCGATCGGCGAGCTCGATACCGACGACGGCCTCTACATCCTGGAGAACCTGCCGGAAGCGCGGGTCGAGGAGGTGCTGGACGCGGTGCCGGCGCTCGACCGGCTGGCGGTGCAGGAAGGCCTGGCCTTTCCCGAGGACAGCGCCGGACGCCTGATGCAGCGCGACTACATCGCCGTGCCGGCGTACTGGACCGTCGGCCACATCATCGACTACTGCCGCGACAGCGCCGACCTGCCGGACGAGTTCTACGAGATCTTCATCGTCGACCCGCGCCAGCGGCCGGTCGGCAGCATCCCGCTCTACCAGCTCATGCGCGCGAAGCGCCCGGTGATGGTGCGCAACATCATGCAGCCGGAAGCCCGGGTGGTGCCGGTGACCATGGACCAGGAGGAAGTCGCCTACCTGTTCCAGCAGTATCACATGGCCTCGGCCCCGGTGGTCGACGAGGCTGGCCGGATGGTCGGCGTCATCACCTTCGATGACATCGCCGAGGTGATCCGAGAAGAGACCGAAGAGGATTTGCTGCGGCTCGGCGGCGTCGCCGGCGAGACCGACATCGCCCATTCCGTCACCCGCACCACGCGCACCCGGTTCACTTGGCTGCTGATCAACCTGCTGACGGCGATCCTGGCTTCCATCGTCATCGCCTTCTTCGACGCCACCATCGAGGAGATCGTGGCCCTGGCGGTGCTGATGCCGATCGTCGCCTCGATGGGCGGCAACGCCGGGACGCAGACTTTGACGGTGGCGGTGCGTGCCTTGGCGATGCACGATTTGACCGCGGCCAACGCCATGCGCATGGTGCGCAAGGAGGTGCAGGTCGGCTGTATCAACGGCGTCGTCTTCGCGGTGCTGATCGGTGTCGTCGCCGGCCTCTGGTTCCAGTCGGCGGGGCTGGGCCTGGTGATCGCCGCGGCGATGGTCATCAACCTTATCGTCGCCGGCCTGTCCGGCATCGTGATCCCGCTGGTGCTGGATCGGCTGAAGATCGACCCCGCCGTCGCCGCCAGCGTTTTCCTGACCACGGTGACCGATGTCGTCGGCTTCTTCGCCTTCCTCGGCCTTGCTGCCCTGCTGCTGCTTTGAGGCGCTTTCTCTGGCTTAGCCGTGCGCCGGCTTTGCCTTCGGCGCGGCGAAGATGCGTGCGAGGGTGTCATCAAGCCGGCGCACTTCGGCCCCGTCGAGGATGGCGTGCTCGCGCAGGGCGGCGTGGCAGGCGGGCAGGTTGTAGTGCGGCACCGCTGGGTAAAGGTGGTGCTCGATGTGGTAGTGGACGTGGTGCGGGAAGACCAGCCACAGCAACCACTTCGGACCCAGGTTGGTGCGGCTGGCCAGTTCCGGCACGGTGGTGCTGGCGACCGCGCCGTGCTCGCAGACCGCCCGGAGCCTGAGCAGCGGCTGCAGCACGGTGACGAGCGGCAGCAGCCAGAGCAGCAGGTATTCGATGCCATAGCCGGCGGCGACGGCGGCCAGGGGGGCGGCGACGTGGAAGCCGGCGACGAACCAACGGTCCCGCCGGGCGGCCCGGCGCAGCCGGGGCGAGGTGTCGTCGAGCGGCCGGTTGGCCTGGCGGTGGTCGTCGTTGATCGCCGGCGCGCCGAAGAAGTAAGCGTAGGTCTTCCAGGCGGTGAGCCCGCAGAGGTCCTTGACGAGCTTCTTGGCCAGGTAGCCGGCGCCCCGCGGATAGCCGCCGTGCAGCGGGATGTCGGGATCCTGGGCCTCGTAGAGATGATTGTGGTGCAGCCGGTGGACGACGCGGTAGGTGCACATGGAAATCCCGGCAAGCGTGCCGCAGAGCCGGCCGATGAGGTCGTTGAGCCAGCGCCGCTCGTACATCCGATAGTGTGCCGCATCGTGCGCCAGCACGAAGAGCGCCTGCTGCCGCGTCGCGATCAGCACGATCGCCGGCACGACCACCAGCGGATGCCACCAAAGCAGGGCCGCGGCCACGCTCAATCCGATCACCGCAATGGTCTCGGCCACCGCCAGGCTTGCCTTCCACGGATCGAGCCGGGTCAGCCGCCGCACCACCTCCGCCGGCAGGCCCCTGCGGCGGACGTCGTCGCGGAATTCCTCGCCGGCTACGCTCATAGGCCGATCCTATCACAACTCGGCCTCGGGCGCCGTCAGCCCGAAGGCCTCGGCCAGCAGCTCGTAGGAACGGCAGCGCGCCGCGAAGTCGTAGGTGATGGTGACGACGACCAGCTCGTTCACGTCGTAGGCCTCGGCCAGTCCCAGCAGCACCGCCCGCACGCGCTCGGGATCACCGGCAATGGTCCGCCGGCGGTTGTAGTCGACGATCATCCGCTCCTGCGGCGTATACGCGTAGGCCAGCGCCGCCTCAGGTGTCGGCACCGGGCCCGGGCGCCCCAGACGCAGCCGAAGCAGCCAAAGATCGCGGCTGGCGGCCAGGCGTTCGGCCTCGGCATTGCTTTCGGCGCAGACGACGAAGACTCCGGCGCTGCCCAGTGGCCGCGGAAAGGCCGGCGAGGGCCGGTACTGGCGCTTGTAGGCGCGCAGGATCGCCGCACCGCCTTCGTCGGTGATGAAATGGGCGAAGGAGAAGGGCAGGCCGAAATGCGCGGCGTAGGCGGCACTCTGCTCGCTGGAGCCTAAGAGCCAAAGCTCAGGCACGCCCGCACCGCGCGGCTCGGCATGGATGCCGTGGAAGGGGTGGCTTGGATCAACCGTATCCTGAAGAAAATTCTTCAAGTCATCGATCTGATTGGGAAAATATCGGATATCTAAGGCGCCGGGACCGTGCGCCAGCGCCTGCGCCGTGCGCTGGTCGCTGCCGGGCGCGCGGCCAATGCCGAGATCGATGCGGCCGGGGTAGAGGGTCTCCAGCATGCGGAAGCTCTCTGCCACTTTCAGGGCGCTGTAGTGGTTCAGCATGACCCCGCCGGAGCCGACGCGCAGGTGTCGGGTCAGCTGCGCCACCCGGCCGATCAGGATCTCCGGCGCGCTGCCGGCGAGACCGACGGCGTTGTGGTGCTCGGCCAGCCAATAGCGGTGATAGCCGAGGCCATCGCAGAGCTGCGCCAGCCGCAAGGTTTCGCCGACGGCGTCGGCCGCCGTGCCCCCCTCGCGGATCGGGGACTGGTCGAGGACGCTCAGGCGCAGCACGAGCTACTCGGTCCCGACCTGGAACGGACGATCCTGGCCGATCTCGAAGTCGTTGCCGGCGCGGTCGGCGCCCCGCACCTGGTAGATCGGCCGGAGCGACATGTCCTGGCGGATCGCCGCGGCGCCGCCGGCGCGCTTGATGGCGCGGTCGTAGAGCGAGGTCGCCGGCATGTAGCGGATCGCCAGGCCGGCGCGGCGGGCGGCGGAACGGTTCGGGCCCGAGCCGTGGATCATGTAAACGTCGTGGATCGACAGCTGCCCGGCCTCGAGCTCGACCGGCAGCGCCTTAGCCTCGTCAAAGCGGCTATCGTCGATCACCTGATCGATCGCCAGGCCCGGCCGTTCGTCGAGCCGGTGGTGGTAGACCGACTTCATCCGGTGCGAGCCGGGGACGACGCGCAGGCAGCCGTTGTCGACCGTCGAGCGGTCGAGCGCCAGCCAGGCGGTGACGGTCGCCAGCGGGCGGATCGGCCAGTACTCGCCGTCCTGGTGCCAGGGCACTTCCAGGCCATCGCCGGCCGGCTTGCAGAAGAAGTGCGCGCCCCAGCAGATCAGGTCCGGGCCGAGGATCTGGGCGATTATGTCGAGCAGCTCGGACCGGCGCGCGTGCTCGAGCACGGCGGCGTGGCTGGGCAGGGCCTTGGCGCCGCCGCCCCAGCGCATGACCAGGTGTTCGGGCCGCACCTTGGGGTTCTCGGTCAGCAGCCGCTCCAACCCCTGGCGCAAATCCCGCAGCATGTCGGCGGGCAGGCGCCAGCGCGGCACGACGTAGCCGTCGTCGCGGTAACGGGCGAGCTCGGCCGTGCTCAACAGGTGCGGCGGCGTGGCGGCGGCGAGGCTCACGAGGCCTGCTCCCGGGCGATCGCCTCGGCCTCCAGCGCCGCGTAGTCGAAGGGGCCGTGCTCACGCAGCCGCCGGCGCTGGCGCTCCATGCCCTTGACCATCCAGGCCAGCGCCTCGTTGTACGGTGTCGGCACGCCAAGCGCCTGGCCGTGCGCGGCGACGGCGCCGTTCAGCGAGTCGACCTCGGTGCGCTTGCCGGCCTCCAGGTGCTGCAGCATCGAGGGGGCGTTGAACTTGGTCTTGCAGAAGGCCTTGATCGAGGCCATCGGGTCGGCGTCGGTCAGGGTGATGCCCCTGGCCCGGACCACGGCCAGGGCCTCCGCGATGATCCTGCTCTGCAGGGCGTCGGCCTCGGGGTTCAGCGAGATCTCGCCGACCCTCAGGTTCAAGAGCGCCGAGATCGGGTTGATGGCGGCGTTGTGGATGAACTTGGTCCAGATGTGGGCCTCGATGTCGTCGACGATCTGAGGCTGGAAGCCGGCATCGCTCAAGGCCTCGGCGAAGGCCTCGACGCGGGCGCTGCGCCGTCCGTCCAGCTCGCCCAGCCAGGTCGGCCCGGCGTGCGTGTGCAGGGTCCGGCCCGGACCCTCGACGGCGGCGCTGTGATAGCTGAGCCCGCCGACGACGCGCTCAGCACCCAGCGCCTCGGCCATGGCCTCGAGATTGCCGATGCCGTTCTGCAGGGTGATCGCCCAGCCCTCGGCGGTCAGCGTCCGGGCCGCGGTCCGCGCCGCTTCCCTGGTGGCATTGGTGTCGGTCAGGATGATGGCGACGTCGGCGCTCTCGGGCTCCGGGTCGACGGTGGCGGCGACCGGGATCATCAGGTCGCCGCTGATGCCGCCGAGCCGGAGCCCCTGGTCGCGGATCGCCTGGATGTGCTCCGCCCAGAGGTCGACCAGGACCACGTCCTTGCCGCTGCGCGCCAAGAGCCCGCCGTAGAGGCAGCCCATGGCGCCGGCGCCGATCACCGCGATCCGCATGCCGAACTCCCGCTAAAGGTCTTCCGAGCCCATGCTATCACGAGCCCCGGACGCTTCGCATCGCCCCGCCGCGCGGCTAGACTCCTGAAGGCCGCGCCAGAGAAGGAGAGAGGCCATGCTCTCCAATGCCTATCCGAGCCTGAACTTCGACCTCGGCGAGACCGCCGACATGCTGCGCCAGACGGTGACCGGCTTCGCCGCCGACCGGGTGGCGCCGCGGGCCGAGGAGATCGACCGCTCGAACGAGTTCCCACGCGACCTCTGGCCCGAGATCGGCGCCCTCGGCCTGCACGGCATCACCGTCGAGCAGGAGTACGGCGGCGCCGGCATGGGCTATCTCGAGCACGTCATCGCCGTCGAGGAGCTGAGCCGGGCCTCGGGCTCGGTCGGCCTGAGCTACGGCGCGCACTCCAACCTCTGCGTCAACCAGATCCGCCGCAACGCCTCGGAGGAGCAGAAGCGCCGCTACCTGCCGAAGCTGATCTCGGGCGAGCACGTCGGCGCGCTCGCCATGTCGGAGCCGGGCGCCGGCTCGGACGTGGTCGGCATGCGCACCCGGGCCGAGAGGCGCGGCGACCGCTTCGTCCTCAACGGCTCGAAGATGTGGATCACCAACGGGCCCGACGCCGACGTCCTCTTCGTCTATGCCAAGACCGAGCCCGAGGCCGGCCCGCGCGGCATCTCCGCCTTCCTGATCGAAAAGGGCTTTGAAGGTTTCTCCACCGCGCAGAAGCTCGACAAGCTCGGCATGCGCGGCTCCAGCACCTGCGAATTGGTCTTCGAGGACTGCGAGGTCCCGGCCGAGAACCTGGTCGGCGGCCTCAACCGCGGCGTCGAGGTGCTGATGAGCGGCCTCGACTACGAGCGCGCGGTGCTCGCCGCCGGACCCTTGGGCCTGATGCAGGCCTGCATGGATGTGGTCGTGCCCTACGTGCACGAGCGCCGGCAGTTCGGCCAGCCGATCGGCCAGTTCCAGCTGATGCAGGGCAAGCTCGCCGACATGTACACGACGATGAACGCCTGCAAGGCCTATGTTTACGCCGTCGCCAAGGCCTGCGACCGCGGCGAGACCACGCGCAAGGACGCCGCCGGGGCCATTCTCTACGCCGCCGAGAAGGCGACCTGGATGGCGCTGGAGGCGATCCAGGCGCTGGGCGGCAACGGCTACATCAACGAGTACCCGACCGGCCGCCTGCTGCGCGACGCCAAGCTCTACGAGATCGGCGCCGGGACCAGCGAGATCCGCCGCATGCTGATCGGCCGCGAGCTGTTCCAGGAGACCGCGTGAGCATGGCCGAACCGATCGTCCTCTACACCGACCTGATCTCGCCCTTCGGCTATCTCGGCGCCGTCGGACTGGGACCGATCGCCGAGAAACACGGGCGGACGATCGACTGGCGGCCGTTCCTCTTGGGCGTCACGGTGATGCAGGTGATGGGCCTGCCGCCGGTGCCCGAAACGCCGCTGAAGGGGCCCTATGCGCTGGCCGACCAGCCGCGCTGCTTCCGCCTGATGGGGCTGGAACACAACCCGCCGCCTGAGCGCGCGATGCAGCCCCTGGCGCCGAACCGGGCCCTGGCCTGGCTCCGTGAGCGCGACCCGGCGCTCGCCGTGCGCTTCGGCCTCGCCGTCGGCCGGGCGCACTGGTCCGAGGGCCGCAACATGTCGACGCCGCAGGCGCTGGCGGAGGTCGCCGAACCGCTGGGAATCAAGGGGCCGGAACTGATCGCGGCGGTCCAGGAGCCGGAGGTCAAGGCGAAGCTGAAAAGCCATGTCGACGCCGCCATCGCCCGCGGCGTCTTCGGCGCGCCGACTTTCGACGTCGACGGCGAACTGTTCTGGGGCCACGACCGGCTGTACATGGTCGAGCGCTGGCTCGAGACCGGCGGCTGGTAGCGCCCCGCGAAAAGGAGGGCCGCGGCGCCAGGCCGCGGCCCAGTCGGGTGCATCTACGCTACGAGCTCAGGAAAACGATCGAACGCGGCGAGGCGCCGTCGCGGTCATGCGTCCGGATTTAAGCATGCTGCGATTCGTCCCCCGCCGCGCGCGGCTGCCGTTTCCGACACCGCTCTACCCAAGGGTATGGGCCACGCCCGCCGAAAGCCCGTGTCATTGCTGTGACTTTGTTATGACATCGCCGGACCCGGCCGGCGTGCCAGGGCGGGCACTTGGGCGCACGTCCGGATCGATGCCATACTGACGGGCAAGCCCACGAACACCGGGAGATGACGATGAAATGGAGCGTCTTCAGCCTGAGCCAGATTCCCGACCTGAGCCGGGTGACCGAAGCCTTCGATGAGGACCTGGTCTTCTTCCAGGAGGCCGAAGCGCAGGGCTATGACACGGTCTGGATTGCCGAGCACCTGTTCTCGACCTATGGCCTCGTGACCTCGACCCAGGTGCTGGCGGCGGCGATCGCCAAGGCGACGAGCCGGATCAAGATCGGCACCGCGGTGGTCGTCATTCCCTTCAACCATCCGCTCAGGACCGCCTCGGACTTCGCCCTGGTCGACGTGCTCTCGCATGGCCGCCTGCTGTTCGGCGCCGGCCGCGCCTATCAGCCGCACGAGTTCGTCGGCCTCGGCGTGCCGATGGAAGAAAGCCGCGAGATGTACGCCGAGGGCATGGACATCGTGGTCCGCGCCTGGACCGAGGAGAAGATCACCGCCGACGGCAGGTACTGGCAGATCCCGCAGCCCGTCGAGGTGCTGCCGAAGCCCTATCAGAAGCCGCACCCGCCGATCTACCAGGCCTGCATTTCGCCCGAGAGCTTCCAGACCGCGGCACGCGCCGGCTGGCATCTGCAGCTGGCCTCGCCCTTCACCTACCGCACCTACCGCGAGGCCTGGATCGACAAGCTGGCCGAGAACCTGGCCACCTACGAGCGCGAGTGCGAGCGCCACGGCCACGACCCCAAGGCGGGCGAGCGCATGATGCTGCTGCCCTTCTTCGTCGACGAAAGCGACGAGGCGGCCCGGCGCATCTACCGCAAGCACGTCGAGTGGTTCTACGCCAAGGTCACCGCCAACCAACAGGCGTTGCCCGGCCAGGCCGCGGTGATCAAGGGCTACGAGGCGACCATGAGCGAGATCGGCAAGACTGTCGCCGGCGGCTATTTGAGCTTCGACAAGCTGCACAAGTACGGTGCGGCCATCGCCGGCTCGCCCGCGACCTGCGCCGAGAAGCTGAACGTGCTGCGCGAGCGGCTCGGCATCACCGAGTTCACGCTGTGGTTCAACATCGGCGGGATGCCGCTCGAGCACACCATGCGGGCGATGCGCCTGACCAAGAACGAGGTCGCCCCCCAGGTCGAGGCGCTGGCCCGCAAACAGGCGGCGGAATAGGCCCACGCGACCGTGGCCGCCGTCCCGGCGGCCTTCCACGTCTCGGGCGCTCGGGCTAGTCTGGCGCCCGGATTTTGCAGCCGGGCGAGGGGCGGCGGATGGCCCGCATCGACAGCAAGCTGGACACGCGGGCGCCCGCCTATGCCGAGAACCGGACGCACTGGCAGGACAGGGTCGCGGCGCTGCAGGCGCTGGTCGCCGAGATCAAGCAGGGCGGCGGCGAGCGCGCCCGCAAGCGCCACCTCGACCGCGGCAAGCTGCTGCCGCGCGAGCGCGTCCGCAGCCTGGTCGATCCGGGCTCGCCGTTCCTCGAGCTCTCGCAGCTCGCCGCTTACAAGGTCTATGACGACGACGTGCCGTCCGCCGGCGTCATCACCGGCGTCGGCCGGGTCTCGGGGCGCGAATGCGTCATCGTCGCCAACGACGCCACGGTCAAGGGCGGCACCTATTACGCCCTGACGGTAAAGAAGCACCTGCGGGCGCAGGAGATCGCCCAGCAGAACCGGCTGCCCTGCATCTATCTCGTCGACTCGGGCGGCGCCAACCTGCCGGAATGGCCCGACGTCTTCCCCGACCGCAACCACTTCGGCCGCATCTTCTTCAACCAGGCCAACATGTCGGCCAAGGGCATCCCGCAGATCGCCGTGGTCATGGGCAGTTGCACCGCCGGCGGCGCCTACGTGCCGGCGATGTCGGACGAGGCCATCATCGTGCGCAACCAGGGCACGATCTTTCTCGGCGGGCCGCCGCTGGTGAAGGCGGCCACCGGCGAGGTGGTGACGGCGGAGGAGCTGGGCGGTGCCGACGTGCACAGCCGCACCTCGGGCGTCACCGACCACTACGCCATGGACGACCGGCACGCGCTGGCCATCGCGCGGCGCATCGTCGCCAACCTGAACCGGCCCAAGCGCCACGACCTCGAGGTCGCGAGCCCGGAGGACCCGGCCTACGATCCGCACGAGATCTACGGCGTCCTGCCGCGCGACGTGCGCCAGCCCTACGATGCGCGCGAGCTGATCGCCCGCATCGTCGATGGCAGCCGCCTCGACGAGTTCAAGCGCCTGTACGGTGAGACCCTGGTCTGCGGCTTCGCCCACGTCTGGGGCTATCCGGTCGGCGTGCTCGCCAACAACGGCATCCTGTTCTCGGAGTCGGCGATCAAGGGCGCGCACTTCATCGAGCTCTGCAGCCAGCGGCGCATCCCGCTGGTGTTCCTGCAGAACATCTCCGGCTTCATGGTCGGGCGCAAATACGAGGCCGGCGGCATCGCCAAGGACGGCGCCAAGCTGGTCACCGCCGTCAGCACCACGGCGGTGCCGAAGTTCACCTTGATCGTCGGCGGCTCCTACGGCGCCGGCAACTACGGCATGTGTGGGCGCGCCTATGGGCCGCGCTTCCTGTGGATGTGGCCCAGTGCCAGCCTGGCGCTGATGGGGCCGGAGCAGGCGGCGGGCGTGCTGGCGACGGTCAGACGCACCAATATCGAGACCCAGGGTGGCGAGTGGAGCGCCGAAGCTGAGGCTGAATTCAAGCAGCCGATCATCGACCAGTTCGTGAGCCAGAGTGATCCGCTGTTCGCCACCGCCCGGCTCTGGGACGACGGCCTGATCGATCCGGCGGAGACGCGCAAGGTCCTGGGCCTCGGCATCTCGGCGGCCTTGAACGCGCCGATCCGGGAAACCCGCTTCGGCGTCTTCAGGATGTGAGGCGGGCGATGTTTGAGAAGCTGCTGATCGCTAACCGCGGCGAGATCGCGCGGCGGGTCATCCGCACCGCCCGGCGCCTCGGCATCGCCACGGTCGCCGTCTATTCCGAGGCCGACGCGCGGGCCCGCCATGTCGCCGAAGCCGACGAGGCGGTGCTGATCGGTCCAGCACCGGCGCGCGAGAGCTACCTCGCGGCCGAGCGCGTCCTCGACGCGGCGCGGCGCACCGGCGCCCAGGCGGTGCATCCGGGTTACGGCTTCCTGGCCGAGAACGCGGCATTCGCCGAGGCCTGCGCCGCCGACGGCCTGGTCTTCATCGGTCCGCCGCCAGCGGCGATCCGGGCCATGGGCGTCAAGGACGCGGCCAAGCGCATCATGACCGAGGCAGGTGTGCCGGTGGTCCCCGGCTACCACGGCGAGGATCAGGACGATCGGCGGCTCGCCGCCGAGGCCGAGGCGATCGGCTTTCCGGTGCTGATCAAGGCGGTCGCCGGCGGCGGCGGCAAGGGCATGCGCGCGGTGGGCAAAGCCAAGGACTTCGCCGCCGCGCTCAAGGGTGCGCGCCGCGAGGCGGGCTCGGCCTTCGGCGACGAGCGAGTCCTGCTCGAGCGCTATCTGCAGCGGCCGCGGCACATCGAGGTCCAGGTCTTCGCCGACGCGCACGGCAACGTCGTGCATCTCTTCGAGCGCGACTGCTCGCTGCAGCGCCGCCACCAGAAGGTCGTCGAGGAGGCGCCGGCGCCGGGCATGAGCGGCCCGCTTCGCCAAGCCATGGGCGAGGCGGCGACGCGGGCGGCCGAGGCGATCGGCTACGTCGGGGCCGGCACCGTCGAGTTCATCGCCGACGTCAGCCACGGCCTGAAGGAAGACGGCTTCTTCTTCATGGAGATGAACACCCGGCTTCAGGTCGAGCATCCGGTGACCGAGATGGTGACCGGCCAGGACCTGGTGGAATGGCAGCTGCGGGTCGCCGCCGGCGAGGCCCTGCCGGCCAGCCAGGATCAACTCGCGATCCAGGGCCATGCCATCGAGGCGCGGCTTTACGCCGAGAACCCGGCGCGCAAGTTCCTGCCGGCGACCGGGTTGCTGCGGCGCCTGCGGCCTCCGGCGGAGCAGCCGCACCTGCGGCTCGACAGCGGCGTCGTCGAAGGCGACGAGGTCAGCATCCATTACGACCCGATGATCGCCAAACTGATCGCTTGGGGCCCTGACCGCGCCCAGGCGGCGCGCCGGCTGCGAGCCGGGCTCGAGGACTTTCAGGTCGCCGGCGTCGTCAACAACATCGATTTCCTGGCTGCGGTGCTCCGCCATCCGGCCTTCCTGGCGGCGGAACTCGACACCGGCTTCATCGACAGGCATCTGGCTGACCTGGTGCCGGAGGCGGGCGGCGCCGCGGACAGGGTGCTCGCGGTGGCCGCTCTGGACGTCCTGCTCAGGCGGCGCCGGGAGGCGGCGCGGCGGGCGGCGGCCGGCGGCGATCCGCATTCGCCCTGGGCGCTGGTCGACGGCTGGCGTCTGAACGACGAGGGTCGCGACGAGCTGCACTTCATCGACGGCGAGGCGATGGTCACGATCGGCGTGCGTTATCGCGCCGACGGCGGCTTCCGCCTCGACTTGCCCGGCGGAACGCTCGCGGCCCGCGGCAGCCTGGAAACTGACGGGGATCTGAGCGTCAATCTCGACGGTCTGGCGCTGCGCGCCGCGGTGGTCCATCACGGGGACGAGCTGACCGTGCTGGCCGGCGGACGCAGCCACCGTCTGACGCGGCACGAGCCGATGGATATCGCCGATGTCGAGTTCGAGGATACCGGCCGGGTGACGGCGCCGCTGCCGGGCAAGATCGTGCAAGTGCTGACCACGCCCGGCGCCAAGGTCAAGAAGGGCGAGGCGCTGCTGGTCATGGAAGCGATGAAGATGGAGCACACCATCACCGCGCCCGCCGACGGCACGGTCGCGCGCGTCGGCTTCGCCGAGGGGGACCAGGTCGAGGAGGGGGCGGTGCTGGTCGCGTTCGAAGCCGCCGATGCCTGAATTGGCGTTCCCGTTCGGCGCGTCGGTGGCGAGCGGAGAGTGCGCGACGAGGCGATGAAGCCGCGGCCGGCCCATCTCGTCGCCGTCGCAACGCTGGTCCTGGCGCTGGCGCTAGCACTTTATCCGCCCGCAGGCCTTTCGCCGGCGGGCGCCCATACGGCGGCACTGTGTCTGGCGGTGGTCGGCCTGCTTGGCACCGGCATCGTCCCGGAATTCGTCACCGCGCTGATCTTCTTCGCGCTTGCCATCCTGCTCGGCATCGCTCCGGCGGATGTCGTCTTCTCCGGTTTCCATTCGACGCCGTTCTGGCTCGTCTTCGGCGGACTGGTGATCAGCATCGGGGTCCGCCGCACCGGTCTTGCCGAACGGCTGTCGGGCGTCGTCGCGAAGCGGCTTTCTGGCAATTACGCGCAGCTCCTCGCCGGTGTCGTCGGCATCAGCGTGGCCCTCGCCTTCGTCATGCCGTCGACCATGAGCCGCCTGCTGGTGCTGCTGCCGATCGTGCTGGCACTGGCGGAAGGATTGGGCTTTCGCCCCGGTTCCAACGGTTATGTGGCACTGGCCCTCGCGGTGCCCAGCGCGACCATGATGCCGGGCTTCACGATCCTGCCGGCGACCGTCCCCGGCGTCCTGTTCGCCGGCATGAGCGAGACCCTGCACGGCGTCACCATCACCTATGCCGGCTACCTGTGGCTGCACTTCCCCGTGCTGGGGTTGCTCAAGGCGGTGGTGATCTGGTTCGTGCTGGTGCTGATGTTTCCCGACCGCATAACCAGTGCCGCGGCACGGCCGGCAGCGGGTCCGGTTTCCCGCGACGAGCGCCGGATGGCGGCGCTACTGCTGCTGGCGCTGCTGCTCTGGGTCACCGACTTTGTCCATGGCGTCTCGCCGGCCTGGGTGGCGCTGGCCATTGCCACGATCTGCGTGCTGCCCATTACCGGTATCGTGCCACCGGCCGAGTTCAATGCGAACATGCCGCTCGGCACGCTGCTCTATCTGGCCGGCATCATCGGCGTCGGCGGCGTCCTGGCCTACAGCGACGCTGACGACCTGATGGCGCGTTGGGCGCTTGATTTCCTGCCGTTCGAGCCGGGCGAAAATGTCCGCACCATGCTGCTGATCACCGGCCTCGGCACGGTGCTGGCGCTGCTGACGACGCAGCCGGGCTCGCCGCTGCTGCTGACGCCGCTGGCCGGCAACTTGGCGGAGGCGACCGCGCTGCCGCTGGAGAAGGTGCTGATGATGCAGGTGCTGGGCTTCTCCACCGTGGTCTTCCCCTACCAGACCCCGCCCGTGGTGATCGGCATGCAACTGGCGGGCGTTCGGCTGGCCACGGGGATGAAGTTCTGCTTCGCCATCTTCGTGCTCACGGTACTGCTCTTGATCCCGCTGGATATCCTGTGGTGGAAGTTGATCGGATGGTTGCCTTGAGACAGCAAGCCAACGGCGGCCGCGGCCACGTCAATCTGCTGAAGCTGTGCGTCGGCATAGACGATGTGCCCGCGCTGGTCCGTGCCCAGGCGCGGCGGCTGGAACAGCGCAAGGCGCGCGGTGAGCCGGCCGAGCTCAGGCATTTGACCCGCCACGTCCCGAAACGTGCCGCGGAGATCGTCGCCGGGGGTTCGCTCTACTGGGTCATCAAGGGCTTCGTGCGCATACGCCAGCCGATCGTCCGCATCGACCTCCTGGACCCGCCGCTGGAGACCAAGCGTTGCGCCCTGATCCTGGCGCCGCGGCTGATCCGCACCGAGCTGCAAGCGCGCCGGCCGCATCAGGGCTGGCGCTATCTCGAGATCAAGGATGCCCCTGCCGATCTGGCGACGTCGCGCGGTGGCGGCGAGGACCTGCCGCCCGAGCTGGCCGCCGAGCTCAAGGCCCTCGGCCTGCTGTAAGACTCAACCGGCGAGCTTCAGGTCGCGCGCACGCCGCTTCGCTTTGGCCGCCGCGATCCTGGTCTCCGCCAGACTGTCGGCCACGATGTTGGTCGGCACCCCCTGACGGCCGGCCGACTGGAAGAGTTCACTCAGGGTCTCGTAAATCCGCGCCGCATGGGCCATGGCGGCCTTGGCGTCGTATCGCGGGCCCTCGTAGTTGATGTTGATGATGCCGCCGGCGTTGATGACATAGTCCGGTGCGTAGAGTATTCGCCGCTGCATCAGCGCCGTGCCATGGCGGTCTTCGGCCAGCTGGTTGTTGGCGGAACCGGCGACCACCGAGGCGGTCAGCCGGGGAATCGTGTCGTCGTTCAGCACCGCGCCCAGGGCGCACGGGGCGAAGACGTCGGCCGGCTCGCCGTAGATGCGCAGCGGCTCGACGGCGCGGGCCCCGAAATTCGCCACCGCCTGCTCGACCCGTTCCGCATCGAGATCGCTGACCACCAGCCTGGCGCCGGCCTCGTGCAGGAACCTCGCGAGCTCCAGGCCGACGTTGCCGAGGCCTTGAATGGCGATGGTGACGTTGGCCAGATTCGGCAGCCGCAGGCGGTGCGCCACCGCGGCACGGATGCCGTGAAAAACGCCCCACGCGGTGACCGGCGAGGGATCGCCGCTGCCGCCGTCGGCAAAGCCGGCCGCGTACTTGGTGCGTCGGCGGATCACCGCCAAATCACGGGTCGAGGTGCCGACATCCTCCGCGGTGATGTAGCGGCCACCCAGGCCGTCAACGAACTCGCCGAAACGCTCCAGCAGCGCTTCGCTCTTGTCGGTTTTCGGATCGCCGATGATCACCGCCTTGCCGCCGCCGAAGGGCAGGCCGGACATGGCGGCCTTGTAGGTCATGCCGCGGCTGAGCCGGAGCACATCCTCGAGCGCCTTCATCTCGCTGGCGAAGGGCCACATCCGCAGCCCGCCTAGCGCCGGGCCGAGCGTGGTGTCGTGGATGGCGATGATGGCATTGAGGCCGACGTCGGCGTCATAGCAGAAGACTACCTGCTCATGACCGCGGAAACTCGGCGAATAGGACACTGGCATAATGCGCACTCCTTGCCGAAATATGCCCTACCCAAAAGATGGCGCGCAGGATGGCTCCTGGCAATTGGTGATGTGGGTGCCGCGAAATTTCGCATTATTGCTTAAGTATTGCTTGCCCGGGCGTTAAAAAATTTCGCTCGCGGCGGCCGCGGCGGCATGAATATTACGCAGTATTTATGCTGTTCTTTCGGCGGTTCGGGTCTACGGTGAGCGAATTAGTATTGCGCGCCGCCTGGCCGGCCGCACTTTGCCCGGCCCGGCAGGCCTGTTAGCGTTTGACGCAGTCGCCTCTCATGGCCGGGTCGCCCGATGAAGATCGTCGAGATCACCTGTTACCGGCTCGAGCAGCCATTGAGCACGCCCTATCGGCTCTCCTATCACACCTTCGAGGCCTTTCAGCCGATGCTTGTCCGGGTCCGCGACCGCGACGGCCGGGTCGGCTGGGGCGAGCAGCTCATCTCGCCTGGTTCCGGGGCCGAGACGCGGGCCGGCGGCTGGGCTTTCCTGAACGAGATGGCGCTCCGTGTGCTCGGCGAATCGCCCGAAGCCGCCTTCGAGCTGATCGGATCCGAGAGCGAGCGAAGCCCGGTCGCCGCGACCGCGATCAATACCGCGCTGGAGATGTGCCTTGGTGCTGAGATGCTGCGAACCGCGGAAGCCTTCTCCTGGCCGTTGCTGACCGCCTTCAATGCCGAAGGCGACGAAGCGATCCGGGCCGAGGTCGAGCGGCGCCTGGAGGCCGGCTACCGCACCTTGAAGATCAAGGTCGGCAAGAACCTGGCGGCCGACATCGACCGGGTGCGACGGATCCAGGCGGCGGTGGCCGGGCGGGCGACCCTGCGCATCGATGCCAACCGCGCCTATTCGCGGGCTGACGCCATCGCCTTCGTCGAGGCGTTGACGCCGGACGGCGTCGAGCTGTTCGAGCAGCCGTGCGATGCCGCCGACTGGGAGGCCAATGCCGCCGTCGCCGCCGTCTCGCCGGTGCCGCTGATGCTGGACGAACCGATCTGTTCCGAGGCTGACATCGACCGCGCCGCGCGGATTTCAGGCGTCGGTTTATGCAAGCTGAAGCTGAAGCGCTTCGGCTCGCTCAGCCGGCTGGAAGCGGCGCTGTTGCGGGTGCGCGGCCACGGCCTGCGCGCCGTGCTGGGCGACGGGCTGGGCGGCGAGATCAACTGCTGGATGGAGGCCTGCGTCGCGCGCCGCGCCATCGACAGTACCGGCGAGTTCAACGGCTACCTGAAGCTCAGGCCCGAGGCGCGGTTGCTGGCCGAGCCGTTGCCGTTCGAGGGCGGTCGGATGCAGGTGCCGGCCGGCTATTGGCCCGAAGTCGACATGGCACGGCTGTCCGCCCATTGTCTGGAGCAACAGCGCCATGCCGCCGCCAGCATCGCCGTCGCTTAGGGAAAGGGCGTCAGGTCGCCGCTCAAAGCTCTTTCGTAAAGCTGGAAATAAGCCGCGGCGTCGACCGGCCGCGGATTCAGGGCGGTCAGCGGGTCGGCTTCGGCCAGCCGCGCCAGGAAGCCGGCCTTGTCGGCCGGGACGCCGATCTCGGCCAGGCTCTCGGGGATGCCGATCTCGCGGCGCAGTTCCAGCACCCAGGCGAGGACGGCATCAAAGCCATCGCCGAGGCCCAGATAGCGGGCCAGCAAGGCCAGCTTCGCCTCGATCGCCGGGCGGTTGTAAAGCAGCACGTAGGGCATCAGCACGGCGTTGGTCAGGCCGTGGTGGGTGTCGTAGTGGGCCGAACAGGGATGACTCATCGCGTGCATCGCGCCGAGGCCCTTCTGGAAGGCGACCGCGCCCATACTGGCCGCCGCCAGCATATGGGTCCGGGCCTCGAGGTCGCCGCCGTCCGCGACCGCGCGGGCGAGCCAATGCCGGATCAGGCGCATGCCCTCGAGGGCGATGCCGTCGCCCATCGGGTGATAGCCGTCGGCGCAATAGGCCTCGAGGCTGTGGCTGAGCGCATCCATGCCGACGGCCGCAGTGATCGCCGGCGGCAAGCCCAACGTCAGTTCGGCATCGGCGATGACGATGGCCGGCAGCATCCGGGGATGGAAGATGACGCGCTTGGTCCTGCTGGCCGCGTCGGTGACGACGGCGGAACGGCCGACCTCCGAGCCGGTGCCGGCAGTGGTCGGCACCGCCACCATCGGGGCCATGCCGGCGGTCTCGACCCGTCGCCAATTCTCGCCCTCGTCGACGAAGTCGAGCAGCGGCCGGCTCTGCCCGACCATCAGCGCGACGTTCTTGGCCGTGTCGATGGCGCTGCCGCCGCCGAAGGCGACGACGCCGTCGTGCCCGCCGTCGCGGAACGCCGTCACACCGTCCGACACGTTTCGCTCGACCGGGTTGCCCTGCACCTCGGCGAACATGCCGACGGGCAGGTCGTCCTGCTGGCAGACGTCGAGCGCCCGGCCGACGATCTCGGACTGCTTCAGGCCGCGGTCGGTGACCAGGAGTGGCCGCTGCATGCCGAGGCTGCGGCAGGCCGCGGCCAGCTCGGCGATGCGGCCCGGGCCGAAGCGCACGTTGGTCGGGTAGTTCCAGGTCGCGGTCAGTTGCGCGGCGGCCACGGCAATCGTCCCTTCAGATGATCTCGAAATAGCGTTGCAGTTCCCAGTCCGTGATCGCCTTGCGGAACTCGCGCTCTTCCCACTCGCGGCTGGCGGCGTAATGCTCGACGAAGGCATCGCCGAACAGCTCCCGCGCCGCCTTCGAACGGCGCAGGCGCGCCGCCGCCTCGCCCAGGCTGCGTGGCAGGTCAAGCCGAGCCGGTATCTTCGCCTCGTAGGCGTTGCCCTTGACCGGCGCCGTCGGTTCGACCCTGTTGGCGATGCCCCAGAGCCCGGCGCCGAGCGCCGCCGCCAGCGCCAGATAGGGATTGGCGTCGGCCGCGGCGATCCGGTATTCGACCCGTTGGTAGTCGGGCGATCCGCTCACCACGCGCAGCGCGCAGGTTCGGTTCTCGATCCCCCAGGTGGCGCTGGTCGGCGCCCAGAAGCCGGGGATCAGCCGCGTGTAGCTGTTGACCGTGGGGGCCACCATCGCCAGCAGATCGGGCATCAGCGTCTGCTGTCCGCCGACGAAGTGGCGCATGGTCGGCCCGATGCCGTCCGGCGCCTTGCGGTCGTGCAGCACCGGGCGGCCGCCGCGCCTGTTTCGCAACGACAGATGGACATGGCCGGACTGGCCCGGATAGTCGGGCGACCACTTGGCCATGAAGGTCGCCATCAGGCCGTGACGTTGGGCCACGGCCTTCGAGAAGGTCTTGAACAGCACCGCCTTGTCGGCGGCGGCGAGCCCGGCATCCTTGTCGATCGAGGCTTCCATGACGCCGGGACCGGTCTCGGTGTGCAGGGCCTCGAGGCGCAGGTCCATGGCCGCCGCCGTCGCCAGCAGCTCGGCATGGAATTCCGAGTGTACGGCGGTGCGCAGCACCGAATAGCCGAAATTGCCGGGTGTCATCGGCTTTAGGTCGCGGTAGTGCTTCTCGCGCACCGTGTGCGGCGTCTCGTCGAACAGGAAGAACTCGTACTCGAAGGCGGCCAGGGTCTGGTAGCCCATCTCCGCGGCGCGGCCGACGACCCGGCGAAGCAGGTTGCGCGGGCAGACCTCGGCCGCCGCGCCGGTGAACTCGCCCAGGAACAGCAGGCCCTTGCCGTCGAATTCGAACGGCAAATTGCGGCCGCTCTCGGGCAGCAGGCGGACCTGCGCGTCCGGATAGCCGGTGTGCCAGCCGGTCAGGGTGACGTTGTCGTAGAGCTGGTCGTTGCTGTCCCAGCCCAGGACCACGTCGCAAAAGCCGAAGCCCTTGTCCAGCGCGGCGAAGAACTTGTCCCGGCCCATGAACTTTCCGCGCAGGATGCCGTCGAGGTCGGTGACGGCGACCTTGACGTAGTCGAGCCCGCGCTTCTCGACCTCGCGGCGCGCCTCGGCGGCGCTTCGTATCGTCACCGGACGCACGGTTGCCCTCCCTGGTTGCGGCGCGGTCAGACCCGGCCCGCGATCAGTTATCCGGCCCGCGATCAGTTATAAAGTGAGATCGGCCGGCGAAATCAGCACGCCGAACTGCTCGCACCAGATGACGACGCTGGGGTACGCATCGACGTCGACGCCGGGCGGGATCGCGTACTTCTGACTGCCGATGAACGAACGCAGACGTCCGAGATCGACGAACATCGTGCCCTCGACGTCGCCGGAGCGCCGGATTTCCGCCTTCGGCACCAGGTAGACGCGGTACTTTGGACCCGGGCCGACCACGAAATCCGGCTCCAGGAACACCGAGCCTCGACGCACGGTGACGCCGCCGCGGCCAAAGTGGACGGGGTCGGCCGGATTGGCGTGGATGAACCTGCCGCTGGCCAGCACCGGGGTTTCCTCCGCGGCGGCCAGGCGTTCCATCGCCGGCGGCGGCGGGAAGACGAAGGGAAAGAGGAAGAAGCCGAGGGCGACGCCAAAGCCGGTGCCGAGCACGCCCCCAAGGAGAAACAACGCCAGCGCGCGCCACATGTCCGAGCCCCCTCTCGACCGGTTCCGCGGATGTTAGCGCCATTCGCCGTCGCGGGCGACGGCGTCTAATCCGCCAATTCCTCGGCCACCAGATCGGCCAGGGCCAGCGAGGCGGTGAGGCCTGGCGACTCGATGCCGTAAAGGTTGACCAGGCCGGCCAGGCCGTGCGTTTCCGGGCCGTGAACCACGAAATCCTCGTTGTGCCCGCCCGGCCTCTGCACCTTGGGCCGGATTCCAGCGTAAGCGGGCTGCAGGCCGTGATCCGGCAGCGCCGGCCAGTAGCGGCGGACCGCGTCGTAGAAGACCTCGGCGCGGGCCGGATCGACGTCGTAGTCGATGTCGTCGATCCATTCCTGGTCGGGGCCGAAGCGGTTTCGGCCGCTCATGTCGACGGTGACGTGGACGCCGAGACTGGCGCTGGCGGGAACCGGGTAGATCAGGCGCGAGAACGGCTGCCGGCCGAGCAGCGAGAAGTAATTGCCCTTGCAGAAGAACCGCGCCGGCACCGTCGCCGGGTCCAGGCCGTCGATGTTGCGGCCGATCGCCTGCGCCCACAGGCCGCCAGCGTTGACCAGAAGTCGGCAGCCGATCTGGGTGGTCTCGCCGGCCCAGTCGCCGACCCGCAGCGTGAAGCCGCTTGCCGTCGCCTCGGCCCGCTCGAACCGGCTCTTGAAGGCGATCGCGGCGCCGTGGTCCTCGGCCTCGCCCTGGTAGGCGAGCATCAGGGCGTGGCTGTCGATGATGCCGGTCGACGGCGAGACCAGCGCCGCCAGGGCGCGGATCTCCGGCTCCATCTCGCTCAGGGCATTGCCTCCGACCTCGACCAGGTCTTCGACGCCGTTCGCCCGGGCCCGGTCCTGAATGGTGCTCAGGACTTCCAGTTCCTCGCCGGCGGTGGCGACGATCAGCTTGCCGCAGCGCCGGTGCGGCACGCCGTGATCGGCGCAATAATCGTAGAGCCGATGCTTGCCGGCGACGCAGAGCCGCGCCTTCAGGCTGTCCCTGGGATAGTAGAGGCCGGCGTGGATCACCTCGCTGTTGCGCGAGGACGTTTCGGTGCCGATGGTATCGGCCGCCTCCAGCACGATGACCTCGCGGCCGGCCAGGGCCAGACGACGGGCCACGGCCAATCCGATCACGCCGGCCCCGACGACGATACATTCGACGCTGTCCATCACGAGCCGGAGTTGTCACCACTGTCGGGCCGCGGGTCAAGTGGCTGTGATTTGCACGTGACGGCACCTCTTGCCATCATGGAGTCAGTGTGGAAAAGGAGTGGCTGCATGCGCCACGCTCTCACCGGCTTCCTGACTGCAGGCGCGCTGCTCTGGGGCCTGCTCGCGACCGCCTCGGCCTCGCCTTCATACTGGAGGTACGAATGGCCGAAAACGGATTTTTCCAAGCATTCCGTGCCGTTCGATGAAATCTTTTCGGGCGGGCCGCCCAAGGACGGTATTCCCTCGATCGACGACCCGAAGTTCGTGCCGGTCTCGCAGGCCACCGACCTCGCCGATACCGAACCGGTCGTCGGCTTCGGCGTCGGCGATGATGTCCGCGCCTATCCCGTGCGTATCCTCACTTGGCACGAAATCGTCAACGACGTGGTCGGTGGTGTGCCGGTGGCGGTCACGTTCTGCCCGCTTTGCAATGCCGCGATCGTGTTCGACCGGCGCGTCGACGGCCAGGTGCTCGAGTTCGGTACCACGGGCAAGCTCCGGTACTCTGATCTGGTGATGTACGACCGCCAGAGCGAAAGCTGGTGGCAGCAGTTTACCGGCGAAGCCATCGTCGGCAGCATGCTGGGCGCCAAGCTGACCATCCTGCCGGCCCGCCTCGAGTCCTTCGCCAATTTCAAGAAGCGCGCGCCCACCGGCAAGGTGCAGGTACCCAGTGTTGACGGCATGCGGGCCTATGGCCGCAACCCGTACGCGGGCTATGATTCCTCGGCGCGCCCCTTTCTTTACCGCGGCACCATGCCTGACGGGGTGGCGCCGCTGTCGCGCGTCGTCAATGTCGAAGGTCGGGCCTGGAGCTTGGACCTGGTGCGCGAGAAGCAACGGATCGAGACCGCTGACGGTCTCGTCATCACCTGGGAGCCGGGACAGAATTCGGCCCTCGATGACGACGTCATCAGCCAGGGCGCCGACGTCGGCAACGTGGTGGTGCGGCGGCGCACCGACCAGGGCCTGCAGGACGTGCCCTACGGCGTCGACTTCGCCTTCGCTTTTCACGCCTTCAACCCGGGCGTCGAAATCACGACGAAATAGGCCGTCTCACAGGCCGTGCAATGGGCCTCCCTGGACACGGCCGAATTCGGGTACAATTTCAATGGTGACGGCGAGCGTCCGCGTCCGGCGAGGGTGCTGGCGCCGGCAAAAGCCGATTGGGCGTGAGTTCAAGCATGACCGCAGACGACAAGCCGCTCGCGAAACGGTCCGGCCAGTCCGACGTACGGAGCTTTTTGAATACGGTCGCGAGAATGCCGCGCGTCAAGGCTGCGGGCGTTCGCGGCAGGCTGCTGTTCGCCATGGATGCGACGGCCAGCCGCGAGCCGACCTGGGACATGGCCTGCCAGATTCAGGGCGATATGTTCGCGGAAACGGCGAAGCTCGGCGGACTGAACGTGCAGCTGGCGTTCTATCGCGGCTTTCGCGAGCTCAAGGTCACGCCCTGGGTCTCCACCTCAGCGGATCTGATCCCTTACATGACGCGGGTTCGTTGCCTTGGCGGACAAACCCAGCTCGGCCGCATGCTTGGCTATGCGGTTAAGGAGACCAAGAAGCAACGGATCAATGCCATGGTCTTCGTCGGCGATGCCTTCGAGGAGGACGTCGATGCGGTCTGCGCCACCGCCGGCGAACTAGGCATGCTGGGAGTCCCTTGCTTCATGTTTCACGAAGGGGCCAATCCTTACGCCGAGGCATGTTTCCGCCAGATCGCCACGCTGACGCGTGGCGCCTACTGCAACTTCGATGCGCATAGTGCGCAGCAGCTCAAGGAGCTGCTGAGCGCGGTCGCCGTATTCGCGGCCGGCGGCCGGCCCGCGCTCGCCGATTACGGCAAGCGACGCGGCGGCGCGGCACTACGGATCGCCCACCAAGTGAAGTAGGGTGGCGGCGGAATGCTGATCGGTTATCTCGTTCTCGGGGTCTGTTTGCTGCTGGCGGTTCTGTTGGCGGCAAACTGGTTCGTGAATGCGGACCCGAAGCAGCTGGCGCGCCTGCTGCGCTATCTCGGCGTTGGCTTGTCGGGCGCGGCCGGCGTCGTCAGCATCCTGACGGGACGTTTCTTCATTGGCGTGCCGCTGCTGGCTCTGGCCATGATGATCTGGCGCGGCAAGCCGCTCAACATGCCGGGCATGCCGCCGGGCGGCTTCCGCAAGCCGTCCGCCGGTCAGAGCTCCAAGGTAGAGACTGAGTATCTCAGCATGACGCTGGAGCACGAAACGGGCGTGATGGCCGGCCACGTGCTGAAAGGTGCCTATGCGGGCAAGAACCTGGCCGAGCTCGATCTCGAGCAGCTGGTAGCGCTGTTCTCAGAGTGCTACCGCGACGATGTGGACTCGGCGCAATTGCTCGAGACCTATCTCGACCGCACCATCGGTCCCAACTGGCGCGAGGCGGCGCAGACCGAAGGCGACCGCGGTGACGCCCGTAGCAGTCGCGGTTGGGGCCCGCGCCAGCAGGCACGCGCGCCGATGACCAAGGACGAGGCCCGCGAAGTGCTGGGCGTGCCGCCCGACGCCAGCCCGGCCGAGGTCAAGGAGGCCTACCGGCGGCTGATGCAGAAGCTGCATCCCGACCAGGGCGGGTCGACCTATCTGGCGGCTAAGATCAACCAGGCCAAGGACGTTCTGCTCAAGGTCTGAGGCGCCGGGTCGGCCCTTGCGGGCCCCGGGCGCGCGTGGCACAAAAATTGGTGCCGGATCGCTAGTGGTGAATAATAACTTGACCGGGCGCCCCTGCCGGAAGGATTGAGCGCGGATGCACGTAGCAATGATCGGCGGCGGCTATGTCGGGCTCGTCTCCGGCGCCTGTTTTTCTCAGTTTGGCCACCATGTCACCTGCGTCGACAGCGACGCGGCCAAGATTGCGACGCTGAAGTCGGGCCGCCTGCCAATCTACGAGCCGGGGCTCGCGGACATGGTCGAGCGCAACGTGCGAGGCGGCCGGCTTAGCTTCACCACCGAGCTGGCGCCGAGCGTCGCCGCGGCGGACGCGGTCTTCATCGCCGTCGGCACGCCGAGCCGGCGCGGCGATGGGCATGCCGATTTGAGTTTCGTCATGGAGGCCGCGGAGGGCATCGCCGATGCCGTCGACGGCTATACCGTGGTGTTGACCAAGTCGACGGTGCCGATCGGGACCGGCGACGAGGTCGACCGCAGGATTCGCGTCCGCCAGCCACGGGCGGAGGTCGATGTCGCCGCGAATCCAGAGTTTCTGCGCGAAGGCTCGGCGATCGGCGACTTCATGCGCCCGGATCGGGTGGTGGTGGGAACCGAAAGCGAGCGGGCCCGGGAGTTGGTGCGCGAGCTCTATCGCCCGCTTTTCCTCAACGAGACGCCGGTCCTGTTCACCAGCCGGAGCACCGCCGAGCTGATCAAGTACGCGGCCAACGCCTTCCTGGCGACTAAGATCACCTTCATCAATGAGATCGCCGATCTCTGCGAGAGAACCGGCGCCAACGTGCAGGAGGTAGCCCGCGGGATCGGCCTTGACGGCCGCATCGGCAGCAAGTTCCTGCATGCCGGGCCCGGATACGGCGGCAGCTGCTTTCCCAAGGACACGAGAGCCCTGCTCAAGACCGCGGAAAATCTGGGCGTCGATCTCAGGATTGTCGGCGCGGCCTCGGAGGTCAACGAACGGCGCAAGCGGCGCATGGCGGACAAGGTGATTAACGCCTGCGGCGGCTCGGTCGAAGGCAAGGAGATTGCCGTTCTCGGCCTGACCTTCAAACCCAACACCGACGACATGCGGGAAGCGCCCAGTCTGACCATCGTGCCGGCCTTGCAGGCCGCCGGAGCCCGGGTCAGGGGCTATGATCCGGTCCAACCGGCCGAAGCCCGCCAGCTGCTTGCCGAAGTTGCCCTGTGCGGCGATGCGTACGAGGCAATGCGGGGCGCAGATGCTGTCGTCATCATCACCGAGTGGGAGGAATTCCGCGCCCTTGATTTGGCGAAGGCGCGAGACTTGGTGCGAGAGCCGCTGCTGGTGGATTTGCGCAATATCTACCGTCCGGGCGAGGTCGTGCGTCACGGCTTCCGTTATGTCTCGATCGGCCGCCGAGACGCCACCCCGGCGGAGAGCCCTTCATGACTCAGGCGGAACGCAGCGGCAAACGGGGCCAGAAGCTCGACCCCAGCACGCTGCGCGAATACGATATCCGGGGCGTCTACGGTGAGACACTGACCGAGGAGAACGCCTACGCACTCGGTCGCAGCTTCGGCTCGACGGTCTTGGACCAGGGCGGTGAGCGGATTGTCGTCGGCTATGACGGCCGTCTGTCCTCGCCCGCGCTGGAGGCGGCGCTGGTCTCCGGCCTCGTCGATTGTGGTCTGGTGGTTGCGTGCGTCGGCCTCGGACCGACGCCGATGCTTTACTATGCGGCGCACCGGCTGGACGCGGATGCCGGCGTCATGGTGACGGGCTCGCACAACCCGCCGAGCTACAACGGATTCAAGCTGATGCTGGCCGGGCGCACCCTCTACGGCGAAGCGATCCAGGACTTGGGCCGCCGCGCCGCTGCCGGCGATTGGCGTCAGGGTTCGGGCCGGACCGAGTCGGGCGACGTCACCACCGAGTATCTCCAAATGTTGCGCGAGACCTACGCGGCGGACCTTCCGGTTGATGTGGTCTGGGACTGCGGCCATGGCGCCGCCGGCGCCGTAGTCACCGAATTGGTTTCGCGCCTGCCGGGCCGGCACCGGGTGCTGTTCGGCCGCATCGACGGCAGCTTCCCCGCGCATCATCCAGATCCGACGGTGGCCGAGAATCTGGAGGATCTGATCGCCGAGGTTACCGGCGGGAGTTATCAACTCGGGATCGGTTTCGACGGCGACGGCGACCGCATCGGCATCGTCGACGGCCGGGGTCGGATTATCTGGGGCGATCAGATCCTGACCCTGCTGGCGCGCGATGTTTTGCGTGAACATCCCGGCGCCACCATCCTCGCCGACGTCAAATCGAGCCAGGTGCTGTTCGACGAGATCGCCGCCGCCGGCGGAAATCCGCTGATGTGCCGGACCGGCCGCTCGCTGATCGAAGCGCGGCTGCACGAGATCGGTGCGCCGCTCGCCGGCGAGATGAGCGGCCACATCTTCTTCGCCGACCGCTTCTTCGGCCATGACGATGCGATTTATGTGGCCATGCGCTTTCTCGACATGCTGGCGCGTCAGCAGACGACGGCAGCCGAGTTGCTGGACAGCCTGCCGCGCATGCACAACACGCCGGAGCTGCGCATCGACTGCGCGGACGAGCGTAAATTCCAGGCGGTCGCCGAGATTCGCCAGCGTCTTGCTGCCAGCGGCGCCCGGGTCAACGACCTGGACGGCGTTCGCGTCACCACGGACGACGGCTGGTGGTTGTTGCGGGCCTCAAACACGCAGCCGGCGCTGGTATTGCGGTGCGAGGCCGACAGCGTCGAGGCGCTGCAGCGCCTTAAGGATGCGGTCAGGCAGCACCTCGAGTCCCTGGGGCTGGCGCCGCCGCACGGTTTCTGAGCGCGGCCTTGCTCCCGCCGTTCCTTCGCATCGATGACGAGGTCCGTGCGGCGCTTGAAGACGGTGCCCCGTTGGTCGCCTTGGAAAGCAGCATCGTCGCGCACGGCTTTCCGGCGCCGGAGAACCTGCGGGTCGGTCACGAGATGGTCGCGGCGGTGCGTGCCGGCGGCGCGCTGCCGGCGCAGGTGGCGGTCCTCGACGGGGTGGTCAAGGTCGGCCTCGACGATGACGATCTCGAGCGGCTGGCGACGCAGCCGGCGCTCAAATGCTCGAGCCGCGATCTCGCTTACGCGGTCTCGGCACGGCGCCTGGGGGCGACCACCGTCGCGGCGACCGCCCGCATAGCGGCGCTGGCTGGCCTCAGGGTCTTCGCCACCGGCGGCATCGGCGGCGTACACCGGGGGCAGGACGCGCTCGACGTCTCCGCCGATCTGCTGGAGCTGTCGCGCAGTCCCGTGGCCGTGATTTCCAGCGGCGCCAAATCCATTCTTGATTTGCCGGCGACGCTCGAAGCCTTGGAGGCGCTGGGCGTTCCGGTGATCGGTTATGGTTGCCGGGCCTTCCCCGCTTTCCACGCCGTCGACAGCGGCCTCGCACTGGCGCAACAGGTGGACGATGCTACGGCGCTGGCCCGTCTGATGGCCGCGCACTGGTCCCTGGTCCCTGAGGGCGGCCTGCTGATCTGTCACCCCCCGCCAGCCGACACGGCGATGGCAAGGCACGAGCTGGAGGCATTAGTCGCCCGCGCCCTGGCCGATGCCCAGGGCGTGCACGGTCCGGCGCTGACGCCCTTTTTGTTGCAGCGTCTCAATGATCTTTCGGGGGGCAGGACGTTGCGCATCAACCACGCCCTGGCGGTCGCCAATGCGGGGGCGGGCGCACGCATTGCCTGCGCATACGCGGACCTCGCCCGCCCCTAGTAGCTCAGCCTTCCGTCGCGGAAAGCTGCGTCTCGGGTGGCACCGTAATGCAGGCGAACTGGCGGCGGATCAGCACTTCGCAGGCCAGCTGCGCGCGCTTGGCGTCGTGGGGCGTCAGCTGGGCGCGATAGAGGCGCTCTGCTTCCGGACCGACCGCAATGACGGCATAGCCCGGGGCCTTGAGGAAGCCGGGAACCACTTCGGCGGCGCCGCGGGCCTGCGCCTTGGCCGCGTCGTACGAACCGAAAGCGCCGACCTGGACCCGCCATTCGCCGACCGGTTGGCTCTCTGCGGTTTGATCCCGTGCAGGCTTGTAGGCCGGGATCGGCGCCACCGGCATTTCGACGTAGTTGTTCAGGCGCTCGAAGCTGGCATCGATAATGGCGCGCATATTGGTGTCACGCCGGTCCGCGGTCTTGCCGCCGAAGACGACGCCGACGAGGCGGCGCCCCTCACGGCTGACCGAGGCGACCAAATTGAAACCGGAGGCGTGGATATAGCCGGTCTTGATGCCGTCGGTGCCGGGGTACTGTTTCAGCAGTTGGTTGTGGTTATCGTAGCTTCGCCCGTTGTAGGAGAAGCTTTGGCGGGCGAAATAGCCGTAGTACTGCGGAAACTCCCGCAGCAAGGCCAGCGCCAGCCGCGACATGTCGCGCGCAGTGGTCTGCTGCCTGCCGTCCGGCAGGCCCGAGGCGTTGCGGAACTCAGTAGCGACCATGCCCAGTTCGCGCGCCTTCAGCGTCATCATCCGCGCGAATCGGTCCTCGCTACCACCCAGACGTTCGGCCAGGGCCACCGCTATGTCGTTGGCCGAGCGGGTAACCATGGCCAGGATCGCATCCTCGACTCTGAGCCGGCTGCCCGCCTCGAGACCCAGCTTCGTCGGCGGCTGCCTCGCGGCATGGGCCGAGACCTCGATCAATTCATCGAGCTTCAAGCGCTTGCCGGCCAACGCATCGAAGACCATGTACAGGGTCATGATCTTGGTCAGCGAGGCAGGATAGCGACTTTGGTCGGCGCTGCGGGCATAAAGCACCTGGCCCGAGACGACGTCGACGACGATGGCGGCGTATTTGGGCGCGGCTTCGGCGACGGAAATGAGCCCGCTCGCGAGGATCGCGGCGGTCAAGGCAAAAAGTCGAATACCCCAGGCTGCCAATCGCACGTTGTTACAGGCTTCGCTCGCTAGATTTGCAGGTACAGCCCGGCCCCCGTCGGCCGAAAAAGCAGTCGATTCGACAGTAATCCTATCTGGGGGGTGCAATGTTTGTCCAATATTTGTTGGCGCGCGGCGGATTTTTGGGAATTACTTGGAATGCGCTTTAGAAGAACGGGCCTTTCGTCTTGACCAGTTCAAGGGAGACGATTTCGATATCCAGGGCGGCGTGGGTCCGTCCCGCTTGCCTCTTTGCAACCAGAGTCCGATGATCGATATTATTGGGATTGAGAGCGAGGCCTAGAAGGAGACCGGGACGCAGGCATGAGTGACCAGGATCGCATTCGCGATTCCGATCTGGGGACAGGGACGGGCGTCGTCACCAACACCAAGGCGAAGACGAAAAAGCCGTCGATGTACAAGGTGTTATTGCTGAATGATGACTACACGCCCATGGAATTCGTGGTTCATGTCCTCGAGCGGTTCTTCCACATGAACCGGGAACAGGCGACCCGGATCATGTTGCATGTGCACCGGCGGGGGGTGGGCATCTGCGGCGTCTATACCTACGACGTGGCCGAGACCAAGGTCGTACAAGTGACTGATTTCGCCCGCAAGCATCAGCATCCTTTGCAGTGCACGATGGAAAAAGAGTGATGCCCTCATTCGCTTCTGAGCTTGAACAGAGTCTGCACCGCGCCTTGCGCCTGGCAAACGAGCGGCGGCACGAGTACGCCACGCTGGAGCATTTGCTGCTGGCGCTGTTGGAGGATTCCGACGCCGTGGCGGTGATGCGGGCCTGCAATGTCAAGGTCGACGAACTTCGCGACCACCTGCTGACCTATCTCGACGAGGAGCTGGGCGGGCTGGTCGTCGATGCCGACGACGATGCCAAGCCGACCGCCGGCTTCCAGCGGGTGATTCAACGCGCCGTCTACCATGTGCAGTCGTCGGGCCGAGACGAGGTGACCGGGGCCAATGTGCTGGTCGCCATTTTCGCCGAGCGCGAGAGCCACGCCGTTTACTTCTTGCAGGAGCAGGAGATGACGCGGCTCGATGCCGTCAGCTACATCTCGCACGGCGTCGCCAAGGCCCCGGGGATGACCCAGCGGCGCACGGTGCGCGGCGCCGAAGAGGGCGGCGCCGGAGAGGGCGAGGCCGGCAACAAGGAAGGCCGTGAGGCGCTGGATGCCTACTGCGTCGACTTGAACGACAAGGCACGCAACGGACGAATTGACCCCTTGATCGGTCGCGAGAACGAGATCGAGCGCACCATCCAGATCCTCTGCCGCCGCCAGAAGAACAATCCGCTCTACGTTGGCGATCCGGGTGTCGGCAAGACGGCGATCGCCGAAGGCCTGGCCCGGCGCATCGTACTGGGCGAGGTGCCGCAGGTGCTGCTGAACGCCAACATCTATGCCCTGGACATGGGCTCGCTGCTGGCCGGCACGCGCTATCGCGGCGACTTCGAGGAGCGCCTGAAGGCGGTGATCCACGAGCTGGAGCGGATGGAAGGCGCGATCTTGTTCATCGACGAGATCCACACCGTGATTGGCGCCGGCGCCACCTCGGGTGGCGCCATGGACGCCTCCAACATGCTGAAGCCGGCTTTGGCCAGCGGCACCATCCGCTGCATCGGCTCGACCACCTACAAGGAGTTCCGCAACTACTTCGAAAAGGACCGGGCCCTGCTGCGCCGCTTCCAGAAGATCGACGTCAACGAACCTTCGATCAAGGATGCGGTGAAGATCCTGCGCGGCCTGAAGCCCTACTTCGAGGACTATCACCAGATCCGCTACACCAACGAGGCGGTCAAGGCGGCGGTCGAGCTGTCATCGAAGTACATCCATGACCGCAAGCTGCCGGACAAGGCGATCGACGTCATCGACGAGGTCGGCGCGGCGCAGATGCTGCTGCCGGAATCGCGCCGTCGCAAGACCATCGGTGTCAAGGAGGTCGAGGCCATCGTGGCCAAGATCGCCCGCATCCCGCCGAAGTCGGTCTCGAAGACCGACACCGAGAGTCTGAAAAACCTCGAGGACGAGCTGAAGAAGGTCGTCTACGGGCAGGACCAGGCGATCGTGGCCCTGGCGACGGCGGTGAAAATGTCGCGGGCCGGTCTGCGCGAGCCGGAAAAACCGATCGGCTGTTATTTGTTCTCCGGTCCGACCGGCGTCGGCAAGACCGAGGTGGCGCGCCAGCTGGCCAAGGTCATGGGCATGGAGCTGGTGCGTTTCGACATGTCCGAGTACATGGAGCGCCACGCCATCAGCCGCTTGATCGGCGCTCCGCCGGGCTATGTCGGGTTCGATCAGGGCGGTCTGCTGACCGACTCGATCGATCAGCATCCTCACGCCGTCCTGCTGCTGGACGAGATCGAGAAGGCCCACCCGGACCTGTTCAGCGTGCTGTTGCAGATCATGGATTACGGCAAGCTCACCGACCACAACGGCAAGCAGGTCGACTTCCGCAACGTCGTCCTGGTGATGACCACCAATGCCGGCGCCAGCGAGATGTCGAAGATGGCCATCGGCTTCGGCCGCGAAGTCCGGGAGGGCGAGGACGAAGAGGCGATCAGACGCCTGTTCACGCCGGAATTCCGCAACCGCCTCGATGCGGTGATCCCGTTCTCGGCCCTCGGGATCGAGGTGGTCTATCTTGTCGTCGAGAAGTTCATTCGCGAGCTCGAAGGCCAACTGGACGAGCGCAACGTCACCTTTGCGCTGAGCGATGCCGCCCGCAAATGGCTCGCGGAAAAAGGCTATGACCGGCTCTACGGCGCCCGGCCGCTGGCCCGCGTGATCCAGGAGCACATCAAGCAGGCGTTGGCCGATGAGCTGCTGTTCGGTCGGCTGGTGAAGGGCGGCATGGTTCGTATCGACGTCAAGGACAATGCGCTGACCTTCGAGATCGAGGAGGCGAAGAAGCCGGCCAAGAGACGGCCCGCCGGACCGGGCGCGCGCGAGGACGAGAAGGGCAAGATCCCCGAGCCGGTGGAGTAGACTGCCGCCAAGCCCGACCTTGGCGGTTCAGCCGATCGCCGTCCGGATCCGCTCCGCCAGCTTGCCGATCCGCTCCATGTCTCCCGGCTGGTGGCCCCAGTCGAAGCTGGCGTTGTCGCCGGTCTTCCGGGGGAAGACGTGGATGTGGAAATGGAACACGGTTTGTCCCGCACCGGCGCCATTGGCTTGCACCAGGTTGAGGCCATCGGGGGCCACCACCCGGCTCACCGCCGTCGCCACCTTTTTCGCCGCCCGGATGCAGCCGGCCAGATCCGATTCGTCGGCGCTGTAGAGATTTTCCGCATGCGCCTTGGTCAGCACCAGGCAATGACCTTCGTTGAAGGGGTTGATGTCCATGAAGCTGAGGACCCGATCGTCCTCATAGAGTTTGAAGCATGGAATCTCACCGGCAATGATCTTGCAGAAGATACAACTGGTTGTATTGCTCATGCGCCGCGCTTCCCCGTTCGTGGCGTCGAAATGCCGCCGCAGCGCGAAATTTAAGACAGGGCAAGGCCGCGCGCCAGCGCGGTTTTTTTCTTCCGTCGCTCCCGACCCGGCCCTAGGATATAAAACAAAGGTCGCGGATGTCGAAAGAACTATTAATCTGGCTCGTTTTTGGCGGTTTCTTCGTCGGCCCGGTGCTGATGGCGGTGACCTTTGGCTGGGTCGCGCGGCAATGGCATTTGCGCCAGCCGGCACCGGCGCGCCGGCATTGGCGCAAGCGGCCACCGACGACCCTGGAAGAGCTGAAGTGCATGGCCGAGTACCAGCGCCGCTGGCGGCGGGCCTTGACCCGAAGCTGGATCGCCTGGTTCGCCGCTCTGATCCTGCTGCTGCTGTTCCAATTGCCATTGACGGCGGCGACGCTGGCCCTTGGCATGCCGTTTCTGGCCCTGGTCGAGCACCTGCGCTGTCCGGCCTGCGACAGCACGGCGACCTTGCGCGGCCTGACCGAGGGTTCGCATTGCCGGCGCTGCGGCGTCAAGCTGAAGGCCTGAAGCCTCACTCGTCCTCGGACGGCCGCTGCAAGTCCTTGCGGAAGGGCGCGAACTCGGCCAGGTAGGTGATGTCGCGGTCGACCTCGCGCCGCTCCCGGCCGAGGTATTCCTCGACCGCCTCGCGGAAGCGCCGCTCGGCCAGCCAATGGGCGCTGTAAATGTGCGTCGGCAGATAGCCGCGCGCGAGCTTGTGCGGCCCCTGCGCCCCGGCCTCGACGCGTTTCAATCCGTGGGCGATGGCGAAGTCGATGGCCCGATAGTAGCAAGCCTCGAAATGCAGGAAGCGGTGATCCTCGATGCAGCCCCAGTTGCGGCCGTAGATCGCTTCGCGCCCCAGGAAATTCAGGGCCCCGGCAATCCAGCGGCCGGCGCGCCGGCACATCACCAGGACGATCCGATCGGGCAGGCGCTCGCCGATCAGGCAAAAAAAGCGGCGGTTCAGATAGGGTCGGCCCCACTTGCGACCGCCGGTGTCCATGTAGAACGCGTAGAAAGCGTCCCAGTGCTCCTCCTTCAGCTCGCGCCCAGTGACGATTTCGATCTCGATCCCGCTCTCCCTGGCCTCGCGCCTCTCGCGCCGAATGGTCTTGCGCTTGCGCGAGGCGAGATCGTCGAGGAAGTCATCAAAGCGCTGGTAGCCGTTGTTGAGCCAGTGAAACTGCTGGTCTGTACGCTGCAACAGGCCCAGCCCGCCTAACCGGTGCCACTCCGCCTCGGTGGGGAAGTTGATATGCAGCGAGGAGACGCCCAGCTGCTGGGCCACGGCGATGCAGCCGGCGGCGAGCTTGTCGATCATGTCGTTGCGGTCGAGACCCTGGCGCACCAGCAGGCGCGGCCCGGTCACCGGCGTGAACGGCACCGCGGCCAGCAGCTTCGGGTAGTAGCGTCCGCCGGCGCGCTCGTAGGCGTCGGCCCAGCCGTGGTCGAAGATGTACTCGCCGCGGGAATGGCCTTTGAGATAGAGCGGCACGCAACCAAGCAGGGCGCCCTGCTCGTCCTCCACGATCACGTGATAGGGGGCCCACCCGGTCTCGGGGCGGACGCAGCCGCTCTCCTCCAGCGCGTTCAGGAACTCGTGGCGGACGAACGGATTGTCGTCGCCAGCGCAGAGATTCCACTCCTTGGCCGGAATCTCCGCAAGCTTGTCGACGACGCGGATCGTCACCGCATTGGGGTCGGCATCACCCATGCGTCGCGGCGCCGCCTCTGCCGGATACTCTGCTGCAACCTCGTCGCATCACGGTCGAATGTGCTCGAATATGATGTTGTCGGCAAGGGCGCGGGCCTTCCTGAGTTGCGCTTCGCTGGCCACGGTCCAAGCCAGCACCGGCATGCCGAGCCGCCGGGCCAGGGCCACCGCGGGATGCGGCAGGCGGTCGATGTCGTAGGCGATGAAGTCGGGTCGCCCGGCGCCGAGCAGCAAAAGGTTGCGCCTGAGGAAGCGGCGCAGCGAGGATTCGCGGCCGCGATGGGGCCGCAGGCCGCTGCTGATCTGGCCACGCCAGAGCGCCGGGTCATGGCGGCGGAGCCAGGCCACCGTGGCCGGCTCGAACGACTGCAACGCGACCGCCCCGGAATAGCCGGCGAGCAGCCGGCAGGTGGCGCTCTCCAGAGGGCCAACGGCACGGTCGAAGGTCTTCAACTCCAGCAGCAGCGGGACCTGGCCGGCGATCTCCTCCAGGACCTGGCGCAGGCTGGGTACCGTTTCCTTGGTGCCGAGCAGCTGGATCCGGCCGAGTTCAGCCGCTGTGCGGCTGCTCACCGCCCCGGATACGCCGCTCAGCCGTGCCAGTTCATCGTCATGGAAGGCCACGGCCTCGCCATCGCCGGAAAGCTGCAGGTCGAGCTCGATGGCGTAACCTTTCGCCGCCGCAGCGCGAAAGGCGGCGAGCGAGTTTTCCGGAACGCCGGCCGAAGCGTCGTGCAAGCCACGATGCGCGATCGGCGTCTCGATCAGCCAGGAGGGGACGCGGCGCATGGCTGTGCGGCGGCCCCGAGATGGGCCGGCCGCCCCTCCCTCAGGCGATTTCGAAGATCGCGTCGATTTCGACCGGAACGTTACGGGGCAAGGCGTTGGTGCCGACGGCCGAGCGCGCGTGCCGGCCGGCCTCGCCGAAGACTTCGACCATCAGCTCCGAGGCGCCGTTCACCACCTCCGGCTGCTCGCCGAAACCGTCGATGCAGGCGACGAAGCCGCCGAGCTTTAGGCAACGAACCACCCGGTCGAGATCGCCGCCGCAGGCAGCCTTTACCTGGGCGATGATGTTGAGGCCGCAGATCCGGGCGATCTGCTTCGCCTGCGCCACGGTGAAGGTTTCGCCGACCCGGCCCTTGTGCTTGATCGCGCCGTCGACGAACGGCACCTGGCCGGCGATGTAGACGGTGTCGCCGCCGATCGTGTAGGGGACGTAGTTGGCGACCGGGGTAGGGGCCTCGGGTAGCGTGACGCCGAGCTCGGCAAGCCGCGCCTCGATCTTTCCGGCCATTGAGGACATCCTCGTCCGCTGCGGGACTGCTGTTGCTGCCGGCCGATCTTAGCGGCGCCGCGCGCCGGCCCGCAAAGGCTATTCGCGCCTCCACCCCGCTTTGGCGGCCGCCGCCGATACCTTATGTTGAGGGCGATGCCTGATCCTGCCCACGCATGGCCGGTCTGGAACCGTTGATGGTGAGCGAGACGCCGCCCGCACTGGATGGTTTCGCCATGCCCGCGGAATGGGCCCCGCACGCGCGCTGCTGGATGGCTTGGCCTTGCCGGCTCGGCTTGTGGGGCGCCGGCTTCGAGGCGGCCTGCCTGGCCTATGCCGAAGCGGCCCGCACCATCGCCCGATTCGAACCGGTCAGGATGCTGGTGCCAGGCGGCTTGCTGGCCATGGCAAAGCTGCAATTGGGCCGCCAAGCGGAGGCGATGGTGGCCGAGATCGACGACTCCTGGACCCGCGATACCGGCCCGACGTTCGTCCTCGGCGCGGACGGCCGCCTCGCCGGGGTCGCTTGGCGTTTCAATGGCTGGGGCAACCGCGCGCATCCGCACGAGCGCGATTCGCGCCTTGCCGCGGCGCTGCTCGCGGAGCTGGGATTGCCATGCTACAAGGCGCCGATCGTGCTGGAAGGCGGCGCGGTGCATGTCGACGGTCAGGGCAGCTTGTTGGCAACCGAGAGCAGCGTCTTGAACGCCAATCGCAATCCGACGCTGGATCGCCGGCAGGTTGAGGAACGTCTGGCGCTGTACCTGGGGGTGCGGAAGATTCTCTGGCTGCCGCACGGACTGGTCGATGACGAAACTGACGGCCATGTCGATAACGTCGCCTGCTTCGCCGGTCCTGGCAGGGTGATCTGCGCCGTCGCCTCGCTGCGCGCCGACCGCAACAGCGGGCCGCTGGCGGAGAACCGCGAGCGGCTTGCCGGCATGCGCGATGCGACCGGCCGGCGCCTGGAGCTGATCGAACTGCCGCTGCCGCGGCCTCGGGACGGCGCCACGGGCCAGTTGCCCCTGTCCTACGTCAATTTCTACATCGCCAATGGCGGGGTGGTGATGCCCGCGTTCGGCGATCCGATGGATGAGCCGGCGCGTCGCCTGCTCGCCGACGTCTTTCCCGAGCGCGAAGTGGTGCAGCTGCCCGCCTTCGAAATCGTGCGCGGCGGCGGTGGCCTGCATTGCATCACGCAGCAGCAGCCGCGTGCCGAGGCGTCTTAGGAGGGGCCTGTGGGCAAGATGGTTACCTTGGCGGCGGTGCAGATGCATTGCGATGACGACCGCGCGGCCAACCAGGCGCGGGCCGAGGCCCTGGTGCGGGAAGCCGCCGGGCGCGGCGCCGACGTCGTGCTGCTGCCTGAACTGTTCGAGACCCGATACTTCTGCCAGGAGCAGCGCCAGGAGATGTTCCGCCTGGCGGCGCCCGCCGCCGAGCATCCGACCCTGGCCCGTATGGCCGAGTTGGCCGTCGAGCTGGGGGTGGTTCTGCCGGTCAGCTTTTTCGAGCGCGCCAACATGGCGCACTACAACTCGGTGATGGTGATCGATGCCGACGGCCGCGCCCTCGGCTGCTATCGCAAGTCGCACCTCCCGGACGGTCCGGGCTATCAGGAGAAGTTCTATTTCAATCCGGGCGACAGCGGCTTCCGGGCGTGGGATACCCGCTTCGGCCGCCTGGGCATCGCCATCTGCTGGGACCAGTGGTTCCCGGAGGCGGCGCGCGCGATGGTCCTGATGGGGGCGGAGGTCCTGCTTTATCCAACCGCGATCGGCAGCGAGCCGCAGGCACCCGCGCTCGACAGCCGCGAGCACTGGCGGCGGGTCATGCAGGGCCACGCGGCGGCCAACCTGGTGCCCGTGGTCGCCGCGAACCGGGTCGGCACCGAGGTCACGGCGGCGAGCGAGGTTGCCTTCTATGGCAGTTCGTTCATCACCGACGCGCAAGGGGCCATCGCCGCCGAGGCCGACCGCGGCGAGGAAGGCGTGATTCTGGCGGGCTTCGACCTCGATCGCCTGCGGGCGGAGCGGGCTTCGTGGGGACTGTTCCGTGACCGGCGCCCCGATCTCTACAAATCCTTGCTGACGTCTGACGGCGCCGTCGGGGGCTAGCGCCGGCGCGGTCGTGCTACCATGTGGATCATCACGGCGTTCCGCTCCCCCTCGCGCACGGGGCGGCGGGCCCATCGAGGAAACGGAGCCGACGTCATGTGGCGCTTTGTTCTGATTCTGGCCTGGTCCCTGGCGTTCGCCGCCGCGGCTGAGGGGGCAGGCCTGTCGCTGCAATCGCATCGGGCGGTTTACGAGCTCGCGCTGCTCAACGCCCGCGAAGGCAGCCTTTCGTCGCTCTCGGGTCGTTTGGTCATGGAATGGGGCCAGGATTGCGACGGCTACATCCTCAATCAGCGGATGGTGACCGCCGTCGACTACGCCCGCGGCGGGCAGGCGCTCAACGACTTTCAGGTCACCTCGTGGGAGAGTCGGGACGGTCTGGTCTTCCGCTTCTCCTCGCGCGACGCGACCAACGGCAGAGTGACCGAGGAGATAGACGGCAAGGCGGAAATGCAAAGCGCTGGGACTGCCGGCATGGTTCGCTTCCGCAAGCCGCGCGAGCTTGAGCTGTCGCTGCCGGCCGGCACCGTCTTTCCCAGCGAGCAGGCCATCCAGCTGATCCGGGCCGCCGAGAATGGGAAAAAGAGCCGCAACCTCATTGTCTTCGACGGCTCACGCGTTGATGGCCTTTACGAGACCTTCAATGTCATCGGCAATGAGCGCCCGCCGCAGAGCGAGTCCGAAGCGGGCAAGCATGCGCTGCTCGCCGGCAAGAGGTCCTGGTACGTCCACATCGCCTACTTCGCTTACCAGCCCGGCGAGCCCGAAACCGGCGTGCCCGAATTCCAGATCGGCTATCGCCTGTTCCAGAATGGCATCGCCACCGACATCGTGCTCGATTACGGCGAATTCTCGCTGGGCGGGGAGCTGTCGGCGCTGGAGGAGTTGCCGCAACCTTCCTGTTGATTTGGCGCTCAGGCGGGCGGACGTTTGGGCAGACCGCGCCCCTTCCCGACGGCCCCGCGGCCAAAACGCGCCTGCAGGGAATCGAGGGTGCGCTCGGCCGCCGCGCGGCGGGCGGCGCCGGGATCGGCGAGGTCGATTGGTTCCGCCTGGTCCGGGGCCGACAGCTGACTGACGCCGACTCCGAGCAGGCGGAAGGCGGTGCCGTCGCACTCCCGGCGCAAGAGGTCGGCCGCGCTGCGGTAGATCCGGTCGGCAAGCTGGGTCGTGCGGGGCAATGTCGCGCTGCGGGTCCGCGTGCGGAAGTCGGCCGACTTCAGTTTCAAGGTGACCGTGCGGCCCGCCAAGGCGGAGCGCTTCAACCGCTGGGAGACCTTCTCGGTCAGCCGCCATAAGGTCGCATCAAGGAACGCCAGGTCGGCGATATCGGTTTCGAAAGTCGTCTCCGCGGAGACGCTCTTGGTCGGGGCGTCTGGCGTGACCTTGCGGTCGTCCTCGCCACGCGCGAAGCGCGCCATGCGGCTGCCCATGCTGCCGTAGCGGGCCACCAGTGTCGCCTCGGACAACGCCTGCAGGTGGGCGATCTTGGTCAGGCCATCGGCGGCGAGGCGGGTCTGCAGGGCCTTGCCCGCCCCCCAGATGATGCCGACCGGCTGGCCGGCGAGGAAGGCTTCGGCGTCGGCCCGACCGATGACGGCGAAGCCGCGCGGCTTGTCCAGGTCCGAGGCGACCTTGGCCAGGAATTTGTTGTAGCTCAATCCGACCGAAGCCGTGACGCCGAGTTCGCGCTCGATACGGCGGCAGATCTCGGCCAGCTGCCAGGCCGGGCTCTTGCCGCGCAGGACCGCGGTACCGCCGAGGTCGAGGAAGGCTTCGTCCAGCGAGAGCGGCTCGACCAGCGGCGTGTAGTCTAAAAGGATGGCCCGTACTTGACGGCCGACGGCGGCATACTTCTCCATCGCCGGCGGGATCACTACGGCGTCGGGACAGGCCTTGAGGGCTTTGAACATCGGCATCGCCGAGCGCACGCCGAAGGTGCGGGCGACATAACAGGCGGCACTGACGACGCCCCTGCGGCCGCCGCCGACGATCACCGGCCGGTCGCGCAGTGAGGGGTCGTCGCGCTTTTCGATCGAGGCATAGAAGGCATCACAGTCGAGATGGGCGATGGCGAGGGCGGCGAGCTCCGGATGCCGCAGCAGGCGCGGCGAGCCGCAACCGGCGCAGCGGCCCTGCCGGCCCTCGCTTTCGGCGCCGCAGTCGCGGCAAAAGCCGGCCGCGCTCATGTGGCGTCCGCTTCGGACCAAAGCCAGGCCGCGCCCCTCACGCCACTGGAATCACCATGCCTGGCCTTGAGCAAACGCGTCGTCACGACATCGGAGAAGATGAACGGCGCCCATAACGCCGGCACCCGTTGATAGATCCGGTCAAGGTTCGAGAGGCCACCGCCACAGACGACGACCTCGGGGTCGAGAATGTTGATCACGCTGGCCAGGGCCTTGGCCAATCTCCGCGCGTGCCGCTCGAGCGTCGCCTCCGCGCCAGGCTCGCCCGCGGCGGCCGCGGCGGCGATTTCGGGCGCGCTGCGGGTTTCGCCGCTGACCCGGGCGTGGTCGGCTTCCAGGCCGGGGCCGGAGACGAAGACCTCGATGCAGCCGCTGCGCCCGCAATAGCATGGCGGCCCAGGTTGTTCCGCAGGCTCCGGCCAGGGCAGCGGGTTGTGTCCCCATTCGCCGGCGATCAGGTTGGCGGCCGCATGCAGTCGGCCACCGAGCACCACCCCACCGCCGACGCCGGTGCCCAGGATGACGCCGAACACGCAGTCCGCGCCGGCTGCCGCCCCGTCTGCGGCTTCCGACAGCACAAAGCAGTTGGCGTCGTTGGCCATCCGTACCGGCCGTTCGAGGCGTTGCGACAGATCGCGATCGAAGGCATGGCCTATCAGACAGCTCGAATTTGCGTTCTTCACCAATCCCGTGGCCGGCGATATCGCGCCGGGGATGGCCACACCGACCCTGGCCTCGCGGGCGTCGGCGTCGTTTTCGAGCGCGCGCACCAGATCGACGACCGCGGCCAGGGTCATGGCGTAATCATCGCGCGGCGTCGCGATGCGCCGTCGGGCCACGACCTCGCCGGCGCGGTCGAGAACGACGCCCTCGATCTTGCTGCCGCCCAGGTCGATACCTATTCGCACGCGGCCTCCCGTCCCGGATTGGCGCCAGCAAGGTGGGCCTCGATGTAGGCTCGCGCCTCGGGCCAAGTGTCAAGGCGGGCATGGCAATGCTCGGCCGCCGCGACCAGCCTGGCCAGCCGCGGGTCGGCGACGAAGTGCAGACGCACTACCTCCGCCGCTTCGGCCGCCACCGAGGCCAGATTGCGCGGAATGTCATCGAGAAAGAACACTGGCGCCTCAACTGCCTGGGCCAGCAATCCGACGGCGCCGCCCTTGCTGCCGATGTTGGCGACCACGGGATAATCCATGCCGTGCTGGCGCAGGTTCTGGCGCCGGGCCTCGGCGCGATGCAAGGGCACGTTGGTGACGACGACGATTTGCGCCTGTCGCGCCAGGGCCGACAGGGCCTCGGCGGCGCCGGCGACGGGGCCGATGGTCCCGGTGCGATGCTCGTAGAAATCCGCCAACAGGCGCCGCACCTCGGCGGCCGGCACGGACTCGCCGTTTCGCCGGTCCTTGATATTACCGGTCAGCGCGAAGGACGTCAGTTCGAGGGCCAGGCCGCATTCTTCAAGGTAGGCCTCCAGAGCCTCGACGAAGCGAAGCAGCACCTCGTCCGCGTCGCAGAGGATCAGCGGGCGGTCCGCCTGCAGGCTCAGCGCCGAGACCTGCCTGCGGACTTCGATATGGATGGCGTCCCCCGTCCTAGGCATCACTCGAATTCCCGGTCCGCTCCGGGCAGCATCCGACGCGCCCGGTCGGGTGCCTCGGGTGTCATGCCGGCGGCCTGGCAAAAGGCCAGAAGGATTGCTTCGTTGGTCAGGAGAAAGTCGAGGACACCGGCCAGAAACTCCGGCCGCGCCGCCAGATGCGACAGCGCCGCCGGCTCGGTTCCGCTCTCCTGCAGAAAGCGCCGCAACAGCGCATCGTCGGCGGCGACGTGCTGCAGCGCCTTGAGCGCGACAATGGAGGCTTGGTCGGGGGTCACGGCGTTGCTCCGGTTATGTTGCATATTTAACACGATTCTTCCGTCGCCGCGCTGCTTCCGCTGCGTTTTATGACCTCTCGCAAGGTTCATCGCGGCCCCGATTCGGATTCGGAATTTGCAGGCGCTTCAGCGCGTTGCGATGCGCCGGTGAAGCGGTGACTGCGGGTCCGAGAACGCAGCGGCAATTTAGCCCCGCACAGGTCGGCCCGGCATCCCTGAGAAGAAAAACGCGTGATTCGGCAATCGTCTTGGTGACTTTCGCGGCGATCTGAGGCAAATTTCCCTTCGATCTTCAAATCCTTGCGGAATGGGGGAGGGTCCGGTGCGTATCGTCTGCCTTTTGTTCGCGGCGTCCTTCATGTTGAGCGGCTGCTTTTCGATGAGCGAAGACATCGGACCGTACGGTCCGTTCTCGCCGGATAAGCGGGCCAAGATGCTGAAGGAAGGCTTCAACCTGAAGGTCACGCACTCTCGCTGGCAGTTCAAGCCTGACCTCGACGAGATGTTCGCAGTCTGCCGCAACTCGATCCATGTTTACGCTGCCCAGGTCTCGCAGGCCGAGGGCAAGGAGATCCAGCCGATCGACAACGACAAGATCGACCTGGGCTACGACCGCGATCACGGCTCGGGCGTCTCCACCTGCACCGCGACTTATCCGGTAGCGTACAAGCAGTAGGCGACGAGCGGCGGCGCCGGCCAGCTCCAGGTCGGCCTCAAAACAAAAGGCCCGGTGATCGCCGGGCCTTTGCCGTTTGGGCGCCGAAACGCGGATTTACTTGATCTTGCCTTCCTTGAATTCGACGTGCTTGCGCGCCACCGGATCGTACTTGCGCATCGCCAGCTTTTCCGTCTGGTTGCGCGGGTTTTTCTTGGTCACATAGTAGTAACCGGTGCCAGCGGTGCTGACGAGTTTGACCTTCAGGGTCGCAGGCTTGGCCATGACGCCACCTCAATCTTTTTCGCGTGATCGACGGTTCCCGGCCAAGATAGCCGGCGGCAACGCGAAGTCAAGTGCGACCGTGCTACTCGCTGTCAGCGACGCGACGGCCATGCAGCATCCGATATCGCGGCACCGCGTCGCGTCGGCGCCATGCCTCCGGGGCGCGGACATAGTCCTCGACATGCGCCAGCACCAGAGCCTGGATGTTGGGAATCGGCAGCGCCCGGGCTTGGCTCAGCGGGATCCAGTCGAGGTTGACGAGCTCGCCGCTGCCGCCGAGGGTGCCGGCGACGTCGTCGACCTCGGCCAGGAAGAAGCGGGCATTGAAGCGCATCGGACGGAAGGGCGGGGTGACCGCGCGGGTCAGATACTCCAGGCGGTCGAGCGCCGGGCCGAAGCCGGTAGCGTAGAACCGCCCCCAGGCGCCGGGGGCCCGTTTTGGCGCCGCCATCGGACGGCCCAGGATCAGCCCGGTCTCCTCGAAGGTCTCACGCACCGCCGCCATGGCCAGGGCCTGCGCCCGGCTGGCGCTGGCCGCCCGCTGCAACAGCGCCGAGACACGCTGCGACAACGGTGCGGCCGCGGTGGCGTAATGATCGGCGCGGTCGACGCGTCCGCCGGGGAACACGTACTGATCCGGCATGAACCTGTGGCGGCTGTGCCGCTGCCCCATCAGGACACAGGGCGTGCCCCGGAGGTTGCGCAACAATATCAGCGTGGCGGCGTCTCGCGGTCGGACGGCGCGGCGGGAACTACGACACGAAAGGCTCATGATCTCACGCCAGAACGGGTCCGCACCATGCCGCGCGGCCGCCGCGATGTCCAGCGCCGGGCCGCCTGCTTGCGACTCAGTTTGCTGGCTCGCCGGGCCTGGGGCCGCCGAAACCGTGCATGCGAAAGGCCCACTGCAGCGCGACGAGCGCGCCCTTGATGCGCGGCAGCAGCAGCAACGTCAGGATCACGCTCAGCGGCAGCCAGATCAGCCAGTGCAAGACGGTCGGCGGCGCCCACTGCCGCTCGACCAGCAGGACCAGCGGTATCACGAGGTGGCCGACGACGAGAATGGTGACATAAGGCGGTGCATCATCGGCGCGCTGGTGGTGCAGCGCCTCGCCGCAACGGCGACAGCGGTGATCGACCTTCAGGTAGCCGCGGAACAGCGCGCCGCGGCCGCAGCGGGGGCAGTGTCCCCGCCAGCCGCGCCACAGCGCCGCCAACAGCGGCTGCCGCTCCGCCGCGATGGACGAACGCGCCGAGCCCGGGCTCATCGGCCTTTGCGCCGGGCCGGCGCCTTGTGCTCTCGGCGCGGCTTGCCTTTCCGTTCGGTCCGACCGGGCCTGGGCGCCTCGTCCCAGTCGGCCAGGCGCAGGCTCAGGCTGCCGGTGATGGTGTCGGCCTGAGCGAGGCGCACCCGGACCCGGTCGCCCAGGCGATGACGGCGCCCGCTGCGCTCGCCGACGAGCACCTGGCCTTCCTCCTCATAGCGGAAGTACTCGCTGCCCAGGCTGCTGATCGGGACCAGCCCGTCGGCGCCGGTCTCGTCCAGGCGAATGAACAGGCCGGCCCGCGTTACGCCGCTGACGGTGCCGCTGAACTCGGCATTGATCCGCTCGGCCATGAAGGCGGCGAGATAACGATCGGCGGCTTCCTGCTCCGCCGCCATCGAGCGCCGCTCGGTCATGGAGATGTGCTCGCCGACCGCCGCCTGCTCATCGATTTCCTCGTCGCTCAGTCCGTCCGGACCCAGACCGAGGCCGCGGATCAGCGCCCGATGCACCAGCAGATCGGCGTAGCGCCGGATCGGCGAGGTGAAATGGGCGTAGCGCCGAAGCGACAGGCCGAAGTGGCCGATGTTATCGGGGCTGTACATGGCCTGCGCCTGGCTGCGCAGGATGGCCTGATTGACGACCTCGTGCCGGGGCGTGTCGGTGACCCGGGCCAGGATGCGGTTGAAGAGCTTGGGCCGGATCACTTCGCCCAACGACAGGGTCAGGCCCAGGCTGGCCAGGAACTGCTTCAGGGCCCGCATCTTCTCCGGGCTGGGGCTGTCGTGGATGCGGTACATGCAGGGGATGCGCAGGCGCTCCAGTTCCTCGGCGGCGGCGACGTTGGCGGCGATCATGAACTCCTCGATCAGCCGGTGGCTGTCAAAGCGCGGCCGGGGCCGGACGCTGTCGACATGGCCGTCCTGGCCAAGGACGATCTCCAGCTCCGGCAGGTCGAGGTCAAGCGGCTCGCGGCGCGCGCGGGCCCGCATCAGCGCCGCCCAGGCACCGTAAAGCGGCTCGATCAAAGGTGCGATTTTGGCCGAGGGCAGGGCGTCGGCGCGGCCCTCGCGGGCCGCTTGCACGGCCTCGTAGGTCAGACGCGCGTGCGAGCGCATCAGCGCCCGCTCGAAGCGATGCGAAAGCTTGTTGCCATCGCGGTCGAGCCGAATGGTGACGGTGAGCGCCGCCCTGTCTTGGTCCGGTTTCAGCGAGCAAAGCTCGTTGGAGAGCGCTTCCGGCAACATCGGCACGACCCGATCGGGGAAATAGGTCGAGTTGCCCCGCTCACGCGCTGTTCTGTCGAGAGCGCCGGCGGCTTGGACGTAGTGGGCGACGTCGGCGATGGCGACGACGATCCGCCAGCCTTGGCGGTTGGCCGGGTCGTCGTCTGGGGCGGCCCAGACCGAATCATCGAAGTCGCGGGCATCCGCGCCGTCGATGGTGACCAGCGGCAGCTGCCGCAGATCGCGTCGTCCCTCCAGCCCCACTTCCCTGCCAGCGGCGGCTTCGGCCAGCGTTTCCGCATCGAATTCGCTGGGGATGCCGTTTTCGTGGATGGCTATCAGGCTGAAGGCGCGCGGGGTCCCAAAGCTGCCCAGCCGCTCGACGACCCGGGCCTCGCGCAGGCCGAGGCGCGGCCCCGGCACCGGTTCGACCGCGACCAACTCGCCGCGCTTGGCCTGGTTCAGGTTCTCCGGTGCGATGCGCAGGTCGAATTTGTGCCTGCGGTCGGTCGGCAGCAACCGCCACGAACCAGCAATCTGCTGCACGACGCCAATCACGCGCTCTGGCGTCCGGGGCAGGCGGCGGATGACGCGCGCGGCGTAGCCTTCCTCCGCGCGCGCAAGACGGGCCAGGACGCGCTCCCCTTCGCCCAGGGCTGGGCCTCCGTGCCGGTCCTCGACAATGACGATCCGAGGCGGCGGGTCGTCCCGGTCCCAGTTCGCGGGACGGGCGTGCAGATCGCCGTCAGCGTCGACCGACGTCACCTCGAGAACGGTGACGGCAGGCAGGCGTCCCGGCGTCGTCACTCGCCGGCGCCGGCCCCGCTCGAGCAGCCCTTCGTCGACCAGCTCGCGTAGCAGCGACTTCAGCGCCGGCCGGTCCGCGCCGCGGATCTGGAAGGCGCGCGCGATCTCGCGCTTACCGACCTTGCCGGGCGACTCATTGATGAATCGCAACAGCTCGGCCTTGCTCGGCAGCGGCGCCGGTTGTGCCGTCTTGCGAACCACGGTTCAGCCCTCTCGAGCTGCGCTCATCCGGCCTCGGCGCCGGCGTTGCCGCTGGGTCGTCTCTTGCCCTTGGGCGCCTTGCGCGTCTTGCTCGCGCCCGACTTCGCTCGCGCTGTGCGAGGGCGGGACGGGCGTGCGGCGCGCTCGGCCAGAAGGCTTACCGCCTGCTCCAGGGTGACATCGTCTGGGGTCAGGTCCTTCGGCAGCGTGGCATTGACCTTGCCGTGCTTGACGTAAGGGCCGTAGCGGCCCTCCATGACGTTCACCGGGCCGCCGTCCTGGGGATGGGCGCCGAGTTCGCGCAAGGCGGTGGCGGTGGTCCGGCCGCGCTTGGCGCCGCGCGCTTCGGCAAGCACGCTGACGGCGCGGTTGAGGCCTACGCTCAGCACTTCCTCGGTGCTGGCGAGCCGCGCATATTTCCCGTCCATCCTGAGGAACGGACCATAGCGGCCGATGCCCGCCTCGATCGGCTGCCCGGTGTCGGGATGCAGGCCGACGTCACGCGGCAGTCGCAAGAGCTGCAAGGCCAGCTCCAGGTTCAGGTTGTCGGGGTTGACGTCCTTGGGCAGCGAGGCGCGTTTCGGCTTTTCACCGTCTCCGCCCTCGCCAAGCTGCAGATACAGGCCGAAGGGTCCCTTGCGCAGGCTGACCTCGAGGCCGGTTTCCGGATCGGTGCCGAGAACCTGCTGGTCGAGATCGAGATCGGCGGCATCGCCGTTGTCGGCGCCGCCGGCGAGCGGACGCGTATAGCGGCATTCCGGATAGTTTGAACAGCCGACGAAAAAGCCGAACTTGCCGCCTTTCAAGCTGAGCTTGCCGTCGCTGCAGCGCGGGCAGGCGCGATTGTGTCCGCGGTCGCCGTAAAGATGCGGCGCCAGCAGCTCGTCGACGGCGTCGAGAACATCGCGGACCTTCAACTCGGTAGTCTCGCCGACCGCCCCTTCGAAGTCGCGCCAGAACCGCCGCAATACCTCGCGCCAGTCGACCTGACCGGCCGAGATCTCATCCAGCTGCTGTTCAAGGTCGGCGGTGAAGCCGTATTCGACATAACGGCCGAAATAGCTTTCCAGGAAGGCGGTGACCAGCCGGCCCTTGTCCTCGGGATAGAAGCGGTTCCGCTCCAGGCGCACGTAGTTCCGCTCCTGCAGAACGCTCAGGATCTGCGCGTAGGTCGAAGGGCGGCCGATGCCGAGCTCTTCGAGGCGGCGCACCAGGGTGGCCTCGGAATACCGCGGCGGCGGCTCGGTGAAGTGCTGCTCGCGCGTCAGCGGCCCGCGCGCCAGGGGGGCCAGGGGTTGAATCGCCGGCAGGCGGCTGGCGTCCTCGCCTTCGCCCAGGGGATCATCGCGGCCTTCCTCGTAGAGCTTCAGGAAGCCCGGGAATTCGACCACCGAGCCGGTGGCTCGGAAGGTGACGGCGCCTTCGCCGTCGCGGACGTCGACGGTGGTGCGCTGCAGGCGCACGCTTTCCATCTGGCTGGCGATGGCGCGCTTCCAGATCAAGTCGTAGAGCCGCCATTGATCGCGGTCGAGGCGGCGTTCCAGCGTCCGCGGTTGGCGGCTGGCATCCGTCGGACGGATGGCTTCGTGCGCCTCCTGTGCGTTCTTCGCCTTGGTCCGGTAGACCCGTCGTTGCTCCGGCACGAAGGCGTCGCCGAACTCGCTGGCGATGAAGCGGCGCGCGCCCTGGATGGCCTCGTCGGCCATTTGCACGCCGTCGGTGCGCATGTACGTGATCAGGCCGACGGTCTCGCCGCCCAGGTCGACGCCCTCGTAAAGTCGTTGCGCGATGCGCATGGCGCGGCTGGCGCTGAGGCCGAGCTTGCGCGAGGCCTCCTGCTGCAAGGTCGAGGTGGTGAAGGGTGGTTGCGGGTGGCGCCGGGTCGGCCTGGTCTCGACGCTGGCGGCGCGGAAATCGTCGGCCGCCTCGATCGCCGCGACCGCCCGCCGGGCGTCCGCCTCCGTGCCGAGCGAGAACTTGTCCAGCTTGTCATCGCCAAGATGGCTCAGCCGGGCGCTGAAGCCGTCGCCGGCCTCGGTGCTGAACTGGGCCTCAATGCTCCAGTATTCCCGGGGTTCGAAAAGCTCGATTTCATTCTCGCGCTGGCAGATCAGGCGCAAGGCCACGGATTGCACACGGCCGGCCGAGCGCGCGCCGGGCAGCTTGCGCCAGAGCACCGGCGACAGCGTGAAGCCGACGAGATAATCGAGGGCCCGGCGCGCCTGCTGGGCGTTGACCAGATCCATGTCCAGCGCGCGCGGGTTCGCCATGGCCTCGCGCACCGCGTTGCGCGTGATCTCGTTGAAGACGACACGCTCGACCGGCAGATCATGCAGCTTGTGCTTGGCCGCCAGGGATTCCAGCAGATGCCACGAGATCGCCTCGCCCTCGCGGTCCGGGTCGGTCGCGAGAATCAGCCGCTCGGCGCCTTTCAGCGCCTTGGCGATGGCGGCCAGGTGCTTGGCCGCCTCGGAATCGATCTCATAGATCATCTCGAAGTTCTGGTCCGGCCGGACCGAGCCGTCCCGCGAAGGCAAATCGCGCACGTGGCCGTAGCTCGGCAGCACGAGGTAGTCGCTGCCAAGGTACTTGTTGATGGTCTTGGCCTTGGCGGGAGATTCGACGACGACGACGCGCATTGATGAAATGGTTCGAGAGTCCGGCCTCAGAGAGGGTGGTGACGGTCCGGCTTCAGCGGAGCGACACCCTGTTGCCGGGGTGCCGGTCCAAGCGGCCGGCCAGATCAAGTTCAAGCAAAATGGTGATAACCACGGGTGGTGTCAACTCGCTCTGTCGAAACAACTCGTCGACCTCGACCGGCGTGGGCCCCAGCAAGTCAAGCACCACGCCACGGGCCTGATCGACGTTTGAGGGCTCTGGTGGGACCGCGGAGAGGCGTTCCAGACCACTCGCGCCGGGCTCCTCGACGGTGCGTTCGCGCATGCGATGCAGGCCGTCGATGACGTCTTCGGCGCCCTCGGTGAGCTGCGCGCCCTGGCGGATCAGCGCATTGGCGCCGCGCGCCCGGGGGTCGAGCGGCGAGCCCGGTACGGCGAAGACCTCGCGGCCCTGCTCGCCGGCCAGCCGCGCCGTGATCAGCGAGCCCGAGCGAGGCGCAGCCTCGACCACGAGCACGCCGAGCGAGAGGCCGGAGATCAGTCGATTGCGGCGCGGAAAGTGGCGCGCGGTGGCGACCTGGCGCATCGGCATCTCGGAAAGCGCGGCGCCGGATGCAATGATTTCGTCGTAGAGTGCGCCGTTTTCAGGCGGATAGACGGCATCGACTCCGCCGGCGATAGCGGCGATGGTCCCTGTCGCAAGGGCCCCCTGATGGGCGGCGGCGTCGATGCCGCGGGCCAGGCCGGAGACGATGACGAAGCCGGCGGCGCCGATCTCCTGGGCCAGACGCCTGGCCAGACGGGCGCCGCTCGCCGAGGCATTGCGGGCGCCGACGATGGCGACGCCGTCGCGTTGCAGTAGAGCAACCTTTCCGCGCACGAAAAGGAGCGGCGGCGGGTCGGCGATATTGCGCAGCAGCGGCGGATATGCGGATTCGGGATAGGCGATAATGGATACGCCCGCCGCCGCCGCCATCTCCAGCTCGCGTTCGACGTCGTCCAGGCGGGCCAGGCGGATCCGGCTGCCGCCGCCGCGGCGGGCCAGATCGGGCAGGGCGTCGAGGGCGGCGTCGGCGGCACCGTAATGCGCCAGCAGCTGATAGAAGCTGACCGGGCCGACGTTGTCCGAACGGATCAGGCGCAGCCAGTCACGACGCTCTGCTTCCGACAGCTGCCGCTTGGCTTCCCGCATGGCCGCGAGCTTGACGCAGGAAGGAACGGGCGTCAATCAACGGTAGTATCAGCGGAAGCCGCTCGCGACTTTGCAGCTCCGCCGCCGATCTTCGTCTCCTGCCCGCGGACAAGGCGGCGAATGTTAGCGTGGTGGCGCACGACGATCAGCAGGGCCATGGCGGCGATCACCTCCATGCGCTGCCAGTCGGCGAGCACATAGGCGTAGGCCGGACTCGCCAGCGCGGCGAGAAGCGTGGCCAGGGAGGAATAGCGGAAGAGGGCAGCCACGACGAGCCAGGTGGCGCAGGCAGCGACCCCAACCCATGGCGCCAGCGCCAGCAGGATGCCGAGGAAAGTCGCCATGCCCTTGCCGCCCTTGAACTTCAGCCAGGGCGGGAAACAGTGTCCCAGTACGGCCCCTGCCGCCGCCAGTACCGCCATGTCCGGCCCCAGGGTGCCGGCGGCCAGCACGGCTGCCGCGCCCTTGCCGCCGTCCAGCAGCAGCGTCAGCAGGGCCAGACCCTTGCGGCCGGTCCGCAGGACGTTGGTGGCGCCGATGTTGCCGGAGCCGATGCGCCGGATATCGCCCAGCCCGGCCAGTCGCGTGAGCAGCAGCCCGAATGGGATCGAGCCGACCAGGTATGCGATGACGAAGCCGGCGATGAACGGCCAGGTGTAGGTCCAGTCGCCGAGCGGCTCGACCATGGCTCAAGCCTGAGCGGCGCGGGCGTAGACGGCCTTGCCGCCGACCACCGTGCGCCGGACAAAACCCTGCACCGGCCGTCCGCCGAAGGGCGAGTTCTTCGATTTGCTGCGGAAGGCCTCGTCGTCGATCTGCCAGGGCGTGTCGATCTCGACAATGACGAGGTCTGCCGGCGCGCCGGGAGCCAGGCGGCCGTGCGGCAGGTTCAACAGTCGCGCCGGGCCGGCGGTCATCTTGCCGATCAGTTCGAGCAGCGATAGGTCGCCGTTGTGGTAAAGCTCCAGGGCCAGCGGCAGCAGCGTCTCCAGGCCGACGATGCCGCTCGCCGCCTGCTCGAATGGCAGGCGCTTGCTTTCCACGTCCTGCGGATCGTGGCCCGAGGCGATGACGTCGAGGGTGCCATCGGCGAGCCCGGAGACGACCGCGCGGCGGTCGGCCTCGTTGCGCAAGGGCGGCGTCGTCTTGGCGAAGGTGCGGTACTGGCCGACCGCGGTTTCGTTCAGGGCGAAGTTGTGCACCAGCGCGGTCGCCGTGACTTCGAGCCCGCGCGCCTTGGCCCGCCGGATCGCCTCGACGCCCTCGGCGGTGGAGACCGCGGCGGCGTGGTAGCGCCCGCCGGTCAGCTCGACCAGACGCATGTCGCGGTCGAGCATGACGGTCTCGGCCGCGGTCGGAATGCCGGGGAGGCCGAGGCGCATGGCGATCTCGCCCTCGTTCATCACCCCTTCGCCGGCGAGTGCGGGCTCGACCGGCAGCTGACAGATCAGCAGGTCGAAGGCGGAGGCGTAGCTGAGGCAGCGGCGCATGACCTGGGCGTCGGCGACCGCCCGGTCGCCGTCAGTGAAGGCGACGGCGCCGGCCTCGGCCAGCAGGCCGAGCTCGGTCATGCGTTGGCCGCCGATGCCCTTGGTCACCGCCGCCGAGGGCAAGGCGCGCACGATCGCGGTATCGCGCGCGCGCCGGGCCATGTATTCGACCAGCGCGACGTCGTCGATCACCGGATTGGTGGTCGGCATGGTGACGAAGGTGGTTACACCGCCGGCGGCCGCGGATTGGCTGGCGCTGGCCAGGGTCTCGCGATGCTCCGAGCCGGGCTCGCCGACAAAGACCCGCATGTCGATCAGGCCGGGGCAAAGCACCCGGCCGCCGCAGTCGACCGTCTCGACGCCCTCCGGCACGCCCTCGCTGAACAGCGCCGGGCCGATGTCGGCGATGGCGTCGTCCTCGATCAACAGGGCGCCGGGGCAATCGAGCCCGCTCGCTGGATCGATCAGGCGCGCATTCAGGTAGGCGATCCTGCTCACGGAACTTGCTCGGGCTTGCCGCGTCGGCTCATGCCGCGAGGCCATGCGGGTCGTTTCTCAGGTGCCGGGACAGCAAATCGAGCACCGCCATGCGCACCGCGACCCCCATTTCGACCTGCTCGCGGATGACGCTGCGATGGATGTCGTCGGCGACTTCGGTATCGATCTCGACGCCCCGGTTCATCGGTCCCGGGTGCATGATCAGGGCATCGGGCTTGGCATGCGCGAGCTTTTCCCGGTCCAGGCCGAAAAAGTGGAAGTACTCGCGCGTCGATGGCACGTAGGTGCCCTTCATGCGCTCGGTCTGAAGCCGCAACATCATCACGATGTCGACATCGTTCAGGCCCTCGGCCATGTCGTGGTGGACTTCGACGCCCATGCGGTCGACGTCCATCGGCAGCAGCGTCGGCGGGGCGATGACGCGCACGCGCGCGCCCATGGTGTTGAGCAGCAGGATGTTCGAACGCGCGACGCGGCTGTGCAGGATGTCGCCGGCAATGGCCACGATCAGCCCGGACAGCCGGCCGACACGGCGGCGGATGGTGAGCGCGTCGAGCAGCGCCTGCGTCGGATGCTCGTGGCTGCCGTCCCCGGCGTTGATCACCGAACCGTCGACCTTTTGCGACAGCAGCTCGACGGCGCCAGAGTCGGGATGGCGGACCACCAGCACGTCGGGTTGCATGGCGTTCAGGGTCATCGCCGTGTCGATCAGGGTCTCGCCCTTCTTGATCGCCGAGGAAGCGACCGACATGTTGATGACGTCGGCGCCGAGGCGCTTGCCGGCGAGCTCGAACGAGGTCCGCGTGCGCGTTGAGCTCTCGAAGAACAGGTTGATCTGGGTGCGACCGCGCAAGAGCGACTGCTTCTTGTCGATTTGCCGGTTCTTCGAGACGTAGCTGTCGGCGAGATCGAGAATGGCGCCGATCTCGGAAGGCGAGAGGCCCTCGATTCCCAGGAGGTGCCGGTGCGGGAAGAGGGCGGGCGCGGTATCGTGCATCAAGAGGATACTGTATAGGAGGGTCGCCCCGGCGGCGCAAGGTGTTGGCGCGGGGTGGCGGACCGCAAGGATGCGTCGGGCCGGACGGGCCGCGATTGCGGGACCAGCGGCGCGAATCGGCCGGCCGGCGGAGCGCGAGGCATGAGCGAGATCGAGAACCCGTCATCCGAGCACGTCGAGACCTCGGGGCGGCGCCAGGATTCGGTGCTGGTCGATCAGGTTGCCGACTGGCTGATCCGTCGGGCGCTGGGCGAGTCGGACCTGTCCACTCTGATGGCTGGTTGCTGCGATCGGCTTTACGCCGCCGGCATCCCGATCCGGCGCGCGCATACGGCCTTTCGTACCTTGCACCCCTTGCTCTGGGCGATGGGCCTGCGCTGGGAGCGTGGCGAGGGGGTGGAGAGCTTGGGCTTCCGCCACGACGAATCGCCCGAGCTGTGGCAGCGCACGCCGCACTACTTCATGATGCAATCCGGCATCCAGTCGCTGCGCCGGCGCCTGGTCGGACCGGAGGCGCTGCTCGATTTCGATTTGTTGCGCGAGTTGCAGGTCCAGGGTTACACCGACTACTTCGCCTTCGTCGAGGCCTTCGACGATGCCGGCCAGGACGGCGTCGTCGGTTCCTGGGCGACCGACCGCCCCTCCGGCTTCAGCGACGGTGACCTGCGCGCCCTGGCGCGCATCCAGCAACGCCTCGCCGTCGCCTTCAAGGTGGCGATCCGCGAGCAGATCGCCCGTAACGTCGTCGACGCCTATCTGGGTCCCGAGGCCGGCCGCCAGGTCCTGAACGGCTATATCCAGCGCGGCGATCATGAAAGTATCCACGCGGTGATCTGGTATGGCGACCTGCGCCACTCGACACACCTGTCCGAGACCATTTCGCCGGCCGCCTATCTCGGCATGCTCAACAGCTATTTCGACTGCACCGCCGGCGCCGTGCTGGAAGAGGGCGGCGAGGTGCTGTTGCTTCTGGGCGATGCGGTCTTAGCGATCTTCCGCACCGGCGGGCAGGATGGCGATGCCCGCTCCGCCGCCGCCCGGGCCCTGGCCGCCGCCGAGGAGGCCGAGCGGCGGATGCGCGCGCTCAATGCCGGACGGGCGCAGCGCGACGAGCCCGTGCTGGAATTCGGGGTCGGCTTGCATGTCGGCGACGTGATGTACGGCAACATCGGCGTGCCGGAGCGGCTGCAGTTCACCGTCATCGGCTCGGCGGTGAACGAGGTCGCCCGCCTGGAAGGCTTGACCAAGGAGCTCGATCGGCCGCTGCTGGTCAGCCGCGCCTTCGCCGACCTGTGCCCGCGGCCCTGGTCCTCGCTTGGCAGCTATCCGCGCCCCGGGGTGCCCGAGCCGCTGGAGGTGCTGGCACCGGCTGAGGAGGCGGGCGAGGTCGGCGCTTAACCGACAAGACTGTCCAGGGCCCCCTGCAGGATGTAGGCGGCGGCGAGCTTGTCGACCAGCTCGGCGCGGCGCCGGCGGCTCGCGTCCGCCTCGCGCACCAGCATGCGCTCGACCGCCTGGGTCGACAGGCGCTCGTCCCAAAAGGCGATGGGCAGATCGCGCAGTTGCAGCAGGTTGGCGGCGAACTGGCGCGCCGACTGGCAACGCGGTCCCTCGCTGCCGTCCATGTTGACCGGCAGGCCCAGGATCAGGCCGCCGACGCCGTGCTGATCGACGAGCGCGAGCAGTCGGGCGGCATCGGCACGGAAGCGGTCGCGGCGCAAGGTCTCCAGCGGACTGGCGATGCGCCAGCCGGTGTCCGAGAGCGCCAGGCCGATGGTCTTCGAGCCGAGGTCCAGGCCCATCAGCCGGGTGCCTTCGGGGGTCACGCGGCGCAGTTCGGCAGGCTTGTCTAGCAGCATGGTGAATGTTAGGTTCCGCGCCGCGTTCCGGCGCCCGCGCAAAGGCTTATCTGGCCCTTTATCCCGCTCGGCGCCGACGTTAATTCCAGGGCCGCGAGAAGGTCGCACATGTCGGTCGACACCGCCACCGTCAGACGTATCGCCTACCTGGCCCGCATCGGTGTCGGCGAAGACGAGCTGGAAGGCCTGGCGAGCGAGCTGAACAAGATCCTGGCCTGGGTCGAGCAGCTGGATGAGCTGGACACCGGCGACGTGGCGCCGATGGCCAGCGCGCATGACGACGTGCTCAGCTTGCGCCCTGACGAGATTACCGATGCTGGTAATCGCGACGACGTCCTCGCCAACGCGCCTGCCCCGGCGGACGGCTTCTTTACCGTGCCCAAGGTTGTCGAGTGATGGAGGAGCTGACCGGACTGACAATCGCCGAAGCCAGACGATTGCTCGATGCCGGCGAGATCAGCGCCGCGGAACTTACTGAGGCGCATATCGAGGCGGTGGAAGCGGGGCGGGCGCTCAACGCCTTCATCACCGAAACGCCCGAGAAGGCGCGCGCCATGGCCGCGGCCTCCGATGCGCGGCGCGCCGAGGGCCGGGCCGGGCTGCTGGAGGGTATCCCGGTCGCGATCAAGGACCTGTTCTGCTGCGCCGGCGTGCCGACGACCGCCGCCAGCCGCATCCTCGGCGGTTTCACGCCGACCTACGAGAGCACGGTGACGGCGAAAATGTTCGCCGAGGGCGCGGTGCTGCTGGGTAAGACCAACCTGGACGAATTCGCCATGGGCTCGTCGAACGAGACCAGCTGCCACGGACCGGTGGTCAATCCCTGGCGGATCGATGGCGACAACCGGCCGCTGGTGCCCGGCGGCTCGTCCGGCGGCTCGGCGGCGGCGATCGCCGCCCGTATGGCGCTGGGCGCCACCGGCACCGATACCGGCGGCTCGATCCGCCAGCCGGCCGCCTTCACCGGCACGGTCGGCTGCAAGCCGACTTACGGGCGCTGCTCGCGCTGGGGCATCGTCGCCTTCGCCTCCTCGCTCGACCAGGCCGGGCCGATGACCCGCAGCGTCCGCGACGCCGCCATCATGCTGCGGGCAATGGCCGGCCACGATCCCAAGGATTCGACCTCGGCCCGCCGCGAGGTGCCCGATTTCGAGGCGGCGCTGAGCGGAGACGTGCGCGGCCTGAAGGTCGGCGTGCCGAAGGAATACCGCATGGACGGCATGCCCGGGGCGATCGAGACGCTATGGCAGCAGGGTTGCGACTGGCTGCGCCAGGCCGGCGCCGAGATTGTCGAGGTCAGCCTGCCGCATACGAAATACGCATTGCCGGCTTACTATATCGTCAACCCGGCCGAAGCCTCCTCGAACCTGGCGCGCTACGACGGCGTGCGCTACGGCCTGCGGGTCGACGGCGCGGATGTCGCCGAGATGTATCAGAAGACGCGCGGCGCCGGCTTCGGGGCCGAGGTGCGCCGGCGCCTGCTGATCGGCACCTACGTGCTCTCGGCCGGCTATTACGACGCCTACTACCTGAAGGCGCAGAAGGTGCGCCGGCTGATCCGCGACGACCTCGACCGGGCCTTCGAGAAGGTCGACGTGTTGCTGACGCCGTCGACGCCGAGTCCCGCCTTCATCACCGGCGAGCGCTCGGCCGACCCGATCGCCATGTACCTGAACGACGTCTTCACCGTCACCGGCAATCTTTCGGGACTGCCCGGAATCTCGGTGCCGGCCGGGCTCAGCGCCGAGGGCCTGCCGTTGGGCCTGCAGGTGCTGGCGCCGGCCTTCGACGAGGAGACCATGTTCCGCGTCGCCGGCGTCGTCGAAGAGGCGGCCGGCTTCGCGGCGCGCCCGAAAGCCTGGTGGCGGAGTACGGCATGAGCACCGATGCGAGGACGCTGTTCCGGGGTGCCACGGGAGATTGGGAGGTCGTCGTCGGCTTGGAGGTGCACGCCCAGGTGATCTCCGAGGCGAAGCTGTTCTCGGGCGCGGCCACTGCATTCGGGGCCGAGCCCAACACCCAGGTGAGCCTGGTCGACGCGGCGATGCCGGGCATGCTGCCGGTGCTCAACCGGCACTGCGTGGAACAGGCGGTGCGCACTGGCCTCGGCCTCGACGCCAAGATCAACAAAGTCTCGATCTTCGACCGCAAGAACTACTTCTACCCCGACCTCCCGGCCGGCTATCAGATTTCCCAGTACAAGAACCCGATCGTCGGCGAAGGCAGGATCGTGCTCGACCTCGACGACGGCGGCACCCGCGAGGTCGGTATCGAGCGCCTGCACCTGGAGCAGGACGCCGGCAAGAGCCTGCACGACCGCCATCCGAACCAGACCTACGTCGACCTCAACCGGGCCGGCGTCGCGCTGATGGAGATCGTCTCCAGGCCGGACCTGCGCTCCGCCGCCGAGGCCGGCGCCTACGTGCGCAAGCTGCGCGCCATCCTGCGCTATCTCGGCACCTGCGACGGCAACATGGAGGAGGGCTCGCTGCGCGCCGACGTCAATGTCTCGGTGCGCCGGCCGGGCGAGCCGCTGGGCACCCGCACGGAGACCAAGAACGTCAACTCGATCCGCTTCGTCGAGGCGGCGATCAATTACGAGGCGCGCCGCCAGATCGAGCTCATCGAGGGCGGCGGCCAGGTGGTCCAGGAGACCCGCCTGTACGACCCCGAGAGCGGTACCACCCGCGAGATGCGGACGAAGGAGGAGGCGCACGACTACCGCTACTTCCCCGACCCGGACCTGTTGCCGCTGGTGCTGGAAGACGGACTGATCGAACGGCTGCGCGCCGAACTGCCGGAACTGCCGGACCGGAAGAAAACGCGCTACATGCGCGACTACGGGCTGTCTCCCTACAATGCCACCGTACTTGTAGCGGAACGGGATGTCGCCAAGTTCTTTGATGACGGCATGACGAAGCTGATCCCGCTTGCTGGAGAAGTACCCCCGCAACGTTTCGGGACAGACTTTGCGAACCTGGTAATCATGGATTTATTTGGACTTTTGAACGCCTCCGACACGGCGATTTCGGATTCACCGATCTCAGCGGAAGCGTTAGCCGAACTGTATGCGCTTCGACTTAAGTCCGAGGTAAGTCTACCGGGGCATTTGGTGAAGCGCGTACTTGCGAAAATGTTCCAGAGCGGCAAGAGCGCCGAGCAGATCGTCGACGAGGAGGGCCTGCGCCAGGTCTCGGACGCGGGCGAGATCGAGGCGCTGGTGGCGAAAGTCGTCGCCGAAAATCCCGATAAGGCCGCCGAGGTCCGTGCCGGCAAGGACAAGCTCGTCGGCTGGTTCGTCGGCCAGGTGATGAAAGCGAGCGGCGGCAAGGCCAACCCGCAGCTTGTCAATCAGGTCCTTCGCACCAGATTATTGCAGGAGTGACGATGTCGGTCCCGCGTCAGGGCGGGCCCGGCTCCGGTGTCGTGAGTTTCATCGCTTTGACCGCGGGAGGGGACCTTTGACGAAACCGATCGATCTCTACTACTGGCCGACGCCGAACGGCTGGAAAGTCAGCATCATGTTCGAGGAGCTGGGCGAGCCCTACGACGTCATCCCGATCAACATCGGCAAGGGCGACCAGTTCGAGCCCTCGTTCTTGAAGATCGCCCCCAACAACCGCATGCCGGCGATCGTCGACCACGAACCGCTGGGCGGCGGCGCGCCGCTGGCGATCTTCGAGTCGGGCGCCATCCTGGAATACCTGGCCGAGAAGTACGGCAAGTTCCTGCCCACGGATACCCGCGGCAAATACGAAGTGCTGCAATGGGCCTATTGGCAGATGGCCAACCTGGGGCCGGTCTCGGGCCACAACAACCACTTCCGCCACTACGCCGCCGACAAGAAGCAGGAGTACGCCAAGGAGCGCTTCACCAACGAATGCAACCGGCTCTACGGCGTCATGGACAAGCGGCTGGCCGACCGCGAGTTCCTGGCCGGCGACTACTCGATCGCCGACATGCTGTGCTGGCCCTGGGTCATCGGTTACGAGCGGCAGGGCCAGGACCTCAACGACTTCCCGCACCTGAAGCGCTGGTTCGAGACCATCGAGAAGCGACCGGCGGTCGAGAAGGGCCGTCACGTCGGCTGGGAGTGGCGCCGTCAGGGCCAGATGTCGGAGGAGGAGAAGAAGGTCCTGTTCGGCCAGCGCGCGCGCTAGCGCGGGCGCGCAAATGGGCGAACGCCGGAAACACTGGTCGGCGCGCACCAAGGCGGCGCAGGCGCTGGGCTGGATCGACGAGCGCACCAAGGCGGTGACGCCGCCGATCCATCCGTCGACGACCTTCATCCGCGACCCCGACAACCAGTACCGGGCCGGCTACGGCTACGGCCGCGACGAGAACCCGACCTATGACCAGGCCGAGGCCCTGCTGGCGGCGCTGGAGCACGGGCAGGGCGCGCTGCTGTTCGCCTCGGGCATGGCCGCGGCGACGGCGGTGTTCCAGAGCCTTCAGACTGGCGCGCATGTCGTGGCGCAGGAGGTCATGTACTGGGGTCTCAGGAAGTGGCTGCGTGACTTCGCCGAGCGCTTCCGCGTCGAGGTCGATTTCGTGCCGACCTGGGACCTGGCGGCGCTCAAGGCCGCGGTCAGGCCGGGCCAGACCAGGCTCGTCTGGATCGAGACCCCGGCCAACCCGATGTGGCACGTGGTCGATATCGCCGCTGCCGCCGAAATCGCCCACGATGCCGGCGCCCTTCTGGCCGTCGACAGCACCGTGGCGACGCCGATGCTGACGCAGCCGCTGAGGCTTGGCGCCGACATCGTCATGCACGCCGGAACCAAGTACCTGAACGGACACAGCGACGTCATCGCCGGCGCGCTGGTCGCCCGCCAGGCCGACGCGGCCTGGCGGGCCGTGCGCCGGGTCCGTCACGACGGCGGCGCCGTGCTGGGCTCGTTCGAGGCCTGGCTGCTGCTGCGCGGCATGCGCACCTTGCCGCTGCGGGTCGCCGCCGCCAGCGACAGCGCGCTGCGGATCGCCCGGCACTTCGAGGGGCACCCCAAGCTCAGCCAGGTGCTGTATCCGGGGTTGCCCTCGCATCCGGGACACGAGGTCGCGGCGCGACAGATGCGGGGCGGTTTTGGCGCCATGCTGTCGATCCGCCTGGCCGACGGCGAGGCCGCGGCGGTCGCGAGCGCCGCCAAGGTCGACTTGTGGAAGCGGGCGACCTCGCTCGGCGGCGTCGAGAGCCTGATCGAGCACCGGGCCTCGGTCGAGGGCGCCGGCACGCCGGTGCCGGCGGACCTGCTGCGACTGTCGGTCGGTCTGGAGGATCCCGACGACCTGATCGCCGATCTCGAGGCCGCGCTCGACTAGGCCGGGGCTTGGTGGCCCGAGCGGCCTCCACTAGGATCGCCGCAGGGAAGGGGCACACCGGGTGCCGCCGTCAATGAATGGGAATCGCACAGGAATGATCGAGCTTTACACCTGGAAGACCTCGAACGGCCGCAAGGCCTCCATCATGCTGGAGGAATGCGGCCTGCCCTACAACGTGCATCCGATCAACATCGGCCAGGGCGACCAGTTCAAGCCGGAATACGTGGCCCTCAATCCGAATTCCAAGATCCCGACCATCGTCGATGCCGAAGGCCCCGGCGGCAAGCCCTACACGGTAATCGAGTCGGGCGCCATCCTGATGTACCTGGCCGAAAAGACCGGCAAGTTCATGCCGACCGAGATGGCGGCACGCTACGAGGTCATCCAGTGGGTGATGTTCCAGATGGGCGGCATCGGGCCGATCTTCGGCCAGGTCCATCATTTCAAGCGCGCGGCGAAGGAGGAGGTGCCGTACGCGATCGAGCGCTACTCGACGGAGTGCCGGCGCCTCTACGGGGTCCTGAACAAGCGGCTGGAGGGTCGTGAGTACCTCGCCGGCGACGTCTCGATCGCCGATTTCTGCACCTTGCCCTGGGTCTTCCGCCACGATTGGCAGGAAGTCGACCTTGACGAGTTCCCGAACGTCAAACGCTGGTACGACGCGCTGATGGCGCGGCCGGCGTTGAGCCGGGGGATGGACATACCGAAGTGAGTCCCGGGCCAGGGGCATTGCGCGAACACGCTTCAGTGCGCCGCGTCCAGACGGCCTTGCGCGAGTGTGGCTCCGAGGCCGAGGTCATGGCCCTGAGCGCCACCGCGCGTTCGGCCCAGGACGCCGCCGACAGCATCGGCTGTCCACTGGGCGCGATCGTCAAGTCGCTGGTCTTTCTGGTCGAGGGCAAGCCGGTGATGGCGTTGGTCGCGGGCGACCGGCGCTGCGATACGGACGCCCTGGTCTCGGCGCTCGCGCGCGCCGGCACTGTGGCCCGGGCGGGGGCGGAGGCGGTGCGGGCCGCCACCGGCTTCGCCATCGGCGGCGTTGCGCCGCTCGGCCACCCCGCGCCATTGCCGACGGCGATCGACGCCAGCCTCGGCCGCTTTCCCCGCATCTTTGCCGCCGCCGGCCATCCGCACTGCGTCTTTCCGACGACGCTGCGGGAGCTGCGACATCTGACCGGCGGCAGCGTGGTGGCTGACTTGGGCATCTGAGCGGGTGCCGCCGGGTCGGGTTGACAGGCCGTCACCCGAAACCCTAGAAGGTGCCGGCTCTTGCCGCGCCGGAGGGATGGCCGAGTGGTCGAAGGCGCTCCCCTGCTAAGGGAGTATGGGTCAAAAGCCCATCGTGGGTTCGAATCCCACTCCCTCCGCCATCCGCCAGCGGCGGACGCGGACCCGGTCCTATGCCCGTCGGTCCGCGCGCATTAGGATCAGGTACGCGTCAACGGGGCGGTGGGCATGAGCGGGAAAGAGCAGCGTCGCAAGTTCGAGCGCTACGCCGTCGATCAGGAAGTCACCATTGAGATCGGCGGTGCGCGGCTGCATGGGCGCCTGGCGGACATCAGCGACGGCGGCGCCTTCGTCAAGCTGTCGATTGAGGTCGAAGTCGGCTCGGACGTCATGCTGGCGCTCGAGGAGGCCGGGGTGGCGGCGCCCGGTGAGGTGCGCCGCGTCGGGCAGGAGGGCTTCGCCATCCGCTTCGATGAGGAAACCGTCGGCCGCATTCTCGGCAGGGCGGCCCGGGACCCCGGCAAGGATCGCCGCTAAGCAAGGCGCCCCGAAACCTCGCGCGAGACCGTCTGACGGCCTCGCTCGGCCTCGGCCGGAGGCAAGATGACAGCGAATTCATCAAGCTGAAAGTGCGCCAAGCCAACCGCGCGCCTAGATAAAGCGAGGGCGCTTCCCCGCGCCCTCCACAGTTGGAGGCACACAATGACGGACATGAAGCGATTTCAGCGGGGTGGGCGCCGATCGGCCGCCCTCCCGGCGGTGCTGTTCGCCGGCGGGTTGCTGGTTTGGAGCGGCGCCGCCATGGCCGCCGCGACGCCGGAGAGCTTTGCCGAACTGGCGCAGAAGGTCACACCGGCGGTGGTCAACATCGCCTCGGCGCAGGACGTCGAGGTCGGCGACGGCGCGGTCCCGGGGCTGCCTTTCGAGCTGCCGCCCGGCTCTCCGTTCGAAAGGTTCTTCAAGCAATTCCGTGACGGCGAGAACGCGCCCAGCCGGGGCGCGCGGCGGCGGGTGGTCGGCGTCGGCTCCGGTTTCATCGTCGATCCGGCGGGCTACATCGTCACCAACAACCACGTCGTCGAACGGGCCCGCGAGATCACCGTTCGCCTCGACGACGAGACCAGCTATCCGGCGAAGCTGATCGGCACCGACCCGCTGACCGACTTGGCCCTGTTGAAGATCGAGGCGGGCAAAGCCCTGTCGGCGGTCGAATTCGGCGATTCCGACCGCGCCCGGGTCGGCGACTGGGTCTTGGCGGTCGGCAACCCTTTTGGACTCGGCGGTTCGGTCACGGCGGGCATCATTTCGGCCCGCGGCCGTAACATCGAATCCGGTCCCTATGACGACTTCCTGCAGATCGACGCGCCGATCAATCGCGGCAACTCAGGCGGCCCGCTGTTCACGCTCGACGGCAAGGTGGTCGGCGTCAACACCGCGATCTTCTCGCCCAATGGCGGCAGCGTCGGCATCGGCTTCGCCATTCCCGCCAACATGGCCAAGTCGGTGGTGGCGCAGCTCAAGGAGAACGGCAAGGTCGAGCGCGGCTGGCTTGGCGTCAATATTCAAACCGTCACACCCGAGATCGCCAGCAGCCTGGGTCTGGAAAGGCCTGCGGGCGCCATTGTCTCCTCGGTGATGGCCGGCAGCCCGGCCGAGCGGGCCGGTCTCAAGCAGGGCGACGTGATCGTCAAGTTCGCCGGCGAGCCGGTCCGCGACGCGCGCGAGCTGGCGCGGTCGGTGGCCCTGAAGCCGGCCGGCAGCGAAGTGACGCTGACGGTATGGCGCCAGCAGCGTGAAACGACCTTGTCGGTCGTCACCGGCGAACTGCCGGCGCAGCAGCAGCTGGCCGCTGGTGATCCCGGCAGCGCCGGCGACGCCCCCCACTATTCCAAGACGCTGGAAGCCGATCTGGCGCCGTTGACGCCGCGCTGGCGCGCCGAGCTCGGCCTGGCCAAGGAAGTCGACGGCGTCGTCGTGGTGCGGGTCAACCAAGGCCAAGCCTTCGAGCAGGGCCTGCGCCAAGGCGATGTCATCCGCAAAGTGGGCGGTGAGGCGGTCGGCTCGCCGGGCGAGATCGACGGCCTGCTGGCGAAGACGAAGTCGGGCGCGCAGGGCGCGGTGCTGTTGCTGGTCAACCGCGGCGGCCGTGACATCTTCCTCGGCCTCAAACTGGGCGTCGCCTGAGCCCCCCGGAGCGGCGCCAATGCAGCGGGCCAATCGGACCATCCCCGGTTGGCCCGCCCTTTTTTGCTATAATCCAGCCGTGTGAGTTTCTGCCTTGGGGATGAGGAAGCCGGATGTCTGCCACCGCGGGGACGAAGAACTTTGGCCGGTTCGGGAGAGTGGCGGCGAGATGCGGATACTGTTGATCGAGGACGACGAGAAGACCGCCGACTACATCCTGAAGGGCTTGAGCGAATGCGGCTATGTCAGCGACCGCGCGGCGGACGGCCGTGAAGGGCTGTATCTGGCGACCGGCGGCAACTACGATGCCCTGATCGTTGACCGCATGCTGCCAAGCCTTGACGGCCTGTCCATCGTCAGGGCGCTGCGCGCCGCCGAGATCTCGGTGCCGGTGCTGATCCTGAGCGCCCTTGCCCATGTCGATGAACGGGTCAGCGGCCTGCGCGCGGGCGGCGACGACTACCTGACCAAGCCGTTCGCCTTCTCCGAGCTGCAGGCCCGGCTGGAAGCGTTGTTGCGCCGGCCGCGGACGATTCAGCAACAGACGACGCTGCAGGTCGGCGACCTGAACATGGACCTGCTGGCACGCAAGGTGACGCGGGCGGGGCGGGCCATCGATCTGCGCCCGCAGGAGTATAAGCTGTTGGCGTTCCTGATGCGGCACGCCGGCGAGGTGGTCACGCGCACCATGCTGTTCGAGGGCGTCTGGGACTTCTATTTCGATCCGCAGACCAACGTCGTGGATGTGCACATCAGCCGGCTGCGGCAGAAGGTGGACAAGGGCTTCGATCAGCCGCTCATTCACACCCACCGCGGCGGCGGGTATTCCATCAGTGCTGACGCCTAGGCTGTTTCGAACCTCGACCTTCCAGTTCGCGCTCTTCTATCTGGCGCTGTTCAGCCTGACACTGCTGACGGTGCTGGGGGTGGTCTACTGGTCCGTCTCGGGCCTGGTGGAACGGCAGATGGCCGAAACCGTGGCAGCCGAGCTCCGCGGCCTCTCCGAACAGTACCGGGACGAGGGCCTGCAACGGCTGATCGAAGTGATCCGCGAGCGTAGCGGTCCCGGCGGCGATGTCCAGAACGTCTATCTGCTGACCGACGCGCGGCTGCGCCCGCTTGCCGGCAATCTTGGCAAATGGCCGGAGTACCGCGCCCGCGAGGACGGCTGGCTGGAGATGGAGTTGGCGCGCCAGGACGACCCCGGCGGCGAGCCGCACCTGATCCGGGCCCGCCGGTTCGATCTGCCCGGTGATTTCAGGCTGCTGGTCGGACGCGACACCGAAGTCCGCGCGGATCTGCTGCAGCTGATCCTGGAGGCGCTGGCCTGGGCGCTGGCCCCCGCACTCGGGCTGGGTCTGTTGGGCGGGGTCCTGATCGGCCGCTACAGCCTACGCCGCGTCGATGCCGTGGGCGGCATCGGCAAGGAGATCGTCAAGGGCGACCTTTCGCGGCGGGTGCCGGTGTCGGGCAGTGGCGACGAGTTTGACCGCCTGGCGGTAACCATCAACGAGATGCTGGAACAGATCCAGACCTTGATGACCGGAATGCGTGTCGTTACCGACAGCCTGGCGCACGACCTGCGCAGCCCGCTGACGCGGATCAAGAGCGGCATCGAACAGGCCCTTCGCCGCGGTGACGATCCCGAGCTGTACCGCCAGACGCTGGAAGCGACGGCTGTCGAGCTGGAGACCATCCTGCGTACCTTTGAAGCCTTGATCAACATCGCCGAGGCGGAAGCGGGCATGGACCGCCAGAAGCCGGACCTGCTCGACCTCTCCAGCCTGGTCGACGATCTCTACGAGGTTTATCAGCCGTTGGCGGAAGAAGCGGGCATCGCATTGGACTGCGCCGTCGAGGGCGGCATCGAGGTTCTCGGACGCCGGCAGCTGCTGGCCCAGGCCATCGCCAACCTGCTGGACAACGCCGTCAAGTACACGCCGGCAGGCGGCCAGATCCGGGTCCAGCTGTTACGCGAGATCGGGCAGGTGCGGCTTAGCGTCACGGACAACGGGCCCGGTATCCCGGAGGCGGATAGAGAACGCGTCTTGCAGCGTTTCGTCCGCCTCGATACCAGCCGCGGCACGCCCGGCAGCGGCCTCGGGCTGAGCCTGGTCGCCGCGGTCGCCAAGTTGCATGACGGCCGGCTGACCTTGGCCGACAATGATCCGGGGCTTCGCGTTAGTTGGGAATTGCCGGCTGCGGCGTAGGCGGCCCTGGCAGGGTTACCGCCGGTGCGCGGCGGCGACGTCGCGCCAATCCCCGTCGGCGCGCCAACCGAGCAATCGCTCGGCCTTGCGGGCGTCGAGAGGGCTGGCGTAGGCGTCACCGTCATAATGCGCCCGGTCGCGAAGCTCGGGCACGTGGCCCCAGATCTTTGCCAGACGCTCAAGCGTCGCCTCGCGCCCGATCGTGTCCCGCGCAGCAACGATGAAAGTGTCTAAGGCGGGGCCGTCGTAATCCAAGGCCAGCCGGAAACAGCGCGCGGCGTCGGCGGAGCGGACGTAGGTGCGCAAAGTCGACAGCGCGCCATAGGGCTTGATGCCGCCGGTAGCGACGAAATCCGGGGGTGGGGCTGCATCGGGATCAGCCAGTTCCAGCTGGGCCAGGATCGCCGCCTCTTTCTCGGGCCGGACGATCAAGGTCGGCCGCAGGCAGAGCACCCGCAGCCGGCCATGTCGGGCGACGTACTCCGCCATCTGCTCGATCAGCTGCTTGCTCAGGCCATAAGCCCCCGTAGGGCGCAAAGGGTGCGCCTCGTCGATCGGCAGGTGGTCGGCGGGATGCTCGCGATCGATGCCGAAGGCGCCGCAAGTGCAGGCAAGCACGGCCATGCTCAGGCCCGCCGATTCAGCCGCCTGCAGCACGTTCCAGGTGCCCTGGACGTTGGTCCGCACATAGGCCGTCTCGCTGTCGCCATCGCCATCGTCGATCGCCGCCAGATGGATCAGCGCCTGCTGCCCGGCCAGGGCCTCCCTGACGGCGTCCGCGTCGAGGATGTCGGCCTCGACGTAAGGCACGGATTGCCGCGGCGGCTCACGGTCGAGCACCGTGACCGCGCAGCGGGTCCTCAGCTCGTCGACGACGAAGCGGCCGAGCCGGCCACTGCCGCCGGTGACGAGCACGCGTTCAAATCTCCTGTTCATCGCGTCTCCGACTGAAGTATGCGAAAATACCGTTGATTCATGCTAATCATTGTCACCCGGCAAGAGGTGAATGACGTGATGTTCAATCTTGATCGCTTTGTCGACGATTGTTACGCCGCCCTGGCCGAAGACGAGAGCCACAAGGCGGTGCGCGAGGTCGTGGCCCGCGCCGTCGCCGATCCGGCCGGCGTCCGCGCGGCGCTGGGCGAACCTATGCGCGGCGAGGTGCAGAAGCTGCATGACGGCGACGATCTGACGGTGATCAACGTGGTCTGGGCGCCGCGGATGACCATCATGCCGCACAATCACGAGATGTGGGCCGTGATCGGCGTCTACTCCGGCCGCGAGGACAACATCTTCTGGCGCCGGGTCAAAGAGGCGCCGGGCGGCCTGATCGAGGCGGCGGGCGCCCGCTCGCTGGGTCAGGGCGAGGCGGTGCCGCTCGGCCGCGACATCATCCACTCGGTGACCAATCCGCTCGGCCGCTTGACCGGCGCCATCCACGTCTATGGCGGCAAGTTCTTCACCCAGTCGCGCAGCGAGTGGGACCCGGAGACGCTGCTGGAAGGCCGCTATGACGTGGAGAAGAACATGCGCCTGTTCCAGGAGGCGAACGCGCTCAGCGCCGTTGCCTGACGCAAGCAACCAGGGAGGACCGGATGAAGGCCGCGGTATTCAAGCAGCGTGGGCAGCCCCTGGTGATCGAGGCGGTACCCGACCCGGCGCCGCTGGCCAACGAGCTGCTGTTGAAGGTGGCGGCCTGCGGCATCTGCGGCACCGACCTGCACTGGAGCGAATACGAGATTCCTGAGGGCACCTGGCGGACGCTGGCGCCGGGCTCGGTCATGGGCCACGAGTTCGCCGGCGAGGTCGTCGAGGTCGGCCGCGACCTCAAGGGCCAGTGGAAGGTCGGCGACCGCGTCTGCGCGCAGCCGCCGCTCGGCTGCGGCAGGTGTCCGGCCTGTCTCGCCGGCCGCAGCTATCGTTGCCAGCGGGTGATGACCCGCGCCTCGAACAAGCTGACCGGCGCCTATGCCGAGTTCACACGGGTTGGCGCGGCGGAGACCTTGCGGCTGCCGGAGTCCGTCGACTATGACCTGGGCGCCCTGGTCGAGCCGCTGGCCGTGGGCCTGGCGGCGGTGCGGCGGGCCCGTCTGAGCCAAGGCGATGCGGTGCTGATCGTCGGCGGCGGACCGGTCGGCCTCTCTGTCGCCCTGTGGTGCCGCTTCTTCGGCGCCCGTCACGTCATCGTCTCCGACCTGGTCCGCGCCCGGGCCGAGCGCGCCACCGAATTCGGCGCCACGGCGGCGATCGATGCGACAAAGGAGGATGTGGCCGCGCGGGCGAAGCAGATCGCCGGCGAAGCCCCCTCGATCGTCTTCGACTGCGTCGGCGTGCCGGGCAGCATGCAGCTGACGATCGACTATGCGCCCAACTACGCGCGCATCGTCGTCGTCGGCCTGTGCATGGCCCAGGACAGCTTTTTCCCGGCCCGCGCCATCATGAAGGAGCTCGATCTCAGCTTCGCCTTCGTCTACACCAAGGCCGACTTCGAGTTCGTCATCGAGATGCTGGGGCGCGAGCGCATCGACCCCGCGGGCCTCGTTACCGACCATGTCGGCTTCGACGGCTTCTCGGCCGCCTTCGAGGCCCTGAAGCGCCCGAGCGGGCAGATCAAGGTGCTGTTGCGCCCGGATTGAGCGAACCGATCAGGCCGCGGCCGCCAGGATCAGATCCGCGCACTTCTCGCCGATCATCATGCAGGGACCGTTGGTGTTGCCCGAGACCAGGGTCGGCATGATGGCGCCGTCGGCGATCCTGAGGCCCTGGAGGCCGTGCACCCGAAGCTGATCGTCGACCACCGCCATCGCATCGCCGCCCATCTTGCAGGTGCCGACCGGGTGGTAGGCGGTCTCCGCCTTCTCGGCGATGAAATCGAGAATCTCGTCGTCCGACTGCACCTCGGCGCCGGGCTGCACTTCGGCGCCGCACAGCTCCTGCATCGCCTTGGTGGCGATGATCCGTCGGATCACCCGAACGCCGGCGATCAGCGTCTCGCGGTCGATCGCGGCGTCGAGGAAGTTGAAACGGATCGCCGGGTGCTCCGACGGCTCCGCCGACTTGATGTGGATCGAGCCCAGGCTTTCGGGCCTGAGCTGGTACAGCGTGCAGGTGATGCCGGCATCCGGGCCGAGTTCGCGCTTACCGTTGCGCAGGACCACATGGTAGGGCACGAAGTGGATCTGGATATCGGGCGATTCCAGTTCGGCCCGTGTCCTAAGGAAGCCCAGGACCGGGGCCGAGGGCAGGTTCAACAGGCCGCCGCGCGTCAAGCCGTAGCGCAGGATCTGCCCGGCCAGGCCGATGCCGCGGGCGCGGTCGTTGTAGGCGATGCCGGGCCGGGTGATGCGGAAGATCGTGCGCGGCGCGATATGGTCGCGCAGGCCCTCGCCGACGCCCTTGAGCTCGTGCCGGACCGCGATGCCGGCCCCCTGCAGGACCTCGGAACGGCCGATCCCTGAGAGCTCGAGCAGCTGGGGAGAATTCACCGCGCCGGCGCAGAGGATCACCTCGGCCCGGGCGCGCGCCTCGCGCACCTCGCCGCCGACACCGTATTCGACGCCGACGCAGCGCTTGCCCTCCAGCAGCAGGCGGCGGCCGAGCGCGCCCGTCTCGATCTTCAGGTTGGAACGGTGTCGGATCGGGTCGAGGTAACAATAGGCGGCGCTCATGCGCCGGCCGCGGCTGATCGTCGTCTGCGTCTTGACGATGCCCTCCTGGCGGGCGCCGTTGTAATCGTTGTTGCGCGGGAAGCCGAGCTCGTCGCCGGCGCGGAACAGCGCCTCGTACATCGGGTTCTGGTCCGGGGCGACGCTGACCCACAAGGGGCCGCCCTGGCCGCGCCATTCGTCGGCGCCGTCCTCGTAGTGCTCCATCCGCTTGAAGATCGGCAGCACGTCTTCGTAGCTCCAGCCGCGGTTGCCGAGCTGGGCCCAGGCGTCGTAGTCGAGCCGCTGGCCACGCACGTAGACCAGACCGTTGATCGAGCTGGAGCCGCCCAGAAGGCGTCCGCGCGGCACCGGGATCGGCCGGTTGCGCATGCTCTGCTCGGGCTCGGAGCGGTAGCACCAGTTGGCCGCCGGGTCGTCGATCAGCTTGCTGAAGCTGACCGGGACGCGGCTGAGGTAATGCCCCTTGGGTCCGGCCTCGAGCAACAGGACGCGATGTCGGCCGTTTGCCGTCAGCCGGTTGGCCAGCGCCGAGCCGGCCGAGCCGGCGCCGACGATGATGTAATCGAACTGGTTCTCCGCCACGTCGCGCACCCCCGCTGAGAAGTGCCGGACTTATGCCCGAATTCGCCGGGCCCGCCAAGACGGCGGGCGGCTTATGCGGCGGCTTCGCAGAGGTCCCGGGCGATCTCTTCCCACTCCTCGGCCAGCGAGGCCGAGGAATGCGGTTTGGCGGCGCGCCGGTACCAATAGCCGGCGTTGGCCTGGTCGCCCTCGACGCGGTGCAGATAGGCGTGCACCCAGGCGCCTTCGGCGTCCGCCTGCTCCTGGACCAGCTTGTGGGCGGCCCGCCAGTCGCCTTTGGCCTCCTGCCACAGCGCCTGCAGCGCCTTGCTGAGGGCGGCGGGCGGCGCCTCGCTGTCGAGCGAGGCCTTGAACGCGGCGAATTGCATCTTCATGCCTCCCTGTCTCGGCGTCGGCGGCGAATGTTAGTGTGCAAGTATACAAGGGGTGCTGTCCGGCGGAAGGAGCCGCGGCGCCCAGCTGAAGCAAGGGAGGGTTCCTGGCCATGTACGAAACCTTGGACTTCGAGATCCGCGATCAGCTCGCCCGCATCACCTTGAATCGGCCCGACCGCTTCAACGCCATGAACCTGGAGATGAGCCGGGAGTTGATGACCCTGGCGATCGAGTGCGGCGAGAACCCGGAGCTCCGGGCGGTGCTGATCACCGGTGCCGGAAAGGCCTTCTGCGCCGGCGGTGATCTGCCCTCGTTCCGGGCCAAGGGCGACGGCCTGGCCCGCCACGTCAAGGAGATGACCACCTATCTGCACGCCGCGATCTCGCGCTTCGCCTGGATGCAGGCGCCGCTGATCGGCGCCGTCAATGGCGTCGCCGCGGGCGCCGGTTTCAGCTTGGCCCTGGCCTGCGACCTCGTGGTCGCCGCGCAGTCCGCCCGCTTCACCATGGCCTATACCCGTGCCGGGCTGTCGCCCGATGGCAGCTCGAGCTACTACCTGCCGCGGCTGGTCGGCCTGCGCCGGGCGCTTGAGCTGTCGCTGACGAATCGCGTGCTCGGCGCCGATGAGGCGCTGGAGTGGGGCATCGTCAACCGCGTCGTCGCCGATGCGGACTGCATGACGCGGGCGGAGGCGCTGGCGCAGGAGCTGGCGGCGGGACCGACCAGGGCCTGCGGCGCCGTCAAGAAGCTGATGCTGATGTCGCTCAACGACAGTCTGGAAGGCCAGCTCGAGCGGGAGACCCGCTGCATCGCCGAGATGACGCACACGGCGGACGCCCGCGAGGGCATCGAGGCCTTCTGCGACAAGCGCCCGCCGCGCTTCAGCGGGCGCTAGGCGGCAATATTGACATTGGCCGCGGGCGACCCTACTTTGCAATTCAGATGCGCCGATTTGAACCCCAGCTTGCGGGCGCAGAACAAATGCAGCTAAAGCGGCGGGACCGAGCAAGGAACCGCCAGCGATCACTGCGGCGGTTCTTTTTGCATCCGTCGCGCTGGCCGCAGGTCAACCGGAGCGAGGCGCGATGACCCTGGAACTACCCATTGGTCTGCCGGCGCGGCAATGGCTCGCGCGCGAGCGCATTCCGATGCTGGCGCCCGGCGCCTTCGCCAGTCAGTCGGTCAGGCCGCTGCGCATCCTGCTGATCAACCTGATGCCGGCAAAAGTGGTGGCGGAGACCCAGCTCGCGCGGCTGCTGGGGCACAGCGAGGCGCCGATCGAGCTGAGCCTGGCGATTCCCGACGGCTATCAGCCGAAGACGACGCCGCCTGACCACATCGCCGCCTTCTATCAGCCCTGGTCGAAACTGCGCCATCGCCACTACGACGGCCTGATCATGACCGGCGCCCCGATCGAGACCCTGCCTTTCGAGGAGGTGAACTACTGGGTGCAGCTGACCGAGATCCTGGACTGGGCCGAGAGCCACGTCGGCCGCGGCTACTTCATCTGCTGGGCCGGGCAGGCGGCATTGTATCATTACTACGACGTGCCGAAGTATCAGCTCGAGGCCAAGATGTTCGGGGTCTACCGGCACCGCGTGGTGGAGCCGGAATCCCCGCTGATGCAAGGCGTCGGCGAGAATTTCCTGGTGCCGGTCTCCCGGCATACCGAGGTGCGGGCCGAAGATTTGCCGAGAGACGGCGAGGTCGCCGTACTGGCCGAGTCTCTTGAGTCCGGGCTCTGCCTGATCGAGGACCGCCGGCGCAACTTCCTTTACATGTTCAACCACTTCGAATACGACGCCGACACCCTGGCCAGCGAATACCGCCGCGACCGCGATGCCGGACTGCCGATCGCCTTGCCGGCGAACTACTTCCCCCACGACGATCCCAGCCGCCGCCCGCGCAACCGCTGGCGGCGTCACGGCACGCGCGTCTTCCGCAACTGGATCGAGGAAATGCGGCAGGCCGCCGGCGTTGCCGCCGAAGCTTAGACGGGCTTCAGCAACGCACCTGGATCAGCCGGACGGCTCGTCCGAGGCCGTGCCGTGCAGGCTGCCGACGATGAAGGCGCCGTGCTGCACGGAAAGGCTGTGGTAGGTGATGTTGGCGTTGACCACGGCGGAGCCTTCGAGCACGACGCTCATCGCCCCGACCTCGCCTTCGATGGCGCCTTGGATCCGCACCGACTGCGCCAACACCGAACCCTTGACGTGACCGCGCGGACCGATGGTGACGCCGCGCCCGTTGACCCGCCCGTCGACGCGGCCTTCGATCTCGATATCTCCCTCGCTCGTCAAGTCGCCGACGACCTTGAGCTCGGAGCTGATGGTCGATGCCATGCGCGTGTTCGCCTCCTGACCGACGGCGATCCTAGTAGACGACGACGCTGCGGATCGATGTGCCTTCGTGCATCAGGTCGAAGGCGGTATTGATCTCTTCGAGGGGCATCGTATGGGTGATCAGGTCGTCGATGTTGATCTTGCCTTCCATATACCAGTCGACGATCCGCGGCACCTGGGTGCGGCTTTTGGCGCCGCCGAAGGCGGTGCCGCGCCAGACCCGACCGGTGACCAGCTGAAACGGCCGGGTCCTGATTTCCTGGCCAGCGCCGGCGACGCCGATGATGATGCTTTCGCCCCAGCCGCGATGGCAACACTCCAGCGCCACGCGCATCACGTCGACATTGCCGATACACTCGAAGCTGTAGTCGGCGCCGCCGCCGGTGAGTTCGATCAGATGCTGGGTGAGATCGCCGTCCATCTGGTTCGGATTGACGAAATGGGTCATGCCGAAGCGGCGGGCCAGGGACTCCTTGCCGGCGTTGATGTCGACGCCGATGATTTTGTCGGCGCCGACCATGCGGCAGCCCTGGATGACGTTGAGGCCGATGCCGCCGAGGCCGAAGACGACGACGTTGGCGCCGGGCTCCACCTTTGCTGTATTGATCACCGCGCCGATCCCGGTGGTCACGCCGCAGCCGATGTAACAGACCTTGTCGAAGGGCGCGTCCTCGCGGATCTTGGCCACGGCGATCTCGGGCAGCACGGTGTAGTTGGCGAAGGTCGAGGTGCCCATATAGTGGTGCACCATCTTGCCGCCGAGGCTGAAGCGGCTGCTGCCGTCCGGCATCAGGCCCTGGCCCTGGGTGGCACGGATGGCGATGCACAGATTGGTCTTGCCCGAGAGGCAGGCCTTGCACTGTCGGCATTCCGGCGTATAGAGCGGGATCACATGATCGCCGGGCTTGACGCTGGCAACGCCCGGCCCGATCTCGACGACGACGCCGGCCCCTTCGTGTCCGAGGATGGCGGGGAAGAGGCCCTCGGGGTCGGCGCCCGAGCGGGTGAACTCGTCGGTGTGGCAGACTCCGGTCGCCTTGATCTCGACCAGCACCTCGCCGTGCCGTGGCCCCTCGAGCTGCACGGTCTCGATTTCCAGCGGCTTGCCCGCTTCGAAGGCGACGGCGGCTTTGACGTCCATGAGCTTGCTCCCTTGGCTGCAGATGGGAGGTGGGCGATGCGGCGGCAGCCAGTATGCGGAGGAGCCGCGCGCGCGGGCAAGAGCCAATCCGGGCCGGCCTGGTGATTCGCCGCCGGTGACGGCGTGCTATCGGATCATGGTCTCGGGAATGATCAGAATGATGGCCGGGAAGGCGATCAGGATGGCGACGTTGATGATGTCGACGAAGACGAACCAGCCGCAACCGCGAAACATGTCGCCCATCGAGACGTTCGGGGCGACGCCCCTGAGCACGTAGACGTTGAGACCCACGGGCGGGGTGATCAGCCCGATCTCGACCATGCGCACGACCAGGACGCCGAAGACGATCGGATGGATGCCCAGCTGCTCGATGGTCGGCAGGATGATCGGCACCGTCAGCAGCAGCATGCCGATACCGTCCAGGAACATGCCCAGCACCAAGTACAGGGCCAGGATGCAGATCAGCACGACGATCGGGTGCGCATCAAGGCCGACGATGAAATTGGCGATGGCGCCGGGCATGCCGGTGAAGCCGAGGAAGTGCACGAAGATCAGCACGCCGGCGACGATGGCGAAGATCAGCGAGGTGGTGCGCGCCGTCTCGATCATGGCGCTCCAGAAGTTGCCCCAGGTAATGCGGTGCAGCGCCAGAATAAGCGCGCCCAGCGCCCCTACGCCCGCCGCCTCGGTCGGCGTGGCGACGCCGGTATAGATGCTGCCCATGACCAGGATGACCAGCACGATCATGCCCCACACGCCCCGCAGCGATCGGAAGCGCTCGGACCAGGTGATATCCTGGATCGGCAGGCCGAGCTCGGGATTCAGCTTGAAGCGGATGATCAGCATGGTGGCGTAGCTGAAGGCCTCCAGCAGCCCCGGCAGGATGCCGGCGAGCAGCAGCGCGCCGATCGATTCCTCGGCGATGAAGCCGTAGATCACCATCAGCACGGACGGCGGGATCATCGTCGCCAGGGTGCCGCCGGCGGCGACGCAGCCGGTCGAGACCTTGTCGTCGTAGCCGTACTTCTTCAGCTCCGGCAGCGCCACGCGGCCCATCACCGCGGCTGAGGCGGTGGAGGCGCCGCAGGCGGCGGCGAAGCCGGCCGAGCCGAAGATGGTGGCGATGGCGAGTCCGCCGGGCAGGTGGCCGAACCATTGCCTGGCGGTCCAATAGAGATCGCGGGTGATGCCGGCGTAATAGGCGAAGAAGCCCATCATGATGAAGAGCGGCAGCACCAGCAGGTTGTAGTTGGTGACGTGGCCGAAGATCGTCTGCGCCGAGAGCGAGGACGCCGGCCCGTAGTCGCGCAGGATCCACAGGCCGAGGAAACCGCAGATCGCCGTGGCGAAGGCGATGCGCATGCCCGACATCAGAAACGCCGTCAGCGCGACCAATGACAGGGCGCCAATAGCGACCGGATTCTCGATGCTCAGGATGCTGGTGGGCACGGAGACGGTCTCTCTATTCGAATGTCTGGAAAGTCTCTTCCGTCGGCGCGTTCGCGGCGAAGCGCTGCGGATTGAACAGGTGGAGGATCTGCACGTACATCCTGAGCGAGATCAGGGCATAACCCAACGGGATCGCCGCCGCCGCCGGCCAGGTCGGAAAATAGGGCGGCGTCATCGTCACGTCGTCGTACTCCCAGAGCTGCAGTGCGTTCTTGGCACTGAAATAAGCCAGCACGGCGCAGATGAACATGGCGGCGAGCAAGGTGCCGATCGTGGCGTAGCGCCGCGCGTGCGGCGCCAGGGCATCGAGCACCAGGTCCATGCCGACGTGGCCGTGCGTCGACTGCGTGTACGACAGGGCCAGGAAGACGATGATCGGCATCAGCAGTTCTGAGCCTTCGAGATGGCCCGGGATCGGTGAATTGAAAACATAGCGCATCAGGACTTCGGCCCCGACGAAGACCATCACGAACATGATCACGAGGATCGAGCCGCACAGCAGCACGTACTCGAGCACGCGCAGGGCGCGCCCGATCACGTTGGCTGCGACCGTCGTCACCGCCATGACGGCGGCGACGACGGCCGCCAGGACCGCTAGTTCGTACAAAGGACGCCTATCTCAGGCTCAGTTGTACTTGGCGACTTCGGCCTTGACGAAGTCCAGGATCTCGCGGCCAGGACGCCCTTCGGCTTCCTGTTCCTTGATCCAGCTCTCCCAGATCTCGTTGGCGCCGGCGGCCAGCTTGTCGCGCTCCGAGACCGGGAACTTGTTGACCTCGAGCTTCTCGTGGAAGATCGGAATCCACTTCTCGTCCGCTTCCCTGTACGCCTTGAGCAGCGCGTCCGTGGCCAGCTGCTGAGCTTCGGGCAGCTTCGCCTTGAGGTCATCGGACATCTTGTTCCAGACGTCCAGGCTGACCCCCTGGAAGCACATGAAACCGCTCATGGCGACGCCCTCGGTTACATACTTGGAGACCTCGTAGATCTTGTACGCACCGAAGGTGTAGGCATAGGGGAAGCCCAGCATGTCGATGGTGCCGCGCTCGATCGCGGTGTAGCTTTCCGGGGCCGTGACCATGGTCGGGACGGCGCCGAAGGCCTGCAGCGCCTGGGCGTTCAGGCCCGAGATGCGCATCTTGACGCCCTTCATGTCGCCGACGTTCCGGATCGGCTTGTTGCCCATGAACTCATAGGGCGGCAGGAAGGTCGGGCCGATGTACTTGATGTTCCAGCGGTCCGCCATTTCCTTGACGATCAACGGGTGGGTCAGCACCGCGTGATCGACTTTTGCCCGGGCCACCGTATCGGCCGGCGCCAGGAACGGCAGCTCCATCACCGACAACAGCGGGAACTTGTTGGGATAGTAGCCGGCGCACATCTGCCCGCCCTCGTAGCCGCCCGACTTGATGGCCTCGGGGGTCTGTTTCTCAGGCCCGAGAGCGGCGCCGTAGTGGATCTTGAGCTCAAGCGCGCCGTTCGATTCCTTCTTGTAGAACTCCGAAATCGCCTCGATTCCAGCGGTAACCGCGCGCGGCGGCCCGAAAACGTTGTGGTTCCATACCAGGTTCTGGGCTTGCGTCGAACCACTGAAGGCGGCAACGGCAAGGGCGGACGCAAGCGTCCCGCCGACAAGGGACAGTATGGCTTTAGGCATCTAGTTCCTCCCTAGGAAGCCAGTGACGAAGACGTGAGGTGGGACGTTGCATAAACTTCCGAGTCCGCACAAGGGGAAGCGGACTTCGGACATGAAAAATTTTATCGCACACACTATCATGTAGAGAATACCGCCTTCGTAGAAGCTCGTCTATACGCCTTTCGGCCCACCAACTGTGAAGCCGCGCCCTTCTGGCGGGCGATCCCGCACAAGCTCTTGACAGGTTGCTGATGCTACGTAGCACCGCTATGCTTTCAGGACATTTCGCCGGCGGCAGATGCAATCATGTCAAGCCGGCGGACGAAGAATAAACGTCTGACCACAACAGGGAAGGAACTTTTATCATGCGAAATTCACTATTGCTGCTCAGTGCCTTCGCCATCGGCATTACGGGCTTTATCACTGGCGGCGTGCCGACGTCGGCTCAGGCGCAGATGGTGGAGGGGCCCGAGCTGACTTGGCGGCTGTCCCTCTGGGGCAAGCGGCGCGCTTTCACCGAGGGTCTTGAGTTCTTGTCGTCTGAGGTCGGCAAACGCACCGGCGGCAAGTTCAACATAAAGCTCTACTACGGTGAGCAGATTTCGAAGAGCAAGGAGAACCTCGACGGCATCTCGGTCGGCGCCTTCGAGGCGGCGTTGTTCTGCCCCTCATACCATCCGGACAAGACCCGGCCGCTGAACGTCCTCGACCTGCCGTTCTTGCCGCTGGCTGACCTTGACGTCATGATCAAGGCGAATCTTGCTGTCTTCAACCACCCGGCGTCGAAGGCGGCGTTGGACAAGTGGAACGCCAGGCTCTACGTGCCTAACCCGCTGCCTCAGTACGAATACATGGGCCGGGGCAAGCCGCCGCAGAGCGTCGCTGACTTCAAGGGCATGCGCGTGCGGGCGCTGGGCGGCATGGGCCGGGCGGCCGAGGCCATCGGCGCCGTGCCGACCACGGTGACGGCGTCCGAGACCTATACCGCCTTGCAGCGCGGCACGATCGACGCCATCGGCTTCCCCTTCACCTATACCTTCGCCGCCTACAAGCTGGACGAGATCGCCGACTGGTACACCACCAATATGTCGCTGGGCACGGTCGGCTGCCCGATCGTCTTCAGCAAGGATTCATGGGCCAAGCTGCCATCGCAGTACCAGCAGCTGCTCAACGATCTGAAGCCCCAAATTTATGAGGCACAGAAGAAGGCCTATGCCGAGAAGGACGAGATCAACCTGAAGAAGTGGGCGGAGAACCCAAAGCTCGTCGGGGTCAAGATCGCCGAGAAGGAGATGGCGGAGTTCCGCCGCATTGGCGGCGAGCCGATCTGGGAAGAATGGGTCAAGGAAAACGAGGGTGAGTTTCCGGCGCGGGAGCTGTTGAACCTCGTCCTCGAAACCGCCAAAGGCGCGAGCTAGACGATTTGTCGAGGTTGGGCCGTCGGTATCTCTGCCGGCGGCCCCTCGTTCTCGTCCTTTGCACCCCAGCCCAGTGAGGCACCATGGCGATCGACGACGCGATCGAGCGGTCGTGGCGGTCTAATTTGTTGCTTCGTGTCGACCAGCTCGCCTTTAAGCTCGAGAGACTGTTCAACTTCACCTCCGGGATGGTGATCCTGGCCCTGATGTTCCTCGCCGTCTTGCAAGTGCTCGGCCGCAAGGTCTTCAACTTTCCCGTCCGCGGCTACGTCGACTGGGTCGAGTTCTCGATGGCGATCTTCGCTTTTCTCGGCATCGCCTACTGCCAGCGCCTGGGCGGCCACATCCGAATGGAGCTGCTGATCGGTCAGTTCGTCGGACGGATGCGCTGGATCCTGGAGACCATCAGCACGCTGATCGCGATGTTCATCATCTCGGTGCTGATGTGGTTCGCCTACGAGCATTTCTTGCGCGCCTGGGTGATCGGCGATTCCACCATGGATATCGAGCTGCCGATCTGGCCCGGCAAGCTGATCGTCGTCATCGCTTTCATCAGCCTGATCGCACGGCTGCTGATACAGCTCGCCGGATTCGTGCGCCTGATCATCTATCCCGAGGCCGAGCCGATTGGCATCCCACAGATTCCGACCGTCGATGAACAGGCGCAACACGAGATCGATGTCGGCCTGGCCGGCGAACAGGAAAAGGTGGTGGTCGGCGGCCGAGCCGGCGCCCGGGCGGAGGCTGACTGATGGACGAATTCGCCATTGGCCTGATCGGCACCGGCGCCTTGCTGGTCATGGTCCTCGCCGGCGTGCGCGTCTATATCGTCGCCGCCCTTGTCGGCATGCTGGGCGTGGCGGCCATCATCGGCTGGCATTCCGGCGCCGCCATCAGCGGTACGGTGCCGCATTCCAAGTCGGTCAACTATGCCCTGAGCGTGTTGCCGATGTTCATCCTGATCGGCTTCATCGCCTACCACGCCGGGTTGACGCACGCGCTGTTCCGAGCTGCGCGCGCCTGGTTCGGCTGGGTGCCCGGCGGCCTGGCGGTGGCCAGCGTGTTCGCCACAGCCGGCTTCGCCGCCGTCTCCGGCGCCAGCACCGCCACCGCGGCGGTGTTTTCCCGCGTTGCCATCCCGCACATGCTCGACAACGGTTACGACCCCAGGCTAGCCGCTGGCGTGGTCGCGGCGGGGGGCACCCTGGCCTCGCTGATCCCGCCGAGCGCCATCCTGGTGCTTTACGCCATCATCGTCGAGGAGTCGGTGGGCACCCTGATCCTGGCCGGTTTCATCCCCGGCATCGTCTCGGCGATCATCTACGCGATGCTGATCGTCGGCCGCTGCGTGGTCAATCCGGAACTGGGCCGGGCCCTCCCGATGGCGCCGATGTCCGAGCGCCTGGCCAGCCTGCCGGGCACGCTGCCGATCGTCCTGGTCGTCGCCATCATCTTCTATTCGATGTACTCCGGCGTCGCCACGCCGACCGAGGCCGGCGCGCTCGGCGCCTTCGTCGTCCTCGTCATCGCCCTGTTCCGGGGCATGAAGTGGAAGGCGCTGCAGGACGCGCTGGAGGAGACGGCGAAGCTCACGGTGATGATCTTCGCACTGATCTGGGGCATCCTGATCTTCGTCCGCTTCCTCGGCTATGCCGGGCTGCCGCAGGCCTTCTCGGAATGGATTGTCGAACTGCCGTTGCCGCCGATCGTCATCATGATCGGCATCCTGCTGGCTTACGCCGTTCTGGGCATGTTCATGGACGCCCTCGGCATGCTGCTGCTGACCTTGCCGGTGGTGCATCCGGCGGTGATCGCGCTCGGCTACGACCCGGTCTGGTTCGGCATCATCGTCGTCAAGATGTGCGAGGTCTGCCTAATCACCCCGCCGGTCGGCTTGAACTGCTACGTGGTCGCCGCGGTCCGGCCGGACATTGCCCTGGGCGATGTGTTCCGGGGGATCTTCCCGTTCTTCATCGCCGACGTGATCACCATCGGCCTGTTCCTGGTCTTCCCCGGCATCGTCCTCTGGCTGCCGCGGATGGTGGGTTGAGGCGCCGGCCGGGCGGTCCAGGCCGAAGCGGGGCTGCGACGGCGCGCGGCCTTCCCGCAAGGAGAGTGATCGGCTAGCTTCGCAGCCGGAATGAAGACCTCGTTCGGCCATATGGCGCCGTCGACCCGAGCAGCGCTGGCCGTACTCGGTTGCTGCTTTCTGTTCACCTTGCTCGGCCGCGGCGTCATGGAGGCCTATGCGGTCTTCATCCTGCCGCTGTCGGCGGAATTCGGCTGGGACCGGACGTCGCTGTCGGCGGTCTATTCGGTCGGTTACATGACCATCGGCTGGTCGGGGCCCCTGGTCGGATTGCTGTTCGACCGCTTCGGGCCGGCTGCCGTCTATTTCCTCGGCCTCAGTCTTGCCGCCCTGGCGATCCTGGGGGCGGCGATGGCCACCGAGCTTTGGCAATTTTACCTGACGCTGGGCCTGGCTTACGGCTTCGCCGCCGCCTGCCTCGGCACGGTGTCGATGGCGTCGCTGATGGCGCGCTGGTTCCGCGAGCGGCTGAACACGGTGCTGGCCTTCGGCTATGCGGCCGGCGGCCTGGGCATTCTGGTGCTGGCGCCGCTGGCGCAACAGCTGATCGATCGCTTCGGCTGGCGCCACGCCTACCTGACGATCGCGGTGATTTTCGTCGCGCTGATGCCGTTGGTGCTGGTGCTGCACCGCCTGAAGGCAGGAGATGGGCAGCCCGCCTACCGCCGAGCGGGGACGGAGGGCGCGGCGGCGGGCGCGGCCGGCCTTACGGTCAAGGAGGCGTTCGGGTCCGGTGCCTTCTGGGGTCTGATCCTCACCTTCACCATGACCGGAGTCGGCATGTACGCGGCGCTGCTGCAGGTGCCCTCGTTTCTGGTCGAGACGGGTTACTCGCCGCAGTTCGCGGCCCAGGCTTATGGCATGATCGGCCTGCTGGGTCCCCTCGGCATGGTCGGCTTCGGCTGGCTCGGCGACCGCATCGGGCGGCGCAACGCCGTGCTGTTGAGCTATGCTTTCACCGTGCTCGGCATGGCGGCCCTGCTGGCCTTGACCCGGGGACCTTCCCTGGTGCTGGTCGCTACTTTCGTGCTGTTCTTCGGCGGCACCTTCGGCTCGCGGGGACCCGCCATCTCGGCCATCGCCGCCCATGTCTTTCGCGGCGCCTCGCTGGGCCGGATTTACGGCTTTATCACCATCGGCATGGGCCTGGGCGGCGCGCTCGGCGCCTGGTTCGGCGGCTTCTGGCACGACCAGACCGGCGGCTATGTCTTCGGTCTGTGTTTCGCCATGGTCGCGGTGTCGCTTGGCGGTGTTCCGTTTTTTCTGGTGCGGGCGCTGGCCCGTTCGTGATCGGTCGCTGGGGCGTGGCGAGCTTGTCTGTCGGTCGAGACTAACCGAACTAAAGGTGTTGAGATGACTGAAACCCAAGGTGCGGGCCCGCTCGCGGGCTTCAAGGTGGTGGATCTGTCGCGGGTGCTGGGCGGGCCCTACTGCACGCAGATCCTGGCCGACTATGGCGCCGATGTGATCAAGATCGAGCCGCCTCAGGGCGACGAGGTCCGCGACTGGGGACCGCCGTTCAAGGACGGGCTGTCGGCCTATTTCGCCGGCGTCAACCGCAACAAGCGGGCGCTGGCCCTGGACCTCGGCCGGGAGGCCGGGCGGCAGGTCCTGCTGCGGCTTCTGGAAGAGGCCGACGTGCTGATCGAGAACTTCAAGCCGGGCGGCATGCGGCGCTGGGGCATCGGCTACGAAGAAGTGCTGGCGGCGCGGTTCCCGCGGCTGATCTATTGCGCCATCACCGGCTTCGGCGATGCCGGCCCGTTCGGCGGCTTTCCCGGCTACGACGCGATCGCGCAGGCGCTGGCCGGCAACATCTCGATCAACGGGGCGGCGGACTCAGGACCCGTCCGCGTGGGCATTCCGCTGGTCGACCTGGGCACCGGACTCTACGCCGCGATCGGTATCCTGATGGCGGCGCAGGAGCGCCAGCGTTCCGGGAAGGGGCAAAGGGTCGACGCGACGCTGTTCGATACCGGGGTGGCGCTGATGCACCCGCACGCCGCCAACTAATTCATGAGCGGCAAGGAGCCGCGCCTGTCCGGCAACTCGCATCCCAACATCTCGCCCTACGACCAATATCCGACCGGCAACGGCCGGATCTTCATCGGCGCCGGCAACAACCGCCAGTTCCGCCTGCTCTGCGAGGAGCTGGGCCGACCCGGGCTGGCCGACGAGCCGCGCTTTCGGGACAACGCCGACCGCGTCGCCCACCGGGCGGAACTCAACGCCATTCTGCTCGAGCTGTTGGCCCGGGAAGAGGCGGAGGCCCTGGCAAAGCGGCTTTCTTCCAAAGGGACTCCGGCGGGCGCGGTGCTGAGCGTCGGCCAGGTGATGGAGCACGCCCACACGGCGGTGCGGCAGATGACGGTGTCCCTCGACGGCTATCGCGGCACCGGGCTGGCGCTCAAGTTCGCGCGCACGCCGGGCGCGGTGCGGCTGAAGCCGCCGCTGTTCGGGGCCTCCACGCGTGCCGTGCTGGCCGAGGCCGGCTACGATGCGGCCGAGGTCGAGGCCTTGGTCGAACAGGGCATCGCCCTGGAGGAACGCAGCAAAGGGCCGGCCTAAACGTCGCCGGCCAGGACCTGGGCGAAGGTCGTTGGATCGACATTGCCGCCCGAGGCGACCACGGCCACGGTCTTGCCGCGACAGTCGATGGCCCCGCTCAGGGCCGCCGCCAGCGCCACCGCGCCGCCGGGCTCGATCACCAGCTTCAGGTGGACGAAAGCAAGCAGCATGGCTGCCGCGACCTCGTCATCGCGGACCACCAGGCCGCCCGAGAGCAGCCGGCGATTGACGGCGAAGGTGATGGCGCCCGGCAACGGCGGGGTAAGCGCGTCGCAGAAGCTGTACGCACCGGGCTGGTTCGGCACGCGGTTGCCGGCGGCCAGCGAGCGGGTGGTGTTGTTATAACCTTCAGGCTCGACGGCGAAGACCTTGGTGTCGGCGCTGAGGTGTTTGACCGCCGTGGCCACGCCCGCCGTCAGGCCCCCGCCGCCACAGGGGACCAGGGTCGCGTCTAGGCGGGCTCCGATGGCTTCGGATTGGCGCACCAGCTCCAGACCCACCGTGCCCTGGCCGGCGATCACCTGGATATCGTCGAAGGGCCGCACCAGGGTGCCGCCCCGCGCCGCCAGGATCTTCTCGGCCATGCGCTCGCGCGTTTCCGGCTGGCGGCCGTCATAGGTGACGATTTCGACACCCCAGCGCTCGGTGCCCTGACGCTTCAGGCGCGGCGCGTTGTCGGGCATGACGATGATCGCGGGCAAGCCCAGCTCGTGCGCGGCCGCGGCGACCGCCTGCGCGTGGTTGCCGGACGAGAAGGCGACGACGCCGGCCGCCCGCTCGGCGTCAGGTATCTGGCGCAGCCGGTTGTAGGCGCCGCGGAACTTGAACGAGCCGGTGCGTTGCAACGGCTCGGCCTTGAGTAGCAGCCGCCCGCCGACGCGCTCGTTCAGCACCGGAGACTCCAGCACGGGCGTCTCCAGGGCATGACCGGCAAGCCGCTCGGCCGCCGTGAGGACGTCGGCGTAGCTCGGCAGGGCTTCAGACATCGGCGGCGTCGACGGCATCGAGGAAGGTCTCGATGGCCTCCAGGCAGACCGGCTCGCTCAGCAACGGGACGTGGCCCCGGTTGGGCACTGTCAGGTGCCGCAGATCGGGTTTCTCGCCTGCCATCCGTTGCAGCGTCCGCTCGCTCAGGATGTCGGACAGCGCCCCGCGGATCGCCAGCGCCGGCGTGCGGGCGAGGGCCATGAAATAGGGCCAGAGGTCGAGCGCTTTGTTGGCGCCCGTGCCGAGCGGCTTGGCGATGTTGGGATCGTACTCGAGGCCGAGCCTTCCCGAAGCATCTGGCCGATAGCGTGCCCGCGCCTCGGTCAGCCAATCATTTTCGGTGAAATCGGGATAGGCCCGGCCCATCATCGTGGCCAGCTGTCTGGCGCCGGCTTCGATGCTCTCCGGCACCGCTTCCTGACCGACATAGCCGCGGATGCGGTCCAGGCCCTGGACGTCGATCTCGGGCCCGACGTCATTCAGCACCACGCCGGCGAGCGCGGTCGGCCGCGCCGCGCCCATGCCCATGGCGAGGACGCCGCCGAGCGAGGTGCCAACGACGACGACACGGTGGCAGTTCGTGACGGTGAGCAGATCGCCGATATCGCCGATCAGCGTCTCGGGGCGGTAATTGCGGGGGTCGGGATCGAACGCGGACTGGCCCCGCCCCCGATAGTCGAGGGCCAGCACCCGGCGCTTCGCTGCCAGGAACCCGGCGAGCGCGTGGAAATCGCGGGAGTTCCGCGTCAATCCGGCCAGACAGAGCACCGTCACTGCCTCGCCCGAGGGCTCGCCGTAGTCGCGGTAGTGCAGTCCGAGGTTATCTTGTGAGGTGAAATAGCGGTCCCGATAGGTGGACGCGCCGGTCGTGCTCATCCGTTGATTCCCAGCACCGATGGCAGCGGCTCGAGAGTGCTCAGTTCCACGTCGGGCGCGCCCGGCAGCCGCTCGCGGGCCTGGCCGAAGCGGTTGATCCAGACCACCTTGAAGCCGTAGGCCGAGGCGCCGTGGGCGTCCCATGAATTGGAGGACTGGAACGAGACGGCCCGGCTGTCGACGCCAAGATGCCGGTTGACCAGGCGGTATACCTCTGGTTTGGGCTTGTAGACGCCGATCTCGTGGACCGATAGGACGGCGTCGAGCGAGGCCTCGAGGCCGCTGTTCTTGACCGCCGACTCCAGCATCGCCGGCGAACCGTTGGATAGCACCGCGGTCTTCAGACCGGCGGTCTTCAGGCGCGCCAGCACCCCCGGCACCTCGGGATAGCAGTCGAGGGCGAAATACAGATCGAGCAGGCGCCGACGCAGGTCGGGCTTCTCGATCTCCAGGCTGGCCAAGGCGAAGTCGAGCCCGTCAGTGGTGATCTGCCAGAAATCGACGTAGTGGCCACTCAGGCTGCGCAGCCAGGTATACTGAAGCTGCTTTTGCCGCCAGGTCTCGGCCAGCGGCCGCCAGTTCGCGCCCAGCTCGTCCTGGCAGTGGCTGGCCGCCGCCGCGACATCGAACAGGGTGCCGTAAGCATCGAAGACGCAGGCCTCGATGCCGTCGAGCTGTTTTTTGCTCATCGCCGAATCCTCAATTCTGGCGTCCCCAGGGCAAGCCTAGCGCAGACGGCGAGGGTGACCAATCGCTCAAGCTCCAGGCCGGGTCACTCCGGCAGATGCAGCGCCCCATCGTCGTCGAGAGTAAAGCCGGGGTTCCAGGCGACTTCCCAGAGATGTCCCTCGGGATCGGCGAAATAGCCCGCGTAGCCGCCCCAGAAGGTCTCTTCGGCGGGCTTAACCACGCGGCCTCCGGCGACTTCGGCCTCGGCCAGGACCGCATCGACCTCGCCGCGCGTGCGGGTGTTGTAGGCCAGGCAGACGCCGCCAAGGCCGACGCGTTCGGCAGGGATGGCGGCATCGCGCGCAAGATCGCTCAGCGGATAGAGACCGAGCGCCAGCCCGCCGACCTGAAAGAAGCTGACGCCCTCGGCATCGCGCGCGGAACGGCGCCAGCCGAGCGCCTCGTAGAACCGCGTGTTCCGCGCCAAGTCCGTGACGCCTAGCGTGATCAGGCTGAGGCGCTGTTCCATCCGCTGCCTCTTTGACGCCTATGGAGTGGCGCGCGCCGGCCCGTCGCTCCCGCGGCCGCTGCCCGTCAGGTCCATGGTCAGCTGGCTGGCGATGGGCCGGTCGGCGAGACGGTGGCGATAGACCTGCAGGGATTCGAGAACCCGCTGCACGTAGTTCCGGGTCTCCTCAAAGGGAATGCTCTCGACCCAGTCGATGGCGTCGACGCGCGCCTCGCGCGGATCGCCGAAGCGCTTGATCCATTCGCGCACGCGGCGTGGCCCGGCATTGTAGGCCGCGACCGCCAGGAGATAGGAGCCGTCGAATTCACGCAACATCTTCACGATGTAGGCGCTGCCCAGACGCACGTTGTAGTTGGGATCGGTGATCAATCGTCCGCGATTGAAGCCGAGGCCGATTCCCTGCGCCATCTCGCGCGCCGTCTGCGGCATCAATTGCATCAGGCCCTGCGCTCCGGCCGGGCTGATCGCGGTGGTCGAAAACTCGCTTTCCTGACGCATGATGGCGAAGACCAGCGCCGGTTCGGCCTCGACCTCAGGCAGGCGAAACAGCGGATAGCCGAATTCAACCATCGGCTGCTCATTGCGAACCGCGATCTTGCTGGTCCGGACCGCCAGGTCGTAACGCTGGTAATAGGTCGCGAGGTCACCCAGCATGACGTGCTCGATCGGCAGCTTGGATTCTTCGGCCAGGCGCAAGACGAAGCTCTTGAAGGTAGCCCATTGCTGCAATTCGGCGAGCAATAGGGCGGCCCGAACGACTTCCCGGCCGCGAAACGCGGCCCACTCTTCGGGCCGCGGCGTTACCGCAGGTCGCAGCCGCATCGCTTGCTGCCTGTTCAACGCCTCAAGCGCCAATTGACCGTAGTAGGTGGTGGCATGATGGGCGGCCACCTCGTACCAGCGCCTGGCATGCTCGGCCTGACCCATGGCTTCGGAGGCGCGGGCCCGCCAGTAGGCGCCGCGGGCGCGGCTGATCGGATACTGGACGCCGTCATAGAGTCGGTGAAAGTGCTCGGCCGCTGCGGCCTTGTCATCCAGGAAGCGGAGCGCCAGCCAGCCGGCGAACCACTCCGCCTCAGCATGCGGAGCCGTACCTGCGGCCTGCCCGTGCTCGGCGATCATGCGGTAGGCGGCGGCGATCTCGCCGGCTTCGAACAGACTGCGGGCCTGGCGGCGGCGTTCCGCCCACCACTTCTCCGGCTTTGGGCCAAGATCGCCCGGCACCGCGCGCAACAGCTTGGCGGCACCGTCGTCCAGGCCGTTGCGGCTGCGCCAACGCAGTCGCTCGTAAATCAGACCGGGATCATTGCGCAGCGCGCGCGGGACGCGGGCGATGTAGCCGTCGACGCCGGAGCCGCGGGTCTGCAGCGCAAGCCGCGCCGCCGCCAGCTCGCGCTCGCCGCGCGGCAGCAGTTGCAACATGCCGTCGGCGGCGCTGCGGTTCTCGTTCCACAACAAGGTGTCGGCCCGGAACCAATTGTCCTCGGGCCGCAGGAAGCGCCTGTGAGTGTTGTAGAAGCGCCGCCAGAGTTCGCCGCCCAGGTGATCATTGCGCCAGGTATAGCGCACCCATTCGCCGGCCTTGGCGACGTGCCCGGTGGCCAATAGCGCGTCGATCAAGCGGATGCGGCCGTCCTCCGTCAGCGGCGGATATTCGGTGAACCAGGCGACCGTCTGGGCCGGGTCGGCGTTTCCCTCTATCGACCTCTCGGCATGCGCCCGCAGCGTCCGGCGCAACGGCCATTCCGGATTGTTTCTGATAAAATCAGAATACTCCGCGAAGCCGTTCCTGGAGGCACCGTTGCTCAGGCGCCGCCAGAGAACCAGTTTGGCGGCGATCGGCTCGCGCACCCGCTGGGCAAAACCGATCGCCTCGGCCCAGCGTTCCTTATCGGCAAGGCGAAACGCTTCCGACAGAAGCTGTCGTTCGGCAGCGGTGAGATCGAGCAATGGCGCCCGTTCCGCCGCCCCGGTGACAGCCGGCCGACCTGCGGCCACTGCGACAAGTAGCACCAGCAAGATTGCTGGGAAGCGCATGAATTCCCCCGTCGGCACCTGCCGCGAACCGCCGTCTACGCCCCCCGACCCCCGGTCTGCCCGCCCTGCGGCGCGCATCCTCGGCTAGAGCGGGAGTCTAGTTCGCGGCTTTGGCGCCGACAAGCGAGCGTCGTCACACGGTTCGCCCTTGATTTGCTTGCTCGTTGACGGGGCAATCGCTATCGTCGGTGAAATTCCGAGGAGGCAGCCATGTTTAAGGGTTCGATCGTTGCATTGATCACCCCGTTCGCGGATGGTGAAGTGGACGAACCGGCCATTCGCCGGCTAGTCGATTGGCATATCGAGCAGGGCACGCATGGCATCGTTCCCTGCGGGACGACAGGCGAATCGCCCACGCTCAGCCACGATGAGCATAACCGGGTGACCGACATCGTGATCGAGCAGGCCAAGGGACGGGTTCCGGTGATCGCCGGCGCCGGTTCCAACAACACGCGCGAAGCCATCGCGCTCAGCAAGCATGCCAAGGAGGCGGGTGCCGATGCCGTTCTGCACGTCACCGGCTACTACAACAAGCCCAATCAGGAGGGCATTTACCAGCATTTTAAGGCCATCAACGACGCCGTCGATATCCCGATCATCGTTTACAACATTCCACCCCGGGCGATCGTCGACATCTCGGTTGAGACCATGGCGCGGCTGGCCAAGCTGCCGAACGTCATCGGCGTCAAGGACGCGACCATGGATCTGAGCCGGCCGAGCAAGGAGCAGATGGCCATCGACGGCGGGTGGACCCAGCTTTCCGGCGAGGACGGCACGGCCCTTGCCTACATGGCGCACGGCGGCGACGGCTGCATCTCGGTCACCGCCAACGTGGCGCCGCGGCTGTGCAGCGAGTTCCAACAGGCCTGCATGACCGGCGACTTCAAGACCGCCCTGGAATATCAGCACCGCCTGATGCCGCTGCATGTCTGCCTGTTTCTGGAGCCGAGCCCGGGGCCGGTGAAGTACGCGGCCGGCGAGCTCGGCCTCTGCAGTTCCGAGGTCCGCCTGCCGCTGGTGCCGCCGGGCGAGGCGACCAAGGACAAGGTCAAGGGGGCGTTGCGTCACGCCGGACTGTTGAACTGACGCCGGCCGTTTTTTCGCAGCGATGGCGCAAGTCCGCGTTGCGGCGGATAACCGCAAGGCGCGCCGCAACTACTTCATCGACGACACCATCGAGGCCGGGCTGGTACTGGTGGGCACCGAGGTTAAGTCGCTGCGCAGCGGGCGTGCCGATATCGGCGAAAGCTACGCCACCGAACAAGACGGCGAGATCTACCTCGTCAATGCCTATATTCCCGAGTACGAGGCCGGCAACCGCTTCAACCACGAGCCGCGGCGGCCGCGAAAGCTGTTGTTGCGCCGGCGCGAGATCACGCGGATCAGGGATCAGGTCGGCCGCGAGGGCGGCACGGTGGTGCCGTTGCAGCTTTACTTCAACGAACGCGGCATAGCGAAAGTCAGCCTCGGCTTCGCCCGCGGCAAACGCCAATACGACAAACGCGCCACCGTCAAGGAGCGGGATTGGAAACGCCAACAGCAGCGGTTGCTGCGCAAGCGCGATTGACGGACCTCAGTCTGGCAGCCGGCGACGGATCTCAACGAACACGGCTTCGAACATCTCCACGGTGAGTCGGCCCGTGTTGGTGTTGTAGCGCGAGCAATGATAGCTGTCGGCCAGCCAGGGGCCGCCATCGAGATCATGGATGGCGCCGTGCTTGAAGGGATGGGCCCGCGGTTTTCGGCCCAGGGCGGCGAGGCAGCTTTCGTGCGCGACCCGGCCCAGGGCCAAGATTGCGCCCAGGCGAGGCAGGCCCGCGATTTCCGCGCTGAGGAAGGCGCGACAGGTGCGGATTTCCACCCCGCTTGGCTTGTTCCTGGGCGGCACGCACCGGACCGCGTTCGATACCCGGCAATCGCGCAGCCGCAGGCCGTCGTCGGGGCGCTTGTCGTAGTGCCCGTCCGAAAAGCCGTGCTTGGCCAGCGTGCGGTACAGCAAGTCACCGGCGAAATCCCCGGTAAAAGGCCGCCCGGTGCGGTTGGCTCCGGCCACGCCAGGGGCCAAGCCGACGATCAGCAGCCGCGCCTGCGGATCACCGAAAGACGGCACCGGCGCATTGAACCAGTCGGGATGGCGGCAGCGAAGCTGGCGACGGAGTTCGGCCAGTCGGGGACAGAGCGGACAGTCGCGCCGCGGTGCGACGGTGGTCGGCCTCACGCCTGATGCTCGAGGGTGTCCTCGTCGACTTCCTCGAACTCGTCCTCCTCGGTTTCCTCGCGTTGCATTTCCGGACGCCGGTTGTTCTGTTGCTGGCGGTGGCTGGGATCGCGGCCGATGTAAGGGATCAAGGTTTCGAGCTCGAGGAAGTGGTCGGCCTGACGGCGCAACTCGTCCGCCACCATGGGTGGCGAGGTGCGCACCGTACTGACCACGGTGACGCGTCGGCCCTTGCGCTGTACCGCCTCGACCAGGCGCCGGAAGTCGCCATCCCCGGAAAACAGCACGATGTGATCGACGTACTGGGCCATCTCGGTGACGTCCACGGCAATTTCGATGTCCATGTTGCCCTTGAGCTTCCGCCGGCCGGTCGCGTCAGTGTATTCCTTGGTCGGTTTGGTGACCATGGTGTAGCCGTTATAGTCCAGCCAATCGACCAGCGGCCGAATTGGCGAGTACTCCTGGTCCTCGACCAAAGCGGTGTAGTAGAAGGCGCGGACCAGCGTGCCTTTCTTGAGAAATTCGTCCAGCAAACGCTTGTAGTCGATGTCGAAGCCGAGCGTACGGGCGGCAGCGTAAAGATTGGCACCGTCGATGAACAAGGCCAAGCGTTCATGAGGATAGAATACCATCCGTCAATATCCCTCTTTTAAAACAATAGACTCGCGATTATGAACCGTTGCCGAACAATTCATACAGCACGGCAATTGGCTACGCCAATGCCGACGCAACGTCAATGGCCCAGGCGCACCCGCGGCAATCGCATGACGCGCGATCGTGGATGCCGAACATGATATTGATCGCTTTGGGTGCCAATCTGCCGTCGGCGGCATACGGCGCGCCGCGGCAAACCCTCGAAGCGGCGCTACGGCTGATGCCGGCTCATGGGGTTGTCGTCCGCCGTCGTTCCTCCTGGTACTCCAACCCGGCGGTACCGGCCTCAATTCAGCCGGACTACCTCAACGCGGTCGTCGATGTCGACACCGAACTGCCGCCGGAGGTCTTGCTCGACCGTCTCCACCAGATCGAGGCGCAGCTCGGCCGCGACCGTAAGAAGCGCTGGGAGGCACGCATCGTCGATCTGGACCTGCTGGACTATCAGGGCCGGGTACGCGGTCCGGACGCGATCTCGCCCCTGACGCTGCCGCACCCGCGTTTGCATCAGCGGGCCTTCACCCTGGTTCCCGTCGCCGAGATCGCGCCCGAGTGGCGCCATCCGGTCTCCGGGCTCGGCGTCGCAGAGTTGATACACCGGCTGGAGCCGGCCGCGGTTGCCGCCATGCGGTCCTTGCCCGAGCCATGAGGACAGACTGTCGGCAACCTTGCCTTGGCTCGCGCCAGGGCCTATATAGCGGCCAGAAATCAAGCTGTTGGAGTTGAAAACATGGCTCGCGTGACTGTCGAAGACTGCATCGACAAGGTGACGAACCGGTTCGAGCTGGTGCTGTTGGCGGCGAACCGCGCGCGCCAGATCTCCGGCGGCGACCTGCCGACGGTGCCGGAAGACAACGATAAGAATCCGGTGATCGCGTTGCGCGAAATCGCCGAGGAGACAGTGGCGGTGGCCAGCCTTCGGGAAACTCAGATTCAGAGTCAGCAGCGTTTCGCCGAGGTCGACGAACCCGAAGAGGACGACATGGCGCAGATGCTGACGCAGCAATTCGCCGATGGCCCGGAGGCGCGGCCCGTGGACGCCGCGCTGGAGGATGCTGACGACTGAGCGTCGGGGCGGTCGTCGATCGCCCCGGATTTGCGGAATTTTCCCCGCCGGCGTCGCCTTTGGCTGCGCCGGCTTTATAATTGGTGGTGAGTAGGTCCTCATAGGTGCGCGCGCGCGATGATGCGGCAGTACGAACTGGTCGAGCGGGTTAGGGCCTACGATCCGGCGGCGGACGAAGACCTGCTCAATCGCGCCTATGTCTTCACGATGAAGGCCCACGGAGCGCAGCTGCGCGCCTCCGGCGATCCCTACTTTTCGCACCCCATCGAGGTCGCCGGCATTCTGACCGAGTACCGCCTCGACAGCGCCACCATCACAACGGCCCTGTTGCACGACACCGTCGAGGACACGGTGGCGACTATGGACCAGATCGAGGATTTGTTTGGCGCCGAGGTGGCGAAGCTGGTCGATGGCGTGACCAAGCTCTCGAAGCTCGAGCTTCGCTCCGAGGTCAACCGCGAGGCCGAGAACTTCCGCAAGCTGCTGCTGGCGATGTCGGACGACATCCGCGTCTTGTTGGTGAAGCTCGCCGACCGCCTGCACAACATGCGGACGCTGCGTTTTCTCAACAAGGCCGAAAAACGACAGCGCATCGCCATCGAGACGATGGAGATCTACGCGCCGCTGGCCGAGCGCCTCGGTATGCGGCGGATCAAGGACGAACTCGAGGACCTGGCGTTCGCCGAACTCAATAGCGAAGCCCACGAATCGGTGACCAAGCGCCTGCAGTTCCTGCGCGATCAGGCCGGCGATATGGTTGACCGCATCACCAACGAGTTGCGCCAGACCATGCAGGAGGCCGGTATTCCGGCAACGATCTTAGGCCGGGAAAAGAAAGCCTACGCGGTCTGGCGCAAGATGGAGCGCGACAACGTCGCTTTCGAGCAGCTCTCCGACATCGTCGCCTTCAGGATCGTCGTCGACAGCGTGCCGGATTGCTACCGCGCGCTCGGCGTGGTGCATGGCCGCTATCGCATGGTGCCGGGACGGTTCAAGGACTACATCTCGACACCGAAAGGCAACGGCTACCGCTCGTTGCACACCACGGTGATCGGACCAGTCCGCCAGCGCACCGAAGTGCAGATCCGCACTTCCGAAATGCACGATGTCGCCGAATTCGGCGTCGCCGCGCATTGGGCCTACAAGCAGAAAGTCGCCGGCGGTGCCACACCGCACTACAGATGGCTGCAGGAGCTGCTGGAGATCCTCGAGCACGCCGAGAACCCGGAGGAGTTCCTGGAGCATACCAAGCTGGCGATGTTTCAGGACCAGGTCTTCTGCTTCACGCCGAAGGGGGACGTCATCGCCTTGCCGCGGGGAGCGACCCCGGTCGACTTCGCCTATGCCGTGCACACCGAGGTCGGCGATAGCTGCGTCGGCGCCAAGATCAACGGCCGGGTGTTGCCGCTCAGGACCCAGCTTGCCAACGGCGACCAGGTCGAAATCCTGCGCTCGGCCAACTCGAAGCCGGATCCGAATTGGGAATCCTTCGCCGTCACCGGGCGAGCCCGTTCGGCCATTCGCCGCTTCATCCGCAATCGTGAACGGGCCGAATATATCGAGCTTGGCCGCAGCATTGCCGAAAAGGTCTTTCGCGAGGCGGGGCACGAGCTCACCGACGCGGCGCTGGGTCATGTCAGCAAAGTGCTACGCCTGAAATCGCACGACGATCTGTACCACGCCATCGGCATGGGCCAGGTGACCGCACGGCAGCTGCTCTATACGGCCTTTCCGGGCGAGCGCCGCTCGCGTGGCAAGACGGCCATCGGTGCCATCAACCGCGTGTTGCCGACCTGGTGGCGCACGTCGTCCGACAAGGGCAACGGGCACGCCGTGCCGATCCGGGGCCTGATCCCGGGCATGGCCGTGCATCACGCGCCCTGCTGCCACCCGATCCCGGGCGACCGTATCGTCGGCATCGTTACCCGCGGCAAGGGGGTGATGATCCACACCATCGATTGCGCCAGCCTGGAACAGTTCACCGAAGAAGATGAGCGTTGGCTCGACGTCAAGTGGGACGTCTCGCCGGACGACGATAACGTGCATGTCGGGCGGATCAGAGCCATCGTCATCAACGAGCCGGGCGGGCTCAGCTCTCTTTCCTCGGTGATCGCCAAAAACTTGGGCAACATCTCGAACCTTCGCATCACCAACCGCGATTCCCATTTTTTCGAGATGGTGGTCGACATTGAAGTCGAAGACGTAAAGCATCTAACCAATATCATCACCGCGCTGCGGGCAACGCCGCAGATCAACGAGGTACATCGGGTCAGGGGGTAAGGGCGGCAGGAGCATGACAAAGGACGAAGTGCTGGCGGAGTTCCGCAACAGCAAGGCCCTGCTCGAAGGGCACTTCCTGCTGACCTCGGGCCTGCACAGCCCGCTCTACCTGCAATGCGCGCGTGTGCTGATGGAGCCGAAGCGGGCCGAGCGGCTGTGCCGCGCGCTGGCCGAAAAGGTGGTGAGCGCCTTGGGCAAGGGGGCGATCGACTGTGTCGTTTCACCGGCGCTTGGCGGTATCGTGGTCGGCTACGAGTTGGCCCGGCAACTGGGCGTGCCGTCGATGTTCACCGAGCGGGTCGACGGCACTGTCGCGTTGCGCCGCGGTTTCGAGATCACCCGCGGCGCTCGCGTGCTGATGGCTGAGGATGTCGTTACCACCGGCCTGTCGTCGCGAGAATGCATCGCCTGCATACAAGAGCACGGCGGCAAGGTGGTGGCGGCCTGCTGCCTCGCCGACCGTTCGGATGGGGCCGCCGAGGTCGGCGTTCCGTTGATCTCACTGCTCGCCATGAAGGTGGCGAGCTATCCAGCCGACCAGTTGCCGCCGGAGTTGGCTCGCCTCCCCGCGGTCAAGCCTGGCAGTCGCGCGCAGGTCTGACGGATACGGATTCGATATGGTGTTTCGCCGGCGATCGCCGCTCTCGGTCCTGCAGCGGCTGCGCGAATTGGTGTGGCCACGCATGGGCTTCCGCCGCTCCTTTCGCTATGTCGGCTTCCGCGTCCTGCGGCTGCCGGGAAGCGCCTACGCCATCGCCGGCGGTTTCGCCTGGGGCGCGGCGGTCTCGTTCACGCCATTCGTCGGCACGCATTTCATCCTCGCTGCGCTCGGTGCCTGGCTGACCCGCTGCAATATCCTGGCCTCGGCGATCGGCACCGTGATCGGCAATCCGTGGACCTTCCCGTTCATTTGGGCTTTCGTCTATCACGTCGGCGTGCTGATCCTCGGCATCAACGGCCACGGCGCCCCGGCCCTGGAAACTCTGGCCGATCTTTTCAAGCAAATCTGGGCCCTGGCCGGCAATTGGGTGCTTTTCATCGTCGGCCTTGAGGACACGATCAAAACCTCGCACAGCACCGAGGCATTGCTGTTGGCGATCAGGAACATCTTCTGGCCGATGCTCGTGGGCTCGCTGCCGGTCGGTCTCGGCGTCTGGTTGCTGTTCTATGGACTCCTGAAAGTGCTGGTCGAGAGCTATCAGCGGCGCCGGCGGCGCCGACGGCGGAAAAGGGCGGAAATCCCTGGTATGGTCGACGGCGACATGCCACATATCTGAGCCTGGGGGCCGGAACCGACAGGCCCTAGTCAGATTCGAGGAGGTAGCAAGAGATGTCCCCCAAGCTCCGTCTCGGCGTCAACATCGACCACGTGGCCACGATCCGAAACGCCCGCGGCGGGCGCCATCCGGACCCGGTTCGCGCCGCCCGGGCCGCCGCCCAGGCGGGTGCCGACGGCATCACCGCGCACCTGCGCGAGGACCGGCGCCATATCGCCGACGAGGACATCCGCCGCCTCACCGGGGAGATCGACCTGCCGCTGAACCTGGAAATGGCGGCAACCGAGGAGATGCTAGCGATCGCCCTAAGGCACGCGCCCCACGCCTGCTGCCTGGTGCCGGAGAAACGAGAGGAACTGACGACCGAGGGAGGCCTGGACGCGGCCGGCGCCCACAAACAGCTCAGGCCCTACATCGAAGCGCTGTCGAAGGCAGGCATCCGCGTCTCCCTGTTCATCGATCCCGATCCGGTGCAGCTGGCGGTGGCCAGCGCCCTGGGCGCGCCGGTGGTCGAGCTGCACACCGGCAGCTATTGCGAGGCCGAGGGTCCAGAGCGCGACCGCCAGTACCAGCGGCTGATCGAGGCCGCGGCCAAGGCGGACGAGCTGGGGCTGGAGTGCCACGCCGGTCACGGCCTCAGCTTTGACACCGTCGGCCCGGTCGCCGCGATTCCCACGATCGTCGAGCTTAACATCGGCCACTTCCTGATCGGCGAGGCGATCTTTGGCGGCCTCGAGAGCAGCATCAAGCGGATGCGGGCGCTGATGGATAAGGCCCGGGCCACCGCGACCGGCAACAAATCCGCCTGAGGCATGGCGGCGTAACGGCATGATCATCGGTATCGGCATCGACATCACTGATGTCCGGCGCGTGGAACGGACGCTGGAACGCTTCGGTAACCGCTTCACCCACCGGTGCTTCAGCGAAATCGAGCGGGCCCGCTCGGACCGTCGCCGGCATCGCGGCGCCTCTTATGCGCGGCGCTGGGCCGCCAAGGAGGCGTGCGCCAAGGCGCTCGGCACCGGCTTTCGCGCCGGTGTATTCCAGCGCGACATCGGCGTTGTCAATCTTCCGGGCGGCAAGCCAACCATGCAGCTCACCGGCGGCGCCCTGAAACGATTGCAACAATTGACTCCACCCGGTATGGACGCGCACATCGAGGTGTCATTAACCGACGAACCGCCATTGGCTCAGGCCTTCGTCATCATTTCAGTGCTGCTCTCGGCAAGAGCGATGCCGGGGACCCCCGACGAAGAGGCCGGCGCATGAACCGAAACCGATCGAACGGCGGTCGTTCGATCAGCGCGAGAGACGGAGCTGCCAAGAAAGAAGGCTGGGGCGGCTTCATCAGCACCATTGTCTATGCGCTGCTGATCGCGCTGGTAATCCGGACCGTCGCCTACGAGCCTTTCAACATCCCTTCGGAATCGATGCTGCCGACACTGCTGGTCGGCGATTACATCTTCGTCTCCAAGTTCAGCTACGGTTACAGCCGCCATTCGATCCTGTTCAGCCCGAACCTCGGCAGCGGACGCATATTCGAATCCTCGCCCGAACGCGGCGACGTCGCCGTCTTCAAGCTGCCGCGCGACAATAAGACCGACTACATCAAGCGCATCATCGGCCTGCCGGGCGACCGCATACAGATGCGCCGCGGCGTGCTTTACATCAACGGTGAGGCAGTGCGTCGCGAGCGGGTGGAAGACTTTCGCCATGTCGACCCCTCTGGCCGCAACCTGAACGTGCCGCGCTATCGTGAAACCCTGCCGAACGGCGTTTCCTATGAAGTCCTGGACCTGTTGGAGAGCGCCGACGTCGACAATACCGGCATCTACACGGTGCCGGCCGGACACTACTTCGCCATGGGCGACAATCGGGACAATTCGATCGACAGCCGCGTCGTCGGTGGCGGGGTCGGCTACATACCGGCAGAGAATTTGGTGGGGCGGGCCGAGTTCCTGTTCTTCTCGACCGATTATTCGGCCGCCCTGTGGGAAATCTGGGCCTGGCCGCAATCGATCCGCTTCAACCGGATTTTCCGAACGATCGATTGACGATGACGCGCGATGGGTTGCAGGGGCTTTACGCGGTTCTCGGCCATCGGTTTCAGCGCCCGGAACTGTTGCGCGCGGCCCTGACCCATCCGAGCCTCGAACGCAAGAAGCGGCGCGGCGACGATTACGAGCGCCTGGAGTTTCTCGGCGACCGGGTTCTGGGTCTGGTGGTCGCGCAGGCGCTGTTTGAGGGCGACCGTGCGGCACCGGCCGGCGAGTTGGCGGTCCGTTTCAATGCCCTGGTCCGCAAGGAAGCGGTGGCCGAAGTGGCCCGGGACCTCGGCCTCGGTCCGTATTTGCGGCTGGCGCCCAGTGAAGAGCTGGTCGGCGGCAGGGAAAAGGAGGCGATCCTCGCCAATGCGTGCGAGGCGGTGCTTGGCGCGCTTTATCTCGATGGCGGACTGGACGTCGTCAGCGCTTTCATTCTTGGCCAATGGTCCGAACGCATCGCTGCCGCCCACCGCACCCGCAAGGATGCGAAGACGACGCTGCAAGAGCTGGTGCAACAAGGTCCCGTGCCGCCGCCGAGCTATCGGATCGTCGACGAATCCGGCCCGCCCCACGACCGCCGCTTCACGGTCGAAGTGCGGATCCACGATGGCACCACGGAGACCGGCAAGGGCCGTTCGCGCCGCGCCGCTGAGCAGGATGCCGCGGCGCGCCTGCTGAGGCGGCTGCGCTCATGAGCGCGACCTCGCGCGCCGACGGGGCGACGCGGTGCGGCTACGTCGCCGTCGTCGGTGCCCCCAATGCGGGCAAATCCACGTTGACCAATTGCCTGGTCGGGGCCAAGGTCTCGATCGTCACCCCGAAGGTGCAGACCACGCGGACCCGCATCACGGCGATCGCCGTCCGCGGCCAATCGCAGATCATCTTCGTTGACACGCCCGGGATCTTCACCGCGCCCAAGCGCCGTCTGGAGCGGGCCATGGTTGCCGCCGCCTGGAGCGGAGCCGCGGATGCCGACATCGTTCTGCTCGTGGTCGATGCCAAGCGCGGCCCTGACGCCGATACCGACGAGATTATCGCCGGTCTGACGCGGAGCGGGCGCAAAGGGGTCCTGGCGCTGAACAAGATCGACCTCGTGCCCAGGCCGAAGCTCTTGGCGCTGGCCGCCGAATTCAACGAGAGCGGCATGTTCACCGACATATTCATGATCTCCGCGCTCGACGGCAGCGGTGTCGACGACGTCGGCGCGTATCTGGCGCAGCACGTGCCGGCGGGGCCGTGGCTCTATCCGGAAGACCAGCTGGCCGACATCTCCGAGCGGCTGCTGGCGGCGGAGATCACCCGAGAGCAGTTGTTTCTGAGCCTGCGAGACGAGCTGCCCTACGCGCTCACGGTGGAGACCGAGGGCTGGCAGGAGCGCGATGACGGCAGCGTCCGCATCGAGCAGGTGATCTATCTCGCCCGCGCGGCCCACAAATCCATCATTTTGGGCAAGCGGGGCCAGATGATCAAGCGCGTCGGCCAACAAGCGCGCGAGGAACTGGCGAATATCCTCGACCGCAAGGTGCATCTTTTCCTCTTCGTCAAGGTCAGGCCGAAGTGGGGAGATGACCCGGAGCGTTACCGCGAGATGGGCCTGGAGTACCCGCCGTGACGCGGTCGGCGGCGTCGCGCCGGCCGGATGGCTGGCAGCCCGGATGCGGCGTCTGCTAGAAGGTCGCTCATGCAGTGGCTCGACGAAGGCATTGTCCTTGCCATGCGCAAGCACGGGGAATCAGCAGCGATCGTCTCGCTGCTGACCGCCGAGCACGGCCGACACGCGGGCCTGCTGCGTGGCGGCGCCGGCCGTCGCCTGCGTGGCCTGGCACAGCCCGGCAACCTGGTGCGGGCGACTTGGCGGGCCCGCTTGCCGGAGCATTTGGGCAGCTACGCCTTGGAGCTCTCGCACGCCGGGGCCGGACGGCTGTTCGATGCCCCCGAGCGCCTGGCCGGGTTGGCCGCCGCCTGCGCCGTCGTCGAGGTGACGGTACCCGAGCGCGAACCTCATCCGGCCCTCTATCAGGCAATGCTCGCGCTGCTCGAGGCGCTGGCCGAGTCGGAAGCCTGGGCGGCGGTTTACGTGCGGTTCGAGATCGGGCTGTTGCAGGAGCTTGGCTTTGGTCTCGACCTCAGCCGCTGCGCCATGACCGGGGCGCACGAGGGCCTGACCTACGTCTCGCCTAAATCGGGCCGCGCCGTCACCGAAGCCGCGGCGCAACCCTGGAAGGAGAAGCTGCTGCGGCTGCCCGCGTTTCTCCTGGGTGCGCAAGCCGGAGGCCTGATGGCGGACGACCTGAAGGATGGCCTGCTGCTCTCAGGCCACTTCCTCGAGCGTTATGTCCTGGTCCCGGCCGGCAAGGTTATGCCGGCGGCGCGGACGCGACTGCTTGAGCAGTTTTCTAAGGCAACCACAAGATCGAGTGCTATATTCCCGACATGAGTGATGTCCTCGAACCTGGAGAAATTCGCGAGGCGCCGCTTGGCCAGGCGCTGAGCGAGCGCTATCTCAATTACGCCCTGTCGACGATCGTCGCCCGCTCGCTGCCCGACGTGCGCGACGGCCTGAAGCCGGTGCACCGGCGGTTGCTGTACGCCATGCGCGAGATGAAGCTGGACCCGAAGTCCGGCTTCAAGAAGTGCGCGCGCATCGTCGGCGATGTCATGGGCCGCTTTCATCCGCACGGCGATCAGGCGATCTACGATGCCCTGGTTCGCCTGGCTCAGGACTTCTCGCAGCGCTATCCCCTGGTCGACGGGCAGGGCAATTTCGGCAATGTCGACGGCGATAACGCCGCGGCCATGCGTTACACAGAAGCGCGGCTGACCGCCTTCGCCGAGGCGCTGTTGGCCGAGATCGACCAGGACACGGTCGATTTCCGCGACACCTATGACGGTGAGGATGCCGAGCCCGTGGTGCTGCCGGCTGCGGTGCCGAACCTGCTGGCCAACGGCGCCTCCGGTATCGCCGTCGGCATGGCCACCAGCATCCCGCCACACAACGTCGGCGAGATCTCCGAGGCGCTTCTCCACCTGATCAAGCACCCGAACGCCACCGTCGCCAAGCTGATGGAGCTGATGCCGGGACCCGACCTGCCGACCGGCGGCGTCCTGGTCGAGCCGCCGGAGAACGTCCGCGAGGCCTACGCCAGCGGCCGCGGCAGCTTTCGCCTGCGCGCCAGATGGGAGGTCGAGTCCGGCAAGCGCGGCACCTACGTCATCATCGTCACCGAGATGCCCTTTCAGGTGGCGAAGGCGCGCCTGGTCGAAAAGATCGCCGAGCTGATCCAGCAGAAGAAACTGCCGCTCCTCGCCGACGTGCGTGACGAGAGCGCCGAAGACGTGCGCCTGGTGCTGGAGCCGCGCAGCGGCAAGGTGCCGGCCGAGGTGCTGATGGAGCAGCTGTTCCGGCTGACCGAGCTGGAGACCCGGATCAGCCTCAACATGAACGTCCTCGACGCCGAGCAGACGCCGCGGCAGATGTCGCTGCGTGAGGTTCTGCAAGCCTTCCTCGAGCACCGGCAGGTGGTCTTGCTGCGCCGCACCCGGCACCGCCTGGCCGAGATCGACCGCCGGCTCGAGATCCTGGCCGGCTACCTAGTCGCCTACCTCAACCTGGACGAGGTGATCCGCATCATCCGCGAGGAGGACGAGCCGAAGCAGGTGATGATGCGGCGCTTCAAACTGAGCGACCTGCAGGTCGAGGCGATCCTGAACATGCGCCTGCGGGCGCTGAGACGGCTCGAGGAGATCGAGATCCAGGGCGAGCACGGCCGGCTGGAGGAGGAACGCAAGGGCCTGAAGGCCTTGCTCGCGAGTGCCGACAAACGATGGAAGGTGATCGCCGAGGAGATCCGCGACATCCGCAAGCGCTTCGGCGGCAACGACGGGCTGGGCCGGCGGCGCACCCAGCTGGAGCGGGCGCCGGCGGTCGGCGAAATTGCTGCCGAAGCCTTCATCGAACGCGAGCCGCTCACCGTGATCTGTTCGGAGAAGGGCTGGATCCGCACGATCCGCGGCCACGTCGCCGAGGGTCCCGATATCCGCTACAAGGAAGGCGACCGCGGCCGCTTCTGGATCCATGCCGAGACCACCGACAAGCTGGTGCTGTTCGCCACCAACGGCCGCTTCTACACCTTGGCAGGCGAGCGTCTGCCTGGCGGGCGCGGCAACGGCGAACCGGTCCGGCTGATGCTCGACCTCGGCAACGACGAGGACATCGTCGCCATGCGGGTGCATAAGCCGGGACGCCGACTGCTGTTGGCCTCGACCGCGGGCCGCGGCTTCCTCGTCGACGAGGACGAGGTGCTGGCGCAGACCCGGGCCGGCAAGCAGGTGCTGAACCTGAGCGGCGATGAGGAGGCGGCGGTGGCCGCGGTGGTCGAGGGCGACCACGTCGCCGTCGTCGGCGAGAACCGGAAGATGCTGATCTTCCCGCTGGCCGAGGTGCCGAGCATGAGCCGCGGCCGCGGCGTTCTGTTGCAGCGTTACAGGGAGGGCGGCCTCGCTGATGCCAGGGTGTTCAGCCTGGCCGACGGCCTGAGCTGGCTGCAGGCCGGCGGGCGCACGCGTACCGAAATCGAGCTGTTGACCTGGCGCGGCAAGCGCGGGGCCGCCGGGCGGCTGGCGCCTAAGGGCTTCCCGCGAAGCAACAGGTTCGGCTAAATCGTCGCGGCAGATTATCCGATCCGCGCGGGCGGAGGCGATGTCCGACGACGCTTTCAAGACGGTCTACGACGCGGTTCTGAACACCGCCAGGCGCTGGCCCGACAACGTCATGCTGGCGGTGCCCTCGATGCCGGAGCGCGACTATCACGCCGACGGCATCGAATTCACCTATGCCGAGGTCGTGGCCGAAGTCGAAGCCCTGAGGTCGTGCTATGTCGCCGCCGGCTACGGCAACGGTCACAGAGTTGCCTTGCTGCTGGGCCAGCGGCCCGAATTCTTTTTTCACTATCTCGCCCTGAACGCCGTCGGCGCCTCGATCGTGCCGGTCAACCCCGATTACCGGCACGACGAGATGCTGTACCAGATGACCCACTCCGAGGCCGTATTGGCGGTTGCGCTCGATGCCCGGGCCGAGGACATGGCCGGCGTCGCCAAGGCCCGCGAAACCCGGCTGCCTGTCGTTTCGTTCGAGACCTTTCCCGCGCGATTGCCTCCGCCACCGGTGCAGGCGGCGGCGGCTTCGCCGGGCGGCGCCAGCGAATGCAGCCTGCTCTATACCTCCGGCACCACGGGCCGGCCCAAGGGCTGCATCCTCTCCAACGAGTACTACCTGAACGCCGGCCGCTGGTATGCCGGGATCGGCGGGCTGCTGCAGCTGCGCGACGGCGTCGAGCGGGTCTACAACCCGCTGCCGCTGTTCCACATGAATTGCCTGGCGGTCACGGCGACGGCAATGTTCCTGACCGGTGGCTGCCTGATCCTGCCCGACCGTTTCCACCCGCGGCGCTGGTGGCGGGACCTGGTCGAGACGCGGGCGACCGCGGTGCACTACCTGGGCGTGGTGCCGCCACTGCTGCTGAACCAGCCGCCGGTGGCGGAGGAACGCCAGCACGGTGTGCGTTTCGGCCTCGGCGCCGGGGTCGAGCCGGAATTGCACCGCCTCTTCGAGGAACGCTTCGGCTTTCCCCTGGTCGAGGTCTGGGGCATGACCGAGACGGGCCGCATCCTCGCCGACAATGTCGAGCCGCGGCAGATCGACACCCGCGCCTTCGGCCGGCCTTTCGGCGGCTACGAAGGCAAGGTGGTCGACGACAAGGACGAGGAGGTGCCGCGCGGCGTCGAGGGCGAGCTTGTCGTCCGCTTCACGGGCGACGATCCGCGCCAGGGTTTTTTCTCCGGCTACCTGAAGGAGGAGAAGGCGACGGAGGACGCCTGGCGCGGCGGCTGGTTCCACACCGGCGATACGGTCCGCCAAAGCAGGGACGGCATGCTCTACTTCGTCGACCGCAAGAAGAACATTATCCGCCGCTCGGGCGAGAACATTGCCGCCGCCGAGGTCGAGGCCTGTCTGCAGGCGCACGAGGCGGTGGCCCAGGTGGCGGTGATCGCGGTCGCCGACGAATTGCGCGAGGAGGAGGTCTTCGCTTGCGTCGTCCCGATGCCGGGGGCGGCCGCTGATGCGGCCGCGGCCGAGGCCTTGTTCACCTGGTGCAACGCGCGGCTGGCTTATTACAAGCCGCCGGGCTGGCTCGCCTTCGTCAACGCCTTGCCGACCACCGGCACGCAGAAGGTGCAGAAAGCCAAGATCTTCCCCGACGGCCTCGATCCCCGCCAGCAGCCGGGGGTCTTCGATCTGCGGTCCCTGAAGCGCCGCGGCTGAGCCGGCTCGGTTGTGCCGCGGGCCCAGGCGTACCAGGATGGCGCCCGGACCGGCTGGTACGGTCAGCGGGAGATGAGACATGCATTACGGCGTCTTCACCTTTGTCACCGACTATTCCATGGCCCCGGGGGCGCTGGCCTCGGCGCTCGAGGAGCGCGGCTTCGAGAGCCTGTTCGCGCCGGAGCACTCGCACATCCCGACGTCGCGCAAGTCGCCTTGGCCGGGCGGGGGCGAGCTGCCGAAGATGTACTACGACGTCATGGACCCCTTCGTCACGCTCACCGCCGCGGCCGCGGCCACCAAGGACCTCAAGGTCGGCACCGGCATCTGCCTGGTGGTGCAGCGCGATCCGATCCACTTGGCCAAGGAGGTCTCCAGCCTGGACCGGGTCTCGGGCGGGCGGTTCCTGTTCGGCGTCGGAGGCGGCTGGAATGCCGAAGAAATGGCCGATCACGGGACCGAGTTCCGCAGCCGGTTCGAGCTGATGGCCGAGCGCATCGAAGCGATGCGGACCATCTGGACCGAAAGCAAGCCGCAGTATCAGGGCAAATTCGTCAATTTCGACGCGATGATGACCTGGCCCAAGCCGGTGCAGAAGCCGCACCCGCCGATAATCGTCGGCGGCGCCTTTCCCTACGGCGCGAGGCGCGCCATCGCCTACGGCGACGGCTGGATGCCCCTGGCCGGCCGCGAGCAAGACGTCCTGGCGCTGTTGCCGCAGTTTCGGCAGATGGCGGCGGAGGCCGGACGTGATCCCGACGGACTGCCGGTCACGATGTTCAATGCGCCGACCGACGCCGGACAATTGAAGGCGATGCGCGATGCCAACGTTGAGCGGGTGGTATTCGCCCTGCCGTCTGCCGGTGCCGAGGAAGTGCTGCCGCTGCTCGACAGCATGGCGAAACTGGCGCGCGACGTCGGCTGATCGCCGCAACGGGTATCCGTGCGGAAGGTGCGGTTGAACGGAGGGCCGTGTGTCCGCCTTCAGTCCTCGAGCGGGTGCCAGCCGTCGCTGTGCAGGGCTTCGCAGGGGCGGAAATCTGCCTTGTAGGCCATCTTGCGGCTGGCCTTGATCCAGTAGCCGAGATAGACGTAGGGCAGGCTGCGGCGCCGGGCCTCGATGATGTGCCAAAGAATGATGAACTTGCCCGGGCTCAGCTGCGCCTGGTCCGGATCGAAGAAGCTGTAGACCAGCGACAGGCCATCGTCGAGGACATCGGTCAGGCAGGCGCCGTAAAGCTCGCCGCCGGCGTTGCTGTACTCGTAAAGCCGGCTCAGCACGGGCGTGTCCTGGACCATGGCGACGTAATCATCATAGCCCATCGCCGACATGCCGCCTTCGGCGTGCCGAGAGAGCACGTAGCGCTGAAACAGCCGATAGTGCGGGCCCAGGGCGATCGGCGGCAGCTCCCGTCCACGGACGCCGGCGTTCTTCTGCCACAGCCGGCGCAGCGAGCGGCTGGGCCGGAACTTCGCCACCGGCACGCGCAACGGCACGCAAGCCTCGCAATGGCGGCAGTTGGGCTTGTACGCGATCCCCTGACTGCGCCGGAATCCAGCGCGCGAAAGCCGGTCATGCAGGCCGTTGGGGTCGCCGTGGTTGCCCAGGTCGGTGAAGACCATCTGCTCTTCGCGGCCGGGCAGGTACGGGCAGGGCGCTGGCCGCGAGATGTGGAAATAGGTCAACGGTTGCGGTTTGAAGAGCTGCATGGTCCGGCTCGGTCGCTGCGCCGGCGCATGATAGTACAAAGGGCAGGGGCGCGAAACGCTCGTTGTCCGGTATCGCGAAGCCTGCTGCAATGTACTCGCTGGCAGCGGGGAGAAAGAGATGGCGCTGAGTGTGGACGATGTGCAGAAGGCGGCGCGCCTGTTGGCGGGCGCGGTCGTGCGCACGCCCTGCCTGCGTGCCCTGCCGCTGTCGCGGCTGACCGGGGCCGAGATCACCGTCAAGTTCGAGAACCTGCAATACACCTCCTCGTTCAAGGATCGCGGCGCGCTGGTCAAGCTGATGAGCCTGAATGCGGCCGAGCGCCGGGCCGGCGTCATCGCCATGTCCGCCGGGAATCACGCCCAGGGCGTCGCCTACCACGCCCAGCGCCTGAAAATTCCGGCAACCATCGTCATGCCGGTTGGAACGCCGAACGTGAAGATCCGCCGCACTCGCGCTTTCGGCGCCGAGGTGGTGCTGCGCGGCGAGACGGTCGACGAGGCCGCGGCATTTGCGGACCGGTTGCGCGTCGAACGGGGCCTGGTCTTCATCCCGCCCTATGACGACGAGCGCATCATGGCCGGGCAGGGGACCATCGCCCTGGAAGTGCTTGAGGACGCGCCGGGGCTTGAATGCCTGGTCGTGCCGATTGGCGGCGGCGGTCTGATCGCCGGCATCGCCGTCGCCGCCAAGGCGCTGAAGCCCGAGCTCGAGATCATCGGCGTCGAAAGCGCGCTGTTTCCCGGCATGTATTCCGGGTTGCGGGGCCAAGCCGGGAATTTCGGCGGCCAGACCCTGGCCGATGGCATTGCCGTCAAGAGCGTCGGCAAGCTGACGCGGCCGATCGTCGAGGCGCTGGTCGACGATATCGTGCTGGTCGGCGAGACCGAGATCGAGCGGGCGATCGCCCTGTTTCTCGAAGAGGAGAAGACGGTGGCCGAAGGCGCGGGCGCGGCGGGGCTCGCCGCGCTGCTGGCCGATCCGCCGCGCTTCGCCGGCCGCAACGTCGGACTGGTGCTGACCGGCGGCAACATCGATACCCGGCTCTTGGCCTCGCTGCTGATGCGCGGACTGGTGCGCGATGGCCGCATCGCCAGCCTGCGCATCGAGATCGCCGACCAGCCGGGCACCTTGGCGGCGGTCGCCGGCATTATCGCCGGCTGCGAGGCCAACATCCTGGAGGTCATTCACCAGCGGACCTTCCTCAACGTGCCGGCCCGGCGGGCCGATCTCGACGTGATCATCGAGACCCGCGACCGCGAACATGTCACGAGCGTGGTCGAGAGCTTGAAAGAGGCCGGTTACGCCGTGCGTGTGCTGATCGACGTCGAGAACGCCTGACGCCGCGCTAGGGGCCCGGGTTCGGCGCGACTTGGCCATAGCGGCCGCGGTAGTAGAGCAGCGGCGCGCCGTCCCTGCGGCTCGAGATCGACTGCACCTCGCCAATAAAGATCAGATGGTCGCCACCGTCATGCATTGACAGCGTCCGGCACTCGAGGTGGGCCAGCGCCCCTGCGATCAACGGGCAGCCGAGACATCCGGGTCGGTGCGGCGTCATTTCGATTCTGGATACGCCAGGGCGGGCGTACATCGCCGACAGGGCCTGTTGATCCGCCGCCAGTACATTAACGGCGAAGCGGCCGGCGGCAACGAAGTCCTCGAAGCTGCTGGCGCTGCGGGCCAGACTGAACAGCACCAGCGGCGGCTCCAGCGATACCGAGTTGAATGAATTGACGGTGACCGCAATCGGACGCGATTGGCGGTCGAGCGTTGTCATCAAAGTGACTCCCGTGGCGAACATGCCGAGGGCGTCACGGAAATCCCGGGGCTCGAAAGCGGGCGCGCTACGGTCGGTCACGTCACGAGAATCCCGGCGAAGTCTCCGAATGCGGCCAATTTAGGCATATCAAGGGGGCTATCTTCAACAGTGCCCCGCCCGACGCCGAACGGCGGGTGCGAAGCATCCGGACGGTGGGGCGGAAATTCCGTTTGCCATTTCCCTGATCGGGCCCAGATATCCGGGCATGAGCCCTGATGAAGCAAACGCCAGCATGCACCAGCGCCGCGGCCTCGAGCCGTTTGCGGTTGTCGACGACAGCGCCGTGGAGTCGGCCGCCATGCAAGCGCGGGGCTATTTTGAAGGCATCCGTCTGAAGCGGGTTTTGGCCTATCTGATCGATGTCCTGATCGTGCTGGCCCTGGCGGGAGCCTGGTGGCTGATTGGCGTTGTCCTGTCCTTTATCACTTTCTTCCTGTTTTGGCCCCTGGTCGTGACCGGGGCCGCCTTGTTGCCGTTCGCCTACCATACCTACTGCATCGGCAGCGAGCGCCATGCCACCCCGGGCATGCGCGCCCTGGGCATTCGCGTCGCCGCGTGGAACGGGCGCAACCCCAGCTATCTGCAGGCCTTCATCCAGACCGTGCTGTTCTATGCTTCGCTTTCGGGACCGCAGATTCTGATTTTGCTGGTGTCTTTTTTCAATGATCGCGGACGCTGCTTGCACGACATCCTGGGTGGGACCGTGGTCGTCAACGTTGTTGACGGCCCGGTGTTGGCGGACGCCCGGCACGTCCCTTGAGCGCCTGCGGCTAGCCCAGCGCGTCCTGCAGTCGATACCAAAGCAGGACCAAGATCCGCATGCGCAGGGCCAGCCGCCGCCCCCCGGGCAGCTTCTCGTGCGGCAACTTGGCGAAGACGTCGAAGCGTTCCGCGGTGCCGGCGATGGCCTCGGCGATCAAGGCGCCGACCAATGTCGTCAAGGCCACGCCATGGCCGGAGTAGCCTTGCGCGAAATAGATCTCACCGTTGAGGCGGCCGATATGCGGCAGGCGATTGCGCGAGATGGCGACCGTGCCGTCCCAGATGTATTCGGTCCTAAGATCGCCCAGCGACGGGAACAGCGACACCATGCGCCGTCTCAGGCTGGTTTCGTGGCCCGACAGCGTTGCGACGCCGCTTACGGCTGGACCTCCGAACAACAGGCGGTGGTCGGCGGTAAGGCGATAATAGTTGAGCAGGCGCTTGCTGTCGGAAACGCAGAGATCACCGGGAATCAGCGCCCGCGCCCGTGCCTCTGCCATCGGGTGGGTCGCCAGGATGTAGGTGACGACCGGCAGAATGAACTCGCGCAGTCCCTGGTCTAGGTGGCCGAGGTAGGCGTTGCCGGCGAGGACCACGTGGCGGCAACGTACCAGCCCCTCAACGGTTTGCACCTGTGGCCGCTTGCCGCCATTGAGCGATGTGGCGGAAGAATCTTCAAAGATACGACATCCGAGTCGCTCGGCCGCTTCGGCTAGTCCAAGCGCGTAATTCAGCGGGTGCAGGTGTCCGCTGGCCCGGTCGAGGATGCCGCCGGCATATTTCGGACCGCGGAGCAGAGCGGCGGCTTCGGCGGCATCCACCAGCCGGGCCTCCGCGTAATCCCAGGATCGCAGTAGCTCGAACTCGCGCCGCAACTCGGCAAAGTGACGTTCGTTCCAGGCGGCATAGAGGTAGCCTGGACGATAATCGCAGGCGATGGCGTGCAGTTGGATCAGCTGTTTCTGCCGCGCGACGGCCGCCAGCGTCAGCTCCCATATTTGCCGGGCCCATTTTTCACCCAGCAGATCTCGGGTTTGCAACGAGCCGGCGGAAGTGCCGACCAGGGCCTGTCCGCCGTTGCGGCCCGAGGCGCCCCAACCGATTTTGTTGCTCTCCAGCACCACCACGCCGTAGCCGCGCTCCGCCAGGTGCAGGGCGGCCGAAAGGCCGGTGAAGCCGGCACCGACAACGCAGACGTCGGCGGTGATATCGCCCCGAAGCGCCGGACGGTCAGGCGCGGGATTGCGCGTGGCGGCGTAGTAGGAGGACGCGTGCGGCAAGCCTGGCATGGCGGCTATGGCGATCGGTTAGCGTTTCGGCGTCAGTCTCAAGGTGCCCAGAGCTCCGACCTCGACGTCGCGCCGGGCGGTGCGGATTGTGATGTACTCGCCTTCGGCCCAGCGACGCACGAAATTGTCGTGCAGGGGCGAGAGCGGATTTCCCGATTGTCCGGTGCTGTGGATGAACAGCGAGCGATCCAACTCATCCAGATCGTAGATGGCCCGCATCGTCGGGGCGTGGACCACGGCGAAGGGGTTGGACGGATCGGCGATCGCGAAATGGCCGACGTTGATGCTGTAGGTGTCGCCCGGCAGCTCCGCTCCGGTTTCGAAAAAGCGGCCGAGGTAGGGCACCTCACTGAACGGCAGATGTCGCGCCCGGGCCCGGTGTACCGCGCCCCAACGCCAGCGTGCCGGTTCGCTGCCATGCCGTTCCGCCAGCCACTCGACGGCGCGCTCCAGCGAGCGAGATATCAGCTCGCCGCACTCCTCGGTCACCTTGGTCAGGACGTCGTCGCACCAAGCGCCGCCGCCGCCGCCATCGAGGACATACAACAGGAATCTGGCTCGCCCGCCCCAGGCCGCGGCAAACAGCGGTCCCATCTCGTCGGCGTAAACGAGACGCGTGAGTTCACGGTGCCAAACGGCAAAGATCAGCGGCTCCGGGCGGTTCGCGGCCATGTCGCCATTCCATCCGGCAAGAAGGCCCTTGGCCTGCCGGCCAAGCTCGGATCGGGCCTCGGCGCGCAGCAGGATCGGCATCAGTTCGCGAGCCATCGGCGACAGCGAATCCATCTGCATCGCCTTGAAGCTCTCAAGCGAGTGCTTGGCGCGGCCGCTCAACAGGTGAGCGATGCGTCCGGCGCGATAGCCATGCGCCCACTCGAAGGTCAGATGGTAGGGATAGTCGTCGGGCACGATCTTGTGGTTGGCGCTCAGCAACATGCCGGAACGCGGGTTCAGGCTGCGGGGCAGCGCTTCGAAGGGCACGTAGCCTCGCCAATCAAATTTCGCATCCCAGCCCGGCTGCGGCGTGAAGCCCTGGATTTGGTTTTCCGGCTCGCGCAGCGGCACCCGACCGGGCGCGATGAAGCCGATGTTGCCCTCGACATCGGCATAGATGATGTTCTGTTGCGGTGTGTGCAGATCGCGCAGGGCATCGACGAAAGCCTCCCAGCGATCCGTGACCGCCAGCTGCAGACCTGCCCGCGCGGTGGCGTCGTCGTCGGCGAGCGCGGTCCAGGCCAGCGAGAGCACCTGTCCCGGCTCGGCTAGCGCGTCAAGCTCGGCGGATGCGTCGTTCAGCACCGGCCCATGCCGGGTCGACCGCAGGTCCACGGTGACATCGGCGCCGTCGCGCACGCGGATGGTCTCTCGCCGGACGCTGAAAGGCCGCGGTCCGTCCGGCGTTTGGTACAGGTCGGCGCGGCCCTCGACCAGCTGCTCGACATAGACATCCTGCACGTCCGAGCCGGTGTTGGCGAAGCTCCAGGCGATGCGGTCGTTGCGTCCCAGGACTACCGATGGCAGGCCGGGCAGCGTTGCTCCGACCAGCTTGCGGTCCGGCCAGCTGAGATGGGCGAAGTACCAGATCGAGGGCGTGCGCAGCCTCAGGTGCGGATCGTTCGCCAGCAGCGGCTTGCCGGTGGCGCTGTGCTTTGCCGCGACCGCCCAGTTGTTCGACCCCAATCCCTCGGCGGCGTGAGCGTTGAGCGGGGGCGGCGGCATCGACGACCCGGTCTCGGTCGAGGGCACAAGCGGACCAGCCAGGGGCCCGCGCGGCTCGTCGTCGCGGTAGGGGGTATAGAATTCGGCAATCTGCTGTGCCGTCAGCCGGCTGGCCAGGCGTTGGCGAAAAAGTTCCTGCGACCAGTTCGTACTGAGGTCGAGCGCCATCAGCTTCAGCCACAGCAGGCTGTCGGCGGCCGTCCACGGTTCGGGTTCGTGGCGCAGCAACAGAAACTCCGGCGGCAGCGATTGCTCGCCTGCCATCAGTTGGGCATTGACCCCGGCGACATAGGCGTCGATCAGCGCGCGGCTATCAGCATCGAGTCGGGCGTAGTTCCGACCGGCGACGCCATGTAGATCGAGCACCCGCATCATCCGGTCGCTTTCGATCGCCCGCGGTCCCAGCACTTCGGCCAGCCTGCCCGCGCCGATGCGGCGCATCGTTTCCATTTGCCAGAGGCGATCCTGCGCGTGCACGAAGCCGAGCGCGAACAGGCTGTCGGCGCGGTTCTGGGCGAAGATGTGCGGCACGCCGAAGCGGTCGCGCACGATCTCGACCGGCGCCCTCAGGCCGGGCGCCACGAGTTCGCCGTCAAGTGTGGGCAGGCTGCCGCGCAACCAGAGATAGCCGGCGGCGGTCAGGATGGAAAGAAGTGCCAGCAGCCCGACCAGGCCGCGCCAAAACCATCGCATGCTCTGTGACCCCCGGCGTGGTCCCGCGGTACCAGATGGGCCATCAGGGGTCAAGCCGCCTTGCGCTTTGCCGCCACCGGCATCCATTGTAGAAGAAGGCGCTTCGCCGGGCCGGCGCAGCCGGGCGTGATAACCGGGAGGAGACGAGGGAATGAGCGATAAAATTGCCTTCTTGGGCCTGGGCGTCATGGGTTATCCGATGGCTGGCCATCTTGCCGCCAAAGGCCACCAGGTCACCGTCTATAACCGCACCGCCGCGCGGGCCAATGCCTGGGTGAAGCAACACGGCGGAAAAAGCGCGCCAAGTCCCCGCGAAGCCGCCAAGGGGGCAAGCGTGATCTTCGCCTGTGTCGGCGCTGACAATGATCTGCGCGAGATCGCCTTTGGCGACCACGGCCTTTACGCCGGGATGAGCGAGGGCGCCGTCTTCGTCGATCACACCACGGCCTCGGCCACGGTTGCGCGCGAGCTCGCCGAAGCCGCCGCGGCGCGCGGTCTCGGCTTTCTCGACGCCCCGGTCTCCGGTGGCCAGGCCGGCGCCGAGAACGGCGTCCTCACGGTCATGGTCGGCGGTGACGAGGCGGCTTTCATCAAGGCCAAGCCGCTGATCGACAGCTATGCCCGCATGTGCCAGCTGATGGGGCCCGCCGGTGCCGGCCAGCTGACCAAGATGGTCAACCAGATCTGCATCTCCGGGCTGGTCGAGGCGCTGTCGGAGGCGCTCAACTTCGCCGTCATGGCCGGCCTCGACGGGCACCAGGTGATCGAGGTCATCTCCAAGGGCGCAGCGCAGTCGTGGCAGATGGAAAACCGCCATAAGACGATGCTGGCCGGTGCCTACGAGCACGGCTTCGCCGTGCAGTGGATGCGCAAGGATCTGGCGATCTGTATGGAGCAGGCAAAACAGATGGGCATTTCGCTGCCGGTGGCGGCCCTGGTCGACCAGTTCTACGCCGAGGTCGAGGCGATGGGCGGCAGACGCTGGGACACCTCCAGCCTGATGGCGCGGCTGGTTGCCGCGCGCCCCAAGGCCTGAAGCCCGAAGCCGCGGTCGAGCAAAAATTATCGCCGGCATCAAACAATCCTTGCGGTGCGCCCGCACTTGCTTTAGACGGGCCGCTCTGTCGCCAGTTGTTGGGGGCTGCCATGGATGAGGTAGTTCGCCACGCCAGCGTCGAAACGATGCTGCGGGCTCTGCGGCCGGCGCACCCGGTATTGTGTTTGCGGCCCGAGGTAATGCGGGACCGCGCTGCCTTGTTCCTGCGGCAATTTCCCGGACGCGTCCTCTACGCCATGAAGTGCAATCCGCATCCGCGCGTGCTGCGGGCGTTGCATCAGGCCGGGATCAATGATTTCGATACCGCCTCCGTCCGCGAGATGGCCGAGGTCCGTGCGCTGTTTCCCGACGCCGGCTGCTACTTCCATCATCCGGTAAAGAGCCGTGAAGCGATTGCCCGCGCCTATGCCGAGTTCGGCATTCGCCACTTCGTCGTCGACCACGTCAGCGAGCTGGACAAGCTCCTGGACCTCGTCGGCGGAAACATCGCCGTGCACGTGCGCCTGTCGACACCACGCGCGTTGGCCTCATTCGACCTCTCGGCCAAGTTCGGCGCTCCGCCAGAGGCCGCGGTCGACCTGCTCAGGCGGATCGCCGCGGTCGGCCTGGAGCCTGGCCTAACCTTCCACGTCGGCTCGCAGTGCCGCAGCGTCGACGCCTTCACCGTGGCGCTGCAACTGAGCGGCGAGGTCATCGATACCGCCGGCGTACCGCTGCGCTACCTCAACGTCGGCGGCGGTTTTCCGATCGACTATCCTGGCCTCTCCGCGCCGCCGCTCGAGGACTTTCTCGACGCGGTCAGCGCCGCTCTGCGGCGGCTGCAGTTGCCGCCCGAATGCGCGCTATTCTGCGAGCCGGGACGCGCGCTGGTCGCTGAAGGCGGTTCGCTGGTGGTGCAGGTGCAGATGCGCCGCGAACAGCGGCTCTACATCAACGACGGGGTTTACGGCGCGCTCATGGATTTGAGGCTGACCGAAGGCATGAACCCGCCGGTCCGCCTGGTCCGGCTCGACGACGCGACCAGTGAGGGCAGCGAGACCGAGTTCACCATCTTCGGACCGACCTGCGATTCGATCGACATGCTGCCGCTGCCCTGGCGGTTGCCGGCTGACGTGCGCGAGGGCGATTGGATCGAAGTCGGGCTGATGGGCGCCTATTCGACCGTCTTCGCCACCGACTTCAACGGCCTGCGTTCGTCCGACGTGGTCGAGGTCGCGGACACGCCGTTCCGGGCATTGGCGGCCTGACAATTTCGCTTTGTCAACGGCTTCAGCGATTTAGTTAAAGCTGTAGTTTTGGCCTGACGCGTGGTTTTTGGAGCGTCGTCGCGTCGATCACCGTTTGGGGAGAAGATTGCCATGGCTCAACCATCGGTCCGCAAGGTCGCCTTCGTTACCGGCTCGGGCCGCAACATCGGCCGCGCCATCACGCTGGCCCTGGCCGCGGACGGCCTGAATGTGATCGTCAATGGCAGCAGCAAGCGCGAGGCCTGCGAGGCGGTCGCCGCCGAAGCGACGGCGCTCGGCGTCGCCGCCGAGGTGGTGATGGGCGATGTCGGCGTGTCCGAAGAGGTGCAGAAGATGGCCGAAGCGGCCCTGGCCCGCTTTGGCCGGGTCGACGTCCTGGTCAACAATGCCGCGATTCGCCCGGAAGCGCCGTTCTTGGAGACGAGCGCCGCGGACTGGCACCGGGTCATGGATGTCGACCTGAACGCGGCTTTCCATACGGCCCAGGCGTTCCTGCCGGGCATGGTGGAGCGGCGCTGGGGCCGAATCATCAACCTGACCGGCATGAACGCGATCCAGGGCTACGTCGGCCGCGCCCCGGTCTCGGCCGCCAAGCACGGCCTCTGGGGCCTGACCAAGTCGCTGGCCCGCGAGTTCGGCCCGCACGGCGTCACCGTCAACGCCATTTCGCCCGGTCCGATCAAGGGCGAGCGCGACGATCCGGCCGCTGCCGCGCACATCGAGTCGATGCTCTCGCGCATCCCGCTCGGACGGCTGGGCGCGCCCGAACACATCGCCGGGCTGTGCGCCTTTCTGGTCTCGGAGGCCGGCGGCTTCACCAGCGGCCAGATGCTGGCCGTCAACGGCGGCGCCGCGACCTAAGGCTTAGCGGCCTTTCAGCAGCGCCGCGACTTCGCCCGAGAAGTAGGACAGGATGCCATCGGCGCCGGCGCGCTTGAAGGCGATCAGGCTCTCCAGCATGACCCGTTCGCCGTCGAGCCAGCCGCGCTCGGCCGCCGCCTTCAGCATCGCGTACTCGCCGCTGACCTGATAGGCGAAGGTCGGCACGCCGAAGCGCTCCTTCACCCGGCGGACGATGTCGAGATAGGGCATGCCCGGCTTGACCATGACCATGTCGGCGCCTTCGGCGAGGTCGAGGGCGATCTCGCGCAGCGCCTCGTCGCTGTTCGCCGGGTCCATCTGATAGGTCTTCTTGTCGGCGGCCCCGAGGTTGGCCGAGGAACCGACGGCGTCGCGGAACGGGCCGTAGAAAGCGGAGGCGTACTTGGCGGAGTAGGCCATGATGCGCACGTCATCGCGTCCGGCGCCGTCGAGGGCGTCGCGGATCGCGCCGATGCGCCCGTCCATCATATCCGAGGGGGCGATGATGTCGGCGCCCGCCGCCGCCTGCACCAACGACTGCCGGCACAGGATCTCGACGGTCTCGTCGTTGGCGACGTAGCCGTCGATAATGACGCCGTCGTGGCCGTGCGAGGTGAAGGGGTCGAGCGCGGCATCGCACATGATGCCAATCTCCGGCACCGCGGCCTTGACAGCGGCCACCGCCCGGCAGACCAGGTTGTCGCTATCGACGGCGTAAGAACCTTGGGCGTCCTTCAGCGACTGGTCGATCTGCGGGAAAATGGCGATCACCGGGATACCGAGCTCGGCGGCGCGGGCCGCGGTTTCGACCAGCAGGTCGATCGAGAGCCGCTCCACCCCCGGCATCGAGGGCACGGCTTCGCGGCGGTTCTGGCCTTCGTGCGCGAACAGCGGCCAGATCAGATCATCGGCGCTGAGCGCGTTCTCGGCGACCAGGCGCCGGGTCCAGGCATCGCGGCGGTTGCGCCGCATGCGCGTGCGCGGGTACTGGCCTTGGGCGCGCCCGGCCTCGTCCGCCGGGGCATTGACCTTGCCCGGACGTTTGCGGCTGGGCTTCAATGGTACGGGGTCCGCCATGATTTCCTCCCGCGCGTGGCGCCAGGGTTCCGGATTGTAGGGGCAGGGCGGTGCCGCGACAATCGACTCGGCCGCGGGGCGCCGTTTGGTCGCGGCAACGCTCGCGCCCGCGTTGACACGGCGTAGGGGCCTCGCTTATCACCCCCGGCAGCGCAGCATCGGAGCCACGGCGGCAATGGATTTCGAGCTCAGCGAGGAGCAGCGGGCGATTTGCGAGGTGGCGCGGCAGTTCGCCGATGCCGAGATGGCGCCCCACGCCGCCGCCTGGGACGAAAATCACACCTTTCCCGTCGAGACCCTGAGAGCCGCGGCGGCTCTCGGCTTTGGCGGCATTTACGTCAAGGATGACGTTGGGGGTTCGGGCCTAGGCCGGCTCGACGCGACCTTGATCTTCGAAGAGCTGGCCGCCGGCTGCACCTCGACCGCCGCCTACATCTCGATCCACAACATGGCGGCCTGGATGATCGACCGCTTCGGCGATGCCGGGCAGCGCATGCGATGGCTGCCGGGGCTGTGCAGCATGCGCCATTTCGCCAGCTACTGCCTGACCGAGCCAGACGCCGGCTCGGACGCGGCCAGCCTCAGGGCCCGGGCCCGGCGCGACGGCGATGATTATGTGCTGAATGGCAGCAAGGCTTTCATCTCCGGCGCCGGCAGTGCCGACCTCTACGTCTGCATGGTGCGCACCGGCGCCGACGGCCCGGGCGGCATCAGTTGCCTGGTCGTCGAGGCCGGCACGCCCGGCCTTTCCTTCGGCGCGCAGGAGAAGAAGCTCGGCTGGCACTCGCAGCCGACGGCGATGGTCAACTTCGAGGATTGCCGCGTGCCGGTGGCGAACCGCGTCGGCGCGGAGGGGCAGGGCTTCCGCATCGCCATGCAGGGCCTCGACGGCGGCCGGCTCAACATCGCCGCCTGCTCGCTGGGCGCCGCACGGGCCTCGCTGGACGCCGCGCTCGCGCATATGGGCGTGCGCAAGCAGTTCGGGCGCGAACTGGCACAGTTCCAGGCGCTGCGCTTTCGCGTCGCCGACATGGCGACCGAGCTGGCGGCGGCCCGGCTGCTGTTGCGCCAGGCCGCGGCCAAGGTCGACGCCGGCGCGGCCGATGCCACCCAGTTTGCCGCCATGGCCAAGCGCCTGGCCACCGATGTCGGTTTCGAGGTCGTCAATCAGGCGCTGCAACTGCACGGCGGCTACGGCTATCTGCGCGATTATCCGATCGAGCGCTATCTGCGCGACGTCCGCGTGCACCAGATCCTGGAAGGCACCAACGAGATCATGCGGCTGATCATCGCCCGCGAACTGCTCGGCGAATGAGCGAAGACGACATCCTGTTCGAGCGCCGCGGCCGGCTCGCGGTGGTGACGCTGAACCGGCCCGAGGCGCTGAACGCGCTGACTTTGGAGATGGCCCGGCGCATGTCGGCGGTCCTGATCGAGGCTGCCGGCGATACGGCGATCGACGCGGTGCTGATCAAGGGCGCCGGCGACAAGGCCTTCTGCGCCGGCGGCGACATCCGCAGGATGTACGAGACCGGCCCGGCGGGCGGGCGCTATCCGTACGACTTTTTCCGCGACGAATATACGATGAACGCCCGTGTCTTCCATTTTCCCAAGCCCTACATCGCGCTGATGGATGGCATCGTCATGGGCGGCGGGGTCGGCCTTTCGGTGCACGGCAGCCATCGGGTGGTAAGCGAGCGTCTGATGCTGGCCATGCCCGAGACCGGTATCGGCCTGTTTCCCGACGTCGGCGGCAGCTATTTCCTGCCGCGCCTGCCCGGTCGGATCGGCATGTTCATGGCCTTGACCGGGGCCCGGCTGAGGGCGGCCGACGCCCTCTATGCCGGCATCGGCGATGCCTATGTGCCAAGCGACGGCTTGCCGGCATTGGAGGCGGCCTTGGCGGCCGCCGACCTCGGCGGCGGCGACGGCGCCGTGAGCAGGGTGGTCGCCGAATACTCCGGCGAGCCAGGCGCCGCCGCCCTGGCCGAACAGCGCGCCGCCATCGATGCCTGCTTCGATGCCGGCACGGTCGAGGGCATCGTCGAGAAACTGCAAAAGCGCGGCGACGACTGGTCCCGGCGGCAGTTCGCCAGCCTTGCCGGCAAATCGCCGACCAGCTTGAAGGTCACGCACGAGCAGCTCCGCCGTGGCGGCGCGCTCGACTTCGACGCCTGCATGATGATGGAGTACCGTATCGCCAACGGCTTCGTACGCGGTCACGACTTCTATGAAGGCATCCGCGCCGTCGTCGTCGACAAGGACCAGCGGCCGGCATGGCGGCCGGAGCGTCTGGAGGATGTCGGCGCCGACCAGGTCCGGCGCTACTTCGAGGACGAGCCCTTCGAAGGCGATCTGACGCTGGCGGCGTAACGAAATAGGGAGGACGGAATGGCGACGATCGGATTCATCGGGGTCGGCAACATGGGCGCGCCGATGGCGCGCAACCTGATCAAGGCCGGGCATACGCTCAAGGTCTTCGATCTGGACGAGGAAAAGCTCAATTTCGTGGTGCAGTCGGGCGGCCAGGCGGCAGGCTCGGTGGCGGAGGCGGCGGCCGGCGTCGAGGTCGTCATCACCATGCTGCCTGCCGGCCGGCACGTGCGCGCCGTCTATGGCGATGACGACGGCGTACTCGGAGCGGCCGCCGCCGGCACCCTGCTGATCGACTGCTCGACCATCGATGTCGACAGCGCCCGCGCCGTGCACGCGCAGGCCGAAGCCAAAGGCTTCGCCATGCTGGATGCGCCGGTCTCGGGCGGCGTCGCCGGGGCCGAAGCGGCGACTTTGACCTTCATGTGCGGCGGCAGCGAGGCCGCCTTCAGCCAAGCCAAGCCCTGCCTCGAGAAGATGGGCCGGAACGTGGTCCACGCCGGTCCGGCGGGCAATGGCCAGGTCGCCAAGATCTGCAACAACATGATCCTCGGCGCCACCATGATCGTCACTGGCGAGGCCTTCATCCTGGCCGAGCGGCTGGGCCTGGAGGCGCAGAAGCTGTTCGACATCGTCTCCACCTCCTCGGGGCAGAGCTGGGCGATGACGACCTACTGCCCGGTGCCCGGCCCGGTGCCGACCTCGCCGGCCAACCGCGACTACCAGCCGGGTTTCACCGTGGCGATGATGTCGAAGGACCTGCGCCTGGCCCAGGAGGCGGCGCAGGGCGCCAAGGCGGCAACGCCACTGGGGGCCGCCGCCGCCGCCGTGTACGCGCTGTTCGAAAGCGCGGGAAACGGGCCCCTCGACTTCTCCGGCGTGATCAAGATGCTCCGCGGCCGCGCCTGAACGATCACTGTCGCGGACGTGGCGCGACGTGACTCGCCGCCCCGTTTGGGCTATGCCTATCGCTAGGGCATTGATTCACTGTCCAACCTGTCGAGCGGCGATGGGCGAAAGCGAAACGGACCACGCATGACGATTGACCAGCCGACCACCCAGGGGCAGGGCGGTACCGACCGCCGCATGAACACGTACCGCGAGGCGCTGCTGCTGATCGAACGCCTGCACCGGCGGTTCCTGGACGTGCTGAAGGCGGAAATCGACCGTACCGGCCGCACCGACGTCAACAACGTGCAGGCGTTGATTCTTTACAACATCGGCGACGACGAGATCACCATCGGCGAACTCACCAACCGCGGTTACTACCTGGGCTCGAACGTTTCGTATAACATCAAGCAGCTGACCAACAATCAGTACATCCGCCAGGAACGTTCAGCGCACGACCGGCGCGCCGTACGGGTCAGCTTGTCCGACAAGGGCCGGGCCTTGCGCCGCGACATCACCGCGCTGTTCGAGCGGCACGTGGCCGGTCTCTACGATGCCGGCGGCGTCTCGCTGGAGGACGTGGAGCAGCTGAACGCCAAGCTGAGGCGGATCGAGCGCTTCTGGAGCGATCAGGTCACTTTCCGCGGCTGATCCGCGTCGCCCTCAGGCGGCGCACTTCCACAGCCGGTGCAAGGCCAGGTAGGCCGCGAGCGCGGCCGCCAGGTGCTTCAGCGTATGCCCGCTGATCGCCCCCGCCGTCGTTTCCAGCAACCAGCGATCGCCGTTCTCCAGCGCCACCGCCAGTCCGTAAAACGCCAGCAGCAGGACCAGGTAGCGGTCACCGCCGATCCGGTCGCGAAACAGCAGCAGGATCAGCGGCAGCGACAGCGCCGCCGCGATTTGCACCAGCAGATAGGGCCGCAGGTCGCCGGCGCCACCGAGCTCGGAAAGGTGCCAATAGGTCACGCCTCCAAGCCCCGCCAGCAGCAAGACCGGCAACAGAACGAGCCCGGCCCTGCGGTCGATACGATCGGCGATCAGGGCCGACAGCAACGCCATGAAGGCGATGGTCATCGGCAGCCGGTCCCAGTACAGCGTCCCGGTGCTGGGCCGGTAGTGGTAATAGGCCGAGCCTGCGGCGACCAGGATCAGGCCGAGGGCGAAAATGGCGTAAGGCAGGCGTGTAACCGGCCGTTCCGCCGGCAGGCGTAGCACGATCAGCAAGCCGGCCAGCCCGGCCAGGGCGAAGCCGGCGTTGGAGGCGACATTGGCGAAATTGGGAACCTGATAGATCGTTCGCTGGTCGGCGAAGTCGTGATACCACAATGGCTGGGGGAAGGCGGGAAAACTGAGCATCGCGACGGTGGCGCCGGCGGCGAGGAACACGATGACGGCGATGCGCAGACGGACCGGAAGGCGATCAACCCAGGTCATGTCGCACCCGGCTAGTGTGGTGGATTTGAAGTTCGTCACACTACTTGCGGCAGCTCAGAAACGAACTTCAAATCCACAACCACACTAGAATTATACAGTTGCTAGTGTCCTATTCGAATCCGAAATTCGGATGGAGCCTGCTGAGAACGGCAACGAATTTCGGATTCGGGACACTGGCGTTGACGCTCACTCGGGACGGCCGAGCCCCATCTGAGCCAGGATCGCGCACACCAGCGGGCCATCGGCCTCGCCCAGCAGTCCGGACATTGTGAAGTGATCCTGACCCGGAAGCTCCAGATACTCGCAGTCGATACCGGATTCGCGGCAGAACGCGGCATAGGCCCGCGACATCCCGATCCACTGCTCGGTCTCGGCCCCGCCGACGGCGACCACCAGCGGCAGGGCCCGGCGCGGCGGCAGGTGGATCGGGCTATTGCGCCGAGCCGCCTCGGCGTCGAGACGGATCTGCTCGTTGACCGAGATGTGGCGCACCGGCTCGGCGTCGTAGACGCCGGTGATCAGCACGGCGCCCTTGATCACGTCGGCCGGCAGGCCGTCCGCCGCCCAGTCATGCGCCAGGGCCATGGCTGAGAGATGGGCGCCGGCCGAGCTGCCGGAGATGAAGAGGCGCTGAGGATCGCCGCCAAATTCAGCGATGTGCCGGTAGGTCCAGGCGACCGCGCGCCGCGCCTGGGCCACGACCTCATCCAGCGTCACCGCCGGGCACAGATCGTAGTTCGCGAGCACGGTGCAGGCTCCGGCGGCGCTCAGGGGCTCGGCCATGAAGCTCATGTCCGACTTGTCGTTGGCCCGCCAGTAGCCGCCGTGGAAGTAAAGCTGCACCGGGGCCTGAGCTTCCGCGGCCGGGAAGATGTCGAGGGTTTCCTTTTCGCCGGCGCCGAAGCGCATGTCGAGTTGACAGGGCAGGCGCCCGCGCACGGCAGCCGAGAGCTCGGCGCGGCCGCCGATCTTCGCGGCGTGGTCGGGAACCGCCACGCGCGGGTTGAACTGGCGTTCCAGCTCTTGCGGCGACAGGCCGAGGTAGCTCATGGCCCGCTCCCGGCTCACGCGGTGAAGGCCTGCAGGCCGGTCTGCGCCCGGCCCAGGATCAGCGCATGTATGTCGTGCGTGCCTTCGTAGGTGTTGACCGTCTCAAGGTTAATGACGTGGCGCATGACGTGATACTCGTCCGAGATGCCGTTGCCGCCGTGCATGTCGCGGCTCATCCGGGCGATGTCGAGCGCCTTGCCGCAGGAATTGCGCTTGATCAGCGAGATCGCCTCGGGCGCGGCCTGACCTTGGTCCATCAGGCGGCCGACGCGCAGGCAGGCCTGCAGGCCGAGCGCGATCTCGGTCTGCATGTCGGCGAGCTTCTTCTGGATCAGCTGGTTGGCGGCCAGCGGGCGTCCGAACTGGGTGCGTTCCAGGGTGTATTGGCGCGCCGCGTGCCAGCAGAACTCGGCCGCGCCCATGGCGCCCCAGGCGATGCCGTAACGGGCCCGGTTGAGGCAGCCGAACGGGCCGGCGAGGCCGCGTGCGTTCGGCAGGTAGTTGGCCGTGGGGACGAGGCAGTCCTCGAGCACGATCTCGCCGGTGATCGAGGCCCGCAGGGACAGCTTGCCCTCGATCTTCGGGGTCGAGAAGCCGTCCATGCCGCGCTCGACGACGAAGCCGCGGATCGCGCCCTCGTCGTCCTTGGCCCAGACCACGGCAAGATCGGCGATCGGCGAGTTGGTGATCCACATCTTGGCGCCATTGAGGAGGTAGCCGCCGTCGACCTTGCGGGCCCGGGTCTTCATGCCGCCCGGATCCGAGCCGTGGTCGGGCTCGGTCAGGCCGAAGCAGCCGACCCACTCGCCCGTCGCCAGCTTGGGCAGGAAGCGTTGGCGCTGTTCCTCAGTGCCGTAGGCGTGGATCGGGTGCATGACCAGGCTCGACTGCACGCTCATGGCCGAGCGATAGCCGCTGTCGACCCGTTCGACCTCGCGCGCGACCAGCCCATAGGAGACGTAGTTGATGCCGGCGCAGCCGTAGCCCTCGATGGTCGAGCCGAGAAACCCGAGGGCGCCGAATTCGTTCATGATCTCGCGGTCGAAGCGCTCCCGCCGCGTGGCTTCGATGATGCGTGGCAGCAGCTTTTCCTGGCAGTACTCGCGGGCACTGTCGCGGATCAGGCGCTCTGCCTCTTCCAGCTGCTCGTCAAGCAGGAACGGATCGTCCCAATGGAAACCTGCCTGGGGCGCCATGCCGGCCGGCGGGGCGGCGGTCTCTGCGGTCATTTGCTGCTCCTAACGCCTCGTCAAATCGGTGATATCACACAAATCATCGGCGGCGGAACCGCCAACGCCGAGGGCTTGGCGAGGTTCGGTTTTTCCTTGCCGCGGCGAAGGCCCTCGGCTACTGATGGCGGCCAGATAAGCACGGAGACGGCCCGCAGGCGGACAGGCGCGGTGCCGTCGCGGGGGCTCGACGCTGAGAGGTGCTGTCCGGCAGATATCACATCGGGCGTTGGCGCCCCGATCTTCAAGCCACAGGTTGAGACTGAGGTCTCTGGCGCGTGACAGCCGCCCCAGGTAGCTTTGGGTCGGCGGTTCCGTTTGCGGGAGCGGCATATGGAATACTTCACCCAGCAGCTGATCAACGGTCTGACGCTGGGCAGCATCTACGGCCTGATCGCCATCGGCTACACCATGGTCTATGGCATCATCGGCATGATCAATTTCGCGCACGGCGAGATCTACATGATCGCCGCCTTCTGCGCGATCATTGCCTACATCATCCTGGGGCCGGCCATCGGCTCGGTGGCCGTGGTGCTGATCGTGATGCTGCTGGTAACGATGCTGTTCACCGCGGCTTACGGCTGGGCGCTGGAACGCATCGCCTATCGGCCCCTGCGCGGCTCGTTCCGCCTGGCGCCGCTGATCTCCGCCATCGGCATGTCCATCGCCCTGCAAAATTACGTGCAGATCTCGCAAGGCGCCCGCATCAAACCGATCCAGCCCGTCATCCAAGGCGGCTACACGCTGATGGACCGCAACGACTTCGCCGTCCAGCTCAGCAACATCCAGATCCTGATCTGGATGATCACCCTCGGTTTGATGATCGCCTTTGCCCTGCTGATCGCACGCACCGCCCTGGGGCGCGCGCAGCGGGCCTGCGAGCAGGACCGGGGCATGGCGGCGCTGCTCGGCATCAACGTCGACCGCACCATCTCCTACACCTTCGTTATGGGGGCTTCGCTGGCCGCGGTCGCAGGGGTCATGCACGTGCTTTATTACGGCGTGATCGACTTCTATATCGGCTTCCTGGCCGGATTGAAGGCGTTTACCGCCGCCGTCCTGGGCGGCATCGGCTCGTTGCCGGGAGCGATGCTCGGCGGCCTGCTGATCGGCCTGATCGAAGCCTTCTGGTCGGCCTACTTCTCGATCGAGTACAAGGACTTCGCCGGCTTCGGCGTGCTCGTCCTGGTGCTGATCTTCAGACCCACCGGGCTGCTGGGCAAGCCCGAGGTCGAGAAGGTCTGAGGCGATGGCGGTCAGTGCCACGACCGGGACGGCGGTGCCGGCGAGCGCGGGCCTCGGCATCGGCCAGGCGGTCAAGGAAGGCTTCGTCGCCGGCCTGGTGACGCTGGTGCTGGCGATTCCCATCGTCGGCATGCGGACCGTCGATATCGGCGGCGGCACGCTTGGCATCGACTACCGCTGGGCGGCGGTGGCAATCGGCGTCGCGCTGGTCGCTATCGGCCGCTTCTACATGGTTCTGGCCCGCGGCAACCGGCAGCTCCTCGGCGCCCTGATTGCCGCGGTGGCGACGGCGATCGTCGCCTACTACGGCTTCATGCTGGACGAACTGCAGACGGCAGCCGTCGCCGGCGCGATCCTTCTCGCCGGAGTCGGGCGCCAGTACCTCGGACAGATCAAAGGCACCGCCGTCGCCGGCAAGACCGCCGCCGCCGGTCGGCGCTCGGGCACCTTCCTATTGTGGGCGGCGGTCGCTTTCGGGGTGGCGCTGCCATTCCTGCCGATCGCCAACCGTTACGTCATCGACATCGCCACGCTGATGCTGATCTACGTCATGCTCGGCTGGGGCTTGAACATCGTCGTCGGCCTGGCCGGCCTGCTGGACCTGGGCTATGTCGCCTTCTATGCCGTCGGCGCCTATTCATACGCGTTGCTGGCGATCCACTTCGACCTGTCGTTCTGGGTTTGCCTGCCGCTGGCGGGAGGGCTCGCCGCCTCCTTCGGCGTCCTGCTCGGCTTCCCGGTCTTGCGGCTGCGCGGCGACTATCTGGCGATCGTGACCCTGGGTTTCGGCGAGATGGTCAGGATCATCCTGATCAACTGGTACGAAGTGACGAAAGGGCCGGACGGCCTGAGCGGGGTACCGCGGCCCAGCTTCTTCGGCCTGCCGTTCGAGCGTTCGCCGGGCGAGGGGGAGACCAGCTTTCACCAGTTCTTCAATCTCGATTACTCGAGCATGCACCGGCTGACCTTCCTCTACTTTCTGATTCTGGCGTTGGCGCTGGTTACCAACCTGTTTACCGAACGCATTCGCCGCCTGCCGGTCGGCCGCGCCTGGGAAGCGCTGCGCGAGGACGAGATCGCCTGCCGCTCGCTCGGCATCAATCCGACCAATACCAAGCTGACGGCCTTCGCCATCGGCGCCATGTTTGCCGGCTTCGCCGGTTCATTCTTCGCCACGCGGCAGGGCTTCATCAGCCCGGAAAGCTTCGTCTTTCTGGAGAGCGCGGTGATCCTGGCGATCGTCGTGCTGGGCGGCATGGGCAGCCAGGTCGGGGTCGTCATCGCCGCCTTTTTCCTGGTGGTGGCGCCGGAGCTGGTCAGGGCCCTCGATGAATACCGCATGCTGGTCTTCGGCGCCGGCATGGTGCTGATCATGATCTGGCGGCCGCGCGGGCTGATCGCGCATCGCGAGCCGACGATACGTCTGCCATCGCGTGGCGGAGACGGCCGATGAGCGCCGTGGACCGGCAGGGGCCGCTGCTCCAGGTCGAGCACTTGACGATGCGCTTCGGCGGTCTTGTCGCCGTCGATGATCTGTCGTTCGTGGCCAAGCACCGAGAGATCACTGCTATCATCGGCCCGAACGGCGCCGGCAAGACGACGGTCTTCAACTGCCTGGCCGGTTTCTACAATCCGACCGTCGGGCGGCTCCTGCTGCATCACCCGGACGGCCGAACAATCCCGCTCGAGCGTTACGAAGGTTACAAGATCGCGCAAATGGGCGTGGCCCGGACGTTCCAGAACATCCGCCTGTTCAAGGCGATGTCCTGTCTCGAGAATCTGGTAGTGGCCCAGCACAACAAGCTGATGCGGGCTTCCGGCTATACGGTGTTCGGCGTGCTCGGGCTGCCGGTTTACCGCCACGCCGAACAAGCGGCGGTGGACCGCGCCCGGCGCTGGCTGGAGCGGATCGGCCTGGTCGATCGTGCTGACGCCGCCGCGGGCAATCTTCCGTACGGGGCGCAGCGGCGGTTGGAGATCGCCCGGGCCATGTGCACCGAGCCGGTCCTCTTGTGCCTGGACGAGCCGGCCGCTGGCCTGAACGCCCGCGAGAGCGCCGACCTCAACCAGTTGCTGCGCGACATCAGGGACGAGTTCGAGATCGGCATTCTGCTGATTGAGCATGACATGAACGTCGTCATGGGCATTTCCGACCACATCGTCGTGCTGGACTACGGCTGTAAGATCGCCGACGGCACGCCGGAGGTCATTCGCTCGGATCCTGCGGTGATCCGCGCTTACCTCGGCGAAGACGAGGAGGCGGAACTGCCGCCGGAAGTGCGGGCTGACCTCGCCGCCATAGAGGACGAGTGATGCTCAGGATCGAGGGCGTGCACACCTTCTACGGCAACATCGAAGCCCTGCGCGGGGTCGATCTGCATGTCGACGAAGGCGAGATCGTCGCCCTGATCGGCGCCAACGGCGCCGGCAAATCTACGCTGCTGATGACGATCTGCGGCAGCCCACGCGCCGCCAATGGCCGCATCTGGTTCGAGAACACCGATATCACCGAGCGGCCGACGCACGAAATCATTCGCATGGGCATTGCGCAGTCGCCCGAGGGAAGGCGCGTGTTTCCCCGTATGTCGGTGATGGAGAATCTGCTGATCGGGGCGACCACCGCCGACCCGAAGTATTTCGAGCAGGACCTGCAACGGGTGTTCACCCTGTTTCCGCGTTTGAGCGAGCGCCGGGATCAGCGCGGCGGGACGCTTTCCGGCGGCGAACAGCAAATGCTGGCAATCGGCCGGGCGCTGATGTCGCGGCCGCGGCTGCTGTTGCTGGACGAGCCCTCGCTCGGCCTGGCGCCGATGCTGGTGAAGCAGATTTTCGACGTCATCCGCGAGATCAACGCCGAGCACATCATCACCGTGTTCCTGGTCGAACAGAACGCCTATCACGCCCTCAGACTCGCGAGCCGGGCCTACGTCATGGTCAACGGCCGGATCGAGATGACCGGTTCCGGTCGCGAGCTGCTGGCCAATCCGGAAATCCGCGCCGCCTATCTCGAAGGCGGGCATTGAAAGGGGCGCGCCGTGGAATTCGCGGAGCGACTGATTGATCTCGACATGCCGGTCTTCGTCGGCATGACGCTGATTGTCATGGGCGGGGCCGCGATACTTATGGGGCAGGCGCTGGCGAACAATTGGCGGCCGATTTGGCAGGTCGTCTTCTACAGCTTCCTGCTCGCCATCGCGACGCGGTTCTTCAGCTTGGCGCTGTTCTATGGCGATCCGTTTTTCACCCCTCTGCGCTGGGTGCACGGCGCCTTGGTCGACACGGTGTTTCTTGCCGCCTATGCGCTGTTGGCCTATCGCCTTACCCTAGTTGCGCGTATGGCCAGCCAGTATCCATGGCTGATCCGTCGGTCCGGGTTGTTATCCTACCGACGCCTCAGAGACGAAACAGTTGACGCGGCGTCCGACTAGGGGGATTAATTTTTTCAGGCGTCCGAATAGGTTGACAGGTCCTTCTTCGATCTGAAGCCCATGAGGGCGCACTTAAGTGGAGGGAAGCCAGAGATGAAGATCATCCAAAGTGTACTAATCGGCGCGGTCGCGGCGACCGCGCTGAGCCTCGGCTCGGCTACGGCTCAGGCCGAAATCAAGATCGCCACGGCCGGGCCAATGACCGGCCAATACGCCGCCTTCGGCGAGCAGATGCGTCGGGGCGCGGAGATGGTGGTGAAGGACCTGAACGCCAAGGGCGGCGTTCTGGGTCAGCTGCTCTCGCTCGAAATCGGTGACGATGCCTGCGACCCCAAGCAGGCGGTGGCAGTCGCCAACCAGATGGTGAACAAGGGCATCGCCTTCATGGCCGGACATTTCTGTTCCGGTTCGTCGATCCCGGCCTCCGACGTCTATAAGGAGGAAGGCATCCTGCAGATCTCGCCGGCCTCGACCAATCCGAAGCTGACCGATCGCGGCTACAAGAACGTCTATCGGGTCTGCGGCCGCGACGACCAGCAGGGCACCATCGCCGGCAACTACCTGGCCGACAAGTTTGGTGGCAAGAAGATCGCCATCGTCCACGACAAGCAGGCGTATTCCAAGGGCCTGGCGGACGCCACCAAGGAACAGTTGAACAAGCGCGGCGTGACCGAAGCGCTTTATGACACCGTGACCGCCGGCGAGAAGGATTATTCTGCCTTTGTGACCAAGATGAAGGCCGAAGGCATCGACGTGCTGTATTACGGCGGCTATCACACCGAGGCCGGGCTGATCGTGCGGCAGATGCGCGATCAGGGGCTGCAGACGCAAATGATTTCCGGCGACGCGCTGGTGACCGATGAGTACTGGGCGATCTCGGGAGACTCAGGCGAGGGCACGCTCATGACCTTCGGCCCGGACCCGCGCAAGAGCTCGGATGCCAAGGACGTGGTGGAGGCCTTCCGGGCCGGGGGTTACGAGCCCGAGGGCTACACGCTTTACACCTACGCCGCGATCCAGGTTTGGGCACAGGCGGCGACAAAGGCCGGTTCGACCGACCTCGAGAAGGTGACGAAGGCCCTTAACGAGACCACTTTCAAGACCGTGCTCGGCGACATCACCTTCGACGGCAAGGGCGACATCAAGCAGCCGGCGTACGTCTGGTACATCTGGAAGAGCGGCAAGTACGCCGAAATGTAAGCGTCGATATTGGACGCGCCTGCGGTGCGCCCAGATCATGCGGCCCGGGCCTCGGCCCGGGCCGTATCGTTTCCGGCGCTCCGGCGCCCCTCAGACGGCGGCGCGGCGGCGGCCGAGGCCGATATTCTTGGCGAATTTCGAGCGCTGCTTCGAGTAGTTCGGCGCCACCATCGGATAGTCCGGACCCAGGCCCCACTTGTTGCGATATTCGTCGGGCGTGAGGTTGTACTTCGTGCGCAGGTAGCGCTTCAGCATCTTCAGCTTCTTACCGTCCTCAAGGCAGACGATGTAGTCGTCGTGTACCGAACGGCGGACGGCCACCGCCGGCTTGGCGGCATTGGCCGACGTCTGAGGCCGGCCCAACTGCGCCTCGACAAAGGACTGGTGCACGATCTGGATCAGCTCCGGTATCTGCGTCGCCGCTAGGGAGTTGAAGCTGAGATAGGCCGCGACCACGTCCGCGACCATACGCAGGACATCTTCCTCACCGGCTCCTCGGTGTTTTTCTCCGTGCATTCATCTTGCCCATGACTAGTCTACAATTTTGCTTCGCATATCGAGTACTGAATTGTCAAGTTAAACCGCTGCCCAAGATTATTATTGTCTCACCTCAATACAGTTTCGTTTAAGACTGACCGCTGACTATCCAGGTAGCCCACCTATTGGCTCGGTACCGGAAGGATGCTGAGCCGCCGCTCCTCTGATCCTCGCGGTTATTCCACGAGTTGGTTTAGTTTTCTTGCAAATGGCGCGAGGGATTGTGCGCACTTGGCGTCGGATATCGAGATATGGTATGCAAAACAAACTATGAAGGAGGTGGCTGGCGGCGCCGGGCAACCGCTTAGTTTAGCCTGTCGATGCCGAGCCTCGGCCCGGCGCCGAGTTGCACCGACCGATTGCAATGGAGTAAGAATGTATGTCGGGCAGTAGCGTCGTCGTGGCGTCGATGCCGCGTCAAAGCGGCTTCTTTTCGGATGCTCTCGCGGAGAGCGATCCGGCGCTCCATGCCGCGCTCGTCGGCGAGCTGCAGCGCCAGCAGCACGAGATCGAGCTGATCGCCTCGGAAAACATCGTCAGCCGTGCGGTGCTGCAGACACAGGCCTCGGTGCTGACCAACAAATACGCTGAAGGCTATCCGGGGCGCCGCTATTATGGCGGTTGCGCCCATGTTGACGTGGCCGAGCGGCTGGCCATCGATCGGGCCACGCGCCTGTTCGATTGCGGCTTCGCCAACGTGCAGCCGCATTCGGGCACGCAGGCCAATCAGGCCGCCTTCATGGCCTTGTTGCGCCCGGGCGACGTGGTCATGGGCATGTCGCTCGCCGCCGGCGGCCACTTGACGCACGGCGCCCGGGCCAACCTATCCGGCAAATGGTTCCAGCCGGTGCAGTACGGGGTGCGCCGCGACGACGCGCTGATTGACTTCGACGAAGTTGCCCGTCTGGCCGAAACGCATCGCCCCAAGCTCATCATCGCCGGCGGCTCGGCCTATCCGCGGATCATCGATTTCGCGCGCTTTCGCGCCATCGCCGACTCGGTCGGTGCCGCTCTCCTGGTCGACATGGCGCATTTCGCCGGCCTGGTCGCCGGTGGCGCGCACCCGAGTCCGCTCGACCACGCCGACATCGTCACCGCGACCACGCACAAGACGTTGCGCGGTCCGCGTGGCGGCCTCGTTCTCTGCAACGACCCTGAGCTGGCGAAGAAAATTAACGCCGCGGTGTTTCCCGGCTTGCAAGGGGGGCCGCTGATGCACGTCATCGCCGCCAAGGCGGTGGCCTTCGGTGAGGCCTTGCAGCCGGCGTTTCGCGCTTACGCACGCGCCGTGGTGGCGAACGCCCGCGCTCTGGCCCAGAGCCTGGCTGAGCGGGGTTACGATATTGTCTCCGGCGGGACCGACACGCATCTGTTGCTTGTCGACCTGCGCCGAAAGGGCCTCAAGGGCAACCAGGCCGAACAGGCCCTCGAGGCGGTCGGCATGACCTGCAACAAAAACGGGGTACCCTTCGACCCCGAGAAACCGACGGTGACGTCGGGCATCCGGCTGGGCACGCCCGCCGGCACCACGCGGGGCTTCGGCATCGCAGAGTTCCGGGAGATCGGCGACTTGATCGCCGACGTGCTCGACCGGCTCGCCGGCGGCAAGGACCGGCCGCCAGCCGCGATCGCGGAGCGGGTTCGCGAGCTCTGCGCACAATATCCGATCTACCCTGATCGTATCTGAGCGGTAGCAGGCGTCGGGCAAGAGGACGGGTCATAACGGCATAAAGGCGGGGAACCCATCATGCGCTGTCCCTTTTGCGGATATGAGGACACACAGGTCAAGGACTCGCGGCCGGCCGAGGACAATGCGTCGATTCGCCGGCGCCGGGCCTGCCCGGACTGCGGCTCGCGCTTCACCACTTTCGAGCGGGTGCAGCTGCGCGAGCTGGCGGTGATGAAAAAGAACGGCAAACGGGTGCCGTTCGACCGCGACAAGCTGTTGCGTTCGATCCTGATCGCCACCCGGCGGCGGCCGGTTGATCCAGAGCGCATCGAGCGCATCGTCAACGGAATTCAGCGACGCCTGGAGAGCAGCGGCGAGAGCGAGGTGCCGAGTTCGGCGATTGGCGAGATGGTCATGGATGCCCTGGCCAGCCTGGACCAGGTCGCCTATGTGCGGTTCGCCTCGGTGTACCGCAATTTCCGGGAGGCTAAGGATTTCGAGACCTTCGTCGAGAAGCTCGGCAGCGGCGAAAGGGTCAGCCACGACGATTGATGCCGCCGACGCCCGCTACATGCAGGTGGCGCTGGCCCTTGCCGGGCGCGGCCTGGGGCGGGTCTGGCCCAATCCGGCGGTCGGCTGCGTCATCGTGCGCGATGGCCTTCCCGTCGGCCGCGGCTGGACCCAGCCCGGCGGACGCCCGCACGCCGAGACCGAGGCGCTGGCCCGGGCGGGAGAGCGGGCGCGCGGGGCGACGGCCTATGTCAGCTTCGAGCCTTGTTGCCACCACGGCGCGACGCCGCCCTGCACCGATGCCCTGATCAGGGCCGGGATCGCACGTCTCGTCACCACCATGCCCGACCCCGATCCGCGAGTTGCGGGCCGCGGCCTGGCCCAGCTATCGGCCGCCGGCATTGCGATCGACTGCGGCTTGATGGAGCAGCAGGCGCAGGATCTCAACGCCGGCTTCATCTCGCGCATTTCGACCGGACGCCCGCTGGTCGCCCTGAAGCTGGCGACTACGCTCGACGGCCGCATCGCCACGCGGGGCGGCGCCAGCAAGTGGATCACTGGCGAACTCGCCCGCCAGCGCGCCCACCTGCTGCGGGCCCGGTACGACGGCGTCATGATCGGCTCCGGCACCGCGCTCGCCGACGATCCCGCGTTGACCTGCCGGCTGCCGGGGCTGGCGGAACATTCGCCGGTGCGGATCGTCGTCGACAGCCGGCTGCGCCTGCCGCCGACCGCGCAGCTGGCCGTCGGCGCCGGGGCCGCATCGACCTGGTGTCTGACCTGCAGCGTCGACGAGGGACGCCGGGCGGCGTTGTCGGCGGCCGGCGTCAAGATCGTCGATGTCGCCGCGGGCGAAGACGGCCGCGTCGATCTGGGCGCGGCGCTGTCGACGCTCGGCAGCCGTGGCTTGACGCGCCTGTTGGTTGAAGGAGGGAAAGAGCTTGCCACCTCCTTGCTCGGGGCCGGGCTGGTCGACCGTGTCTACTGGTTCCGCGCGCCCAAGCTTACCGGCGACGACGGGTTGCCGGCAGTGGCCTCGCTGGGTATCGAAAACATCGAGGCACTGGCATGCTGGACCCGGATCGCCGTTCAGCCCCTCGGCGAAGACCTACTGGAAACCTACACCGTTCCGACTTAATAAAGAGCATGTTCACAGGCATCGTCACCGACATCGGGCAGGTCCGTGAGGTTGTCGCGGGTGGCGACACCCGGTTCACGATCGAGACCCGGTATGACACCGAAGAGCTCGCGATCGGCGCCTCGATCGCCTGCGATGGCGCCTGCCTGACCGTGGTCGAGGTCGGGCCGGACTGGTTCGCGGTGACCGCCTCGGCCGAGACCCTGAGCCGCACCAACCTGGGCCAATGGGCGGTCGGCTCCCGGATCAATCTGGAGCGGGCCTTGAAGATCGGCGACGAGCTCGGCGGCCACATCGTCTCCGGCCATATCGACGGTCTGGCTTCGGTCGCGGAGACGCGGCCGGAGGGCGATTCCGTACGCTATCTTTTCGAGGTCCCTGAGGGCCTGGCTTCGTACATCGCACCCAAGGGCTCGGTTTGCCTCAACGGCGTCTCGTTGACGGTGAACGAGGTCGCCGGCAACCGGTTCGGGGTCAACATCATTCCACACACGCGCGCGGTCACCACTTTCGATGCTTGCTCCATCGGCGACCGGCTCAATCTCGAGGTCGATCTGTTGGCCCGCTACGTGGCGCGCCTGACCGAGGAGAGGCGGGCGCAATGAGCCAGGAATTGCTTTCCAACATCGAGGAAATCCTCGACGACGCGCGAAATGGCAAGCTGTTCATCCTGGTCGATGACGAGAACCGGGAGAACGAAGGCGATCTGGTCATCCCCGCCGCCAAAGCCGATGCCGAGGCGGTGAACTTCATGGTCCGCTACGGCCGGGGGCTGGTCTGCCTGGCGATGACGCAGGAGCGCGTCGCCCAGCTCGGCCTTGGCCTGTTGAGCAAGCGCAACGCCTCGCGGCACGACACCGCGTTCACGATCTCGATCGAGGCGCGCGAGGGCGTCACCACCGGCATTTCGGCAGCCGACCGCGCCCGCACCATCCAGGTGGCCATCGATCCGAATTGCGGTGCCGCCGACATCACGACGCCAGGGCACGTCTTTCCGCTGGTGGCTCGCGACGGCGGGGTCCTGGTCCGCACCGGCCACACCGAGGCGGCAGTGGACATCGCCCGGCTCGCGGGACTGACGCCGGCGGGCGTCATCTGTGAGATCATGAACGACGACGGCACCATGGCGCGGATGGCGGACCTGGTGAAGCTAAGCCAGTTCCACGGCATCAAAATCGCCACCATCGCCGACCTCATCGAGTACCGCCGGCGCACCGAAAACTACGTGACGCGCAGCGTCGAGGCGGAACTCGACAGCATTTACGGCGGCCCCTTCCGCGTCATCGTCTATGTCAACAAGGTTTCCTATTCGGAGCACGTGGCCCTGGTGAAGGGAGACGTCGCGGCGCCCGGTCCGGTGCCGGTGCGCATGCACGCCCTCGATCTCCTGAGCGACGTCCTCGGCGACCGGGCCGGCAAGGCCGGGCTGCTGCACGCGGCCATTCGCATGTTGGCGCGCGAGGAGCGCGGCGTCGTAGTCTTAATTCGCGAAGCCTGGCCGACCGCGGTTTCGGACCGGGTGCGCCAGAAGGTCGGCGTCGAGCTGCCGAACCGCGTTCGTCTGCGCGACTACGGCATCGGCGCGCAGATCCTGTCCGACCTCGGCGTCAAGCAGATGCTGCTGATGACCAACACCAACTACGACATCGTCGCGCTGCCGGGCTATGGACTGGAGGTCGTCGGCATCAAGCGAATTCCCATGGATGAGGATTGAGATGGCCGCGGCCCCGCATGTGCTGATCGTCGAGGCCCGCTTCTACGAGGACATCGCCGACGAGCTCGTCAAGGGTGCGATCATCGAGCTGGAGGCGGCCGGCGCGGGCTATGAGCGCATCGCCGTGCCTGGCGCCTTCGAAATCCCGGCCGCGCTACGTATCGCCATGCTGGGCGGCGAGGCCGGCGGCGGCCAGAAGTATGACGCCTATATCGCGCTTGGCTGCGTCATCCGCGGCGAGACGACGCACTATGAGCATATCTGCACCGAGAGCGCGCGCGGTCTGATGGAATTGGGCGTGCGCCACGGCATCGCGCTGGGCTATGGCATTCTCACCTGCGAGAACGGCGAGCAGGCCTGGGCGCGCGCGCGCGTCGAGGGCAAGAACAAGGGCCGCGACGCGGCCCGGGCGGCGCTGGCCATGTTCTCATTGCGCCAACGCTTCGGGCTGGCGCCACCATGATGGCGCCCAGGGGCGGCGAAACGGGCGGAGTTCGAGCGCACACGCCCGGCCCGCGCCGGGCGGCACGGCTGGCGGCCGTGCAGGCGCTCTATCAGGTTGAAGCGCTGGCCGGAGACGCCGAGGACGTGATCCTCGAGTTTCTCACCCAGCGTCAGGGCGTGATCCTGGAGGGCGAAGACGTCGTCGCCATGGATCGAGATTTCTTTTCCGACCTGGTTCGCGGCGCCACGCGGCGGCAACCCGAGATCGACCGCGTGCTGAGCGGCGGTCTGGCCGCGGACTGGCGGCTGGAGCGGATCGCCTCGGTGCTGCGCGGCATCTTGCGCTGCGCGTGCTATGAATTGCTGATGCGCCGGGACGTCCCGGCGCGGGCCACGATCAACGAATACGTCGACGTCGCGCACGCCTTCTTCGCCGACGAGCAGTGCAGTTTCGTCAACGCCATACTGGATCGCATCGCGCACCAGAGCAGGGCCGAAGAATTCGGCGACACGGAAGATGGGCGACCGCTCGATACCGGGTGAGTTCGAGCTCATCCGGCGCTATTTCGCGCCGCTGGCCACGTCGCCCGGCGCCCTTGGCCTGCTCGACGACGCCGCGCTGATAGAAGCGCCGCCCGGCTGCGAGCTCGTGCTGACCGTCGATGCGATGATCGCTGGCGTCCATTTCCTGGATGAGGACCCGGCCGAACTGGTGGCGCGGAAGCTTCTGCGGGTCAATCTTTCCGACCTGGCGGCGATGGGGGCGACCCCGGCCGGCTATCTGCTGACCACGGCCTGGCCGCCGCGCTGCGATGAAGACTGGATCGCGAGCTTCGTCACGGGCCTGGCCCGGGACCAGGAGATCTTCGACGTCCGTCTCTATGGCGGCGACACGGTCTCGACCAGCGGACCGTCGGCGCTGTCGCTGACCGCCTTCGGCAGCGTCGCCAAGGGGCAGGCCGTACGCCGCCGAGGGGCCAAGCCCGGCGAGCGCGTCTACGTGACCGGCAGCATTGGCGATGGCGCCCTCGGGTTGAAGGCCGCGCGCGGCATGCTGGCTGAGATCGGGCAGGGCGACCGCGCTTTCCTGCTCGGCCGTTACCGCTTGCCCGAGCCGCGCACCGCTGTCGGCCCCGGCCTGGTCGGCACCGCCACGGCGATGATTGATGTCTCCGACGGGCTGGTCGCCGACGCGGCGCACATCGCTGAGACCTCCGGTGTCGGCATGATTCTTTGGCAGGACAAGATCCCGCTGTCACCGGCGGCGGCGCGGGCCGCGGCCGCCGATTCGACACTGCACTCACTGCTGCTGACCGGCGGCGACGACTACGAGCTGCTGTTTACGGCCCCGCCAGGGGCGGAACGGCGAATCGCAGAGCTGGCGGCGGCGACCGGCGTCGCCATTTCCGACATCGGCGAAGTCGTGGCCGGCGAGATTGTGCGCGTTGTGGATGCGACGGGAGCTGATCTGGCGTTGCCGAGCCGCGGCTGGCAACACTTCTGAAGCCGGCGATCGAGGGCTTCCGGCAACCGCAACTGACGTTGCATTCCGGCGATACTTTTGGCATGTTCCGCGCGCAATTCTGGTCTCATTCGACGTTTCACCCCTGTGCGCCGTGGCTCCGAGTCGTTAATCGCGCTGGAAAAACGGACTGGTCAGCAAGAAAAAGAGGACGTCCGCCATGTCAGTCGGATTAGTATTTGCGATCGCTTGCGGCGTGGTCGCCATCCTTTACGGCCTCTGGGCGATTCAGAGCGTCATGTCGGCGAGTCGCGGCAACGAGCGCATGCAGGAGATCTCGGCCGCCATCCAGGTCGGCGCCAATGCCTATCTGAACCGGCAGTACCGAGCCATCGCCATCGTCGGCGTGGTGATTTTCATCATCCTGTTCCCGGCCATCGGCTGGCATGCCGCGGTCGGTTTCGCCATCGGCGCGGTGCTGTCGGGGGCGGCCGGTTACGTCGGCATGAACGTCTCCGTGCGCTCGAACGTGCGCACCACCGAGGCGGCGCGTCAGGGGCTGGCGCAGGGTCTCAGCCTGGCGTTCCGGGCCGGCGCCGTCACCGGCATGCTGGTGGCCGGCCTGGCCTTGCTTTCGGTCGCCGTCTACTACGCCGTGCTGTTGAAGATGGGAGCGGAAACACGGACCATCGTCGATGCCCTGGTGGCGCTCGGCTTCGGCGGTTCGCTGATTTCGATCTTTGCTCGTCTTGGCGGCGGCATCTTCACCAAGGGCGCTGACGTCGGCGCCGACCTTGTGGGCAAGATCGAAGCCGGAATCCCGGAAGACGACCCGCGTAACCCGGCGGTGATCGCCGACAACGTCGGCGACAACGTCGGCGACTGCGCCGGCATGGCGGCCGATTTGTTCGAGACCTACGCCGTCACGGTGGTCGCGACCATGGTGCTGGCCTCGATCTTCTTCGTCAACGATCCGGCACTGCAGTCGACGATGATGCTCTATCCGCTGGTGATCGGCGGCACCTGCATCATCACGTCGGTGATCGGCACCTTCTTCGTCCGTCTCGGGGCCTCGCAGAACATCATGGGCGCCCTTTACAAGGGCTTCATCGCGACCGCTGTCCTGTCGGCACTGGCGCTGTGGCCGGTGACCGAATGGATGATCGGCTTTTCGACCACGCTGCAGGTCGGCGGGCTCGAGTTCCCGGCGCGCCACCTCTACTATTGTGGTCTGATCGGCTTGGTCGTCACCGGGCTCCTGATCTGGGCGACCGAATACTACACCGGCACCGAATACCGTCCGGTGCGGTCGATCGCCAAGGCCTCGACCACCGGCCACGCCACGAACATCATTCAGGGTCTCTCGGTTTCGCTCGAGGCAACCGCGCTTCCGGCGCTGATCATCTGCGCCGGCATCATCGGGGCGAACCTGCTGGCCGGTCTCATGGGCATTGCCATCGCGGTCACGGCGATGCTGGCGCTGACCGGCGTGGTGGTCGCCCTGGACGCCTATGGTCCGGTCACCGACAACGCCGGCGGCATCGCCGAGATGGCCGACCTCGAGGGTGAGGTGCGCAACACCACGGATGCGCTCGATGCGGTCGGCAACACCACCAAGGCGGTAACCAAGGGCTACGCCATCGGCTCGGCCGGGCTCGCGGCGCTGGTGCTGTTCGCCGCCTATACCGAGGACCTGAAGCTGTTTTTCACCGACGTCAAAATCGACTTCTCGCTGTCCAATCCTTACGTCGTCGTCGGCCTGTTCCTCGGCGGACTTCTGCCCTACCTGTTCGGTGCTCTGGGCATGACGGCGGTCGGGCGTGCCGCCGGCTCGGTGGTCGAGGAAGTGCGCCGTCAATTCCGTGAAATTCCGGGCATCATGGAGGGCACGGGCAAGCCGGACTATGGCCGCGCGGTCGACCTGCTGACCCGCGCGGCGATCCGCGAGATGATCATCCCCTCGCTGTTGCCAGTGTTGGCGCCGATCGTCGTCTTCTTTGTCATTCGTCTGATCGCCGGCCCCTCTGCCGGGTTCTCGGCCCTAGGCGCGATGCTGATGGGGGTAATCGTCACCGGACTGTTCGTCGCCATCTCGATGACGGCCGGCGGCGGCGCCTGGGACAACGCCAAGAAATACATCGAGGACGGCCAGTACGGCGGCAAGGGCTCGGAGGCGCACATGGCGGCTGTCACCGGCGATACCGTGGGCGACCCCTACAAGGATACCGCCGGGCCGGCAGTCAACCCGATGATCAAGATCACCAATATCGTGGCGCTGTTGCTGCTGGCCGCGCTCGCCCACTGAGGCTGGCCACGGCGAGAGCCGCGAGGGGGTCGTTGGAGGTCCGCGCTCAGTTCTCGGCGCCGGTATTGCGGCTGAAGCGACCGATGTTGCCGAGCAGTTGTTCGAAGACCGTCATCTCGCGCCCGCGCGTCGGCGTCACCCGCTCGACCGGCTCGATCTCCTGGACGTCTTCGAGCGAATAGCGGCGAACGTCCGAGACCACGCCGGCATCGTCGAAAACGATGGCGAGGATCAGCTGGTCCTTCATGTTTTCGTCGAAGAAGGCCAGCTTCTCGGTCCGCCGCGTGATGTAGTACCAGGTCTTGTCCTCGAACGTGCCCATGCTCGAGGGCGAGCCGAGAAGCTCCTCCACCGAGGCGCGATCGCTGATTCCGGCCTTGACCTCGGCCAGGCGATCTTCCTCGGGCACGTAGCCGCGGGTCAGTTGTTCGGCACTGCAGGCCGATAACGCCATGCCAAGAGCGAGAGTGATTGCAAGCTGGCGCATCGGAACCTCCGGGGGCGGCGGCCCTCGCCGCCGTCAGGGCGTCGATTGACGGCGGCGCGCGCGCCGGTTAGTTCGTGCTTGCCCAGGGTATCGCACCGTCCCTGTGGTCTGTCAATTAACTGATGACGGCGAGGAAGATGCCGCTGCTGAACTGGTTGCGCTCCGGGCGAGAGACACGCGATGCCGCGCACGGGCTCTATGCCGCGATCGTCGTCCGGGCAAGGACCGCCGAGTTTTACTCCGGGCTTGGCGTGCCCGATACCCTGGATGGCCGCTTCGACATGATCGTCCTGCACATGTTTCTGGTTCTGGAACGCTTGCGCAGCGGGAACAAGGCGGGACGCCACTTGTCGCAGGCCTTGTTCGATCTGATGTTTCGCGATATGGACAGATCCCTGCGCGAGATCGGCGTCAGCGATCATGCCATTGGCCGGCGCATCAAGCAGATGATCTCGGCCTTCTATGGACGCATGCAGGCTTACGGCGAAGCCGGCGACGATCCGGCACGCCTTGCAGAGGCCGTGCGGCGCAATGTTTACCGCGAGCAGTCGAGCGATCCCGCGGCCCTTTCAAGACTGGCCGGTTACATGCTCGCCACGCGCCGCGAGCTGGCGGCAGAGCCGTTGGAGCGATTGCTCGTCGGCGGGCTGAGGTCCGCTGCAACGCAGCTCGGCGAAGCGCAGGAAAGACGTTGACCCTTGCCAAGCTCGGCCCTATTTTCGCGCGCCAAAATTGCCTTGCAGCCGCGCCGTCCGGGAGACGCATCGGTGGAAAACCGAGGGCCCGTAACAATCGAATTCAGCCGCCTCGTCGCCGCCGACGAGATCGGTAGGGGAGGCCTTGTGATCGAGCTGAGCGCTAATGCCGAAGAACGCGCAGCACTGGCCGAGCGGTTCGGCCTGACGGCGTTGAACAACTTCCGCGGGCGGGCCCGGCTCTCGGCTTTGACAGACCGCCGCATTCGCCTTGAGGTGACATTTGACGCCGATGTGTTACAGTCTTGCGTCATCACTTTGGAACCAGTCGCATCCCATATTTCTGACCAATTCGAGGTCGTGTACGCGCCGGCAACAGACGGCGAAGACGAGGCTGAGGTAATTATTGACGTGGCTTCGGAGGATCCGCCCGAGCCGCTGCTCGAAGGCAAGATCGACGTTGGCGAAATGATGGCGCAGCACTTGGCAATGCTTATCGACCCTTACCCGCGAGCGCCTGACGCGCCCGACGGGTCGTGGCATGGCAACGACGACGATGGCGCGGCTCAAGCGGGCAGTCCGTTCGACAAGTTGAAGCAGTGGAAAACCCGGCGCTGAGGCTGAGCCGCGTGAGGGATAGCGGCGGCGGCGCCGCCTAAACGGAGATCATTGAGCAGATGGCTGTACCGAAGAAGAAAGTATCCAAGGCCAGACGAGACCAGCGCCGCGCGCACGACGCCTTGCGAACCGTGGCGCGCATTGAGTGCCCGAATTGCGGCGAGCTGAAGCGGCCGCATCATGTCTGTGCCGCCTGTGGTCATTACGATGGTCGTGAGGTGCTGGAGCCGCAGAGCGCATAGCTCTGGAGCCAGCCGAATAGGGGACGGGATTGGCCTCATCGTTCGTCATCGCTCTCGACGCCATGGGCGGCGACCAGGCGCCGGACATCGTGCTCAAGGGCGCCGAGCTGGCGATCGAACGGCACCCCGGCATCAGCTTTTTGCTGTTCGGCGACGAGGCGCGGCTGACGCCGATGTTGCAGCAGATGCCGACGCTGCGCGGCCGGGCCGAGATCCGTCACGCCCCGGCCATGATCTCCGCCGACGAGAAGCCGAGCCAGGCGCTCCGGCGCGGACGTGACAGCAGTATGCGCCTGGCCATTGATGCGGTCGCCAACGGCGAAGCCGTCGGCGTGGTTTCGGCAGGGAACACGGGCGCACTGATGGCGATGTCGAAGTTCGTCATGCACACGCTGCCCGGCATTGATCGCCCGGCGATTGCCGGCGTCTTCCCGACCATGACCGGCGAAGCGGTGGTCCTCGATCTCGGTGCCAACATCGACTGCGATGCCAATAATTTGGTGGAGTTCGCGGTCATGGGCGCGGCCTTCGCCCGTACGGTGCTGGGCTTGCCGCGACCGACGGTCGGCCTGCTTAACGTCGGGGAGGAAGAACTCAAGGGCAACGACACGGTGCGCCTGGCGGCGCAAACCTTGAAGTCGGCCAGCCTGCCGCTCGACTTCTATGGCTTCATCGAGGGCGACGATATCACCCGCGGTACCACGGACGTCGTCGTCACCGACGGCTTTACCGGCAACATCGCCCTGAAGACCACTGAGGGCAGTGCCAAGCTGTGCTTCCAATTTCTGCGACAGGCGTTCCGGCAGTCCTTGCTGGCGCGTCTCGGCTTCCTCCTGGCGCGCTCCGAGCTGATGCAGATGCGCCGGCGGCTGGATCCGCAGAACTACAATGGCGGTGTCTTCCTCGGACTGAACGGGATCAGCGTCAAAAGCCATGGCGGCGCCGACGAGAACGGCTTCGCCGCCGCCATTGCGGTCGCGGCCGACATGGCCAAGGATCAGCTGAAACAACGCATCATCGAGGACGTAAAGCGGTTCGGTGGTCTGTCGGACCAACCTGCCCAGGCGGCCCAGTAGACACATGAACTCGTTCCGGTCAGTAGTACGAGGTTGCGGTTTCTACCTGCCGCAACAACAGCTCACCAACGACGACCTCGCGATCAAGGTCGATACCAGCGACGAATGGATCACCGAGCGCACCGGCATCCGTTCCCGCCACATCGCCGCCCACGGCGAGTTCACCTCCGATCTCGCCTATAACGCAGCGAGAATGGCGATTGCGGACGCCGGTCTCGCCGCCGGCGACATTGATCTCATCGTCCTCGCCACCTCGACGCCGGACCAGACTTTCCCGGCGACGGCGACCACGGTGCAGGCGCGTCTTGGCGTACATCAAGGTGCCGCCTTCGACGTGCAGGCGGTTTGCTCGGGTTTCATTTATGCCCTCGCCGTGGTCGACAATTTCATCAAGGCCGGGCAATCGCGGAATGCCATCGTCATCGGCGCCGAGACGTTCTCGCGCATCCTTGACTGGCAGGACCGCGGCACTTGTGTCCTGTTCGGCGACGGCGCCGGCGCGCTCGTCGTGACCCGTCAGAAGGCCAATGGCACTGACTTGGACCGTGGTATTTTGTCGACACATTTGCACGCCGACGGACGTCACCACGATCTGCTCTACGTCGATGGCGGACCGTCCTCGACGCAAACAACCGGTCATCTCAGGATGCGCGGCCAGGAAGTTTTCCGCCACGCCGTGGTCAATCTTGCCAACGTCGTCGAGGAAACGTTGGGCGCCAACGGCCTTAACGCCAGCGACATCGACTGGCTGGTGCCGCACCAGGCGAACAAACGCATCATTGACAAGACGACACGGAAGCTGGGCCTGACGCCCGAGAAGGTGATCCTGACCGTTGATCATCACGGCAACACTTCCGCCGCCTCGGTGCCGCTCGCGCTCGCCGAAGGCGTCTGCGACGGCAGAATCAAGCCTGGCCAACTGATCTTGATGGAGGCGATGGGCGGCGGCTTCACCTGGGGTGCGGCTCTAGTCCGGTGGTAAGGCAAGCGGGAGATCGCGAAATCGGTTCAAGGCCGTGTTGCATGTTACTGATTGATTGACTGCTTTTTGTCGCGGCGATAGGCTGGGCGAACTCAAAATCTCAGGAGTTACAGCATGGCCGGAACAACGCTGACGCGCGCCGACCTCAGCGAAGCGGTGTATCAAGAGGTGGGGCTGTCGCGCAACGAATCGGCGCAATTGGTCGAGGCGGTTCTGAACGAAGTCGCCGGCAGCCTGGCGGCCGGCGAGTCGGTGAAGATTTCATCATTCGGCAGCTTTCAGGTGCGGCAGAAGGGCGGACGCATAGGCCGCAATCCGAAAACGGGCGAAGAGGTGCCAATCGCCCCCCGGCGGGTTCTCGTCTTTCGTCCCAGCCACGTCTTGAAGGATCGGGTAAACGGTGCACTCTCTCCGCAAAACTGAGCAGCCCGACGACGGGCCTACCGACTCGGCGCCGGGCCGCGGCGTCAAATCGGCCGAAGCCTTTCGGACCATTAGCGAAGTCGCTGATGAGTTGGGCGTGGCACAACATGTGCTGCGCTTTTGGGAAAGCAAGTTTCCGCAGGTCAAGCCGCTGAAACGGGGCGGGGGCCGGCGCTACTATCGTCCGGAAGATATCTATCTGCTGCGCGGCATACAGCATCTTCTGTACCGTGAGAAATACACCATCAAAGGGGTGCAGAAGCTGCTGCGCGAACGCGGCGCCCGGTCACTGATCGAGGCGATGCGCCAGGGTCAGGGCCCGGAGAGCTGGCGCCAGGGCGAAGATGCGCCGGCGCCGCAGGTGCGGGCGGACGGCCTCGAGCCGTCGCGCCTGCGCAAGCTGCAGGCGGTCAAGGCCGAGCTGCAGACACTGTCGAAAATGTTGAAGTCCCGGTCTTGACGGCGCGTTGCCGGATACCGGCCAGGCCGGTATAGTCGCCAACGGCAGCCGAAAGTTAGCGGAGCGTGGCGCAGCCTGGTAGCGCGCCAGCATGGGGCGCTGGAGGTCGTGGGTTCGAATCCCGCCGCTCCGACCACCACGAGGGCCGGCAACGTCTGCCGGCCCTTTTGCCTTCCGACGTGGCTTTACCGAGATGACCGCGCCGACCGAGCCGAATGTGAGCACGCGAGCCGGGCCGGTGCGCGGAAGAGCGGTCCCTCGCGCCGCCGGTTATTGGCTGCTGGCAGTCGCTGTCCTGGTGGCGGCGATGATCGTGCTGGGCGGGGCCACGCGCCTGACCCAGTCAGGGCTGTCGATCGTCGATTGGCAGCCAATAAGTGGCGTGCTGCCGCCGCTAAGCGACGAGGATTGGCAAGCCAGCTTTGTCCGGTACCAGCAGTTCCCCGAGTTCCAGAAGCTCAATCGCCATATGAGCCTGGATGAGTTCAAGACGATTTTCTGGTTTGAGTACGCACACCGTCTGCTCGGACGGCTGATCGGTCTCGCCTTTCTCCTGCCCTTCCTTTGGTTTCTGGTCCGCCGCCAGCTGCATGGCCGGCTCGCCTGGCAACTCGGCGGGCTGTTTCTGCTGGGCGGCCTGCAGGGACTGGCTGGCTGGTGGATGGTGACGAGCGGTCTCGTCGACAGGCCCGAAGTCAGCCAGTACCGCCTGATGGTGCATCTGGCGCTGGCCTTGGCGATCCTGGCCCTGCTGCTGCATCTCGGCTGGGGCGTTCTGTCGCCGCGGACGGGCCGCGACAGGCCGGGGGCATGGTTGGTGTTTGCCCTGGTCTATCTGCAGGCGCTGAGTGGCGCCCTGGTCGCCGGCCTCGATGCCGGGCTGCATTACAATACCTTTCCGACCATGAACGGCGCCTGGTTGCCGCCGGAGCTCTGGCATCTGAAGCCGTGGTGGCTGAACCTCGTCGACAATCCGACGACGGTGCAGTTCGACCATCGCCTCGGCGCCTTTATCGTCGCCTTTGCCGCGCTGCTGCTGTGGTGGCGCGGGCGCGGCGCCGCGGACCGTCGACGCCGGCGCGCCTTCGATCTGATGCTGGCGGCGATGTTGGTCCAGTTCGGCCTCGGCGTCGCGACGCTGCTGTTGCAAGTGCCGGTCGCCCTCGGCGTCCTGCACCAAGCCGGCGCGGTGGCGTTGTTTACGGCCACCCTGTTCGTCGCCGATGGCGCGCTCAAGCCGTCTTCGGTGCCTGCATAAGCTTGGCAGCGTCCGGACCCCAGGCATCGTTCATGACGAAGCCCGTCGCGAACGGGTCCGAAGGGTCGAGACCCATCTGCATGATCGCCGTGATCCAGCCGCGACCGCTCAGCCGTGGCACGATCGCCGCCCGGTCGCCGACCCGGCACTCGGAGACCACCTCGGCGCTAAACCGGGTGCCGATCGGGCTTTCATGCACCAGTGTGCCACCAACCGCGATCTCGCCGCGGGCGTGCAGCGCCGCCAGCTTGGCCATGGTGCCGGTGCCGCACGGCGAGCGGTCGAGGCGACCGGGCTGAACCACGACGGCGCTGCGGCGCACGCCGTCCGCATCGGCCGGGGTGCCGAAATGCGTGAAGGTGACGCCGGCCACATCCGGCAAATCAGGATGCGCGACTGCAATCTGTTCGGCCGCCGCATTGGTGATGCGCTGGCCCAACGCGACGAGCTCGCGAGCTTCGTCCGGGTTAAGGCGAAACCCCAGGCTGGTGGCATCGATCAGGGCGAAAAAGCAGCCGCCATATGCGACATCGCAAGTCAGCGTGCCATGACCCGGAACTTCCAGCTGGGCATCGAGACGGTCAACGAAGCAGGGCATGGCCTCCAGGCTCACCCGTTCGCACTTGCCTTCGCGGCAATGCCCCGTCGCCGTCACCAAACCGGCGGGCGTATCCAGCACCACCACCGTCTGCGGCTCGCGCATGGTAATGATCCCGGTTTCCAACAGCACAGTGACGACGCAGATCGCGTTCGAGCCGGACATTGCCGGATAGTCGGCCGACTCCATGACGATCATGCCGACATCGGCGCCGGGATCGGCCGGCGGCAGCACCAGGTTGGCCGACATCGCAGCAGCCCCGCGCGGCTCGAACAGGAGAAAGCGGCGCAGCCAGTCATCGCCTTCGAGATGGCGCTTTTTCTCAAGCATGCTGGTGCCGGGCAGGTCGAGCACGCCGCCGGTGACGACGCGGCCGACCTCGCCCTCGGCATGGGCCTGCACTACCGTATAAATCCGCTCCCAGCGCATCGCCGACGGGCGCCGTAGCCGACGCCCGCGCGTCAGGCCGCGCGGAGCGCCTGATCGAGATCGGCGATCAGGTCATCGGCGGTTTCGATGCCGACCGACAGGCGCACCACCTCCGGGCCGGCGCCAGCGGCGGCCAACTGCTCGGGCGAGAGCTGGCGGTGGGTGGTCGAGGCCGGGTGCAGGATCAGGCTCTTGGCATCGCCGATGTTGGCCAGGTGTGAAAAGAGCTGCACGTTCTCGACCAGCTTCACGCCGGCTTCAAAGCCGCCCCTGAGCCCCAGGGTAAATACGGCGCCGGCGCCCTTGGGCAGATACTTGTTGGCGAGCTCGTGGTAGCGGTCCGTGGGCAGCCCGGCGTAGGAGACCCACTCGACCTGAGGATGGGTCGAGAGAAACTCGGCCACCTGCCGCGCGTTTTCGCAGTGCCGCTGCATCCTGAGCGGCAGCGTCTCGATCCCGGTCAGGATCAGGAAGGCATTGAACGGCGACAGCGACGGCCCCAGGTCGCGCAAGCCGACGGCACGACAGGCGACGGCGAAGCCGAAAGTGCCGAAGGTCTCGTAGAACTTGAGGCCGTGGTACGACGGCGTCGGCTCGGTCAACGACGGAAACTTGCCCGGTTCCGCCGCCCAGTCGAAGCGGCCGCAGTCGACGATCAGGCCACCCATCGAGTTGCCGGCGCCGCCCAGGAACTTGGTCGCCGAATGGATGATGATGTCGGCGCCCCATTCGATCGGTCGGCAGAGGTAAGGCGTGGCCAACGTGTTGTCGACGACGAGTGGCACGTGCGCTTCGCGCGCAATCGCCGCGATTTTTTCCAGATCGACAACGACACCGCCGGGATTGCCCAGGCTCTCGACGAAGATCGCCTTCACCTTCGGCGTCAAGGCCCGACGGAAGTTCTCGGGGTCGTCCGGATCGACGAAACGGCAGGTCCAGCCCATCTTGGCGAACGAGGTGGAGAACTGGGTGATCGAGCCGCCGTAGAGCTTGTTCGAGGAGATGAACTCGTCGCCGGCCGACAGCAGGGTATGGAAAGCGACGAGCTGGGCGGCGTGGCCGGAGGCGCAGGCGAGGCCGGCACTGCCGTCCTCCAGCGTGGCGATCCGCTCCTCCAGCACCGATACGGTGGGATTGGTCAGGCGCGAGTAAATGTTGCCGAATGTCTGCAGGTTGAAGAGGGTGGCGGCGTGATCGACATCCTCGAAGACGAACGCAGTGGTCTGGTAGATCGGCGTCGCCCGCGCGCCGGTCGTCGGATCGGGGGCGGCCCCGGCGTGCAGCGCCAGGGTCTCGAAGCCGTAATCCGCCATGCTCATATCCTCTTGTGGCGCTTGGAGGAGATGACCCGCGTCTTGACGCCGAGCCAGCCGATCTCGCCGCCGAGCCGTCCGTACTCGATCTTCGGGCAGCGGTTCATGATCACGGTCATGCCGGCGGCCTCGGCCGCCTTGCCGGCCTCGTCGTTGCGGATGCCGAGCTGCATCCACAACACCTTCGGCTTGATCCGCTTGGCCTCCTCGACGATGCCGGGAATGGCGTCGGCCGAGCGGAAGCATTGCACCAGGTCGACCGGGTCGGGAATTTCGGTCAGGCTGGCGTAAGCGGTCTCGCCGAGAATCTGCGTGCCGGCCTCGCGCGGGTTGACCGGGATCACGCGGTAGCCTTTCTCCTGCAGGTACTTCATGGCGAAGAAGCTGGGCCGGTTCCAATTGGCGCTGGCGCCGACCATGGCGATCACCTTGGTCTCGCGCAGGATCGTGCGGATCAGGCTCTCCGGATAGTCGCTGTGGCGGGCGGCGAAATTGTCGTCCGCGGCGGGGCTGGCGCTGTCGGCCTGGACTTCGCTGCTCATCTTTCGCTCTCCCGCGCCGGCGGAGGGGTCAGGCATCGCGCCACTGCGGCCGACGCTTTTCGATGAAGGCGCCGATGCCTTCCTCCGCGTCCCGCGCCAGCATGTTCTCGACCATGACCTCGGCGGCATAGGCGTAGGCAGCTTCGAGATCCATCTCGAGCTGACGGTAAAACGCTTCCTTGCCGATCTTCAGCACGTGGGAAGACTTGCCGGCAATTCGCGCCGCCGTTTCCAGGACCGCTGTCTCCAGCTCTTCCAGGGCCACGTGACGGTTGATCAGGCCGATGCGCTGCGCGGTCTCCGCATCGATCGCCTCACCCGTGAGCAGCATCTCCATGGCGTGCTTGGGCGCGACGTTACGGCTGAGTGCCACCATCGGCGTGTGGCAGAACAGGCCGATGTTGACGCCGGGCGTGGAGAACTGTGCAGCCGAGGCCGCCAGCGCCAAATCGCAGCTGCCGACGAGCTGGCAGCCGGCAGCGCTGGCAAATCCGTGCACCTTGGCGATCACCGGCTTGGGCAGATGCACGACGGCCAGCATCACTTGACAGCAGAGCGCCATCAGCGCCCGCCGTTCCTCCATCGTCTTCAGGCCGCGCACTTCCTTGAGATCGTGTCCGGAACAAAAGCCGCGGCCGGCGCCTTCGAGGACCAGGACCCGGATCCCGGCGTCGTCGCGGACCGCGTCGAGCGCCCGCAGGAGCGCCCGCATCAGCCCGCTCGAGAGGCTGTTGTAGGCGTCCGGGCGGTTCAAGGTCAGCACGCTGATGCCACCTGCGTGATCGCGGCGCAGCAGCAGGTCCCCGCCGGCATCCGCCACCGCCAAACCCGCTTGCGCACTCATGCCTTGCCCTCCGTTGCCTGCCGGGGTCAGCTATCCCTATATAGCGCGCGCTAACAGGTCACACCATAGCGCGATCCGAAGGGAGACCGGCCGTGCCCACGATGAAGCAGGCGGAACTGGAGGCGTTTCTCGCGAACGAGTTCCCGCAGATCGATCACATGCGCCTGCGCATCGAGGAAGTCGGCGATCGGTACCTGCGAATTCGTTCGCCGATCGACGACCGGCACCTGCGGCCCGGCGGTACCGTCGCCGGCCCGACCATGGTGGCGCTGGCGGACGTCGGGGTCTATCTGGCCGTGCTGGCCATGGTCGGACCGCGGGCGCAAGCCGTAACCACCAATCTGGCGATCAACTTCCTGCGCCGGCCCGAACGCAAGGATCTGGTGGCCGAGGTCCGGCTGTTGAGACTGGGCCGCCGCCTCGCGGTTGGTGAGGTCCACATCTTCAGCGACGGCGGCGCCGAGCCGGTAGCGCAGGTGACGGCCACTTACTCAATCCCACGGGCCGGCGAGGGGAGCGACGGTTGAGGTGGCCAGAGGCACTGACATACCATAATACCGCATCACTAATTGTTTGGTTTACTTGTGTGATTTGCGGTTGACGGCGAATTTTTTCCTGGCATACTCCGCGCCGCTGTCGGCGGCCGCCATTGATGTGTCGCCCGACAATCCAATCAGGCCGGGTCGCCGTCGTCGGCCCCAGGGACGAGCAAGATGAGAACCTATTCGGCCAAGCCGGGCGAGGTTGAGCGCAAATGGTGGCTGATCGACGCTGACGGCGTCGTTCTCGGCCGTCTTGCCAGCATCGCCGCGACCATGCTGCGCGGCAAGCACAAGCCGCAATACACGCCGCACATTGATTGCGGCGACCACATCGTCATCATCAACGCCGAGAAGGTACAGCTGACCGGCAGGAAACGAGCCGACAAGCGCTACTACTGGCATACCGGCTATCCGGGCGGCATCAAGAACCGCACCGCCGCCGCCATCCTCGAGGGCAAGCACCCCGAACGTGTGATCGCCAAGGCGGTGCAGCGGATGGTCCCGAAGGGGCCGCTTGGCCGCGACCAGCTGAGCAAGCTCAAGATTTACGCCGGGCCGGAGCACCCGCACCAGGCGCAGACGCCTGAGGTCCTGGACATCGCCGCCATGAATCCGAAGAACAAGAGGAGCGCCTGAAGATGGCCGAGAGCACGACCACCGGTTCGCTCGAGGACCTGAAGACGCTGGTCGAGACCCCGGAGGAAGCCGCGCCGCCGCCGGAGCCGAAGATCGATGCGCACGGCCGCGCCTATGCTACCGGCAAGCGCAAGAATGCCGTTGCCCGCGTCTGGATCCGCCCCGGCCACGGCCGCGTCAACGTTAACGGCCGCGACAGCAACGAGTATTTCGCCCGGCCGGTACTGCGGATGCTGATCGGTCAGCCCTTCGTCATCGCCGATCGGACCGACCAGTTCGACGTCATGTGCACGGTCAAGGGCGGCGGGCTTTCCGGTCAGGCCGGCGCCGTGCGCCACGGCATCAGCCGCGCTCTGGTCAATTACGAACCGGAGTTGAGGCCGGTGCTCAAGCGCGGCGGCTTCCTGACCCGTGATGCCCGCGTCGTCGAGCGCAAGAAGTACGGCAAGCGCAAGGCCCGACGCAGCTTCCAGTTCTCCAAACGCTGAGCCCCACCGACGGCTTCATCGAAGGCGAAGGGGCGGTGGCGACACGGCCCCTTCGTCGTTTCGGCCTTGCGGTTCGTGCCGGGCGGTCTACGCGCACCATCAGACATTGGCTATAGTGCCGGAAGTTTGAGGATCACAGAGCCATGACCAGCAACCGGTTGCGCATCGCCATCCTGGGAGCCAGCGGCTATACCGGGGCCGAGCTGGTGCGCCTGTTGAGCCGCCACCCCCGGGCCGAGATCGTCCTGATGACCGCCGACCGCAACGCCGGTGAACCTTACAGCGCCGTCTTCCCGCACTTGGGGGCGCTCGATCTGCCGGACCTGATCTCGCTCGACGCGGTGGAATGGCCGGGGCTCGAGGTCGACGTCGTCTTCTGCGCTCTGCCGCACGGCACCACGCAGGAGGTGGTCGCCGGCATCCTGCATCAGACCGGACATGACATCGTCGACGAACTGCTGCACGAGACCGCCGGCGATCTCGCCGCCAGCGTCCCCGGGCGGCCGCGCGTCATCGACATCTCCGCCGACTTCCGGCTCGAGGACGAGGCCAGCTATGCCGAGTGGTACGGGCACGAGCACCGGGCGCCGCAGCTGCAGCCGGAGGCAGTGTACGGCCTGACCGAACTGTCCCGCGACGCGGTGCGCGGGGCGCGGCTGGTCGCCTGCCCGGGCTGTTATCCGACCAGCGCCATCCTGCCGCTGGCGCCGCTGTTGGCGGCCGGACAGATCGAGCTGGAGGACATCATCATCGATGCCAAGTCCGGGGTCACCGGCGCCGGGCGCGGCCTGAAGCAAGGCAGCCTGTTCGGCGAGGTCGCCGAGGGCGTCAACGCCTACGGCATCGCCCGGCACCGGCACACGCCGGAGATGGAGCAGGAGCTGGCCAAGGCGGCGGGCCGACCGGTCACGATCACCTTCACGCCGCACCTGATGCCGATGAACCGCGGCATCCTGTCGACAATTTATGTCCGCACCGCGCCCGATGTCGCCGTCGAGGCGCTGCGGGCGACCTTGGCCGAGCGCTATGCCGACGAGCCCTTCATCCGCGTGCTGCCGGAAGGTGGCGCGCCATCGACCCACCACGTGCGCGGCTCGAACTTCTGCAACATCGGCGTCTTCGCCGACCGGCAGCCCGGCCGCGCCATTCTGGTCTCGGTGCTCGACAATCTCGTCAAGGGGGCCTCGGGCCAGGCGGTGCAGAACATGAACGTGATGTATGGCATCGAGGAGACCACCGGCCTCGAGCAGCAGCCGCTGTTTCCCTGAGAGGCGTGGTGTCGGGTCTGCTGCTCCCCTTCGATGGGCATCGCCCGCAAGTGCATCCCCGGGCCTTCGTCGCCCCTGACGCCACCCTGGTCGGGCAGGTCAGCGTCGGAGCGGAGACCAGCATCTGGTACAAGTGCGTGTTGCGCGCCGATGAGGAGCCGATCAGCATCGGCGCCCGCTGCAACATCCAGGACGGCACGGTGATCCATGTCGCCGGCGGCCACTTCCCGACCGTCATCGGCGACGACGTCTCGGTCGGCCACATGGCGCTGATCCACGCCTGTACTCTGCAGTCCGGCGCCTTCGTCGGCATGCGCGCCGTGGTCATGGACGGCGTGGTCGTGGAAGGCGACGCCGTGGTCGCCGCGGGCGCCCTGGTGACGCCGGGCAAGCGCGTTCCCGCGGGCCAGCTGTGGGCCGGGACGCCGGCGCGCTTTGTCCGCGAGTTGAGCGAAAAGGACCGCAAGATGGTGCGGGAGGCGCACGACGTCTATCTGCAGCTCGCGCGCCAGCACCAGGCGGCACGGGCTTAAGCCAGTCCGGCTTCGGCCTGCATCGCCTCGGCGCCGTCCGAGCGCACCGCGGTCAGCTTGACATTGTCGCCTTCGGGCAGCCCGAGGACACGGAACGGGCTTGTGTCGAAGATCGGCGCCACGGCGCGGAAGCGATAGGCGGCGAGCGGCCGCGTCGCCTGCCGGCGCACCAAGTCCATCAGCAGCATGGCGATCAGCGGCCCGTGCACCACCAGGCCGGGGTAGTTCTCCTCGCCGGTGGCGTAGGGGCGGTCGTAGTGGATGCGGTGGCCGTTGAAGGTGAGGGCCGAGAAGCGGAACAGCAGCACCGGGTCGGGCGAGACCTCGCGCACCCAGGCGCCCGCCGGCGCCGCCGCGAACGGCCTTGACTCCGGCGCCGGCACCGGGCCGCCAGCCTCGCGGTAGACGATGTTCTGCGTCTCCTCGACGGCGAGGCTGTCATCGGCCAGGAGGCGATGCGTCACGGTGACAAAGACCAGCTGACCGCTGCGCCCCGACTTGGTCTCGACATCGACGACCTCGCTCTCGCGCACGAGGGGGCTGCCGATGGCTATCGGTGCGTGAAAGCGCAGCTGCGCGCCCGCGAACATGCGCCGGGGCAGGCTCACCGGCGGTAAAAAGCCGCCGCGCCGCGGGTGGCCGTCGGGGCCGAGCTCGCGCATCGGCGCCTGCGGCAGGAAATAGAGCCAATGCCAGAGCGGCGGCAGCGGGTCGCCTTCGGCCAGTGTCGTATCGGTATCGTCGAGCAACGCCAGCAGCCCGGTCACCGGTGCCAGGTTGGCGCGGTCCTCGGCGCGTTCGCACTTGCCGATCCAGTCGCGGTAGTCGATCTCGCTCATGCTCTCAAGTCCGCTCCACCGGACCGGCAACGACGCCCTTGTCGTACAGTGCGCCGATTGCGCCGGAGTCCAGCCCCAGCACCTCGGTCAGGACTTCCTCCGTGTGTTCGCCGAGCCGGGGTGCGGGCCGCACCGGCTGGCGCGGGAGGGCCGTACTCTCGATCGGCGAACCGGGAGTCAAGGTCGGGCCGATGCCGGGATGGGCCACGCGCTCGAACATCGGGTTCCCCGGCGAACAGCGCGCATCTTCGGCCAGGGCCTCGCCAATCGAACGATAGGGCCCCCAACAGACGCCGGTGCCGGCGAAGGCCTGCGCGATCTCGGCCTGACTTCTGGCGCGGCACCACGGCGTCAATGCGTCCGCGATGTCGGCGGTGGCCAGATAGCGGTCGCCTTCCTTGGCGAGATCGAGCCCGCGCCGGGCCTCGATCGTCTGCATCGCTTCGGCGGTGCCCGTAACTTCGACCAGGGCCCGCCATTGCCGTGCGGTAATCGCCACCAGCATGACGCGGCGCCCTTCGGCGGTCACGAAGTCCCGGCCGAAGGCGCCGAAGAGGTCGTTGCCGCTCGCCCGCCGCTCGCCGGCGCCGACTTCAACCTCGGCGATGAAGCCGAGGTTCGCCATGGTCCAGAAGGCGACGTCGGAGAGAGCAACGCGCAGGTACTGGCCCTCGCCGCCGAGCCGGCGATGGCGCTCCGCCGCCAGCATCGCGGCGACCGCGCTCTGCCCGGTCAACAGGTCCCAGGCCGGCAGGACGTGGTTGACCGGACGCGGATCATCGCCATGCCCGGTGATGAAGGGCAGACCGGTGGCGGCGTTGACCGTGTAATCGAGCTCGGAGGAGCCGTCGGCATTGCCGGTGACGTTGACCATGACCAGGTCGGCGCGGCGTTCTTTCAGGTTCTCGAAGGCGAGCCAGCCGCGGGCCGGAAAGTTGGTCAGAAACAAACCGGCGCCCTCACCGGGCGCGGTGATCAAGGCGGCCGCCAGCTCGCGGCCCTCGCTTGAGCCGAGGTCGATCTGGATCGAGCGCTTGCCCTTGTTCAGGCCGGCCCAGTACAGGCTGGCGCCCGCCGCGTTGACCGGCCAGCGCCGGTAGTCGAGGCCGCCGCCGATCGGGTCGAAGCGGATCACGTCGGCACCGAGCTGGGCCAGCGTCATGCCGGCGCTCGGCGCGGCGACGAAAGCCGAGCCCTCGACGATGCGAAGCCCCTGCAGGATGCGGTTCATGCTCCGGGTATCGCCGACTCAGTCATCGGCGCGGACCTGGACGTAGCGCCCGGGCGCGTCCTCGATCGCCTTGGCCTTACCCGCGCCGGGCGTGCGCGCCGGGACTTTCGGGCCCGCCAACCTGGTCAGCCACTTCAGCCAGTGCGGCCACCAGCTGCCTTCGTGCTTCGCCGCCGTCGCCTGCCAGGCGTCAGGGTCGGCGAGCAGCTCGCCGCCCGTCTCGTAGCCGTACTTGCCGCTCGACGGCGGGTTGACGACACCGGCGATGTGACCCGAGCCGGCGAGCGTGAAGCTGATCGGCCCGGCATAGATCTGCGTCGCCTTGTAGGTGCCCTTCCAGGGCGCGATGTGGTCCTCGCGGGTCGAGAGGATGTAGACGGGCAGGTCGATCCGGTGCAGATCGATCGGCTGGTCCGACAGCGTGATCCCGCTCGGCTGGGCCAGCAGGTTCTTCTGGTACATGTTGCGCAGGTAGAAGCTGTGCATCTCGGCCGGCATCCGCGTCGAATCCGAGTTCCAGTACAACAGGTCGAACGGGAAGGGCTCCTTACCGAGGAGGTAGTTGTTAACGACGAAGGACCAGATCAGGTCGTTGGCGCGCAGCATGTTGAAGGTGGTGGCCATGGCCGAGCCGTCCAGGTAGCCGCCGGCCTCTTTCATGCGCTGCTCGAGATGACGGATTTGCTCTTCGTCGATGAAGACTTCGAGCTCGCCCGGCTCGGAGAAGTCGACCAGCGAGGCGAAGAAGGTGGCGGACTTGATCCGCTCATCGCCCGTCGCCTTCATGTAGCCCAGCGTTGCCGCCAGCAAGGTGCCGCCCAGGCAATAGCCGATGGCGTTGATCTCGGCCTCGCCGGTCGCCGCCTCGATGCCCTCGAGCGCCGCCAGCACGCCCTCGTGCAGGTAGTCCTCGAACGACTTGTGCGCCAGCTCGGCGTCGGGATTGACCCATGAGATGACGAAGACGGTCAGCCCTTGAGCCACCGCCCAGGCGATGAACGAGTTCCCGGGCTTCAGGTCCAGGATGTAGTACTTGTTGATCCACGGCGGGATGATCAGCAATGGCCGCTCGCGCACTTTGTCCGTGCTCGGCGCGTACTGGATCAGCTGCATCAGGTCGGTTTGCCAGATCACCTTGCCCGGCGTCACGGCGATGTTTTCACCGACCTTGAAGGCATCCATGTCGGTCATGCGGATCGCCAGCCGGCCTTTGCCGCGCTCCAGGTCCTGCAGCATGTTGTCGAGGCCGCGCACCAGGTTCTCGCCCTTCTCCTCCAGCGTCGCCTTGAGCACCGTCGGATTGGTCAGGAGGAAATTGGTCGGCGCCATCGCGTCGACGAACTGACGGGTGTAGAAGTCGACCTTCTTGGCGGTCTTCTCGTCCAGGCCCTCGACCTCGCTGACGGTGTTCTGCAGCCAGCGAGCGGTCAACAGGTAGGACTGTTTGATGAAGTCGAAGATCTGGTTTTCTTCCCACGCGGCGTCGCGGAAGCGCCGGTCGTCCGCCTCCGGCACCGCCACCGGCTCGCTGTCTTGGCCCAGCATGCGTTCCGCGGCGTGCTGCCACAGCCGCAGATAGTCCTGCCACAGCGCCATGTGCGCTTCCATGACCTTTTGCGGGTTGGCCATCATTTTCTGGGTCATGTCGAGAAAGGCGCCGCCGATGTTCAACGGATCGAGATGGGTGTTGGTGGCGCCCTGCTGCTGCTCCAGGAACTGGCGCACCAGTGCCTGACTCTGTTCCGCCACGCGCATCAGGTTTTTCGAGAACTCCTGCGCCTCGGATCCGATCTTGCCGCCGGGCTCGTCGCTCATTTCCCTGCTCTCCCGGTTGTGCCGCTTGCCGTCACGATGGGCCTGGTTCCCGGCTTTGCCAGGCGGGGCTGTCAGCATAGAATGCGGCAACTGGCGGTGCGGACAATGCCTCGGCCGAGTTATTAAAGCTCGCGCGGACTATATAGGCAAAAATATTGCACCGCACAATGAAGGCGTGAGGGTGCGCGGCGACCGGGAGAGGCTGAGGGAAATGCTGCAATTACCATACGGCAGGCGACCGGCGTGGGGGCATGGAGCGGGACGTCAAAGTGTCTTCCGGCTAGTAACGGCCATCGCCCTGGCGGGTTTCGGCCTGGGTGGCTGCGCCTCCTGGTTTGGCGATTCGGAGGCCGGGGGCGAAGCCGCCAGCAGCGCCAGTGCCGAGCGCGTGCCTGGCGAAAAGGAGCGCTACCCCAACTTGGCCTCGGTACCGCCGCGCCCGACCCCGGAGACGACGGCGGGCGAGCGGCGCGAGATCGCGCGCGGCTTGGTTGCCGATCGGGCCCACGCGCAATATACCGACCAGGAACTCAGGGGCCGCGAGCCGACATCTGTGGCACCACCGCCGCCGCCATCGCCGATGACGAGCACGCCGGCGTCAATGCCGACGGCGCCGGCCGATACCGAACGGGCGAGACCCAGCCCCGCGCTGCCGTCGAGCAGTTTGTCGAGGAGCGTTGCGCCGCCCTCGCCACCGTTGCCAAGCAGCGTTGCCTCACCGACACCGAGCGCGGCGAGCCCGCCCCCGCCGCCGCCGCCACCGCCGCCGGCATCCCCGTCGGCGTATTCGCCCTCGCAGCCGATACCACAAATTGTCCGGAGGTCGGAGACGCCCGCCGCACCGATGTACGCCGCTCAGCCGCCGCAGGCGCCGGCAACCGACCAGGGGGTGGGCGGCAAGCCTCCGTATCCGCCACTCGGGCCGAGTTCCTCATCGGTGACCGCGCGTGCCGAGCCGATCCGCGGCGTGCCGCCCGCGGCCGGGCCTGCGCCGACGCCGATGCCTCAGCAGGGGGCGACGGTCGGACTGCCGGTAACGGAAGAGCAGGCGACGTTGGAACGGACGTTCGCGCGCAACATCGCCGAGCAAGCGAGCAATACGATCGGCAGCGCGGCGCAGCCGCCAGTGTCTCGGTCAGCGGCCGGAGCACCAGGCGGGAACGCGATCAGCGAGTTGCCGGGCCTGGTCAACGGCACGCCCGCGGTGATTATCAAGTTCGGCCATGGCATCACCCGGCTCTCCGATGCGGCGAAGCAACAGCTGAATGACTTCGCCGCGCAGGCGCGGCGGCATCCGGGCCTGGTCCGCGTGGTCGGGCATTCGAGCCGGCGCACCGGCAATATGGACCACGGCGCGCACCTGGCATCGAACTTCAACGTTTCAGTCGATCGGGCGAACGCGGTGGCCGGCGAACTGGTTGGTCTTGGCATCGATCCGGCCAGGTTGAAGATCGAAGCGGTCGGCGCATCGATGCCGCGCTATCACGAAACCATGCCCAGCGGTGAAGCGGAGAACCGCCGCGTCGAGATATATCTTGAATAGACGTGAACGGGACCGCACGCCACTGCTGCGGACGGCAGGCCGCGGGGACGGATGCGGCGAGGCCTGCGACGTCCCGGCTGGGAGCAACGGAGTTGATACGAGGTGAGTGAACGCTTGCGGATTGGGATCGCCGGTCTCGGCACGGTCGGGCGAGGCGTCGTCCGCCTGTTTGGCGAGCATGGCGAGTTACTGGCCAGACGCTGCGGGCGCCCGATCGCCATTACTGCGGTCTCCGCCCGCGAGCGCAGCCGCGACCGCGGCATCGATGTCTCCGGCTATGTCTGGCACGAGGACGCCGCGGCATTGGCGGTGGCAGATGATGTCGACGTCGTCGTCGAACTGATCGGCGGCGAAGATGGGATCGCCAGGGCAGTGGTCGAACGCGCGATCGGCGCCGGCAAGCACGTCGTCACCGCCAACAAGGCCCTACTGGCGCACCACGGCACCAAGCTCGCAACGGCGGCGGAAGACGCCGGTGTGGCGCTCGCGTTCGAAGCGGCCGTCGCCGGCGGCATTCCGATCGTCAAGGCGATGCGCGAGGGGCTCTCGGCCAACCGCTTCCGCCGGGTTTACGGCATCCTCAACGGAACCTGCAACTACATCCTCACGCATATGCAGGAGAGCGGCCGCGACTTCGAGGCGGTGCTGGCCGAAGCGCAGGCGCTGGGCTATGCCGAGGCGGACCCGGCATTTGACGTCGATGGCATCGATGCGGCCCACAAGCTGGCGATCCTGACCAGTCTCGCCTATGGAATGCCGCTCAACTTCGATGCCATCTATATCGAGGGTATCCGCGGTGTCGAGGCCAGCGACATCATCTTCGCCGAGGAGCTCGGATACCGCATCAAGTTGTTGGCAATCGCGCGTCTGACCGATAACGGCATAGAGCAGCGGGTGCACCCGTGCATGGTGCCGGCCGACACGCCCATCGCCGGCGTCAACGGTGTCTTTAATGCGGTGGTTGCCGAAGGCGATTTTGTCGACCGCACCGTCTACGAGGGGCGCGGCGCGGGCGAGGGACCGACCGCATCGGCGGTGGTCGCCGACATTCTGGACATCGCCAGAGGCAACAGGGTGCCGACATTTTCGGTGCCGGCTCGCGAGCTGCAGCCGATCCCGGTCGCCCCGATGGATCGGCACATGGGACCCTATTACGTCCGCCTGACGGTGCTCGACCAACCAGGCGTGATCGCCGACATCTCGGCGATCTTTCGCGACCACGAGATCTCCATCGAGTCGCTTCTGCAACGCGGCCGCGCGCCCGCCGAGGCGGTACCGGTGGTGATGACCATGCACGACACGGTCGAAGCAGCGATGGTCAATGCCTTGCGGCGAATCGCCGAGTTGCCGGCCGTGCTGGCCTCGCCGAAAATGATCCGCATCGAAATGCTCTGAACGCCCGGGAGGATCGCTTAGATGTCCGAGGACATCCTCGACCGTAACCTGACCCTCGAAGTGGTGCGGGTGACCGAAGCCGCAGCCATCGCCGCCTCGGAAATGATGGGGAAGGGGGACGAGAAGGCAGCCGACCAAGCCGCCGTCGACGCCATGCGCAGCGCGCTCAACAAGCTCGACATCAAGGGCAAGGTGGTGATCGGCGAGGGCGAGCGCGACGAAGCTCCGATGCTGTTCATCGGCGAGGAGGTCGGTCGCGGCGAGGGGCCGGAAGCCGACATCGCCCTCGATCCGCTGGAAGGTACGACCATCACCGCCAAGGGCCTGCCCAACAGCCTCTCGGTACTGGCCATAGGCAGCAAAGGTTCGCTGCTGCATGCACCCGACGTCTACATGGACAAGATCGCGGTTGGCGGCGGCCTGCCCGAGGCGGTCGTCGACCTGGACGCGACCCCGGCCGAGAACATCCACAGCCTGGCCAAGGCCAAGAACCTCAAGCCAAGCGAGATCGTTGCCTGCATCCTCGACCGGCCCCGTCATGCCGAGTTGATTGCGGCGGTTCGCGGGACCGGCGCCCGCATCCAGCTGATCGGCGACGGCGACGTCTACGGCGTCATGGCGACAGCGATGGCTGAAACCGGTATCGACATCTACATGGGCATCGGTGGTGCACCCGAGGGCGTCCTGGCGGCCGCGGCACTTCGCTGCATCGGCGGCCAGTTGCAGGGCCGACTCGTTTTCCGCAACGACGACGAGCGGGTCCGCGCCGAAAAGGTCGGCATCGCCGATCTGGCGGCAAAATACACCATGTCGGAGATGGCCAGGGGCGATGTCATCTTTTCCGCCACCGGGGTCACCGACGGCGCCATGCTACAGGGCGTCAAGCGGCGCGGCAGCATGACCAGCACGCATTCGGTGGTGATGCGCTCGCGCACCGGTACCGTTCGCTGGATCAAGGCGCAGCAGGACCTCGAACGCCGCAGGCTGCCAAGCTGAAGGTTGCCCATGTCTGACGTCACCAGCGAGCCGCCGTTCCTGGGAGTGGCGCGTTCCCTGGGCGGACGGGTCTGGCGCTCCCGCCCCGGTGACGAACGCGTCGCGCTTGCCCTTGCGCAACGCCTGGGAGTGCCGGATGTCGTCGGCCGCGTTCTGGCCTCACGCGGTGTCGCGCTGCACGATTGCGAGAGCTTCCTCGAGCCGACCTTGCGCGATTGCCTGCCTGACCCCTCGCACCTGAAGGATATGGATGGGGCGGCGGAACGGCTGGCGGCGGCCATCCGCCGCGGCGAGCAGGTCGCCGTCTTCGGTGACTACGACGTCGACGGCGCCACCTCGTCGGCGCTGTTGAAACGCTTCTTCGCGGCCGCCGACGCACCCTTACGGATCTACATCCCGGACCGCGTCAGCGAAGGCTACGGACCGAACGCCGCGGCGCTGCGGCGGCTGGCCAGTGAAGGGGTCTCGCTGGTCGTCACCGTGGACTGCGGCACCACCGCCTTTGAGGCCCTGGCGGCGGGCCGCGCCGCCGGCCTGGAGATCATCGTCGTCGATCACCACCAGGCGGAGCCCCGCCTGCCGGACGGCTGCACCGTGATCAACCCGAACCGTCTCGACGACGCCAGCCCGCACGGCAGCCTGGCCGCGGTCGGCCTGACCTTTCTTTTGGTGGTGGCCCTGAACCGGACGCTGCGGCAGGCCGGCTGGTACCGGGAGCGGAGCGAGCCCGACCTGCTGCGCTGGCTCGACCTGGTGGCCCTGGGCACAGTCTGCGATGTCGTGCCGTTGAAGGGACTGAACCGCGTTCTGGTCGCGCAGGGCCTGAAGGTGCTGGCCGAGCGGCGCAATCCCGGCCTGCGCGCGCTGGCCGACGTGGCCAAGATGGAGGCCAGGCCGGGCGCCTTTCACCTCGGCTTTCTGCTCGGTCCCCGGATCAATGCCGGCGGCCGTGTCGGCCGCGCCGACCTTGGCGCGCGCCTGCTGACCACCGATGACGAGGCCGAGGCCGTCGCCATCGCGCAAACCCTGGACCGCCTGAACGCGGAACGCCGCACGATCGAGGGCGCCCTGCTGCAGGCGGCCCTGCTGCAGGCCGACGAGCGGCGGGACCGGCCGCTGATCCTGATCGCCGGGCGGAACTGGCACGAGGGCGTCCTCGGCATCGTCGCCAGCCGCCTCAAGGACCGCTATCGCCGGCCGGTTTTTGTGCTGTCCATCACCGAAGGGATCGCCAAGGGCTCGGGCCGCTCGGTGGCGGGGATCGATCTTGGCGCCGCGGTCACCGCGGCCCGTCAGGCTGGACTGTTGATCAACGGCGGCGGCCACGCCATGGCGGCGGGAATTACCCTCGAGGAATCGCGGATCCCTGAGTTAGAGAACTTCCTCTCCGCCCGACTGGCCGCGGCCTCGGAGGCGGCCGAGAGCGTCGACAGTCTCAACCTCGACGGCGCGGTCAGTCTCGGCGGCGTCAACCGGCAGCTCTTCGATCTGCTCGAACGTGCTGGACCCTACGGTGCCGGTCACCCGGAACCGCGCTTCGCGGTACCGGCGGCACGCGTGGTCAAGGCTGAGGTCGTCGGCGGCGAACACGTGCGGGCGATCCTTTCCGGCGGCGACGGCGGCCGGCTCACAGGCATCGCCTTCCGGGTTGCCGATACCGCGCTGGGCCAGGCGCTGCTGGCCGGGCAGGGCCGGCCGCTGCACCTGGCCGGCAAGCTGCGCGCTGACGATTGGCGGGGGCGCAACGGCGTGCAACTGTCGATCGAGGACGCGGCGATGCCCGAAATGACCGTCCGCGAATGACGCTCTGGCCCGAGGCTTGATTTTCCGCCGGCGAAGCCTTAAGCCCGCTCTGCGGCCCCGTAGTCTAAAGGTTAGGACACCGGCCTTTCAAGCCGGAGATGTTGGGTTCGAGTCCCACCGGGGTCACCAGAATTCTGCGGTTTCTTGGGCGCGCCATCAAAGCGGCGGCAGCGGACTGTGGCACTTGCGGTCGTCGTCGAGCCGCCCGAAGTCCGGTCCGCACCGCCGCGCCTGCAAGGGCGATTCCAGGGCCGAAAGACATAGTGGCCGTCCCGGATCGTTGCTACGATTTCCGAGACGCCGGCCGCGCCGTTGGCGCGGCCCGCTTCCTCACGTTGACGTCTCTCCAGGAGTGAGCGGCATGTTATCGCGACCGATTTACCTTCGCGCCGTTTGCCGACTGGCGTTGGTTGTGGCCCTGACACTTTATGCCCGCGCGGTCATGGCCGACACGGCGCGCGGCCTGCAGGCTTTCGAAGCAGGCGACTACGAGGCCGCGCTCGGTGCGCTGACGCCGGCTGCCGAGAAGGGCGATGCCGCAGCACAATACCATCTCGGCTTGCTTTACGACGCCGGTCTCGGCGTCGCCCAGGACGCAGCTATGGCTAAGCGCTGGTTCCTGACCGCCGCCGAGCAAGGCCACGACGAGGCCGGGCGCATCGTCGGTATCTACTTCGAGGAGGGCAAGGGCGGCTATCAGGACTTCGAGCGGGCGGCGGATTGGTATCGGCGCGCCGCCGGAAAGGGCAACGCGAAAGCTCAACGCAACCTTGGCACGCTCTACTACCAGGGCAAGGGCGTCAAACGCTCCTACGAGGACGCCGTGCGGCTTTTCGAGCAAGCCGCTGCTGCGGGCCACCTGAAGGCCAAGCGCAACCTGGCCTACTGCTACTATTTCGGTCATGGCGTCGCGCAGGATCAGGGCAAGGCCGCGACGCTCTTTCGGGAGGCCGCCGACGCCGGCTACGGCAAGGCGCAGCACGACCTCGCCTTCCTGCTCTACCACGGCCGCGGCATCGCGCAGGATCGGGCCAAGGCGGCTGCCTATTTCCTGGAGGCGGCCAACCAAGGTCACCCGGAGGCGCAGCTCTTCCTCGGCCGGATCTACATCTACGCCGAGGGCGTCGAACGGGATCTGGAACAGGCGTGGTTCTGGCTCATGCTCGCGGGCATCCACATGCCCAGCGCCAGCGGCTACTACATAGAGCAGATTCGCGACAAGCTCCCGGAGGTGCGGCGCGAAGCGCTCCGCCTCAAGGCCAGTACCTGGATTCCGACGGAATAATCCCCGATCGAGCCCGGCGAGCGAGCTGAGTTGCAGCCGTGGCCCACTCCGTGCGCTCGACCCGCCGGGGAGGCGGTCGCCGGTCTAAAGCCAGTACCTCGGTCACCTTGCCCTTCCGCCAATGTCGGGGCGATGGACAGAAGACCACGCCGCTGTGCTATCGCAGCGTCGGGCGGCAGTGCCGGAGGCTTCTTCGACTTGGCGAATGCGTGTATGCTGAGCGGCGTGCGCGACTGCGGCGCGTTGACGGCAGGCCGGGAGGGGCCGCGGAAGACGTGGTGATCACCGACAACGCTCATCGCCTGGACGGCATTCCGTTCTTGAGCTGCCTAGGGCCCGAGGAACTCAACAACATCGCCAAGCGTTGTCGTTGGCGACGCTACCGGGCGCACGAGCAGATCCTCGATAAGGACAGCACCGACAGCGATGTCTATTTCGTCGTCAGCGGCGCCGTCGAGATCGTCAACTATTCCATGACCGGCCGCGAAGTGGCCTTCGCGGTGCTGCGGCCGGGCGGCCTGTTCGGCGAGCTGTCGGCGATCGATGGCCAGCCGCGTTCGGCCTCGGTGGTCGCGGTCAAGGACAGCCTGCTGGCCTCGATGCCGGCGAGCCTGTTCACCCATCTCGTCGTCGCCCATCCCGAGATGGTGATATTGCTGTTGAAGAGCCTGGCCCGCATCGTCCGGGTCAATACCGAGCGGATCATGGACCTGTCGACCCTCGGTGCGGTGCAGCGGGTCTATCTGGAGATCATCCGACTGGCCGACGAACACCAGCCGACGGACGGACAGGAGTGGCGGATCGCCCCGGTGCCGACGCAGAAATCGATCGCCAGCCGCGCCAGCACGACGCGCGAGACGGTCGCCCGCTCGATGAGCCAGCTGATCAGCGCCGGCATCATCGCCCGCCGCCGCGACGGGCTGCTGATCGAGGACTTCGATCGTTTGCAGCGGCTGGCCGGCGCGCTCGACGCCAAGTGGGCCTACGAAGCCGCGCCTACGAACTGAGCCTTCCCACGAGGCGGGCATCTGGTCAAACTATCGGCCGTTTGGCGGCAGGGCGAACTGTGGCATCGTAGGACGCGATTCACCGATGCAGACGGCAGCGAAACGGACCGCGCCATGGCGCCCGCCATCAAGACCACGCTGAAACTGCTGCTGGCCAGCTTTTGCGTTGGCCTGGTGCTGACCTGGATCGACTTCAACGCCCTCGATGTCCTGCGTTCGGTTTCGGAAGTCCTGCACTTCACGGTCAAGTGGATCCGGGACAACCTGACCCGGACCATCGAAATCGTGCTGCTGGGTGCCGTCGTCGTGGCGCCGATCGCCTTGATCCGTTATGGCTTGAGCCGCTTGCGCCGCCGCCGGCCGCCGCCGTCGCGGGGCAAGCAGGCCTGATGCCGGCGGCTCGTCGCCGGCGGCAGGGCGTGGTGACGTTGTGAGGTCATGGATCTGTTGCTGAAGGTCGGCCTGCTCGCCGTCGTCATCTATGCCGCCGTCGTCGGCGCCATGTACGCCTTTCAGCGCAAGCTCATGTATTTCCCGACTCAGGCTCTGCCGTCGCCGGCGCAGGTCGGCGCCGTCGACATGGCGGTGGTGCGACTGCGGACGGATGATGGCCTGGAACTGGCTTCCTGGTACAAGCCGGCGGCGGACGGGGCCGAGATCATCTACTTCCACGGCAACGGCGGCAACATCTCGCATCGGGCCGAAAAGGTTCGGCCGCTGCTGGAGGCCGGGCACGGCGTCCTGCTGGTCAGCTATCGCGGCTACGGCGGCAATCCAGGAACGCCGTCGGAAACCGGGCTGATTGCCGACGGGCGCGCGGCCTACGAATTTCTGATGCAGCGGGAAGTGCCGCCGCGTCGCGTCGTCCTTCTCGGCGAATCCTTGGGCAGCGGAGTGGCCGTGCCGATCGCGGCGGCGCACGACGTCGGCGCGGTCATCCTGGAAGCGCCGTTCACCTCGGCCGCCGAAGTCGGCCAGCGGGCCTACCCGCTGGTCCCAGTCGCCTGGCTGATCAAGGACCGTTTCGATTCGCTGTCCCTGATCGGACGGATCAATGCGCCGCTCCTGATCGTGCACGGCGAAAACGACCGGGTCGTCCCGGTGAGCTTCGGTCGCGAATTGTTCGAGGCGGCGGCCGAGCCCAAGCAGGGCGTCTTCCTGCCCGGGGCCGAGCACGGCAACTTGCAGGCTTATGGGCTGCAGCGTCACGAGCTCGACTTCCTGGCCCGCCACATCAGCCGTTGAATGGATGTCAGGCGCCGGGGCCGCCGATCGCGGTCAGCGCCTCGGGTGTATCGACGTCGATGAAGATGGCGTCGTCCTCCATCGCCACCTCGCCAACCGCCTCCTCGTGGGCGCCGATCAGGTGCCGGGCCCCAACGTCACCGGCGACGGCCTTGAGCTCTTGGAAGAGATGGCGCGCGAACAGCACCGGGTTGCCGCGCTTGCCGGAATAGGTGGGAACGCAGATGGCCCGTCCTTCCAGTGGATTGAAGGCGGCGATCAGGCGGTTGATGTGTTGTGCCGTCACCCGCGGCATGTCGCCCAGCAGCACGACGACGCCGTCGACCTCGGCCGGCAGGGCGGCGATGCCGGCCCGCAGTGACGTGCTCAGGCCCTCGGCATAGCTCGGGTTATGGACAAATCGAAGCTGAAACCCGGACAGCGCCCCGCGGACACGCTCGGGCTCGTGGCCGGTGATGACGACGACGGGGCCGGCCTCCGAGGCTATTGCCTGTTCGGCGACCCGGCGCACCATCGGCACGCCGTTGATAGGGGCCAGAAGCTTGTTGCGCCGTCCCATCCGCCGCGATTGTCCGGCCGCCAGCACCAGCGCCGCGATCCGCGGCGCGCTGGGCGCTGCTGCGGATTCCCCGGCGCCGGCCCGCGGCTGCGGGCGCGTCGGAATTTCCATCAGCAGACCGCCGCTGCCCATCAGCCTGATGTCCTGGGCGCTGACCTCGAGGCCGGCCAGTAGCCGCTGCAGGACCCAGTCGAAGCCATTGAGCTTGGGCGAACGGGCGCAGCCCGGCAGGCCGATCACCGGAACGGTATCCAGGCGGCCCAGCAGCAGCAGGTTGCCTGGATCGACCGGCATGCCGAAATGCAGGATTTCGCCGCCGGCGGCGACGATACCGGCCGGAATCTCGTCGCGCCGGTCGGTGATGGCGGAGGCGCCGAAGATCAGCACCGGGTCGGCACCCTGTGCCCGCGCCTGCGCGATGGCTTGCGCGATTGCCGCGTGCTCATGCGCGCACCTGGCCTCGAAAACGAGGCTGCTACCCAACGCCTGAAGCCGGTCGCCGACGACCTGGGCGGTCTTGTCCAGGACGCCGTCCTTGGTCTGCGCCAGGCGGGTCATGATCAGACCGACGCGACGCGGCTGCAGGGCGGCGATGCGGATCAGGGGACCCTTTTGGCGGGCAACCTGCTCCGCGGCCTCGACCGCCGCGGCTGGGGCGGCGAAGGGAATGATCTTCACCGTCGCCAGCATCTGTTTCTCGGCCACCAGGGCGAAGGGCGGGACGGTGGCGATGGTCACCGCTTCGTCGATCAGGTTCAAACGGTCGACACGCTCGCGGTCGACGACGGCAATGCCGGTGACGGTGGCATAGAGGTTGGCCCGCCCGGTGAACGGCGCCTGCGCCTCGACACCGTCGCCGGCCGCGGCCGCGGCGATGCGGCGGGCGGCTTCGTCCTCGGGCATATCGCCGACCTCGAGGCGGGCGACGACCACCTGCCCGACGCCCGCCTGCCGCAGGCTCGCGATGTCATCGCCGGAGAGAACCCGCCCTTTCTTCAGGGTCCGCCGACCCAGCCGCTGGCTGTGCACGAGGATGGCTCCGGCGGCCTCGGCCACGGGCAGGGGGCCGAAGAACATCAGTCGGCTCCGCTGCGCAGGGCTGCCGTGACCTCGGCCATGATTGAGACGGCGATCTCGGCCGGCGACTTGGCGCCGATGTCCAGGCCGACCGGACCGTGGATGCGCGCCATGGCGTCGGCGTCGAAGCCCTGCTCAGCCAGCCGCTCCTTGCGCCGGCCGTGCGTGCGGTTGGAGCCGAGGGCGCCGATATAGAAGGCCTCCGAGCGCAGCGCCTCGGCCAGCGCCGGATCGTCGAGCTTAGGATCGTGCGTCAGCGTGACCACGGCGGTGCGCCGATCCGGCTTCAGCTCCACCATCGCTTCGTCCGGCCAGTCGTGCCTGAGCGCGACCCCGGGAAAGCGGCCGTTGCTGGCGAAGGCGCCGCGCGGGTCGATGACAGTGACATCGTAGCCGGCCAGCAGCCCCATCCGGGTCAGCGGCTGGGCGATGTGCACGGCGCCGACCACGATCAGCCGGAGCGGCGGATTGAAGACGTTGAGGAAGACTCGACCCTCATCACTGTCGACAATTCCGCCCTTGTCGGCGCGCGCCGCTTGACGCGCCGCGTCACGCAACGGGTCGTCGCCACCGTCCGGATAGACCAGCCGGGATTTACCGCTTTCCAGATGCGTCGCGACGACGACCGGCCGCTTGGCCGCGCGGTCGGCGAGCAGTTGCTGCAGGGTTGCCGCCTTCATTCCACCGGCTCGACATAGACCTCGATCTTGCCGCCGCAGGCGAGGCCGACCTCCCAGGCCATCTCGTCGGTGACGCCGAAGTCGAGGAGCCGCGGCTTGCCGTCCGTGATCGCGGCCAGGGCTTCGTGCACGACGGCACCCTCGATGCAGCCGCCGGAGACCGAGCCGATGAAGTTGCCCGCGCCGTCGACGGCCAGCTGGCTGCCGACCGGCCGCGGCGAGGAGCCCCAGGTGCTGACCACGGTGGCCAGCGCCACGGCCTTGCCGTCGCCTTTCCATGCGGCGGCCTGCTCCAGAACCCGTTCGTGGTCGACTTCGTTCATGACGCCTCCTGCGGGGCCTGGGACGCTTCCTCGCGTCGGGGCGCGGGCCGGGCCAAGGCCGCTGCCAGGTCGGACAAGCTGTCCAGATTATGCACGGTGCGGAAGTCGTCGACATGCGGCAGCATCGCCCGGACCCCCCGGGATTTGGGCTCGAAGCCTTGATAGCGCAAGAGCGGGTTCAGCCACATCAGGCGCCGGCAGGATTTGTGCAGCCGCTCCATTTCCTTGGCGATGCCGGTACCGGCATCGCGGTCAAGGCCATCGGAGATGACGACGACAATGGCGCCCTGGCCGAGGACGCGCCGCGACCATTGATTGTTGAAGTCCTTCAGGCAGGCGCCGATGCGCGTGCCGCCCGACCAGTCCTGCACCGCTTCGGCGACCCGGGACAGCGCCACGTCGACGTCGCGGTGGCGCAAATAGCGCGTGATGTTGGTCAGACGGGTGCCGAAAGTGAAGGTGTGGACGCGGTCGCGGTCGTTGGTGATGGCGTGCATGAAGTGCAGGAACATGCGGCTGTAGCGGCTCATCGAGCCGGAAATGTCGCAGACCACCACCAGCGGCGGATGCCGGCGCCGGCGCGAGCGCCGTTTCAGGGGGATGGCTCCCGGCGAGCGCAGAGCCGCCCGCAAGGTGGCCCGCATGTCGACGCGGCGTCCGCGCGGGTTCGGCCGCATGCGCCGTGTCGGCACCTCGACGATCGGCAGCTGCAGGCGGGAAATCGCGGCCTTGGCCTCGGCCAGTTCCGCGCCGCTCATGGCCTCGAAATCCATGCGTTGCAGCACCTCGCGGTCGGAGAAAGTGAGCGAGGCGTCGATTTCGATCTCCTGCTCGCCGTCCTCGTTCTCGCCCTCGCCGCGGCCGGGGAAGAGCGCCTCGCTCAGGCGGCGGCTGACCTCCTGCCGGTCCTCGTCGTCGCGCTCGACGTCGACCTGCGGCAACAGCATCGACATCATCCGCTCCAGAATGCGCGGGTTTCGCCAGAAGACGTGGAACGCCTGGTCGAACAGCTCGCGTTGGTCGCGGCGGTTGACGAAGACCGAGAACAGCGTCCAGTAAAAGTCGTCACGCCGGTCGACGCCGGCGGCCTCGACGGCGCGTACCGCCTCCAGCACCTTGCCGGGCCCGACCGGCAGGCCGGCCGCGCGCAGCACGCGGGCGAAATGCATGATGTTGTGCGCGAGCTTGCCGCCCTCGGCCGGCAGGCCTGGCAGCGGCAGCAGAATGGCGTCTCGCTCGGCTTCGCTCATGCGTTCGCGGCGGCCAGCTCTCGGTTGACCCGCTCCAGGATTCGGGCCGCCTCGCTGCCCTGGATCTTCTGGATGTCGTCCTGGTACTTAAGCAGCACGCCCAGGGTGTTGTCGATGGTCTCGGGCTCCAGCACCAGCTTATCGAGGTAGGAGAGGGCGGTGGCCCAGTCGATGGTCTCGGCGATGCCGGGCAGCTTGAAGAGGTCCTGACGGCGCAGCGCCTGGACGAAGGCGACGACCTGGGCCCCTAGTCGCTTGTCGGCCCCGGGCACCTTGGTCTGAACGATTTCCAACTCGCGCGTTGCATCCGGATAGTCGAGCCAGTGGTAGAGGCAACGCCGCTTCAGCGCGTCATGGATCTCGCGCGTGCGGTTCGAGGTGATGATGACGATCGGCGGCGTCGCCGCCGTGATGGTGCCGATCTCGGGTATGGTGATCTGGTAGTCGGCCAGCACTTCCAGCAGATAGGCTTCGAACGGCTCGTCGGTGCGGTCGAGCTCGTCAATCAGCAGGACCGGCGCCGCCTCTCCGTCGCTCTCCAGGGCCTGCAACAGCGGCCGCTTGATCAGGAAGGATTGGTTGAAGACGTCCTTACCCAGGGCACCTCGGTCGACCGCGCCGGCGGCCTCGGCCAGGCGGATCTCGATCATCTGGCGGGCGTAGTTCCATTCATAAACCGCCGAGGCGACATCGAGGCCCTCGTAGCACTGCAGCCTGATCAGCGGGCGCCCCAAAGTCGCGGCCAGGACCTTGCCGATCTCGGTCTTGCCGACCCCGGCTTCGCCTTCCAGGAACAGCGGGCGGCGCATCTGCAGGGCCAGGAACAGCGTCGTCGCCAGGCTGCGCTCGGCGATGTAATCGCCCTCGTGCAGCAGCGTCAGGGTGGCATCGATGCTTGCCGGCAGATTGCCTTCGATGCTGGGCGGCTTCGATCGAGTCATGGCGTAAAGCTAAGTCTTCCGCACTGGCTTGCAAAGGGAAACGGGGAGGCAAGCCTCCCCGTCAGGTCGCCGTCAGGCGCGCCGGTGTCGAGGACGGTGCGCGCGATCACCGTCCCCGGACGTGCCGGCACCCTCAAGCGTTGGCGCTGTCGACCGCGCGCTTGGCCATCACGCCCACCAGATGCGCGCGGTATTCGGCGCTACCGTGGATGTCGGCGTTAAGACCGTCGGCTGGTATCGAGATGCCGTCGAGCGCCGAAGCGGCGAAATTGCCGCCCAGAGCCTTTTCCATCGCCGCGACGCGGAACACACTGGCGCCCGCCCCGGTCACGGCGACGCGCACGCCCGCCGAGGTCTTGGCGATGAAGACGCCGACCAGGGCGAAGCGCGAGGCCGGCTGCGCGAACTTGGCGTAACCCGCCTTTTCCGGTACCGGAAAACTCACGCTCTTGATGATCTCGTCCTCCGCCAACGCGGTCTCGAACAGGCCTTTGAAGAAGTCGTCGGCAGCGATGTCACGCTTGGTCGTGGTGATCGTGGCGCCGAGGCCGACGACGGCGGCGGGGTAGTCCGCCGCCGGATCGGCATTGGCGATCGAGCCGCCGAGCGTGCCCATGTTGCGCACCTGCGGATCGCCGATGACCGAAGCGAGATGCGCCAAGGCCGGGATGGCTTTCCCGATCTCGGCCGATGCCTCCACCGCAGCGTGTCGGGTGGTGGCGCCGATCGTCACCTTGCCGCCAGCGACTTTGATCCCGCTCAATTCGGCGATGCGGCCGATGTCGATGACGTCCGAGGGCTGGGCCAGGCGCAGTTTCAGCGTCGGCAGCAGGGTCTGGCCGCCCGCCATCAGCTTGCCGTCCGCGGCCGCCTTCAGCGCCGCCTCGGCCTCCGCCAGGCTGGCCGCGCGGTGATATTCGAAGTTGTACATGGTTGCCTCTCCAGTTCCGAAGTTGCTTACGAGGCAGCTTGGGCCGCGCGCCAGACCTTCTCGGCCGTGGCGGGCATGTCCATGTGCGAGATGCCGAGGGCGTCGGTGACGGCGTTCATGACCGCGGCCGGGGCGGCGATCGCGCCGGCCTCGCCGCAGCCCTTGACCCCCAGCGGGTTGTGCGGACACGGCGTGTGGTTCAGGCCCACGGTATACAAAGGCAGGTCGCTGGCCCGCGGCATCCGGTAATCCATGTAGGAGCCGGTCAGGAGCTGGCCCGAGCCGTCGTAGACGGCGCCCTCGAAGAGCGCCTGCCCGACCCCCTGCGCGATGCCGCCGTGCACTTGGCCCTCGACGATCATCGGGTTGATGACGTTGCCGAAGTCGTCGACCGCCGTGAACTTGACGATCTCGACGACCCCGGTGTCGGGATCGATCTCGACCTCACAGATGTGGCAGCCGGCCGGGAAGGTGAAATTGCCTGGATCGTAGAAGGCGCCTTCTTCCAAGCCTGGCTCAAGTTCCTCCAGCGGATAGTTGTGCGGCACATAGGCAGCGAAAGCGATCTCCGCCATCGACTTGGAGCGGTCGGTGCCGGCAACGCTGAAGGTGCCGTTGGCATACTCGATGTCGGCGACCGAGGCTTCCAGCAGGTGCGCGGCGATCTTCTTGCCCTTCTCGACGATCTTGTCGCAGGCTTTGACGATCGCCGAACCGCCGACGGCGATTGAGCGCGAGCCGTAGGTGCCCATGCCGAAGGGCACGATCTGGGTGTCGCCGTGCACCACCTCGACCTGTTCGACCGGCACACCCAAGCGGTCGGCGACCACCTGGGCGAAGGTCGTCTCGTGACCCTGGCCGTGCGAGTGCGAGCCGGTGTAGACGAACACGTTGCCGGTCGGGTTGAAGCGCACATGCGCGCTTTCCCACTGGCCGACACCGGCGCCCAGCGAGCCGACCACCTGGCTCGGCGCCAGGCCGCAGGCTTCGATGTAGTTGGAGAAGCCGATACCCCGGAGCTTGCCACGCTTCTTGGCTTCGCCCTTGCGGGACTTGAACTTGGCGTACCCGGCAAGCTCCAGCGCCTTGTTCAGCGCCGCTTCGTAGTTGCCCGAGTCGTACATCAGCGCCACCGGCGTCTGATAGGGAAACTCGCTCGGTTGCACGAAGTTGCGGCGGCGGATCTCGGCCGGATCGATGCCGGTCTCGCGGGCCGCGTTCTCGACCAGTCGTTCCAGCACGAAGGTCGCCTCCGGCCGCCCGGCGCCGCGGTAGGCGTCGACCGGGACGGTGTTGGTCACCGCCGCGCGGACGTTGCACAGGATCGCCGGCGTCTTGTACTGGCCGGCCATCAAGGTGCCGTAGAGATAGGTCGGAACGGCGGTCGAGAAGGTCGAGAGATAGGCCCCCATGTTAGCGATGGTGTCGACCTTGAGGGCCAGGAACTTGCCGTCCTTGTCCAGCGCCAGCTCGGCGTGCGTGACATGGTCGCGGCCGTGCGCGTCGGTGATGAAGCTTTCCGAGCGCTCCGCTGTCCACTTGATCGGCCGCCCGACCTGCTTGGAGGCCCAGACCAGCACCACCTCCTCGTTGTAGGCGAAGATCTTGGAGCCGAAGCCGCCGCCGACGTCGGGCGCCACCACGCGCAGCTTGTGCTCGGGCGCCAGGCCGTGGAAGGCGGACAGCACCAGGCGCAAAACGTGCGGGTTCTGGCTGGTGATGTAGAGAGTGTAGCTGTCGTCGCCCGAGTCATGGCTGCCGATGGCGCAGCGTGGCTCGATCGCATTGGGAATCAGGCGATTATTGACGAGGTCGATCTCGGTAATGTGCGCCGCCTTGGAAAAGCCCTCGTTGACCGCGGCTTCATCACCCAGTGCCCAGTCGTAGATCAGATTGCCCGGCGCTTCGTCGTGCAGCTGCGGGGCGCCCTTGTCCAGGGTCTTGGCCAAATTGACGCTGGCCGGCAACTCTTGGTAGTCGACGACGATCTGTTCCGCCGCGTCCTTGGCCTGGGCGAGGCTGTTGGCGATCACCACCGCGACCGGGTCGCCGACGTAACGCGCCTTGCCGGTGGCCAGCACCGGATGCGGCGGCGCCTTGTGCGGCTCGCCATTCTTGCCCTTGACGACCCAACCGCAGATCAGCGCGCCGACCTTGTCCGCGGTGGCGTCCTGTCCGGTGAAGACGGCGAGCACCCCGGGCGCGGACTTGGCCTTGCCGGTGTCGATGCGGTTGATCTTGGCGTGGGCGTGCGGCGATCTGAGAAAGTAGGCGTAGGTTTGGCCGGGCCGGTTGATGTCGTCGGTGTAGCGGCCCTTGCCGGTCAGGAACCGGTGATCTTCCTTTCGCTTGATGGATGCACCGATGCCGGTCTCCGCAGTCATGGTCGTGCCTCCCTGATGCTGTCGGCGTCCGAGCTCGTGTACCGAGCCCGGCCCTCAGCCCGCTTGTGCTACCTGCTGAATGGCCTTCACGATGTTGTGGTAGCCGGTACAGCGGCAGATGTTGCCTTCGAGCTCGCGGCGGATCGTCGCCTCGTCCGGCTTGGGATGGCGCTGCAACAGGTCGATCGCGCTCATTACCATGCCCGGCGTGCAGAAGCCGCACTGCAGGCCGTGATTGTCCATGAAGGCCTGCTGCATCGGGTGCAGTTCGCCGTTCTTCGCCAGCCCTTCGATCGTCATCACCGCGGCGCCCTCGGCCTGGGCGGCCAGCATCGTGCAGGCCTTCACCGAGCGTCCGTCGACATGCACGACGCAGGCGCCGCACTGGCTGGTGTCGCAGCCGACGTGGGTGCCCGTGAGGCCGAGATGCTCGCGCAGCAACTGGACGAGGAGGGTGCGGTCCTCGACGTCGCGGCTGACGGCCTCGCCATTCACGGTCATGGAAACCGTTACCATGCGGTCCTCCCTTGTATTGATGCGACTATTTTTTTCCCTCGCACGAGGGCCATTCGCTGCCGGCGGCGGGTTTGTCCCATCGCCGTTACCTCCCTCTTTGAAAGGAGTGTTCCGGTTTGTTGGTCCGAGGTCAAGGGCGCTGCACGCAACCTCGCGCTACGCCGGCAATCCGGCCTTCACCAAGCCCTCGCGATGATGCCCGCGGTCCGCCTCATAGCGATAGTGCATGGTCGCCAAATACTCGCCAATGGTGAACCCGGGAGCGCGCTTCAGCACCTCGGTTGCGTGCGCCCGGGCGGCGTCTTCGTTGCCCAGTTGCGCCTGCGCGGCGGCGAGAAACGAGTGATGCGCGTGATCGGGGGCGGAGATGCGCTTGAAGGCCTCGATGGCTTCCTCATAGCGCTTGGCGACGTAATAGGCCCGCCCCAGGTGGCTCCAGAAGCGCTCCGGGTGGTAGGGGTTCAGGCGCATCGCCTTCTTGATCCACTCTATGCCTTCCTCGGCCTGCCCCAACCAAGTCAGCAGCTCGCCCTGCTGGACCACGACCAGGTCGTCGTTGGGATTGAGGCTGAGCGCGCGCTTCTGATGGTGCACCGCCTTTTCGAAATCGTCGTAGACCACGTTCAACGCCGCCAGGATGCGGTGCACGTCGCTGTCATTTTCATCCAGGGAGAGGGCGATCTGTGCTTCTTCCGCGATCAGCGCTTCGGTGGCGTCGCGGTCTTCGCACCAGTCGTAAATCCAGGACTGCCCCAAGGTGCAGGCCTTCCAGGCATGCGCGTGCGCATACTTCGGGTCGAGCTCGATGGCGCGTTCCAGCAGCCGCAGCGCCTCGGCATTGCTTTCCTGGTGGCTGCGGTGATGCAACCGTTTGCCGACCAGCACACACTCGTAGGCGGCCATGTTGCCGGGGGTCTTGCGTTGCAGGCGTTCGCTGGCGATAGCCTCGACGCGACCGGGCAGGGTGGAAACGATGGCCTGCGCCACCTCGTCCTGGATCGCGAAGATGTCCTCGAAATCGCGGTCGTAACGCTCCGCCCAGATGTGGCGGTCGGTCTCGGCATCAATCAGCTGCACCGTGATGCGCACGCGATTTCCGGCCTTGCGCACGCTGCCCTCGACGACGAACTGTACGCCCAGCTCTTCAGCCACCTTCTGGATGTTGGTGGCCTTGCCCTTGAAGGCGAAGGCGGAGGTGCGCGAGATGACGAACAGGTCGCGAAAGCGCGACAGCTCGGTAATGATGTCCTCGGTGATGCCGTCGGCGAAGAATTCCTGTTCCGGATCGCCCGACATGTTGGCGAAGGGCAGCACGGCAATCGTTGGTTTATCGATGCCGCCGGCGGTTTCGACCGGTGAATCGGCGAGCCCTTCTCGTCTTGCTTTGTCGGGCCGCCAGCGCCAGACCCGTACCGGTCGGACGATGTTCTTGACCCGCTGCTCGCCGGCATCCTCGAAGCGGTGGTCGGTTTTGCCCTCGATCTGGCGATAGAGGTCGTCGGAGATCGAGATGCCCTCGGGCTCGGTCAGGCCTTGCAAGCGCGAGGCGATGTTGACCCCGTCGCCGAAGATGTCTTCGCCATCAACGACTACCTCGCCGATGTTGATGCCGATTCTGAGCTGCATGCGCCGGCTCTCCGGCAGCTCCGCATTGCGTTCGATCATGCCTTTTTGCACGGCGATCGAGCTTTCCACGGCGGCGACGGCGCTCTGGTACTCGATCAGGATGCTGTCGCCGGCTGTGCCGACGATGCGGCCGCCGAATTCCCTGATTTTCGGCGACCACAGCTCGCGCTGGTGCGCCTTCATGGCGGCCAGCGTGCCGGCCTCGTCCTGGCCCAACAGGCGGCTGTAGCTGACGACGTCAGCCGAGACGATGGCGGCGAGCTTTCTGACCACGGTCTGATCGGACACCGGCTCCTCCGGGCGGTAAGCGGCGGCGATTGTACATAAAGGCCGCGCGGCTCCAAAGCCGATTACGCAAAGTCTTCATTCCATGCGCGAATTGTCGCCATTCAGGCCGGCGCTTGCTATGACTGTCAAACTGGCGCGCGGCCGCTGACTGCAATTGAAGGGAGACCGGCCCAGGTGAATGTGAGTGAGCTGGGGCTTCTCAGGAGCCGGCGATTCCTGCCGCTCTTCGTCACGCAGTTTCTCGGCGCCTTCAATGACAACGCGCTGAAGGCGGCGATGCTGGTCCTGGTCACCTACCGGGCCGCGCTGGACGCCGGGATCGATGCGCGGATTTTCGTGGTCGTCGCGGCCGGCCTCTTCATTCTGCCGTTTTTCCTGTTCTCGGCCACCGCCGGACAGCTGGCCGACAAGTTCGAGAAGGCGCGGCTGATCCGCATCATCAAGCTGATTGAGATCGCGCTGATGCTGCTCGCGGCTTACGGCTATGCCGTCGAGAATCTTTATCTCTTGCTCGCGGTGCTGTTCTGCATGGGCCTGCAGTCCACCTTTTTCGGGCCGCTGAAGTACGCGATCCTGCCCGACCACCTCGGCGAGGAGCAGCTGGTCGGCGCCAACGCGCTGATCGAGGCTGGCACCTTCCTGGCCATCCTGCTTGGCACCATCGCCGGTGGCCTTTTGATCTTGAATGATTACGGCGCCGCCCTGGTCTCGGCCCTGCTGGTCGGGCTTGCGGTGCTCGGCTGGCTGGCCAGCAATTTCATTCCACGGGCCGGACCGGCGGAGCCGACCCTCAGCATCAACTGGAACGCACTTGCCGAGACCTTCGCCATGACGGGTCACGCCAGCCGCAACCGACCGGTCTGGCTCTCGATCCTCGGCATCTCCTGGTTCTGGCTGGTCGGCGCCACCTATCTTTCGCAGTTCACCACCTATGCCAAGGACACTCTCGGTGCCGACGAAGGCGTGGTGACCCTGTTCCTGACCACCTTTTCGATTGGCATCGCCATCGGCTCGCTGCTCTGCAACCGGGCGCTCCAGGGCGAGCTCAGCGCCCGCTACGTCCCCCTGGGGGCGCTGGGCATGACGCTGTTCGGCGTCGACCTCTATTTCGCCAGCGGGCAGGGGGTGGCCGGCGCGACAGCGGCACTGCTGGATGTCTCCGGCTTCCTGTCGAACCTGGCGAACTGGCGGATCATGGCCGATCTGGTGCTGCTGGCGATTTCCGGCGGCTTCTACATCGTTCCGCTCTACGCCATTCTGCAGGCCCGCTCGCTGCCGGCGCACCGGGCCCGCAACATCGCCGCCAACAACATCATCAACGCCCTGTTCATGGTGGCGGCGGCGGCGCTGACGACGGCGCTGCTGTGGCTGGGCGCAAGTGTCGTCGAAGTCTTTCTCGCCATTGCGCTCGCCAATGCCGGTGCCGCCCTTTACATCTGCAAGCTGCTGCCTGATGAGGTGGTCAAGGCGATCGCCCGCTGGCTGTTCCGCCGTCTCTACCGGGTCGAAGTCAAGGGCCTGGAGAACTACCGCCGGGCCGGCGAACGTGTGCTGCTTGTCGCCAATCACACGTCGTTCCTGGATGGGGTGCTGATCTGCGCCTTCCTGCCGAGGACCCCAACCTTCGCCATCAACAGCCTGGTGGCCGAGCGCTGGTGGGTGAAGCCGGCGTTCATGATGTTCGACCTGCTGCCGCTCGATCCGACCAACCCGATGGCGGCCAAGACCATCGTCCGCGCCGTCCGCGAAGGCCGGCCCTGTCTTATCTTCCCGAAAGGCCGGATCACCGTCACCGGCTCGCTGATGAAGGTCTATGAGGGGCCCGGCACCATCGCCGACCTGGCCGAGGCCGAGATCCTGCCGATCCGCATCGACGGGGCCCAATACACGCCGTTCTCGCGCCTGCGCGGCAAAGTGCGGCTGCGCTGGTTCCCGCGTATCACCTTGACCGTTCTCGAACCGCGCCGCTTGCAGGTCCCGGCGGAACTGCGCGGCCGCGCCCGGCGGCGCCTGCTGGGCGAGCGCCTGCGCGCGCTGATGACGGAAATGATCTTCCTGACGGCCGACCTCGAGCGGACGCTGTTCCGCTCGCTCGCCGAGGCCCGGGCCGTGCATGGCGGCCGCCACGACGTCCTGGAGGACATCGAGCGCAAGGCGCTGAACTATGACAAGCTTGTACTGGCGAGCCTGGCGCTGGGGCGCCGGCTCAGCGGATTGAGCCGGCCCGGCGAGCGGGTCGGCCTGCTGCTGTCCAACATGGCGGGTTCGGCCGCTACCTTCTTCGCGCTCAGCGCCTTCGGGCGGGTGCCGGCAATGCTGAACTACACCACCGGGCGGCGACGGTGGTGTCCGCCTGCCGCACCGCGGCAGTGCGCACCGTGATCAGTTCGCGGCGCTTCATCGAACTGGCCCGCCTGGGCGACCTCGTGGCCGCGCTCGAGAGCGAGGTGGAGGTGCGCTACCTGGAGGATTTGCGTCTCGAGGTCAGCTTGCTCGACAAGCTGTTCGGCGTCGCAGTCCGCCCCTTGGTGCGCTTCCTGACCGGGCCGCTTGCCGGCCAGACCAAGCCCGATGACGCCGCGGTCGTGCTTTTCACCTCCGGCTCCGAGGGCTCTCCCAAAGGCGTGGTGCTAGCCACCGCAACCTGCAGGCCAACCGGCACCAGCTCTCGGCGGCGGTCGATTTCAACCCCAGCGACCGGATCTTCAATGCGCTGCCGCTGTTCCACTCCTTCGGCCTGTCGAGCGGCCTGCTGCTGCCGCTGCTCTCGGGCGTTCGAACGTTTCTCTATCCCTCGCCGCTGCACTACCGGATCGTGCCCGAGCTGGTTTACGACATGAACGCGACCCTGCTGTTCGGCACCGACACCTTCCTCGCCGGCTATGCCCGCGCCGCGCACCCTTATGACTTCTACAGCCTGCGCTACGTTTTCGCCGGCGCCGAGAAGGTCAAGGACGAGACGCGCCGGGTCTGGGCCGACAAGTTCGGCCTCAGGATCTTCGAGGGCCACGGCGCCACCGAGACGGCGCCGGTGCTGGCCACCAACACGGCGATGCACTTCCGCGCCGGGACGGTCGGCCGGCTGTTGCCGGCGATCGAGCACCGGCTGGAGCCGGTCGAGGGCATCGGGGCGGGTGGCCGCCTTTACGTCCGCGGTCCCAACGTCATGCTCGGCTACCTGCTGGCCGACCGCCCGGGCCTGCTGCAGCCGCCGGCGGACGGCTGGTACGATACCGGCGACATCGTCGAGATCGACGGCGAGGGCTATATCCGCATCGTTGGCCGGGCCAAACGCTTCGCCAAGATCGCCGGCGAAATGGTCTCGCTGGGAGGGATCGAGAGCCATGTCACGGCGCTCTGGCCCGAGCACGCCCATGCCGTCATCGGCCTGGCCGATCAGCGCAAGGGCGAGCAACTGGTCCTGGTCACCGAGCGGGCCGACGCCGAGCGGCAGGCTCTGCAGCGGCACATGCAGGCGGCCGGCGCCTCCGAGCTGATGGTGCCGCGCGTCATTCTTCCCATCGACGCGCTGCCGCTGCTCGGCACCGGCAAGATCGACTACGTCGCCGTTTTGCGCTTGGCCGAAGAGTTCCTGCTCAGCCCAGCGGCAGACTGAGCGGGGCGATCTCGGCGGCGTCGCGCCCGGCATAGTCGTGGCGCGGCACTTCGGCGCACATGCGCGCCTGCGCCTCCTGCAGGCGGCCGGCGGCATCGGCCCGGTCCAGGGTCAACACCTTGCGGTCGGCCACCACTCGCTCGCCGTCGACATAGACGTCGCGCACCGCCCGGTCGGCGGCGTGGTAGATCAGGCTCTTCAGCGGATCGCGCAGCGGCATCATCTCCGGCAAGCTCAGGTCGACCAGGACGAGGTCCGCCCTGGCGCCGGGGGCGAGCCGGCCGATGTCGTCGCGCAGCAGCGCCTTCGCGCCGCCGGCCGTGGCCATGTGGAACAGGTCGCCGGCGCGCGCGGTGTGGATGTCCTTGGCGGCGACGTGGCTCAGGATCAGGGCCAGGCGCATTTCCTCGATCAGATTGTGCGGCGCGACGTCAGTGCCCATGCCCAGAGTGACGCCGGCGCGCAGGTACCCGCCGACATCCTCCATGGCGTCGCCATAGCGGGCGAACGGCGAGGGGCAGTGCGCCACCGAGGTGCCGGTCGCGGCCAGGATCGAGAGGTCCTTGCGCGAATGCCAGCGCAGCGAGGAATGCTGGTCGATGAAGATGCAATGGCCGAGGATGGTCTCCGGGCCGAGCAAGCCGATGCGCTCGGCGTACTGCACCGGCGTCACGCCGTGGCGGCGGACGATCTCGTTGAACTCGATGACGCTCTGCGACAGGTGCGTGGTGCAGGGCCGGCCGCTCTCGCGGGCGAAGGCGATGCTGTCGCGCAAGAGCGCCTCCGTGCAGGTCTCGATCTGCGCCGGAAAGACCACGCCCGAGAGCCGGCCCGAGGGATGCTGCTCGGCCGCCTCGATCAGCCGGATCGCCTCCTCCATGCCGCGCCGTCCGGCCGCTTCGTCCCACTCGAACTTGAGCTCGTGATTGTTCTCCAGGTGCCAGCGCGAGGAGGCGTAGCCCGGGGCGACGAAGCCGCGCAGGCCGCTTCGCGCCAGCAGGTCGAGCCAGCCGCCGAAGTCCGAGGACAGGTCGGCGAGGGAGGTCACTCCCGACAGCAGCAGGTCGGCATAGGAGAGCTCCGCGCCGGCCCGCCGTCCTTCGGCATCGAGCTTGAAGGCCTGCATCCGCTCGTAGAGGCCGGTCATGTACATCTCCGGCACGCCGTGCTCCTCGCGGATGCCCTTGTAGGCGGTCTCGTGATGCGGATGGGCGTGAATGTCGATCAGGCCGGGCATGACGAAGAGGTCGCGGCCGTCGACGGTCTCGTCGGCCTCTCCGGACCATCCCTTGCCGACGAAGTCGATCGAATTTCCGGTGAAGACGAGGTCGGCGTCGCGCAAGTAGACATGGCCCTGGCGCGCCGCATCCCAGGCCGCGACCCACGACGCGTTCCTGATCCAAACGGTTCGACTCATATCCACACACCTCCGCTTCATGCATCACGGCAATGCTAGCACGCCCGTTGACTTTCCACGCCCGGCCCGAATGATGATCGCGGGACGCGCAGTACGGACAGCGTAGCGATGGGCATACACATCGGTGTCGACGTCGGCGGCACCTTCACGGACTTTGCCGTCGATCTGGCGGACGAGCGGGGGCTGGTGCTGCACAAGGTGCCGTCCGACCCGGCGCAGCCGGACCGGGCCATCATCACCGGACTGGCCGAGATCATCGCCCAGTACGGCGTCGATCCGGCCGCGGTCGTGCGGCTGGCGCATGGCACCACGGTCGGCACCAACGCCCTGATCCAGCGCCGGGTCGGCAAGGTCGCGGTCGTCACCAGCCGGGGTTTCCGTGATCTGCTGGAGATCGGCCGCCAGGTCCGGCCCAAGGTCTACGATATCCATCTGGACTACCCGAAACCGCTGGTGCCGCGGAAGCTGCGCTTCGAAGTGGCCGAGCGGATGCGTGCCGATGGCCGCGTGCACGTTCCCTTGGATGAAGCGGGAGTGGCGGCCCTGGCGACGCGGCTGGCGGCGGAGCGCGTCGATTGCGTCGTCGTCTGCTTCCTCCATGCCCACGTCTACCCGGCGCATGAGCAGCGCGCCGTTGAGATCCTGCAGCGCGAGCTCGGCAACGCGGTGCCGGTGATCGCCTCCTCGACGATCTATCCGGAGTTCCGTGAGTACGAGCGCTTTTCGACCGCGACCCTGAACGCCGCCCTGCTGACGGTGATGAACGCCTATCTCGACCGCTTTACCTCGGCCGTCGACGGCCTTGGCATAAACGCCGAGCCGACGGTGAGCCAGAGCGCCGGCGGCCTGATGTCGGTCAGCATGTCGCGCGACTTTCCGATCCGCTCGGCGCTCTCGGGTCCCGCCGCCGGCGTCATCGGTGCCGCCCACCGCGCCGGCATCGCCGGCCATGCCAACGTCATCACCCTCGACGTCGGCGGCACCAGTGCCGACGTCGCCCTGTTGCGCGACAGCCAGCCATCGCTGGTGCACAGCCGCCGCCTGGCCGGCTTCCCGCTGCGGTTGCCGACGCTGGACGTCAACGCGGTCGGGGCCGGCGGCGGCTCGATCGCCTGGATCGATACCGGTGGCTTGCTGAAGGTCGGCCCTGAAAGCGCCGGCGCGCGCCCCGGGCCCGCCTGCTACGACTTGGGCGGCGAGGCGGCGACGGTTACCGATGCCAACGTCCTGCTCGGCCGTTTGCCGGACGACGCCTTGCTCGACGGGCGCATGCCGATCCGCCGCGAACGGGCGGAACAGGCGATTGATGCCTTGGCCGGGCAGCTGGGCCTGTCGGCGACGGCGACCGCTCTCGGTATCGTCCAGGTGGCCTCCGCCACCATCGTCAAGGCGATCCGGACGATCTCCGTCGAGCGCGGCCACGACCCTGGCGAGTTCACGCTCTTCCCCTTCGGCGGCGCCGGGCCGCTGCATGCGACCGAAGTGGCCCGGGAACTCGGTGTCCGCCGCTTGGTCGTGCCTCCGAGTCCCGGCATCCTCTGTGCCGAGGGCCTGCTGATCTCCGACATGACGGCGGACTTCGTCCATGCCCGCCTGCTGCCGCTGGACGGTTCGGCAACCGACGCTGTCAACGAGGGCCTGGCTTCGCTACGGGCTCAGGCCGAGGCCTGGTTCGTGCGTGAAGGCGTGGCAACTGAGCGCCGGCGCCAGGCCTGGCAGGCCGACATGCGCTACGTCGGACAGAACTTTGAGCTATCGGTGCCAATTTCCGGCACGCCCTATGACAAAGGCGCGATCTCCGAGCTCGCGGTGGCCTTCCAGGCAGCCCACGAGCTGGCCTACGGCTTCGCCCAGAGTGACGAGCCGATGCAACTGGTGAGCCTGCGGCTCAAAGTCACCGGGGCGCTGGACAAGCCGAAGCTGCCGGAATGGCCGGAAGGTGCCGAGACCCAGCCACGGAGCCGTCGGCGGGTGCTGTTTGACGCCGGCGCATGGCACGATGCACAGATTTACCGGCGCTCGGATCTGGTCCGCGGGCAGTCCCTGGAAGGTCCGGCCGTGATTGAGCAGATGGACAGCACGGTGCCGATATTTCCCGGAGATGCCTGTCGCGTCGATACCTGGGGCAATCTCGTCATCGATCTGCAATTGCCGCAGGGGCAAGGCTAGGAAGGGGAAAGGCGATCGCAACGAGAGCCACGCACCGCTTCTGCCGTTGGTTCGGCGCGGCGTTGTTCCTGCTGGCGCTTGCGGCCCCGACAACGCTGTCCGCTACGGCGAGACTTCATGGCCAGGGTGTGCTCTGGAGTCTGCAGGCCCCCGGCCTGCCGACGAGCTATCTGTTCGGCACGGTGCATCTGAGCGACGAGCGCATTCTGAACTTGCCCGCCCCTGTCCTGCGGGCTTTCGATGCCAGCCAACGCTGTCTGTTCGAGTTGATCGTGCCCCAGGACGGCTACACGCTGACGGTCACCCGGATGCTGTTGTCCCATGGGCTATATCTGCAGGACGTGATCGGCGACGAGGCGTTCAACAAGGTGGTGGTCGCCGCCGGCAGGTACGGCATCCCCACCGCCGCCATCGGCCGCATGCGACCCGAAGCCCTGATGCTTGCCTTCCAGTCACCGCCCAGCGAGTGGCAGCGGCGGCTCAGGGGTTGGGCCTTCCTCGACCTCGCCCTGCAGAACGAAGCCCGCGCCGTCGGCAAGCCGATCTACGCCCTGGAGACGATCGGGGAACATCTGGCCCTCGACCCGTTCAGGAACTCGCCGAATGTCGGTCTGCTGCTGGAAGGCATGGTCGAGAACAGCTTCCGCATGGAGCGAGACATGGAAGCGCTGGTGCGGTACTACTTGCGGCGCGATCTCGACGCGATGTTCAGCGCGGAAGAGGGCCGGATCGCCCTGCTGCCCGAAGCCGAGCGCGCGGCCCACGCGGCCTACATGCTGCTATTGCGCGACGTGCGCAACGAGGCCATGGTCCAACGCATGTTGCCGCACCTGCGCGCCGCCTCGAGCTTCGTCGCCGTCGGTGCCGCGCACCTGCCCGGCAAGACCGGCATGCTGCACCTGCTGGAGCTGCAGGGCTTCCGCGTGACCCGACTCCATTGACATGATCCAGCCGCCCCGCCGAGATTTGTCAAAGTCGAATAGAGGAGCGCCGCCGTGCCGATGACGCCGATCGAGGTCGAGCTGTTGCGCAACGCCCTCGCCAGCATCTGCGACGAGATGTACGTCGCCCTGATGAAGAGCGCCTACTCAACCAACATCAAGGAGCGGCACGACCACTCGACGGTGATCTTCGATGCCCGCGGCCGGGTCGTGGTGCAGGGCGACAGCCTGCCGCTGCACCTGGCCTCGATGCTGGGGCTGGCCGAGATCGTGCTCGAGCGCTACGGCGCCGACGGCCTGCGTCCCGGCGACATGTTCGCCTCCAACGATCCCTTCGTCGGCCGCGGCTCGCATTTGCCGGACGTCGCCATACTGGCTCCGGTCTTTCACCAGGGCCGGTTGGTGCTGTTCGTCTCCAACATCGCCCATCACGCCGACATCGGCGGCATGGCGCCGGGCTCGATGGCCGGCGGCATGACCGAGATCTATCAGGAAGGTCTGCGGATTCCGCCGATCCGCCTGGTCCGCGACGGCGAGATCATCGACGACGTGATGCAGCTTATTCTGCTGAACGTCCGCGTGCCCAGGGAACGGCGCGGCGACTACATGGCGCAGATCGCCGCCAACCGTCTGGGCCTACGCCGGCTGGAGGAGCTGTTCGCGCGCTGGCCGGTCGAGAAGGTCGAAGCGGGCGCCGGCCTGATCATCGACGCGGTGGCCCGGCGCATGCGGGCCGGCATCGCCGCCCTGCCGGACGGCGAATACCACTTCCGCGATTTGCTGGACGACGACGGCATGGGCACGACGGACATTCCGATCGAGGTCCGCATCAAGGTCGCGGGCGAGGAAATCAGCTTCGACTTCAGCGGCTCCGGCCCGCAGGTCAAGGGCAACATGAACAACTCGTTCGCCGGCCTGCAGGCCTCGGTGCTGTTCGCCCTCAAGGTGCTGGTCGATCCCGACGGACCGACCAACCACGGCATGATCGAGCCCGTCACCATCACGGCGCCCGAGGCCAGCGTCGTCAATGCCGCCTTCCCGGCGGCGACGGCGGCGCGGGCGCAGACCTGCCAGCGCATCATCGACGCGGTCTTCGGCGCCCTTGCCGAGGCGGTGCCCGAGCGCATCCTTGCCGCCAGCAACGGCGCCAACGGCTGCGCCACCTTCTCCGGCACCGGACCTGACGGGCGCTATTATGTCTATCTGGAGACCATCGGCGGCGGCGCCGGCGGCCGCGCCTATGCCGACGGCAGCGACGGCATCCAGGTCAACGTCACCAACACCTCGAACCTGCCGATCGAGGCCCTGGAGAACGAATACCCGCTGCTGGTCGAACGTTACGAGCTGATCGAGGATTCCGGCGGCCCCGGCACCTATCGCGGCGGCCTGGGCCTGCGCCGGGTCTACCGCGGTCTCGGCCACACCCTGACATTTTCCGGCCAGGGCGAGCGCTCGGTGCACCCGCCGTGGGGCCTGTTCGGCGGCGGCGCCGGAGGCACGGGCCGGATCCGTGTCCAGCACGACGACGGGCGCGTCGACGAGCTGGCCGTCAAGCCGTCCTCGCTGGAGGTGCCGCAAAGCGCCGTCGTCGCGGTCGAGACGCCGGGCGCCGGCGGCTACGGTCCACCCGAGAAGCGGACGCGCCAAGCCCTCATCAGGGACTACGAGGACGGCAAATTCTCGGCCGAGTTCCTGAAGCGCCATTACGGCTTCAAGCCTGAGGCCGCGGACTGACAATGGCCACCGCCTTTGATGTCGTGGTCGTCGGCGCCGGTATAACCGGGGCCTCGACCGCCTACCATCTGCAGCGACTGGGCGTCGAGCGGGTGCTGCTGATCGACCGCGACGGGCCGGCCGCCGGCGGTACCGGCAAGAGCGCCGCCATCATTCGCCAGCACTATTCGACACCGGTGCTCTCGCGCCTGACGCGGGCCGGCATCGAGATGCTGAAGGAACTGCCCCAATCCATCGGCAAGGACTCCGGCTTCGTGCAGTCAGGCTGGTACTTCCTGGTGCCGGAGGCGATGCGTGCGCAGGCCGAAGCCAACATGGCGATGCAGCGCGGGCTGGGCATCGAGACGCGGATACTGACCGACCGCGAGATCGTCGAGACCCTGCCCTGGCTCGACCCGGAGGGCATCGACCGCGTCATCCACGAGCCGGCCGGCGGCTACGCCGATCCGGTGCGGACAACCGAGGCCTACGTCGAAGGGTTTCGGGCGCTGGGCGGAATCTTCTGGGCCAAGACGCCGTGCCGGCGCCTGCTGCGCCAACTGAATCGGATCGTCGGGATCGAGACCGACGACGACGTCGTCAGCGCCGGCACGGTGGTCAACGCGGCCGGCCCCTGGGCCAGGTTCCTGGCCGAAAGCGCCGAGCTGAAGCTGCCGCTGCGCGCGGTCCGCGAGCAGGACACCGTCTGGCAGGCCCGCGACAAGCGGCCGTTGCCGTCGGTTTCCATCTCCAATGCCGTCGACGCGATGTACGTGCGGCCGCTGGGCCAGGCGCGGTTCGTCGTCGGCCGGGGCTATCCAAAAGATTACGTCGACGTCGACCCGTACAATTACAAGCTGACCGCCGACGACGATTTCATCGCCGACGTACAGGCGCGGGCCGAGCGCCGCTTTCCGCCCTTCCAGGGCATGAGTCTGATCGCCTCTTACGCGGCCCTCTACGACGTCACGCCGGACTGGTATCCTTTCTACGGGCCGCGCGAGGGACTGAAGGGCTATGCCGATGCCTCGGGCGGCAGCGGCCACGCCTTCAAGCTCGGCCCCGCCGCCGGCCTGGAGCTGGCCCGCTGGATCGGCGAAGGCGAAGTGAGCGTTGATTTCGCCGCCCTGAGCTACGACCGCATTGCGCAAAATCGGATGTTTTCCGGGACCTTCGGCGGCAACCGGGGCTGAAGCGCTCCGGACACCGAGACAGGCAAGGGGAGGAGACCACAATGCTGGCACGCGACGACCACGGGCTCGACGGCAAGGTCGCTATCGTCAGCGGCGGCGGCTCGCGCGACGAAGGCGTCGGCAACGGCCGCGCCGCGGCGATACTGCTGGCCCGCGCCGGCGCCAAGGTTCTGGTCGTCGACCGCGAGCTCGAGCCGGCCGAAGCCACGGCGGCGATGATTGCGGCCGAAGGCGGCGCCGCCAGCGGCTTCGCCGCCGACGTTACCCGCTCCGAGGACTGCCGGGCGATGGTCGCCGCGGCGGTCGAGCGTTACGGCCGCCTCGATGTGCTGGACAACAACGTCGGCATCTCCAGCCGCGGCTCGGTGGTGACGGAAAGCGAGGAGGCCTGGGAAAACTTGATGCGGGTCAACGTCACCAGCATGTTCCTGGCCTGCAAGCACGCGGTGCCGGCGATGATCCACTCAGGCGACGGCGGCGCCATCGTCAACATCGCCTCGATCTCGGCGATCCGCCCGCGCGGCCTCACCGCCTATACGACCTCGAAAGGCGCGGTGATCTCGCTGACCATGGCGATGGCGGTCGACCACGGCCCCGACGGCATTCGCGTCAACTGCGTCGCCCCGGGCCCGGTCTACACGCCGATGGTCTGGAGGAACATGAGCGAGGAGGCCCGCGAGGATCGGCGCAAGGCCTCGGTGCTGGGCATGGAGGGTTCGGGCTGGGATGTCGGGATGGCGGTGCTGTTCCTGGCCTCGGCGCGGGCCCGCTTCATCACCGGGCAGACCCTGGTGGTCGACGGCGGCGCCACCCTGGTCGGGCCGAAACGCGAATATCGCGGCGAGTAAAGAGGAGCCCAGGCATGGCCCGTCTGCCCTACCTCGAGCCGGAGGATCTGGCGCCCGAGGACCGCGACCTGATGAAGCGGACCATCAGCCTGAACCGGGTGCTCGCGCACAGCCCGCAAGCGATGCGGCCGTTCCAGCGCTTCGCCCACTGGATCCGCTTCGAGTGCCGGCTCGATCCGCGCCTGCGCGAGTTGGCGATCCTGCAGGTTGGCTACGTCGCCAAGAGCCCCTACGAATGGAGCCACCACGTCAAGATCGGCTACGACTTCGGCGTCAGCGACGACGATATCCGGGCCCTGATCGCCGAGAGCCGGGGCGAGGTCACGGCGCTGCCGGCGCTCGACCGCGCGGTGCTGCGGGCGGCCCGGGAGATGGCGCTGGATTCGACGGTCTCGGACGCCACCTTCGAGGCCCTCGATGCCGGGCTCGAGCCGGGGCGGATCGTCGACCTGCTGTTGATCATCGCCGAATACTGCGGGGTCGTGCGCTTTCTGGCGGCAATGCAGGTCGATGTCGAGCCCGAGTACCAGCCCTACCTCGACGCTTTCCCGCTGGACTGAGCGCACCCGCCGCTTCGCCTCGTCAACCGTGTTCTGCTAGCCTGGAGCGGTCGGCGCCTGCGCGCCGGCAGCGAGAGGAGGGCATGAACATGGCCACCTATATCACCCTGTTGAACTATACCGAGCAGGGCATTCGCAATATGAAGCAAAGCCCGAAGCGGGTCGAGGCGGCCCGCCAGCTAATGGCCAAGCACGGCGCCGAGCTGAAGGCGTTCTACCTGACGCTTGGCGCCCACGACGCGGTCTCGATCATGGAAGCGCCGAATGACGAGACGGCGGCGAAAATCCTGCTCAATCTGGGCGCCCAAGGCAATGTCCGCACCGTTACTTTGCGGGCCTTTGACGAAGGACAGTACCGCGATATCGTCGCCAGCCTGCCATAAGATCCCGGTCCGTTGGCGATGACGCCGGCACGGCTATCGCGATGGTGGCGAATTTCCTAGAGTTGCGTGATGAGCATTGTGGTTTCCTTCGAAGGTCGTTGATGAGCTGGCGCATCGGCGTTGACATCGGCGGCACCTTCACTGACGTCGCCCTGGTCGACGAGGCCAGCGGCGCGATCGGCATCGCCAAGGTGTCGACGACGCCGCGCGATCTGGCGCAGGGTGTCGTTGCCGCGCTGCAGAGCGCGCTTGAGCGCCACGGCATCGCGCCGTCCGCGGTCGGCTTTCTGTCGCACGCCACCACCGTCGTCACCAACGCGCTGTTGCAGGAGAAGGGGGCGCGGACCGGCCTGATCACCTCCCGCGGCTTTCGCGACCTGCTGGAACTGCGGCGCTCGGCCCGGGCCGATCTTTACGACCTTTTCCAGGACCCGCCGGCGGTACTGGTGCCCCGCCATCTGCGGCTTGAGATCACCGAGCGCCTTGACGCCCAGGGCGAGGTGGTGACACCGCTCGCCGAGGCGGAAATCGCCGACCTGATCGCCTTCCTGCGGGCGCACGAGGTCGAGGCCGTCGCCGTCTGCTTCCTCTACTCGTTCCTGAACGATGCGCACGAGGCTGAGGTCGGCCGGCGGCTGCGCGAGGCGCTGCCGGGTGTGCCGATATTCCTTTCCTCCGAGGTGCTGCCGGAAATCCGCGAGTTCGAACGCACCAGTACCACTGCGGTATGCGCCTACGTCGGTCCGCTGCTGGCGTCGTATCTCGAACGCCTGGAAGCGGCGACGCAAAAGCTGGGGTTGCCGGCGCTGCACGTCATGGCTTCGTCGGGCGGCGTGCTGGAAGTGCCGGAAGTGCTGAAGATGCCGGCGATGGTCGTCGAGTCGGGCCCCGCCGCCGGGGTCATCGCCGCCGCCCATATCGGGCGCGAACTCGGCCTCGCCAATCTGATCTCGTTTGACATGGGCGGCACCACGGCCAAGGCCAGCCTGATCGAGGACGGGCGGATCGAGACCACCTCGGAGTACGAGGTCGGCGGCAGCGGCAACGTCAACCGCTGGCTGCATGGCACCGGCCACCCGATCCGAGTGCCGGTGATCGATCTGGCCGAGGTCAGCGCCGGCGGCGGCTCGATCGCCTGGGTCGACCCGGGCGGCGCCTTGCGTGTCGGGCCGCAGAGCGCCGGGGCCGAGCCCGGTCCCGTCTGCTACGGCCAGGGGGGCGACGAGCCGACCGTCACCGACGCCGACCTGGTGCTGGGCTATCTCGATCCGGCGCATCTGCTGGGCGGGGCCCTTGAGGTCGACATCGAGCGGGCCCGGCAGGCGATCCAGGAGAAGATCGCCGCGCCGCTCGGCCTGGACGTGACCCAGGCGGCGCTGGGCATCGTCAATGTCGTCAACAACGCCATGGCCGGCGCGCTTCGCGTGGTCTCGGTCGAACGGGGTCACGACGCCCGCGAGTTCAGCCTGGTCGCCTTCGGCGGCGCCGGGCCCGTGCATGCCGCGGCGCTGGCCGAAGAGCTCGAGATCCCGCGCGTCGTGGTGCCCCCGATCGCCGGCGGCTTCTCCGCTCTGGGCCTGGTCGCCAGCGACCTCAAACGCGACTACGTCCGCACTTTCTATACCGTCCTCGACGAGGCCGACCTCGAAGCGTTGAACGCGGCTTACCAGGAGATGGAACGGGCGGCGCGCGAGATGCTGTCGCGCACCTCGGTGGACGAACCGCATTGGCGTATTCAACGTCAGGGCGATCTGCGCTACACGCGGCAGGCTTACGAGCTGACCGTGCCGGTGCCGGCCGGCCGGCTTGATGCGCGCGCGCTCACCGCGGTCGGCAAGGCCTTCCACGAGCGTCACCGCCAGACCTACGGCCACGACAACCCGGACGAAGCCGTGCAGCTGGTCAACATCCGCGTTACCGCTGCCGCCAGCCTGGAGGCGCTGTCGATCCGGGCTGCGGGTGAGGGAACAGAGTCTGCGGTGGGCCAGCGGACCGCGCATTTTCCCGGGCATGGGGCATTAAGCTGCGCCGTCTATCGCCGCGAGGCGATGCCGCCGGGCAGCCGGATCGAGGCTCCGGCGGTCATCGAGGCGATGGATGCGACGATCCTGGTCCCACCCGGGTGGCGGGCCCGGAGCGACGACAAGGGATTCATCGTCATGGAGGCGAGCAACGATGGCTAACCCGAAGCTGCTGCAGCGCGACGAGGGCCGCCAACGCACCGATGCGGTGACCTTCGAGGTGGTCAAGAACAGCCTCTATTCCGCCGCCGAGGAGATGAAGGTGGTACTGGCCAAGACGGCCTACTCGCCGATTCTGAAGGTGGCGGGAGACTATTCCTGCGGCATCTTCGACCGCGCCGGCGAGATGGTCGCGCAAGGGCCGGACCTGCCGATCCATCTCGGCTCGATGCCGTTGGCGGTGAAAGCGGTGATCGAGGCCTGGGAACGCTTCCAGCCCGGCGACGTCTTCATCCACAATGATCCCTACTTCGGCGGCAGCCACCTGCCCGACGTCAACGTCGTGACGCCGGCCTTCGCCAACGATGAGCTGCTGGGCTTTGCCTGCCTCAGGGCGCATTGGCCGGATATCGGCAGCGCCTCGCCGGGCAGCTACGGTGCCACCACGGAGATTTTCGGCGAAGGCCTGCGGCTGCCGCCGGTGCGGCTGTATTGCGCGGGCGAGCTCAACCGCGATGTCTTCGACCTGATCTTCGCCAACGTGCGCACGCCTGAAGAGCGCCGGGGCGACCTGCGCGCGCAGATCGCCGCCAATCAGCGCGCCTGCCAGCGCCTGCAGCGGCTGGCCGCGAAATACGGCGCCGAGACGCTGCTCGCCATCATGGCCGAGGTCATGGACTACTCCGAGACCATGATGCGTAAGGCGCTGGCCGCGCTGCCGGACGGCGAGGCGAGTTTCGAGGATTTCTGCGACGGCGACGGCGTCATCGACGATGCCGAGGGCAACGATGCCACCTTCACCATTCGCATGACGGTGCGTAAGACCGGCGACCGCCTGGTCGTCGACTTCGCCGGTTCCGACCCGCAGGTGCGCGGGCCGATGAACGCGCCGTTGGCGGTCACCGCGTCCGGCATCTTCACCTCGGTAAAGATGGTCGCCGACCCCGATGGCCTGATCCCGCCGAACTCGGGCTGCTGGCGCCCGGTCGTGGTCACCGCCCCCGAGGCCAGCGTGGTCAACGCAGCCGCGCCGGCACCGGTGGTCTACGCCAACCATGAGATCTCGCACCGGGTCTCGGACATGTTCTTCGGCGCCTTCGCCAAGTTGGCGCCGGAACGGGTGATGTCCTGCTCTCAGGGCACCTCGGCGATCCTCACCCTGGGCGGCGTCGACCACCGCAACGGGCGGCGCTACGTCAGTTACGAGACCCTGAAGGGCGGTTTCGGCGCGCGGCCCACCAAGGACGGCATCAACGCCGTCGCCAGCGGCATCTCAAACACCATGAACACGCCGATCGAGATTCTGGAGATGAGCTTCCCGATGCGCATCGAACGTTACGAGCTGATCGCGGATTCGGGCGGCGCCGGCGAGCATCGCGGCGGACTCGGCGCGCTCAGGGTCTGGCGCGTACTCGGTAACGACGCCGATGCCAGTGTCTGCTGCGAACGTACCAAGTCGCCGCCCTTCGGCCTCTTGGACGGGGCAGCGGGCACGCCGGCCGAAATTATCCTTGAGTCGCCGGGCGGTAACCGGCGCAGCCTCAACAGCAAGGGCGCCTTCCGGATCGCCGGCGATTCGGTGGTCTGGTACAAGGCGCCCGGCGCCGGCGGTTATGGACCGCCGGGCAGGCGCGACCCGGCGAAGCTCAGGACCGACGTGGTTGACGGCTACGTTTCGCGCGAGGCGGCGCGGCGCGACTATGGCGCTGCCGAGACAGCGGAGCTCGACTGCCCTTACTGCAAGTCCTGAGCGCGCGCGCCGAGCACGCGGGATTGCGGCGCTCTCGATGCTGCCGGACTCGGGCCCGGCAGCGCTATGCGACTTATTCCTCGAGGCGCTTCGGCGGCTGCCCGTCGAGCCGGCTGGTCACCTCTTCGCCATAGACAACGCGCAGCCGCTCGACCGCGGCACGGGCGTCGTCAATGGTATGGAAGCGGTCAAGCAGCAGGATGTCCTGACGCCGGCGGATGCGCTGGTACTGCCGCTGGCTCGTCACCGTCACCTGTTCATAACGCCCTAACCGGTTCGTGACAGCCACCAGGTACCAGTGCCTGGGCCCACCTTCGATAATCTCAGCTTCGCTGAGCTCGGCTTCGCCCGATGCGATCAGGCTCTCTCTTGCGTCCACGCTAAGACTTTCCCTTCCGTCCACGCTTTTCTTTCCTCAGTCAGTTCCGCAGGCCGCCGACTGGCCGCGCCGCTGCGATACCTTGCTGGATGCGGTCCGTCGCGCAAAAACAATCTGCAGAGACTGGACCTGCCGGACACGCCAATCGTGATTCGTGGTGAACGCCGATGGCGCAAACGCGCTTGCAGAATGTTAATAATGCCCGGCGCGCCGACTCGCAAGAAAATTCGGCCACACGAAGCAAACACAGCTCCGTTACGGCCGCTTGCCCCCACCCGCCGGATCGGGTGAAATCGGCGCGAACAGAGGATCGCACAGCCATGAACCTGCCGTTGAATTCCGCCGTCGCCCGCGATATCGCCCATCACATCCACCCGCAGACCAATCTCGTGCGCCTGAAGGAGGAGGGGCCCCTGGTGATCGCCCGCGGCGAGGGCATCCGGGTCTTCGACGAGGCGGGCAACGCCTATATCGAGACCGTGGCCGGTCTGTGGTGCGCCTCGCTCGGCTTCGCCAGCGAGCGCCTGGCGCGCGTGGCCTACGAGCAGATGCGCAAGCTCGGCTTCTATCACACCTTCCGCCAGCGCGGCTCGGAGCCGAGCATCGATCTGGCCGAGAAGCTGCTGGCGATCGCCCCGGTGCCGATGTCGAAGGTGGTCTTCCAGTGCTCTGGCTCTGAGGCCAACGATACCGCGATCAAGCTGGTCTGGTACTACAACCATGCCCTCGGCCGGCCCGAAAAGAAGAAGATCATCGGCCGCAAAAAGGGCTACCACGGCAGCACCATCGCCGCCGTCAGCCTGTCGGGCAAGCCGGACATGCACCAGGATTTCAACCTGCCGCTGCCCGGTTTCCTGCACGCCGACTGCCCGCACCACTACCGCTATGGCCTGCCCGGCGAGAGCGAGGAGGAATTCGCCAGCCGCATGGCGCAAAGCCTGGAACAGCTGATCCTGGCCGAGGGGCCCGAGACCGTCGCCGCCTTCTTCGCCGAGCCGGTGATGGGGGCGGGCGGCGCCCTGGTGCCGCCGCGGACCTATTTCGACAAGGTGCAGGCCGTCTTGCGCAAATACGACGTACTGCTCGTCGCCGACGAGGTCATCTGCGGCTTCGGACGCACCGGCAACATGTGGGGCTCGACCACGTTCGGGCTGCGGCCCGACATGATCACCTGCGCCAAGGCCCTGTCGGCGGCCTTCCAGCCGATCTCGGCGGTTCTGGTCAGCGAACCGATCTATCAGGCGATGCTGAAGGAGAGCGAGAAGCTGGGCAGCTTCGCGCACGGCTATACCCATGCCGGCCATCCGGTCGCCGCCGCGGTGGCGCTGGAGACGCTGCGCATCTACGAGGAGGACGACATCGTCGGCCACGTGCGCGAGGTCGGGCCGCGCTTCCTCGAAGGCCTGGAGCGGCTGGGGCAGCATCCGCTGGTCGGCGAGGTGCGCGGAGTCGGTCTCACCTGCGGCATGGAGATCGTGGCCGACAAGGCCGGCAAGCAAAGTTTCCCGGCGGCCCTGAAGCTGCCGCAACGCCTCGAGACCATCGGCCGACAGCACGGCCTGATCCTGCGCACCGTCGGCGATCGTTTGGCCTTCTCGCCGCCGCTGATCATCACCGCGGCCGAGATCGACGAACTGCTGCAACGGTTGCAGGCGACCCTCGATGACCTCGCCGCCGAGATCCTTTAGGACGTTCGCGCCGGCGCTCTCAACATTTCCAGCAACGCCCCGTTGACGGCCTCGGGTGCTTCGTAGGGCGCCCAGTGGCCGGCGTCCGGAATGACGCGGAAGTCGAGGTTGGGCTGAAAGCGCCTGAGCGTGGTCTCGCGTTCCGCGAGATACGGCACCGCCCAGACATCGGCTTCGCCCCAGATGCCGGAGATGCGCGCCCGGATCTCGGGCAGCACCCTGAGCAGGCTGTCCGAGGCGGGAATGCGCCCCGACTTGAAGCGTGCGCGAGCGGCGTTCTCGATCTGCAGGTAGATGGCGAGAGCGTCGATTTTCTCGGCCTTGGCGATCATCAGCCGGCCCAGGTTGTGCCGGTGGACGGCGCGAAGCTCGGCCTCGCTCATGTTCTCGCCGAGACCGCGAATATCCCCGATCTCGGCGTAGGGCAGGGCCATGCCGTTCGGACCGACCAGAACGAGATGTTCCAGCCGCGGGCCGAGGCGTGCGGCGACGTGGCCGGCGATGATGCCGCCGAAGGAAAACCCGGCCATGTCCAAGCTAGATTCAGACCCGATGATCTCTGCGATCCCGACGGCGATGATCGCCGCCAGGCGCTCGGGCGAGAACGGCGGCGGCGGCATTGCCGAATCGCCGTAGCCGGGCATGTCCGGCACCAGCAGCCGGAAATGTCGGCTCAATGACAGTATGTTCCTGAGCCAGTGGTTCCAGGAGCCGAAGGCGCCGTGCAGCAATACCAGCGGGCGGCCCTGGCCCCAAAGCCGCCAGACCATGTCGCCCTCGCCGCATGGGGTGGCGATGCGCTCGGCCGTCAGCTCGATCGCGGCGACCGCCTCGCTTGGCTCCAGTTCAGGCATGTCCCATCAAGTTTCAGATGAAGAAATACTGTTTATCAGCTGATCCAATACAAATTTTCCGCCCGCAATCGAAGTTCAGACCGGCTGATTGCCGAGAATGACGGTGGCGTGCGACGACAGGATCCCGCCCTCGTTGTGGACCAGCGCCACCTCGTGCCGCTTGACCTGGCGCTCGCCTTCCGCGCCGCGCAGCTGACGGACCGCCTCGACGATGCCGAACAGGCCGCCGGCGGCGCCGGCGTGGGCGTGGCTCAACATGCCGCCGTGGGTATTGATCGGCAGCGTTCCCTCTAGAGCGGCGCGGCCGTCGCGCCACAGCGCGGCACCTTCGCCGGGGGCGGCGAGGCCGACTTCCTCGGCCTCGATGATCGGCACCACGGAAAAGCAGTCGTAGAGCTCGGCGAAGTCGACGTCCCCGGGACCGAGGCCGGCCATGCGGTAGGCCTGTTCGGCCGACTGCTTGGCGCCGAACTCGATCAGGCTGGGGGCCGCCAGAATATGTTCATGCGTGTGCATCTCGCCGGCGCCGAGGAGGTACGCCGGCTTGGCCTTCAGATCGCCGGCGCGCTCGGCCGAGGTGACGACGAAGGCGCCGGCGGCATCGGAGATCAGGCAGCAGTCGAGCAGGTTCAAGGGCTCGGCGATCGGCTTCGACCGCAGCACGTCCTCGATCGTAATCGGCACCCGCATGTGCGCGTTGGGATGCCGGCAGGCGTGCGCCCGCGTTTGCACCGAGACCCGCGCCAGGTCTTCGCGGGCGACACCATAGTCGTGCATGTAGCGGCGCGCGATCATGGCGTAGAAGCCGGGAATGTGCGGGCCGTAGGGGTCCTCGAAGTAAGGGTGGCCGAAGGCGCTCAGGGCTTGCACCGCCCGGTCGCGGCTGAGTCCGGTGGCGCGGTTCTCGCCGGCGGTGACCAGCACCACCTCGGCCTGGCCGGTCGCGACCGCCTGGGCGGCATGGCTCAACATCACCGCCGGCGTGGCGCCCCCGGTGATGATCGAGGCCCCGTAACGCGGTCGCAGGCCCAGATATTCCGCCAGCACGCTGCCGAGCATCGGATAGGGTTCGCTCAGCGAATAGGCGGTCAGCAGGCCGTCCACCTCGTCCATGGCGATGCCGGCATCGTCGAGCGCCCGCCGCGCCGCCTGGGCGTTGAGGCCAAGGCCGGTCATGTGCGGCACCTTGCCGATCTCGGATTCGCCGACGCCGGCGATGATTGCCTTGTTGCGCAGGGGGTGGGGGCTCATCGCGCGGCGCGCCGGAACTGCGGCAGCTTGAAGCCGTCCTCGCCGCGGGCCTCGAAGACCACCTCGACGGGATCGCCGATGGCCGCCTGCAGCGCATCCTCGCCGATCACGTTGGCCATCATCCGCGGCCCTTCCTGGAGGTCGACCAGCGCCAGAACGTAAGGCGCCCGGGCCGCATAGGCGGGCGTCGGCGCCCGGTGCATGACGGTGAAGCTGGCGATGGTGCCGCGGCCGCTGACCTCGACCCAATCGCTGTCGGCGCCGTGGCATTCGCGGCACAGGTAGCCGGGCGGGAAACGCAGCCGGCCGCAGGCGGCGCAGCGCTGCATCACCAGCCGCTCCTCGCGCGCCGCACGCCAATAGGGCGCGGTGTCGGGGTTGCTCGGCGGTATCGGCGGCCGCTCGCTCATTACCGCGCCGTTCAGGCGAAGTCGACGGCCGCGCTCATCGCCACCGTGCCCTCGGGCGTCACCGCCCAGACCTCGGCCGTCTGCCCATCCTCGCCCGGCCGACCGACCAGGGAAAACGGGGCAGTGTCGAAGAGCGGCGCACGTGCGCGCATGGCGAAGCGGCTCAAGCGCCGCCCCGGCATGTGGTCGCGGGCGAAATTCAGCAGCAGGTTCAAGGACAGCGGCCCATGCACCACCAGACCGGGATAGCCCTCGACCTCGGTGGCCCAGACGCGGTCGTAATGAATGCGATGGGCGTTGAAGGTGAGGGCGGAGAAACGGAACAGCGTCACCACGTCCAGCTCGACCGTCTGCTGCCAGGGACAATCCTCAGGTGCGGCCTCGCGCCGGGGCGCGGTATTGCCGGCGCCGGGCGCCGCCGGCTCGCGCAGCACGCCGGAGTATTCCTCTTCCAGGCAGAGCCCCTGCGGCCCATGGATGCGGTTGCGGGCCGTGACGAAGATCATGGCCCCGGTGCCGCCGCGCTTGAGCGCGATGTCGATCAACTCGCTCTCGCGCACCAGCCGGTCGCCGACCCGGATATCGCCGCGAAATTTGATGCTCTGGCCGGCGAACATCCGGCGCGGGAATTCGGGCAGGCTCGGGAACAGGCCGCCGTCGGCGATGACCCCGTCGGCGGTCATCGCCTCGCGCCGGGGCGTGGCGTGAAAATAGAGGCTGTGCCAACCGGTCGGGATCGGCTCGCCCTCCGCCGGCGCGCGCTCATCGCGACCAAGCGTGGCGATCAGGGCCTGCACTGGAAACGCGGTGACCACGTCTTCCTGGCGCGTCTTGCGGCCGACATGGCGCCTCAGCTCGGCCTCGTCGATCATCCCAGCGCCTCGCGGATCTGTCGGTGATAGTGCCCCAGTGCCGGCTCGTTGCGGCCGAAGGTGATGTGCCCCTGCGCACCCGAATGGAAGCCGCGCTGGATGCTCTCGCCGACCGGAAAGTCCTCTTCCTCGACGGTATCCAGGAGTAGCTTGAAGTTACGCTCCCAGTGCCGGCGGGCGCTGTCGCTCGAGGCCTTCTCGGGTGTGTAGAGCGAGACGTGCATGCGCGCGGCGTCCGGGGTGTCGCCGGCGGGATAGACGCACCAGGTCTCCAGGTGGTCGCCCTGCATGATCAGGACCGTATTGGGAAACAGGATGTAGACGACGGCCGTGTGCCGGATCAGATCCCAGTCCTGCTCGGGCTGGTCCTGCAACTCGCCGATGGTGCGGCGTGCCGCGATCAGCCGCAGATTGCTGCCGAAGCCGTCGAAGGCGCCGAGGTTGCTGTACAGGATCGGATCGATCGTGTTCCGGTGCAGCACGTTCAGGTGGTAGGTTTCCAGAAACGTGTCGACCACCAGCTTCCAGTTCATCCGCTGGCGCAAATCGCGGGTCTCGTAGTGGTGATAGCCCTCGAAGCCGTAGGCGGCGATCTCGGCATCAAGGCCCGCGAGGTGCGCCTCGATGTCGAACCCGGCGCCGGGCGTCGGACAGACCCAGATCAGGCCGTGGCGCTCAACGATCGGCAGCGGGCGTAGGCCGTGGCTCTGCGCTTCGACACCGTCGAAGGCCTGCGCGTGCGGCCGGCCGATCAGGCAGCCGCGCCGGTCGTAGCTCCAGGCATGGTAGGGGCAGACGAAGGCCTTCTTGATCCGGCCCCGGCCCTCGACGAGGCGGGCGCCGCGATGCCGGCAGACGTTGATCAGCGCGTTCAGCCGGCCGTCATCGCCACGCACCACCAGGATCGGCACGCCGCTGAAGTCGTCGGTCAGGTAGTCGCCGGGCTCCGGCACCTCGCAGCTCAGGCCCACCAGCAGCGGCGAAGCGCGGAAGAAGACCTCGCGCTCGCGGGCGAATTGCTCAGGGCAGGTATAGTCGCTCACCGGGTTGCGGTAGACCGCCTCGGCCATCGTTGTCGAGCGGCTTTCCAGGTAGTTCAGGATCCGGTGCCCCTGTGCCACCTGTGTCTGGTGTTGCATGCCGGAGGTTCTCCTCAGTAGGGGACGGCGATGCGCCCGATGCGTTCGCGGGCGATGATCATCTTCATGATCTGCTCGGTGCCATCGCCGATCTGCAGGCCCATGATGTCGCGCATGCGCTGCTGGTGCGGCATGTCGACGCTGTAGCCGAAATGACCGTGCGTCAGCAGGCAGCGGTGCACGACCTCGAAGGCCAGTTTCGGCGCCCACCACTTGCACATCGCCGCCTCGGACGTGTGCGGCAGGTTCTGGTCGCGCAGCCAGAGCGTCTTGTAGCAGAGCAGGCGGGCCGCGCTGATCTGCGTCGCCGCTTCGGCCAGGGGCTCGGTGACGCCCTGGAACTTGGCGATCGGCACACCGAAGGCCTCGCGCTCGGTGACATATTGCCAGGTCTCGTCGAGCGAGGCCTGGGCCGGCGCCAGGCACTGCAGGCCGATGATGGCGCGGCTGTAGTCGAAGCCGTTCATGATCTGGCGGAAGCCCTGGCCTTCCTCGCCCATCCGGCGCTCGATCGGCACCTCGACGTCGTCGAAGAAAACCGAGCTGCGGCCGACGATCCTGGAGCCGACGTCGTTGAAGGTGGTGACGCTGACGCCGGGGCTGTCCATCGCCACGACGAAGGCGCTGACGCCTCGGGCACGCTCCTCGACCTCGCCGGTGCGGGCCAGGACGACGATCTCGTCGGCCTGATTGGCGAGGCTGATCGAGGTCTTCTCGCCGTTAAGGATGTAACGCTCGCCGTCGCGGCGCGCCTTCAGGATCAGTCCCGCGGCGTCCGAGCCGCCGCGCGGTTCGGTCAGGCCGAGGGCGAGCACGCTCTTGCCCTGGCACATCGGCCGCAGTATCTCGGCAGCGACCTCGGCTCCGGCGTGCGCCGAAATCATCGAGCCCAGGAGCGAAGCGTTCAGCACCAGATAGCAGATCGAGAGATCGGCCCGCGCGACCTCCTCGGCGACGATGCCGCAGGTCAGCCGCGACAACCCCAGGCCGCCGAAACGCTCGTCCAAATCGACGCCGATCAGGCCCAGCTCGCCCATCTCGGCAATCAGATCGCGCGGTATCCGGCCCTCGGCCTCACGCGCCTGATAGCCGGGGGCCAGCCGTTCCGCAGCGAAGCGCCGCGCGCTCTCGCGGATCGCCTCCTGCTCCTCGGAAAAGGAAAAATCCATGTCTGTCTCCCACCGGCGTCGATCGGAGAGGGCGCTAGCGGGTGAACTTGCGGAAATCCGGCTCGCGCTTGGCGCCCAACGCCTGCACGCCTTCCTTGGACTCGTCGGTCTCATAGTACAGCCGAAGCGCCCACATGCCGAGGCCGCCGATGCCGCGGATGTTCTCGCTGTCGGCGTTGAACGAGCGCTTGGCGATGGCGATTGCCGTCGGGCTGCGCTTGACCAGCTCGGCGCCCCAGGCGGCGACCTCGGCATCGAGCCGGTCGTCCGGCACGACCGCGTTGACGAGCCCCATCTCCAGGGCCTCTTTGGCGCTGTAGCGCCGACACATGTACCAGATCTCGCGCGCCTTCTTCTCGCCGACGATGCGCGCCAGGTAGGCGGTGCCGAAGCCCGGGTCGACCGAGCCCATCTTCGGGCCGACCTGACCGAAGATGGCGTTCTCCGAGGCGATGGTCAGGTCGCAGATGGTGGCCAGGACATTTCCGCCGCCGATGGCGTAGCCGCGTACCTTGGCGATCACCGGCTTGGGCACGTCGCGGATCACGCTGTGCAGCTCCTCGACCGGCATGCCGACGGTGCCGCGGGCTTCGTTGTCGCCGTACTGGCCGTCATGCTGCGACTGATCGCCGCCGGTGCAGAAGGCCCTCTCACCGGCACCGGTCAGGACGATGGCGCCGATCTCGTTGTTCCAGCCCGCCTTCAGGAAGGCATCGATCAATTCGACCACCGTCTTCGGGCGAAAGGCATTGTAGACCCGCGGCCGGTTGATGGTGATGCTGGCGACGCCGTCGGCCGCCTCGTAGATGATGTCCTCGTAAGTCATTTTCATTGTATCCGTGGCTTCAGATTCTATCGAATATTAGTTAGATTTTCTGGCCACGACAATGCACTGTCCAGGACCATGGCGAACGACAGCCGAAAATCCGCACAAAGCCGCCAGCGTATCCTCGATGCGGCGGCGAAAGCATTTCGCCGCAAGGGCTACGTCGCGACGCGCCTGGCCGAGATCGCCGCTATCGCGGGCCTGCGCGCCGGCAGCATCTACTATCACTTCGGCTCCAAGGAGGAGATCCTGGAGGCCGTGCTCGATATCGGCATCCGCCGCATTGTCGACGCCGTCTCCGCGGCACTCGCCGGGCTGCCGGAAGAAGCCACGCATCGCCGGCGCTTGACCACGGCGATGACCGCGCACATGACGGCGTTGCTGCGACACGGCGATTACTCCTCGGCCAACGTGCGCAACTTCGGCCAGATTCCGGCGCCGGTGCGCCGCCGGCACCTGAAGGTCCGCCGCGACTACGAAGAGCTCTGGCGCCAGCTGCTGCGCCAAGCCCAGGCGGCCGGCGAGATCAGCCCCAGCGCCGACCTGAAGCTGCTGCGGCTGCATCTGCTGGGCACCCTCAACTGGTCGATCGAATGGTACCGCCCCGCCGGCGCCTCGGTCGAAGCAATCGCCCAGACTTTCGCCGACTTCATTTTCGACGGTGCGGCGATGGCAGGCGAGCCGGCTCCCTGAGTGCCGCCCACACGTTCAGCGGGGGCTCCGCAACGCGCGCAGCTGCGACATTAGCTCCTCGGCTCGGTTGCTGGTTGCGATGTCGACTGGCACCCCCGCCGTCTTCAGCGCCTTCGCGGTCCAGGTGTTGCAGGTGTTGAACAGGTGAAACTTCCCGGTCGCGGGATAGAACCGGCTGAAGCTGTAGAGACCGGGTGCCGACGGCCGGGCTCGCGGCCGGCCGCCGCGCTCGAAACTGGCGTCGATATAGGTAAGCACGGCCTGGAAACCTGCGGCCGAAAGCCGCAACTGCAGCGTCTCGTTCTTCGGATAGGCCTCTTGCGGTGGCGCACGCAGTCCGGCCAGGTGGACCACCGCCGGGGTCGGCCACAGAGCGGCGCGCAGCGTCATGCCCAGGGTCGCCTCCGGTGCCGGATAGTAGGCGGCATCGCCCCAGCCGAAGCTCAAGTACGATGCTTCTGCAAAGTCGGCCGTCTCGGGTATCGCGCCGGCGGGCACATTCGCCCGCGCGACGACGATTTCACTGTGCCAGCCGTTGCTGGTGACGTGGATAACGACCTCGCCGGCATCCGCCTGATCGCTATCAGGGACGGCAGTCCCTGGCGATGCGGCCGGGCTCGGCGGCGGCGCAGCGGTCTGGCAGGCCGCGAGCGACAGCGCGCCGAGCAGTGCCGCCAGCGCGCCAGGGCACCGCCACGCCATTCGCATCCAGCACCTCGAAGACCGCCTCAGGTCAAAACGGCGATCGTCTTCGCCTTGACCAGTTCGAAATCGATCTCGGCGCCGAGGCCGGCCGCGTCCGGCGCGTGCACCAGGCCATCGGCATCGACGGTGATGTCCTGGACCAGGCCGTATTTCTGCGCCGCGTCGGGCAACAGCACCTCGAAGAATTCGCAGTTCTTGATCGCCATGATCACGTGCAGGTTGGCGACGTTGTTCAGGGAGTTGCCGCCGTGATGGACCTCGTAGTTCATATGAAAGGCTTCAGCCAGGTGCGCACCTTTGAGCACCGCCGTGATGCCGCCCTTGACGGCAACATCGCCGCGCAGGAAGTCGGTCGCCTGCAGGGTGAGCCAGGGCGCATAGGCAGTGAAGCCGCCGGGCGCGTACTCGGTCGCCATGATCGGGATGTCGAGCTTCTGCTTCAGCTTGACGTAGTTGGTGATGTCGTCGTCGGCGAGCGGATCTTCGTACCAGTAGTAGCCCAGCTGTTCGATGGCGCGGCCGACGCGGATGGCTTCCTCGAAGCGATAGCTCCAGGTCGAATCCAGCATCAGCGTGTAATCGTCGCCGACCGCCTCGCGCACCGCCTGGCAGACCGCGATGTCATCGCGCCAGCGCGTCGGCGGGTGGATCTTGTAGGCGGTCCAGCCGGCGGCCATGAAGGCCTGCGCCTCGTCGGCGTAGGCGGCCGGATCCTGCATCACCGCCGAGGAGGCGTAGGCCGGCACGCTCTCGCGATAGCTGCCGAGGAGCCGGTGCAGCGGCAGCCCGGCGACCTTGCCGGCGATGTCCCAGAGAGCCACGTCGACGGCGCCGATGCAGCGGTAGCTGGCGTTGCGGCTTTGCCGCCAGAGCCCCTGGTAGAGCTGCTCGCGCGCCAGCGGATTTTGACCCATGACGACCGGTTTCAGATAGCGGACCAGGGTCTCGGCATCGTTCTTGGCCCCACGCATGGCCGAGCCCAGACAGGCGTGGCCGACGATGCCGTCGTCGGTCTTGAGCTCCAACAAGCCAAGCTCGCTGGTACCCTGAAAGCGGCCGGTATGACGGCCATAAGTGGTCGCCGGGATGGCATCCCAGGCGAACAGCGTCAGCCTGATGTCGTCGATCTTCATGTGACTTGTCCTCCGCGGCGACGCGCCAGTATTGGAATTTCGTAGCCCGGGCCGCAAGGGGAGCAAGATTCGCTCTGGCACGGCTGAATTTCTGTTATAATTTTTCAAGTAGGGCGAGAGCCGCGTGCGAACGTCGAGCCGGACGCCGGTCGAGAGAGAGGAAACTAGAGACGCAGTCCGCCGATCCAGTTGCTTCCCGTTCGCGATCCGAAGTCCCGCGGCTCTCGACACCCCGAAGAGGCCCGAAGCGTGAGCTTCCCATCGTGCTTCAGGGCGGAAACGACTGACTTAAGGACAGAGGGTCATGTTGGAGCGGCTGAAAGATCTGTTTTCCGGATCACATCATGTGGCGCATCGTGAAGCGCTTGAGCAAGTCTCGGACGGCAACGTGCAGATCGAGGGCAAGACCTATTCGCTGAAGCGGTGGAGCCGAAACCTGTTCGTGGTCACGCCTTGCGGACCGCACTTCGGCGAGGGAGATGAGGTCGCAATCGACCTCACGGTCCAGCTCGGTAAAGAAACACTGGAGATTAACGGCCTGGCCATCGTCGTCGCGGCGAACTTCGACACCCAGGAGCTCGAATGTCGCTTCCTGGACATCGACAGGACGGCACGGGTGGCCATCGACCGCCACTTCAGCACGATCGAGGCAGCTCAGCCGAGCTAGGAAGAGCGCCATCGTTCGGCGCGAGGTCGGCCACTCCGGCGAGGGGAGCGGGGCTTGCGGTTGGCTTTCGCTCTCTCAAAACGAACGGACGGGTGCCTGATCTGCGCGCCCGCTTCCGACCGAATCACGCCGAGATGGGAAAAATGTACGGCCGCTGTGTGATCTAGATCACGCTATTCTGCCTGCCCCCTACCAATATGTCCTCAGCACGTGGCGGTCACTGGATTGTTCGCTTCTTGCTTGGTTGGTTTCTGAGGGGTTCGGACATGGTCGAGTGCAGGGTGGTGTCGCGGGGAGATTACGCGAGGCGCGAGAAGCCGCGTCCAACATTGGGTTCGGCGGCGTTGCTGGGGGCGTACATACTGACCGGCCTGCTGGTCTACCTCGTCGGCGTCGGCCTCCTCAACCTCGGCCTCTGAATCTTCGAACACATGGCCTTCACCACCAGCATCGATCCGCCGCCGCGCTGGGCTTCGGCGCGAGACTGGCGGCGTTTCCTCGCGAGTGTCGAGCGCCTGCCGCAGGACGACGATGGAGTCCGATTCGCGCGCCATCTGGCCGAGCGGCGGCTGGCCCAGTTCGAGGCGCCGGCGCGCCGTCTCGGGTCGGACGGCCTGACCTGGGCGTCGTAACCCAGCAATTCCGGCACGAGCGTTAGCGGCGGCAGACCGAGGCCGCGATCGAGCCGCAAAAATCCCGCCACTATCAACGCTTTCCCCCTATCATGCGCGCTGCGCGTTACCCGGTCAGGTGGCGGCCGGCGAGCCAGGGTACCAAGGGGGGAAAGAACATGCTGGAAACTTGGGGCCGGCGCGCCGTCGCCGCGGCGCTGGCGGCCAGTGCGCTTGTCTGGGCATCGGCCGCCCAGGCGCAGGAGGGGATAGATAGCGGCGACAGCGCCTGGATTCTGACCGCGACGGCACTGGTCTTGTTCATGACCCTGCCCGGGCTGGCCCTGTTCTACGGCGGACTGGTCAGGGCCAACAACGTGCTGTCGGCGCTGATGCACTGCTTCTCGATCGCCTGCGTTGCTTCGGTGCTGTGGCTGATCGTCGCCTACAGCCTCGCATTCGGCGATGGCGGCGGCGCCAACGCGCTGATCGGCGGTCTCGGCAAGGCCTTCCTCGCCGGCGTCGGCAAGGAGACCGCTTCCGGCTCGATCCCCGAATCCCTGTTTTTCATGTTCCAGATGACCTTCGCCATCATCACCCCGGCACTGATCGTCGGCGCCTATCCCGAACGCATCCGCTTTCCGGCCATGATCCTGTTCAGTGCCATCTGGCTGATCGTGGTTTACGCCCCGGTGGCACATTGGGTTTGGGGCGGGGGCTGGCTCGCCGACCTTGGCGCCATGGACTTCGCCGGCGGCATGGTCGTGCACGTCACGGCCGGCGTCTCGGCGTTGGTCCTGGCCAAGATGCTGGGCGGCCGCCGCGGCTTCCCGAGTGAGCTGAGGCCGCCGCACAACCCCGGCATGACCATGATCGGCGCCTGCATGCTGTGGGTCGGCTGGTTTGGCTTCAACGCTGGCAGCGCACTGACCGCCGGTGGCGACGCGGCGATGGCGATGACGGTTACCCACATTTCCGCGGCCGCCGGGGCGCTGGCCTGGGCGGCAGCGGAGTGGGTGCGCTTCGGCAAGCCCAGCCTGATCGGCATCGTCACCGGCATGGTCGCCGGCCTGGCCACGATTACTCCGGCGTCCGGCTTCGTCGGCCCGGCCGGCGCGCTGGCCATCGGTGTCGCCGCCGGCCTCGTCTGCCAGTGGTTCACCGGCCTGGTCAAGCAAACGATGCGGATCGACGACTCGCTCGACGTATTCGCCGTGCACGGCATCGGCGGCGCGCTCGGCACCCTGGCCACGGCGTTTTTCGCCACCGCGGCGCTCGGCGGCTTCGGCTTGGCCGAAGGCGTCGGAGCGCTGCAACAGCTTGGTGTGCAGGCTTTGGGCGTGATAAGCGTGGCGGCTTGGTCCGCCATCGCCAGCTTTGTCATCATCAAGCTCGTGCAGGCCTTGGTCGGCCTCAGGGTCAGCCAGGACGAGGAAATCGAGGGCCTCGACATCGTCGCCCATGGCGAGCGCGGGTACGACCTGTGAGCGCTCGGTCGGGCGGTTCACGTCGGCTCGCCTCGTCGCCAACGGAGGTGTCACCATGAAGTTCATTGTCGCGGTGATCAAGCCGCACAAGCTCGACCAAGTGCGCGACGCCCTGACCGCGATCGGCGTGCACGGCATGACCGTCAGCGAGGTGCGCGGCTATGGCCGCCAGGGCGGCCATACGGAAATCTACCGCGGCGCCGAGTACCAGGTCAGCTTCCTGCCGAAAATCAAGATCGAGGTGGCGGTCGACGACGCGAGCGTCGAACGGACGGTCGAGGCGATCGAAGCGGCGGCGAAGACGGGTCAGATCGGCGACGGCAAGATCTTCGTTTACGACCTCGGCCGCGCCGTCCGCATCCGCACCGGCGAGCAGAACGAAGAAGCCCTCTGATTGGGCCCGGCGAGGCGCCGGGCGAGTACCCGGCGCCTTGCCGGCGGTCGCTGCCCGCATCCGTTACCAGCGCTTCCAGTGCCACCACGGCGGCGCGAACCACGGGTGCGGCGGCTGGTGGAAGCGGTCGTGATGATGGAAGCGCCTGGGAGCGAAGCGGTGGTCGGGGCGGAACGGCCCGGGACCGCGGCGCCGGTCGTGAACCATCGGCCGCTTGCCCGGCAGGGGCCAGTACTGGCTGTGCCGGGAGCCACGGTCGCGGTGCCGGTGCGTTACCTCCTGCATCTCCTGTCGCTCCAGCGCGTCGCCGCGGCTATGGCGAGCGTCCGGCCCCCAATCAGAGCCCTTCGCCAGCGCCGGGCCGGCGGCGAGCGCCAGGACCGACGTGGCGACGGCGGCTAAGACGAGCTTTCTCATGATGATCCCTTCCATTGCTCTCGCCTGAGATGATGGCCGCATGATGCCGCCGTGGCGCTGAACATGGCCTGAGCCGCTCGTTCATCGGCGGTTCATCGCCGCAGCGGTGGCCGGCACCGGCTTTCAGGTCCTGCGGCGGGGCGATAATCTGGAAGGAATTGAAGTACAGGAGGGATCTAGAGATGGCGAAGGGCAGCGCGTCGGCGCGAGCGAACGCCCGCGAGAGCGAGTACGATACCTCGGCGGGGAACCTTAAGGCGCTGGCCGAGAAGCTTGTCGGCCTGCTGCGCATCCGTACCCTGCCGATTGGCATGAAGCTGTTTGAAGACGCCCGCAAGATGGAACAGATTCCCGGCCTGCGCACGCCGACCCGGGACTTCCATTTCACCACCTGCCAATTGGTCACCCAGGCCCGGACCGCCGGCTTCACGCTTGGCATCCGCCACGCCAACGTCCGCCCCAACAGCAACTGTGGCGGCATCGTCGGCCTCAACAGGCCTGGCAAGCCTTACCTTTCGGGCGAACAGATGGATGGCGTCTGGTTCGAGAACCGGGCCGCCGCCAAGGCGCATCAGGATCAGATGGTCCGGGTCGAGCCTAAGTACAAAGGGCTCTGCGTTTCGCCGCTCCGCTCGGGCCGGCTTGACCCGCCTGACATCGTCCTGTTCTACGGCACGCCGGCGCAGGCCATCCTGTTCGTGAACGGGCTGCAGTGGAAGCGCTACAAGCGCTACGACATGACCATCACCGGCGAGAGCGCCTGCTCCGACTCCTGGGGCCGGGCCCTGGCGACGCGTGAAACCAGCATCTCGATCCCCTGTTATGCCGAGCGCCGCTACGGCGGCGTCGCCGACGACGAGATGCTGCTGGCGATGCCGCCGGATGAATTCGCTCGCGGCGTCGAAGGCTTGGAGGCGCTTTCGAAGCGTGGCCTACGCTACCCGATCCCGCCCTATGGGGCGCAGATGGATCCGTCCTTCGGCATGGCGGTGAGCTATCCGGGCGGGGCCAAGGGCGCGCAATGACGGCCTCCGACCTCGGCCGGCGCCATTTTTGACAGGGCGGCCGAATTCGGCTGTAGTGGGCGCGGCGGATTTGCCAGGCGGATGGAGGGCTAGCCATGGCCGGCATGAGCTTGACCAGCAGCGACTTCAAGGACGGCGATTATCTCGGCAACGACCACATTCTTTCGGAGGCGTACGGTTTCGGCTGCGCCGGCGGCAACCTGTCGCCGCAGTTGAGCTGGAGCGGTGCGCCCGGCGGCACGAAGAGCTTTGCCATCACCTGTTTCGACCCCGACGCGCCGACGGGCAGCGGCTTCTGGCATTGGGTCGTGGTCAACATCCCGCCCAAAGTCACGACGCTCGATACCGGCGCCGGCAACCCCGATGCCGGAAAGTTGCCGCAAGGCGCCTTGCAGGTCCGCACCGACTTCGGTGCGCCGGGCTATGGCGGGCCCTGCCCACCTGAGGGCGACCATCCGCATCGCTATCTGTTCACCGTGCATGCGGTGGGCCTGGACCAGTTGCCGGTGACCTCCGATACGTCCGCCGCGGTGGTCGGCTTCTATCTCAACTTCAACACGCTCGCCAAAGCGACGTTGATGGGGCTCTACAGACGCTGAGTCGCCGGAACAGGACGCGATAGCGGCGGGAAGGGACGAGGCACCATGACCTTCATCCTGGGGTTGTCCCTGGTCGCGATCGCGGCCTTGATCGGGGTGCTGCTGCGTTCCGATGATCCGGACCTGCAATCGATCGGCAAATCCGTGGTCATCTACCTGGGGGTATTGCCCTCGCTGCTCTTCGGCATCGTGCTGATCGTCGTCTACTGGCCCGGCGGTTAAGGCGCGCCGGCGGTGCGGCGCGGTGGCGCATAATTGGCCCTGAGCGCGTCAGGGCGGAAGCCCATGCGCACGATGTTGTTGTAAGAATGCTGCGGATCGCCGGGCACGGCCTCGCCGGTCTCCGTCAGCAGCAGGCGGCAACCGAGGTCCAACGCGTCCTCGACGCGCCGGTGCAGTATGGCGCTCTGTCCGCCACGTCCCCGGAAGCGCGGATCGGTGGCGCCCCAATCCAGCCAGGCGACCTCGCCGTCGACGTACATGGTACCCGTGCCGGCGGGCTCGTCGCCGGCGAGGCTCATGTAGACATGCCAGCCGGGCCGGCCGACCAGATGGGCCAGCCAGGGTGCTGCGGCGTCGCCCAGGTCGAAGGCCGCGGCGACGATGCGGCCGAACGCCGAAGCGTCGCTCGGCCCGGCGCGACGAACCTCGAGCGAGGTCGCGACGCGCGGAGGCCGCTCGCGCCCGCGGGCAAATTTCATCCAGCTGCGCGTCTTTTCCAGTCCGTGGCCGAGAAGCTTTGCGGCCAGCGTCGCTGGCACGGCCTCGGAGTGCAGGTGCACGAAGTAGCGGGCGATCCCCGCCGCGTGGTAGGCGGCGACGATGGCGTCGATCTCGTCGTCGCTGGCCGCTGCCCCCAGCCCCAGGCCAATGGTCCGGTTGACGACAATGGCGCTCTCGGGCAGTGCCTTGACCAGCACGACATAAGCCGTTCCGGTGTCCGCGGCCTTGATGCCGAGCCCGGCGGTAAGCTCGGGTCCGGCCGCGGCGACGAGGTCGGCGAGACTCTTGCGTTCGATGCTTTCGGTGACGGGGATCACGTGCGTTTCGGCCCGGGCGGATCGCCTAGTGTACGGTCCAGCCCTTGCCGCCTTCGCGCTCGGCGGGCGGGTTGCCCTCTTCAGGCAGTGCGTCGCCATCGACAATGCCGGCATGAATGGCATTGAACAGCTCGCCAGGCTCAACGTCAGTATTGGCGGTCATTTCGCGCGAGACCAGGTAGATCAACTCCAGTCCGACGCAATGCGGGCAGAGATCACCGTCACCCGCTTCCCGCAGCATGGATTCAAGCAGCTTGCCGGCCAGCTCGGTCGTCGCCGGATCGGGAGTTTGCTCGGACATGATGTCACCTCAATCAAACGTGTCACCTGTCGAGTCTAACACGCAGCCGCCGCCGATCACGCCCTGCGCAACGCAATGTCATGGAAAAAATACCGCGCTATGCTTGGTCGGCGGCCAGGCCAGAGCGCCGATCAGAGAGCGTGCGAGGCCGCGATCCTGAGCGCGTTGAGACGCGCTTCGAGCGCCGCTTCGGCCGCATCCACGCCTTCGAAGCCGCCGCCGGTCGGCGCTTCCTGGCCCGGCGTGGCCTGGCGGACGTCGAGATGAAGTCCGGGTGGCCGGCGCAGAGTCTGATAGACGACGCAGTAGCGCTCGGTGAGCTCGAGCAGGCGGGCCCGCTCCTCCTCGCTGGCATCGGTGTCGAGATCGAAGCGCAAGCGCACGTCCGAGAAGCCGACCGGGGCCTCGCGATCAACGCCGAGGGTGCCGCGGAAGTCGAGGTCGCCTTCGACCCGCACCGTGCCGCCGCGCAGCGGGATGCCAAGGGCGGTCGCCACCGCTTTCAAGGTAACGCCGGCGCACGCGGCCAGGGATTCCAGCAGCATGTCGCCTGAGCACACCGTAAGGCCATCCCCGCCGGTGGCCGGATGCAGGCCCGCCTCGACCACCGACTTGGCCGTGTCGACCTTGCAGGTGACGCCCTGTTCGCCAAGCCGGCCACTGGCCTTGAGGGTGATATGCGCCGCTTCGGGCGTCTCCCGATACTTCGCCTTGATCGGCGCCTGAAGCTCTTTGAGTTGCTGTGCGTCCATCCGATGCTCACTCCCTCGAGGGCAGGCTCCGACGTCGGCTAGCAGCGATGGGCAATGAAAAAACCCGCCGCGGCCAAAGCCTCGGGCGGGTCTGCCACTCGCTTTAGCCGTATTTGTACCGCGCCCGCAAGCTGAGCTTCAACTCGGCGCCAAGCGCACCCTAGGCGCACTCGGCTGGGTTGTCAATTGCTCGCGGCGGGCGGCATCAGGGGCGGCCGAAGGCGAACAGCAACAGCAGGACGACAAGGATCACGCCGCCGACCCAGGCCCAGGTCGGAAGGCCGGGAGCCGGCTTCTCCGGCGGTGTCGGCTCAACAGGTTGAGGCGGCCTTTCCGCCGGCGGCGTCGGGACAACCTGAGGCTCCGCGGCGACCGGTTCCGCCGCCGCTTCGGGTGCCGCCGCGGGAGCGCTGACCTTTACAGCCTCCTCGCTAAAGCGGCCGAAAAACTCGTCGGAAAGCTTGCGCGCGGCACCGTCGATGAGACGCGAGCCGAGCTGCGCCAGCTTGCCGCCGACATTGGCGTCAACCTCGTAACGCAGCACCGTTGCCGACCCGTCCTCCTCAAGCCGCACCTTGGCGCCGCCCCTGGCGAAGCCGGCGGCACCTCCGGTGCCTTCGCCGCTGATCGTATAGCTGTTCGGCGGATCGAGGTCGGACAAGGTCACCTGACCGCGGAAGCGAGCCTTCACCGGGCCGACCTTGGCCATCACCGTGGCGGCAAAGCCGTTCTCGCCGTTGCGTTCCAGGCTTTCACAGCCTGGAATGCTGGCCTTCAGGACCTCGGGATCATTCAACGCTTCCCAAACCTGTTGGCGCGCCAACGGGATTCGGTATTCGCCGGTCAACTGCATCGAGCTGTCCTTCCATCATGGCGCGGACAGCTCAAGATAGCCGAGCACAGACAGCGCGACAAGGCGGCCCTTAGCTAATGTGAAATATGAGCAAAGATATTTAACTTATTACAATAAAATATTAAACAGACAGTCTGAAAAAAGTATGATGGCGCCCAGCCACTGCCCGAGGTTGAGCACGACGCTGAGCCCGTGCAGGCGCGCAAAACGTCGCCTCGCAATCACGTCGCCGGCCTGCCGTCCCGGCCGCAGGGCGTCGATTCTGGGGCGCAACAGTAAATCGACGGCGATGAAGACGGTGCCGATAGCGGCGAAGCCGATCGCCTCCCAGCGGTAATAGATCAAGAACGCGGCAGCGAGAGGCTACAAACTGCCATGCTGCGGTAGTAGACCGGAAACGCCTGACTCAGGAACGCGCCGGCCCGCTCGCGACCGAAGCTGCGAAAGGCGAGGGGTGCGACGGCGAAGCTGAAGAAGCTCATGCCGCCGACCACAAGGGCGGTGAAGAAGAGGGCCAGGGTGTGGAAATTCAGATAGTCGACCATCGTGGGCTGCCGGCGAACGGAAGCGGCGGCTCAGCGGAAATAATAGATCATCATGCTGGCCGCCAACAGCGCCGCCGCCCACAGCACCATGCTGCCGGTCGGCCAGGTCCGGGCCAGGATGCCGTGCGGTCCGTGGTGGCGGAAAAGGCCAGCGATGAGGCGGTCCACACCGGCCTCGAAGCCGCTCCAGACCTGCTCGTAACTCGCCTTGATGCGGCTCGAGAGCGCCCGCGCCGCCCACTTCGACAGGCCCCGGTAGAACCAGTCCGTATCCAAGGTGATGGTCAGCGTCCGTTGCATCAGCGGCAGCAGAAGGAAAAAGGCCAAGCCCGAAAAAAGTAGCAGCTGCAGCATCGTCACCACGTGCGACACGGTGTAGGGCACATAATCGACGGGATAGGGCAAAATTGCGTAGAGCGGCTCGGGCCAAACGCCGAGGCCGATGCACAGCACGGCAAAGAACCCCATCGCCAGCTTCATGTTCAGGGGCGGTTCGGGCGGCCTGAGGCCGGAATCCCTCTGGAAAAAGACGAACCAGGGGAACTTGATGCCGGCGTGCAGGAAAACGCCGGCCGAAGCCGCGGCCAAGGCGAACCAGACAAAGGCGAGATGCGCGTCGGCCGCACCCTGGCTGATCATCGACTTGGAGATGAAGCCCGAGGTGAGCGGAAACGAAGAGATCGCCATGGCGCCGATGATGCCCATCGCCGCGGTGTACGGCATCGACTTGAACAGGCCGCCCAGGTCCGTGCACTTGCGCCGGCCACCGGTCATCAGCAGCACCGAACCCGCCGACATCAGCAGCAGCGCCTTGTAAATTATATGAGTAAAGGCGTGTGCCGCCGCGCCGTTGACGGCCATCTCGGAACCGAGGCCGACGCCGACGACCATGAAGCCGACCTGGTTGCAGATCGAATAGGCGAGGATGCGCCGCATGTCGTTCTCCAGCAGCGCGTAGACGATGCCGTAGAAGATCATGTAGAGGCCGATCGGTATCAGCACCTCGGCCCCGGGAAAGCCGCGCAGCAAAACGTAGACGGCGGTCTTGGTGGTGAAGGCGGAAAGGAAGACGGTACCGCTGTACGAGCCTTCGGGATAGGCGTCCGGCAGCCAGGCCGAAAACGGCGGCGCTCCCGCGTTGACCAGGAAGCCGGCAAGGATCAGCCAGGTCGGCGGGGACTCGGGCCGCATGGCGACGAAATCGACCGAGCCGGTCTCGGCGACGTAGCCGACCAGCCCGGCCATGAACAGCATGCCGCCGAACAGGTGCATCAGCACGTAGCGCATGCTGGCCCGGTAGGCGTTCTCGCTGCCCGCGGCCCAGAGCACCACGGTCGAGGCTACGGCCATGATCTCCCAGAAGACGAAGACCGTGATCAGGTCGCCGGCAAAGCAGACGCCGACGGCCCCGCCGGAGTAGACGAAAGCGGCCGGCATTTCGACGCGGTTCGGCTGGTTGAGCGCGAAGAGGTTGCCGCTGAAGGCCATGATCGCGAAGATCGTCGCGAACAGCCGCGACAGCCGACCGCCCTCGAGCGGGGTCAGTGTGTAGTCGAGGAAGTCAAGGCGCAGCACCGCGCCGTCCGGGACCAGCCAGACCGCCCAGAGCGTGAGCAACGGAAACCCCAATGCCGCCACCTGCCGGGCCCGGCCGTGCAACGCCGCCACGACGACGGCGCCGAGAATCAGGATCAGCCCTGGGGGCAGGGGCATGGTCTTAGCGCTCCTGCGCTTCGTCGTAGTAGGCGTCGTCGCGTTTGAGGATCAGACCCAGGAGCTTGGCGAACAGCACCATCGCCACGCAGGCGAGGAAGCCGTAGGCGGCATGGAAGCCAAAGATGCCGTCGACGAGAAAATACGGGTGGGGCTCGTAGAGCAGATCGGCCAGCACCGTCAGCGCCAGTAGAGCGAAGCCGCCGCGCCAGAGCCAGTAGTTCGTGCGCGGCCTTTCCAGCCAGTGTTGCTGCTCACTCATCGCACTCTCCCTTTCAACGATCGATCAGCGCGCCGCCCAGCTCCAATGCCAGGCCGGGCGACAGAAACAGCAGTATGGTCAGCGCCGCCGTCACCGTCAGCGCCAGGACGATGGCCAGCGGCGCCTCGCCGTGCGGATGGGCCTGAGCTTCGGCGGACAGCGGTTTCAGGAATGCGGCGTACACGATCGGCAGGAAATAGGCCGCGTTCAGCAGCGTGCTGACGACGATGATGGCGACGGCGAACCATTGGCCGATTTGCCAGGCGCCGATCAGCATGTACCACTTGCTGAGAAAGCCGGCTGCGGGCGGCACCCCGATCATCGACAGAGCGCCGACGGCGAAGGCGCCCATGGTCCAGGGCATGCGCCGGCCGATGCCGTCGAGCTGGCTGACCTCGGTCTTGTGCGCGGCGGTGTAGATCGAGCCGGCGGCGAAAAACAGCGTGATCTTGCCGAAGGCGTGCGCGGCGATGTGCAGGGCGGCGCCCATTACCGACAGCGGCGCCAGGACGAAGACGCCGAGAACGACGTAGGAGAGCTGGCTTACCGTCGAATAGGCGAGCCGGCGCTTCAGGTTGTCTTGCCTGAGCGCGATGATAGACGCGGTGACGATGGTGAAGCCGGCGATCGCCAGTACCAGATCCGCCGTCGGTAGCCGGCCCAGGTAATCGAGCCCGAAGACGTAGACCGCGACCTTGACCACGGTGAAGACGCCGGCCTTGACCACGGCGACCGCGTGCAACAGCGCGCTGACCGGCGTCGGCGCCACCATCGCCGCGGGTAGCCAGCGGTGCACCGGCATCAAGGCGGCCTTGCCGATGCCGTACATGTAGAGAAGCAGCAGGACGGAGCCGAGGCCGTCGCTGACTCGGCCGGAGAGGAAGCCGCCGGCGGTGAAATCCAGTGTGCCGGTAGCGTTCCAGGTCAACAGGATGGCGTAGAGCATCAAGCCGATCGAGGTGGCCATCAGCAGGCCGATGTAGGTACGGCCTGAGCGCTTGGCCTCGTCATCGCCGTGGTGGGTGACCAGCGGATAGGTCGAGAGCGAGAGCGCCTCGTAGAAGATGAACAGCGTCAAGAGATTGCCGGCAAGGGCGATGCCCATGGTGCTGCCCAGCGCGACGGCGAAGCAGATGTAGTAGCGGGTCTGATGCCCTTCGTCGTTGCCGCGCATGTAGCCGATCGAATAGATCGAGTTGACGATCCACAGGCCGGAGGCGACGACGGCGAAGATCAGGCCCAGCGGCTCGGCGTGGAAGGCCAGCGGCGCCCCGGGCAACAGCTCGATCAAGCTCAGCGACAGCTCGGCGCCACCGCGAAAGCGGGACAGTAGGGCCAGCACGGTGAGGAACAGCAGTCCGGCGGCGGCCAGGGTGACGGCCTCGCGCAGGTTCGGCCGGCTGCCGGTGGCGGCAATCAGCACGGTCGCCCCAAAGGGAATGGCGAGGGCGAGCAGGATCAGGCTCGCGCCGCTCATCCCGGGCCCCCGAGCAACTGCACGGCGGCCCGCGAGGCGACATCAACCGTCAGCCGCGTGTCGATGCCGAAGTAAATGTTGGCCAGCGCCAGCAGCCAGGTCGGCACCAGCAGGCTCAATGGCGCCTCGGCCACGCGCTCGCGGTTCTCCGGCCTTGGCCGGAAGTAGGCGGTCTCGATGAGCCGCCAGACGTAGACGATGGCGATCAGGCTGGAAGCAACGATGAGCAGGGCCAGCCACCACAGGCCGAGGCCGAAAGCGGCATCCAGCAACAGCCATTTGCTGATGAAGCCGGCGGTGAGCGGCACGCCGATCAGGCTCAACCCGCCGATCACGATCGCCGCCATGGTCAGCGGCATTTCGCTGCCGAGCCCGGCCATGCGCTCGAGGCGAACCGAGCCCAGGCGATAGAAGACGCAGCCCATGGCCAGAAACAGGGCTCCCTTCATCAGCGCGTGGTTGAAGATGTGCACGATGCCGGCGGCCACGCCGCCGGGGCTGGCCAGGCTGAGCGCGAGGACGATATAGCCGATCTGCGCCACCGAGGAGTAGGCGAGCAGGCGCTTGGCATTTTCCTGGAAGACGGCGACGATTGAACCGGCGAACATGGCGATCAGCGCCGGGACGAAGAGTATCAGGCCGAGCGGCTCTTCGCCGAAGGCGAAGTCGGCGCCGAACACCGTCAAGGTGAAGCGCAGCAGCACATATATCGCGACCTTGGTGGCGGTCGCCGCCAGGAAGGCGCTGACCGCGCTCGGCGCGAAGGCATAGGCGTTGGGCAGCCAGAGATGCAGGGGAAAGAGGGCCAGCTTCAGCGCCAGGCCGACGACGATGAAGGCGAACGCCGCCAGCACCGGCCGGCTGGTCGCGATCGGCTGCAACCGCGTCGCCAGGTCGGCCATGTTCAGCGTCCCCGTCATGGTGTAGAGCAGGCCGACGCCGATCAGGAAGAAAGTGGCGCCGATGGTGCCCATCACCAGATACTGAAAGGCGCTCATCAGGGCCTTGCGGTCGCGGCCCAGCGCCACCAGCGTGTAAATCGCGAGCGACGAGATTTCCAGGAACACGAAGACGTTGAAGGCATCGCCGGTGATGGTCATGCCGAGCAGGCCGGCCAAACAGAGCAGCAGCATGCAGTAGAACAGGTTGTGCCGGTCTTTCTCGATCTCCCGCTCGGCGCTGGCCCTGGCATAGGGCAGCACCACGGCCGCCGTCCCCGAGATCAACAGCATGACGAACGCATTCAGCAGGTCGATCCGGTACTCGATGCCCCAGGGCGGCTCCCAGCTGCCCATGGCGTAAGAGAGGGTGCCGCCGTCGTAAACCTGCAAGAGCAACGCTACGGAGACCAAAAAGGCGAGCCAAGCACTCATCACTGCGACCATCCAGGCGTAGTGGCCACGGTACAGCAGCACGCAGGCCGGCGCCGCCAGGAGTGGGATCACCACCTGCAGCGCTGGCAGATGCGCGGCAATCACGCCCGTTCGTCCTGGTGGTCGATCTCGTCTTCTTCGATCGTGCCGTAGGCCTCGCGGATACGAACGATCAGCGCCAGGCCCAGCGCCGACGTGGCGACGCCGACGACGATGGCGGTCAGGATCAGGACGTGGGGCAGGGGATTCGAATAGACGGCGATGCCCTCGGCGATGATCGGCGCCGTGCCGCCCTCGACCTTGCCCACCGAGATGTAGAGGATGAAGACGGAGGCCTGGAAGATGTTCAGGCCGACGATCTTCTTCACCAGGTTGCCGCGGCTGACCACGGTGTAGAAGCCGGTCATCATCAGCAGAATGACGATCCAGTAATTGTAGTAGGCGAGGAACGTCATTCCTCGGTTCTCCCGCTGCGGCCGGCGAACTGGAAAAAGATGGTCACCATCGTGGCCGAGACGGTGATACCGACGCCGAGTTCGACCAGCAGGATGCCGAGGTGCTGGCCGTGCGCCGGTTCGTGCGCCAGGACGTTGTAGTCGAGGTAGTTGCCGCCGAGCAAAATCCCGGCCATCCCGACCAGCCCGTACAGCAGCACGCCCCCGGCGACGAGCGCGCTGACCACCGGCTGCGGGGCGACGCGGCGTGCCGCGTCGAGGCCGAAAATCAAGGTGTAGAGGATAAAGGCAGCACCGAAGATGACGCCGGCCTGAAAGCCGCCGCCCGGTCCGAAATCGCCGTGAAACTGAACGTAGAGCGCGAACAGCAGGATATAGGGGATCAGCAGCTTGGTGACGACCCGAAGAACCCGGTGGTGCCTCACTGCCCGGTCTCCTCGTCGTCCTCGCGCCGCCGCCGGCCGAGGCCGCGTCCGAGCAGCAGCATGACACCAATGCCCGCGGTAAAGATCACCACCGTTTCGCCCAGGGTGTCGTAGCCGCGATAGCTCGCCAGCACCGAGGTGACGACATTGGGGATGCCGATCTCCTCGGGCGAGTCCTGCAGATAGCGCGGGATCACGTGCGTGTTGGCCGGGGCCTCCGGGTCGCCGAAGGCAGGCATATCGAAACTGGCATAGATCAGCGCCGCACCGGTGACCAGCACCACGGCGAGCGGCAGCAACGGCTTGTACGTGGGGATCTTCTCGCGCGATTTGGTCAGCGCCAGCGTGCTCAACATCAGCACAGTGGTGATGCCGGCGCCGACCGCCGCCTCGGTGAAGGCGACGTCGACGGCATCCAGGACGACGAAAAGGCAGGCCGACAGCAGGCTGTATATGCCCGACAGCATGACCACGGCGAACAGGCTCCGCAGGCGCAGGATCGCGATCGCGGTGACGCCCATAAAAGTCAGCAGAACAATGTTGACAAAGGTTTCGATGACGCCCGGCCCCCGTCCCGCTTGGCTGGTTCTGACGCCTAGGTCCCGCGGCCGAGTTTCGGTCGTAGGGCTGCCGCCAGGGCCGCGCGGGCCGTCGCGTGGCTCGCCGTCGGGCTGGTCAGCATGAGGAAGAGAAAGATCAGCAGCAGCTTGACCGCCACCAGGCTGAGCCCCGCCTGCAGGCCCAAGCCAAGCAGGATCAGCCCGGCACCAAGGGTATCGGTGATCCCTGCCGGGTGCAGCCGGGCGTAGAAGTCGGGCATGCGGTTGAGGCCGATACCGCCGATCAGCAGGGCGATTGAGCCTGCACCGAGGAAAAGCCAGCTGGCGAAATCCAACAGCAAGGTCATCCGGACTTCCCCGCCGGACTGTCGTCCCCGCCCTCCGTGGTCAGGAGGGCGAGGTCGCGGTACTTGACGTATTTCAGGACCGCAACCGTGCCGATGAAGTTGATCAGGGCGTAGACCAGCGAGATGTCGAGGAACTCGGGCCGCCCGCTGAGAAAGCCCAGGACCGCGATCAGCAGCACCGTCTTGGTGCCGAAGGTGTTCACCGCCAGGATGCGGTCGAAGATACTGGGGCCGATGCACGCGCGAGCCAAGGCCAGGGCCATGGTGAGCAGGACTGCGATGGTCGCCATCGCGAACATGGGCTCAGGATCTCTCCAGCGCGGTGACCCGCCGGTCCATTTCGCCCGCCTCGACTTCGGCTGCGCCCTCGGCGCTGAGCGCATGCACCCGGATGACGCCCGGGTCGAGGTCGACAGAGACCGTGCCCGGCGTCAGGGTGATCGAGTTCGCATAGATCACCTGCCCGAGGTCGGTCCGCTGGCTCGTCTTGGTCTCGAACAAGCGCGGTGAAATCGGCAGCCTCGGGTCAATTACCCGCTTGGCGACGTCGATGTTGGCCTTGACGATCTCCCAACCCAGCCAGGACCAGTACCCGAGCACCCACAGGTTGAGATGCAGCGGCACGCCCTCGCGGTCGATCACGTCCATGCGCCGCGCGATCAAGGTGCAGACGACCAGGGAGACCACGCCGAGGATCATTGGCAAGGCTTCGAAATGTCCGGACAGCAACACCCAGACGACGGCGAGACACACCACCAAGCCCACCACCGGCGTCAAACCGCCGCCTCCCGATGCATCCACCGATTTTTGCTTCGGTTCCGACACCCTCGCCCCCGAGATCAGGGGGCGAAGATACCTGCCAGTTCTGGTCCGCGCCAGTACCAGACGGCATTTTCCGCCGGTCGGGAAACGGACAAGCGGAATTCCGGCGCTCCAATTTGCGCACGAGACGATTCGTGCTAGTGTCGTCGGTTAATTGTTAATTCGGCAAACGAGTACGTTGCCATGCAAGGCAATAACGACATTTTGGAAAATGAACCGCCGACCGGTTCACGCTATCAAGGCATAGTGAAATGGTTCGACGCCGTCAAGGGCTACGGCTTCGTCGTCTCCGACAGCGGCGACGGCGATATCTTGATTCACAAGAGCGTCCTGCAACAGTCGGGACGCGACAATTTACACGAAGGCGCCACGGTGATCTGCGAAGCCGTCCGCCGAGAGAAGGGCCTTCAGGCGATCAAACTGCTTGAGCTTGACGACAGCACTGCGCGACCCTCGCCGCCCAAGCAGATGGGCGGACGAGCCGCGCCGTACCGCAACCGCCCCACCACCGACCCGGTTGCCGCCGAGGGCGAATTCATCGAAGTCGAGGTGAAGTGGTTCAACCGCATTAAGGGTTACGGCTTCGTCACTCAGGGCGAGGGCACGCGAGATATCTTCATTCATGCCGAGGTGCTGCGCCGGCACGGGGTGCAGGACCTGGAGCCGGGCCAGCGCGTGCGCGTCAGGATCGGCGAGGGCTCGCGCGGTCCGCTGGTGGCCGAGATAGAATTGCACTGAAGCGCTTGCCGCTCGCCGCCCTTCGAGTGGCCTCAGGTTATCCACCGTCGTCACCAATCAGACTTTCGTGTTGCCACGGGATGAGCCGGCGCAGCATGACGTCCACCGCGAAATAGAGCGCCACCGTCATCAGCCCCAGCGTGAACAGCGCCGCGAAGGTCAGGTCGGTCTGCATCCGCGCGTTGGCATGCTGCATTAGATAGCCGAGCCCGGCACTGGAACCGACCCACTCGCCGACCACGGCGCCGATCGGCGCCACTGCGGTCGCCACCCTGAGGCCCGAAGCCAGCGCCGGAAGCGCCGCCGGAATGCGGATATGATGCAATTCCGCCCAACGCGCGCCGGCCCGCCCTGCGGTCATGGTGCGGGCGAGGTCGAGCCAGCCCGGCTCGGTCCGCCGCAGGCCGTCCAGGAAGCTCGCGGTGACGGGAAAGAAGATGATGAGCGTCGCCATCGCCACCTTCGAGGCCATGCCGTAGCCGAGCCACAGCACCAGCAAGGGGGCGATCGCGAACACCGGAATCGCCTGCGAGGCCACCAGCACCGGCAACAGCCAATGCCGGGCGCGCCGCCAATAACCGACCATAATCGCCGAGGCGGCGCCGAGCAGGGTGCCGAGCGCGAGCCCAAGCACGATCTCGGCCAGCGTCGTGCCTGCATGACCCAGGATCAGGTCGTAGTTTTGCCACCAGCTGTCCAGCACGCGCCCCGGCCCTGGCAGGATGTAGCGCGGCACCGCCGTGAGCCGGACCACCGCCTCCCAGGTCGCCAGCATTCCCAAGCCGATGAGCAGCGGACGCAGCAGCCGGCCCATCACGCCACGCCGATGCCGAGGCGATGCAGCAGTTCGGCATAATGCTGTTGCACCAGCAGATCAGCCGGATCGCGCGGCGGTCCGCCCGGCGGCACCAATGCCCGGTCCAGTCGCGCCGGCGCCCCGGCGAGCACGTGGATCCGGTGACCGATCCGCAGCGCCTCCATCGGATCGTGCGTCACCAGCAACACTGTGCGTCCGACCAGCAGCCGCGCCGCCAGATCCTGCAGCTTGAAGCGGGTCAGCGCATCCAGCGCCGAGAACGGCTCATCCATCAGGATGATCGGCCGGTCTTCCATCAACGTGCGGGCCAGGGCGACGCGCTGACGCATGCCGCCGGACAACGTCGAGGGCCGAGCCCCGACTTCCGCCGCCAGTCCGACCTGGGCGAGCAGCTGCAGCGCCTTTTCGGGGCTCCGCGGCTCGCCGCGCAGGCGCCTGCCGAGCATGACGTTCTCGACCACGGTGAGCCAAGGCAGCAGCAGATCGCGCTGGTCCATGTAGGCGACTCGCCCGGCCAGCGGCCGCCCATCATCCGCCTGCAGCCGGTCAGCCGTGGCCTCCGGCGTCAAACCGGCGATCAGGCGCAATAGGCTCGACTTGCCGACGCCGCTAGGACCCAACAGGCAGGTAACCGAGTCCGCCTCCAGGCGCAGGCGCAGATCGCCAAAGATCGTACGCCCTGCGTAAGAGAGCTGGGCGCCCTCGAGACTGAGCCCGAGGCCTGCGGCGGCACGGCTCGAGTGAAGCTGGGCAGAGGGCATGTGGCGTCCCTACGCCGGTCCGAACCGGATCAGGTTCAAGGGGTCGCCCCGTGACCGGGACCTCTCAGCCGGCAGGCCGGCTCCCCCCGCGGATTTCCAGACTATAGGAGAGGCACCGGGCCTTGCCTAGTACAGCCCGGCTGAACTGACGACTCGTGGAGTGGTTCCGGTCTTGTGGCTTTGGTGATTCACTTGCGGTGATTCGCACTGGAAGGAGAACACCATGACTCGTCGTCCCGCCCCGATCACG